>Ga0224510_10000006_pt1 | contig 195268 bp, 168 predicted proteins | sample SF_May12_sed_USG_FD_170161 | JGI IMG/M metagenome (GOLD analysis project Ga0224510, IMG submission 170161) | Sediment microbial communities from San Francisco Bay, California, United States - SF_May12_sed_USGS_4_1 | ecosystem: Environmental > Aquatic > Marine > Sediment | place: USA... | reverse complement strand
TCTTGGTGTCGACGGAATACAACTGTGTCGCCAACGCCAGCTCATGCTCGAAATTGACCGCCTGCGGTTCTTTATATTCGGTCAAATCGACGCCCCATACATTGTAGTAATAGGTCGGCGTGATGTTGTAGGTCGCCTGCGGATTCATATCCACGACCTCGCCCTTCGACTGCAGATCAGCAATCTGCGTCACCAGCACCGCGTCGGCTTTGATCTTGTCAACCATCGCCAGGAATGTGTCCCGGTTGACCGGCGTCCTGCTATCCATCATCGAAGTACTTCTTACCGCGCTCGTGCCGCGCTCGTTAAGCTTTTTGACGATCTCGGTCTCAAGATAACGGCGCGCATCAAACGAATCGGCCAGGAAGATCACCAGCACGTTGCCATATCGCGTGTCGCCTGCCACAGCGGAATTTCGCGTGTTGGAAACCTGCGTCCCGGCGCATGCGCCGAGTACCATGGCCATAACCACAATTCCGATCACCCTTTGCAGGGAACATTTTATTCTCAACGTGGCTCTCCAACGGACCGAATGCAGGTATTGATACTGATAGACTACGGCGGAATGATGCGCTCAGGATAGAAGAATGGCCAAAAAACTCAAGCACGAAAAGGAACTCCTGAAGGCCGCGCTAGAGATCGTAATGACAGATGCCGTCAGGCGCGGCGTTGTTGAATTCGAAGCGCACGACTCGCACGACCTGAAAATCGAATATGCGTATCGCCTGCTGGTACATGACAAGGAGATCGCGCCGCTGCCCCCGGGGCAGGCATCCTTACCCAATATCCGCCACCGACTTGCGATGTGGGTAACGCACAAGCTGCCGCCCGATCACGAGCTGTTGCGCTAGCTCCCGGCCGCCACCCTGTTGCGGCGAAAAACTCCGCTGACCAGGGCCGTGCCGGCAAAAATGATCCCGCAACCAATAATCATGTGGCTGGATACGGTTTCCCGCAGCAGCAATACGCCCCACAACATTGCAAATACCGGGATCAGGTAGGCGACCGTAATCGCTTTTGCGGGCCCAACATTCGAAATCAGGCGAAAGTACAGGATGTACGCAAAGCCGGTGCTGGCGATGCCCATGGAGATGATCGCAATCCAGGCTGCTGGCGATGGCTGTGCGCCCGGCCAGTAAACGATCGCTGCCGGCGATAGCAGCAGGGATGGAAACAGCATGCTGCCTGTCGCCACGCTTAGCGAGTTCAGGTGCCTGGTATAGCGGCGCGCAAAGTTGGCACCGATGCCATAGAAAAACGCTCCGGCGATCGCAGCCAGCGCGGCGCCGGTCGCGCCGGGGCTCGCGAGGCTTTGCGTATCGCCGGTCAGTACCGCAACACCGGCGAATCCCGTTATGACGCCGATAACACCAACCATGGACAGGCGCTCGGACAGCCACAGCCAGGCAACCAGTGCACCCCAAAGTGGCGCCGTCGCGTTGATCACGGCGGAATAACCCGCCGTCACATATTGTGTCGCATAGCTGAACATTAGAAACGGTATGGCGGAATTCAGGAATCCGAGTATTGTCAGTGGCCGCCAGTGAACCACGAGTTCGCCCAGCCCCGCTCGCAGCCACAGGATTGGTAGCAGGAACAATGCCGCAATTGCGAGACGCAACTCTACGACTGCGACCGGCCCGAAATCCGGGACGCCCATGCGCATGAAAAGAAAAGAGGCCCCCCACACCGCGGCTAGCACTATCAGATTGACGATATCACTGGCTTTCATCCCGCAATTCGCCTGCTTATCAAGGTCCGGCGACGATAGTGAGAGTTTCAGCCAGGGACGTCAAATGAACGAGTGATTTCAAGCATACGGGCTGCTATCGTTCGCGCATGAACGACACTACCATTGCAACCGACGCGCTGATTATCGGCGCGGGTCCGTGCGGCATTTTCCAGGTTTTTGAGCTCGGCCTGCTCGGGGTCAAATGCCACGTTATAGATACACTGCCGGTGGTTGGCGGCCAATGCACGGAGTTGTATCCAGACAAACCGATATACGACATTCCCGGCATTCCGGTATGTACGGGCGAGGAACTCATTGCAGCGCTAATGCAGCAAATCCAGCCGTTCGATGCGACTTTTCACCTCGGTGAGGAAGTGACTGAACTGATGGCCGAGCCGCAAGGTTCATACATTGTCAGGACATCTCAGAACAACAGCTTCCGCGCGAAAACGGTTTTTGTTGCGGGCGGCGTTGGTTCCTTCCAGCCACGCAAGATTCGACTTGACGGTCTGGAGAACTTCGAGGCAAGCAGCGTCTTTTACCGCGTACGCGACCCGGCACAATTTGCCGACAAGCATGTGGTCATTCTTGGCGGCGGCGATTCAGCCCTCGACTGGGCCGTGGCGCTTGCCGAGGTTGCGAAAAGCATGACTCTGGTACATCGGCGACCCGAGTTTCGCGGCGCGCAGGCGACCGCCGACAAGTACCTCGCGCTTTGCGCGGCCGGCAAAGCACGGTTTATAGAGGGCAAAATCAGCGCCTACAGCGACAACGGCGAAAAACTCACCGCAGTCTCTATTGCCGCCAATTGTGGCGACACAATCGAGTTGCCCGTTGACGCGCTGATGGCTTTTTTCGGGCTGGCTCCGAAATTAGGGCCAATCGCCGAGTGGGGCCTCGACCTGAATCGCAAGACGGTCAACGTCGACACCGAGAAATTTGAAACCAATCTGCCCGGTGTCTTCGCCATCGGTGACATCAATTACTACCCTGGCAAGAAGAAACTGATTTTGAGCGGCTTTCATGAAGCCGCCCTTGCTGCATTTGCGGCCAAAGCCATAATCGAGCCGGGCAAGAAAGTTCATTTGCAATACACGACTACCAGTCCCGTGATGCACGAAAGACTCGGTGTTGAAACCGCAAGCTGACCGGGACCGCAACGATGAGGAAAGAACTCGCTCCGGTCGCCACGCTGCTGATCGGTGTCTCAATTTTGCTGACCGGCCAGGGCCTGCAAGGCACACTGCTGCCGGTGCGGGCGTCTCTCGAAGCGTTTTCGACGCTCGCCATCGCCGTTATGGGCGCGGCCTACTTCCTCGGCTTTACGGTGGGTTGCATAAAAGGTGGCGAGCTTGTAAAGCGCGTAGGCCACGTCCGCGTTTTCCTGGCGATGACCTCGCTCGCCTCAGCGGTGCCATTGCTGCACGGCATGCTGCTCGACCCGGTTACATGGACCTTGTTGCGTTTGCTCACAGGTTTTTGTTTCGCAGTGCTGTACCTCGTAATTGAGTCATGGCTGAACGAGCAGTCCGACAACGCGAGCCGTGGCATTGTGTTCTCGACTTACGTAATGATCACCTTGACGGTCTTCGCGGCGGGCCAGATGATGACACTGCTGTATGACCCCAAGGGTTTGGAGCTGTTCCTGATTGCGGCGGTGCTTGTATCGCTGGGCGCAGTACCGGTAGCACTGTCAGAATCACCCACGCCAACGCAGCCGTTGCAGGTCGAGCTGAACCTGAAACGCCTGTTTGAAATTTCACCAGCAGGGACCATCGGCTGTTTTGCACATGGTGTGGCTAACGGCGCATTCTGGTCGCTGGCGCCAGTGTTTACGCTCGGCGTTTCCAGTGATCCGTCGCTGGCGGCCTGGTTCATGACTTCCGCGGTGGCCGGTGGCGCCATTGCGCAATGGCCGCTTGGATATATCTCGGATCGCATTGGTCGGCGCAAGACACTGGCATGTTCAGCAGTCACCTGTGCTGCCGTTGCCGCGGCAATTCTAGTGCTTGCCAGCAGTGCCAGCTTCGTTGCCATTAATTTGCTGGCTGCCGCCTGGGGCTTTTTTGCGTTCCCCCTGTATACGATCGCGGTTGCACACGCAAATGACAAGGCGTCAGTTGATGACTACGTGATGGTGTCGAGCGGCCTGCTGCTGATGTTTGGTGCCGGTGCTGTGGTTGGGCCATTCATCGCGTCCGCAGTGATGACCTTGTCGGGACCGTATGGTTTGTACTGGTTGACCGCAGCGGTACACTTGCTGCTGGCGCTGTATGTAATGTTGCGAATCGTGCGCCGTCCCAGCGCGCCGACCGAGCAGCACATTGCTTTCAGCGATGCGCTCGCGATCACGCACACAGCCTCGCATGTTTTTGAGGAAGAGATTCAGCATAAGTTCGACGACTAGCGCCTGCGCTCCGCACTTGGCGAGTGCCCGAATTGTTCTTTGTAGCTCTTGCTGAAGTGCGAGCTCGATACAAAACCGGTTAATGCCGAGATTTCAACCAGGCTCATGCTGGTCTGGTGCAGCAATTCGCGTGCACGCGCCAGCCGAATCTGCGTGTAATAACGTGACGGCGTAACCAACAGGTAGCGATGGAACAATCGTTGCAACTGGCGGCGCGAAACGCCAGTGTAGTTGGCGATATCCATCTGGCTGATCGGTTCACGTATATTCGCTTCCATTAACTCGACCGCGACAATCAGTTTCTCCGACTGGTTTCCCACCACATGTTTCAGTGGAATGCGCTGCAGCTCGCCAGCGCGCCGAATGCGCTCGTGGATAAACTGTTCTGCAACTCCGGCACTGACACTGGCACCACATTGGAGCTCGATCAGGTGCAACATCATGTCCACGGGCGATGTGCCACCGGAACAGGTGTAGCGATTGCGATCGATCGTATAGACGCTGCGGCTGACGTGAACCTTGGGAAAAGTGTCGGTCAACGGTCCGATGTTTTCCCAATGAATGCTGCAGCGATAACCATCCAGCAGGCCTGCCTGAGCCAGCACGTGACTCCCGGTACAAGTCGCGCCGAAACCGAGTTGGCCTTTCGCGACCGAGCGCAGCCATTTGACGATCGCGGCGCTGGTATTTTTTTCAATATTCAGACCACCACAGACGATCACTACATCAAGGTCACGCAGTACCTCCGGGTTGCCGATGCCGCTATCGACATTGATCGACAGACCATCACTGGCGCAGACGGCGGCACCCGTTTCGGAAATGGTCTTCCATTGAAAAACCTCACGCTTGCAAATGCGGTTTGCCATGCGCAGCGGTTCGATCGCCGACGACATCGAGATCAAGGTGAAGTCATTGACCAGGAAAAAGGCGAATCGAGTCGGAAATTGCTTGCTGGCAGTTTTATTCATGGACGACGCTGGAGCCGGCGACGCCAGAGTATGTCCTCTGTATCAGGCGAACTCAATGCCGTACTCTGCTCCCGCCCGCCGTAACCATTGCAATAAGTAGTTCGCGAAACTGCGCCGCACAATCAGGTGGAATTCCGCATCGTGCCTGGCAAGCAGGACGCCGGTCTTGGCCAGCCCGGTTGCCGCACAGGCAGCATCCGCGAATGCCGCCGGATGCAGGTCAATGGTGCAGCCTGCGGCGAGCAGCTCGCGAACCCTGTCGCCGCTGATCGCCAGGGTAACGAACGCCCCACTGAGGTCGTTGACCGCGGCGTGCATGGCTCGGGTCGACTGCTGCAGCAATCCGCACAAGCCTGGTGTTTTTTCGGCTGCCGCTGCCAGATGCCATTCGTCCGGACCCAGCCAGTAAATATGCAGATCCGCGTTGCTCGCCCGGGACAGTGGCGGTGGCAACGACACACCGCAGGCCGACTCGACGCCGGCGGCAAATGCCACATCGTCGATGTTGCCACGCAGGTTGATGTGACCGCGATCCGCCACAACGCGAACAATGAGCGCCTCAGACATTCTGCCGCTCTCCTTTCGGGTCATAAAAGACCGGCGCGACGATGCGCACGGGCACAGTCGTTGCGTCGTCCAGCGAAGCAAAAATGACCTCGTTCTTGCGCGCGCGTCCGCCGCTGACCAGCGCCATCGCAATCGGCTGTTGCAGGCAGGCACTGAAATAACTCGAGGTGACGTGACCGCACATGGGAACCGGCCGGGCAGCGGCCATGTCCATGATCAGTTGCGTGCCTTCCGGCAATACCGTGCGCCGGTCTTCGCACAACAGGCCCACCAGCTGCTTGCGATCCGGGCGCAGGCAATCCGGGCGCGCAAGCGAACGCTTGCCGAGGAAATCCTTGTCCCTGGAGAGCAACCAGTTCATGCCGAGATCCACGGGTGTCACGGAACCGTCCGTATCCTGGCCGACGATGACGAAGCCTTTTTCCGCTCGCAACACGTGCATCGATTCCGTGCCATACGCGGTGATGCCATACTGCTCACCGGCATTGGCTATGTGCTGCCACATTGCTGCCGCATGTCGGCTGTCGACATTGACTTCGAACGCGAGCTCGCCGCTAAAGCTGATGCGAAACAGCTGCACAGGAACAGCGCCGATTTCCGCATCCCTGACTGACATGAACGGGATGCTGTGCGCGTCGAGATCAATGCTGCAACCGGCACTCTTTAATACGTCCCGACTGCCGGGTCCGGCGACCACGATGGTAGAAAATTGCTCGGTCAGCGAGGTCAGGTAGACTTCAAGTTCCGGCCACTCGGTTTGCAGCCATTTTTCGAGCCAGGCCAGCACATTGGCGGCGCCACCGGTCGTGGTAGTCAGGTAGAACTGCTGTTCGCCCATACGCGCCATGACGCCATCATCAAGCAACATGCCGTCTTCGCGCAGCATGATGCCATAGGCACATCGACCAATCGCCATCTTGCTGATGTTGTGCGTGTACATGCGCTCAAGAAATCGAACAACATCGGGACCGCGCGCATCGATCTTGCCGAGTGTTGAGGCGTCCATCATGCCGACGGCATTTCGCACCGCCAGGCATTCACGTTGCACCGCCGCGTGCAGATCCTCGCCCGGTTGCGGGAAGTACCATGGCCGGTGCCACTGCCCAACCACTTCCATGGGCGCAGCGACTTTTTCATGGCATTCATGAATGGCGGTCTTGCGCAACGGATCGAGCAGCATGCCGGTGTTTTCTCCCGCGCCGAGTCCAAATGTCACTGGTGTAAAGGCGGGACGGAACGTGGTGGTGCCTACCGCAGCGATGGGCTCCGCAAGGCACTCGGCCAGCACTGCCATGCCATTGATATTGCCCAGCTTGCCCTGGTCTGTGCCAAAACCGAGCGCAGTGTAGCGCTTGACGTGTTCAATATTGCGATAGCCTTCGCGTACAGCAAGGCGAATGTCCGCGACGCTGGTGTCGTTTTGCAAGTCAACAAACTGTTGCGGGCAACGGTCCGGGTCCATCGCCGCCGGCACCCGCCAGAGAGCTTCGGTTGGCCGGGTTACCTCGCGATCACAGGTCGGCAATGTCATCGCGACTGGCCGCAGGCCCGATTTCTCGAGCGCCGCCCGGGCCGCATCAAGACCATCCTGTAAGGCTTCGTGCAGCGAGAATCGACCATTCGCAGCGCCGGCAACCACACATTGCTGTGCCGTCTCGCCCGGCAAAAAACACAACAGCTGCTCGCTCCATACATTTTTGCCACCGGCGTGGGAATGCAGGTGCACGGCCGGGCTCCAGCCACCCGACATCGCCAGCAAATCACACTCAATGCTGATCGACGGTGCTACGCGCTCGGAGACGTCACCGTTCCATTGCGCAACACTCACGCCACTGACGCGCCGCTGCCCGGCCACGTCGGCGACCACATGTCCCTGCAGCACCGGGATACCAGTTTCACTGGTCATTGATCCCAGTGCGCCGGCGCCGTGCCGGCGACTGTCCACCACAATGACAGTTGCTCCGGCGCGGTGCAGATCCAGTGCGGCCTGGTAGGCGGAATCATTGTTGGTGAACACGACCGCGCGCCGGCCCGGGCAAACGGCGTATCGATTGATGTAGGTGCTGACCGCCGACGCGGTCATCACCCCCGGTCGATCGTTATTACAAAACACCAGCGGCCGCTCGAAGGCGCCCTGCGCGAGCACTACCTGCTTTGCACGGACGCGCCAGAGCCGCTGCCGCACGCCGGTGGCATGACCGATATGCTCCGTGCAGCGTTCGGCAACGGCGACAAAGTTGTGGTCGTAGTAACCAAACGCGCAGCTGCGTGGCAGCAGCGTGACATGCTCGCTTGCCTGCAATTCCGCGATCGTCTCCGCGACCCAGCCGCAGGCGGATCGACCGTCGATCAGTTCATTGGCGAACAGCAGGCTGCCACCGAACTCACTCTGCTCATCGGCGAGAATTACACGTGCGCCGGAGCGTGCCGCCAGCAGCGCTGCGGTCAGACCCGCCGGGCCGCCACCAACCACCAGCACATCGCAATGCGCGTTGCGGTGCGCATAGTGATCCGGATCCGGTTGTTGCGGCGCGATTCCGAATCCCGCCGAGGCGCGAATTAGGTGCTCGTAGTATTTCCACAGGGCCTTCGGGCGCATGAATGTCTTGTAATAAAAACCGGCCGCAAAGACGCGACTGAAGCGGTCGTTGATCGCACCGACATCGAAGCGCAGACCCGGCCAGCCCTTACTCGATCGCGCCACCATGCCGTCGTAAAGCTCCACCTGGGTTGCGCGCTGATTCGGCAGCGTCGCTGCGCCAGTACCGATTTGCATGATCGCGTTTGGCTCCTCGCTGCCGGCGCCAACTATGCCGCGAGGTCTGTGCAGCTTGAAACTGCGGTTTACCAGCGATACATCATTTGCCAGTAACGCCGAAGCCAGCGTATCGCCGGCAAAACCGCTGAAGGATTCGCCATTGAAGCGAAACTTTAGCGGTCGCGAGCGATCAATGCGCCCGCCGGTGCTGATGCGCCTAGAGTTCATGACTTTCACTGATCCGGTAATTGACGGTGTCACGCTGCACGATAAACCAGCGCCGGCAACCGAGTGCGTGGTTCCAGAGTTCGGCGTGCGCACCTCGTGGATTTTTGCGATTAAAAAGATAATCCGCCCACTCGGCATCACTTAAGCCCGCCGGATCGGGTGGGCGCTGGATCCCGGCCTCGCCGCCGTAGCTGAATTCCGTTTCGGCACGTTCGCCACAATGCGGGCATCTGAGCAGCAGCACGCCGGCCTCCTAGTGCGCCACGGCAGCGGCACCGTGCTCGTCGATCAGCGCGCCGCTTGTGAAGCGCTGCAGGTCAAATGCCGCATTCAGTTCATGCGGCCGGTCCTGCGCGATCGTGTGTGCGAATGCCCAGCCGGAACCCGGTGTCGCCTTGAAACCGCCCGTGCCCCAACCGCAATTGAAATACAGGCCCCCGACCGGCGTCTTGCTGATGATCGGGCAGGCGTCGGGGCAGACATCGACGATACCACCCCACTGCCGCAGCATGCGCACGCGGCTAAACACCGGGAACAGTGCAACGATCGCTTCCATGGTGTGCTCGATTGTCTGGAAACTGCCGCGCTGACCGTAGCCATTGTAGGCATCAATACCGGCGCCAATCACCAGCTCGCCCTTGTCCGACTGGCTGATATAGCCATGCACGGCACCCGACATGACGACAGTATCGAGTACCGGCTTCAACGGTTCCGACACAAAGGCCTGCAGCGGGTGACTTTCTATTGGCAAACGCAGTCCGGCCATCTCGGCGAGCACGCTCGCATGGCCGGCAACGACGACGCCGATTTTTGGCGCGTCGATGGCACCGCGCGTCGTTTCCACACCCGTGACCTTGCCGTCAACCCGGTTGATGCCCGTGACCTCGCATTGTTCGATGATATCGACACCGTACGCGTCGGCGGCGCGCGCAAAGCCCCAGGCAACCGCGTCATGGCGAGCGACTCCGGCGCGCCGCTGCAGCGATGCGCCGAGGATCGGATAACGCGCGGTCAGCGAGGTATCGATGAGCGGAATGGCCTGCTTGATTTGCGCGGCAGTAACGACCTCAGCGTCGATACCGTTGAGCCGGTTAGCACCGACGCGCCGCTTGATGTCGCGCATATCCTGCAGGCTGTGACCGAGGTTGTACACTCCGCGCTGCGAGAACATCACGTTGTAGTTCAGCTCCTGGCTCAGGCTTTCCCAAAGCTTGAGCGACTTTTCATAGAGCAGCGACGCCTCGGTCCACAGATAGTTGGACCGAACGATAGTCGTATTGCGACCGGTGTTGCCACCGCCGATCCAGCCTTTCTCGAGGACCGCGATATTCCGTACGCCGTGTTCCTTCGCGAGATAGTAGGCCGTGGCAAGACCGTGGCCGCCGCCGCCAACGATGACAACGTCGTAACGGCGCTGCGGTGCCGGCTTGCGCCACGCCGTTTGCCAGTTCTGGTTGTAGCTGATCGCGTTCCTTAGCAGGCTGAATGCAGAGTATTTTTTCATTCAACCTCACCCGGGACCGAGGGCGGGTTGTCTTCCTCGTAGCGTGGCAGACCGTCGTTAAAGTCGTAGTAGTCTCCGGCCATCTGCGTATAGATGTGCATTGCCGCCCGCAATCCCGTAGGACGCGCGAGCGTGCCGGCGTGCACCGCCCAATGTCGCCCGTGTTCGGGAACCCAGAACAGACTGGAACCACACGTCCTGCAAAAGCCGCGCTTCGCATGTGGCGATGACTGGTACCAGGCCAGGGCCTGGTCTGACTGAAATCGAATCTGGTCGCGCTTGCAGGCGGTCGTCGCGACATAGTGGCCGCTACTGCGACGGCATTGCTCGCAGTGACAGTAAATGACCGGCCGCAACTCGCCGCTGATCGTGAAGGCTACTGCGCCGCACAGACACTGGCCACTAATCGTTTGCGCCGTTGACATCCCGAAGTCTCTCTTGCTGTGGGTCGAATGGGCTTTCCGGCACAACCTTCGCCGCATAATTCCTGCCGAGGATCTCGATCTCGAGTTCAGTTCCCGGTGCAGCCAGTTCTGGCCGGACCATGCCGAGTGCCAGCGACTCGTTGATGCGAAAACCGAAGCCGCCACCGGTTGCACGGCCGATGACAACGCCGTCCTTGAGCAGGGCATTGTTGCCCAGCGCATCGGCGTCGGTGACGCCGGACACGATCAAGGTCACGAGCCGATTGTTGCTGCCGGCTGCCTGTCGCGCCAGCATCGCGTCCCTGCCGAGGAAATCGCCTTTAGCGGGTTTGATGAAGCGGTCCATGGCCGACTCGTACGGTGTGTATTCGATTGAAAGTTCGGTACCGACCATGCGATAGGACTTTTCGAGACGCATTGAATCCATGGCGCGAATACCGAATGGTTTCAGGCCAAGGTCGGCACCCGCCTCGAACAAGGCATCGAAGATCTGGTTCTGGTCCGCCATCGCGTGGTGCAATTCCCAGCCCAGCTCGCCGACATAATTGACACGCATGGCATTGCACGGCCGGCCGGCGACCACGATGTCCTGTGCCGTCAGCCAGCGAAATGCCTCGTTCGACAGGTCGGTGCTGGTCACGCGCGACAGCAAGCGGCGAGACTTTGGCCCGGCCAGCACCAGCACGCCAATGGCATCGGTCAGTTGTTCAAAACGCACACTGCCGTCCCGCGGCATGTGCTTCTTCAGGTAATCATGATCGAGCCTTTGCAAGGCACCGGCCGACACGAGGTAGAAGGAATCGTCGGCATCGCGACGTATCGTAAACTCGGAGTGCACGCCACCTTTGCTATTCAATACGTGACAAAGCGCAATGCCACCGACTTTCGCCGGCAGAGTATTCGCGATCATGTAGTCGAGAAATGCCGCCGCACCGGGTCCCGAGACACGGCATTTCGCAAACGCCGTCATGTCGAGCAGGCCCACATTCGCGGTCGTATTGGCGACCTCCTTGCGAATCGCCTCGAACCATTTCGAGCGACGGAAAGACCAGTCATCGACCTGCGCCATGCCATCGGTCGCAAACCAGTTCGGCCGTTCCCAGCCGAAGCGTTGCCCGAACACGGCACCCTTTTGCTTCATGCGCTCATAGCAGGGCGCGAGCCGGAGCGGACGCCCGGCCGGGCGTTCTTCGTCCGGATAGTGAATGACAAAAACGTTGGCATAGGCCTCTTCATTCTTCGCGATCAGGTAGTCCCTGGTTGCGTAACTGCCGAAACGGCGCGGCTCGACGCCGAGCATATCGATGGTCGGCTCCCCGTCGACGATCCATTCGGCCAGCTGCCAGCCGGCACCGCCTGCCGCAGTAATGCCGAAACTGTGGCCTTCGCTGAGCCAGAAATTGTCGACATCCCAGGCAGGACCAATAATCGGGTTGCCGTCGGGCGTGTAGGCAATCGCGCCGTTATACACCTTCTTGATCCCGACCTCGGCGAACGCGGGCACGCGATTCATGGCCGCTTCGATATGTGGCGCAAGCCGGTCGATGTCTTCCTGGAACAGTTCGTACTCGGCGCGCGGATCGGGACCGTCGACATAGCAGCACGGTGCACCATGCTCGTAAGGGCCGAGAATGAAACCGCCGTTTTCTTCGCGCAGATACCACGAGCCATCGGATTCACGCAGTACGGCCATCTCCGGCAAACCATTGGCACGGCGCTTTTGCAATTCCGGGTGCGGCTCGGTAACGATGTACTGGTGCTCAACCGGCATCACCGGAATGTCGAGGCCGATCATCGCGCCGGTCTTGCGAGCGTAATTTCCGGTTGCCGACACGACGTGATCGCAAGTGATGCTGCCCTTATCCGTTTGCACCAGCCAACCGCCGGAGCCCGTCTGCTCAATATTCAGCACCATGGTATGGCGATAAATCGTTGCACCGCGGGCACGCGCTCCCTTGGCGAGCGCTTGCGTCAGATCGGCCGGCTGAATATAGCCGTCGTCCGGATGATAGATGCCGCCGACCAGACCCTCGATATTGCACATCGGCCAAAGTTTCCGGATCTCGGCGGGAGTCAGGAATCGCACGTTGATGCCAATGGTCTTTGCCGTCGCCGCGTATTGGTAATACTCGTCCATACGATCGCTGTTCATGGCGAGGCGCAGATTTCCTACCTGCGAAAAGCCCACCGGCTGGCCGGTTTCGGCCTCGAGACCCTTGTAGAGATTTACCGAGTACTTGTGCACCTGTCCAACGCTGTAACTCATATTGAACAACGGCAGCAATCCGGCCGCATGCCAGGTGGAGCCGGAGGTCAATTCGGCTTTTTCCAGCAATACCACATCCGCGCCCCAACCCTTTTTCGCCAGGTGATAAAGCGCGCTGACGCCAACCACGCCACCGCCAATTACGACAACTTTTGCTTTATTTTTCAGCATCTTATTCTCAAATAATACACCGACTGGCTTAGTAAAACGCACCCGGCGGCCGGGCAAACAAGGCGCGCAGCATTGGCTCGAAATAGCTCAGCGGCCGCGAGCAAAAATTCGGATCAAACGACAGCTGATCCCAGTTCGCGCAAAAATCCACACACGCCTGGTACCAGGGATGATCTCGATACCGGTCGCGCGCATTGCGATCCTCGCCCATGAAATGAAAATAGTAGTAGCCCTGGAACAAGCCATGGTGCTGCACGATCCAGTGATTCTTTTCACTCACATAGGGCGCCAGCACAGCCGCGGCCGCTTGCGAATGATTGTTCGGTGCCAGGATATCGCCTATGTCGTGCAACAGTGCGCAGACGATGGTTTCCTCGTCCGCGCCGTCATTCTCGGCGCGGGTTGCCGTCTGCAGGCTGTGCTCGAGACGGCTAACCTGGTAGGGCGAATCGCCGTCGAGCTGCCTGAGCCAGGCCAGTACCTGGTCGGCATAATTAGCCGCATGCGCATGAAAGTGTGCATTCGCCAAATCACAATCGGCTTTGGTGCCGTCTTCCATGGCAATAAAAGATACTTTTCGTTGCATCCCTCAGCCTCGCTGGCGTCGTCGCCTTGGCCGGTCCGAGTCCGAGCCCGACATTTTTGGCGGCGGACGCTGCATAACCGTGAACAACTTCGGGAACCTGTCGGTCTTGTTTGGCAATGCCATGGCGTCCACAAAATACTCCTGGAATTTCGGCTCGACAGCAGTCTCGATCTTTTCCACTTTGCGTACAACTTCCTCGATTTCGCGCCGTGCGCCAACGTTCAGCAATGCGATTCTCGCCCCGGTACCCGCCGCATTGCCGGCAGACTCGACGCGATCGAGTTCGCAGTCCGGTATCAGCCCGAGAACCATCGCGTACATGGTATCAATATGGCTGCCGAAGGCACCCGCAAGGCGAATGCGATCCACGGTCTCCAGCCCGGCGTGGTCCAGGAGCAATTTCACACCGGCGTAGAGCGCCGCTTTCGCCAACTGAATTTGCCGGACATCTGTTTGCGTCACGACGATTTTCTGCGCGCCATCGTATAAAAGGTAGGACCAGGTTCGATCATTGGGAATCAGCCGGTCACTGCTCGCGGCCAGTGAACCGTCGACGACACCGTCTTCCGAGATGATGCCACGCAGGTACATTTCGGCGACCGCTTCGATGATGCCCGAACCGCAAATGCCGGTCACACCGATAGCCTGGATTGCCTCATCAAAGCCCGGCTCGTCGGACCAGAGTTCCGAGCCGATCACGCTGAAACGCGCCACCAGCGTGACCGGGTCAATACGCACTCGTTCAATCGCACCGGGTGCGGCGCGCTGGCCACAACTGATTTGCGCACCCTCGAAAGCCGGCCCGGTGGGACTCGAACAGGCGAGCAGCCGGTCACGATTGCCAAGCACGATCTCGGCATTGGTACCGACGTCAACGATCAGCGAGATTTCCTCTCGCTGGTGCGGCTCCTCCGACAAAATCATCGCTGCGGCGTCCGCGCCAACGTGACCTGCAATGCATGGCAACACATAAACCGTCGCGCCCTTGTTGATGTCGAGCCCGACCTCGAGCGCCCGCAGGTCCAGCGCCGCATCGGTCACGAGTGCGAACGGCGCCGTGCCAAGCTCAACCGGACTGATACCTAGGAACAGGTGGTGCATGATCGGATTGCCCGCAATGGTTACATCGACAATTTCATTCACATCAATGCCGGCCACTTTGGCGAGTGATGCGATCAGCTGGTTGATGCCGGCACGTACCGTGCTGGTCAGCTCGGCCGCACCGGCCGGGTTCATCATGACGTAGGAGACGCGACTCATCAGGTCCTCGCCAAAGCGGATCTGCGGGTTCATGATGCCGTCGGTCGCAATGACGTCACCGTTCGTCAGATTGATCAGGTTGGCAGCAATCGTGGTCGATCCGATGTCGATGGCAAGGCCATAGGCATCGCGCTTGAACCCGGGCCAGACGGCAATCACCCACTCATCTTTATAGACGGCGACCGTGACCTGCCATTTGCCCTTGCGCAATGCCATCTGCAGGTCTGGCAAGACCGGCCAGTCGCATTTGAGATTCCTGAGCCCCCACTCCGAATCCAGAGCGCGCAGCAGGCGCTGCACATCACCGCTGGGTTCGACCATGTCGGCCTCACGGACCTCGACAAAATACAGGTGCACACCGGTATCCAGCGTGATATCGCGATGTTCGGCGCCTTTACGCACCAGCTGCCGGTGTATCTGGCTTTCGGCCGGCACATCGATAACCAGGTCCCCTGCAATCCGGGCCTGGCAACTGAGGCGGCGGCCCGCCTTGAAGTTTCGCCGGCGCGCGGCGAAGCGCGTTTCAACCTCACCAATCGGGGACAGGTGTTCCGCTCGCGAGCTGATCGCGTGCTTGGCAAACTCTCCTTCTGCGCAAACAACCTGGCAACGACCGCACATCGCGCGGCCGCCGCACACCGAGTCGACATCAACACCGAGGCTGCGGGCCGCGTCGAGCACGGTCGTGCCGTATGCGAATTCGCCGCGCTTGCCCGACGGTGTGAAAACGATTTTTGCCTGCTTCTGCTTCACCTGGATCAACGCCGCCTGCGCTTGCGTTCACCACGGCCACCGCGGCCTTCACCTTCGGCGACGGGTTCACGGTATTTTCGGATCCAGTTGGAGCAGTCCGGGTCGTTGCCCATCATGACGTCGGCGCCGAGCACCGCCTGCATGACTTCAGTATGCAGCGGGCTCGTGATGGCCGAGGTCAGTCCGGCTCCGATCGCCATGGTCAGGAAGGCGCTGTTGATGCCGTTACGGTTTGGCAGGCCGAAGCTCACGTTGGACGCTCCGCAGGTCGTATTCACCTTCAGCTCGTTGCGCAGGCGCCGCAGGATGTGCATGACCTGTTTGCCGGCCGAGTTAATCGCTCCGATCGGCATCACCAGCGGATCGACAATGACGTCCGCCGCAGGGATACCATGGTCGGCGGCACGCTCGACGATTCTCTTCGCAACCGCAAAGCGCACATCGGGGTCCTCAGAGATTCCTGTCTCGTCATTGGAGATCGCGACCACGGCCGCGCCATACTTTTTGACCAGCGGCAGGACCGATTCAAGCCGCTCTTCCTCGCCGGTCACCGAGTTGACCAGCGCCTTGCCCTGGTAGACGGCGAGCCCGGATTCAAGTGCGGCGACGATCGACGAATCAATCGACAACGGCACGTCGGTGACCGACTGTACCAGCCGGATGGCCTCGGCGAGAATTGCCGGCTCATCGGCCAGCGGAATACCGGCATTCACATCGAGCATGTGCGCGCCAGCCTCAACCTGCGCCAGGGCGTCGGCAATGACCCGGCTGTAATCGCCGTTTTTCATTTCCTCGGCAAGAATCTTGCGCCCGGTCGGGTTAATGCGCTCGCCAATAATGACGAACGGCCTTTCGAAGCCGATGCGTACTTCCTTGCTGGCCGAACTCACCAGGGTATCTGTCATTGTTCTCTTCTCCGTAACGGCTACTTGATGGCCGGGTCCGCATCGCGGGCGACGCCCGGATGCCAAAGTTCCCGTCCCGATAATGCGTCTGAGCGCTGCACGATCTCGGCGACCCGGTGTTCCTGCCGGTATGCCATGAGGTGAACGCCACTGACTCCCTCTATTTCCTTTAGTTCGCGGATCATCTCGATGCAGATGTTAACGCCCTCTTCCTTCTGGTTCTGTGCGCCTCGCATGCGACGAATAACAGCCTCCGGTATGTGCACGCCCGGGACGTTGCTGCGCATCCACTCGGCCGAGTTGGCCGAGGCGAGCGGGCCAGCGCCCGCCAGTATGAACACTTTTTCATGCAGGCCCATGTCGCGAACGGCGCGCATGTAATCCTTGAATAGACCAATGTCGAAACAATACTGCGTCTGCACGAACTGTGCGCCGGCCGCGACCTTTTTGGCCAGCCGTAGCGGACGATAGTCCAGCGGCGGTGCAAATGGATTTGCTGCCGCGCCCAGGAAAATTTGCGGCGGGCTGGTCAGTTGACGACCGCTCAGGAATTGCTTCTGGTCGCGCATGCCGCGCAGCATGCCAAGCATCGACATGCAATCGAGATCAAATACCGGCTTCGCTTCCGGATGGTCCCCGACACCGACGCTGTCACCGGTCAGGCAGAGGATGTTTGAGACGCCCATCGCCGATGCACCGAGCACATCACCCTGGATGGCGATGCGGTTTCGATCCCGTGCTGACACCTGCATCACCATTGCATAGCCGCGACGCGTCAGCAGCGAGCACATGCCGACACTGGACATGTGGCAGTTTGCACCGGATCCGTCGGTCGCGTTCATGGCGTCAACAACACCATCAAACAGCGCCGCACGCGCGTACACTTCTTCCGGATCCGCAGAATCCGGCGGTGCGATTTCCGCAGTTACGGCAAAAGCGCCGGCTCGCAATACACGCTCGAGCCGCCCCGGCGAATTGTGCCCGGGCCGCAATGGCAGATTTTCACCCGGGATCAGTGGCTCATCGTCAAACCTCATGGCGACGCACCTCTCGAAGCCATGCCGACGTTCCGATCCTGCGATTGTCGATGGCTGGCTGCAAGAATTGAATCGGGTGTTCTTTTTCCTGCAGGCGCTTGTTGCCCTCCCAGGCGAGCACCCAGACGCAATCCATGTCCGGTTTCACTTCGCATTTGCCGCTTGCGCGGACACCACCGCATGGGCCGTTGCGCATGCTTTTCGGGCAATTCATCGGGCATGCCAGTCCGGTGAATCCGACGATGCATTGACCACAGCTTTGCGAATCCAGCAGGAAGCCCTTGGTTGCTTTCTCGAGCCACAGGAATGGTTTGTCCAGGCGCTCATAGCCGATTCGTCGCAACAGTGGCGCAATAAGCAGCAACACCTTCTCAAGACCCCGATAGAGCGACTTGAGTGTGCGCGCATGCCGCACCGACCAGGAACGCATCCGGTACATGCTTAGGACTCGCCTGCCGGCCCAGGCGCTACGCCCTGGCTGCGAATCAGCTCCTGCAGCTGTTGGTCCGAATACCCGGCCTCGAGTCGTGCCACTTCCGCGGCGGCCAGTGCGCCGAGTTCCTCGCTTGATTCCAGCGACGACGTCTTGCGACACCATTCCGCCAGGTATGCATCGCTGCTGCCTTTGCCGGCGCGCATGGCAGCACGGTCTATGGCTTCCTGGAATCGCGCGCTGAGCATGGCCTTTTCGCGCACACGGCCACGCTGCAATATGACCTGCGAGGGAATATCGCGCCAGAAAATCAGGGTCTTCTTAACCATGGTTTTGCCTTAACGCCAGGTGGCGGAGGCCCGTCTCGAGTTCGCCGTAACCCACGGGCACATGCTCAAACTCGAGTCCGAGCTTCCCGGCGGCCCGCCGGGCTGCCTCGAGCACAGCCGCATCCTTTTTCTGAGACAAATAGACGAGCTTCCTGTAATTGCCGAAATAGGCATCACGCAACTCCGGGTGCTGCTCGAATTTCAGCGGCCGGGTCACGAACTGGTCGAAATGTCGTGCCAGGAAGTCGGTCAGGTAAAACGTGCCGGGCTCGGCATCGGCCAGCGCCGCGAACCTTTCCGTGCCGGCAAAAAACTGGTAGCAATGCGCACCCGGCAGGCGTTTTATGCCCTCCTCATCGAGGACCTTGTCAATGCCACCGGTGGTGCCGCAATCGGCATAGGCGACAAAAATCTCGTCGTAGTCGTCCTTGTACTTCCGAATCATGTCGCGCAGGCGTGCCGGGATACGCTCCGGCCGCATGTGCAGCTTGGCGTCGATGCATTTGAGCTGCAAATGATTCCAGCCGTAGCGTTCTTTCAGCTCGGTAATTTCGCGTACGAGCGCGCCGCACGCTATGACGAGGACCGTGTCGTGCATCAGTAGTTCTGGTCGGGAAATTCGCTCTTGCGGCGCGCCACGAAATCGCACAAGGCCTCATCGATTGCCGGGTCAAGTGGTGGCGCCTCGTACTCATTCAGCATCCTCTTCCAGATCTTGTTGGCACGTTGCGCTGCATCCTGCGAACCCTCAAGCTCCCATTGTTCGAAGCTGTTACTGTCGCTGACAGGCGAACGGTAGAACGCCGTCTCGAAGTTTGCCTGGGTATGCGCGGAGCCGAGGAAGTGCGAACCGGGACCAACCTCGCGCAAGGCATCCATCGCCTGACCGTTCTCGGACAGGTCGATGCCACCGAGCAGGATTGCAATCATGTTCGCCTGGTCCGCATCGAGTATGAATTTTTCGTAACCCATCGCGAGACCGCCTTCGAGCCAGCCCGCGGTGTGTAACATGAAATTGACGCCGGCCAGGGCCGAGGACACCATGGTGTTCGCCGCCTCGTACGCAGCCTGCGCATCCGGAATCTTCGAGCCGCACAGGCCACCGCCGCTACGGAACGGGACACCCAATCGGCGCGCCAGCGCCGCGGCCGCGTACACCACCATGCTCGGCTCGGGCGTGCCGAAGGTCGGCGCACCGGTTTGCATCGACACCGCCGCCGCAAAGGTACCGAATATGACCGGCGCACCGGGCCGCACGAGCTGCACGTACGCCATGCCGGCAAGCGCCTCGGCGAGAATTTGCGTAACGGTTCCGGCTACCGCAACCGGTGACATGGCGCCAGCGATCAGGAATGGCGAGATCATGGTCGCCTGGTTGTTCTCGGCATAAACGGTCGCCGCACCCAGCATGGTCGCGTCATAGGTCATGGGCGAGTTCGCATTGATCAGGCTCGTGATCACGGTATTTTGCTGAACGAATTCCTCGCCGAATACGATCTTCGCCATGTCGACCGTGTCCTGGGCACGTTCCGGCGCGGTCACGGATCCCATGAACGGTTTGTCGCTGTACTTGACGTGGCTGTAGACCATATCGAAATGGCGCTTGTTGACCGGAATTTCGACCGGCTCGCAAACGGTGCCACCCGAATGGTGCAGGCCCGGACTCAGGTAGGCGAGCTTGACGAAATTGCGGAAGTCTTCGATGGTTGCATAGCGCCTCCCCTTGTCGAGGTCACGCACAAAAGGCGAGCCATAAGCCGGCACCAGAATCGTGCGATCGCCACCGACAATCACATTGCGCGCCGGATTGCGTGCGTGCTGCGTGTACTCCCGCGGCGCAGTCGCCTGCACAATCGAGCGCAACAGCCCGCGCGGAAAGCGCACGCGTTCACCCTTGACATCAGCGCCGGCATCCTTGAACAGTTTCAGGGCGCGTGGAAAGTCCCGGAACTCGATGCCGATTTCCTCGAGCACGGTATCGGCATTGTGCTCGATAAGCTGCAGGCCCTCTTCATCCAGAATCTCGAAGTAGGGAATCTTGCGTTCGATAAAAGCTGCCGTAGACGTTGGCGCTGCCTGTCGTGCCGCACGTCGAGCCTCCCTGCCTGCGGATCGCCGTCGGCGTGGTTCTTCCGTCATTTCATGTACCTGGATTGTTGCCGTGAAAAGGGCTAAATGCTTGGTTCAAATAAGGATTCCAGCGCTGAGTTTGTTCCAGAACTGGTCCGCGTGTATAGCTGCCCGCGACATCCGTCTGGCCAAAAACGACAACTCCTGAGAATTTTCATGCTTTTCAAAAGCGCGGCGGGCCGGCCAGAACGGCACCGGAATCCGGCAGGGCCGGCGTATTATAGTCCTCGCGGTACCGATGCGACCGGAAAGGAGTAACAGCATGACCTTTGACCCTTTGCAGCAGGCAATACTGGTAAGCCTCAAACCCATGTTTGAAAGGGCGGAGCGGGAACAGCTGTGGTTCTTTCACCATTCTCGCGATGGTGAGGAAATCTGGTGTTCGCCACCGTATTTACGACTCGAACAATCCAGAGGGCGGTTGATCATGTCCCCCGAGCATTGGGAGCTGCGCAACCCGGTCGGCTACCTGAAAAAACTCATCGCCAGCGCCAAGGCAATCGTCGATGAATACAACCAGCTCGCTGGTCAACTTGGCTATGAAGAGACACTGTCGCTCGAATCGCATTCGACCAATCCGGCTGATGCCCGTTAAAAGCCATTTCCGGGCGCTGCGCCGATTGCTAGACTTGGCCTCCTGCGTGGGGCCGTAGCTCAGCTGGGAGAGCGTCGCGTTCGCAATGCGAAGGTCGGGAGTTCGATCCTCCTCGGCTCCACCAACTACTCTTCAGTGGCGAAGTTATTGCCCCTCGACGCCAGCCCAAGATTCGAATAAAGCTCCGCCACTGAAACGAGCTTTGAACTCTGCTTACGACTCGACCAGGCGCATGAACGCATCGACGGCGATGGCGGACTCCGGAGTCACGAGCAGCGGATTGACATCGAGTTCAAGCAAGGTGTCACTATTATGCAGGGCAAACTGCGCAATGGCTTCAATGGCGTCCAACGCAGCTTCACGATTGCCAGCCAGGCCGCCGCGAAAACCATTGATCAATTTGCCTGCCACCAGGCCGTCCAGTGCAGTCCCGATATCCTCGCGGCGAACCGGCAACAGCAAGGACCGGGTATCACGCAGCAGCTCAACCAGCGTGCCTCCGGTACCGATCAACAATGCCAGACCGAAGGACGCATCGCGACTCACACCGACAATGAGTTCGGCGACGGTCGGCCGCACCATTTCTTCAACCATGAAACGATCGAATTTCCGCGCCATTTTCCGGGTCGCCTCGCGTACCGCATTGCCGTCCTGCAGTCCGACCGCGACCGCGCCCGCTTCGCTCTTGTGTGCAAGCTCTTGCGCCACGGCCTTGAGTACCACCGGATAGCCTACCGCATCGGCTGCTTCGACGGTCCCTTCCGCCGCACAAAGCCAGGCGCCAGGAACGCGAATACCGAATTCAACCAGCGCCGCCTTGCTGGCGGCTTCATCGAGAGCCACCGGCCTGCCGGTCATCGTCGCGAGCGGCAGAATCGGCTCGATCTCCTCGACCCGCGACTGCGCCGCGCCGACCATCGCAGCCGCACGAATGGCAAATACACAATCTTCAATGCCCTGCATCGGCGCGATACCCCTCGCCGTGAGCCGCTCACGTACATTGGCTGGCAGGGTCTCGGGCAACGATGCGACGATCACAGCGCGTTGTCCGGTCGACGAGGCTGCATCGAGCAAAGCGTTTTCCGCCACTTCCCAATTCGACTGATCGGCACCCTCGCCAACCGGGTAGTCGAGCACCAGCACGGTGCAGCCGTAGGAATTGCTGACAAACTTTGCGAAACAGGCATTCATCTGCGCGTAGTCGCCCCAGATGTACAAGTGGTAGTCGAGCGGGTTGGCGACGTGCACTTTCGGCCCCAGCAACTCGTGCAGTTGCGCGGCGGAATCGGCACTCAGTGCCGGCATGTCAACGCCGAGCCGCTCGGCGCAATCGGCTACCAGCGATGCTTCGCCCCCGGAACAACTCATCGAACCCATGGTGTTGGCGTGCAGCGGACCCACCAGGGACAGCAATTTCAGGGTCTCGAGGAATTGCGGCACGGTGTCGCAGCGCGCCACGCCGACACGCTCGAACAGCGCCGAGTAGAGCCGGTCCGACCCCGCCAGCGAGCCAGTGTGGCTCATGGTCATCTCGGCACCGAGCGCGGAGCGGCCAGTTTTTAATGCGACGATGGGAATACCCTTGCGCAGTGCCGCAATCGCGGCACGCGAGAATCCTGCGATGTCGCGCAAGCCCTCGATGTGCAGCCCGATGGCTGTTACACGCGCATCGTCGAGCAATAATTCAATGTAGTCGGCGAGTGACAGCGTGGAATTATTGCCAATGGAAATAACGTAGGCGAAATCGAGCGAGCGCTGCTGCATGGTCAGGTTTAGCGCAATGTTGCCGCTCTGGGTAATCAGCGCAACGCCGCGACCGACCCTGTGTCCGCCGTGCTCGTCCGGCCACAGCGCCACGCCGTCGAGGTAGTTGACGAAGCCGTAGCAGTTTGGCCCGATGATCGCCATGTCCCCGGACGCCTCGCGCAATTGCTTTTGCAACGCTTCACCTGCAGGACCTGCCTCGCCGAACCCCGCCGCGAAGCACACCGCGCCGGGCGCGCCCAGCGCCGACAACTCGGCGATGATCTCGAGTGAGGCCTGCGGCGGCGCCGCAACGAAACTTGCATCCGGAATACCAGGCAATTCGGCGATGCTTGGTACACAGGGAATTCCACCCATATCGGTCCGAGTCGGGCTCACGGCCCAGATCTCGCCGGCGAATCCAATCGCCTTGCATTGCCTGACCACCGCGGCCGCACTGTTGCCACCAAAGACTGCAACGGATTTCGGCTGCAGCAGTCGTCGCAACGCTTCTTTCTTATTCATCGTCGGTTGCTTCGCGCTTACTTGCCTCGCCAGACCGGGTCGCGCTTTTCGGCGAACGCGCGCGCTCCCTCAAGCTGGTCTTCGCTTGAATAAAGCCTGTCGACGGTGGCGAACTCGCGGCCGGTAATCTTTTTCAACGCCGGCAGGAACTGCATATTCTCGGCTTCGCGCACGACTTCCTTGATCGCGGCGTAGACGAGCGGCGGTCCGGACTCGATCAGGCGAGCCACTTCCCAGGCGCGTTGCATCAGCTTCGTCGCCGGCACGATCTCGTTGACGAATCCCCAGCGATGGCCTTCGGCGGCATCCAGCCAGCGACCGGTGAGCAGCATTTCCATTGCAATGTGATAGGGGATGCGCTTTGGCAACTTGATCGATGCGGCATCCGCAACGGTGCCGGAACGAATCTCGGGCAAAGCGAATGTGGCGTGGTCGGCTGCGATAATGATGTCGGCGCACAAGGCGATTTCGAAACCACCGCCGCAACAAATGCCATTCACGGCGCAGATGACCGGCTTGTTGAAATTCTCCAGTTCCTGGATACCACCGAAGCCGCCGATACCATAGTCGCCATCGACCGCCTCGCCACCCGCTGCTGCCTTGAGGTCCCAGCCGGCCGAAAAAAACTTTTCACCGCCGCCGGAAATGATTGCGACGCGCAGTTGCGGGTTATCACGAAAGTCGCTGAATATTTCGCCCATGCGCCGGCTGGTAGCACGGTCAATCGCGTTCGCCTTCGGCCGGTCAACGACGACCTCGAGAATGCCGCCTTCAATTCTTGTCTTTACATCGTCTGCACTCATGCTCTTCTGTCTCTTCAGGATTCGAGAGGCCGCAACAATGCGCGGCTGATGATGTGGCGCTGAATTTCCGAGGTGCCTTCCCAGATTCGCTCGATGCGGGCATCGCGCCAGATGCGCTCCAGCGGTAACTCGTCCATCAGCCCCATGCCGCCGTGGATCTGGATCGCTTCGTCGGCAACGAACGCCAGCATTTCCGTCGCCTTCAGTTTCGCCATCGCCATGTCGGCGTCGCTGGCAGTCCCCTGGTCGTACTTCCAGCCGGCTTCCAGGATCATCAGTTCGGCCGCTTTCATCTCGCATGCCATGTCGGCGAGCTTGAAGGAGATGCCCTGGAATTTTCCGATCGGCTGGCCGAACTGTTCGCGCTGCGCGGCGAACGCGACGGAATGTGCAAATGCCCTTTCGGCCCGGCCGAGACAGGTGGCGCCCACCTGCAGCCGCGTCGCGCCGAGCCAGGTGTTGGCAACCTCGAATCCCTTGTGCACTTCGCCAAGCACGTTTTCGCCCGGTATGCGGCATTGGTCGAACTCGAGAATGGCATTCGTGTAACCGCGGTGCGAAACGTTGCGATATCCATCGCGCACCACGAAACCGGGCGTACCCTTGTCTACGAAGAACGCCGTAATCAACGCGCGTTTGCCGCGCGCACTGTGTTCTTCGCCGGTTTTCATAAAGACAATGGAAAAATCAGCGATATCGGCATGTGAGATAAAGTGCTTGGTGCCGTTCAGGATCCAGTCGTCACCGTCCGGTTTGGCGGTCGCTTTCATGCCGCGCAGGTCAGAGCCCGCGCCCGGCTCCGTCATCGCGAGGCAGTCCCACTTTTCACCGGCGACGCAGGGCTTCAGGTATTTCTCCCGCTGTGCCTCGGTACCCGCACACAAGATATTCGATGGCCTCGCCACGCAGGTCCAGTGCAGCGCGTAATTCGCGCGCCCGAGTTCCTTTTCGTACAGCAGCCAGGTCAGCGTATCGAGGCCACCGCCGCCGAACTCAGTAGGAATATTGGCGGCATACAGCCCTGTTTCGATCGCCTTTTGCTGGATTTCCCTGACCAGGTCCATGTCGAGATGGCCGCTCTGCTCGACCTCCCTTTCGTGCGGGTACAATTCGTTTTCGACAAACGCGCGCACCGTATCCACGATCATCTGTTGCTCGTCGCTGAGTGCGAAATTCATGAGTTTTGTCCCATTGTTGTGGACAGGTTTCGCTGGCCGACAAAGCGACCGGCAGACTCCGGTTTTGGCAGGCCCGCATGCGCTGCGGCCATAGCCAACAGTTTTTTGGTCGCTTTGCTGTCCGCCGCAACGACTTTTCCGGACTGCATGTGCACGTGCAAATACATCGCCTCGAGCGAGGCCAGCAGACGATCATCGTCCGCGGCATGCATGCGGTAGAAAACGTGCAGGCGCTTGGCGTCACACATCAGTATCTGCACGGTGGTGTAATACGCTTCATTCACGCCGACCTCGTCGAAATACTGGTTGTGCGTCTCGGCCGTGTACCAGCTGTGTCCCGCGGCCACGTACTCATCGTGCATGCCGACACGTCGCAATAATGCCTCGCAACTGTCGCTGAAAACCTGCACGTAGCGGTATTCCGTCATGTGCCCGTTGTAATCGATCCAGCCCGGCAACACGGTCGATTCGAGCAGGCGCGTCGGTGCCGCGACACTATCCTGTGCCGCAACGCTGGCCATTTTCGCGAGCCGCCTGTCGTGTTGGTTCAGTAGCTGACCGGCACCCCAGTCGCGCTCTTTTAGCGAGCGCAGGAAACCGACAAGATTGCGGTCACGAATCGCTTCCAGCTCCCGAATCCCATATTTGCCGGACTGCGCGTCAGACTGACTGGCGATTTTGTTGACCAGGGCTTCGTCCAGCTCTGGCACATCCATCAATTTTGTCCACGGCCATGTGAGACACGGCCCGAACTGGCGAATGAAATGCGCCATGCCCTCTTCGCCGCCGCCGAGTCGATAGGTCTCGAAAAGTCCCATCTGCCCCCAGCGCAGGCCAAAGCCATAGCGAATTGAGTTGTCGATTTCTTCCGTGGTTGCGATGTCATCCTTGATGAGCCACAGCGCTTCGCGCCACACCGCCTCAAGGAAGCGATCCGCGATGTGTGCATCGATTTCATGACGCACGACCAGCGGCTCCATGCCGATCGAACGCAATATCTCGCAGGCCCGCTCGCGCACCTGCTCACTGCCACCCGGACCCGACACAACCTCAGCCAGTGGCAACAGGTACACGGGATTGAACGGATGTGCGACCAGGATCTGGCCCGGACGCGCCGCGCCTTCCTGCAACTCGCTCGGCTTGAATCCCGAGGTCGAAGATCCAAGAATCGCGTCTGCCGGTGCATGCGCCTGGATTTCCGCGATCACCTTGTGCTTGAGCGCGAGCTGTTCCGGCACACTCTCCTGGACCCAGTCCGCGCCTTCGACCGCGTCCCGCAGCGAGCTGGCGAACGTCAGCCTGCCGCGCGGCGGCATCGGCACATCGGCCAGCGCAGGCAGGTACTTTTCAGCAATTGCGAGAATTGCATTGACCTGCCTGGCAATATGCGGGTTCGGGTCAGACACTGCGACGTCCCAGCCATGCAGCAGGAAACGCGCCGCCCAGCCGCCGCCGATGACACCACCGCCGACAATGGCCGCTTTCATCGCGGCGCCCGCTTGGATAACTGCAATTTTTTGCGTACCGCCGCCGGTGTCATGACCCTGGCGCCCATTGCTTCGATGATCGTTACGGCGCGCTCGACCAGCTGCGCGTTGGTCGCCAGCACTCCCTTATCCAGGTATAGATTGTCTTCGAGCCCTACACGCACATTGCCACCGGCCAGCACTGCGGCAGCGACATAAGGCATTTCGTTGCGTCCCAGGGAAAAGGCTGAAAAATGCCAGTCGCCCGGAACATTGGCGACCATGGCCATGAAAGTGTGCAAATCGTCCGGCGCTCCCCAGGGCACACCCATACAGAGTTGCACCAGGATCGGCGACTTGATGACGCCCTCAGCGGCGAGCTGCTTCGCAAACCACAGGTGCCCGGTATCGAAGGCTTCGATCTCAACGCGTACGCCGAGATCGGTCATCATCTGACCCATCGCCCGCAGCATCCCAGGCGTATTCGTCATGACGTAATCGGCCTCGGCAAAATTCATGGTGCCGCAATCGAGTGTGCAGATTTCGGGCAGGCACTCGGCCACATGTTCGACACGGTCGGCTGCACTGCCCATGTCGCTCCGTTCGGCATTGAACGGCAAGGGCGCATCCGCCGGTCCGAGTATCAGGTCGCCGCCCATGCCTGCCGTCAGGTTGATCACGACATCCGTGTCCGATTCGCGAATGCGTTCGGTGACCTCGCGATACAGGTCAACACGTCGTGATGGTTTGCCCGTCTCCGGATCCCGCACATGACAATGCACAATGGCCGCACCAGCCTTGGCCGCTTCAATGGCACTCGCCGCTATTTCTTTCGGTGACCGCGGCACATGCGGTGACTTGTCCTGGGTGCCACCGGATCCGGTGACCGGACAGGTAATAAAGACTTCTCTGTTCATTGCCAAAGGCATGCTGGTTCCTCCACTGCACGGGAGACTGGATCGGGTTTGTGTGGTGCCGACCGTGGATTCCGGCCTGCTATTCGTCGCTTAAAATACGCCGCTTAAACCGCTGTGAGACTCACTGCGGCGGCGGCCACCAGTCGGTTACCTTCTCAAAGCACCACAAGATTTTCATAATTGCGACTGCTGGAATAGAGCGGATGAGCTTAGTGCAAAGCACTTATGCGGACAAGATGTGCACTGAAAGATTCTTATGGACGGTTGTGTTTGGGTCGTGTTTTGCAGCACGATGTGCGCTCCGGATGAGGGGGCAAAGATCATTCAATCACATGCGCAAATCGTTATTGTCGGCGGCGGCATCATGGGAGTTGGCTTGCTTTACCACCTCGCTGAAGAAGGCTGTAGCGATGTTTTGCTGATCGAAAAAGGCGAATTGACCTCCGGTTCAACCTGGCATGCGGCCGGGCAATGCCCAAGCCTCGTCGGCAACTACAACCTTGCCAAGATTCATGCCTACAGCAATTATCTTTACCCGCGCCTCGAGGCCATGACCGGCCAGTATGTGAGCTGGCATGCCTCGGGCGGCATCCGCCTCGCGCGCAAAAAGGAAGACCTGGACTGGTTTCATTACCTGCACGGCATCTCAAAGAGTGTTGGCTTCGAGATGGAGATTATCGGCCCGGCTGAAATCAGGAACATCGTGCCATGGCTCGAAGTGGAGGACGTAATCGCCGGCGCCTACACCACGGGTGACGGGCATGCGGATCCCTCCGGCCTGACCAACGCGATGGCTCGCGGCGCGACCAACATGGGCGCGAAAATCGAGCGCCACAATCGCGTGCTTGATATCAAACTCTTGCCCTCCGGCGAATGGCAGGTCATCACCGAGAAAGGCACCGTTGTTGCTGCACTTGTCGTAAATGCGGGCGGCTGCTTCGCACGCCAGGTCTCGCAGATGATAGGCAGCGATTTACCGCTGGTGAATATGCAACACCACTACATTGTTACCGGCAACGTGCCCGAGTTCGTTGCACGCGACACGGAAATTCCGGTCATTCGCGACCCCTACGCCTCTGCCTATATACGACAGGAACAGAAATCCGGCCTGGTGGGTATTTACGAAGGTGTGCAGATGACCGAAGCCTGGGCGCCACGCGGCTACCCGGACTGGAGTTCTGACAGCGAGTTGTTTCCCGACGACCTCGAACGACTGATGCCATGGCTGGGATATGCCATGGAGCGGCTGCCCATCATCCAGGAGGCCGGCATCAAGCGCATCGTGAACGGCGCGATCCCGCATCCGCCCGACGGGCCGCCGTATCTCGGGCCTGTCGCCGGCGTAAGAAACTTCTGGCTCTGCTGCGGCTCGTCCTTCGGCATCGCGCAAGGTGCCGGTTGTGGCAAATTTCTCGCGCAGTGGATGTTACACGGCGATGCCGAAATCAACATGACGGGTTTTGATCCGCGCAGGCTCGGCGTCTATGCCGATGCCGATTACGCGCGCGCGAAGGGTTTCCAGGATTACCGCATGACCTATGCAACGCCACTGCCGGGTGAGGAATTGCCCGCCGGGCGGCCGCAACGCACCAGCACCTTGTACGAAACGCTTAAAGGCAAGGGCGGCGTATTTACCGAGACCTTCGGCTGGGAACGGCCGAAATGGTATTCACTCGACGGGCGTGAGGAAGAATACAGCTATCACCGGAATAATGTGTTCGACGTCGTGCGCGATGAATGCATGGCCGTACGCGAGCGCGTTGGCGTCCTCGACCTGAGCGGGTTTGCCAAGTACGACGTTGCCGGCGCGGATGCCGAAAGCTTCCTCAACCGGCTGTGTGCCAATCGCATGCCGACAAAAACCGGCGGCATCGTACTCGCACACATACTGTCCGTGAACGGCCGCATTCTCGGCGAGGTAACTGTGACGCGCTTAGCGGACGATCGGTTCTACTTGTTGTCCGCCGCAAGTGCAGAGCTGCGCGACCTCGATCACCTTATGCAGGGTCGGCTGCACAACGAAGACGTGACTGTCAGCAATGTCACCGACGATCGCGGCGTGCTGGTACTGGCGGGACCGAAAGCCCGGGACGTCCTGGCGCAACTGACCGATGCCGATTTGAGCAACGTGGCGTTTCGCTGGCTGACGGGCCGGGAAATACGCGTCGCCGGCAAACCCGTGCGCGCGCTGCGCGTCAACTATGTCGGCGAACTCGGCTGGGAATTGCATCCCGAGATGCACGATCTGCCGAAAATCTACCATGCAATCTGGAAAGCCGGTCTTGAGTATGGCATCGCAGACTTCGGCCTGTACGCCGTCAACAGCCTGCGTATCGAGAAAGCCTATCGCGGCTGGGGCGCCGAGCTCACTAACGAAGTCACGATGATTGACGCCGCCATGCAGCGCTTCCTCAAACTCGACAAAGCGGATTTCACGGGCAAGGCAGCGACGCTGGCGCAACACAATGACCATCGCACGCTGCAATTGATTTACTTCGAGGTGGATGCGAGCGACGCCGACGTGCGTGGCAATGAGCCAATATTTTTGGGCGATCGTTGTGTCGGCCTGACCACCTCCGGCGGTTATGGCCACTACACCAGAAAGAGCCTGGGATTCGGCTACGTGCCGCCGGCATTTGCCACAGCGGGCGGCAAACTGGAGCTTGCACTGCTGGGCAGGCGCTGCGCGCTGCACATCCTGAGCGATGCGGCACACGACCCTGCCAACGAACGGCTGCGCGCCTGATGAGCGAACTACCGAAGCAGGCGAATGTGATCATTATCGGCGGCGGCGTCATCGGCTGTTCGATCGCCTACCACCTCGCGAAAATGGGCTGGAGTGATGTCGTGCTGCTCGAGCGGCAACAATTGACCAGCGGTACGACCTGGCATGCTGCGGGCCTGGTTGGTCAGCTGCGCACCTCGATCAACATGACCAGGCTAGCGAAGTACACCAGTGAGCTCTATCGCGGCCTCGAAGCCGAAACCGGCCAGGCCACGGGCTACCGGCAATGTGGCTCGATATCGCTGGCAACTAATAAAGAGCGCTTCGAAGAACTTAAACGCAGCGCATCGATGGCGAAAGTGTTCAACCTCGAGGTCAACGTCATCGATGTTGACGAAATCGTGCGGCGCTACCCGCTGGTGAACAGCAGCGATCTGCTCGGCGGCATTCATATTCCGTCCGACGGCTATGCCAATGCCGTGGACATCAGCCAGGCGCTGGCGAAAGGTGCGCGCAGCCACGGCGCGCAGGTCTTCCAGAATACGAAAGTGACGGCTATCCGACGCGATGGCAGCAAGGTCAAAGGGGTCACAACGCCGGCCGGCGACATCGACGCAAACTACGTCGTGATCTGCGGCGGCATGTGGTCGCGCGATCTCGCGGCGAGCGTCGGCGTCAACGTGCCACTGCATGCCTGTGAGCACTATTACGTGTTGTTTGAGTCGGTCGCCGGCCTCGATCCCGGCCTGCCGGTGCTGCGCGACTACGACGCCTGTACCTATTACAAGTACGATGCCGGCAAGTTGCTGGTTGGCGCGTTTGAGCCGAGCGCCAAACCCTGGGGCATGGGCGGCATTCCTGATGATTTCTGTTTCGACGAGATCGCCGGTGACTTCGAGCACTTCGAACCAGTGCTCGAAGATGCGATGCGACGCATCCCTGCCTTACAGGATGCCGGCATACAGAAATTCTTTTGCGGACCGGAAAGCTTCACGCCCGATGTGCGCTATCACCTGGGCGAAGCACCCGAACTGAAGAACTGTTTTGTTGCCGCCGGGCTAAACTCGATTGGCCTGCAGTCGGCCGGCGGTATCGGCAAGGTCATGTCCGAATGGCTGCGCGATGGCCATGCGCCGATTGACCTCTGGGAAGTCGACGTGCGCCGCAACATGCGCTTCCAGGGTAATCGCAAGTATTTACGAGAACGTGTCAGTGAAAGTCTCGGGCTTTTGTACGCAACGCACTGGCCATACCGACAGTACGCAACAGCGCGCGGCGCACGAAAATCCGCACTGCACGATCGGCTCATCACGTCCGGTGCCTGCTTTGGTGAGGCCTTCGGCTGGGAACGCCCCAACTGGTATGCGCCCAAAGGCGTGGATGCGGTTTACCAGTATAGTTACGGTCGGCAAAACTGGTTCCAACATTCGGCAGCCGAGCACCGCGCGGTGCGCGATGCCGTCGGCCTGTTCGACCAGTCTTCATTTGCCAAATTTCGCCTCGAGGGCCGCGATGCGGTTCGCGTGTTGAACCAGGTCTGCGCCAACGATATCGACCAGCCGCCGGGTAAACTGATTTATACACAGTGGCTCAACGAGCGCGGCGGCATTGAAGCGGACCTGACCGTGACACGCCTCGACGCACAGGCCTTCCTGATTGTGACCGCCGCCGAGACCGAGACCCGCGACTTTGCCTGGCTGAAATCGCACATCCCGGTCGATGCATGCTGCGTGCTGACCAACCTGACCTCGGCAATGGGCGTGATCTCGATCATGGGTCCGCGTTCGCGTGAATTGTTGCAGTCGCTGACGCCAAACGACATGAGTCATGCCGCGTTTCCGTTTGCGACCAGCCGCGAGATCGAGCTCGGCTACGCCATCGTGCGTGCATCCCGTATTACCTTTGTCGGTGAGCTCGGCTGGGAACTCTATGTCCCGACGGAATTCATGCTCGGCGTGTACGACGAAATCGCCGCAGCCGGCACCGCCTTTGGGTTGCGGCACGCGGGCTATCACGCGCTCAACTCACTGCGCATGGAAAAGGGCTACCGGCACTGGAGCCACGACATTACGGACGAGGACACGCCGCTCGAGGCGGGCCTCGGTTTCACCGTAAAGTTCGACAAGCCCGGCGGCTTCATCGGCCGCGAGGCATTGCTCGCGCAAAAAGAGCAAGGCCTGCCGAAGCGCCTGCTGCAGTTCAGGCTGCGCGACCCGGGGCCGCTGCTCTATCACAACGAACCGATCTGGCGAAACGACGAGCTTGTCGGGCATATCACCTCGGGTGCCTATGGCCACACGCTGGGTGCCTGCATTGGCCTCGGTTACGTGCACACCGGCCTGCACCTCAAGGCCGAGGACGTACTCGATGGTCGCTATGAGATTGAAATCGCTGGTGTGCGTGTTGCGGCCGACGTGTCGCTCCAGCCGATGTACGACCCTGGCAACGACAAGATCCGCTGCTGATTGCTTACAGCTCCATGGTCATGAAGCGGCTGAACGGATCCTCTTTGTACGCGGCAAACGGGCCACAGAAACGAAAGCCGAATTTCTCGTAGAGCCGGTGCGCCGGCTCAAATGCTTTGCCCGATCCGGTTTCGAGACTGAGCCGACTGTAACGACGCGACCTTGCCTCGGTGATCAGCTGCGTGAGAATGGCTGACGCAACACCCCGGCCAAGATGTGCCGCGGCCGTGCGCATGGACTTGACTTCGCCATGCGCGGCGTCGAGTTCCTTGAGTGCGCCAAACCCGAGCAGCTCGAACTTGTCCCAGGCGCACCAGAAGGTGACATCGGCGCCGCGGAGGCCAGCGAGATCCAGCGCATGCACACTGCCCGGCGGTGATTGCCGCGCCGCGTCTGCCAGATGTTCTCTCAGCAGTTCGACGACGGCCGCACTGCACAGATCATCACGTCGGATTTGCAAGCTGACTTCGTGCGGGCCTAGTTTCGTGCCTGGCGCACGGCAAGGTAATGCGCACGCTCGCGGGCGACTTCCGCGTCGTTTCGCGCCAGCAGCGACGCATATTCAGGCCGGTCGGCGAGGCGCTTGAATACCGGCAGAATCTTCACAAACGAGGCAGAATCGCCATCGTCCAGCCACTTTTCGGTACGTTGTACGGCGAGGTCGATATCGTTATCCAGCAAGGTAAATACCACCAGGCCGAACCACTCGCAGGGACAAAGATAGCCCGCCTCAAGGCGCTGCCCATAGCGTTGCCGGCACACGTCCAAAATTATGTCGGCTTCATCGTTGAAGCCCGCCTGCTGCAGTGAGTCTGCGAACCATGGCGCGCAGCGATTTTTCCACGGTCTTTTTTCGGCATCGAGTTTCGCGATCAATCTTGCCATCAGCGCAGCGCGTTGCGGCCGTCCTGCGGCTCCATCCACTATTTCGGAGTAAAAGCTCGCGTTCAAAAGCCAGCGTTCGCTCGGATTCGATTCGCGCAATTGCCTGTCAATCACGAGTTTGGCATCAGCGTTACGGCCCTGCAGCATGAATGCTGTAAAATTCGGTTCGTCAAGCCCGATCGCAATCGTCTCGTCCAACAAACCCATCTCCAGCAGCATGTAAGCCAGCCAGTCCTTGAAATTGGCATCATCCGGGTGCGCAGCGATCGCCTGCTCGGCCAATAAGGCGGCTTCTGATTCGTGCCCCATTGCGTCGAGATTGTCCAGCGCAGCCTGGTACGCCAGTACATGCCCGGGATGCAGGTCAAACATGCGCTTGATCACCCGATCCGCGTCATCCGGCCGACCAAAGCTGCGGTACTCGTAGGCGAGATCGGCGCTGATCTCGAGCGACATCGGGTCCAGTGCATACGCCCTTTCCTTGTCCGCCAGCATGTCGAGAAACCGGCCCTGCTCATACGCGGTGTCCGCGCGCCAGTTGTATGCCAGGGCGTAATTTGGATTCAGCGTAAGTGCACGATCAAAGGCAGCCGCTGCCTCGGCATATCGAAAACGACGCAGATGCTGAAAACCCAGTACTGCGACTGCCTCGGGAAGATCCGGCGCCAGCTCGAGCGCCCGCGACAGGTGCGGATTGACCGCAGCGTCCACCAGCGATCGATCCATGTCAGCACCACCAAAGCGATCCTGCTCAAGCAATAACCAGGCATGCGCCAGTTGCACATGGGCGGGCGCGTAATCGGGGTCAATCTGCAGCGCTTCCTCGAACTGCTCGCGGGCGGCGATGATGTCTTGCTGGGTTCTTAGCGACATGCGCTCACGGCCAATCAGGTAAGCGCTGTAGGCATCGACGTTCGCAGCTCGCTCGGAAACGACCGGCGTACTGTCGTCGCCCAGCAGGTGCACCTTCAGCGAATTGATGATGGACGCGGCGATTTCGTCCTGGATCTTGAAAATATCGACGAAATCGCGGTCATAGGTCTCCGACCACAGGTGGTAGCCGCTGTCCACGTCGATCAATTGCGCGGTTATTCGAACGGTTGGCCCGGCCTTGCGAATGGATCCTTCGAGCACCGTCGACACCTGCAGTTTTCTGCCGATTTCGCGGATGTCGGTATCATCACCGGCAAACGCGAACGACGAGGTTCGCGCGGCGACCCGCAATGAATTGGTCTTCGCCAGCAGGTTCAGAATTTCCTCAGCGATACCCTTGGAGAAATATTCCTGATCCCTGTTCTCGGAATAATCCTCGAATGGCAGCACGGCAATCGACTCAACGCCCGATCGATCGGCGTCGGACCGGATCGCATTGTCATCCGGAAAAACGAACAGGCGTAAACCCAACGTAACGACCACCAGCACCAGGATGCCGATGATAGCCCGGTCCAGCTTGCGCCCGGTCTGCTGGGCAATGGACACCTCGCGCTTGACCTCCTTTTCAAGCTTGAGGCCTTCGGGCGTGACCTCGTAGACCCAGGCGAATACCAGCACAGCCGGAAAACCGATGCCGGCCAGCAAGGCGCTGACCTGCAGGATCCAGTGCGGCGCTGAGATAACTTCCAATGCGAAGTCGATAACCTGCAGCGCAACCCACGCTACCAGGGCATAGGCAACCGCGACGCGCACCACATTGCGCCGCTTCAGTTCGTTCCAGAATGATCCCATGCAACGCCACCGGCCATAATCAGCGTTATCTTTTACCAGAAATCACACCGGAATGGTTGGCTTCCGTGCTACACCTATCCGGCGCCGGCACGCTTTTTGGCAATCAGCTCCAGCGCCGTTTCAACGGCTACACCGGCGTCCCGGCAATAGGCGTCGGCACCAATCGCCATGCCGAACTCCTCGTTCAAGGGCGCACCACCAACGAGTACGATGTAGTCGTCCCGAATGCCCTTCTCGACCATGGTGTCGATAACCACCTTCATGTACGGCATGGTTGTGGTCAGCAACGCCGACATGCCGAGTATGTCCGGCTTGTGCTCTTCGAGTGCAGCGAGATATTTCTCTACCGGATTGTTGATGCCGAGATTGATGACCTCAAAACCGGCGCCTTCCATCATCATGCTGACCAGGTTCTTGCCGATGTCGTGGATGTCGCCTTTGACCGTGCCGATCACCATCTTGCCAACTGGTTTGGCACCGGTCTCCGCCAGCAGCGGTTTGAGCACCGCCATGCCACCTTTCATCGCGTTCGCGGCGAGCAACACCTCGGGCACGAACAGGATGCCATCGCGAAAGTCGACACCAACTATCGTCATGCCGCCAACCAAAGCGTCATTCAGCACTTTCTCCGGTCCCCAACCACGCTCCAGCAGGATCTCCGTACCTTCGACGATCTCCTCCAGCAGGCCATCATAGAGATCGTCGTGCATCTGCTCGACGAGTTCTTCGTCGGAAAGCGCCTTCAGGTCAATATCGTCATTATCGTCGTCAGTCATGTCAGCCGCGTCCTGTTGCTTGTGGCGTCAGAGCAATTGGAAATTGCTCACGAATTTTTCGGTCAGTCTCATCCGAAATGTGTTTTGGAAAGTATGTGGCGAGAATTTCGTCGCGCCGTTCGATAGCCTTATGCAGCAATACGGGTTTGCCCGATTGTTCCCAGACGTTCGGGCTGCTGCGATCCGCGAACTCCGGGTAAATATACTCGCTTTGCATTACTGCAAGCGTCTGGTCCGATCCCAGGTAATGCCCGGTTCCGCCGAGGCATATATCGCGGACGCTGTCGAAACTCAAGGTCTTTTCATTCACCTCGATGCCACGGGTTACGCGCAGCACGGCGCCAAGCACATCGTTGTCCAGCAACAGACTCTCGGGGCAGGCGCCCAGCAGGCTGGCGTACATGCCAGCGGCTTCGTAAATGAGATTCGCGCCGGACAAGGCCGGAGGCACCAGCGTATAGGCGCGCTCCGCGCCGGCCTGGTAATCGGGGAATTTCGAATCCGACATGCCGCTCGCGGTGCCAAACGGCAAATCGTAATAAAGACCCATCTGCGCGCAAGCCGCTGACAACAAACCCTGCTCCGGCGAGCCACCACTCATGGCACCGGTACGCAGGTCGGAAACGAACGGCCAGGCACCGAGAATCGCAGGCGCACCGGGTTTGATTGCATTCAGGTACACCAGCCCGCCGAGCACTTCGGCCCAGGCCTGCGATACAGCACCTGCGAGGCAAGCCGGCGTGGTTGCGCCCGCCTGCCCAGCCGACAACAGCAACACCGGCATGCCACCCTCGACGGCAACCCGCAGGCACTCCAGCGCATCTTGCGCAAACTTCATCGGTGGTACGACGAAACAGTTTGACTGGCTGACAAATGGTCGCGCTCGCCATTGTTCTTCACCACCGGCAATGATGTGCAGCATTTCCAGCGCCTTGCCGAGGTTGTGCGGGTTGGCCCAGCTTGCGCCGACATGTTTGCTGGTTCCGGACACCGAGCAGTAGGTCGTGTTCAGGTCCATCTCGTAGGTGTTGCCAATATCACGCAACACGCACATGCGCTGGAACATATGAATGTGTTCGCAGTTATCGACTATGCGCGCCATGTCATAGAGATCCTGCGCGGTCGAATCGCGGTAGCTGTTCTTGAGTGGCTCCGCGATCATCACCGCGGCGCCCGCGGTGGCGAAATGCACGCGCGAGCCGCGCAGGTCCAGGTCGTATTTCGGATCCTGCGCATACAGTGTCAGGTTGCGTGCCGCAAGGTCGAGCGCGTTCTCCACCACGTCCTGCGGCATGCGCAGACGACCGTCGTTACCCATGACAGCACCGACCGCCACGCAGGTCTCGATGCAATGCGGAGTTGCGTCGTTGAAGCCGACTTCGGCGAGGATGCGAAATACATTGTCGTTGATGGCGGCGATGCCGGCCTCGGTCAACGGACGGTACTGGCCGCCACTCTCGCCCGGATGGACCGGTTTGGTGTCTTCGGCCAGCGGTGCGCTGCGCAGGGCCTTGCGTGCCTCTCGTCCACCCGATCGTCGTGCCATGATTGAGCCGCCTTGTTTAGTGCCAAGCCATTAATTTGCGGCCGATTTTCAGCGCGACCGGCTATGGCAGCAATTGAATTCTGTTGTACCATACATTAGGAAATCTAATGACAGAGTACCCGAATCTTGCCGCATCGCCTGCCCCCACTGACCAGCCTGCGAGCCTTTGAGGCCGCCGGCCGACACCTGAGCTTTACGCTGGCTGCCGCCGAATTGCGCGTGACCCAGGCGGCTATTTCTCACCAGGTCAAGTCGCTGGAAACACACCTCGGCAAGGCATTATTTTTGCGCCAGCCGCGGGCCCTTGAATTGACGCTGGCCGGGAAGGCTCTGTTGCCCGTTGTGCGCAGCGCTTTCGACGAAATCAGTCATACCGTGGCGGAGCTTACCGACAGCAAAGCGGGCTCCGCGATTACGGTGCGGCTTGCGCCGTCGTTTGCGGCGAAGTGGCTTTCGCCCCGGCTCGAGGACTTTCGCCGCAAGCACCCACGCGTCGATTTGTCGCTGCGGCATTCAAACGAACCAGCCGACTTCGCACGCCAGGCCATCGACCTCGCCATTACCTATGGCAAGGGTGACTGGCCTGGTGTCATTGCTGACAAATTGCTAAGCATCGATTTTTTCCCGGTGTGCGCACCGAGCCACATGCGTGGTGAGCATGCCTTGACCGATGTCCGTAATCTTCGCTACCACACGCTGCTACATGACGCCGACTTTCAGAACTGGACGGACTGGCTCAGGCTCGCCGGCGTCACTGACATCGACCCGAGGCGCGGTACCGTCATGGATGACACCAACGTGCTGACGCAGGCAGCCGTGAATGGCCTCGGCATAGCCCTCGGATCAACACCCTTTGTCGCGGATCATCTTGAGGCTGGACGGCTGGTGCGACCTTTCGCATCGACCTTGCGCAGCGATTTCGCATACTATGTTGTCTGCCCGAAGCAGAACCTGCAACGCAGCAGCGTCCGAGCATTTAAAGAATGGCTAATGCAACAGAAAGACAAGGTAAGCTGAAGTATTCCGCGAGCGAGTGGCAATCCCGCGTCGATCTCGCCGCGTGCTACCGGCTCGCCGACATGTTCGGCTTTTCTGACATTATCTGGAATCACATCACTGCCAAGGTGCCGGGCACGGAGACATTCCTGATCAATCGTTTTGGCCTGCGCCACGACGAAATAACCGCATCCAACCTGGTCTTGCTGGACCTCGACGGCAATGTTATTGATCCGGGATCGGCACGCAGCGAATTCGATGACGTCAATCTGACCGGTTTTATCATCCATAGTGCGATCCATGCAGCGAGACCGGACGTAAGTTGCGTGCTGCACAGCCATTCCGAGTATGGGCTCGCCGTGTCGGCGCTCGAAGACGGTCTGCTGCCGCTGGTGCAGGACTCGATGCCGTATTTTGAGCAGGTCGCCTACCACGATTACGAGGGCTTATCGACATCGCTCGATGAACGCCAGCGGCTTGCGACCGATCTCGGCGATAAGCACGTGATGATCCTACGCAATCACGGATTGCTGACCTGCGGTGCGACGGTGGCTGAGGCATTCATGCTGATGTATTACCTGGAGCGCTCCTGCAAGGTACAGATCCAGGTGATGTCGAGCGGCGCAAAGTATCGCGTCGTTCCGGCCGATGTCTGTCACAGTGCGGCCTCACAGTACGTCCTTTTCCCACACGGAAAATACGAGTGGCCTGCGTTGCTCAGGCTGCTGGATGCACGCGCACCTGACTATCGCGACTAGCTGAGTTCCTCGCGCAAGCCTTTGTACAAGCTTGCGCACATGAACAACAGCACGATACAAAATGGTAGCCCTACCGATATTACGAGCGCCTGTAAGGAGTTGATGCCGCCTCCGAGCAGGAGCACGGTCGCAACCAGGCCCACCAGTGCACACCAGAACACGCGCTGCATCGCGGGGGAATCCATTTTTCCGCCCGCCGTTATTGTATCGACCACCAGTGAGCCGGAATCAGCGGAGGTTACAAAGAAAATCGCGATCAAGAATAACGCGCCGGTCGATACGAAGCTGGTGAACGGCAATCCCTCCAGCATCTTGAATAACGCAAGTTCGGGTACCGCCTCGGCGACCCCCTGGTAGCCTCCGACAATGAGTTGGTGCAAGGCGGTACCACCGAGCGTCGACATCCAGATGACGCCGATGAGGGTCGGAATTAACAATACCCAGGTAACAAACTCCCTGGCAGTTCGCCCATAGCTGATACGCGCAATAAACATGCCAACAAACGGTGACCAGGCAATCCACCAGGCCCAATAGAATGTCGACCAGCCATGATAAAACGCTGCGTCTTCGCGCCCGATCCAGTTGCTCAGCGGTATCAGGTGGCGAGCATAATCAACGACCGATACGAGCATCGTTTTCAGGATGAAAATGCTGGGGCCGGCGACGATGATGAAAAGCAACAGCAAGCCGGCCATGGCCATGTTGATTTCGCTCAGCAGCTTCACGCCTTTGTCGAGACCCGCTACCACCGAGGCCACCGCAATGGCGATAATGGCTGTAATAAGCACAACTTTGATCGAACTGCGAGGCTCTATGTCGAACAGGTACTTGAGTCCGCCTGCCAATTGTTCCGCACCAAGGCCAAGGGAGGTCGCCAGACCAAAAACGGTTGCCAGCACCGCGGTCACGTCTACGACGTGCCCGAATCCGCCCCTGACACGATTGCCGAGCAGCGGAAAAAAAGCTGACCGCATCACCAGCGGCAAGCCACGGTTAAAACAGAAAAAAGCGAGCGCCAGACCGACAACGGCGTATACGCCCCAGGCATGCAGGCCCCAGTGTAAAATTGCCGCCGACATGCCAGCCGCCATGGCCGCACGCTGATCGGCTGGATCGACTCCTAGCGGCGGATGCAGCGTATGCGTCACCGGCTCGAGCACGCCGTAGAACATGAGCCCGATTCCTACTCCTGCAGCAAACAACATCGACAGCCAGCCCATGTAGCCGTAGCGCGGCTTTGCGTCTGCCCCTCCGAGACGCACATTGCCCAGCCTGCTACATGCAATGAACAGGCTGAACAGCACGAATATGTTCATTGAGATCATGAACAGCCAGTCAAACTTGGTTGTAATCCATATGCGCAACTCCGAGAAAGCCGCGCCAGCCGAATCGAGAAACATCAGGGTGCCGACCACGAATGCGACGACCAGTGCTGCCGACACCATGAAAACCGGTTTGTGCATATCGAGACCGAGGACACGGATATTGTCTTGCCCAACTTCGTAGTCGTGTTTCGAGTGCGGTTGCGATGGCGTCACAATCTTGCTCCACGGTACTGGCTGCCTGGCATTGTACAACTTGCGCCTGTTGAGCCCCGGCTTTTAATTTTCTTGCCCGTCGACTTCGTTTGGAGAATTTCGAAGGGACGATCTAAAGACGAAGTCGCAGAGTCAGCTGAAACTGTGTCTCAACCTCGCCTGGTGCCAGGGCAAAGTAGCTCCATGCAGGGCGATGGGTCTTGATACTGATCCATTCCGCGACCAGGCTGAGTTTCTCCGCCAGACCGACCTGATAGGCAAGCGTTGACGCATGACCACTTTCGGCATTGTTGTCTTGCGGAGTCTGGTCGCTTTGCGATACCGCGAAATTATCATAGCGGAATGACCAGCGATGCCTGCCGTACGCCTTGCTCAGCAAAGCAAAGTAACTTTCGTATTCCGCGTCAACAGCGTGCGCGCCATTGCTGTACATTCTCGGTCCCATCACCGTCGCACCGGTCATCCACTGCGCAACCAGCCCGATTGCTCCGGGAAAAGTGGTTTGCAGGCCTGCATGTGTAAATTCCGTGTACCAGGCATATTGACCATCCTCAATTGCCGTTGGATCCGCACGGTTGTCGTAGCAGCCTGTCCGCAACAGTAGTTTCTCGGCATAGCGCCACTCAACGTTCGTATAGTAGCCAGTGCGACCATCGACCTCGCGAAACGGGGCAACCCAGGGATCCTGTTTTTCAAACATCATGCCAGGCTGAATTTGTGGCAGCGGTGGCAACGGCAGTTCGTCATTGAAGCGTGACTGCCGGTCATGCACTGACCAGCCTTTCCATGCGAGCAGTGAGCCAGCCGGGTCATTACCCTGGAACGCTGCGACTTCAATCGAGAAAGCGTGCGCGCCACCCAGCGATGCGGGCCGGCGCGTAACTGCAAGTTCAGCACCCAGGGTCCGGATTTCCTCGGCAATCCATGAATTGATTGCCGAGGAACTCGCCGTATAAGGGCTGCTCCAGGCGGCATCCACATTCTCCAGCGATATGGGCGGATAAAATGCACCAAGTTTTGCGCGATAACGGGTCGCCGTACCCGGAACCGGCCGCCATTCCAGATAGGCCTGCGTGAAGTCGATCGCGTTGCCGATATCATCGTCGTAGGCCTCAAGCACGATATTTGCGTGCAGCGTATCGGTCCAGCGACCGCGATAGTCGATGAACGCGCGGTTCAGTGTGAATCCGGAGTCGCCATAGCGTAGCTTGCCAGCCGATCCCTCGGTCCAGGAAGAATATGCGGAAACGTCAACGTAGCCGACATCCACGCCGACGCTGGCCGCATGGCCCGGCACGATTTCAGCCGCATTTGCCGTCAGGCCGGCGGTCCCGACAAGCAGCGCAACAGTCAGTACTCGGACCACAAAACCGCACTCGATTGCGCCTCATGCGGCGGGCGAAGTTTTTTCTGCAGCTTGAAGACTAATTTCGGTTCGTGATTTGCACGCCGGTCAACACGTTTTTGCAAGGCGGCCTGGACGTCCCGGATTCGCGGACTCCAGATGTTGATGACGTAATCGCCGGTTCCGGCTGCGAGCTCAAGCGTCACCTCGCCGGATGCATCGCTCAGACCAAAGGCGTCACTATCGACAACCACGATGTATCCGAGCATACCGTCGTGAATATTGCAGCCAAGAATCACGATGCCCGCCTCATCGAATACGACTGGCGCATGCGCGTCGCCCTTGTACAGCGGCAGCACAAAATTGTTTGGTTTGGAGAATGAATACACGTGGTGAGCGACGACATCGCTGTTCGGGAAACTCACCGCCGTACCTTTCTGCACGACCAGAATATGCGGCACAAAGCGGGTATCGACCTGGTCCATGATTGCAGTCGCGTTGGCGGGTGCTGCACCGTTTTGGGATTCAGCAAATACAACCACGTCCGGCACCGGCTGACCATCCGGGTCAAGCACCTGCACGCCAAGCAATTCGGCATGCGCGACGCTGCCCATAATTGTCGCGAGCAACAAGACCTGCGCCGTGAGCGCACAAATTTCGAGCCTGTCTAACATCGCATTCCAGTCTATGCGCACAGCGGCTCGGTTAACCGTGACCTGCCGCACATTCTATTTGACAGAATCTGCCTATGATTTCCGGGCCATTGATCAACGGTCGAACGCTATGCAGATTCGTGCCAGTTTCCGCAGCAAGCTGCTGCTCCTGACGCTCGTGCCGCTGGGCATCGCCCAGCTCGTGACCCTGTTCGCGGTAATGCGAACTGTCGAGCAGGATTTGCAGTCGCGTGCGCGTGAATCCTTGAACACGGGTGCGGTGGTCGTCACAGAGTATCTCGCGGCCCGCTCCGCGCAGTTGCGCACCAGTGTCGAGGTTTTGGCTGCCGATTACGGCTTGAAGGAAGCCAGCGCGACTGGCGATGAGAATACCATTCGCTCGGTACTCGAGAATCATGGCCGACGAATTGGCACTGATTTCCTGGCCATTCTCGATATTGACGGCAGGCCGATTGTCAGTACGGTCGCGCTCAGTGCCGCAACCACTCTGGATCCCCGGTTGCTCGCTGACAATTTCTTGTCAGGACCGGGTGAAACCGCAGCTCTTATTGCCGACACGGCTTATCAACTCTATACCGTGCCACTGCGGGCACCGGTCACCATCGGCTGGGTCGTGGTCGGCTTTCCGATCGACAATAACCTGGCCATGCATATCCAGGAACTGACCGGACTTGATACATCCTTTGTGCTGGCAGAATCGCCACCGGAGACAATCGTAACGACCCGAGTCCACGCTCCGCTCGAACTCCGCCTGCACGCTGAAAATGACACCGTGTTCATGACCAATCAGCATGGTGATCAGGCCTTGACCATCCATACGGAGTTTGTCGCCGGCGACGAAACCATCCTCGTGGTGCTGCAACGTTCGCTGCGTGAGGCGATGCTGCCTTATACAGACGCACGCAGGGGCCTGTTAATTTTTGCCGCGGTGCTGTTACTGTTTGTCGCAATTGCAGGTGCATGGTTCTCCACGACCATCGCTGAGCCGATCAAGACGCTCGCCGCCGCGGCACGCCGAATGATTTCCGGCGACTACAATAGCTGTATCGTGGTGCGAACGGATGACGAGTTCGGTGAGCTCGCATCCAGTTTTAATGCGATGCAATCGGCGATCGCTGAGCGCGAACAACGTATATCCCATCATGCGCTGCACGATCCATTGACCGATTTGCCAAACCGTGCGCTGGTTCTGAAAGGCCTGACAAGCCTTGTCGAACAGGCGCGAAACGCTGATGCAAACATCACCGTTTTATCGATCGGTCTCGTGCGCATGAGCGAAATTTCGTCGACGCTTGGCCACGGCGCGACCGACGACCTGATCAAAATGGCTGCCCGCCACTTGCGTGCAAATCTTGCCGAGGCGGAGATTCTTGGCCATACGGGTACAAATGAATTCGTCGTGGTCTTGCCGGGCCAGGATGTCGACGGCGCGATGACCTATGTCGATCGCATAGAGGGATTACTCGCATCCGGCATTACCCTCGGGCGTATCAATGTCATTTTGCAGGCGCAAATTGGCATTGCCGAATTTCCGCGCCATGCTACGGCAGCCGCAGACCTGCTGCGACTGGCGGCCATCGCCCGGACCGAGGCCGAATCCGCTGATGAACGGGTTTGTATCTACCAGCCCGGGCACGAAGACGAATTTGTGCGCCGCCTGCGAATTGTGAATGACCTGCCGGCAGCCCTGCGACGCGGCGACGTGCAGGTCTGGTTCCAGCCAAAAGTTTCGTTGCCGGACGGAAAGGTCTGCGGCGCCGAAGCTCTCGTGCGTTGGCAACACCCGACGCTCGGTTTTCTGCAACCCGATGACTTTGTTCCGGCGGCCGAGCAGTCGGGCATGATCGTTGTCCTGACGCGGCATGTGCTGGCGGCGGCTGTGCGCGAATGCCGGCACTGGGATTCGCTGGGTCATGACCTGCAGATATCGGTCAATCTTTCCGCGCGCGATTTGCGCGATGAGTACCTGCCCTATCATGTAAAGCAAATACTTGACGAACACGGCCTACCCGCCGAGCGCCTCACCATCGAGGTAACCGAAAGTTCGATCATGGAGAACCTGACACACGCTGTGTCAATTCTTGACTGCCTGCGTGACATTGGCGTCAAGCTTTCAATGGATGACTTCGGCACCGGGCACTCATCGCTGGCGAAGCTGCGCAACATCCCGTTGCACGAACTGAAGATCGACCGGGCGTTTGTAACGACCCTGGCCAGTGATGCGCGCAATGCCGCTATCGTCAAGACCACGGTTGAACTTGCCCACAGTATGAATCTGTGGGTGGTGGCTGAAGGTGTTGAGGATATTGATACCATGCGACGGCTTGCTGCTATGGGTTGTGCGCAGGCGCAGGGCTTCCTGCTCAGCAAACCGATAACCGCGGAGTCCATGCGAGCATGGCTACAGAACTATCAGCCGGTGTCGTTTGCCAACCGTCGCAAACGCACTCGCGCTTTCGCCGGGCGTTCGGCTTCCTGAGTTTTGATCCGAGATGCGCTTTGGCATGAGCCTGGTTCGAAAATTTGGGTTTGGTCTGCGTCTGCTGGTGCTGCCCATGGCACTCGTTGCGCTGCCTGGAACCAGCTACGCCGTACCGCTCGCTGTCGGTGCCTGTGAGGATTTCGAGTCCGGGCTGGCAAACTGGACGATAGGCCCAGGTACTGGTTTCGCCGGAATCAGTGCTGCGACTTCGGCATCGCCAAGCAATTCGCTTTTTGTCAACGGCGGTACTGTGACCGCCAGCTCTAACGTAATTGACACTACCGATGTCTGGTTCTCGGACCTCGTGATGTGGATTCAGCGCGGCAGCAATGCGTTCAGTGATCGTCCGGATCAGGATGAGGACCTGGTCGTCGAGTACCTGGACAATGTCGGTGCATGGGTCGCACTTGAAGTATTCAGTGGCAATGGCCAGCCCGGTCAGGTCTTCGCGCGCAACTATCTACTACCGGCGGCGGGGCGGCATGCCAGCATGCGGCTGCGCTTTCGCATGACTGGTGGCGACGGCTTTGGCCAGGATTTTTGGCATGTTGATGACATTTGTCTCGTGCAAATTCCATCGCCCTCACTGCTGGTGTCGAAAATCGCTGAGACAGCCAGCGACCCGGTCAATGGCAGCGCCAATCCCAGGGCTATTCCGCAAGCACTTGTGCGCTACACGATTGCTGTCACGAATGAGGGCAACGGCTCACCGGCCGCGGGTTCGATTATTATTACTGATCCAGTTCCGGCGCAGTCAGCACTGTTTGTCGGTACCACGAGCGGCGACCCGGTTATTTTCGTTGACGGCATCGTGCCGAGCGGTCTCAGCTATTCCTACGCCGCCGATGTCACGTTTAGCAATCAACCTGGCGGCGGTACACCGTACAACTATATTCCGGTGCCCGATGGACAGGGCTATGATCCCATGGTCACCGGTTATCGCATCCAGCCGTCCGGCACCATGAATCCGGCCATTGGCAGCAGTTTCCCCAGCTTCAGCATCCAATTACTGGTTCGCATACAATAGTCGCATTCATGCGACTTCCCCTGGACAGCAAGCTACCCGCGGTTGGCACGACCATTTTCACCGTTATGAGTCAGCTCGCCAACGATTGCGACGCGATCAACCTGTCGCAGGGCTTCCCGAGTTTCGATCCGCCTGAAGCACTGACCGATCGCATCAGCTACCATCTCAAGCACGGCGCAAACCAGTACGCGCCGATGCCCGGCGTGCCGGCATTGCGCAGCGCCCTGGCCAGCAAGACCCTGGTCGAGCATGGCCGCGCGATTGATGCCGATGCGGAAATTACCATCTGCTCGGGCGCCACCGAAGGTATTTTTGCCGCAATCCAGGCAATCGTGCGTCGTGGCGACGAGGTGGTTGTGCTGGATCCGGCGTACGACTCCTACGAACCCTCAGTGACACTGGCGGGCGGCATCACACGACACGTGCCGCTGGCGATTCGTCTGGAAAGTGGCGAATTCGAAGTCGACTGGCAGCGCCTGCAAGATGCGATCAATTGCAAAACACGTCTCGTTATCGTCAATTTTCCGCACAACCCCACCGGCGCGATTCTTTCGCGCGCTGACCTTGACCGCTTGGCCGCTATCCTGGACAGCTCGTCCGCCTACCTGGTGTCGGATGAGGTTTACGAACACATAATTTTCGACGGCCAAACACACTGTAGCGTGTTGCAGCACGATGCGCTGTGGCCGCGCAGTTTTGTCATCAGTTCGTTTGGCAAGACCTGCCATGCGACCGGCTGGAAGATAGGCTATTGCATCGCGCCACCACCACTAACCGTCGAATTTCGCAAAGTGCATCAATTTACGACGTTTGCCGTGAGCACGCCGATGCAGCATGGCATTGCCGATTTCCTGGTGGCGCAGCCGAATTTTCCCCGCCAGGTGGCTGCGTTCTATCAACAGAAGCGGGATCACTTTTGCAAGCTGCTGCAAAGTACGCGGTTTCGATTTACACCGGCACGCAGCACTTTTTTCCAGCTGATCGACTACGGCGACCTGACGACCGCCACGGATACTGAGGTCGCCATGCAGTGGACGCGCGATCTGCGCGTAGCCTCGATCCCGTTGTCGGTATTTTGCGAGCAGGCATTTACTGGCACGCGATTACGTTTTTGCTTCGCCAAGGACGATGCCACACTGACCGAGGCCGTGGCTCGACTGCATCAGCCTGGATCTTTGTAGTGGCGCCGGCGGCCATCAGGGGCCTGATGACTGGTGCAATGACTCCGGCAAATCCATCGCCGGATTCTGGTCGAAGAAGTTGTACGGCCGGAGCGTTATTGCGTTAAAGCCGAGATTGTACACAGGCCAGTCTTCTGTCGACGGCACATGATGAAACCCAAGTGTGTACCAGAGTACGATATCGGTGTCCTCAACATTGCGGTTCTCGCTGGTCCATTCGGGCAAACCCTGTCCCGGCGCCGACTGATTGGAATAATGGCCACCGGCCCACAACTCGTCGTCACGATAGGGTGTAACCCAAAGGTGATAATTGACGAATCCTGCCCGCGCGAGCGGTGGGTCGTCCTCATCAACCAGCGGTCGTGCATTTGCAGCCGGCTTCAAGGCAAAACTGGTCGCGTACCCGAGGTAGTTCTCACGACTGGAACTTTCCACCCGCCACAGGCTCGGATTTTCGAGATGCAGTCGATATTTCGCGTTGCTGTCGGTGTCTGCGACGTCGCGTTCCGTTTGCCAGATGCTTTTACGCTTGCTGTCGGATGGCTGCCTTCGCGCCACGAGCTTGTCCCTGACAAAGCGATTCTCGCGCCCGTCGATATCAACATCGAGCCTCAATGAAAAGAAATGATCGTGCTGTATACCTGCTAGCCCGGGCGCGACCAGCGGTCCGAACGCCGTATCCGCAGCAGCGCTCTTGTCATCCAGGCTCCGCGACGCAACGCCCTTGACAGCATCCAGGCCGGATGCGCCAAGCCTGTAGGTAAGCTGACCTTTGTTATCGAATACCCAGTCAAATACATAATCGTAGTTGCCGACGGTTGCGATGAAACGCACAACCAGTTCAACGTTTGGCCTCGCATTCAGGTCGCCGGTGAGAATGTCATAATGCCTCCAGGTTGCACTGCCGGTGGGTTGTTCGAAAATGCAGATTCGGTCGCTCAGCTGGTCGGCGCCTCCAGCCGGGTTTGCCATGACGGGTGTCTTGTAAACCGCGTTGTTCGGGCAGTCGGCACCCGGAACGAGCGGACTGTGCGTGGTGCCAAGGCCGTAATCGCCTTCGTCCATATAGTTGCGGTAGTACCATCCCTCACTGGTGTCCTGATAGGGAACGTAGATTTCCGAAAGATTACCCTGGTACAGCACGTTCCTGAGCGTGCCTCGGTCATCATATTGGACCATCGAAACGATCAGCCCGGCACGCATATCCCAACGCATGTGGAAGCGCCAGTTCTGCCACGATACATTCCAGCCGTCGACATGAATATTGCTGCCTTGTGGCGCGACGATGTTGACGGGATTAAGTTCGCGAATCTTTTCCTGCGCATCTGGGTCAAGCGAATAACTGGTTTGCGTTACCGGCACGACGCCGAGATCAATGACGTCGAGAACTTCCTTCGACTCGAGATCGATGATCGCGAACAGGCCTTCGATGGGCGCTGCAAATATGTTCTTTGGATTGTTCGACAGGTCAAAGCAATCGACTTTTACAACACGCCGCGATTGCTCGAATGGAGCACCGAAGTTGCCGCCCGTCCGCGGTGCACAAAACAGGGCCGCAAAATCCGTGATGCCACGCTTTTTCAGACCTGACTGCATCGCCTCATTGCTGACGGCAATATCAATGGCTGCGAGGATCTCATCAAAAACAACAGGCGGCTGGCCAGGCCCTGCAATGGTGGCAACATCCACAATCTGGCCGGAGACGAGGTCGATCACGAACTCCCGATTGACCCGGTCCTTGCGAATAACAGCCCGTGCCTGGCGCGGTATGTTGTCGCCGGTTTTCCACGCCAGTACGGCGCCTTTCTCAGGCGCTTCCAATACCAGCGACAGGATCGGAGTCGCTTCGTCAGAATGGCCGGCTGCGCGTAGTATTGCAGCAGCACGCACAATTTCATCGGCTTCCAGCGCGTCCAGTGGATGCCGTACCTCCGCGCTCGCAATCCCGCAACCAACCGCCAGCAGACTGAAAACAATCGCAGTGATTCTTATCATGATATCCCCCGGAAATGCTCACGAAGCAAACAGCAAGATTTTACTAAGGCGACACTGTAATCCAAGATTGCACGCAAATTACAGTAGCTGGTACGCCAGCAACGCGCCAACATAACCAATCGTTGTCATGTACACCCAGGCAAAGATCGGCCATCCCCAGCCGTTGGTTTCGCGGCGGATCACCGCCAATGTTGCCGCGCACTGCAGGCAACAGGCATAGAAGATCAACAGGCCGATCACCATTGGCAAGGTAAACACTGCACGCCCGTCCGGCCAGGTCGACGCTTTCAGGCGCCGCGACAATGTCGCCTCGTCGGCTTCATCGCCAACCGCATACACGGTACCAAGCACGGCAATTACGACTTCACGTGCCGGAAACCCGGCGATGACTGCGGACGACACGCGCCAGTCCCAGCCTAGCGGTGCAAACGCCGGCTCGACAAAGTGACCGGCGCGGCCCAACCAGCTTTGTTCGAGTTGCAGAGCAGCCGCCTCGTTTTCGCTGAGCGCCGCATCCAGATCCATCGAGCGCGGAAAATAGGCCAACGCCCAGACGATGACGGCGACCGCAAAAATGACGGTACCGGCACGGCGCAGGAACACGCGTGCCCTGCCCAGCAGCTGCATGAGCACGGTGCGCAGATTCGGTCGTCGAAACTCGGGCAACATCAACGCGAATGGCGGTTTTGGCCCACGCAGCGCGGTTCGTCGCAACAACAATGCAGTCAACACACCCATGAATATGCCGAACATGTACAAGCCGAACAGCACGAGACCCTGCAGATTCATGATTCCCACGTCCTCAGCCGGGACGAAAGCCGCAATCAACAATGCATACACCGGCAGACGTGCGGAACAGGTCATAAACGGAGCGGCGAGAATCGTCGCGATGCGGTCACGGCGATTTGGTATCACACGCGTCGCCATGATACCGGGCACCGCACAGGCGAAACTGGAAATCATCGGAATGATCGATTGTCCCGACAAGCCAACCGCGCGCATTGCCCGATCCAGCAGGTACGCTGCACGGGCGAGATATCCCGAGTCCTCCAGCAGTATGATGAACAGGAACAGGATCAGGATCTGCGGCAGGAAAATGATCACGCTGCCGACACCGGCAATGACACCATCGGCAACCAGGCTTGAAACAGCCGTATCACCGAGTTGGCTGCCGACCCAGCTCCCCAACGATGCGGTCGCGCTGTCGATCAGGTCCATCATTGGTGTCGCCCAGGCAAACACGGCCTGGAATACGATCGCCATGACGACGAACAGGCCCAGCGTGCCGGGAATCGGCTGATTGAAAAACTGCGTTACGCGCGTTCGCCACGACAGCAACACCGGCATCCTTTCCTGCACGTCACCCAGCACCTGCCGGACCCACGCGTAACGCACGCGCGCCTCGCGCGCCAGCGGCGGGTCGAGCCCAAACAAGCGGTCACGATAGCTCGCGAGCCTCGCCGCAGCATCGGCGCCGAGGCATTCGAGCACATGTGCGTTCACACCCGTCGCACCGTCAATAATCAGGCGCTCGACCTCCGCACGACGCATCGGTACGGCTGCCGTGCTGGCCAGCTCCGTAGCCAGGGCCGTGAGTTCGGGCCAGGCTGTGGTTGGCCGCGGCAAGGCGCTGTCAGGCAGGGCAATAATTGCATCCCGCAGTGCAGCGATACCTTGCCCGGTGGTCGCAACCACACTGCAAATCGGAACACCGCCAAGATGCGTGGACAGCTTGTCGATGTCGATCTTGAGCCCGGCAGCCGCCGCCGCGTCGACCATGGTAAGGGCCACTACAATAGGGCGCTCCAGCTCGATGAGTTGTTGCACGAGGAACAGGCCCTGATAAAGATTGGTGGCATCAACCACAGCGAGTATCCCGTCCGGTGGCTGCGTGCCGGCCATTCTGCCGAAAATCACGTCGATCGCGATTTGCTCTTCGTAGGAATGTGCACTGAGTCCGTGAGTACCGGGCAGATCAACCAGTTCGATCATGCAACCGTCGGTCTTCAACAGCCCTACGTGCCGCTCGACGGTAACCCCCGGGTAGTTGCCGATGCGTTGCCGCAGGCCGGTCAGGCGATTGAACAAGGTACTCTTGCCTGAATTCGGGCTCCCCACTACCGCGATGCTGGCATCGGCCTGGCGGCGTTTCGGGATATCTTGCAGGGCTACGCGGGTTTCGCTGGTCCTGGCTTTAGTCGACACTGTCGTGCGTCACGGTGAAACGCATGGCCTGCTCACGGCGCAAGGAAATACCACTGCCGAAAAAGCGAAACTCGATGGGATCGCCGCCGATAGCGGCACCCGCTTGCTGCACCTGGGTGCCTTCAACCAGCCCGAGCACCATAAGCCGTTGGACCTGCGGGTCGGTCGCGTCAATAGATCGGATCGTGCCGATCTGACCGTTTTTCAGGGATGCGAGCGTAATGTCACCGTTTGCCATGCGCAAATGGTAATGATTCGCATTTGGCATAGCAATAGGCACTTACGCGTATGTGACGCCGATTGTGGGCTTATGTTAAATCGAAAACCAACAGAGTCTGGCCCATTCAGCAGGCCACGGGTTTGCCGATCTCGCCTGGCAGCATGGCCTCGATACGCTGCATGACGTCGAGCCGGTGAATGACGTCGTTGATGTAGTCGAGCCGGTCCGTTTCCAGAACCAGTACCTCGCCCATCGCGTAGTTCGATATCCATTGTTCGTACAGTCGGTCGAGCCGCTTCAGGTAAGCCAGCGGCACGTCCTGCTCCATCGCTCTGCCTCGCAATTTGATGCGTTGCCGCAGAGTACGCATCGAACAGCGCAGGTAGATCATCAGGTCGGGCGGCCGAATCGCGTCGAGGATCGCTTTGTAAAACCCCTGGTAGGTATCCCAGTCGCGCTGCGAAATCTTTCGCATCTGGAAAAGCGCGGTCGCGAATATTTCGGCATCCTCAAAAATGGTCCGGTCCAGCGCGACCACGCCGTCCTGCCGATCCAGCTCCTGGTGCAACCGAAACTTGTTGCCGAGAAAATACAGCTGTGACTGGAACGCCCAGCGCTGCATATCGCCGTAAAAATCTTCAAGGTAGGGATTGTTGTCATTGGGTTCGTAAAACGGCGCGATGTCGTAGGTGCGTGACAGGAATTCGACCAGGGTCGACTTGCCCGACCCCATGTTGCCTGCTATTGCAATCGTACGCTTCATGAATGTGCTACCTTACCGCATTCGCGTCCCCAGGAAACCAGCGTGAGCGAACCAAGCCCTCCGATCTTGATCAGCGAAGCCGATATCGACAAACGCGTACGCGAGCTCGCCGCAGAAATCTCGGCCGACTATGCCGACAAGGGCAATCTGGTATTGATCGGCGTACTCAAGGGTTCCTTTATTTTCCTCGCAGACCTGTCGCGTCGGCTGAGCATTCCGCGCACAGTGGAGTTTATTGCTGTGTCGAGTTATCGACGCGGCAGCGTGTCGAGTGGCGCCGTACGGCTGGTCATGGACGTGCGCGGCGATATTGAAAATCGGCATGTACTGATTGTCGAAGACATCGTCGATACCGGGCACACGCTGAAGTACCTGATAGGCATGCTGAAGTCACATCGACCCGCATCAGTTCGGACCTGCGCCCTGTTGCACAAGCCGGGCAGCGCACAGGTCGAGGTGCCGATCGATTACGTTGGCTTTGGCATTGGCAACGAGTGGGTGGTTGGCTATGGCCTCGACTACGCTGAGCGCGACCGCACCCTGCCATACATCGGCACGGTGACTCCCGACGATCAGTGATCGGCGCAGTCGTCGGTTTCGATCTCGATGGTCGAGTGACCAATACTGTATTCAGCCTGCAGCACTGCCTTGATCCTGCGAATGCACTCCGTCGGATTGCCCGGTGTCGCGGTCAAGCGCACGTGCATCGTAAGCATCAAATCCTGCGGTGTCAGGCCCCAGACGTGTACGTGATGAATACTGGTGACCGATGGCACTGCGGCAATAAGCTTTTCCTGCATGGCTGAGATATTCAGCGATTCGGGTGCACCTTCGAGCAAGACGTGCGCACTGTGTTTCACCAGTGACCAGGCGCTGCGCAAAATCAGCAGCGCGACGAATACCGACAGGATCGGGTCAATCGGTGTCCAGCCCGAGTAGATGATGACTATGGCGGCAACGACGGCCGCCAATGATCCGAGCAAATCGCCGGCGACGTGCATTGCAGCGCCACGGATATTCAGATTCTCCCGGTCACCGCCATGCAATACGGCGAACGAAATTACATTGACCAGTAATCCGATTGCCGCAATCAGCAACATGGTCGTGCCCAGTACCGGCGCCGGATGACGCAAACGATCGATCGCCTCAAACAGGATCCAGCCAACAATCAATAACAGGCCAAGCCCGTTAACGAATGCCGCCAGAATCTGCAGGCGCTGGTAGCCGTAGGTGCGCTTGATGTCGGCTGGCCGCTTGCTGATATGAAATGCGGCCGCTGCGAGTGCGAGCGCCATGGTATCGGTCAGCATGTGGCCAGCGTCCGCCAACAGCGCCAGCGACCCTGACAGAATGCCGCCGATTAGCTCGACGACCATGAAGCTGCCGGTCAGCAATAGCGCGAGCAGCACGCGCCGCATATCGCTGTTGTCGTGCACGTGGCTCATTGTTGATTCAGGCGAGAGATCAATACAGCGGCACGCTTGATGGCGAGCGGCAGGCTGCTTAGGTCGAGGCTTTCGTCGGGCGTGTGTCCGCCATCGCCAAGTGCGCCCATGCCGGCAAGGCCATCAGTGTATGGCGCGACGAAAGAAATATCGGCCGCGCCGCGCCGCAATGGATGCAGCTCTGACATCGGGCCGCGCCCAAGGGCTTCGTTAATGCGCGACAGTTCGGCCGCGAGGCGACGGTTGCCTTCGGTGGGCGCCATCGGCGGGTATTTGTCGAAAAAACGGATGCTGGCCGAGGTATGCGGCAAGTTCCTGGCAACGATGTCCCGCATACGCACTTGCACGCGCGCAATCTGCTCTTCCGAAATAGCGCGCATGTCGCCGGCAACGATGGCGGTTCGCGGCACGACGTTGGTCTTGCCAAACGCGCTGCCGCGATTGAGCTGTTCGTCGAATTCGACGTCGGTGCCACCCTGGAAATTCGCTGCGTTGAACGTCAAAAACTCCTCGTCACGCAATTCATTGTAGAAATCGCTTAGAATTCGCGCTGCTTCGTAAATCGCACCGGCGCCCGTATCCTCACTGAAAACGCCCGACGAGTGCGCCTGCTTGCCAGTGACGTTGAGGACCCAGTTACTCGAGCTTCGGCGTGACACAGTGACCCAGTCGACGCCGTCGTAATTTATGGCCGACTCGAAACCGAGCGAGATGTCGGCCCACTTGCCTGCATCGATCAAGTCCCGCCGTGAAATCGACAGTGGATTTCCCGCCTGCTCTTCGTCGCCGGTATAGGCGACAACTACGGACAGATCATCGAGCGCGCCGATCTCGTGTAATGCTTTCAGCGCATAGATGATGACCACGTTACCCGATTTCATGTCATCGACGCCGGGGCCGCGCGCGACGTTACCCTCGCGTACATAGGACTGAAAATCGTCGTCCGACTCGAATACCGTATCCAGGTGACCGATGAGCAGGAACTTCTTGCCCTGGCCCTGCTGGCGGCCGAACAGGTGGCCGGCGCGATTCACTTCGGCCGGCATCTCGATCCACTCGGTGTCGAGGCCCAATGCATCGAGCTCGCGTCGCATCACAGCGCCAACCTGCCGCACGCCTGCGTGATTCATCGTGCCACTACCAATGTTGACGGTTTCCTCGAGCAGCGCGATGGCGTCTTCGGCATGCGCATCGATCCAGTCGAGCATGCGCTGCTCATCGTCGGAGAATCCGGCGTCAGTCGCGGCCCATGCCAGGTTCAGGCCAGCCAGTGCCAGAATGGCAGGGGCGGATCTGAGACTAAAACGTGTCATGCGGCTTCCTCGTCGAAATGGCGTGGCACCCGAATGTGCTCAACCATGTGTTGTATACGCTCGGGCGGCGGCGCTGTCAGGTAACTGACACTGATAGCGACCACAAAATTCAGGCACATGCCGACAACACCGATGCCTTCCGGCGAAATGCCAAAGAGCCAGTTGGCAGCAACGTTTTCACCCCAGGGCGAGCCCGCCCATTTCAGGAACAGGCCTTTGAAGAATTCGATATAGCCATAGGTAAATATCAGGCCAGTCAGCATGCCCGCAATCGCGCCCTGCTTGTTCACGCGCTTGAAAAATATTCCGAGCAGGATGACCGGGAAGAGTGAGGCGGCCGCCAGGCCAAAAGCAAAGGCAACGACCTGCGCAACCCAGCCTGGTGGATCGAAACCGAGGTAGCCGGCGACCAGAATCGCAAACACCTCGGCGATTCGACCGGCGAGCAATTCCCGTTGCTCCGATATTGCTGGCAGGAAAATGCCTTTGATCAGGTCGTGCGAAACGGCCGCGGAAATAACCAGCAGCAGACCCGCCGCGGTGGACAGTGCGGCCGCAATTCCGCCAGCCGCTACCAGCGCGATCACCCAGTTCGGCAGGCCGGCGATCTCGGGGTTGGCCAGCACCATGATGTCCTGGTCAACCTGGAGTTCATTGCCCCGCCAGCCGTAGGTCGCGGCCAGCGATGCGAATTCCGCATTGTTGTCGTTGTAATACTGGATCCGACCGTCGCCATTTTTGTCGGTGAAAGCGAGTAGCCCCGTTTTTTCCCAGGTCTGCATCCAGCGTGGACGTTCATCGTAGACAAGATTGCCGTCAACCGCGCCTGCCACCCCCGGCTGAATCGTATTGATCAGGTTATAGCGTGCCATCGAGCCGACCGCCGGTGCGGTCGTGTAAAGGATAGCGATGAACAGCAATGCGTAGCCGGCCGACAGGCGCGCATCCCGCACTTTCGGCACCGTGAAAAATCGCACGATGACATGTGGCAATCCGGCCGTACCGACCATCAACGCAAGCGTAATGCATAGCACGTCAACACGACTCTTGGTACCCGACGTGTACTCGTTAAAACCCAGCGATACGACGATGCCATTGAGTTTGTCCAGCAGCGCCGTGCTGGTGCCTGTAATGTCACTGCCGAAGGCAAGCTGCGGCAACGGATTTCCGGTTAATTGAATGGCAATGAAAATGGCCGGTACCGTATACGCGAAAATCAGTACGCAATACTGGGCGACCTGCGTATAGGTAATGCCCTTCATGCCGCCGAGAACGGCGTAAACAAGCACGACTCCCATGCCAATCAGCAGGCCGCTTGTTACGTCAACCTCGAGAAACTTCGAGAACACGATGCCGACTCCGCGCATCTGCCCGGCGACGTAGGTAAATGAAATGAAGATCAGGCAAACGACCGCGACTATGCGCGCGGCTTTCGAGTAATACCGCTCGGCGATGAATTCGGGCACCGTAAACTTGCCAAACTTGCGCAGGTACGGTGCCAGCAGCAGTGCCAGCAGCACGTAGCCACCGGTCCAGCCCATCAGGTAAACGGAGCCGTCGTAACCGAGGAATGCAATCAGGCCAGCCATTGAAATGAAGGACGCCGCGCTCATCCAGTCTGCCGCGGTCGCCATGCCATTGGCCAGCGGCGATACTCCCTTGCCAGCTATGTAGAAGTCGCCGGTATTGTGCGCCCGTGACCAGATCGCTATGCCAATATAAAGCGTGAAACTAAGGCCTACGATGACGTAGGTCAGAATTTGCAGGCTCATCCCGATGCCCTAGTCTTCGTGCACATCAAATTGACGATCGATGCGATTCATGCGCCAGGCATAGAAGAAGATAAGTGCCACGAACAGGTAGATCGAGCCCTGCTGCGCGAACCAGAAACCAAGCTGAAAACCGCCGATTCGAATCTGGTTCAACTGGTCAACCAGCAGGATGCCGAAGCCGTAGGAGCAGCCGAACCAGACCACCAGGCACATCGCCACAAGGCGGAGGTTGGCCCGCCAGTAGGCCATTCGTTTTTCAGACTGCATTGGATTCCAAAAGCGCGATTGCCGGTAGCTGCCAATTTAGCAAAATCGAGTTTTTGGCGTGCACAAAAAAGCGGCTCCTCTCGGAGCCGCTCTTCAACTATCACCAGCACGTAGTCCCTGGCCCCCTGATCCCCCGCCAAGCCTGCCTGAAGGTGTCCTGCAATCTGATCATCGCTCTTTGTTGCTCAAAGGCGACTGAAGTTAGTGGAGACGTTCGCAGAAAACCTGCTAGTTGTCAATTCTTTAGACTCAGTTTGCTGCCCCGGACATTGTGCCCATAATAATTGTTGCGTGTCCGCCACATTACGAAACGCGCCATTTCCCGGCCGATTGCACATACAATGCCGGCATGCGCGGATTTCACCTACTGATTTTTCTGCTTGCCGCGAGCGCGACATCCGCGCAGACCGCAATTCACAATGTTACTGGCTATACCTCGACCGAGACCGGAGTCGTCCAGTTTGAGGTGCTGGTATTTGCCGATGACGGCAGGGTGCTCGCGACCGGCGGGCCGGCATCACTTGCTGAATATGCCACTGCCAGGCGCATCGATGGCGGCGGCCGCTACCTGCTGCCGGGCCTCACGGACGCACATGCACATATGGCAAACCTCGGTTTTCTCGCAACCAGCCTGGATCTGGCCGGCACCCCGAGCCTCGAGGACGCACTGCAACGCATTGCCGACTATGCCGATGGCAATCCGCATGTCGACTGGATCGAGGGGCGCGGCTGGAACCAGGTGCTCTGGCCGGTCCAGGAATTTCCGACGGCTGCGGATATTGATGCGGTGGTCAGCGATCGCCCTGTCTGGCTGGAGCGAATCGACGGCCACGCGGGCTGGGCGAACAGCGTGACACTGCGGCTTGCCGGCATCGATGACAGTACGCTCGACCCGGTCGGCGGCAAGATAATTCGCGACAGGAACGGCCATGCCACGGGCATACTGATCGACCGCGCCAAGGACCTGGTTACCGGGCACGTCCCCGCAGCGACCAGTATCGAGCTTCGCAATGCAATTCTGGAAGCCGTTAATACGCTACTGCCGCTCGGCATTACCAGCGTTCACGATACCGGCATCGACCGCAACATGGCCGCTGTCTATATGGCGCTCGCCGATGACGCTGTGCTCGAGCTGCGAGTTTACGCCATGCTTGCGGATGCAGGCGCGAACCTGGATGCCGTCGGCAAGCCGATTATCGCCTATGGCAATGACCACCTCGACATTCGCTCGGTGAAGATCTACGCCGACGGCGCGCTGGGTAGCCGTGGCGCCGCGCTGCTTGAGCCGTATTCCGACGACGTCGAGAATCGCGGCCTGTTGTTTGTTGCGGTCGACGAGCTGTTTCGCGATGTGCGCAAAGCAAATCGCATGGGTTTCCAGGTGGGTGTGCACGCGATCGGTGATCGCGGCAATCGGCTTGCGCTGGATGCGTTCGAGCGCGCGCAGGCCGGCCAGCCTTCGCCGCTGCGCAACCGGGTAGAACATGCGCAAGTCATCGCCCTCGACGACATTCCACGATTTGCGGCCCTCGGTGTCGTAGCGTCCATGCAGCCGACGCACGCGACCAGCGACATGAATATGGCTGAGGATCGCATCGGCGCAGAGCGCATCAAGGGAGCTTATGCCTGGCAGCGACTGCTGCAATCGGGCGCGGTCATCGCGAGCGGTTCAGATTTTCCGGTCGAGTTACCGAATCCGTTTTATGGCCTGTATGCCGCGGTATCGCGCCAACACCGAGATGGGCTGCCTGCCGGCGGCTGGTATGCGGCGGAAGCAATGAGCAGAGAGCAAGCCTTGCATTCGTTCACCCTGGCTGCGGCGTACGCGGCACACCAGGAAGATCGCCTCGGTAGCCTTGAGCCCGGAAAGTGGGCTGACTTTATCCTCGTCGACGGTGATTACTTTGAGGTTTCCACAGACCGGATCGACGACATCCGGGTATTGGAGACCTGGGTCAGTGGCAAACGTGTTTATGCACGAGGTAGTGAATGATTATTCGGCAGATCTGGACCGGCAACGCCTATCGCAATTTCAACTACCTCGTGGCGTGCCCTGAAACTGGCGACGCACTCGCGATCGACCCGCTTGACCATAAGCAATGCCTCGCCGTGGCCCGGCAGAACGGCTGGTCCATTTCGCAAGTCCTGAACACGCATGAACACGGCGATCATATCGGCGGCAACAAGGCGGTGGTGGCAGCAACCGGCGCCAGAATTATTGCGCACAAAAATGCAGGTAGCCGGATTCCAGCAATGGACATCGGTGTCGGCGCGGGCGATATCGTCAAAGTCGGCAAAACGGTCGAGCTGGAATGCCTCGATACGCCGGGCCATACAATGAGCCATATTTGCCTGTTATCGCGGACCGACCAACCAGCATTATTTACAGGCGACACGCTGTTCAACGCGGGGGCCGGCAACTGCCATAACGGCGGGCATCCGAATCAGCTGTACGAGACATTTTGTAATCAACTCGACAAACTCGGTGACAATACAAGAATTTTTCCGGGCCACGACTACCTGGCGAATAACCTCCGCTTCACGCTGGATCGTGAACCGGACAACCAGGCTGCGCGCGACACGCTGGCTCGGTTCGAATATCAGGACCCAAATCAGGCTTTGATTACAACGCTGGCCATGGAAAGGCGCATCAACACTTTTTTTCGACTCGACAGCAAAACAGTCATCGCCGGAATTATCGATAAGTTTCCAGAGATCGGCAGCAATCCCGATGCGCGCAGTATCTTCCTGAAGCTCAGAGAGCTGCGCGACAGCTGGTAGCCGTGCGGTGGCAGGAATCCATGCCCGCGATTGCGGCCTGCCGCGAGTGGGCGGCCCCTACAAGCCGTCGACCGCATGGCGACCTCCCGCGTGAGCCGCCTCCCAAAGCCAGAGCAAGGCCTCGTAGAATTCCGCCTGACGATGCAGTTGCGTTCGCCATCGGTAACCGTCGCCCTCGAAATACGCATCTAGCAGGTACGCGGCGCGTTCTGGCGATAGTCGATGATGCGCCACGATCGTTGCCAAATCGAAAAACGGATCGTTGTCGCAGGCGTATTCCCAGTCGAGAAAACGAACAACCGGTGTGTAAATGATGTTCGCTGCAACCAGATCATTGTGGCAGCAACAAAGATTGTGTGGCAAATGCATGGACTCAATTTTTGCCAGGCAATCACGAATCCGGCCGGCATCACCGCCAACAATTCGCTGCGCATAGTTGCGCGCTGCCCCGACGGCATCAAATGTCCGGCCTGTCAGCGGCAACGCGTGAAGTTTTTTCATTGCTGCCGCAAGCCGGTCAAGGTTGCCATAGTCGCTCAGGCAGCCTGCGGACCAGATCGTACCCTCCACATACTCGGTCATAAGCAGGGTGTCGGACGCGTACAGCACTGCATTGGCGAGGCCGGCGCCGCAGGCGCGGCCCTGAACCTGTGCTTCGAGCCTGCGCGTATTGAATGGCTCGCCACGCGCCTGATTGTCGACTTTCAGGACCGCCCTGAGATCGCCTTGCTCGACCAGCCAGCACGGATTGGTCAGGCCGCCCTTAAGTTCGGAATAGGTCGCGTTCTCCCAACCCGGAATTTGCGCCAACGCGTCGTCAACAGCAGCGCTCATGCGTTCGACTCGCGATATGCGTGCGTCCAGCTGCGCAGGCCGATTGGAATCAATACGAGGTAGGCGAGGTATAGCACAGCGGTCAATTCAAGCCCCTTCGCCCAGAAAACAAACATCATGCTCGCATCGATGGCAAACCAGTACCACCAATTCTCCAAGACTTTGCGTGCGACCAGGAATGTCGCCCAGACCGCGCCCCAGCTTGTGAGTGAATCTACATACGGGAATGCCGCATCAGTTCGCGCCTGCAACAGCAAGCCGCTAATACCGCTCAGCAGCACTATCACCGCGATGGCTATGCCATGGATCCTCCATGGCCAGATGCTTACGATCAAATCAAGGCCATTACGCCGCCCAAAGTGCCAGCTATGCCATCCGTAAATTGCCATGACAAAATAGAACACGTTTAGCAATGCCTCCATATACAACCGAACATCGAAAAACAGCCAGGAGAAAATTGCCGTACTTGCCGCGGCACTGAACCAACACCAGATGTTCTGCTGAATCGCCAGGATCAGATAGCCGACCGCAAACAGCACTGCCAGTGTTTCCGCGACCGACAAGGCTTCTGCCTGAGCAAACAGATTTGCAATGACCGCCTGCATTTAGAAATTCAGTTCTACGCTGACACCGAGTTGGCGCGGATCACCAAGCCGTACGTACAGCGCGGGTACAAAGTCGGGAGGCTCATTACCGAAATAGAAACCACGTACCGCGTATTCGCGGTCAAACAAATTACGCGCCCAAAGTTGCAGCGACCAACTTTCGGTCGCGAAGCCAACGCGGGCGTTCGCCAGCACGTATGCCTCGGATCGCTCATCGTGACTGACATCGAAGTAGAAACTATCCCGCGCAGTCAAATCGACGCGGCCGAAAAAACCTGAGGCATGCGCATAACGTCCGCCAATCGCCAGGTTGTAATCAGGCGCGTGTGCCTGCTGACGACCACTAAGGTCAACTTGCGGCGTAACGAATCGATTGAAGCTGGCATCCAGCAAACCGACAGAGGCATACAGTTCCCAGGCCATTCCTGGTTGCCAGCGCAATTCCGCTTCGAGGCCTTTGCTAACGCCGGTCGCCGCATTGTCGGTAAAGAACACGAACGAAGCCGGGTCACCAGCATCAACCTGGAATGAAGTTCGAACCTGCTGCTCGTCGCGCCGCGCGAAGAACAGTGATGCATCAAGCTGCAGCCGATTTTCGAGCCAGGCCGATTTGAACCCCGCTTCCAGGTTCCACATGTGCTCGGCGGCAAAGTCGCGCCGGCCTTCGGGTACGACGCCGAGATTAAAGCCGCCGGCTTTGTAGCCGCGCGAAAGTACCAGGTAGGCCGTGGTAATGGCGGAGATATCGTGGCGAAGTGCAAGCTCGCCGCCAAACATTGACTCCGATGGATTCCCGCGCAAACCATTTGAATCAACGTATTGCGTTGCACGCCGCTCGGCGCGCAGCCCGGTGCTGAAGCGAGTATTTGCCCCCAGCACAAATTCGTACTGCCCGAATGCCGCGACATTGGTGGCCTCATACATGCTTCGCATGCTGGAGTTCAGGCTATCCGCATAGTCGTACGCTGGATCGTAGTATTCACCACGGTCAGAAGTATCCAGATCGTCCTGCAGACGCATCGCGTATACACCCGCCAGCCATTGTGCGGCTGCAAATCGAAACTCCTGCGACCAGGTCTGCCGTCCGCGCCGATTGCTGGAAATGTAGTCGTAGCTGACCGGTGCCCAGGAATCGGCGTTGCCCCAGTCGGCGTCATAACTAAAGTCAATGTCTGAATCTGCAACCGCGCTGATTGCGGTCAGCGATACCGCCTCCCAGCCTGCATACAGCAGTTTTGCAGACGCACCTGTGCTGCGCTGCGCGTCCCGGCCTGGATTGTCGGACAGCACAGTGAAACTGTTGTCGAGAGCGAACGCGTCGTAGCCATCCTCAATATCGGCGTACATCAAAGTGAGGTCGATGGTCCAGTTATAGCTCGCTAGCCAGCGCAGCCGTGCGCGCGCAGTAGCCTCGTCCCGTCCATTTGTATCGTCGCGCCGCAAGTAGGCGTTATTGCGAAATCCGTCGCTTTGATGCTGTTGCAAGCTGGCGCGCAGCAGCAGAGTTTCATTGGCGTTCAGCGCGCCGCCAAGAGCCAGCCCGGCAGACCAGGCATCATCATCGGCGACCATAACTTGCGCCACCCCGGCCCAGTCTGGCTGCGGCGTCGTGCTTTGCAGGTAAATCAGTCCCGCCAGTGCGTTAGCGCCATAGCGCGTTCCCTGCGGCCCACGCAGTACTTCGACCTGTTGCATGTCGAACAGGGTCGCGATGCTGCCAATACCGCTGAAATCGATATCGTCGATCAAAAATCCGACCGAGGGATTCGGCGCACCCTGATACTGTTCGAGCTCGCCAGCGCCGCGAATCTGAAAATAACGGCTGCGTTGACCATCGCCGGACCAGTTCAGGTTCGGCACACTGTTGACCAGCTCTTCGAAGTGCTGCACGGCGCGCTCTTCGATCTGTTGCGCATCAATCACCGTAATACTGGCCGGCAACTCGCTTGCGGAACGACCGCGAAAATCGGCGCGAACGACAATCTCATCGATTACCTCGGCGCCAGTGCTCGAGGACGCCAAGAGCACAAAGGCGGCAATGAACGGCGGGAGTCGCAGAGTTGTGGGCATGAATTCCTTCCTACGCCGGCATTATCCGGATCAGGTAATAAGGGTTCCCGATATGGGTCTCAGGCGCGAAGGCCACCCCTGTGCAATGCGATTGTCGCGGGTCCAGTCTTTTTTTGCAAAAAGCTTGCGGGCAAATAATGCTATTCGAGCGGTGTACTCAGGCCGTTGATATGCCCGCGTTCGCAGTTAACCGCCTGAACTAGCGCGCTTTCATCAGGCTGCATCGGCTTGTGACTTCTTCGCTTTCTTGCGTGGGTCAAGACCCAGTGAACGCGAGATGATTTCGCGCATAATTTCTGAACTGCCGGCATAAATACGCGAAACGCGTGCGGCGGTATACATACGACTGATTGGGTACTCGTCCATATAGCCGTTACCGCCATGCAGCTGTACGCAGGTATCAGTAACGCGATCTTCAAGCTCGGTGGCATACAGTTTTGCCTTGGCCGCATCGTCCGCAGTCAGTTCGCCCGCGTTGTGGCTCATGACGCAGCGATCAATGAAGGCCTGGGCCACATCCATTTCCGTGCGCATGTCCGCAAATTTGAACCGATTGACCTGGTATTCGGCCACCTTCATCCCAAACACCTGGCGCTCGGTTGCGTAGTCGAGTGTCACCGCGAAAGCAGCCTCCGCATTTGCCAATGAGCCTATCGCACTGAGCAGGCGCTCCTCGGCCAAAAAATGCATGAGGTGGTAAAAGCCGCGATTCAGTTCGCCAAGCAGGTTCTGCTTTGGAATTTTGACATTGTTGAAGAACAACTCGGCCGTATCCTGGCTGTGCATGCCCATTTTCTTGAGGTTCCTGCCGCGTTCAAAGCCTGGCATACCGCGCTCAACCACCAGCAGGCTCAGTCCATGACTGCTGCTGGCATCCGTTTTTGCGGCAACGATCACGAGGTCTGCGAGAATTCCGTTGGAAATAAAAGTCTTCGAGCCATTCAGCAGGAAGTGATCGCCCTTGTCTTCCGCCCTGGTCCGGATTCCGGAAATGTCACTGCCGGCACCTGGCTCGGTCATCGCGATGGCGAGAATATTTTCTCCGGAAACACATTTCGGTAACCAGCGCGCTTTCTGTTCCTCGGTCCCCAGCTGGCCGATATACGGCCCGACCAGTCTGCTATGCAGGAAAATGAAAAAACCAACATCACCGTAGCGGGCGTTTTCTTCCAGCAGGATTTGCTCGTAGCGAAAGTCGCTAACGCCCGCACCACCGTATTTTTCGTCCGCCCACATGCAGAGAAAACCCTGTTCGCCTGCTTTCAGGAACGCCTCACGATCAACAATCTCCTGTTCTGCCCAGCGATCCGCATTCGGACCTATTTCCTTGATGAGGAAACTCCGCGCCGCATCACGAAACATATCGTGTTCTTCATCAAAAATATTTCTTCGCATACTTATCTGCCTTTGAACTCGGGAACACGCTTGCCGAAAAATGCGGCAATGCCTTCGCGATTATCATCGCTGCCGAGTAGCTTGCCCTGCAATTCCGCTTCCAGCTCGTACGACACCGCCCAGTTATTGTCCGCGGCGAATCGCATCGCTTTCTTGGTAGCAGCCAGCGACAACGGTGCACGTTTTTCGAGCAGTCGCGCCCACTCCAGGGCCGCACTCAGCAGTTGCTCTGCAGGCGCCACGCGATTGGCTAGGCCCAGTGCAACGCAACGCTCCGCTGAAATGCGTTCCGATTCCACACTGAGTTGAAATGCCCGCCTATAGCCGAGCTGCCGTACCAGTAGCCAATTGAGGCCGCCATCGGGCACCAGAGAAATTGTCGTGAAAGGCGATAACAGGAATGCATTTTCCGCCATGATCAACAAGTCGCATTGCAATGCGACGGACAAGCCGATGCCAGCGGCCGAACCACCCACTGCCGCAATTACCGGCTTCGGCATCGTCGCTATCGCTTCCTGTACTGGACGATATTCATGCAACAGGATGTCGGTCACCGGACGATCGATCCTGTCGTTCAGATCGGCACCGGCGGAGAAGCAACGTCCCTCACCGGTAAGAATCACGACCCGCACCGCATTGTCGTTGTGCGCCCGCTGCAACGCTTTTTGCAGCGCCGCGCGGAGCTCGGCGGTGAAAGCGTTCATGCTGTCCGGACGACGCAGCGTGATGATCGCTGTCGCGCCCTGCTGGTCAAAGCTGATAATTTCGCTCACTCCCCGGGCCTCACATGTTGCGGCGGTATTCTCCGCCAACCTGGTACAGTGCTGCCGAAATCTGCCCAAGCGAATTTGACTTGACGGTTTCCATCAGGGTTGCAAACAAATTGCCGCGCCGCCTGGCCACCGCTTGCAGCTCGGCAAGCGCGAGCACACCCTCTGCTGAGTGCGTCTGCTGGAATTCACGCACGTGCCTGATCTGGTCCTGCTTTTCTTTGTCCGAAGAGCGAATCAGTTCCAGTTCGTGCACTTCGTCCTCCTGGCCTGCCTTTGGCAAGAATGTATTGACACCAATCAGCGGCAACGAGCCGTCGTGTTTCTTGCTTTCATAATAGAGACTCTCTTCCTGAATTCTGCCGCGCTGGTACATGGTGTCCATGGCGCCAAGCACACCACCACGATCGGAAATGCGCTCGAATTCCTGGTACACAGCCTCTTCCACCAGGTCGGTAAGTGCGGTCACGATGAACGACCCCTGCCACGGGTTCTCGCAAAAGTTAAGTCCCAGCTCCCGCGATATGATCATCTGGATCGCGACTGCACGCCGCACGGACTGCTCCGTCGGCGTTGTCACTGCCTCGTCAAACGCATTTGTGTGCAGGCTGTTGCAGTTATCGAACAAGGCATACAGCGCCTGCAGCGTGGTACGTATGTCATTGAAGCTGATTTCTTGCGCATGCAGGCTGCGGCCGGATGTCTGCACATGGTACTTGAGCATTTGCGACCTGGCGCTCGCAGCGTAACGCTCGCGCATGGCGCGTGCCCAGATCCGGCGCGCTACCCGGCCTATCACCGTGTACTCAGGATCCATGCCATTCGAAAAAAAGAAACTCAAGTTCGGCGCGAAATCGTCGATGTTCATGCCTCGCGCAAGGTAGTACTCAACGATGGTAAAGCCGTTAGCCAGGGTAAACGCGAGCTGGCTGATCGGGTTCGCGCCAGCCTCGGCAATGTGATAGCCACTGATTGAAATGCTGTAATAGTTACGCACACTGTTATCGATAAAGAACTGTTGCACGTCACCCATCATCTTCATTGCGAACTCGGTCGAGAATATGCAGGTGTTCTGCGCCTGGTCTTCCTTGAGAATGTCCGCCTGCACCGTTCCGCGCACGGCTGCGAGCGTGCGTTGTCGGATATCTGCATAGGTGTCGGCGTCCACCAGCTTGTCGCCGGAAATGCCCAGCAGGCCGAGCCCAAGGCCGTTGTTGCCCGGCGGTAACTCGCCCTCGTAACGTGGCCGCGTGCGGCCAGCGAAATACGCATCGATCTTCGGCTGCACCGCATCCCACTGTCCGGACTCAAGCAGGTGTTTTTCGACCTGCTGGTCGATTGCCGTGTTCATGAAAAACGCCAGGATCATCGGTGCTGGCCCGTTGATCGTCATCGACACCGAAGTAGTCGGCGCGCAGAGATCGAAACCCGAGTACAGTTTCTTCATGTCGTCAACGCTGGCGATCGATACGCCGGAATTACCGACCTTGCCATAAATATCCGGCCGCTCGTGCGGATCTTCGCCATACAGCGTTACCGAGTCGAACGCGGTCGACAGCCGCGCCGCATCCTGTCCCTGTGACAGGTAGTGAAAGCGCCGATTGGTTCGTTCCGGCGTTCCCTCGCCAGCGAACATGCGCGTCGGATCCTCGCCGAGGCGACGATACGGATAAACGCCACCGGTATAGGGATAGCCACCGGGCAGGTTCTCTTTCTGCAAAAACCTGAGCAACTCACCCCAGTCAGCATACTCGGGCGCTGCTATTTTCGGGATTTTCTGGTGGCTCAGGCTTTCACAATAATTACTACCGGTAATCTCGCGGCCGCGCACGGTATAACTGAATTGCTCACTCTGTACACCGGCTTTTCGCGCCGGCCAGTCACGGAGCAATTGCTGCGACTCGGCACCCAGTTCGCCAAGCGTTTCCTGGTAGCGCTGCCGCAGAACCAGCAGGCTTTTGTCGCCATTTCCGGTCAGTGCGGCGGCCGGATAGCTGGCCAGGCCATCGGGCAGCAACGGATCGGAAATCGCCCGCAGCGCCTCATACAGGTGTTGCAGCTGGCTCGCCGCGGCGGCCTGGCGCTCTGCATGCGCATTGATGGCGCGGCCCTGTTCGGCGATTTCCGCCAGGTAACGAATTCGCGCCCCCGGGATTGGTGCTGTCGCGCGTGGTTCACGGACGCTCGTATCGATTCGCGGTGTCCATTGCGCTGCATCGAGACCCTTCTTGGCAACCATGCGCGCACACAACTGCACGAACATCCAGCTGATACCGGGATCATTGAACTGGCTCGCTATGGTCGGGTAGACGGGGACATCTTCGTCGCGGGCAGCGAATGCGACGTGATTGCGTTTCCATTGCTTGCGAACATCGCGCAACGCATCTTCCGCGCCGCGCTTGTCAAACTTGTTCAATATGATCAGGTCGGCGAAATCGAGCATGTCGATTTTTTCCAGCTGACTGGCGGCACCATACTCGCTGGTCATTACGTAGACGGAAAAATCAACATGATCAACAATTTCGCTATCGCCTTGGCCGATGCCGGCCGTTTCCACGATTACCAGGTCAAAGCCACACGACTTAAGGAAGTGAATGTGGTCGCCAAGCATCTCGCTGGTGGCGAGATGTTGCCGACGCGTGGCGATCGAGCGCATGAATACCTGCTCGGAGCGTAAGGAATTCATGCGAATACGATCCCCGAGCAATGCGCCACCGGTGCGGCGACGCGTTGGGTCCACGGCCAATACGGCAATGCGCTTGTTCGGGAAACAGGCCAGGAAACGATTCAGGATTTCGTCCGTGACACTGCTCTTGCCAGCACCACCCGTGCCCGTAATTCCAATGACCGGAACCTGCCCGGACTTGATCTGCCATTCCTTGCGCATTGCGGCGAGGTGCGATGCGTCGATCTGGCCGTCCTCCAGCGCCGAAATCATGGCCGCAATCTCGATTGCCGAGGTCGCTGCCGCCTTGCGTGGCACCGCGGCGGGGCGTCGGCCCGACAAGGTGCGTTGCACGAGATCGTTGATCATCGCCTCCAGACCCAGCTGCATACCATCGTGCGGGTGATAGATTCGCTCCACGCCATATTCCATCAGCGCCTGGATTTCCTGCGGCGTGATAGTGCCGCCGCCACCGCCAAACACCTTGATATGCGGTGCACCGAGCGCGCGCAGGCGATCTACGATATAGCGGAAGAATTCCATGTGGCCGCCCTGGTACGAGCTGACGGCGATGCCATCCGCGTCTTCCTGGATTGCAGCACGCACGATATCTTCGACACTGCGGTTGTGACCGAGGTGGATAACCTCCGCACCCTGGGCCTGGATGAGGCGGCGCATGATATTAATAGCTGCATCGTGACCGTCGAACAGTGAAGCCGCAGTCACGAAGCGCAGCGGGCCGGAACGCTTTGAGGTGCCCGGCAAATTACTGGCTGCAGTACTCATCGACGCCACTTCTCCGATAGAAAAACAGCCGAAAGATCCGCGTCTTTGGCGGAAAGTCTATAAATATCAATATGTTTCGCTATTGAAAAAATTTTAATCGGGATTAAAATAATGCAGTTTGAGGCAAATCACAAGTGCAAGGTTGGCGAAACCATGGTGCGCAATCCGGACGAAACCAAGTTCCAGCTACAGCATGACCGGCTGCTCAAGGCCGCGGCGCATTGCTTTAACCAGAAGGGCTACAGCGGCACCTCCCTGAAGGACGTTGCGCGGCAACTCGGGCTTACCGATGCGGCCCTGTATTACTACGTGCGCAACAAGGAAGAACTGGTTTATCAATGCTATTTGCGGGCCGCCGACATCGGTCGCGACGCGATGGATCGCGCCATCAAGGACGGCGATAGCGGCTTGGACCAGGTACGTCTTTATATTCGCTATCACCTCGAATACATGCTCGGCGATCGCGGCCCGATCGCGATCATGAGCGAAATTCCGTCTTTGCCGCCCCGGCATCGTGACCAGGTACTGGAATTTTCGCGGCTGCACAGCCTGCGCTTTGAGGCTTTGCTGAAAACAGGAATTGAGGATGGCAGCATTTCGCCCTGCGACATCCGCATGACCGGCAATGCCATCATGGGCGCAATCAACTGGATACCGAAGTGGTTTCATGGCGATCAACGAACCGCCGCCCGCGTCCTGCAGGAATTCCCGGAAATTCTGAGCTGCGGGCTGCGACCTGTGGCCTAATTCTGCGGCTTGTAGGCCTGCAGCAAGGCGTAGGCGCGGCTCTCTATCTGGTCAACCCGATTAATTTCCTCGACCGCGAGCAAACCCGGTTTTGAAAGAGTCTCAATCAGAAACTGCAAACGATCCTCAACCCGCGCCACGGCTTCGGCGTTTTCCTTCGCCAAGACATCCTTGTTGTAATACTGCGCACCGACCAGATCGCGCGTAATCGAGGCAACGTCGATACGGCTGTCCAGCGCGTCGAGGTCATTCTCGATAAGTTTGGCGACAATCATGACATCGCTAAATTCGCGCCGAAGTTCGAGGTAGCGCTGATCCGACTGCTCGCGTTGCTCGTCGCTGAGTATACGCAGGACCTCGTTGCTAGCCTGCAAAAATGCCGGGTCGCCACGCTCAGCGGCAAGTCGGTACCATGCCGACCCGGCAATCAAGTCGCCCGGCACGCCTTTTCCGACCAGGGTCATATAACCCACCATGTACTGCGCGTACTTGTCGCCAAGCGGCACCAATTCTTCCCGATATATGAAATACGCGCGTTCGTAGTCGCCTTTTTCGAACAGCGAGTCGACCTTTTCCTGCATCTTGATGATGCGACGATCCGGTTTGCCGCCCGGAAAATCATCGGCCGCATGGATCGAGACCGCCGCCAACAACATGCAAGCGGCCGCAAACAGTTGCAAAAAGAGGTTGCGCTGTTTACTCATGGCCATGCCTGTTTTAGCACACATCGACACGATTTTGTTCCTGAAAAAATGCTTTGGCAGCTTGGACTGTATAGCCTGCCTGACAGTTCAATTGGCTTGATTTAATGCGGCGCATCAACGAATTCGGGGCGCCGTTTCTCGAGATTGGCCCGCACGGCCTCGGACTGGTTGGCGCCCGCCAGTAGTTCGAGCTGCAGTTGCGCCTCCATTTGCAGCGCATCAGCGACCGATAGCTGAGTCGAATTATCGATTAGCCTCTTGATCGCGCGAATCGCGTCTGGCGAGCGGTCGGCTATCTGCTCCGCGGCCTGCCTGGCCGCCGCCGCCGGATCGGCCGTCAGCGCCGTGACCAGACCCAGCGTGAACGCCTCCTCGCCGCTGATTATTCGGCCGGTCATGGCAAGTTCTTTGATCCGGTCGGGGGCTACCTGGCCGATCAGGGTCTGGCTGATCGCCATATCCGGGATAATTCCCCACCGGATTTCCATAATTGACAGGCGGCAGTCCGGCCTTGCATAGCGGATATCCGCAGCCGCGGCGATTTGCAAGCCGGCACCGAAAACCGAGCCGTGCATGGCACAGATGACCGGCACACGCACTTCGCGCCAGATGTAGGCAGCATGTTGAAAAAAATTCGCAGGCGTCCCGGTGCCAGGAGCCATTTTCGAAGCGTCAATCCCGTCGCCCTGCCCCCGCAGGATTCCGATATCGACCCCGGCGCAAAAACTTGGCCCCGCCCCTTCGAGGATAATCACGCGCACCGAAGCGTCACGATCGAGGCTGACGCCCGTTGCGGCCAGGTCTGAGAACATCTGCAGATCGACCGCGTTGTGCTTTTCCGGCCGGTTCAGGGTGACAATCGCGATCGGCCCATCGCGAGTAACCATGACGCTATCAGACATTGAGGCATGCCAGCATTATGTTTTCAGTGTGCACTTGCCGTTGCGCAGGACCACGACATTGCGTTCCTTCACGGAACACTGGAACGAAACAATATTTCCGTCCTGCCACATGTCGGTCGTGATCGTGTCACCCGGCAGGACCGGCAGTGAAAAACGCGCGTCGAAAGCTTCGATCAGCGTGTGGTCATAGTCGCAGATCGTGCGCAATATCGCGCGGCAGGCAATTCCGTAGCTGCAAAGACCATGCAATATCGGGATTGGGAAGCCGGCGGCGGTTGCCGCATCAGGATCCGCATGCAGCGGATTTCGGTCACCATTAAGCCGGAATAACAGAGCCTGGTCGGCGCGCGTCGGTGAGTCGTAACTCAGGTCCGGGTCGCGCCGCGGCGGGCGGTGCGGCGATGGGCCGGTACCTGCGACACCGCCGAAACCACCATCACCACGAGCCATCACACTTGCGCCGACCGTAAACAGCACTGTGCCATCCTTTGCCAGTCGTCCCTCCACTTCAAACAGGAACAGCGCACCGCGCTTGGCACCGAGGTCAAAAACATCAACCACGCGCTTGTCAAGCCGCAACTCGCCCGCTGGCGGCAATGGTCGATACAGAGTTAGCCGCTGTTCTACGTGCAGTACCTGGCTGTAGTCCCAACCCAGGCCTGGCGGAAACATGTCGGGCACGATAGCGCTGGCCATGGTCGGGACGGTCTTCAGCAGCCGGCCCTGCTCATAGACGTAGGGTAGTTCCTTGCGATCGATCGGATCGCGACCGAAGCCAACGCTCTGCGCATACAGCATTGACTCAACGTCGCCGTAAACGCGCACAATATCGTTGATCCGGGTCGCTACCAGCTTGTCGTAGTTCAGTGTCATCGCTAGCTCAGGCGCATGCTGTCCAAAGTGCCCGGCAACCGGGCATTCGCGGAATAATAAGGGAATTTGGCGTCTCAGGCTTGATTTAAACGCCCTTCATTGAGCGCCCTTGGGCTCGACGAAAAAGTCCGGCGCCAGCGGCAGATCCGGATTGACTGCATATCGACTCAGATCGGCAACGCCTTCGCGCTCGATGACTTCATCATCAATACAGAAGTTGCCCGAAAATTCGCGGCTCGCCTTGCAGAGAATCGCGTGCGCAGCGTCCGCCATAATCTCGGGCTTGCGCGAACGCAGCATTAATTCTTTGCCACCAAGCATCATAACGGCCGAGGTCGCGATCGTCGTCCGCGGCCACAAAGCGTTCACGGCAATGCCGTGCTCGCGAAACTCACCCGCCATACCCAGCACGCACATACTCATACCAAACTTCGCCATGGAGTAGGCGACATGCGGGGCAAACCACTTCTCCTGCATATTCAGAGGCGGAGACAGCACCAGGATGTGTGGATTCTTCGCTCGCATCAACCACGGCAAACACGTTTTTGATACCAGGAATGTGCCACGCGCATTGACCTGGTGCATGAGATCGAATCGTGACATCGAAATCGCTTCTGTCCCGAGCAGCGCAATCGCGCTTGCATTGTTGATCACGATGTCGATGCCACCGAAATGTTCAGCGGCTTTGGCGACTGCTTTCGCAACGGCCTGATCATCGCGAATATCACACACCAGCGGCAACGCCTTGCCGCCCGCCGCCTCGACATCCTCGGCCGCGGAATAAATAGTGCCCGGCAGCTTGGCATGGGTATGCGCCGTTTTTGCGGCGATCACGATATTCGCGCCGTCACGGGCGGCACGCAGCGCAATCGCCAGGCCGATGCCACGGCTGGCGCCGGTGATGAACAGGGTCTTGCCTTTGAGATGTGCCATCGGCCTATGATACCGCAGCACGCAGTTGCGTCGACTACATGCGAAAGATACCGAAGGGTTGTTCTGCGTCACGCGGCCGATTCATTGCTGCCGCAAGAGCCAGGGTGAGTATGCGGCGCGTGTCAACGGGGTCAATAACGCCGTCATCCCAAAGACGGGCACTGGCGTAATACGGGTTTCCCTGCGCCTCATATTGACCGCGAATCTCGTTCTCGAAATCCGATTGCGCTGTCTCCGGCCATTCTTCACCACGGGCCTGCAGGCCATCGCGTTTTACCGTCGACAACACCAACGCAGCCTGCTCGCCGCCCATGACGGAAATCCGCGCATTCGGCCACATCCACAACATGCGCGGACCGTATGCGCGGCCACACATCGCATAATTTCCGGCGCCGAAAGAACCGCCGATAATTACGGTGAACTTTGGTACCGTAGCTGTCGCCACGGCATTGACCATTTTCGCGCCCTCTTTCGCAATTCCGGCGTGTTCAACACGTTTGCCAACCATAAACCCGGTGATATTTTGCAGGAACAAAATCGGAATGCCGCGGCGATTGCAGAGCTGCACGAAATGTGCGCCTTTCTGTGCCGACTCCATAAACAGGATGCCGTTGTTGGCAATAATGCCAATCGGACAACCGCTGATGTGCGCGTAACCGCACACCAGGGTCGAACCATAAAGTTTCTTGAACTCCTGGAATTCCGAACCATCAACGATGCGCGCTATAACCTCGCGAACGTCGTAGGGAAATCGATATTCACGCGACACAACACCATAGATTTCCTCGGCCGGATACGCGGGTTCGATCGGCGTGCGCAGTTTCACGCTGACGGGCTTCTGGATATTGAAATTGGCGACAATCGAGCGCGCGATTTCGAGTGCATGGCTATCATTGTCCGCCAGGTGATCCGTGACCCCGGAGGTGCGCGAATGCACGCTGCCACCGCCAAGCGTCTCCGCATCCACGACCTCGCCGGTCGCTGCTTTCACCAGCGGCGGCCCGCCGAGAAATATCGTACCCTGATTGCGTACGATAATTGCCTCGTCGCACATTGCCGGTACGTAAGCGCCACCTGCCGTGCAAGAGCCGAGTACTGCCGCGAGCTGCGGAATTCCCTGCGCCGACATGCGGGCCTGGTTATAGAAAATTCGACCAAAATGATCGCGATCCGGAAATACTTCGTCCTGGCGTGGCAGAAACGCACCACCCGAATCGACCAGGTAGATACAGGGTAAATGATTCTGCTCTGCAATCTCCTGGGCGCGCAGGTGTTTCTTGACTGTCAACGGGTAGTAAGTACCGCCTTTGACGGTCGCGTCATTGGCGATGATCATGCACTCATTGCCATGAATTCGGCCGATGCCGGTGATAATGCCGGCCGCCGGCACCTCATCCTCGTAAACCTTGTGTGCAGCCAGCAGGCCGATCTCAAGAAAATCAGCATCATCGTCAATAAGTGCATCAATGCGGTCGCGTGGCAATAACTTGCCACGCGACAGGTGGCGTTCGCGGGATTGCGCAGAGCCGCCAGTATGGATTTGCGCACTGAGCTCACGCAAAGTAGCGGCCAACTCTTCGTTTGCTGCCCTGTTGTTCGCGAATTCCTCCGACTCGCGATCAATCTTGCTTTCAATTCGTGGCATTGAATAACTCGCGCCCGATTAACATTCGCCGAATTTCGCTGGTGCCAGCTCCAATCTCGTATAACTTCGCATCACGCAGCAGACGCCCGGCAGGAAATTCATTCGTGTAGCCATTACCTCCCAGCGCCTGGATCGACTCGCTCGCCATCCAGGTCGCTTTTTCGGCGGCGACCAGAATACAGCCTGCAGCATCAAAGCGGGTAGTTTGTTCCCGGTCACAAGCCCTGGCTACCGCATACACGTAGGCACGGCAACTGTTCATCGCGGTATACATATCGGCGATTTTGCCCTGCATGAGTTGAAATTCACCGATCGGCTGGCCAAATTGCTTGCGGTCGTGCAAATAGGGCATGACCAGGTCCATGCAGGCGCGCATGATGCCGAGCGGGCCGCCGGCCAGTACGACGCGTTCGTAGTCGAGACCGCTCATCAGGATTGCGGCACCCTTGCCCTCGCTCGCTAACAGGTTTTCCGCCGGCACACGGCACTCCTGCAGCAATACTTCGCTCGTGTCCGATCCGCGCATGCCGAACTTGTCGAGTTTCTGCGCAGTAGACAGGCCCGCAGTGCCGCGCTCGACGACAAATGCACTGAGGCTACGCGACTGCGCGTCAGTCAGCGCGTAAATGAGAATGACGTCTGCCTCCGGTGCATTCGTAATCCACATCTTGCTGCCATTCAGCACATAGTGGTCGCCCTCGCGTCGGGCCGAAGTTCGCATACCCATCACGTCGGAACCTGCGCCGGCCTCGCTCATGGCCAGAGCACCGAGGTGCTCGCCAGAGACCAGCCGTGGCAAATAGCGCTGTTTCTGCGCATCGTTGCCCCAGCGCCGTATCTGGTTAATGCATAAGTTCGAATGCGCGCCATACGACAGCCCGACGGCGGCGGATGCACGGCTGATCTCCTCCATGGCGACGACATGTGCCAGGTACCCCAGTGCCGAGCCACCGTATTCGCTCTCGACCGTGATGCCGAGCACGCCAAGCTCGCCGAGTTCCGGCCACAGGTCGCGCGGAAACTGATTGCTGGCGTCGATACTGGCGGCGCGCGGCGCGATGCGCTCAGCGGCAAACGCTGCGACAGTTTCGCGCAACAGGTCCAGGTCCTCGCCGAGTCCAAAATCGAAGTCAAACATTTCGAGTCCCGCTGCTTGCCCAGAATGCATTCTCGAAGACTGCGCGGCAGCCGCAAATACCGCAATACTGGTAGCCTGTCGGGCTCGCTCAGGAGTTCTCTAAGTCTTTGATTAGACGAGAAAATAATTCGTACTGCGTGGTGATTCCAAGTTTCGCGAATAAATTTCGCTTGTGCACCATCACGGTGCCCGGCGCAATGCGCAACTCGCGCGCAACCGACTTCGCCGAATGCCCGCGCAGCAGCAGCTGCGTGATCTGCCGCTCGCGGTCCGTGAGTGCGGCTCCACCAAAGTTTTCGAAACAATGCATCAGCCTGCGGTGCAGGTTTGCGTCGCGATTTTGCCGGTGCGTACCACGGTCCCAGAGCTGCCAGATATTGCGCAATGCGGCGAACAGCAGCTTCTCGATCAGTTGCAGGCGTCTGAGTTCCGCCCGTGTAAACATTTTCTGACGCCTGCCAACCACCAGCACCAGCGCTGTGCCATCGGTCACACGCAGCAAAAAGTCCATTTCGTCGCGCAGGTGCGTGCGTTCGTAATAGCGGCGGTAATAATGGCTGGATCGAAATCGGTCCGGGGTCGCATCGCGAAAGCGACAGGCGGTCGCTCGCCTGTTGCCAATTGCAAGTTGATAAAGCGGATCCAGCAAATAGGGTCCTGCCAGGTAGCGGTCAAGATAGTGGCGCGCGACAGCCGGTGGCATCGAATGGTGTACAACGGCCGGTGGCGCGTCCGGCCGGAAGGCAATCAGGCAGGTCCCGTCGTTGCTGACGGCAAGATCGAGGGCCGCAACGAGTGCGTGGCAGCAGCCGCTGGCATCTGCACAACCCAGCAATTCGGCCATGGCGTTGTGCCAGGCTGTCGAGTCAAATCGTGAGCTCATGCGATTTCCCCAGGCGCACGGCGTTCCTAGAAAGACGTCAGGAAAGATGCCGCGTTACCACCTATTGAGCCGGTGCCGGCACGTGCGCATTGCAGGTAGGCCTCGGCCTGCGGATAGTCCTCAGCCTGCGGATTGCATACGCGCAACACGCGATTCCTGTGGTAAAGCCGCAGCTGGGAACGAAATGGTATGACCCGCGCCGGGTCATTCGCCGTCATTTGTTCGTGCAGCGCCGGCAACCGGTACCAGGGAAGATGCATATTGTAGTGGTGCGCGTTGTGATAACCGAAATTCAGCGTTAACCAGTTCAGGCGCGGAAAACGCAGCGAAATCGGCACGCTGAAAGTATGCGCCTGTTCCCAGTTGCGGTCACCTTTGTGCGCTGGCGGTTCATAGTCAAACAAGGTCGCGTGGTACGGGTAATCATGCTGCAGCGCATCCATGAAGCGGAGTATGTGCATCATTAACAGGTAGGCAACGGCATACAGAATGGCGACTCTCGGGAACCAAAGCAGCAAGCCAGCAAAAACGAGGCCACGTATCAGGATGACTGCAACGTTTCTCACGCGCTGATCGCGTCGCTGCGGGATAATGAACGAGGTAAACACCATGATGAAGTGCATGATCAGGTCGTGAGCCGGGATATAAAACCATTCCAGTAACCGTGTAGCCCTGAGTACCAGCGGGTGGCGCGCAAAAAACTTTTCATATTCGAACCAGACGACGTCGTCATTGTCGACATGGTGGCGAAAATGCTTGTAGCGCATATCGTCGAAGCAGCCGTAGGCGGCACCGCAGAACCAGCTCATTACCTGCCCAAGCCTGGCGTTGTGCCGACTGCGTGCAAAAACCAGCTGGTGGCCGCATTCATGGATCAGGTAGGCAGCAATAACCATGGCGTGCGCCAGCAGCAGTGTCGCAACCAGGTTCAGGGCCAAATTCGAGGAAAAAAGTCCTGCAAAACCAGACACATACGCGAACACGACATAGAGCAGCGCAGCGCCGTTATAGGGTAGCCCTTCGGGCTCTTTCAGTATCGCTTTGAACATCGATCTGCATTGTCCGTGCGGATTTTCTTTGTACACTTCGCCCCGCCGTATTGCTAGCATAGTGCTCCCAACGCCAGCCAGAATCAGGGATCAAGAATGAAGCTTGTTACCGCAATCGTGAAGCCGTTTCGCCTCGACGACGTACGCAATGCATTAAGTGAGGTCGGCATTCAGGGCATGACCGTCAGTGAGGTCAAGGGTTTCGGCCGACAACGCGGTCATACCGAGCTTTATCGTGGCGCCGAATACGTGGTGGATTTCCTGCCCAAGGCGAAGATCGAGGTCGCTGTAAGCGACGATCTCGTGGAGCGTACCATTGAGGCGATTATCGAGAGCGCCAAGACCGGCAAGGTCGGCGACGGCAAGATTTTTGTAACCACGCTTGACCAGGTGTGGCGCATTCGAACCGGCGAATCGGGCGACAGCGCACTCTAGTTAGTTTGCAGCCATACCCACGCTGCGCGCGCGAGTAACATCCAGAGTACGATCGTACTCAGGAAATAAACGACAAACCGCAGCCGTACTATGTTTATCGTGCAATGTACGAGGCTATGTACTGCGCGCAGTCCCACATACAACCACGCGCCAGTGACATTGACGCCATCAACCGTGTCAGTGACGAACAGGTAAAGGTCGAGGGCGTAAAACAGCACCGGCACTTCGAACAGGTTCCGCAGATTGTGTGCCGGCCAGTTCACAGCCTCGGGAATCAGACTGGCCGCCTTTTCCAGCGTAGTCAGTTGCTGCGGGTCGATGCGATTCACAGCGATAAATCGCAAGCGTCGCACGTACATGACCACCCAGACCAGCATGGTCAGCGCGATCATCGCGAAGAACGGTCCAAAAATAGTCTCAGCAGCCATCGTATGGATTCCAGTGCATATCAGCTGAGAGCAGCTCGCCAACGTGCCAATTTCTCAGCATAGTTCATCAGCGCATACGCCGGGCTGGTCGAAGGCAGCACCAGTCGACGAATATCGCACTGCACCAGCCCTGGCAATACCTTTCGCTCAAAAACCTCTGCCGCCTTCTTCCCATTGAACAGGATACGATCAAGGGCCGGCAGCAGCGTCAGAAACGTGTCGAAATCGTTTGCGACGGCCGTCGCGATTTGAATGTTGGCATCGCCGCTGCCCGGCCGCAAAGAATTCGCCAGCACATCCCAGAGAGCAATACGCGACTCCATCAATGTCGCGCAGCGCTGCTCGTAACAGCCGCCGGCTCCCAGCAGCTCAGCCATGATCTTCCAGAAGGCATTCTGCGGATGCGCGTAGTACTGTTGCGCTGCGATCGAGCGCTGCCCGGGCAGGCTGCCGAGAATCAGTATGCGTGCGTTCTCGCGCGCAATCGGCGCAAACCCCTGCGCCCGGCGGCTGTCGCCCGCCAAAGGCTGCCTATCGGCAAGTGCATACATCAACCTGTTCCAGTTTCCCGTTGTTTTTTAGAGATTGGGTGCGAGCACCCGCTCCACAGCCGCAGTATAAAACACTGACAAGGAGGTTTACGCCGTGAAATTGAATGCATGGACGTTGCTGTTTGTGATCCTGTGCTTGTCCACAGCGGATGCCGGCGGCAGGACTGATAAGGCCGCTTGCGAAGCGGTCAAGCAAAAGATACGCGAGATTGAAGCCCGCATGCGTAACGGCTATTCGGCCGCCCAGGGGATTCGCTATGAGGCTCGCCTGCGTACCCTCAGGGACAAACGGTATGAACTATGCCGCAAGTAGCGGCGGGTTATCAGGCCGGGAAGAAATCGATCGGCTTGGTAGTTGTGATCGGTTCTACGTCTTTTGCTTCGAACTTGAACATCAGAACCCGGGCCACGAGTTTTTGCTCCAGGTCCGGGTCGCCGAGTTCGCTCGATACAACCTCGCAAAATGTCACCGCCCCGTTCGGCGCAATGGTCAGGCGCAATACAATCTTGCCCTCCAGCGACGGATCCTCGCGAAGTGCCCTGTTGTAGAGCGAGAAAATGGCACCCTTGTTCTTGTCGAAGATCAGCTCGATCTCCTCGCGCGACCGCGACGCCTTGCCACTTGTACCGGTGCGTTGTGCACCGCCAGCATTGTCGCTCAGGCCGGCGACCGGGCTCGCGACCTGTGTGGTACTGCGCCCCGCGATACCGGAGCCGCCCGTATTGCGGCTAAGGCTCGCCGTGTTGATACCCGCTGATGCGGTACCCACTTTCGACGTAATCATCGATCGCTCACTGCGTGCAGCCTCACCGACGGATGCGGTCAGATCGCGGTCATCCACAGCGTCGAGCAGATCCTTGTCAACCAGGTCCGCAAGATCCTCGGCAAACGGCATGAAGGCTGCCTGTGCCTGTTCGCGCGCTACCTCCGTAAGGTCTGGCTCCGGCTCGGGCTCGGGCTCGGGAACAATTTCTGGCTCCGGCTCAGTTTGCTGCTCAACGACCTGTTCGGGTTCGGGAACTTCCGGCTCGGGTTCTTCTTCGACCACCGGTGGCGGTGGCGGTGGCAGCGGCTTGTCCTCGAGCAGCAACTGCGCAATACGCGGCGGGATCTCCTCGATCTCATAAGGATCGGGCTCTCGCGTCGGGATAAATGGCCACACCAGTCCGAGAACGAGCGTGCCGAGAAATATGCCACCGAGCAGGCGCTGAAACTTGCGCTCCTGGCTCGAGTCAGCCGTCCATGGCAGGTCATACTCTCTGTAAAACGGTAGATCCACGTGTAACTCCCTGAATATCGTCCCGCGTGACCTAGCGGGCGGCCGCCTGCAAGTCGTCGAGCTTTTCCGAGCTCCTCTGCAACACGGCCAGCGATATTTGTCCGTAATCCGATTCCGTGCACGTCGCCATGACTTTCTTCAGCAGGCGGTACGGTATTTCCTTGTCACCCATGATGGTTACTGCGCGGCCGGCGACATCGTCTGCCGCGGCACGACGCAGTACACGATCATTCTGCGACTTCAATGCCTGGCGCAACTCGGGAATATCATTACCCTTCAGGTTCATGACATCGGAGATCTTGGCAACCGGCACGCCCTGTACGATGAGATCCTGTTCGCCAATCAGGATTACGACTGTCTCCTTGGCTTTCTCTTCGGCGATCGACTCCGGCAATTGCAATTCCTTGGTATTTGGCAATGTCTCCACATCCGACGAATTGACCAACAGGAAGAACACCAGAATCGTGAAGATATCCATTAATGAAACCAGATTCAGGCCCACAGAGCGCTTGTTACGCAGATGGTGCTTGTCCATACGCCGAGCGCGGGATGACTTGACCATGACTCAAGTACCCCTTGAAGTCGTCGGCGCATCGCCGATCGAGATATCGGGAAACAGATCCGTCCGCACTATCGCATCGGCGTCGATCGTTTCCCCGATACGGACCTTGTCCATAATTTGCACCAGCGTGTCATATTCGATGTCGGACTCGAGCAGAATTGATGCATCCGTTTTCGCTGGATAACGTTTCTTGAGCTCGGCCAGTTTCGATTCCAGCGCCGCGTAGTCATAACCGTCCGCCGTGTTCGGATAAATCCCGAGCAGGCCCTGGTTGCGGTCGCCGACTTCTATCTTGTCCTTACGAACGATGACTTCGAGTTGGAAGGTCTGGTCCTGCGGCTCAACGGGCTCGGTAGAGGAGCCTGGCAAATTCAGTTGCAGAATTGCCAAACGCGAGAACACCGCTGTAATCAGCAGGAACGGAACCAGGATAACCATCAGGTTCATAAAAGCCGTGATATTGAGTTCGGCCGTCTCTTGATTTTGACGACGACCGCCTTTTCGGCGACGGATCATGCCTTAGGCTCCGCTGGACTTCAGCTGGCGCTCGGTTACCGCATTCAAGAACTTGACCGATGCCATCTCGAGACTGTCGACGAGCTGGTTGGTCTTGGTCATCAGCAGAGCGTGAATCAGCAACAGCGGGATCGCGACCATCAAGCCGAACGCAGTTGTGTTCATCGCGACCGAAATCGACGCTGACAGCAAGTCCGCCTTGTCCGCCGGGTTCGCATTCGAAACCGCCGTAAACGCGGTAATCAGCCCGATAATCGTGCCCAACAGCCCCAGCAGGGTTGCAATGTTGGCCAGCGTCGCGAGGTAGTGCGTGCGCTTCTCGAGCCGCGGCAACACTTCCATCATGCTTTCTTCCATCGCTTTTTCGATATCGTCGCGGCGCCGTGCCGACTTCACGCGATACAGGCCGTAGGTCAGGATCGAAGCGATCGCTGCCTTTGACTTGCTGGTTACCTGGGCAGCCTCCTGGAAGTTGCCGGCCTGCAGATACGGCACAATCTTCTTCCACAACGCGCGGTTGCTCGCACCCGACAAGGTTAGGTAGGTCCAGCGTTCAATCGCAATTGCGACACCGAACGCGAACACAAACAGGATCGGGTACATGAAGGTACCGCCGTCCTGAAAAAAGCGCACTAATGTGCCCATCGACTTGCTCCTCTATTTTCGTTCAGCTTCACCGTACAGATCGTCGTAATAGTCGACCTGACGAATAAACTCTTCCCGGTCAATCGGTGCCAGTACCTCATCCAGCAAGGTATTTACCGGCCTGCCCATCAGGTCACCCGGATTCGATTTCTGCCACGGTACGATGTACAGCACCGTCGGCAATTCCGAGTTACCTGTAATCTCCGTGCGGCCAAGTTCAATCCTGTCCATCACCTGTCCGCCGCTTTCCTGCCTGGTTACATCCGTGGCGAGCACAGCCGCCGGAACGCCCGGCTCCAGTTCTTCGCGCTCCGCGTCACTCGCCTGGACTGCCGCCGAAGTATCGACCGCCGGTTCCAGCTCATCAGCCTCGTCTGTCTGCTGTGCCAGAGCGGCCCTGCTCAGCAGCAGCACGATCACGATCAAGCGCGCGCCCAGCAACATTGGATTTCGTGCCATATCGGTCACTCCGCCACGTTCGCCGTACGCTGATTCGACGCAACACGCCGGGTCAGATCGGCGATCCACTTCTCGACCTGTTCATCGCCGCCGACAAGTGACTGATATTGCTCAAAATGTTGTAGTGCAATTTCCAGACGTTGCAAATAGAGTTCATTCAGAACGCCCAGGTTGTAGTGTGCCAAGGCGTAGTCCGGCGCCGCTGTGACGGCCTTCAAATAAGCTGCCTCTGCCTCAACAAATTTGCCATTTCTGCGAAGCAGCATGCCTTGCTGGTTCCAGGCGGCTGCGTGGCTCGGATCCAGCGCAAGGGCGCTCTCAATCGCTGCCTGGGCAGCGGCGTCATTGCCATTGTTGGCATGAATAATCGCCAGGTTGACATAGGCGCCCGGGTAGTCGGGATAGCGCAGCAGGAATTCCTTGAAGCGCAGCTCGGCATCGAGAAAATCACCACTTCCCATGATGGCAGTCGCCTGCTCAAACATTGTTTGCGCCTGCGGCGGAATTTCCGGCCGCAATCCGCCACCTGCGCCGTCAGCAACGACCTCCTGGCGAGACTCGGGCTGTGGCTTCGGCCCGGCACCGCCACAGCCAGACAGCAGCAATGCCGCAAGCAGCATCAGGCAGCCGGCTGACCGCTGTTCAATACAGTGCGGTAACAACATCTTCGCTACGCTCCACTTTTGCGTACCTCGCCGGCATTAAACTAGCTAACCGGGCAAAACTTTTCCGGACCCAATCGTCATAAATGCCATCCGGCGCCCGATCGGCATTCGCCTTGTACAAGTCGATAGCCTTCTCTTCGAACGGGTACATCTGTTCTTCCAGCAGCAGTTCATATTGTTCCATCGCGGCCGCATCCAGGTCGCCCGGTCGTTCCGAGGCCATCAGGTCCGAGCTGAAAATTTCATACGCCTCGCCGAGGCGGAACGTCGCCGCAGTCGTAACCTCGGCGATGCCGTAGTCCGCCAGTTTGGTGTATGCCTCAAGCACATCCTCCATCAGCGCACGCTTCAGTTTCATACTCTCCGCCAGCGGTTGCGTCAGCTTGACAGCCTGAAAGCGGTGCCGAATCGGCTCCGCGAGCTCCAGCGACGCCTTTGCCGCCAGGTAACGACTGCGATCGGTCCGCTCCACACCGGCACTTGCGTCTACACGAACCAGATCCTGCAAGCGCGCTGTACGCTCCCGCTGATTGCCATTTTGCTCGGCAATTTGCAGCAACCGATAGCGCGCCTCGATCGATTCAGCCAACGGGCTCGGGTAACGTTCGATGATGTCGGTTAGCACGCGCTGCTCACTGCTGATCGTGCCGCTTTGCTCGTACAGTTCCGCGGCTTTCCACAGCGCTTCGCGACGCACATCGTCGCTGCTCTCGGCCGCCATAGCGATGCGCTCAAACTCTGCCGCCGCTTCGACCGAACGGCCGGAGCTCAGATACGACACAGCGAGTTTCTGCGTGATGTCGCCGGCAAACTCGCTATCCGGATAGTTACGGCGGAATTGTTCCAGCACGCTCGATGCCCGGTCCCACGCTTGCAGATTTATCAGGGCAGCGGCAGCGTCGTACTCAGCCGTGGCACGAATACCAGAATCGGGCACGACCTCGCCTAGCCGCGTAAAATGCGTCACCGCCTCCTCAAGGAAGCCCATGTCACGCGCGAATTCGCCTTGCTTGTAAATGGACGAAGCAACGCGATCCTTGATTTCCTGTCTCGCGACAAGATCATCGGCGGGCGTATATGCCTGTAGTCGATAGTAGGACTGTTCGGCTTCCGCATAATTGCCAAGATCAAATTGTGAATGCGCCACAACAGTCCATGCGGTGCGTGCAAGCGGCGCTGCAACCGGCGGCTGCTTGCCGATAACAGCCTGGCCGACCGCAATTGCGAGATCAAATTGCCGTTGCGCGAACAGATCTTCCGCAACGGTCGTCAAAACTGCGCCCGATTCCGGATGCAGCGGAAAGGTATCGGCAAATTTCAGACCACTGTCGAGATAACGACTATGCCATGCTGCCCTTGCCTCGGACTGTTGCGGGGCCAGCAAAGTTGCCTCGTGTTCGCGGTATGCGAGGATCGCCGCGTAGCCCGCTTCAGCCGAATGCTCGTGCGCCGGGTACGTGTAGGCCGTGCGTTCGTACTCGTCGGTTGCATCCGCGAACGCCTTGCTCTCGAACAGAATTTCAGCAAGCAGGAAGTTGGTATTGGCGCTGTCGGCCTCCCCCGGGAAATAGGCAAGGTACTTGCGATACCAGCGGGCCGCCTCCTGATAATCGGTGATCCTGCCATTCTTTTGCGCTTCCGCATGCGAGTACTGGGCAAGGTCGATCAGGTTGGCTTTCAAATGCCCGGCGACAGCTGTGTTTTCCTCACGAAGATTGCGCGTCCAGAACGCACCATCCATGCCATAGCGCTCGACAAATCCCTTCTTGCCTTCCAGCACCAGGGTCGGAAAGCCACCCCGCTTGTACGCCTCGATAACTTCCACCTGCAGCAACGGCGCCTTCGGATGGTAGGGATCCAGGTCTACAAACGCCTCGTAGGCTTCGGCGGCGTCGACGTAACGCTCTTTCTCCAGATACAGGTTGCCGAGGTTGCGATAGATCACATAGCTGTAATCCGGTGCACCCCGCCGCCCAAAATACTCGTCGATGCTGGCCGGACCTTCCATGTACGAGAAACTGATACTCAGGACCCGGAAGGTATCCATGACCAGCTCCTGGTTGGCGCGACTCAGGTGCTCCAGCTGCTGGTCACCTTCCTGCAATTCGATATCACCGATCTTGCGGTCCAGCAATTCGAAGAACGGATCGAGACTTTCTTCGTGCCAGGCAAGTTTGAACTGCGACCAGCCCAGCTTGTACAAAGACTGCTCGTAAAACTTTGATTCCGCACCGTACGCGACGACATTTTTGTACGCCATCTCGGCAGCGCCGTAGTCCTTGCGCATGAACAACATTTCACCGCGCCTGAACTGCACCTCGTCTATCAACGGTGTTTGCGGATAGCGCGCGATCAGCTCATTCAATACTTGCAGCGCATCATCATTACGACCGCCGATTTCATAGGCGCGGCCGAGCTGGTAAAGCACCGTGTCATTGCGACGATAATCCGGATATGCCTCAAGCAGCTGCTGATAAAGATCGACCGCGTTGTTGTAGCCAACGTCGTTGATCGCATCAATATTCTTGACCAGCTGATCCGCCTCCATGGCATCGAGCTCAAGGTCGCCGAGCCGGCGCATGGCCTCGGCCCGTAGTTCCGGATCCTCTGACACCAATTCCAGGAAAGCTCGATAACTATCGCGCGCAAGATCCGTACTATTGACGATGACCTTGCCGGAACGTATTTCGACGTCTTTCTTTTCCAGGCTTTCGATCGTGTCGCTTTTCTTCACCTCCGCACTCGCCAATGTTGCAAGCATCAGCGGCGCGGCGAGAACCAGCATCAAGGTAAGTGTGCGAGGCTTCATCGCGGCACATCTCCTACCGTCGCGGCAAGGTCATAAATTGCGGCCAATGCGAAACGCGCCTGAATTGTGTAGGTATCGAGGCGCCGTTTTTGTGCCTGCAACTCGCCGACCGCAATTGAGGTCAGGAATGCCCGTTGCTCTGCCAGTGCGTCATCGACGCGCATTTTCATGCCTTCTATATGCGGCGCCAATCCGTCCACGCGCTGCGTAAACTCTTCGAACCGCAGCGGTTCGTTGCGCATAGTTTCGTCGATCTGGCGGCGTGCGCGTTGTGTTTCTACGAGCGCCTCTCCGGTCTGTCGAAGATTGCGGCGAATTTGCCAGAGGCGGTTACTGAAATCGCGCTCGATCCGCCACTGCAAAACACCTTTCAGCAGACCGATCTTATCCCTGACTTCCGCCGCCTCAGGAATGTTGGCAGCCAGCGCCGGCGTGCCTTCGAGACCGGTGATTTCACCCCACATCTCGAATTCCTCTTCGGTAGCCAATGCCAGCCAGTCGTTGCTTTTTTCGATATTGTTGAGCAGCGAATCATATTCGAGCTTGCGATCGACCATGCCGTCTATGTCAGCCCGATTCAGCGTCTCGACGACACGCGGCAGGCGCTCCTCGTAAGCCAACAGCCTGGTATCCAGCATGTTGCCGTAAACGTCGACGCTCTGTTGCCAGGTATCGAGATTACCATGCAGGTAACTGAGGTCGCGATAGTTCTTCAGACCTTCCTGGAATTCATGCGTAGCCAACAGGTGGTAGAGATAGCGTGACTCGGGACCTTCCGGCAGCTCCTCAACCCGCCAGTACCAGCCCATGCTGTCGAGCGGCCCGTCGCTCAAGAAGCGTTCGAACATATCCCCGGACTCGATGAAGACTATGGTCCGATCGATACGATTGGTCTCTTCATAGAATGCCTCGATCGCATTCAGGTAGTGATCCGCGGCCTGGCTGATCGACTCGAGCTTGGCCAATGCGTACGGAATTGCCAGCATGGACTCTTGCACTGCCGAATCGAGTAAGTCACGACCGCGCAACTCCATCCATGGAACCAGCGCGCGTTGATAGTTTTGCATCTCGGCATCGGCCCAGCCGACGCCGAGCAGCGCCTTGTTGGAAAACGGTCCCTCGAGTCGCACACGTTGCAACGGCGCCTTGGCCTGGGCGGGCTTACCATCCTGCAGCAGTGAATAACCGAGCGCCAGGTTTGCCTTGTCCCTGAGCGATGTCAATTCTTCATTAAACGGATCGATGTTACCGAGCTCCTCCAGAATACCCGCGGCACTGTCAATATTTCCATTCCGCACGAGCGCCACACCAAGGTTAAACCTGGCGTAACTTGCCCATTCTGTCTTGCCCTTCCAGCGCGCGAGCTGCGCGACTGCTTCGCCATATCGGCCGCTGTCAATCAGTATCTGCGCGTGTAGCATGTCCGCTTCGTAGCGCAGATTGTCGGGCAGCCGCTCGCTGAGCTGCCCAAGCGCAAATTCCGACCTGTCCAGATAACCGCGCTGCTTCCAGATTTTGGCAAGAAAAAACCAGGTTCGATCACGAATTTCGGGACGCACATTGGCAGCAAGCAAGCGTTCAAAAATGTCCGCTGCCTCGAGGTGATGCCCATAGGACAAATACAGACCACCAAGCAGTAGCTCGGACTGGTCTATATGTTCGGTTAGCTGTTGTTGCTGTTGGGCAGCAAGCAGACGCACGATCGCTGGAAAGTAGTCTTCCTGGTAAAAGTAAAAAAGCACCTCGCCATACTGCGGGTCGCGCACGACGATGGGTTCTGCATCACCTTCGGCCGCACTGACCGACGCAACTGGCGCGAACAGGATCAGGCCCAATGCGACAATTTGGCAGCAACGTTGTCGCAACGATCACTCCCATTCCTTGATGACGAATTCAGGTTGCTGCTTGACCACGCGGTCTGTTATTTCCAGTTCGAGGTACTTGGCGCCGATGCCCTTGCTGAATGTCAAGGTTGCGCCACGACGATAGTCACGTGCCTGCGGACCCTTACCGGTGAATATTGCGATCAGCTCATGGTCGCCGGTTTTCAGATTTGCCATATGCATGCGGTGTACGCCACCGCGTATCAGCGCACCAACTTCACGTTCGGTATACAGGTAGTTGGATACTTCTTTGCCATCAATCTTCAGGTTGACCGAATCCAGTTCGAAGTATTCGCCGACATCCATGGAAATAAAAAACGCTACTTGCGAATTAGCAGGAAACAGCAACTCTTCCTCAAGCAGAAACAAGTCCCGATTCAGATCCAGCACTTCTTTTTTGAGTTCCTGCACGTCCTGATCCAGGCTGCGAAATTTATCGCGTGACGCTTCGTCCTCAGCGCCCGCAGCAATCGACGCGGCCAGCGATGCATCGCTGCTAACCGATTCCACGTCCTGCGCTGTCGCCAGGCCGAAAACCAGCATCAGGCTGATACCGCAACCGATCAGTATTCGTCTTGTCACGTTCTGTTCTCCTGCAAACCCGATTGTTACCCGCTACTCCCGCAGCAATGTCCGCACCTGGTCCAAATAATGTTCTTCGTAACCTGGCTTATATCCCTGGTGTATGAAACGAACATTACCTTCGCGATCGATAATTACCGTAACCGGCATCGCATCCACCTCGTACAGTTTGCTGACTTCTTTTCGGTCATCGAACAGCACCGGGAAATTCACGCCAAGTTCGCTGATCATATTCATCGCCTTGCGTGAATCGTCATCGATATTGACACCAAGCAACGTGAAGCCGACGCGCTCGTAGCGCGAATATAATTCGTCGAGCAAGGGCATTTCCTGCCGGCACGGACCGCACCATGTTGCCCAGAAATTGACCATGACCACGTTGCCGCGGTACTCCGAAAGCCGCAGGTTGTCCCCGCTGGCACTTTTCAACGCAAAGTCCGGCGCAGGCTGGCCCGTCAGGCCGGATCCGGCGAGGCTGGTTGCCGTCAGCGCACAACATATGAAGGCGAGTAATCCATTCTTTATATTCATTGTTTATCTTCCTTGCCGGTTTACCGGGATTCCATCCATGGGGCGACCGCCACCCTTTAGGGCAGTCTTGAAGCGACAATGTCACAGACCACGCATGTTGACAGCCCGGACGCGGTTGGGGCCGTGATGATTGTCACAAATGGCCGGTCCTGCCTAAACATAACGACACTCCTGCGGCAGAGCGCCGCACCTGCGATTTCTGCCGCACACAGCTTGAATGCACATTGTTCCAGCGCAACTTAAGGACTGGAAACAGGTCCTGCAAGAATGTCTATGATAGGCATACCTCGCTGAATTTAAAGTGAATATTCGTCTGTATTCGGCGACAGATCGATAGTTTTTTTACAACGCCCCTGAGGGCGGCGTCAGGCCGTCCGAGAAGTAAATCTGGCCCTGGTCATCGATCACAATTGCCTCGTACCCCGACAAGGTAGCGATCAGGCGCAGCCCACGGTCTACCCCCATTACGAACACCGAGGTGGACAAGGCGTCGGTCATGACACCATCCGGGCCGATGACAGTCGCACTGTGTACGCCGCTGGCAGGATTGCCGGTGCTGGGGCTGATGATGTGGTGGTAGCGCACGCCATCCTCATCGAAGTAGCGTTCGTAGTCCCCGGAAGTTGACACGGCCTCATCCTGCAAAGGCACCGTCATCGCCACGTTGCCGTCCTTGCGCGGATCGCGGATACCGACCATCCAGGGCTGGCCGCGGCGGTCGCCAAGCAACCGGGAATCGCCGCCGGCCGTGACCACGGCATGTTGCACGCCCGCTGCCCGCAGCAGTGTGACACCACGCTCGACCACATAGCCTTTGGCTATTCCGCCGAGGTTAATGCGCACACCTTGCGCTGCGAATGCCACAGTGCCAGCCGCGACATCGAGCCGCACCAACCGGTAATCGATCAACGCCCGCGCGGCCTCAACAGTTGCCGCATCTGGCCGCTGATGTGTACGGAAATCGTAGTGCTGACCGACGCTGTCATAAGTGATGTCGAAGGCGCCCGCGGTCAGAACAGAAACATCGAGTGCACGTTGAATAAGCTGCAACAACTCCTCGCCGGCGACCACGGGTGCGGATGCAGCGTGCCGGTTGATTTCTGAGATACGGCTGTCTTCCTTATAGGTGCTCATGAGCAGGTCGATGCGGTTGGCTTCCGCAAAAATGTCTTCGACCAGGCGCCGGCCTGTGTCTGCATCCTCATGCCAGAGACGCACACTGACTTCGGTACCCATCAGCGGCCTTGCATCGGCATACCAGTCCGCCCGTACCGGCATGGCAAGCAGCAGGAACGCCACAATCACTAGAGTTAGCTGTAGGTGAGCGCTATGCTTGTCCATTCTGTACTTCGACAAGGAGTGTGACAGTGACTTCATTCGTTGTTTTCCTCGCGATCATCGCCGCCGTCGTTTTTTGGGCAATTGGCATATATAACCGCCTCATCAATGAACGCAATCGTGTCAAGAACGCGTTCGCACAAATCGATGTACAGCTTACGCGACGCTACGACCTGATTCCCAACCTGGTCGAAATGGTCAAGGGCTATATGAAGCATGAGCGAGAAACGCTGGAGGCCGTTATCAGCGCTCGCAACTCAGCTGCATCCAGCCTTGATGCTGCCAAAGCCGATCCGGCGAATGCCCAGGCAATGCAGCAACTGGGCGCCTCCGAAGGTGCTTTGACCAGCATACTAGGCCGTTTGTTCGCCCTCTCGGAAGCTTATCCTGATCTCAAGGCTAATCAAAATATGATGCAATTACAGGAAGAGCTTGCCAGCACCGAGAACAAAGTCGCGTTTGCGCGCCAGGCTTTCAATGACACGGTACTGCAGTACAACAATTCCGCACAAAGCTTTCCGAACAACGTTATTGCGCGGTTTTTCAGCTTCGACCTTGCCAGCTTTCTGGAAATTGAAGCAAAAGAAATGCGGGCTGCACCTGAGGTTCGTTTTACCTAGTCCGCGCAGAGTGCACCTAACAGCAGGCAGACAGTGAATTTTTTCGCAGTTCAGGACCAGGCGCGCCGGTCCAGCCGGCGGCTGGTCACTCTGTACCTGTTGGCTACTGCGCTAATCGTCGTTGGCGTGTCGTTGGTCGCCGGTGCGGTGCTGTATGACCCTTACCTCTCCGGCCAGCCTTTTTCACTCGCTGAATTCGTTAACGTACAAGCGCGGACGATGATCGGTACCGCCATCATCACCACCCTGTTTATTGCAGGCGCGACACTCTACAAGACTGCAACTTTATCGAGTGGCGGCAGCCATGTTGCGCAGCAGGTAGGTGGCACACTCGTTTCGCCAGCAACGACCGATCCCTTGCGCAGCCGGCTGCGAAATGTTGTAGAGGAAATGGCCATCGCGTCGGGCGTGCCAGTCCCTGAAATATACGTGCTCGAGCGGGAAAATGGCATTAATGCGTTTGCCGCGGGCTTTGCCCCCGGAGATGCAGCGGTTGCCGTCACGCGCGGCGCGTTGGAATTACTCGATCGTGATGAATTGCAGGGCGTTATAGGACACGAATTCAGCCACATTTTGAACGGTGACATGCGCCTGAATATTCGCCTGATGGGGGTTTTGTTTGGCATCATGTCAATCGGCCTGATGGGCCGCATGTTATTGCGCGGCCTGCGTTATTCAGGTTCTGGCTCGCGACGCGGCAAAGGTGTGCCCGTTGTGCTGTTGCTCGGTCTTGGCCTGAGCATACTCGGCGCGGTGGGCGTTTTTTTCGCGCGTGTCATCAAGGCCGGTGTGTCGCGGCAGCGCGAATACCTGGCCGATGCCAGCTCGGTTCAGTTCACACGGCAAAGCAGCGGGCTCGCTAACGCACTAAAGAAGATTGGCGGTTTTGCAGCAGGTTCCCTGATTCGATCGACCGACCCGGAAGAGGTCAGCCACATGCTGTTCGGCACGGGCTCGCGACTCCGTGGCCTGTTCGCAACGCACCCGCCACTGACCGAGCGCATACGCGCCCTGGACCCGAGCTTCAGGGAAACCGACTACCCGCACGTCAGCATGCGCGATCGAGACAATATTACGATCGCCGCGCAGGATGCAGAGCCTGCCGCCTTCGCCGCGGCTCCTTCCAGATCGGGTATATCGACCAAATCGATCAGCGATTCGGTCGGTCGCCCGACCGAACAGCATGTGGCATTCGCCGCACAGGTGCGTCAAGACCTGCCCGATGTCTTGTACGATGCCGCACATTCGGCCGAATTATCCTATCTGCTGGTGATTGCATTGATGCTGGATCGCAGCGGCAGGGTTTTGCAGCGACAGCTGGCACTAAACACCGAGCGCCTGGGCGAGCAGCGCGCGCGCCTGGTACGGCAGTATTTCGACAAACTGCAGAATTTGGCGCCCGAGTATCGATTGCCACTGCTGGAAATTGCGTTTCCGTCGCTGCGGCGGCGACCCGCACCGCAGCTTGCTTACCTGATCGAACTGGCACAGCGACTGATCGAGATGGATGGCGTAATTGACCTGCATGAATACTGTGTGTACCGCGTTCTCACCGGCAACTTGCGCCACAGTATTGATCCGTCCCATCAGCGGCGCACGCTGCGTGTAAATCGCACGGTCGTGCGGAATGCCGCGGTCGAACTGTTACGCCTTGTCGCGCATCATGGTCACGGCAATGACCGGGATGGTGAAGCGGCATTTCATGCGGGGCTCAGTGTGTTCGGCAGCTGGGGTGAGTCCTGCGAATACGCTGCTGATCACGAACTTTCAGTCACGGAACTGGACCAGAATCTCGACCAGCTGATCGCCCTTAACGGTGCCGGGCGCCAGATGCTTTTGGATGCGGTGACACAAGTCGTTGTGCACGACGGGCAGCTTGCGGTTGCCGAGGCCGAGCTGGTGCGCGCTATTTGCGCCAGCCTTGAAATTCCGCTGCCTCCACAAATTGGCGTATCATGGAACTCCGCCCCCGAATCTGGTTCCAACAAATATGCATGATTTAAGCCTCAAGTCCCTGCTGGCGCTATTGGCGCTGGTTGTCGCAATACCGGTTGCTGCGGCGACTCGCGAAGAACAGCGGGTTGCGGACGCAGCCGACGTGCTGGATCAGTTCCTGCGGATTCCGGAAAAAACCATTCCACCATCGCTTCTGGCCCGCGCCTACGCCGTTGCTGTGATTCCGGATGTCATCAAAGCGGGCTTCGTTCTCGGTGCTCGTCGTGGCAAAGGTATTATCGTAGTGCGTCAGGATGACAATTCGTGGAGTAATCCGGCATTTGTCACGTTAACAGCCGGCAGTGTCGGCTGGCAGGCAGGTGTGGAATCAGCCGACGTCATCCTGGTATTCAAAACCCGCAAGGGCGTTTCGGATATTGAAAATGGCAAGCTCACGCTAGGTGGCGGTGCTTCAGTTGCGGCGGGGCCGGTCGGGCGTGCCGCTGCCGCCGCCACTGACCTGGCTTTCGAAGCTGAAGTCTTATCGTATTCACGTAGCCGCGGTTTGTTTGCCGGAGTATCACTTGAGGGGTCCGGGGTGACCATGGATCGCGACGCGAATGTCCGCTTCTATGGCGCAACCAATATGTCGCCGGAAAGAATATTCGCGAGTTCGCCCAATATTGCTCCGGACATTGCCAACACTTTTGTGCAGATCCTGACAGCGCAGACGCGTCGCCTGCCGACCACGCCGGGTATGCAAAGCGGTACTTCTGTCGCGCCCGCTGCCACGGCAGAGGATCAGGCCGAAGTGCGCACGTTTGGAATGCCAGACCCCGAAGAATAGATCCGGCGTTCGGCCTTACTGACTGTCGCCATCCTGGCGCCGACGTAATTCTTCACGCACCGCATCCAGGTCAGGCTGGATGTTGTCCGCTGCTTGGTCATTGCGCACGGCCGGCGCGTTGCCGCCGTCGGTCGCCGGAATTGATTCAGCCGCAGGGCGTACCGGTTCCTCGAATATTACCGGCGGCGTGTCGTCACGCTGTTGCGACGGTGCTGACTGGCCTGATGAGTTCGCTGCCGGAATCACCGCTCCGGGCACATTTGCTTTCAACGGCTCGTCGCTGTCGGTTGCTGGGGGCGGCGTAATACCGAATTGAGCCAGGTACTCCGCTTCCTTTCGCAACTGTTCGGCCTCTGCGGCGCGACGACGAGCCTCGGCAGCAGCGGCCTGTGTGCGCCGCAGTGCGTCGCGCTTCAATTCCGACTCGGCCTCGAGCAGGTCACGACGTGCACGCTCTTCGCGAGCCTCAATAATTGAGACGGCCTGGCGGGCATTGACGCACTCCGCGGCATAACGCGTTTCGGAACGATTTTGCGAACAACGCACCACGGCCGCTTCGAGGAAAAGCGGGTTATCGAGAAATTCCTGTACCGAACGCGCTTCGCCATGGTCCGGGCCGCAACCCTGGACGGTGAATGCGCTGCAGAGCAGCAACGGTGCGTAGTTTTTGAACATTACCTACGTAGGCTCAATCAGGTCTGCAAACAATAGATTTTAGTCGCTGGTTCGGCGGATGATAACATCGCGCAGCGCCGCAAAAATGGCGTGAGTTCGCAGTTTTCGCCGCCCGGCGCGGCGCTTTCAGGCTATAGTATCGCCGAATTTCGCTGTGGATTATTGCACGTGTCAGAGTCCAACCAGTTTTCGCTCCTCGGACAACGTCGCTTTGCGCCATATTTTGTGACCCAGTTCCTAGGTGCACTCAACGACAACGTATTTCGCAATGGCCTGATCAACCTGATCACGTTTCAGGGCATCCTGGTTGCCGGCATGAATCACGTCCAGTTGGCGAATGTCGCGGGCGCACTTTTCATCCTGCCATTTTTCCTGCTCTCCGCTACGGCCGGCCAATTGGCGGACAAGTTTGAAAAATCGGTGCTCATGCGCCGTATCAAGTTACTTGAAGTCTTACTCATGCTGATCGCCGCATATGCATTCATTAGCGAGAGCTATACGCTGCTGCTATTGGTGCTGTTTCTCATGGGTTGCCAGTCGACCCTGTTCGGCCCGGTCAAATATGCCTACCTGCCGCAGCAGCTTGACAATGACGAGCTGGTTGGTGGCAATGCCGTGGTCGAGGCTGGGACATACATCGCAATCATCCTCGGCTTGATTATCGGCGGCATAACCGTCGCTATCGATCCGTCGCACCAGTCGGTAATCGCCAGCTGCCTGATCGGCTTCGCACTGCTCGGCTACCTGGCCAGCCGACAGGTGCCGATGACGCGAGCAGCCGACCCTGGCCTGAAGATAAGCCTGAACGCCTGGGCCGAAACCTGGCGCATCGTCGGTTTTGCCCGGGCCGACCGCAGCGTATTCCTGTCGATTCTTGGCATTTCGTGGTTTTGGTTTTTCGCGTCGGCCATGACCTTACAATTACCGGCGTACACCTTGGACATTCTCAACGGCAACGAGGCTGTAACAACCATGTTGCTGGTCGCCTTCGCAATTGGCGTCGGCATTGGCTCGCTGCTTTGCGAACGCATGTCGGGACATCGTATCGAACTCGGGCTGGTACCCTTTGGTTCCATTGGCCTGAGTCTGTTCGCTATCGACCTTTACTTTGCACAACCTTACGCGCAACTGGTCACCGTTAACTCGGTTGCAGAGTTTTTGTCACGCGCCGGGACCTGGCGCATTCTAATAGACCTGACGATGCTCGGAGCCTTTGGCGGTTTCTACAGCGTGCCATTGTATGCGCTCGTACAGAAGCGCTCGCAACCACAACAGTTATCGCGAGTTATTGCCGCCAACAACATAATTAATTCCATTTTTATGGTGGTCGCATCTTTGCTGTCGATAGTGATTCTGCAGGCGGGTTTCTCTGTACCGGAGTTGTTTGTCGTCCTGGCGATCCTCAATATCCTGGTCGCCGTCTACATTTACACATTGCTGCCGGAATTCCTGATGCGGTTTATTGCCTGGCTACTAGTAAACATTCTGTACCGGGTCCGAGCGACCGGCTTGCAGAACATTCCGCCCAAGGGACCCGCCGTCGTAGTCTGCAATCATGTCAGCTTTATGGACCCGATCCTGCTCAGCGGCTGTATTCGGCGACCAATGCGATTCGTCATGTACTACAAAATTTTTCAAATTCCGCTGTTGCGATTCTTCTTTCGCAACATGAAAGCTATTCCAATCGCCGGCGCCAGGGAAGATGAGCAACTAATGAACGACGCCTTCGACCAGGTGGACCAGGAACTGGCGGCAGGGAATGTCGTCTGCATATTTCCCGAGGGCGGAATCACTCGTGATGGCCATGTGCAGCGCTTTCGCCCTGGCATTGAAAAAATTATCGCACGACGACCTGTACCGGTAATTCCGGTTTCGCTGGGCAAACTTTGGGGTAGTTGGTTCAGCCGTCGTAAGGATGGCGCTTTGCACAAAATTCCGGGTCGGCTATTCGCTAAGGTGCCGGTTACCGTCGGCGGCCCGGTCGCGGCATCCGACGTTTCCGCGAAACGGCTCGAACTACTGGTTCGCACGCAGCGTGGTGACGATCGCTAGTTGTCGCCCTGGTCCATGCCAAAGCGATGGCGCCATTCCGAGCCCAGTTCTTCCCTGTTGCCGAACAGGCCAACGCCGTGGCTGTTATCGAAGTGCAGCTCGAGCAATTGCACAAAGCCTTCATTGGTGACCGGCAAAAATATGCGACTACCCGCGACTGCCGATGCTGTATCAGCAGTACCAAACACCATGCGCGCTGCGCTGATCGAACGCGGCGCGAACACTGCATCGATCCAGCGCAGACCCGATAGCGCCGAATTGGCACGGTGTATCCAGCGCGCCGTGCGGAATAATACGCGCGAGCCGTTCGGCGAAAATCGAACTTCTTCGACCGGTCCGGGAAGCTGCAAAGGCGATGCTGCCAGGTGCCCCTCGGCCAAGATGAATTGCTGCGCAAGGTTATTCTGATCGACAACAATAAGAAAACGGGATCGCGGCGAAACCTCGAGCCAGCGAATTCCAGCCCCACCCTGCCACAATACCTGCAAGCCCCAGTCGCCTCCGGCAGTCTGCTGTAGCAGGCTGAGCGAACCACTATCGCTGCCAAGGTACAACTGCGACTTGTCGTCAAATGCGAGCGCCTGGTGTGGCTCACCGAGCGCCAGTTCTACCAGTACGGATCCATCCGCGGCATTAATGATATGCACCTGGTTGCTGCTCAAGACGCCGAGGCGCGTCGCGTCTGGCGAAAACACCATGCGTTCGATGGGGTTGCCACTGATATGCCCAAAAAATGGTCGCGGCAAACCATCCGCGGTATTCCAGACACGAATTGTATTGTCGTTCGCCGCGCTCGCGGCGGCTGCGCCATCCGGACTCATCGCCAGAGTGCGCACCCTGCGATTGTGCCCGAGGAAACTGACATCGTCGTTATCGGCCAGCAGTGCCTCGCGCACGCCAGACGTTGAAAATATGTGCACGTCGCCCTGACGATCGCCAATTACAAGTGATTGAGCATCCGGCGTCGCGACCACAACAGCGTCACCTGCGGGCGGCCAAATGCGATCCTCGTTTGTACTCAGCGCCTGGCCGACGCCGGTCGCGGTCGGCGTTTTCCAGTAGCGTACCGGCATATCATGCCCGCCCGTAAGAATTATCTGCTCATCAGCACTGAAGCCGAGTAGCCTACCGGTATCGGCACTGCTGCCGGCGTCGATGGCAGGACCAATGAGTTGTCCGTCACTGCTCGCGTGGACCTGATAACCGTACCTCGGTCTGCCGATCAGCACCTGCGTACCCGACGGCGCAAACACGATACTCCAGTCGCCCCGACCGAATTCTTCATACAAGGCCTGTTTTGGGTTGTCGATGCGCCACAGAGCCGCGCCCTCCCTGCCGAACAGCACACCCAGAACCTGCCCGCCGGCCGCCAGTTCAATCCGGCTAGGCTGCTTCGCCAGGTCAATTTGCGCCAGCAACTCACCGCTTTGAAAGTCCCAGACGCGAACGGCCCGATCATGGTCAGCGATAGCGATGCGGGTGCCCGTTTCATCGAGCGAGACTAATGCAGGCGAGCCGGCAACGTCGAGCGTTGCAGTGACCGTCGCAGCACTCAGCGACCAGAGGTCAAATCGCGTATCCGCGGCATTGCGGCGCTCTGCCAGCAGGTGCGTTCCGTTCCTGGTCAACTTGGGACTGCCGCTGGCGGCGCCGATATCGAGCGTGGTGACCCGGTCGCCGCTGGTGGTGTCCCATAGATTGACGGTGTACTGTGTCGCGGTCACCAGTAGTCGTAAGTCCTCGCTCAAGCCCAGGAACTGTTCTTGTTCCGCGACAGCTACGGCGCGCAAGGGTTTTGCCAGCGCCAGATCCCAGATACGTGCACTATCGTCTTGCGTGGCACGCGCAATCGCAAATTTTCCATCGCCACTCAACCAAATCTGGTTTGTCTCACGTTCGACCGGATCGGAGATATTCAGTCCGCGCTGGAAGTCCTCAACAAGGCCTTGTGAATTAAGCTGCAAGTTCCAGCCAACCAGCTGGCCGGCGACACTAAGTTCCTCATCCCTGACGCTGAGACTCCAGGTACCAGTGATCGACTCGCCGAGAAGATCCTGTAGCTGCGCAGAACTGATACGAATATCCTGATTCGACGATGCACGCTCAACCCGCGGTTCAACTTCCACGGCACGACCGGATGGCGCGATGAGCTTGATGCGCAAGTCGCCTACGCGGGCGTGGCTCAGATTAATTGTCAGTCCAATGCGACGCACCGTACCTGCGCTGTCAACAATCACACGGCGCACCAGCGGCGCAACTTCGAGTGCCGTAATTGGCCAGTTTTCGCGACGCTGAAATTCCTGGTTGCCGAGCGTCCACTGCGATACCTGCGACCCCGATGTCGCGGTCAGCAAAAGGTTCTGTGGATTAAATACGATATTCTCCTGATCACCGACCGACAAGCTCGAGATCAGTAAGGGGTAGTCGCTTGATATCAGCATTGCTGCGCGATTGCGGCGCTGCGGAGTGGCTATGGCAAGCGATTCCAACGTTGCAAGCAATGCTTCCTCACGCAGCTCATTGCGCATCGCGGCACTGCTTTTGCGATCCCAGAAGCCTGCGACCATTTGCGTCGGCAAGTCGCCGGCCGCGGGCAACTTCTCCGCCAGGCTGGCCAGTGCTTCAATTTGCAGCATGTCGTCCGCCAATGCCGCGCGCTTCTGCAGAAACCCACGGTACAGATTGTTTGCCGCATCATCGTGCCCGGGAAATGCTTGCAGGCTCTCATAGGCACTCGCGGCAACCGCCAGATCGGTGCCGTCCGCAGTTAACAGCTCGACATAGTCACGCGGCAGCAGTTGCGTGTACCAGAATGGTATGAACACGATCGCCAGAATCGACGCTACCGCTATGGCCGGCGCGCGCCAGTTATTCGGCAGGTTCTCATTGGCCCAGCGGGTCGTGAATACTGATTCATAAAGCCGATTACGGACCCTAAGCCGACCCTCTTCATCAATGACAACGAGGCCGATCGCAATCAGTCGCCGCTGTAACGGCGACCCAAGGTCGGTCGCGACATGCACATTCTTGCAAATTCGCCCATACAGGTTCAGTAGTGCCTCGCGGCGGCGCTCATCGTTGACGATTTGCCGGTGCATGTGGCTCATATGCGGCTCACTGTGCAGCGCGGCACGCCCGGCCAATTGCCGTAGCGCAATTCGATCGACATGGACCACGATATCGGCTTGCTGTTCCGCTGCTAACTGCTCGCGCGCAATCATCCGCGCCAACTTCTGTGTCAGGTACGGCTGGCCGGCGGTCCAAAAGTAAACCCTGTCGAGCGCTGCAGCAGCCGATTTTGGTTCAAGGTTTAATTCAGTCGCAAAAAGATCGAGGTCTTCGCGCGAAAAATCGTCGAGGGTCACCGCTTGGGTAACATTGAACGGTGACAACTCCGGCTCGCCAATCAGGCTGACTGGGTCGCATTCACCGAGCAATACAAATGTAATGCGGGAAAACTCCGGATCGGTCGTGCGAGCATTGTGTGCGGCGCGAATACTGGAGAGCAATTGATCGGCAAACTCAAGTTCGGCGATACATTGAATCTCATCAACGAACACGACCACGCGTTCCGACACATGTTGCAGGATTATCTCGGAATAAAACTCCAGCAGTCGTTGCCGGTTGCTGAGCATCGATTTGTCCTGCCACCAGGAATGCAAGTCGATGCGAATACGAAGCTGGCGCAGCAACCGGTAGGCGATACTGTAGTACCAGCGCCCCTCGTCACTGCCTGCCTCGCGGCCGCCAATCTGTTCGAGATCAAGAATTGCGACTTTCTGGCCATTCATTTCCAGCCGCGCGGCCGTTGCCGCGATCAGGCTGGACTTGCCATTTCGATCTGGCGCGATGACGTGAGCGTAGCGGCCGGCATTGATCGACTCGTACAGTACTGTGTCAGCGGTCCGTTGTACGTAACCTGCTCGAACCGCGTGTAAGGGCGTGCCGACGCTGAAGAATTCGCCGGTTGAATCGAGCATCGAACGCTCGCCAGGCCCGTGTTCGTCCGAATTTTCAGTCATTGCTTATCCCGCGATATGGCGCTGGTGTATTCTCAGGGATTTACGATGCTACTGCCAGTGGTACGGCAACTTTGAGGACAGTAAGAATGACCGAATCCCGAATACTGAAGAGCGATTTGCTCGGGGCGGTGCGGCTGACCACCCTGAATGGCATTTCGGTCGTAGTTCGGGACTGTGCCGCCAGCTCAGTCACTTTACGTTGGCTGGCGCGCCGCCTGATGCAACGGGAAGCGCGCGCCATGGCTCTACTCGCGGATATCGACGGCGTGCCGCAACTTGTTCAACAGCAGCAGGACTGCCTGCTGCGCAGCTATATTGCTGCCCAGCCGATGCAACTCGCGAAACCCACCGGGCGCGCATATTTCAATAACGCGGCGCGCTTGTTGCGGCGAATTCACGCAGCAGGAGTTGCGCACAACGATCTCAGCAAGGAACCAAACTGGCTGGTGAGAGAGGATGGGCGCCCGGCAATCATTGATTTTCAGCTCGCCTTTAGCACGCGTCGTCGCGGCAAGTTTTTCCGACTGGCGGCACGTGAGGATTTACGCCACTTGCTAAAACACAAACGCACTTATTGCCCACAATATTTGACCACGCGCGAACGACGTATTCTCAGCAGCCCTGGCTGGGCGTCGATTGCGATTGCGCGAACAATCAAGCCAATCTACCTGTTTGTAACTCGCAGCTTGCTCGGCTGGGAAGACCGCGAAGGTGGCGGCGACCGTGAACCCGCCGCACGCGTTGGCACACGTCGGTAGGCTTTCGTTATACTGGCCGCCCGCAACCGGTAGCCAATTACATGAATTTTTGCCACCAACACAATCTTGTCAACCCTGAGTCCGCCGGCATTGATCGGCGTTTCGGCATCCGTGTGCGTCTGCCTCCTGGGGATACAATGCGCAAGATCCTTGGCGATGACTGGGAAAGACAGCATTGGTATTGCAGCGAATCGGAGCGGGATCGCGCATTTATCGCCATGGCCACGCGCCACGGCTACTATCGAAACACCGATGCTCCGACCCAGCTGCTGGAGAAACTGGTTCGCTGAGACCTAGCGCGTCGGTGACCCGATAGACAGGTAGTAGGTCCGTTCGCCGCCCTCGGCGAACCCGGCCGCAATATAGATTGCGCCAAAATAGGAATCGAATGCCACGAACAGGCTGCCGTTGACAAGCGCCGACGTAAAACTCATGTCGTTTCGTGATTGCCAGACACCGCCGGTCTCGACGGATCCACCAAAATAGACAGGGACCTCGAACAGTCCACCCGCATAGTCGCTGATCAGCCGGTAGTAAATCAGGCGACCCAATGCCGCGTGCGGGCCACTGACCTCGCCGCGTTCCAGACCGGACAGGTTCAAAAACCCCCCCAGCGGAAAATACTCGTGCGGCACATCGTCCGCACCGTAGGTCGTGGCGTAACGCAGGCCGAGTTGCAACGTGTTCTTGCCGCGGCTCCACGCAGACAAATAGTCCGCTTCCAATGTTTCGAAATTCGGATCGGCTCCAAGCGATTGCCGCGACATATCCCAACGCACTCTGGCCCGCTGGCCAGTACGTGGAAACCGTGAGTCGTCCAGCGTATCCAGTCGCAGCTCTGCAAATACTCCGCCGATATCGAACTCGTTGTCCGGAATCGACGGGTCACCCAATTTGATGCGCGACTCGCCGCGGCCGCTGTACATTCCGGTACGGATCTCACCGACGGAACCCAGTTCCCTGCCAAAATCCACACCGTATTCACCGCTGGCAACGCGCAATTGCGCCGTCGCCTGCGAATCGACGAAGACATTCTGGTTGCGCTGCTGCAAGTTGACAAATGGCGCGAAAAAGTACGACAGTCCCGCACCAAACGGCTGGTAATACTCCGAGAACAACGACAGATCCGAGCCAAACCGAAAGTCAGTGCGCCACTCCGCACCGCGGCTGTTTAATCCCGTCCTGGTCAGCCGGCCAAAAAGGTTGAATTCGGTGGATCCGTCGAAGTCGCCCTCGATCGAGACACCGAAGTTCAGAAAGTCCGAACCCCAGCTTTTGGCAACCGCTGTGTATACCACCCCGGTGGCACCGTTTTCCTCGACCAGTTCATAGCCGACTCGCTGATACAGGTCCAGTGCGTAGACGCGCCCGGCGCCCGCCGCCAGTACCTGCTGATCAATCTCATCGCCGGCGAAAATGCCCAGCCGCGACGCCAACAGCGGTGTTGCAATCCGGCTGTCGTGATTGATGCGAACGAATGCGAGTGTCGTTGCGGTGCGGGTGGTACGCGTTCGGCTTGCCAAATGTGCGGCGAAAGCCTGTTCATCGATGGCCAGCTCAGACAGGCGAGCCGCGGATTGTGTTGCGGCATCAACACCTTTGGCTATTGCTTCGGCTGCAGCTGCGAAATCACTGGATGAAAGTGTTCCGAGCTGAGGCCGTATCAAAACATCATCGGATTGCAGCGTCGCAATCTGTCGAATCGTTTCCTTACGCGTCAGTATTGTCAGCATCTGTTCGGTAATCGCTGCCGCCGACTCCAGCTCCTGTGGGGAGTAAAGCGGGAACTCGACATCCACCGCAATAATGATATCGACGTCCATGGTGCGTATTACGTCGATCGGCAGGTTGGCTACAATGCCACCATCAACCAGAAGCGTTCCGTCCAGTTTGGCTGGCGCGATCAGTCCCGGCACCGACATACTGGCGCGAATCGATGCCGCGAGATCGCCACTGGCCATGATGTGCGCATCACCGGTTTCGATGTTCGAGGCGATTGCCCGAAACGGGATCGGCAGCTGATTGTAGTCTCTGATGTGCGCAACGTCGGCGGTCAGGTCGCGCAGCAGCAGGTCGAGATTCTGACCCTGCACCACACCCATGGGCAGGACCAGCCCACCCTCCCGCAACCCCAACTCGATTTCGACCGGGTATTGGATATCGTCCTGCTTGCGGCGGAAATTCAGATCGCTTCGCTTCGGAGTATCGGACAAGACTCTGGCCCATTCGAGCGAATTGACGAGTTCCTCGAGTTCGTCGGCACTCATGCCCGAGGCGTACAGTCCACCGACAATCGCGCCCATACTGGTTCCGGCAATTGCGTCGATCGGCACACGTAATCGCTCGAGTTCCTGTAGCACGCCGATATGCGCGGCCCCACGGGCACCGCCACCACCGAGAACGAGGCCGATACGCGGGCGACCGATTTGGCCGGTGTGAGCTGCGACTTCGGTTTCCGTTGCCGCAACTGCGGGCAAAGCAGCCAGTGCCAACAACGCTGCCAACAGGCACTTTCTCATTCGTTTCGACATCGTTGACTCTTTAGAATTCTGTAGCCAGGAAGGATCGAATTATAATGACCCGGGGCCATTACAGGCGCAAAGAATTGCTGTAATCGGTAAGTGCCGCGATTTCGATTGCCTGCCGTGAATCGTCCCAACTTGCGGCGTTTGCGGCGATTGCCGCAATCGCTGCATATAATGGGCGACCCTGGTCCGCACGCAACCCGAGCATCAGTCGACGATAAATCACATCGATCAGCGTACGCGCCATTTCGACACGCAGCGCAAAAACCGTTTCTATCGCCAATACCGTGTTGTCCGCATCGATGCATCGCAGCAATTGTCGATCGGTGCCGGCGAATTCGATGAGGTCAATAGCCCGGCCGCCGTAAATACCAAGCAGGCGCTCGACGCCGGCCGACGACAACGGTGGTTCCGTTGACAGGGACAGCAGTTTCGCCCGTGCCGTGTCAATTCGGTAGGCGCCCGGCAAAAGTGTTGCGCGTGTCCGGCACGCTGGCAATTTGCGGCCCAATAGCCTTGCCAGTCGGTCGACCGTTTGCTCGGCCAGGTTTCTATAGGTGGTCAATTTCCCACCAATAATCGACAACAGGCCTCGTGCAAGCTTTCGGTGCCTGCGAATTATGTGCCGCCGCGTAATCGACGACTCCGGCCCGCGATCGCGCCTTGGCAGTGGCCGCACGCCTGCGTAGCTGTAGTGTACGTCGGCAATACTCAGGTTCGCTTGCGGAAACACCCGGTTGGTTTCCGTCAGTAAATAGTCGGCCTCGTCGCGCGTCGCTCGTACGGTGGCGAGATCACCGACAAAACGGCTATCGGTCGTGCCGATAAGGTACTGATCGTTCCACGGGATGATAAAAAACGGCCGTCCGTCCATGGCCGCTTCAACATAGAACGCATCGCGCGGCGCGCCAGCAAACGCACCTACCACGATGTGGCTCCCTTTGGTGCCGCCGATCAGGCGTCGTGCGTCGTCGCGAGCAAGGGCAAGAACCGAATCGACCCAGGGCCCCGCTGCATTGACGACACTTTTCGCTGCAATTTGTCGCGGCTGTTGCAACAGCAAATCGATGCAGTCCAGCGACCGCACCTGGGCCGCCTCGATATTGATGCGCGTGACACGATGATAAGTCAGTATCTCTGCGCCGGCAGACTCCGCGGCCAACAGGTTTTCGAGTACCAGTCGCTCCGCAAATTCCACCTGTGCGTCGAAGTAGCGAGCAGCACCAATCAGCCCATCCTTCGCCAGCCCGGGCTCTGACGCAAGGATTTCCGCCCGGTCCAGCATCTCGTGATTCGCGACGGATTTGCCGATGGACAACAGATCGTAGGCGATCATACCCAAACGGATGAGCCACTTGCCGCGCCTTGCCGAGGCATAGATCGGAATGGTAATGCGTAGAGGTTTGACCAAGTGTGGCGCGATCCGGCGCAGCACGATGCGCTCGCGCAAGGATTCGAATACCAATGGAAATTCGCCGAATTCCAGGTAGCGCAATCCGCCATGGATCAGCCGGCTTGACGCCGCCGAGGTACCGCTGCAAAGGTCATCCTGTTCGATAACCACAACACGGAGACCGCGCAGCGCTGCATCGCGCGCAATTCCCGAACCGTTGATGCCGGCACCGATGATGGCGACATCGAAAAGCTCGTCTGCCATCAGCCCCGCACCTGGCCGCAGCCATGCACGACGTACTTGTAGCTGGTCAGCTGCGCGGCGCCGACCGGGCCACGCGCATGCACTCGGCCTGTCGCGATGCCGATTTCAGCGCCCATGCCGAATTCACCACCATCGGCGAATTGTGTCGACGCGTTGTGCAGGACGATGGCGCTGTCGACCTCGCGGCAAAATCGGTCTGCTGCCGCCTGGTCTTCGGTGACAATGCACTCGGTATGCGCCGAGCCAAACTGCCTGATGTGCTGCATCGCCTGCTCAATGTCGTCAACAATACGAATTGATATGACTGCATCGAGGTACTCGGTCGCCCAGTCGGCTTCACTGGCTAGCGTCGCTTGCGGAACTATTGCGCAGACCGCCGCATCGCCCCGCAGCTCGCAGCCCGCCTCAAGCAATGCGTTCGCCACTGGCGGCAAAATCGTGTCTGCATTTGCCCGATCAACCAGCAACGTCTCCGCAGCGCCACAGATACCGGTGCGCCGCATTTTGGCATTCACGGTGATATCGCGAGCCATACCAACCTCGGCAGCCGTGTGCAGGTAGACATGACATATGCCGTCAAGGTGGCCGATGACAGGCACACGCGCATCCTCCTGCACACGCCGGATCAAGCCTTTGCCGCCGCGCGGCACGACCACGTCAAGCCAGCGACTCATCGATGACAGTAAATAACCGACCGCGTCACGATCGGTGGTTGGCACCAACTGCACCGCCGCAACGTTGATGCCAGCGTCACTGAGGCCGGCCCGTACGCACGCGTGCAAGGCCGTATTCGATCGAAAACTCTCGGAACCACCGCGCAGGATCGCCGCGTTGGCGGACTTAAGGCACAGTGCCGCGGCATCGATGGTGACATTCGGCCGGCTTTCATAAATGATGCCGATGACACCGAGCGGTACCGAAATTCGCTGGATTGCCAGGCCGTTAGGGCGCTGCCATTGGCTGATTACACGACCGATCGGATCCGGCATCGCAGCGATCGCATCGACCCCAGCCGCAATAACATCCAGTCGGTTCGCGTCAAGCATAAGTCGATCCAACATCGCGTGGCCCAGGCCCTGTTGCCGTGCAGCACCGAGGTCCGCCTTGTTGGCAGCCAGGATGTCTACAGAACTGGCGCGAATTCTCGTCGCGATGCATTGCAGCGCGCGATTACGCTCCGCCGAGGAACTCAATGCCAACGCCTGAGCAGCACCGCGTGCGGCACGGCCAATGCCATCCATCAACTCGGCGACGGCCGCCTGCGGCTTGACCTCAGTTGTCATTTGAAAACACCACCAATTCATCGTGATGCAACATTACCGCACGGCCGCGATAGCCGAGCCGTTCCTCGATTTGCTCTGACTGGCAACCTGCGATCAATGCCGCTTCTTCGCTTGAGTATTCCGCCAGACCACGACCAAATTCAGTGCCGTTGGCATCAAGCACCGAAACGATATCGCCACGCCGGAAGTCACCGCCAACCGCAACAACGCCGACCGGCAACAGGCTGCTGCCGGCGCGCAAAGCGCGCGTCGCACCGGCATCCAGACGAAGTTCACCACACACCTCCAGTGCGCCGGCCAACCACTGCTTGCGTGCGGATGCCGGCGTACCCTGCGCACGGAAAATCGTGCAGCGGCTACCGGCAGCGAGTGCAGACAGCGGTCGCTCGATTGCACCGCTGGTAACAATTGTCGAGCAACCTGCATGCGTGGCGATACGCGCCGCCTGCACCTTGGTCGCCATGCCGCCGCTGCCTGTTGCAGAACGGGTCTCACCAGCGACCGCAAGGATTGCATCAGAGATCTGCTGAACTTCTGCGATGTGCACCGCGTCTTTGCTCTTGCTCGGGTCGGCGCTGTACAAGCCGTCTACGTCGGACAGTAATATCAGCACATCCGCCATGACCAGCTGCGCAACCCTTGCGGCCAATCGATCGTTGTCGCCATAACGAATTTCTTCCGTTGCGACCGTATCATTCTCATTTATTACCGGCACGACCGACCGCTCGAGCAGGCGCGATAAGGTGCTGCGTGCATTCAGGAAGCGGCGGCGATTTTCGGTATCGCCCGGCGTCAACAGCACCTGCGCCGCGATGATATCGTGTTCGCCGAGCACTTCCTGGTATGCATGTACCAGTTGTACCTGCCCTGCTGCCGCTGCCGCCTGCAAATCCTCGAGCCTGGCGCGACGTTTGTTGATACCCAGAATGGTGCTGCCAATGGCGATCGCACCGGACGATACGATCAGCACCTCATGACCCTGGCCATGCAGCATGGCGACGTCACTGGCCAGCCCCTCAAGCCAGCGACGATGTACATGGCCATCATCACCAATCAGCAGAGACGAGCCTACCTTGATAACCAGGCGGTGGTAATTTTCAAAACTGAAATGCGGCATGCATCACGCAGAGAGTTGATGGTTGGCGTCGAATGACGACAGGATCACCTCTCCCTTGGAAACCGCAACACTGCCACTGCGGGCGACAGCCGAAAGCTTACCAATTGCGCCCGCCGCAGCGACAAATTCGTCAATTTCGCTCACCCCCCCGGTCAATTGCACCGTGCAGCTTACCGCGGCCTCGTCGAGGATCTGTGCGCCAAATTTTTTCGCCAGCAAAAGCACCTTGGCCAGACCGCCAATTCCCAATTTCAGCTTGACGATCACCAGTTCCTGCTCAAAGTGTTCGCCAAGCGTCATGTCATGAATATTTACGACGTCAACAAGCTTCGCGAGTTGCCGGTTCAATTGCGCAATTGCTGCATCCGACACCGTGGTTACCAGCGTCACCCTCGAGACAGTCGGATCGTCCGTCGGAGCGACGTTCAAGGTGTCGATATTGTAGCCGCGTGACGAGAACATGCCGGTCATGCGGGTCAGCGCACCAACCTCGTTTTGCAGAAGTACTGATATTACGTGTCGCATGAATTTGGTTCCCGCCAGGTTTGATACATGCAATTGAAACTAAATAATCGTGCGCGTGGCCCTTGGTGGCGTCGCAGAGCGAGTATTGCAATGCCCGATAAATTAGTAAACACTCGCCGAAAATCCGGCACTTACGCAACATTACGGCAATCCAGTGAACGATCAGGCAAAACCCGCAGGTAACAGCGGCCATCCACTTGCGGGTACACGCATGAGCGGTGCGGATATCGTCGTACAGGTCCTCGCCGACGAAGGTGTCAACACGATTTTCGGTTACAGCGGCGGCGCAATCCTGCCTACCTACGATGCCGTTTTTCGCTATAACGCGACCCATCGGCGTGATGATGGCAGTGCCGCAATGCCGCTGATCGTTCCCGCCAATGAGCAGGGTGCCGGTTTCATGGCGGCGGGCTATGCGCGCGCCAGTGGCAAGGTGGGTGTGGTCATGGTCACATCCGGTCCGGGCGCCACCAACACGGTGACGCCGGTTCGCGATTGCATGGCCGATTCTGTGCCCATTGTTGTGATTTGCGGCCAGGTACCGAGTGCCGCAATCGGCACAGACGCATTCCAGGAAGCTCCAGTATCCGCAATCATGGGTGCCGTCGCCAAGCATATTTTTCTCGCGACCGACCCAACGAAACTGGAGGATACAATTCGCAGTGCCTTCGAACTGGCACGCACCGGCAGGCCAGGCCCGGTGGTTGTCGATATTCCAAAGAACGTGCAGAACTGGGAAGGCGAATTCAAGGGTCGCGGCGAGTTGCCTTTGCCCGGTTATCGCAGGCGGCTTGCAGCCGTGCTTGGCAATACGCTCAGCGACGCACAGTGCCAGCGGTTCTACACCATGCTCGCACAATCCGAAAGACCACTGATTTATGCCGGCGGTGGCGTCATCAACGCCAATGCAACCAAGCCAATGCGGCGGTTCGCGGCCGAATACGGCATTCCCGTAACAACCACACTGCTTGCGCTGGGAGCCAGCGACACGACGCACCCGCTCGCCCTGCACATGCTCGGCATGCATGGCCTCGCCTCGGCCAATTACGCGGTGGAGGATTGTGATTTCCTGATTGCTGTCGGCGCACGTTTCGATGATCGGGTCGCCGGTGATCCGGAGCGGTTCGCGCCCAACGCAAAAAATATTGCGCAGTTTGATGTTGATATTGCCGAAATCGGCAAGGTAAAGCAGGCCAACTGGCACCAGGTTGGCGTGCTTGCGCGAGATCTCACAGACCTGCTCGCCTATGGCAGACGCATTAATTTTGAGAAGACCTTCGCCACCTGGCACGCCGAAATCGCGATACTGAAAAAAGAACATTGCCTCAACTACGATCGCGACAGCAAGTTGATCCAGCCCTATGCCGTTATCGAGGAAATCAATCGCTATAGCAAAGGCGAGGCGATCATTTCAACGGGAGTTGGTCAACACCAGATGTGGGCTGCGCAGTATTTTGATTACCGTGAACCGCGACTCTGGCTCACCTCGGGCAGCATGGGCACGATGGGTTTTGGCCTGCCCGCCGCGATCGGCGCGCAATTTGCAGAGCCTGGGCGCATCGTTATCGATATCGATGGCGACGCGAGCATTCGCATGAACATAGGAGAACTCGAGACGGCAACCACCTACAAGCTGCCCATCAAGGTTGTCGTGCTGAACAATTTCGGCGACGGCATGGTTCGCCAATGGCAGAAACTCTATTACAACAGTCGCATGTCGGGCAGCGACAAGTCCCTGCACAGCAAGGATTTCGTGAAGGCCGCAGAAGCGGACGGGTTCAGGTTCGCGCGCCGTCTCGATAGCAAGGACGAGCTGGTCGGAACAATTCGCGAGTTCATGCAGTTCTCGGGGCCCGCCTTCCTCGAGGTCATCATCGACCCCGACGCGGGTGTCTACCCGATGGTAGGCCCGGGCCTGAGCTATGCAAAGATGATCACGGGCGAATACATCAAGAGTCGTGAAAAGCCCACCGTCGCTACGCCCGGCCCGAGTGAGATGTTCTGAAATTGAAGTCGCGCTCGCATAGGTAGCCGCACGCTGCGGCAGTCGGGTTCGATCTTTGCAACCGCATATCTGCACAGGCCCTCGAACTGGTATTATGTGAACCGGCGCAAGGACTGGCGGTCCGTATTGCGGGACATTGCTCGTGACCATGCTGATGACTCAATCGCGAGACACTTTGAACAGAATCGTTGTCCTCAATCCGAAAGGGGGTTGTGGCAAGTCCACGATTGCGACCAACATTGCGGCGTATTACGCGTCTCGCGGCGGTACTCCCGCCATCATGGATTTCGACCCGCAGGGATCCACGCTGGCGTGGCTGGAGCGCCGCCCGACCGACCTGCCATTCATTCATGGCATCGCTGCGTTCAAGAAATCGATGCAGGCTACGCGCAGTTGGCAGCTACGTGTGCCCAACGATACGGCCAATCTGATAGTCGACTCACCGGCCGGACTGCACCACGACGATTTGCGCGAAATCACGCGTGACGCGACTAGTATCCTGGTACCGGTATTGCCGTCACCGATGGACATTCACGCAGCCGCGCGCTGTATCGCTGACCTGCTGCTGGTCGCCAAGGTCGATCGCCGCGATCGCAAGCTGGCGGTGATTGCCAATCGGACCCGAAAAAACACCAAGAGCTTCGCGAAACTGATGCGCTTTCTGGATTCCCTCGGAATCCCGATCATCGCCGTGCTGCGCGACAGCCAGAATTTTGTCTACGCCGCGGAAAAAGGTCTTGGCATCCTTGAGATGCAGCGTTCGCGGGTTCGGCCCGATGTCGAGCAATTCAACAAGGTAATGCAATGGCTCGACGAGTGGCCAGAACGGCGCCGAAATTCCAACAACGAGGCCGGCATGCGACGCAGCCCGTTTGCCAAGATCGCGTTTCTACACAAGCCTCATACCGGCACCACCTGAGCCGACGCGAACACTTCCACGTCCACATTGCCGCCGGACAGGACAACCACCGTAGTGCGATCGCGGACGTCGATCTTGCCTGCAAGCACCGCCGCAAGCGCCGCCGCACCGCCTGGCTCGATCACGATTTTCAATTCCTGAAACGCAAAGCGCATGGCCGCCCTGACTTCCTCATCGCTTACCACCAGGCCGCCACTGACCAGCTTTTGCATGATCTCGAACGTCATTTGGCCGGGCGAGGCGGTCAGCAAAGCGTCGCAGATCGAAGCAACATTCGTCGGCACACTGACGCGCTTCCCTTGCTGCAGCGATTGCAGTGTATCGTCGTAATATTCCGGTTCCGCCGTAAAGACTTGCACTCCCGGCAGTCGCGCCTTGAGGGCAATGGCACTGCCGGATGTCAAACCGCCGCCACCGCAGGGGATCACCACCTGTTCGGCGGGCAAACCCAGCGCCAGCGACTGCGCGGCAACCTCCAGGCCAACCGTGCCCTGGCCAGCAATAATCGCCGCGTGCTCATAGGATGGCACCAGCTCGGCGCCGCGCTCGGCTGCGATGGCACGCGCTATCGACTCGCGATCGCCGCTGTACCTGTCGTAGGTTATGACCTCACCGCCAAGCCGCCGTGTGTTTTCGAGCTTCGTCTTTGGCGCATCCTCGGGCATGACGATGGTCGTGTGGATGCCGAGCATGGTGCCCGCCGCGGCAACGCCCTGCGCATGGTTCCCTGATGACCAGGCGACCGCCCCGCACCTTGCCTGCGCCGGCAACAATTGCCGCAACAGATTGTAGGCGCCACGAATTTTGAACGATCCGGTGCGCTGCAGGCACTCGGCCTTCAGCAGCAGTCTGCCACCCAGCAATTCGTCCAGGGCGGCATTCTGCAGCAGCGGCGTCAGCGCCGCGACACCCTTGAGCCGCGTCGCTGCGGCCTCAATATCGGCGATCGTGATCATGGCGAATTAATTATCGTCTGCGATCAGCCGATCAACTTTCGCAGCGCAGATAAAATCGTTGTCCGAGAGGCCGCCGATTGCATGCGTCGTGTAGTTGACCACGCAGCGACCATAACTGACCAACATGTCGGGGTGGTGGCCTTCTGTAATCGCGATCCATGCCACCGCATTGGCAAACCCGAGCGACCGGCTGTAGGCAGGAAATGTAAACTCGCGGCTGATGGTCCGACCGTTCTCGACGAGGCGCCAGTCGCGATGCAACGTGCCTAGCAGGGCGTTTGCAGCGCCGGACGACAGGGGATCCACGCCGCCCTCACAGGGTTTGCAGTGCTTGTCCGCAAGGTCACATTTCATGCCCGGAATATAACCCGAAATGCGCCCGCATGGCGTCCTTCCACTGGCCAAAAGGGGTCAGAGCCCTTTCAAAAACGGGCTCTGACCAGGCGTTTACCTAGTCCGGCAGCTGCGCCACCGCTTCTGCGGCCGCGATAAACAAGGTAAGGCTTACACGCCGCTCAAGCGCATAGCTGTCCGCGGACGCATCCTGGGCAGCCACCTCACCGTGCGCAACAACCTCAATTCGTGAGGGGTGCACACCAGCTGCGATCAGCTGCTCACGGACGAAGTCGACGCGCTGCTCCGACAACTTGAAATTGTAGTCAGCCGCACCGCGCTCGTCGGCAAATCCGTCCAGCCGGACCTGGATATCTTTCATAGCTGCAAGCGTTGCGGCCATCGACGCCAGGCGTTCCGCAGTAGTATCAGCCAGCACGTGTTCGTCGGTACGAAACAACAGGTCCATGGCAATCCCGGCCTGCATCAGGCTGACCAGTTCGGGTCGCGACAGCTGTTGCATGCGCCGCAGATCAGCACTCAACGAGTCGTAGTCAGAATTAAGACTCCGGATGTCGCCGCGTGCAGCGTCGAGAGCAGCTGAAATGGTTTCGATGGACTCGTTCTTTTTGTGCAGGGTGTCGCCAAGCTTGGCGCCAAATGCGGCACCGACGATCAATCCGACGGGCCCGCCGGCGATTGCCCCTACCAGCGCACCGGAGCCGACGCCGATGTTTTCTTCACGTGATGCACTGCCGGCGAATGCACCCGGCGCTGCGACCAGGGAAATAACTGCAATCAGGAAAATGCTCTGTTTCATACTGCTGTCCTCCAAAGGATTAGGTGAGTCTTCGGAGTCCATTACGCAATTGAATTCGGCTCGCCAGGCGCCGGCATCATGACAAGTCAACGATCAATTGTGACGAATTGTGGCGGTTTAGCTGCGCGGATCGGATAAAGCCACGAAGGTACCGCCGTTACGATCGCAAAGCACGCGCATCAGCTGCGCAAAGCGACGTGCAGTATCGGGAATTTCGCGGCCACCTTCAAAAAAGTACGGGAAGCCCACCGCGTGTATGCGCACCAGCCTATTTCCTGACGCGTCAATGCGGTTCACTGATTCGATCTGGCGTATGACACTTTCAACCGATCCACCGCTGAACTCATCGCCGAACACATAGACACTGATCTTCTTTTCGGCCGACCAGAACGTACTGATCGCGTAAATGATGCCATCGGCCGGGTTACTGTCGCTGAACGGTCGCCAGTTGCGCATCGTGTTAATGATCGCCTCGCGCCGTCCCGGCGTGTCCGGAATCCACTTGCCGGCGTACTGTTGAAACATGAAGCTACCGTTGTCGTTCATAATCTGCAAGCCCTTGACTTGCGGATAAACGTCCAGCGTTTCGTTCAGTTTCTGAATCGCCCGGTCCCAGTTGTACTGCTGCATACTGCCTGAGGTGTCGACGATAAATATGACGTATTCGCTGTCCACCGGTATGCCGGCTACCGCATCGTCCGAGGCACGTCGGTAATAAGGCGCAAGCCTGCGCATTTCCTCGGTGAGTCGCTGCCTGGTCACGCGCAGCGCGCCCTCGTCGATCTCGGATTCGGACTCTCGCACAGTCGCCGCGTACTGGCCGCGCACTGTCTCGAGTTCGCCCTGCAGCCGCGCCAGTTGCAGCTTGCTATCGGAAGTCTGCAGCCGCACATTTTCAAGATCGCGATTCAACACCGTGGTCTGGCCGCGGATGTCAAATAACTCCTGCTGCAACAACGCGATTAACGACTCGAGGTCATCCTGGGTTTTCTCAATAATTACGGGCTCGTAAATCTTGCTCAGCACCAGCAACAGGATAATTGCACCGAAACCGCAACAAATGCAGTCCAGGAAAGACAAGCTGAAGGCTTCAACATTGCGGCGGCGTTTCATGTGCGACAACCCATATTGTTACGGCCAGTCACGACTGACACTGATCATGGACCCGCGCGACTGAAACGCCAATTGCCAGTAAAGAATTGGTGCTTCGTAGTCACCCTCCATGGGATAGAGGAAAACGTTTACCGGGATTCCGGACGGTAGCTCCCGAATCGCCCGAAAATGCAGGTTGAATCGTTCCTGGCCGCTGATCGTGTTGCGGCCTGCGGTCGGTCCATCCATTGTCGGCAGGCCGTCGACCAACAGGATGATGTTGTCCGGCCGTGGTGACAGCATTGCCGCAACTTCATAGGCGGCTTTCATGTTAGTGCCATTTTCCGGCGGCGTGATACGCAACACGCGAATGGCCTCGTTGATCTGGGTTATGTCATCGGCCTTTAACCAGACACCTTCAGTGCCCTTGATGACCGGCACTGCTTCGGTGTTGAACATGTAAATCTGGAACTCGCTGCCCGGTTCGAACTGCGTGGTAAGCCAATCGACGCTGGCCACCACCTGGCGCCATTTGACCGCAGCCAGCTTGTCCTCGATGCTCATATTACGTCGCCGAATAACGTTGACGATAGTGTCGTCAAGCATGCTGGCGGAACGGTCAACAAGTATCAGCGTGTGCCGGCCACGGAGCTTCAGGCCGGTCAAGTACTGGCGATCGCCATCGCCTTGAAATTCGCGCTGCCGGTTACCCTGCGCCTGCTGCTCTGCCGCCATCGCAAGCAGCCGTTTGACCTCCTCCTCTAATGACTTGATGTCACTTTCCAGCTGTTCGACACGCTCGACTTTGGCCAGCGTGTCGTTGTCGTATTGCGCAAGCTCGGCCTGCAGTTGCTGGATCAGAGCGATGATCTGCGCAATTTGTCCCTCCGCCGTATTTCGCTCGGTGTCGAGCTGCTCCATAGTATTTTTTGCCAGCACCAGGTCCTTGCGGCCATCAAGGATTTCTATCTCCAGTTTCCTGGTTTCCGCCATCAGGTTGCTCGGGTCGTCTTCGGTGGTCTCCCTGACCTGCGCATTGATAATCATGAAAAACAGGATCACGGCGCCAAAACCACAACTCATGCAGTCAAGGAAAGACATGCTGAAGACTTCGAATTGACGGCGCTTACGTGCCATTTGCCAGCTCCGTTGTAATCAGCTGCAGTTCGAATCCTGGCGTGCCAAGGCGAATCGAGTCGCCAACTTGCAGTACGGCCGAACCGTCGATCGCATGGCCATTGAGAAAGGTGCCGTAGCGGCTGAAGTCCTGCACAATGCACTGGCCGTTCTCGCGTCGCAGCACACAATGCCGCCGGGACACGCCGGGCATGTGGTCCTGAAGATCAAGCCAGCGCCCGTCGCTGTCCGGCTGTGATCCCAGGTTGAGCGGCCGCTCATCAATCTCGTAGGCGACGTGCTCAAACAGCACGTGCGTTGGCCGACCGCCCTGATCAGCACGCTGCGATGCCTGTACGCTGACCGGAGATTGATCCCACGGCAAAGTTCGCAACAAACTGATACCGCCTTCAGCTACGGCCATGTCGCGACAACGGCTGATCAGGCCGCGCGCCGTGGCGCCGGCCTCGAGCAGGAAGACCTGGCCGCCGACACGCGCCGAGAGCATGTCGCCGAGACCCGGCATGCGTGCCGCAAGATCGCTCAACTGAATAGCGGGTGTCTCGTAGGCACGATACAGCGCGCGCAAGCGGCTGATAATGCGTTGATAGACGGGTGCCGCGGCGGCAATGAGTGCCAGCGATTCAATCACTGCCGAGTGCAGTATGCCGCGGTGGGTGATCTCCATCTCGACAGCCTCGTTAGCCGATGCCGCGAAAATCCAGGCTGCCAGCTGGTTCTGCAATACCTGTTCCGTTTCTGCGGTGTGCAGCGGATCGAAGCGTGACTGCCGCACAAAAGCATCTGCAATTGCGCGCAACCAGGCATCATTCAGCGCCAGCAACCCGCTGTCCTCAACAATTTCTGCACGCTCTGTCTGCGCCTGACCAGGTTGCGAAATTCGTGTTAGCAGGGTCGCGTGCAGACTGAGATCGACATGCACAGGCACGGCGTTTCTATATTCCCGCCGGGTTGCGGCGATTGCCGCATCGACCATGGCGATAACCGGCACACCGATCTCCGCAGCAATGCCGAGGAACAGTGCCAGCTGGCTACTGTTCATGTACGCTGGTACAGCTACCACCAACCGATCACCCCGATGTGCGACGGCAGACCAGATTTGTTCCAGTTGCCGGCTTACCAAGTCAGCAGAGCTCAGGTGCTGAAAGCGACGGTCCGGCAGTGGTGTTGTTTGCAGGTCAAACCAGTACCGGTTCTGAATTTGACGCGGCTTGATACGAGCGTTCGCGAACGCGGCATCGCCGGTCTTCAGCTCATTCTCGTCCAACAAGGCGAATCCCGGTTGCCGATACAGGATGCGTTCATTATCGAGTACCGAGATCCCGGCATCGTTAAGGTGTGCTGCTAGCAGGCTCAATTGAGGTCGCCGTTAGTCCGCCTTCATGTGGCGGATCAATTTGTCATTGGCATAGTTTTCGCTGTCGAACACCAGCCGCTCCTGCAATAACTGCAGCTGATGCACCAGAAACATCAGCACAATACTGATCAACAACGCGATGAAAGTTGAGTTAAACGCGACGCCGAGGCTCTGGGTGACGCCGGCAATATCGCCCTGCACCGCCTTGTCAGCCTGTGCGAGCGCCTCGCCAATGCCGCGCACAGTGCCGATAAATCCTATAGACGGAATCGCCCACGAAATATAACGAATCATGGATAGCTCGGACTCAAGTCGCTCGGCCTCGTTTTCGCAAATCGTGTGCGTCGTACTGGAGACGTCCTGGATATTGCGCGTCGAATTAAATCGTCGCAGAGCACCAAGCAGTGCTCGCGGCAATAACTGGTCCTGTCGGTCATCCGGCAATTGCTCAATTTGCCGGGCGAACTCACGTGTGTCTTCCGGCAGTATGCGCATGCCCTCCGCCACTGGTACGAGGTCAACATCCAGCAGGCGACGCTCGCGTACCGTCAGCATCGACTTGTAACCCATGATGGCCAGTGCCCAGATGCCAAGTATGAAACACGACTCCTGCTCGAGATCCTTGATCAGGACCCAGACGCTGCGTTCACGGACATAGTCCGGGTCGGCCTTGGCTGCGATGTTCTGTTCTTCGATAATCTGCGCGGCATTTGGCCGTACGACGGACACGTAAAACGCATGTACAACGATAATCGCGATAATGAGTGCGAATAACTGGTACACAAATTCGAACGGAACGGTTTTCTTCTTCATAGGCGTTGGTTCTGTCTAGATATCGGTGGGAAACGGAATCGACTGATCCGTCGGGATATCTTCGCTGGGACGAAAGTCCTTGTCGTCAATATCCTGGTAAAACACATCATCCATGACCGGCTCCACTGCGGGATCCGGTTCGGCAACTGGTTCCGACTCGGTCACTACTTCTTCGGCGTCGGTTGGCGCCGACGCATCGTCCTGCTGCGCCGCAGCGGGCGGATTGAGAACTGCAATTGACACCATCAGCAACAGCGCAGCGCGCATGCCAGCCCCTCCATGTAATTCAAGCTACAGGGTATAGACCACAATCAACGAGGATTGTCGCACGAAACTTCAATCCAGGGTCCGGGCAATTCTGAAGCCGACGTCAGTGCGCGCCTCGTTGCCATAGTCACGAAAGCTTAGCCGCAACTCGGTTTCACCGGCATGCCGCCAGGATGAGCCGCGAATCACGTAGGTCTGGCCCTGGTCCGGGCCGAGCGGATCGACCAGCGGCGTCCGCAAACCAGGCGTCGGCACACTGTAAAAGTCATTGACCCACTCGGCGACATTGCCACTGCCGTCATAAATCCCGATAGCACTCGGCGCAAACATGCCGGTGGGCGCGGTCGAAGCAAATCCATCGTCGAACCCGGGAATGATGGTGGGCACCAGATCGGCCGCTGAACGATCGGCAAAATTACCCGAATCCTTTTTCGGCGGCATGCCAGGACCCCAGGCAAACCTGGGCGCAGTGGCCGCTCCGGAATAGCGGATTGCCCAGGCCCATTCGGCTTCGGTCGGCAGGCGATAGCCATTGGTCAAGGGACGAATCGCGACCCACTCCCCGAACTTTTGCTCATAGGCTGGCGGCAGGCCCTCGATAGCGCTGAGCCAATTGCAATATTCGGCCGCATCGGCCCAGGTGACGCGCGCGACCGGATTGGTATCCGCAGACATCGCCGGATGGACGTCGCTGCCAGAATCGTGATTGGCCCGAAACTGCGCAAATTCTTTGTTGCTGACTTCGCGCACGCTGATCAGGTACGGACGCGAAATAGTAACCGGTACCAGAACCTCGTTGGCGCGACGCCCAGGGTCCGCACGTGACGAGCCGAGCATGAATGTTCCTGGTTCGATGCGTCGCATGATCTGCTCGGACGCAGTCTTCTGCGTCTGCTGAATCTTGGCGCGTTCGATCTCCTCCAGTGAGCGCAGTCGCACGCTCAGGGTCTGCGGGTAACCGGGTCGGGGTGTTACCGACCGTGACAAACTCTCATGACCCTCTTTTTTCACGACAATGGTGTGTGGCGCCGAACTCAGGTTGAGCGTCGCCGAACCCTTGCTGCGCTCCGCGCCGTCGACCAGGATTATTGCGTCCGCTGGCGATACGTTGACCGTCACCTGCCCTGTGCGCGCCGACAGATCCACCGTAATCGAATCTCTTGCGGCCGCAGCCAGGCGCACTTTCCTGGTGGCCGAACCATAGCCCGCCTTGGACAGCCCGATCGAGTAGTCGATACCCGGCGACAGCGACAGCGTCATTGGCGACTGGCCGCGATATCGACCGTCGACGGTAATGTTGGCGCCGCGCGGAATGGTCGTGACCTGCAAGCTGGCATTCGCCGGCTGCAGGACAATTGTCGGCAAGGTCTGCGCAACATTCGGCACGGCAGTAACGCTTCCGTCCCAGGCGGCGAATCCGGCGAGCAACACGCTGACCTGGTGCGTGCCCTCGAGCAACTCGATCGTTGCCGGCGTGATACCGAGCTCGGTATCGCCGACGAAGATCGCTGCGCCCGGCGGTTCGGAGCTCAGCGTGACATCCGACCAGCGCGGCACCAGTTGTACCGTCAAAGTTTCTTCTCGACCGAGGCCCGCTATCTCGATCACGTCGTCGAACGGCAGGAAACGATCGGCCTGTACGCTGATGCTGTGCTGGCCAGGCTGCAGTTCCATCGGCCCGTACGGCACCTTGCCGATCGGACCGTTGTCTATCGACACAACAGCATCGACCAACGGTTCCGTGCTCACAGCGAGTCGACCCGGCAGGCGCCGCATGCTCAGTGCAACCCGCATACTCGGTTCGTCGCCGACGGTGAACGCCTGGCTGACGTCATAGTACCCCTGCTTGTAAACATTGACCGTATACTCACCGCGCCGCAGTAGCACGCGATCGCCCAACGGCAGGCGAAACCAGCCGCCCGAAATATCCAGACTGTCCGCACCCTCGGGAACCACATCGAACTGGACCGAGCGCGCGCTGAACAGCAGGTACGAGGCAATCAAAAGCAACGCAAGTCCTGCGCCCACAATAGTTTTGAGTGGGCTGTGGCGCGCGACCGCTATGCTTGCCTGGGTCTTGCTGGCACGCTGAAAAGCGGTCGGCGCAATCGTCTCTTCGGGCGTCGCTGTGCCGGCTTCGGCCAGTTCCGGTGGACGCGTCACGTAGGCGCTGTCCTCGAGCCGTACCTCGAGCAGCAATCGCTCGCCCGCGACCAGCACGCGAATCCGACTGCCGAAATATTCCAGCTCGTCGCCATGTTCGAGCCGGCGGCTCGACAACAGCGGCGCACCGTTGATCTCTACAGTGGAGTCCCGTTCGACTGGCTGCACAAATGGCGCCCCGTCCAGCAGATCCAGCAGTACCACCGGACCGCCGCCCGGCCCGGGCAGGCGCAAGCCACAGTCACTGCCAGTACCGACGCGCAACGGCAAGCTTTTGGCATCAACGCGCCGCTCGCCGCTAACATCTTTGATGATCAGGTGGTCGAAACTCAAATTGCTTCCTCACAGCGCACCACAATCGGTCTGGGCTCAAACTCCGGCCCTACGTTGAACTCGACGCGCACATCGCGAAACCCGGGCCGGCTACCAACCGCAACATATTTACCGGGCCGCAGCTCCAGAGCATGCGTCGCAAACTGGCCGAGTTTAGCAACTCTGTAGATCGAGACATCAGTCGCGTTGTCGGACACCAGTTCCACACGAAGTGGCGTCGCAGCGCGCTTCAGCAGGCGCGACAATTCCTCGCGCTGATTTGCCAGCCGCGCACCGACGGTCGGCATGCGCGTGATTTCGACAACCAGCGTAGTGGCCTTTTGCATGTTTGCCGGCGCACTCAGACCGTCCGGATCCGCAATATATTTTTCCAGTTGTTCGTGCAACGCCACCATCTGCGTTGCGCGTCCGAGCCCCTGCTGCGCAAATACCAGGTTGGCATCAATCTCGAGAATGCTTTGATAAGTCTCGACCACGGTTTCCCATTGCTCGCCCTGTTCTTGCGAAAGTGCCTGTTGCTCCAGCGATCGGATTCGATCGAGGCGGATCTCCTGATCCACCTGCAGCAGGCCGTCGGCCGGTTCAGGTGAGGCCGGATCGAGTGCCTGTGCCATGCGAAATGCCGCGCGTGCGGCCTCGTACTGGCCATCAGCGATCGCATTCAGGCCTTCCGTCATGCGCAGGTCGAAGTCCATTTGCCGCATGGACTCGGTGACGCGAGCCAGCGCATCTTGCGCCGGCTGCCACTGTGGATCAATGCTCACAGCACGCTCAAAATTCTGTCGTGCAGCGGAATATTCCATGTCCCTTTCATAGGCCAGACCCTGCTCGGTCAGTGTCAATACGCTGTCAAGATTCCTGGCGCGCTCAAGGCCTTGCCGCGCACCTGCATGGCCTGGACTGATGGCGACCGCTAGTTCAAACAGACGCAATGCATCGATTGTATTTGCGTCTTCCAGTGCCTGCTGTGCTTCCGCATAGGTCGTCGCAAAGACCGTATCAACTTCGTTCAGTAATGGATCGACGGCGGCAATCGCTTCACGATACCGATCGCTGGCAGTTGCGTAATCGCGCAACAGGTACGCGGCATCGCCAGCTGCATAAATTTCTTGCGCCTGCTGGTACCGCAGCCCACCCCAGCGCTGCACCGCACGACTCTCAAGTGTCGTCATTTTCGACAATAACTGACCCAGGATCGCTTCGGTTGAAGCGCGTCCCGTCACACGCGGGTCGCGCTCTGGTATGGCGACCGGTGCCGCGCTGTCCTGCGGCGACGTCTGTTCAACAGTACTGGTCGTGGCATCGTTGCTGGTTGCGGCAATCGGATCGTCCGGCACCGTGTTCGGCAACACAAAAATGACGCCCAGTAGCAGTACTAGCAGCACCGCCAGGCCGATGCCCAGCGTGCGCGCGCTGATGCCCTGCGAGTGTACAGGCGAGCCCGCGGCGCCCGCCACGGCGACCGGCGTGCGCCGCAGGCGCGGCTTGCTTTGCGCCTCGATAAGCTCAGGCGCGGCAGTTGGCGCACCGCCAATATAGGCTGCCGGCGCAGGGCCGCCCGGGTACCCGGCCCGCTGCAGCTGTTGCACGACTGCCGCCGCATCCGGCCGGGCTGCCGCCTCCTTGGCCAGCATCGCGGCAACCAGCGCCTGTAGCTCTGGCGCAACCTGGTCGCCGGACGATGCGCGCAGCGCGGGTGGCATCAAGTGCTGAATATCCTCGGCGGTACGCGCCGCGGAATACGCCGAGCGGCCCGAGACCAGTTCGTAGATCAATCCGCCCAAGGCAAAAATATCGTCGGCCGGGCTCGCGGCCGCGCCGGCCAGGCTTTGCGGGCTCGCGGCAATCAGCGAGCCACCGGCGGGCGTGGTCTGCACGGCAGCGGCCACGCCAAAATCACTCAGGTACGGCGCGCCGTTGCGGTCCAGCAATACATTGCTGGCCTTGATGTCGCGATGTACCAGGCCTTTGCCATGTATGTAACGCAGCGCGTCAGCCAGCAACGCAATCGGCGGCAGGAGGTCGGACAGGGGTGCACCGGACAAAGCGCTGATGTCCGCGCCGTCGACGAACTGCAGGCTGTAAAACGCGCAGTCCGGCTCATCGTGGAATTCAAACGCGCGCACGATATGCGGATGCATCAGGCGCAGGCTGGTCTGCCACTCCTTGCGCAAATCGTCGCGAGTAACGCGGTCGCTGTGCAGAATTTTCAAAGCCACGGACGCACGAGTCATGCGATCGGTGGCGAGCCAGGTTTGCGTGTCCGCGCCTGTCCCGAGCATCCGCAGCAGCGTGTACCGGCCGGCGAGCTCCGTTCCTTTTTGCAGATCTGGCATCACTCCGCTTGCTTATCCCGTCGGTTCGGGGATGCGCTCCGGAGCACTTTCTTCGGTGGTCTCAACAAAGCCGGTCTCTGATTCATAGATTTCCTTCAGGATCCGGCGCCAGCTTTCGTATTGCGCTGCCGCTGTGCCAGTCAACCGGCGCGACTGGCCTTCGACCGAGACGACCATAGGCGCTGCCTCGGCACCGAATGACTCCGACAGCTCGGCGATCGATTCAAGATGCATGTTCGCTTCCGAGCGGCGCGTGAAGCCGCGCATCATGGTTTCGAAACCCTGCTGAATACCAATCGCCTGCAAGCTATTGTTGACGCGTTGCGACTGTCTGCCACCGTGATCCGTATCGGCTGCCAGCGATCCTGCCAGCACGACTGCTCCCATCAGGGTTTGCAGCGCCGCCGAACGTTTCACCTGCCGGTAGTTGATGGACTCCTCACGCGATGTCTTGCGCCAGGCGCTATACGGGATGGCGATACCGTAGTAAAAATTCGCGTAGTGTTCGTTGAGCGTATCGACAACCAGTCGGTCACGTTCGCGAATCTGGCGCAGGCGATCTACCGCGGGATCATTTTCGGCCGGCAGCCGCACCGCAGTCATGATTCCATTCTCGTCCTTGGCCAGGTGCTCGCCAAAAGCCAGCGGCGACATGTCGGCGAAAAACTGTAACTCGGACACCTGCTGAATCGCGGTGACCGACTGCGGCGGCAATTGGGCGACATGGGCCCGCAGGTCATTCGCGATATCGTTGAATACTTTCTGATAAGGATCCTGGCGACGGTCACGATTTATCGAATACGACGACACACCGGTCTGGGTTGCATAGGTTTTGCGGTACCACGACTGGCCGCGCGCATCGCTCACGCTGATATCCAGAGTTACGTACTCGCCGTCAGACTCCTTGATGCTGCCCTGGATAATGACGTCCGTGAACGCGTTGCTCGAAGGAATGACCCGCACAGCGCCCCAGTGGCCGGTGCCCTGCAACGTGGTTTTCAGGTGATAGGCGAGGTAGCGTGATTCGGCAGAGCGAATCTCCTCGTAGACGCCGGTATCGGACGGGTCGTTGTCTTTCGCGACACCTTCGGCAAACGGAATAATGCCAATATCCAGCAGCAGATCCTCGGCCGGCGGCGCTTCCGCCACGATCAGTTCCGTTTCTTCCGCCGTGATGACTTCATTAACGGCACAAGCGGGCAACATCAGGATTGCCGCAAAGGTACACGCCGCCCTATGGATACTTTGCAAATTGGCTCCCTACAACCCTTTGTACTTCCGATATTCCTCCCACAGACGCTCACGAAGCGCGGGATCCTCTTCCGCCAGCGCTGCTTCCCGCAGCTGTCTCGCGATGATGTCGTCATCGACCATGCTTGCGACATCGTCCGGGGTTCGATTGCTGATTTCCTCGTCACTCATGCCCTCAATAGGCGAGGTACGCTGCCTGCCGGTATTGACGACCGAGATACCACCGCCCGAACCGCCCTGTTCGCCCAGGCTGATGCCGCCGCTCGTGTCGCCGCCACCTGCACTGCCGCCGAAACCCTCGGTGCTGCGGCCTACCGATGCAATTTCCTGCTGCTCTTCCATAAGGACTTCATCGAATCCGCCAATGGATTCTTCGAGTTCCTTGCCAAGACGCTCCGCGCGCTCCTCGGCAGTCTCTCCTGGAAACTCGCCGACACCGCCCGCGCCACCGGTGCCCACAACACTGCCGTCGCCAGATGGCGAACCGTCATCGCCAAGAACATTCGTCGTTTCCGATTCTGACCCGCCGATGCATTCACCGGCCTCACCCATGCCGCCGATGCCGCCGGGCAACGCGCCGCTGTCACCGCATTCGCCGCCCGCCTCACCGTCGGCTTCGCCATCGCTATCGCCTCCGGCTTCGCCCTCGCCTCCGGCTTCGCCCTCTGCTCCAGCTTCGCCCTCGCCGTCGGCGCCGCCAGCGCCCTGCTGGCTGGGTGGGGGCGGAACACCGAGCGGATCGTCGCCCGGGAACCTGCCGACATCGCCCGCACCATCGCCGTCACCGGACTGGCCGCTCGGACCGCCGCCGCCCGACGGGCCGCCACCGGGCAGCGGAACACCGCCACCCGGCATGCCACTGCCCGAGGAACCACCACCTGAGGAACCGCCGCCCGAGGAATCACCGCCCGAGGAATCACCGCCCGAGGAATCACCACCCGAGGAACCACCGGACGATCCGCCGCCGGAAGGACCCGGCGGAGCAGGCATTCCGCCACCAGGCATCGGCATACCGCCCGGCGGGGCCGGCACGCCGCCTGTCGAACCGGTCTCGGACTTGCAGGCACCGATAATCAGAGTGGCCAGTGCGGCCAACAGGAACGGCTTGATCCAGCCGAGTACCGACCTAATATTTTGCCTGTGCCTCATTGTCCTGCCCTCTTGTGGCGAGTTTGGTGGCATCACCAAACTGCCGTGGTAACTCGCTTTGAGCCAAAAAAGCTCGCCTGAGTTCCATCGACGACAATAATACCTGCGTCACGGACGATCAACTCCGGTATTTGCCATACAAGCCGAATGCGGCGCGCAGCAATGACATAATTTGGCGACTTGCCCGTCAGGCCTGGTTGGGCTTGCGAAACAGGATCAGCGACAGGTCGTCCGGCTTGCTGGGCTGCTCCACCGCGGTACCGTTCATGCGACGGCGCGCCAGTGCTATGACAGCGTCTGCGGCCTTTGGCAGCGGGCCTTTGCGGACACGCTCGATAATCTCGGTGGTGTGCACGTTATCCATCAGGCCGTCGCTGGCGAGAATTACCGTGTCACGTGGTCGCAACCTGATTTCGGTGCCGATGTCGATGCGCATATTTGCTGTACCCAGGAAATTAGACACCAGGTGGCGGTCTTCATGGTGCAAGGCTTCGCGCTGGTCTAGGAATCCGGCCTCCACGGCAAGCCCGGTCGGCGAATGCGACACGGTCTGCAAACGAATGACACCGCGCTGCCCGACAATGATCGCCTCGGAATCACCAACCTGATAGGCACGGGCTGTCACGCCTTCGATCGTGATCACGGTAAAGGTGGTTGCTGCACCATTGGCAAGGCTCAAAACAGCCGCATTGGCGGCCTCAATGCCATCGAGAATTGCAGTGCGTAGCATGATGGTCCTTTCGCTCGCCTGGTTGAGCTGCGCGATCAGCGCATGCACGGCGGTCTGCGACGCCAGGCGCCCTGCCGGAAGTCCCCCCGCACCATCGGCAACGACGAACACGGCCGCCTGCGGCCCGTATGGAATAATCGCTACCGAATCCTGGTTTTCGCTGTTGCCATCCGGCGACGGCGCGCAAAACGCGACCGACTCCCCACCTGCGACCAATACGTGATGTCGGTCCGGCGCGGTAGCGCCGTCCAGCACCAGCGGATCGATTATCGGTGTCTCAGGCACGCTGAATCGCCTTCTTGCACCACGCACAATAATTCCAGAATTCCCTGGCAATACCCCAGTGACACGATGTGCAGCTATCCTTGTGGCCGGCTATTTTCCATGGTCTGCGCACCTTGCTGCGGCACCACGGACAATAGCGCATGAATGGCATTAACAGTCCCTTGCAGCGGGCATTGCCGCAACGCGCCGTATAACGTTTGTCCGCATAGACCCGCGTTGTTTCTTCCGCAAAGCCAGGTCCGTAACACCACGCGCAATAGTCCCAGTCGTTCTTGACGCCGCGCTCGCAACGCGGGCAACTGGATGGCATCGTCGATTCGGTGCCGCGCGTCGGATCGTCGATGCCACACCAGGGACAGGCGAGCATCGACTCGGCCACCGGCCCTGTGCACTTGCGGCACTGGTGCCGGGTGTCGAGCTTGCCGCGAAACTGCCGCTGGAATTCTCGCCATTGCAGATTTCGCCAGGAAGCGCTGTGACTGGTCATTTTTTTTGCCTTGGCACGCCTGGGCTTGCGACGGGGCTTTTGCAGGCGCTTGAATTCCGTCTGCATCTGCACTGCGCTGGCGTAGCGCTTGCGCGGATCCAGCTGTATCGCTTTTTGCAACATCGCGATCATTCCGGGCGAAACACGCGCGCTGAGTCGATCATGGCCAGCGAGTGGCCAGGTAAATGGCCATTCCGGCAGACGGCCCGACAACATGCGATACAGGACCAGGCCAAGAGAGAACACGTCGGATTGGAACTTCGGTCGGCCCATCGCCTGCTCGGGCGCGATGTAATCAATCGTCCCGGAGCCCGATGCTTTCAAGGTGCGCAAACTGAGTTTTGCGAAGCCGAAGTCCGTCAGTTTGAGCTGATTGCCAGGAAACAGGATGTAATTTTCCGGCTTGATGTCGCAATGGATAAACTTGTGGGCATGCGCATAAGCCAGTGCGGCGATAGCCTGCCCCGCAAGATCCAAAGCGAGTTCGGTCGACATTCTGCGTTCAATCCGGTCCGCCAGTGATTCGTCACCAAGCTCCATCGTGATGACAAAACGCTCGTCAACATAGCTCGCATTCAATACCGACAGGATATTAGGGTGCTGCAAGCGAGTCGCAACCTGCACTTCGTGCAGAAACTCGTTCTCACCTATATTGTGCGTGCGCTTCGGAATCTTCAGCGCAACCCGCGTGTTCTGAATAGTGTCGTAAGCCCGATAAACATCGGCCAGCGAACTGGAAGCAATGCGCCCAAGAATCCTGTACTTGCCGATTTTTTGCCGCGCTTTAAGCACTTTTTACTCGACTTACTGCTTCATTCCAGGCCGCAAGCAACGAACCGCGCTGTTCGTCGCCCATTGCCGGAGCGAACATTTTTCCACTTTTCCACATCGACGCAATCGCCTCGGTTGACCCGAACACGCCGGCACACAGTCCGGCCAGGTAGGCCGCACCGAGCGCGGTTGACTCAACATTAACCGGACGCTCAACCGGCAGCTTGAGAATATCGGCCAGGAACTGCAGGAACCAGTCATTTTGTACCATGCCGCCGTCGACACGAATCACTGCCGGCGCAAAACCGTCGTCCGCCATTGCCGAGATGAGATCCGCGGTCTGCAAGGCGACTGCCTGCAACGTGGCGGTGACGATTTGCTCGCGGCTCGATCCACGTGACAGGCCAAGGATCGCGCCACGCGCGTGCGGGTCCCAGTGTGGTGCGCCCAGACCAGTAAACGCCGGCACCACGCAAACGTCGTTCACGACACCGGTTCTATGCGCTATCGCCTCCGATTCGGCCGCCGAGCTGATCAGGCCGAGTTCGTCGCGCAGCCACTGCAGGGCCGAGCCGGCGACAAAAACGCTGCCCTCCAGGCCATAGCACACCTTGCCATCCAGTCGCGAGGCAATCGTTGTTAACAATCTATTGTGCGAGCGCAGCGCCTCGCCGGCTGAATTCGCCAGCACGAAACAACCCGTTCCGTAGGTACTCTTGGTCATGCCCTTCAAAAAACCCGCCTGCCCAATCAAGGCCGCCTGCTGATCACCGGCAATGCCGAGCACCGGTACGCTGCCACCAAGCGCAGCGCAGTCTGCATCAGCGTAGTGGTACGCGCAATCGTGCACTTCGGGAAGCAAACTGCGAGGCACGTCAAACAATGCGAGCAGATCGTCATCCCACTCCTGGCTGTGAATATTGAAAAGCATGGTCCGCGACGCATTACTCGCATCTGTCGCGTGCACACGGCCGTTGCAAAGTCGCCACAGGATAAAGGTGTCAATCGTGCCAAACGCAAGCTCGCCGGCATCAGCCCGTTCGCGTGCCCCGGCAACGTTGTTCAATAACCAGCTGATCTTGCTGGCAGAAAAATACGGATCCAGCCGCAAGCCGGTCCTGGCCGTGATTTTGGCTTCTTTGCCATCCGCCTTCATGGCCTCGCAATATCCTGCCGTCCTGCGGTCCTGCCAGACTATGGCGTTGTAAATGCATCGACCCGAGGTCCGCTCCCAGAGCACGGTGGTTTCGCGCTGGTTGGTGATACCGATACCGGTAATGTCGGGGGCTCGCGCCCCGGCCTTGCGCATCGCCTCTGCCGTCACTTGTTGTACCGCGCCCCAGATCTCCTCGGCATCGTGCTCGACCCAGCCAGACTGCGGGTAATGCTGCTTGAATTCCTGTTGCGCACCGGCGATCACGTCCGCATCGTGATTGTAGATAACTGCGCGTGTGCTGCTGGTACCAGCGTCAATCGCGAGCAGGAATCGGCCCGTCATCAGCAAGCACCGGCAATGCTGAATAGCGGCTCGCGGATGCGCATGCTGCGACCCGCGTCGGCAGGGTATGGCCAGGTACCCTGTGACGCTGCGACGCGCCGCATGGCCCGCAGGACCTGCGCGGGCCATGGCGACACACGTCGGGTTTTCATATCCACATGCAGGTTCATCCACTCCGCGCTGGCCGCCAGGTAGCCCTCACTCGCGTGATACATGCGTTGAAACTGGTGAATGCGTTTCTCATCAAACGCCAGGATCTGGGAGGTCACGATGAAAGGATCATTGAGCAACAATTCTTTTCGATACAGAACGTGCGACTCGACCGCAAAGGTTGAACTGTTGTTGACTCGGATATGTTCATTGTCAAGGCCGAAATCGAGCCACAGGGTGTCAACCGCGAGATCGAATGCGAGCACGTAGTAGGCGACATTCATATGCCCGTTGATGTCGATCCAATCCGGCAGTACCTTGCCGCGGCTGATCTCGACACCTTCTATTTCCACACTCAATGACATGCGCTAGTCCTCGCCCAGCTCCGCGATATTTCTGAAATGCGCCAGCGCAGCCGGATTCGCCAGCGCTTCGGTATTGCGAATGGACTCGCCATGCACGACAGAACGCACGGCAAGCTCGACCAGCTTGCCACTCTTGGTACGCGGAATGTCCTGCACTGCGATAATTTTGGCCGGCACGTGCCGCGGCGTCGCTCCGGCACGAATTACTTTGCGAATACGGCCGCGTAATTCACCATCCAATTCGACGCCAGATCGTAAAACAACAAAAAGCACGACTCGGACATCGCCTTTCCATTGCTGCCCTATGGCGATACTTTCCATGATCTCGTCAAGTTTCTCCACCTGACGGTAGATTTCGGCGGTGCCAATACGCACACCGCCCGGGTTCAAGACCGCATCCGAGCGACCATGGATAACCATGCCGCCAGTATTCTTTAGTTCAGCGAAGTCACCGTGCGCCCATACCCCCGGGAAGCGCTCGAAGTACGCAGCGCGATAGCGCGCTCCGTGCGGATCATTCCAAAAGCAAACTGGCGCGGACGGAAACGGCCTGGTGCACACCAATTCGCCTTTTTGCTCAATTACCGGGTTGCCGTTTTCATCGAAAATCTCGACCGCCATGCCAAGGCCGCGACATTGCAATTCACCGCGCCGAACGGGCAACAACGGGTTTGCAGCTGCGAAACAACCGAGCAAGTCTGTGCCACCCGCGATAGAGCCAAGCAGCACATCGCTCTTGATGGCCGCGTACACATAATCAAAACTTTCCGGCGCCAACGGCGAGCCGGTGGACAGAATTGTGCGCACGCTGGCAAGATCAAAATCATCGCGCGGCCGCAGACCGGTCTTCTCCAGCGCCGACAGGTATTTCGCACTGGTACCGAATATCGAAATCTTTTCCCGCTCCACCATCGACCACAGCTCGCGGCCATCGCCAACAAAAGGCGCGCCATCGAACAGCATCAGCGTGGCACCGCCCAGCAATCCACTGACCAGCCAGTTCCACATCATCCAGCCGCAGGTGGTGAAATAGAAAACACGGTCGTCAGCGTGGATATCCGTATGCAACAGCAATTCGCAGGCATGCTTCAGCAGCGTGCCACCATGACCATGGACGATGCATTTCGGCACACCGGTTGTGCCGGAGGAAAACATGATATACAGCGGGTGATCGAAGTCGACCGCCGCAAAGGTGAGTTCTTCTCCAGGCGCCAGAAAATCATGCCAGCGCACAAGGTCGCTTTTGGCAGGCAACCCCAGGTCGTGACGAAACTCCACAATGACAGTGGCCTTGATGCTGCCGATTCTGGCCACGACCTCCTGCACAGAGTTGAGGCAATCAATGCGCTTGCTGTTATAGATGTACCCATTCGTCGCGATAAAGACTTTTGGTTCGATCTGGCCAAATCGATCGACGATGCCATTGACACCAAAATCTGGCGAGCAGGATGACCATACAGCGCCGATGCTGGTCGCCGCGAGCATCGCAATAATCGCCTCCGGACAGTTCGGTAAATAGGCTGCGACGCGGTCACCACGAGTGACGCCGGCGCGCCGCAGACCGGCCGCACAGGCAGCGACCGCGCTGCGCAACTGGTCACGGCTTAGTTCACGCCGGGCACCGTCTTCACCGCAAAACACGATTGCGGCCTGGCTACCCTGGTGGCGCAGCAGGTGCGCGGCAAAATTCAATTGGCTGCCGGCGAACCAGCCAGCGTGCATGATGTCGTCTGGCCGGGTCAGTAGCTGCTCAGCAGGCCTGGAAAACTGCAGTTCGCAGAACTGGCAAACCGCGCTCCAGAAACCTGTCAGATCGGTAATTGACCACTGGTACAAGTCAGCATAATTGTCGAAGCCCTGGTTCTGCATGAAGCGATACATGGCTGAGGCCCGCACTCGATCTTTACCGGGCTGCCAGATGATAGGGTTCTCGCTCATGGGTTGCTCTAGAACGGCACACCAACCGCTTTACATAGAAATTGCATGTACGGCGAGCCGACGCGAAATGCTGTTTCAACCTTGCCCTGAAATTGCTTGTTCAGGCAGTCATCCACGGCCAAATCCTTAACCGCGATGAAGCTCTTGCGCTTTATATCTGCTATGCACGCATGCTCGTTGTTAAATCCGCGCGGCGGTCGCGTCAGCATTTCGCCACCAAGGTCAAAATGGCGTTTGAAATTCGACTCGCCGACGACACGCTGCCAGTCCGCCGGGCGCTCCGCGATACGATCGCGAATTGCCCGCAATGGCTGCGCTTCCGGACGCCACATGCCCACCCCCAGAAACACCTGCTGCGGATCGACGTGTACGTAGTAGCCCGGTGAATGCACGTCCTTGGCCTGTTCATGGCGAAACTGGATGCCGATATTGGTCTTGTACGGCGTTTTGGCGTTTGAGAATCGCGTGTCCCGATAGATGCGCATCAGCGAACCGCCAACGCGGGTTGCCTGAACAACAAAGTGCGGCGCGATGTCGGCCATGGACTGCTGCATCGCCAGGATAAACCGCAATGCAACGTCCAGCACAAACTCTTCATAGCGACTCTTGTTAGCCTGGAACCAGGGCCGGTTATTGTTGCTGTCGAGTTCACGCAGGAACGCCAGCGTCGCTGGTTCGAATCCCGGGAAGCGCGACGCAGCCATCAGCAGCTGGCCTCACGCGACTCCGCCCCCGGATGCGGATACATATCGGTTTCATCTTCGCCTGCGCGCGGAGCCAGGCAGGCAAAGTCTTTCTCCACCAGGATGCCGAGCAGCGAACCGTCATCCAGCCGTTGCTCGCCGGCGATCGACACCTGTTCCGAATTCGCCCAGCGCAGCACCACGCTTTCCGGCAAGCGTACTGTCAAGGTAGAGTCAGAATAAGATGCTCCCGGTTCGACGCTTGCGGGGCTGCTTTCGAGCGCGTAGCAAAACTCTCGTCCGCCGGGAAAGCCGGTACGTGCCGACACCAAACCTCGGTCGCACAGCAGGTCGACTTCGCCGCGTTCGAGCCGCAGGCGTACTGAGTTATCTCGTATTCTTAGTTTCACGAAAATCGGGGTTTTCTGATGTGCCGACATTAAATCACGAAAGCTACAACGCGGTAAGACTTGCGGCGCGGCCGTGCGTACACTGGCGCGAACGAGAGGACTTTGCTTGATAACGGACCCCTGGTTCTACGTGGTTGCAATTCCGGCAGTACTGTTGGTTGGCATTTCCAAGGGCGGCTTTGGCGGCGGTCTTGGCACCGCCGCTGTACCCTTGATGGCGCTGGTCATTTCGCCAATACAGGCCGCGGCCGTCTTGCTGCCGATCCTGTGCGTCATGGATATCGTCGCTGTGTGGAAGTTTCGCGGCGGCTGGGACTGGCCAGAACTGCGTGTGCTATTGCCAGCGTCGCTGCTCGGAATTATCGCCGGTACGCTGCTGTTCGGATTCCTGAGTGCGGCCATCGTCAAGCTGATTGTCGGCACCGTTGCCGTCACCTTTACGTTGCATTTCTGGAGTAGCAAGTTCCGCGACCGCGACGCCGCACCGCGCAATTGTCCGCAATCCTTCGGCTGGATCGGCGGATCGGTCGCCGGCTTCACGAGTTTTGTCGCCCATGCAGGCGGCCCGCCCATCAGCATGTATCTGCTCAGACGGCCGCTCGATCGCACCGGTTTTGCCGCAACCGCGATCGCTTTCTTCGCTGTCGTCAATTACGTCAAGCTGCTGCCTTACGCCTGGCTGGGCCAGCTTACTGCGGACAATCTTGCGACCTCGGCGGCGCTGGTGATACTGGCACCGATCGGCGTACTCACGGGTGCCTGGCTACATAGCCGGGTCAGCGACCGGTTTTTCTTTGCATTGGTTTACGTGTTGTTGTTTTTGGTCGGCGTGAAGCTGATTTTTGACGGTCTCGAAAATTACGTCTAGGGAGACCTGAGGGAATCGCGCAAAGTGCTGACATTTTCGTTGTCCGGCCATTGCTGCGCCAGTTCATCGACGATTTTCCTGGCGGCTTCGATATTACCGCTGTCCCGGGACATGGTCACCAGCGCCCAGGCAATGTCGAAGTCCTGGCTAAATCGTTGCCGGGCCTGATGCAACGCGCGCAATGCAGCGTCAATCTCACCCAGCGAGTACAACGCGACCCCGAATACATACGCAAACCGGGGATTATCAGGCGCAAGTTCGGCCGCTTGCCGCAATTCCGCCAATCCGTCTGCCGCTCGTTCCGTGCGCACCAGCAACAAGCCCAGTGCATGGTGCAGTTCTGCACTCGAGGGATCATGTGCGAGCCCGCCCCGCAACAATGCTTCAGCACCAGGCTCGTCACCGAATCGCCGCAGCGCATCGGCGTAATTGAGCCGTGAGCCGACAAAGCCCGGATCCATGGCGAGCGCCGTCGCATAGTGTTTCACCGCCTGCTCCGGGTTACCCATCGCAGACTCAAAATCGCCGAGCGCAATGTGACCTTCAGGTTGGCTTGTTACCGCGCGCTGAGCCGCGCGGAATTCATTCGCCGCGGCAGCGAATCCGGAATTACCGGACAAATATTCGTGCACTGTAGCGAGCGACAGCGTGGCCTCAATTCGCACGCTGCGTATTGCATCCCGGAGCAGCGGCGTTGCAAGTCGCAGCAGCGCATCCGGCGGCAAATAGCGCGCGGCCCGCAATGCGGCCATGCGCAACATCGGATCCGGGTCGGCGAGGCCAGTCTGGATTGCGACGGCATCAGCCTGCGCGAGGGGTGTCGAGAAACGTGCCAGAGCGGTCGCTCGTACAATGCCTGGCAACCCGGTATCGCCGGCCACCGCCTGCAAGGCCGGGTTTGCCGCCCCCTGACGTGCGGCCGCGAATGCGGTTGCGAAATGTGATGCGGGAGTGCCCCACCAGGTACTGGCCGCCGCTGCTGCCCATGCCGAGCCGCGCTCCGCATGACAGTTGCCGCACGCATTCGGTGCATTGCTGACGAGGCTCAGATCAGGCCGCGGTACGCGAAAACTGTGATCGCGCCGCGGGTCAATAACCATGTAGTCGCGAGCCGGCATGTGGCAGTCGACGCAGGCGACATCGCCCTGAGCGTGGTGATGGTGCGTGGCGGTGGAAAATTTTTCCGCCAGATGGCAGCGGGCGCAAACGTCGCTCGGCTCCGACCCGGGCCCCGACAACAACTGCAGTGAATGCGGATCGTGGCAGTCGCTGCAGGTAACGCCGGCCCGGTACATACGACTCTGTACGAATGAGCCATATACGTACACTTCATCGCGAATCTGGCCATCGTCAAAGTAGAGTTCCGAATCCAGCAGCGCCACGCGGTGCGTGTCCGCCAGGGGCTTGCCAAATTCATAATTGCTGCTAATGACACCACGACGAGAATGGCAACGCCCGCAGGCCTCGGGCTGCCGGGTTTGCAGCAACGCCAGCTCGGTGCGCTCGGCAATGCCGGTCTGCATATTCATTTGCCAGCTTGCGCGACCGTGATCGTCGAGACTCAGCTGCAGGCCCTTGCTCGAAGAAAAACTGCCGTTACTTGCCTCGGCAACGTGCAACGATGCAGGCCCGTGGCAGGCCTCGCAGCTAACGTCTATCTCGGACCAGGAGGTCGCAAAACTGTCACTGGCGGCATCATAATTCGCGCGCAGATTGGTCGAGTGGCACTCAGCGCACATGTAGTTCCAGTTTTGCAGGCGGCCAGTCCAGTGCAGCTCATCGCCCGACGCAATGTTTTCTTGCGGATACAAATGAAACCAGCGCTGGCCACCCTCGGATGCAGCTCGTGTATCCCAGGCAAAAGGCAACGCCTGCAGCCGGCCATGCGGCAACTCGACCAGGTACTGTTGTAGCGGACTGATACCGAAAGTGTGAGTTACCTGAAAATTTTCGGCTTGTCCGCCGGCGTTGGCAGTACGAACCATGAAGCGGCCGTTATCCCTGTAAAAAAGGGTTTCGCTGCCGTAGTAATCGAATGCAGCCTTATCGAAGTCACCAAGCACCGTCGTCTCATCGGCTTCCTGCATGGCGAGATCATGATGCGAACCGGTCCACGCGGAACTCTCAGAGGCATGACAGTTTACGCACGCCGTACGGCCCACGAATTCCGCTACAACAGGTTCTGGCGGAGTCGATGCGGGTTTTTCCGCGCAGGCGCACAGTGCGAGCATGCCGCACATTGCCAGGCACCGGAAACTGAGATGCATCACGTGCGCCTGCAGCACAGGCGGCGAACAAAAGAACAAACCGAATCGGTCACTGTTCGACTCGTGACCGACGCTGCAAAACCTAAACGGTCATTACATTTTCGGCTTGCGGGCCCTTCTGACCCTGGGTCACTTCCATCGTGACGGCCTGACCCTCTTTCAGAGTCTTGAAACCTTCCATCTGGATTGCACTGTGGTGTACGAATACGTCCTGACCACCCTCACGTGCGATAAAGCCAAATCCCTTGTCGTCGTTGAACCACTTAACGGTTCCCGAAACTCTTTCACCTGCCATAATTACCTCGTAACAAAACACCGCCCGAAGGCTTTGGAGCGCTCACCCATATAGGCCAAGCTGGGCTCATATTACTCGGAAATCGCCAGCAGAGCGATAGTTCGGCGCCGAATTAACGCGGCAAGCGATGCTGCACAAACTGTGCATTGATATCTTGTATCGACACGCAGCCTACCAGCGCCATGGTGCGCTCCAGCTCGGCGCGCAGCAGACCGAGCGCCAGTTCAACGCCGTTCTGACCATCGGCGGCGAGAGCGTACAGATAGCCGCGACCGATACTGCAGGCATTCGCACCCAGCGCCAGAGCCTTCACCACGTGATTGCCGCGCCGAATACCGCCGTCACAGATAATTTCCAGGCGATCGCGAAGCGCATCGGCAATTGCAGCGATGCAGTCGACCGGCGCTGGCGCCGAATCCAGTTGCCTGCCACCATGATTGGAAATCATGACTGCAGTCGCACCGGAATCAGCTGCTTTGCGGCAGTCAGCGACAGTTTGCACTCCCTTGATAACGAGCGGACCGTTCCAGCGTTGCGCCAGCCATTCCACGTCGCGCCACGTTAAAGATCGTTCCAGTTCGTCATCAATAAATTTACGCAGACCCGTTGCGAGCGCTCCTGCTGCCCGCTCACTCGAGGTTATGTTGACCGTGTCGAGATCCTTCCTGATGGCCGCCCGGTACAACCAGCCGGGGTGACGCGCAAAACTAAGTATCTGCTTCAACCTGGAGCGTGGCGGAAACATGAATCCCTGTACCAGGTCGCGCTCTCGATTGCCAGGCACGGGCAAATCCACGGTCAGTGCCAGCGCCGCATAGCCGCTCGCTTTGCAGCGTGTTATCCATTCCTCGGTCAGGCCACGATCCTTGAAGATGTAAAGCTGGTAAAGCTTCGGCCCGTCGCCGGCAGCTGCTATTTCTTCGATACTGGCTGTACCCAGCGTTGACAGGCTGTAAACCATGCCAAATTTTGCGGCGGCGCGCGCCACGGCGGCTTCCCCTGCGCCGTGAAATAATTTCGATGCCCCGGTTGGTGAGATCATCACCGGCCAGTCGATACTCTTGCCAAACAGGGTGGTCTGCATATTGATTCGACTGACATCGGTCAATTGCGACGGCAGCAATTCGTAGTCATCGAACGCGGCAACATTGCGGCGCAGGGAAATTTCGTCGTCGGCGCCGCCATCGAGGTAGTGGAACACCGGTGCTGGCAACCGTCGCCGCGCGAGACGCCGAAAGTCCGAGAGGTTATTGCATTGTTCCACGCGCATCGGGCGAGGATATCACGTACTGCTTTTTGCTACGGGGCTGCTAAGATTGCCGTCCCATGCGCGACACCATTGACAATTCCGCGGCCGGAAGCAAAGCGGCACAGCAGGCGATCGCCCGCTGGTTGCTGGTTTGCTGCGCCCTGGTCTTTGCCATGGTGGTGCTCGGTGGTGTTACGCGCCTGACGGGTTCCGGACTTTCAATTGCCGAATGGCGTTTGATCATGGACATACTGCCACCGATGACTGATGCCGAGTGGCAACGGGTATTCGAGGTCTACCAGCAAACGCCGGAATTCATCAAGGTAAATTCCGATATGGACTTGCAGGGCTTCAAGGGTATTTTCTGGCTCGAATACCTGCATCGGCTGCTGGGTCGACTATTGGGGATGGCATTTCTGCTGCCCATGCTGTACTTCGTCGCAAGAAAATTCATCACGGCAAAGCAACTTCCATGGTACCTGCTCATGCTGGCGCTTGGCGGCGCGCAAGGATTGATCGGCAAGGTCATGGTCGAGAGCGGCCAGGTCGATACACCGCACGTCAGCCCGTACCGGCTGGCGGCGCATCTGGCAGCGGCATTTGCCGTCTACGCAATGATGTACTGGCGCGCCTTGTCGCTTTTGAGGCCGGTCGCGGGAGGATCGCGTCACCGCTGGTATGGCCGCACAGTCGCGCTGACTGTGCTGATCGGCGTCACGATCCTGTCCGGTGCGTTTGTCGCTGGCCTCAAAGCCGGCCTGATTTACAACACCTTCCCAATGATGGGTGTTTACTGGATTCCTCCGGGGCTCATGGCACTGGAGCCTGGCTGGCGGAATATTTTTGAAAATATGACGACGGTGCAGTTTGATCATCGCCTGCTCGCCATTTCGACTTTCGCCATGGTGCTGTTTTACTGGTGGCGAGCGCGTAACGCAGGTTTTCCGGCGCGCGCCGCGAAAGCGCGTAACGCGTTGTTGCACACCGCGGTCCTGCAAGTCGGGCTCGGCATCGCAACCCTGCTCCTGCAGGTACCAACCGCGCTGGCCGTTATTCACCAGGCGGTGGCCATGCTGCTGTTTACGGTGGCGCTGTTCATGTTGCACGACCTGCGGAAAGTACCCATGTAAACCGCTGCGCGGATCGGTCACGATGCTGCATATGGCCGCAGTCCACCCAAACCAGATCCGATTTGACGCAAACCTGATCCGGCGTTATGACGGCCGTGGCCCGCGCTACACCTCCTATCCGACCGCGTTGCAATTCACGGAACGGTTCACGGGCGACGAGTATCGCGAGTTCGCGCTGCAAAGCAACAGCTCGGATCGACCGCTGTCGCTGTATGTACACATCCCGTTCTGCCGCTCGCTTTGTTACTACTGCGGCTGCAACAAGATCGTTACCCGCAACCAGGAACGCGTTAGCCGCTACCTCGACTACCTGCACCGGGAAATCAGCATGCAGGCCGGGTTGTTCACCACTTCCCGGCGCGTGACCCAACTGCATTTCGGGGGCGGAACGCCGACCTACCTGGATGCCGCGCATCTCGGCGATCTGATGGCAACACTCGAGCGGGCCTTTGCATTTGCACCATCCAGTGAGCGCGAGTTCTCCATCGAGGTCGATCCGCGCACCGTCGACGAACAGGCGATTCGCTTCCTGGCCAGTCTCGGCTTCAATCGCCTCAGTCTCGGCGTGCAGGATTTCGATACCGCGGTACAACGCGCCGTCAATCGCATGCAAAGTGAAGTCCAGGTCCGGTCCCTGCTTGACGCGGCGCGCGCCGCGCAATTCAAATCTATCTCGTTCGACCTGATTTACGGCCTGCCATTGCAAACCGTATCCGGTTTCGAACGCACCCTGGACACGGTCATCGCGATGCGCCCTGATCGCCTCGCGGTTTATAACTATGCGCACCTGCCGGCGCGATTCAAGGGACAACGTATGATACCCGCGGAGCAGATCCCGCAGCCCGATACCAAGCTTGCCATCCTGCAGCAAACGATTACCAGGCTGAGTGCCGCCGGCTACAGCTACATTGGCATGGATCATTTTGCCTTGCCGGACGATGAGCTGGTCGTGGCGCGGCGCAATGGCAGCCTGCAAAGAAACTTCCAGGGATATGCGACCCACAAACGATGCGACCTGATCGGACTTGGGGCCAGTGCCATCAGCCATGTCGGCGACAGCTTCGCGCAAAATGCGGTGACGACGCAGGCATACGAGGCGCTGCTGGATGATGGCCGCCTACCGATACTAAAAGGCCTGGCGATTGATGCTGACGACCTTATTCGTGCCGATGTCATGCAGGCGCTGATGTGCTACGACTCACTGCAGTACGCCGAATTTGATCGCCGTCATGGCATTGTGTTCGCGGACTATTTCCGCGCTGAACTTGAGCGGCTCGCCGTGCTCGACCGGGATGGCCTGGTGCAACTTGCCGACACGCACATTGCAGTCACGCCGCGCGGGCGACTGTTATTGCGAAGTATTGCCATGTGTTTCGATCGGCATCTCGCCGACGCTGACGTCAACGAGCGCTTCTCAAAAGCGATCTAGCCGGTATCAAACTGCAGTCAGCCAGCCGTGCGTGTCCGGCGCCCGGCCTGTCTGTATCGCCTGCAGCGCCGCACGGAGCTTCTCGGCATTCGGCCCCGGATTGCCATCGCGCACCCTGATTTCCCTGCCGTTGTGCACCAGGCAACCGACCGGCGACAGGGTCGCCGCTGTGCCGGACAGCACCGCTTCATGCGTTGCGACCAGTTCCAGCAACTCACTGACGGTTATGTTTCGCTCACTGACCCGGTAGCCCAGCTCGGCGGCAAGACGCAGAATTGAATCGCGCGTAATGCCGTGCAGGAACGAACTGTCGAGCGGCTTGGTAATCACTTCCTTGTCACTCAGCAAAAGAAAATTCGCCGCGCCGGTTTCCTGTACGTCGCCATGCGGGCAAAACAGTACCTGGTCAACGCCATAGGCGGCTTTCGCGTCCAGCGTCGGCCCAAGTGCCGCTGCATAGTTGCCGCCGGTCTTGGTGCTGCCGAGCTGCTCGGTCGTGCGCGCACGCTGATCGTCAACCAGCAGCTTCAGCGCTTTTGCGCCGCCAGCGAAATAATCACCGACCGGTGAGGCAATCACGTACAACAGCGCTTCGGTGGACGGCGCTGCCGCCGCGCCAATGTTCTTTTCCGTGCCAATCAAGGTCGGGCGCAAATAAAGCGAACCCGGCGGCTCCGGGATCTTGCTCGCTTGTCGCGAGACCAGATCAATGACCATCTGTGACAACATTGCCGCAAGCGGAACCGGCAAACGCAGCGACGCGGCACTCTTCTGCATGCGCGCAACGTGGTCGCGCAGGCGAAAAATCTGTGCCGCGCCATCCGCCCGTCGGTATGCCTTGAATCCTTCGAAGCAGGTGCTCGCATAATGAAAAACATGCGCCGCGGGATGCATCGGAATCGGACCGATGGGCTGCATGAGCGGTTGCTGCCAGGCGCCATCGCGATACTCGACGCGGACGAATTCTTCACAAAAAACAGTGCCAAACTTAGCCATCAAAATTCTAGTCTAGATTAAAAAACCGGGCCGGACACTTTGCATCAAAAGCTCGGCGGTGTACAGGCCGTAATCAGTTCACACACTTCATTGCCGGTGTTACGAAACTGATGCGGTTGCTCGCTGCGAAAATAGTACGCATCCCCTGCCGTCAACACGGCAACCTGATCGGCGACGGTGACCTCGAGCCGGCCTTTGAGCACGATGCCGCACTCCTCGCCTTCGTGCCGGATGGCATGGCGGCCGGTGCCGGCGCCAGGCTGATAGGATTCCTGCAGCAGCTGGATCGACTTGTTGCGCAGGTTCGCGCCAACCTGGCGAAAAGAAACACCGCCATCGGCAATTTCGGTCAGCTGGCCGGCACGAAAAAATATGCGCTCGGCGGACTCACCGTGATCGGCGAAAAATTCACCCAGGCTCATTGGAATGCCATCGAGCACTTTCTTCAGCATACTGACGGTCGGGTTCAGCTTGCCCGCCTCGATCTGCGATATGGTCGCATTGGCAACGCCAGAAACGCGCGCCAGCTGGCGCTGTGACAATGCCAATCGCGTACGAATGGCATGCAGCCGCCGGCCAATTTGCTGGTCCATGGCAAGACCCCCGGAGAGTGTTTATTAAAATAAACATTTTGGACAAGCGTTTTAATTAAATCAATGGCTTATCAAGAGGCTCGTAACTAATTGTTTAACATAGCTATGCGACATACACTTGTCGGCCCTGTCTTTCCCGCGGATTCGAGAACCATGAGCACAACTCCCGCCAGCGTCGACGCCTACTGGATGCCTTTCACCGCCAACCGCGATTTCAAGAAGCGGCCACGTATCATTGCGGGAGCCTCCGGCCACTACTACACCACGGCCGATGGCAGGCGTCTGTACGATATGTTTTCGGGCCTCTGGACCTCGGGCCTTGGCCACTGCCATCCAAAAATTGTCGAAGCTGTACAAAAGCAGGTCGCGACCCTCGACTATTGCATCGGTTTCCAGGTGAGCAATGACAAGGCATTTGCACTGGCCGAGCGCGTGGTTGGCATGGCGCCGGCCGGATTCAGCAATTGTTTTTTTACAAACTCCGGCTCCGAGTCGGTCGACAGCGCCCTGAAGATCGCACTGGCTTACCACCGCGCGCGCGGCGAGGGACATCGTACCCGGCTGATCGGTCGCGAAAAGGGTTATCACGGCGTGAATTTCGGCGGCATGTCGGTGGGCGGCATGCTGCCGAATCGCAAGGTGTTCGGCGCAAACCTGGTACCGGGTGTGGACCACATGCGCCACACCCTGGATCTGACGCGCAATGCCTTCAGCCGCGGCCTGCCGGCGCATGGTGCCGAGCTCGCAGAGGACCTGGAGCGACTGGCCGCGCTGCACGACGGCAGCAATATCGCTGCGGTCATCGTAGAACCGGTGATCGGCTCCGCGGGCGTGATTCCGCCGCCTGTGGGCTACCTCGAAAAGCTCCGCGAAATCTGCGACCGGCACGGTATCTTGCTGATATTCGACGAGGTGATTACAGCGTTTGGGCGCGTCGGCAAAGCCACCGCTGCAGAGCGCTTCGGCGTGACCCCGGATTTGATCACCACGGCAAAAGGACTGACCAACGGTGTTATCCCGATGGGTGCTGTACTGGTCAGGGACCATGTCTACCAGGCATTCATGCAGGGGCCGGAGCACATGATCGAGCTGTTTCACGGCTATACCTACTCAGGCCACCCGGTTGCCGCCGCCGCTGGACTGGCAACGCTGGACGTTTACCGGGAAGAAGGCACCTTCGAGCAGGCGATGGCGCTCGAGAAGACATTTGCGGACCTGTTGCACTCCTTCGATGACCACGACAAGGTTATTGACGTGCGCAATTTTGGACTGATGGGCGCGATTGAACTCGCTGCGCGACCCGGCGCCCCCGGGGCTCGTGGTCTCGAAATCCACAAGAAATGCTTCTGGGAGGAAAATGTAGTGGTCCGTAACGGTATGGACCTGCTGCAGTTTTCACCCTTCCTGAATTCCAGGGTTGACGAGATGGAGCAATCGTTCGAAGCTGTCCGTCGCGTCATCGATTCGGTTGCCTGAGGCAGCCCCCGGAGGAGCAATATGAACGCACGACCTGCTGAAAAACTTGCCAGCAACGCGGTCGTCGGCCACTTTATCAATGGTCGCGACGTCGCGGACAATGCCCGTACCCAGGCGATTACCAACCCGGCAACCGGTAAAGTCACGCGACAGGTCGCGCTGGCTTCGCGCGGCACGGTCGAGCAGGCGATCGCGGCAGCCGCAGCCGCTTTCCCCGCCTGGCGCAATACCCCGCCGGCGAAACGCGCCAGAATCATGTTTCGCTTCAAAACCCTGCTTGAGGAGCACGCAGATGCGATCGTCGCCCTGCTGACCAACGAGCATGGCAAGGTTCTTGACGATGCCATGGGCGAGTTTCAGCGTGGCATCGAGGTCGTCGATTACGCTTGCGGCATTGCCGAACTCCTCAAGGGCGAACATACGAAAAACGTCGGCCCGGACATTGACAGCTGGTCGGAGTTCCAGCCGCTCGGTGTCGTCGCTGGGATCACGCCGTTTAATTTTCCCGCCATGGTGCCGATGTGGATGTTTCCGATGGCGATCGCCTGCGGCAACACCTTTGTGTTGAAACCGTCCGAGAAAGATCCAAGCGCACCCATGTTCATCGCGCGCCTGTTCCAGCAATCCGGATTGCCTGACGGCGTCTACAACGTCGTCAACGGCGACAAGGAGGCCGTCGACACGCTACTGGAGGACCCGCGAGTGCAGGCAATCAGCTTCGTCGGCTCGACGCCAATCGCCGAGTACATCTATACAACCGGCACCCGCAACGGCAAGCGGGTGCAGGCTTTGGGTGGCGCGAAGAATCATGCCATCGTCATGCCCGATGCGGACATCGACAACACCGTCAGTGCCCTGATGGGCGCGGCTTACGGCTCCTGCGGCGAGCGTTGCATGGCAATTTCGGTCGCGGTCTGCGTGGGTGATGAAACCGCGGACACGATCGTCGGCAGGCTCAGCAAGGAACTGCAGAATCTGAAGGTGGGTAACGGCACCGAGAGCTGCAACAACATGGGGCCGCTGGTCACGAAAGCACACCATGACAAGGTACGCAGCTATGTCGATCTCGGCGTCGAGGAAGGTGCCGAGCTGGTGGTGGACGGCCGGCCGCTCAGGGTGCCCGGCCACGAGGAAGGTTTTTTCCTCGGTGCTTGCCTGTTCGACAAGGTGACCCCGGACATGCGCATCTATCGCGAAGAGATTTTCGGCCCGGTACTCTGCGTGGTGCGTGCCGTGTCTCAGGAACATGCCATGCAGCTGATTAACGAGCATGAATACGGCAATGGCACCTGCATATTCACACGCGACGGCGAGGCGGCGCGTTACTTCGCGGACAACATCCAGGTCGGCATGGTTGGCATCAACGTGCCTTTGCCGGTACCGGTTGCGATGCACAGTTTCGGCGGCTGGAAACGGTCCCTGTTCGGCGACCTGTTCGCCTACGGGCCGGACAGTGTGCGCTTTTACACGCGGCGCAAGACCATAACGCAACGCTGGCCGAAAGGTGGCGTCAGGGACAAGGCGCAGTTCTCGTTTCCCAGCAACCTTTAGGCACCAAATGGGGTCAGAGCAATTACTGCGAAACAGCTCCGACACCAAGAAAGGAGAGAATCCATGCACAAATTAGCCACGCTGGCATTGCTGCTGGCGCTGCCTGTTGCCGCGCAGGAACTGGCGACCACGGTAAAGGCGACTGAGGTCGTTCCGGGCATATACATGCTTGAGGGCGCGGACGGTTTCAGCTCTAACATGGGACTACTCGTCGGCGACGAGCATGTGCTGCTGATCGACGATGGCATGGCGCCAATCACGGCCAGCCTGATCGCAACGATCGCGGAACTTGCCGGCCGGCCGCTGGATTTTGTGGTCAACACGCATGCACACGGCGACCACGTGGGTTCAAATGCCACACTTGCGGAAAATGGCGCGATCGTTTTTGCGCATGACAATCTGCGACAGGCAATTCTCGATTCCGTCGATCAGGCGGGCGGACCTGCCGGGCTGCCGGTTGTGACGTTTTCGGACGAGGTCACGTTTCACGTTAACGGCCACCCGGCGATCGTGATGCACCTCGCTGCCGCACACACGGACGGCGATGCGGCTGTGGTTTTCCCATCGCAGAATGTCATCGATGCCGGCGACCTGTTTTTTAATGCGCTGTTCCCGTTCATCGACCTGGACAGCGGCGGCAGCGTGGCCGGTTACAAGGCGGGTCAACAGCGACTGCTCGACCTGGCCAATGACCAGACCCGGATCATTCCAGGCCATGGCCCGCTGGCGTCCAAGGCCGATCTCCAGGCCGCGCTTGACATGCTGATTGATGCCGAGGCTCGGGTGCAAAAACTGGTCGCGGCCGGCATGAGCCAGGAACAGGTGCTCGAAGCAAATCCGCTGGCCGACTATCATGAGAAGTGGAACTGGGGCTTCATCACTACCGAGAGAATGACAAGTATGCTTTACAGGTCGCTGACGGATGGACAATAAAAAAATCGCCGACTTTGTCGGCCAGGTCTGGGATGACTCGATCATTCCGCAGCTCTGTGAATATATAAAAGTACCAAACAAGTCCCCGACGTTTGACCCCGACTGGGAAAAGCACGGTCACATGCAGCGCGCAGTGCAGATGCTCGAGGCGTGGGTCCGCAAGCAGCCTGTCAAGAGCATGCAGGTCGAGGTCGTACGCATCGAAGGACGCACCCCGGTGCTGTTCATCGACATTCCGGGCGACTCCGACGAGGTGGTTTTGCTGTACGGTCATTACGACAAGCAGCCTGAAATGACGGGCTGGGCCGACGATCTCGGCCCCTGGCAGCCGGTGATCGAAAACGGCAAGTTGTACGGCCGAGGCGGCGCCGATGACGGCTACGCAACGTTTGGCTCGTTGACGGCGATACGCGCACTGCAGGAACAAGGCATTCCGCATGCCCACTGTATCGTGCTGATCGAGGGTTGCGAGGAAAGCGGCAGCTTCGACCTGCCCTTTTACATCGATCTGCTGCAGGATCGCATCGGCGCGCCGGATCTCGTCGTCTGCCTCGATGCCGAGTGCGGCAACTACGAGCAGCTCTGGTGCACGACGTCATTACGCGGCAACCTGACCGGCACTTTGCGCGCCGAGGTGCTGACCGAGGGCGTGCATTCGGGTACTGCGAGCGGCATTGTGCCGTCGAGTTTTCGCGTGTTGCGAAAATTATTGAGTCGCGTCGAGGACGAGACCACGGGCAGGATCAAAGCCGACGATCTGTATGTTGAAATTCCGCAGCAACGCATTGAGCAGGCCAGGAAGGCTGCTGAAACCCTGGGCCAGTCGGTGTACATGAAATACCCGTGGGCCGTGGACGCCCCGACGCCGAGCGAGTCGCCGTATGAATTGCTTCTGAACAACACCTGGCGGCCAACGCTGAGCGTCACCGGCGCCGACGGTCTGCCGGCGCTGGTCAATGCCGGCAACGTGCAATTACCGTATAACACCCTGAAATTATCCTTCCGCCTGCCACCCAGCTGTAACGCGCAACACGCGGCCAGGGCAATTAAGGCGACGCTCGAGCAGGATCCGCCGCCCATGAGCAAGGTCAGCTTTCACGTCGACTCGACGATGGCCGGGTGGAATGCGCCGCCGGTCGCGAAATGGCTTGAGGCGTCGATGCACCAGGCCTCGCAGGCTTTTTTCGGCAAGCCATCCATGTACATGGGTACCGGCGGAACTATTCCCTTCATGGGCATGCTCGGCGAGAAGTTTCCGCAGGCGCAGTTCCTGGTTACGGGCCTGCTGGGACCCGCTTCCAACGCGCACGGGCCGAACGAGTTTCTGCACATCGAGACCGGCAAGCGGCTCACGGCCTGCGTCGCGCAGGTCATTGCGGATCACTACACGCGCTGATTTCGCTCAAGCCTTGCTGTAAGTCAGCGCGGTGATCTGCTCCGAGATAAGCCCAATGAGGAAGATGATCACCGCGGCGGTGAACATCAGCATGCTCATGTTGGTAAAGCGGCCGGACGAAAAATAGGTGTACGCGTAGTAGCTCAGGCCGGTCACGAAAAACAGGCCGCTGGCCGGCAGGAATATCTTGAGTGGCGAATACAGGGTGGCTACCTTGAAAATGATGACGAGGAATCGAACCCCGTCGCGAACCGGTCGGATGTGGCTCTTGCCATTCCGTTCCGCAACTTTGACCGGCGCAAAGCAAACCGGGTAGCCCGAGCGCAGGAATGCCATGGTAATGGTCGTCGGGTAGGAAAATCCGTTCGGCAGCAAGTACAGGAATTGCTTGAACAGGCTGGCTCGAACCACCCTGAAACCGGACGTCAGGTCAAGAATACGACGCCCCGTCAGGCGCGACGCGATCTCATTGTAGATGCCATTGGCGAACATACGGCCGACGTTTGCGTGCGAACCGGAATCACGTGCGCCGATCGCCATCTGGTAACCCTCGTCGAGCTTGGCCAGCAGGCCCGGCAATTCACGCGCATCGTGCTGGCCGTCGCCATCCATGAAAGCGAGGATCTCGCCGCGCGCGGCACGTGCGCCGCTCTTGACGCTGGCGCCATTGCCCAGGCTTTCCGGGTGATGAATGACGGTGGCGCCAGCGGCAGCAGCCAGCGCACCGGTATCGTCCGTCGAGCCATCGTCGACGACCAGGATTTCCGCATCCGGCAATGCCCTTCTGGCGCGGGTCACTACCTCGCCGATGGACGCGGCTTCATTTTTTGCGGGAATTACGATCGAAAGCTCAACCGACTTATTGGTATTTGTCATCGCTGCACTTTCTCCAGCTCATTGATGTAGTCCTGCAGCTCACGCAATTCGCGCTGCCACAATCGCGCCCGCAGTGGATGCCGCGGCCCCGAAGTCCTGGCATCGTCGATGAATTGCCGCGCGGCGTCAAAATTTCCGCGCCCCGCCAGCGCAGTCACCATCATCATATTGAGTTCCCTCGATGGCAGTAACGCGATAGCGGCGCGCACGTGCTCAATTGCGGCCGCAAGGTCGCCCTGTTGGCGTGCAATCCCGGCCAGTAATCTTTCGTGAAACTGGTTATAAGTTGGATCTCCCGCATAGCGTGGATTGTCGCGCAAAATAACCGCTAGTGTGGCGACCGTGTCCGGCTGCAGGTCCGCACAATTGCCTGCAACCGCGGTATCAAAAAGCTGCGACAGCATGGTTCCTGCAGTCAAAGTGTAGTCAACTGCAGGCAACTGCTGGCCAAGTTGCTGGATCACGAAACTGCGATCGAGCTCCGGCAAGAAGCGGCATGAAATATTCAACTCCTGCAGGCGAAGGTAGGCATGCTCAGGATGCTGCAACACGAATTCGTCAATCGTCTGCAAGGCACGTAACGGGCCTTCTTCGGCCAGTTGATAGCTTGCCATCGTGGTCACGGCACGCACGGCATCGGGGTAACGCATGGCCCAGTAGCGCGCCGCCGTTGACGGTGAACCCGAATACGAGGCAAACACATACAGGCAACCAGCGTTAAGCAGGACCAGCGCTGCGATTGTCGCGCCGGCGGTGATTCGTGCGCGCCGATCCTGCAGGCACACCACCAGGCTGCAGAGTGCGAATACCGGGCCGATGATGGGCAGATAATTTCGGTGCTCAAAGTACAACTCGATCGGCACGACCGTGGACTCGAGCAGATGGCCACCGAGATACCAGAGTACGGCCAGCGCGGCGATCGGGTAGCGACGGCGCCAGCGGATGGCAGCCGCCAGCAGCAGCAGCCACGAGAGGCCTGCCAACAGTGTCATCGGCTGCAGTGCGTTGCGCGCGACTCCCGGTGCATCCTGGTAAATGCCCAGCCAGCCGGGCAGGCCGAGCGCAGCCTTGAACAGGTACTCCCAGAGAATTTGCGCCTGCGTCAGCAACCGCTCGCCGGCATCAAAATTGCGGCGCTGCACCAGCGATTCCGGGTACGGCCACCAGCTTGCAAGCTGCAGCAGGATCAGCAGCAACGGTGCAGCAAGAAATACAGCCTGCCAGGTACGCCACTGCCGAGCGTTCAGTCGCTCGGGTCGCGCCAGCACGGTCGCCTCAAGCACCAGGGCGAAAACCGGCAGCAGCAATCCGGACTCTTTGCAGAGTGCCGACAAGGCCGTGAAAACCACCAGGCTGGCACCCATACCGAGCAGTGCTTGCCGCGGCCGGTCACCGATGCGGGCGCGTGCCAGCAGGTAGGCTATGAGTCCGAGCAGCAGGAACGTCGCGCTGAGGGTGGTCATGCGCTGCACCACCAGCAATGAGGCGTTCGCCAGCAGCGGCATCAGCACCCAGGCCGCCGCCGCCAGCGCTGCGACCAGCATGGCCTTGCTGATCTCGATGCGCATGGCAATGGCAATCTGCAACAGGCAAGCCGCGACCAGCACCGCATTCAGGATGTGAATCAGGAAATTGACTTCGAGGAATGCGGTCGCGCCTTCAGGCCAGCGGTCCGCTTGCAGTGCGAAACTGAGCAATGCGACCGGCCTGCCCAGAGGGCCGGCGGTGCCGGTGCTGGCAAAATCGAGCGCTGAGGCAGTATCACTGACTTGTGCCAGCCCGCCGAGGTTTGAGAGATCATCAAGCTGAAACGCACCGCTCAGCGCCGGCCGATAACAGAGCCAGGCCAGCAATAATGCGAGAATAAAAACGGCCACTGCGGCGCGGCCGGTCACGGATCGAAAGTCAGTCACGAGGTCAGCATGATCATGACCCCTGCGGCGACGGCAGAACCGATGACGCCTGCCACATTGGGTCCCATCGCGTGCATCAGCAGAATATTCTGCGGGTTTGCCTCCTGCCCCACCTTGTTAGCGACTCGCGCCGCCATCGGCACGGCTGACACGCCGGCCGCTCCAATAAGCGGATTAATCGGATGCCGGGACACTAAATTGAGGAATTTGCCCATCAACACGCCGGCAGCGGTACCAATGGCGAATGCCACCATACCGAGAACCAGGATGCCGAGCGTATCTGCTACCAGGAACTGTTCGGCGCTGAGCTTTGAGCCAACGGCCAGGCCGAGAAAGATCGTCACTATATTGATCAGCGCATTTTGCGTCGTATCAGACAGGCGTTCCACCACGCCACATTCGCGCATCAGGTTGCCAAAACAAAGCATGCCCAGCAATGGCGCCGCTGATGGCAACAACAGCGCTACCAGCAGCAACAGCAACAGCGGAAAAACAATGCGCTCGGTTTTCGAGACTTCGCGCAGTTGCTCCATCTTGATCTTGCGCTCGGCCTCGGTCGTCAGCGCGCGCATGATCGGCGGCTGAATCAGCGGCACAAGCGCCATGTAGGAATAGGCGGCGACTGCGATAGCACCGAGCATATGTGGTGCCAGCTGGCCCGCAACGTAAATGGCCGTAGGTCCGTCCGCGCCACCGATAATTCCAATTGCTGCAGCTTCGCGCAGGGTGAAATCCATGACACCCAGCGAATTGAGCCCGAGCGCCCCAAGCAGGGTTGCAAAAATGCCGAACTGTGCAGCCGCGCCGAGAAACAATGTCCGTGGATTGGCCAGCAACGGGCCAAAATCGGTGAGGGCGCCGACGCCCATGAATATGATCAGTGGAAATGCGCCGGTCTCGATACCCACAAGGTAGGTCAGGTGCAGCAGGCCATCGCCGGTCGCTATCTCAACACCCGGAATATTCGACAGCAGGCCGCCAAAGCCGATGGTGACCAGCAACAGGGGCTCGAACCTGCGCGCGATTCCCAGGTACAGCAACAGCAGGCATACGCCCAGCATGACGATCTGGCCAATGCTGATTTGATACAGGCCGGAGCCGCGCCAGATTTCTGCAATCAGGTCCATGGCTCAGCTGATGGTCACGAGCGCATCGCCAACTGCGACGATATCGCCGCCGGCAACATGCACTGCAGTCACAATGCCGGTCCTGGGTGAACATACCGCCGTTTCCATTTTCATTGCCTCGACAACCAGCAGAGGTTCACCCTCGGCGACTTCTTCACCGGCGGCTACGAGCACACTAAAGATGTTTCCCGCGAGTACCGCCTTGACGGTTTCGCCGTCATGGCTAGCTGCCACAGGTCGCATCGGCCCGCCTGCCGCAGGCCGAAGTGCGGACAACTCGCCACTCGCGGCTACTTCCACGGTAAATTGTTTGCCGTTGACCCGCACCGAATACACGGCTGCAGCCGAGGCCTCCGGTGTGGGTGCGACCGCAACGTCAGCCGCCCCTGGCGCTGGCTCGAACGCGTCCGCGTTGTCCCGATTCTCCAGGAAGCGCAGGCCGATTTGCGGAAACAGCGCGTAGGTCAGAACGTCATCAATTACGTCGGCCGCCAGTCGAATGCCGTTTTCCGCAGCAAGCGCTCGCAGTTCTGTCGACAGCCGCTCAACTTCAGGCTCGAGCAGGTCAGCCGGGCGGCAGCTCACAACACGCGTGCCGCCCAGCACGCGCGCTTGCAAGTCCGCGTTGACCGGGGCAGGCGTAGCACCGTATTCGCCTTTCAGCACGCCCGCAGTTTCCTTGGAAATCGTCTTATAGCGTGCACCGGACAGCACGTTGATAACCGCCTGCGTGCCGACGATTTGCGATGTCGGTGTCACCAGCGGCAGCATGCCCAGATCTTCCCGTACGCGCGGAATTTCATCGAGCACCGCGTCCAGCTTGTCACTGGCATTTTGTTCACGCAGCTGGCTTTCGAGGTTTGTAAGCATGCCGCCGGGCACCTGCGCTACCAGGATGCGCGAGTCAATGCCACGCAAACCGCCCTCGAACTTCGCGTATTTCTTGCGCACTTGCCGAAAGTACGCGGCGATCTCTTCAAGCAACACCAGGTTCAGTCCGGTATCGCGGTCCGTATTCTGCAATATTGCCACCAGCGACTCGGTCGGCGAATGGCCGTAGGTCATGCTCATGGACGAGATCGAGGTGTCGATATTGTCGATGCCGGCCTCTGCCGCCTTGAGGCAAGTCGCTGTCGACATACCGGTGGTCGCATGGCACTGCATGTGCACCGGAATGCGGAGCACCTGCTTGAGCCTGGTTACCAATTCGAATGCATCGTAGGGACGCAGCAGTCCCGCCATGTCCTTTATGCAAACTGAGTGTGCGCCCATGTCTTCAATGCGCCGCCCCAGGTCGACCCACAGTTGCATGGTGTGCACCGGGCTGACCGTGTAGGAAATAGTTCCCTGTGCATGTTTGCCGACCGCCAACGTGGCCTTGATTGCGGTTTCCAGGTTGCGCATGTCATTGAGAGCATCAAATATGCGGAACACATCGACGCCATTAACAGCGGCTCGCTCGACGAATTTTTCAACCAGGTCATCGGCATAGTGCCGGTATCCGAGGATATTCTGACCTCGGAACAGCATCTGCTGCGGCGTGTTCGGCATCGCCGCCTTCAGCAGGCGAATGCGCTCCCAGGGATCCTCGCCGAGATAGCGGATGCAGGCATCAAAAGTTGCACCGCCCCAGGATTCGAGCGACCAGAAACCCACTTGGTCGAGCTTTGCCGCGATAGGCAACATGTCGTCAATACGCACACGAGTCGCCAGCAGGCTTTGCGACGCATCGCGCAGCACAACGTCTGTAATACCAAGTGGTCTTGCTCCGCTCATACGCGCTTTTTTCTAGTTTTTACGGTGCCTGGCAATTGCCGCGCTAATGGCGGCAACTTCCTCGTCACTGGCATCGGACCGCTGCTGTTGACGCTGCAAGCTCATGATCGTCCGCGACATCAACGCCATGCCAGCCACCAATACACTCAGAAATACGAATACGGTGCCCATGCCCGCCAGCAGCAGCGTCAAACCCTGTCGAATCAGCTCATCCATCATGCGCAACGAGTATACGCGAATGCCTTCCCGCCGGGCTATCCGGTACACTTGTGGCTGATTCACAAGGATCTGTCCGATGCGGTCACTTGCCAGAACGGCATTCATGCTGTGCATAGCGAACGCTGTGGCTCTGGTCGGCTGTACCGAGTCAGCAGCACCGGGCAATGCTGCAAGCAACGATGTTCCGGCAATTAACGGCGACGCCGTGAAAGCCCATGTCGAACTCTTGTCTGATGACTTGTACGAAGGTCGCGAGGCCGGCAAGCGTGGCTATCAGCTCGCCGCCAAGTATGTCGCCACGCAATTTCGCACGCTTGGATTGCGGCCTGGCAATGGCGACAATTACTTTCAGACAGTCGAATTCAGGGCGGCAAGTATAGTCCCAGGCTCGCGGCGGCTGGCCATTTCTTCGGCGGCCGGTGAGCAGGTCTTTAAAGTTTTTGACGAATTCACGATCAGTGCCAATACCGGCGACGCAAGCGTCGCAATCTCGGCGCCGCTGGTATTTGTCGGATACGGTGTCAACGCGCCATCCATCGAACGCAATGACTTTGAGCACATTGACCTCAACGGCAAAATTGCCGTGGTCGTCAGCGGGGCTCCAGCCGCACTCGGTAGTGAAGTGCGCGCGTTCTATCGCAGCGGCCGTTACCACAAGTCAATTGAACTGGAGAAACATGGCGCGATCGGTGCCATCTACCTGCAACACAGGCAGATATCGTCCGACGCGGCGGCCGTGCGCGGCTCAAAGGCCGAGAAATACTGGACGATCGACGAGCATGACCAGCCAAAATATGCCTTCCCAGGATTGCGATCCGAAGCGTATCTGCTTGAGGCCGGCGCGCGTCGCTTATTCGCTGAAAGCCCTGTTTCGTTTGAAGACATGGCGGCGGCCATCGAAAACGAGACCTATGCACCCATGGAACTCGGGATTTCTGCGACCATATCGCATCGTGTCTCGGAGCGAACGTTGACCGGTGATAATGTCATTGCCATTCTCGAGGGCAGCGACCCACAACTCAAAAACGAGTTTGTTGTGCTCAGCGCACATCTCGACGGTGTCGGTATGGGCGACGAGCCAGACGACAATATCTACAACGGCTTTTACGACAACGCCTCGGGCATCGGCACGATGCTCGAGGTTGCCAGGGTGCTGGCGAACTACGCGGTGCGCCCGAAACGCTCGATCCTGTTTATCGCGACCGTGGGCGAGGAAAAGGGACTGCTCGGTGCCGACTACTTCGCAAGCAATCCGACCGTGCCGGTTGCATCGATGGTGGCCAACGTCAACATGGACATGGTGATGTTTCTCTGGCCGGCACAGGATGTCGTCGCATTTGGCGCCGAGCATTCAACACTTTTACAGACGGTCCGCATCGCCACCGAAAAGACCGGCCTCGAACTCAGCCCGGACCCGTTCCCGGAGCGCGGCTATTTTACGCGCAGCGACCAGTTTCCGTTTGTGCAGCGAGGCATTCCCGCCGTGTTTTTCGCCACCGGTTTCAAAACCACGGAAGCAGGGACCGACGCCGAGGCCCTGTACAACGACTTCATGCAAACGCATTATCACGGCGCCACTGATGACAGAAACTTGCGGTTTGACACCGATTCGGCCGGCCGGGTTGCTACCGCGAACGCGATGATCGCGCTCGCAATAGCGAATGCGCCAGAACGGCCGAAATGGCAAAAAAATGACTTTTTTGGCGACCTGTACGGCAGCGCACTGACGCGATCCCAGTGACGACGATTCTGAAGTCAGCCTGCTGCGCTGCACTTTTCGCGGCGCTATCAGGCACCGCGCACGCAGATGAGGCAACGTTAGACGGCGCGCAGCTCGAAGCCGAGGCGTATGCCGTCGGCGAAATCCTGCTCGATACCAGGAATGTCTTCGACCTCGACGACGAGCGCGAAAATAACCGCCTGTTCCGGCTCGTTAACAAGCTGCACATCGTTACCAAGGATGACACCATCCGCAAGCACATGTTGCTGCAGCCGGGTCAACCCTACTCGCAACGCCTGGTGGCGGAAACCGAGCGCATCCTGCGAGGCAGGAACTACTTTTATGACGTCGCTATCAAGCCCGTCAATGCCGCCGACGGTCGCGTCGACTTGCATGTCCTGACGCGCGATGTCTGGACACTCAAACCGGGTATATCGGCAAGCCGCTCGGGCGGCGAGAACAGGTTCGGCATTGAACTCGAGGAACGTAACCTGCTCGGTCGCGGGCAGGAAATTCGTATCGCCAGGGTGGATGATGTCGATCGCACCTCGAAATCGTTTGCTTTGCGCGATCCACACATAGGACATAGCTGGGTTGACGGGGCGATTTCGATCGCCGACAACTCCGACGGTCATACTTACTTTGCAGAACTGACCCGGCCGTTTTTTGCACTCGACACGCGCTGGTCACTCGGTGCAACTGTGTTTGACGATGACAGCCGCAACACATTCTATTCACTGGGGGAGGAAGCCGCGGAGTATCAGCAACAACGCCAGTTGTCGTCATTGTTCGGCGGTTGGTCGCAGGGATGGCAGAACGGCTGGGTGCTTCGCTACCAGGCCGGCTTTGTGCTCGATGACAACCGATTCAGCGCGGTCAATGAAGGCACACTGCCTGCGCTGGTTCCCGATGACCGCGTGCTGCACTACCCGTTCATCGGCATCGACCTTATCGAGGATCAGTTCGAAACGACGCAGAACAAGGAGCAGATCGGGCGCACCGAGGATTTCTATTTCGGCCAGCGCTTGTCTGCCAGGCTCGGGTATGCGGCCGAGACCTTTGGCGCCGACCGTGACGCCCTGATTTACTCTGCCAGCTATAGCCGCGGATTTGGTTCATTCGAGCCTAATGCACTACTGGCCTCATTGTGGGCTAACGGTCGGCTGGAAGATGGCAAAACCAGAAACTCCACGGTCGGTCTGAGCGCACGATTCTTTCGGCAACAATCCGCAAAACGAATGTTTTTCGCGACACTGACCGGCAGCCATGGGCACGCATTGGACCTTGACCAGGTCGTCGAGCTCGGCGGCGACACGGGCCTGCGTGGCTACCCGCTGCGCTACCAAAGTGGCGATTCGAAGCTGCTATTCACTGTGGAACAGCGCTATTTCACGGATTGGTACCCGTTTCGCCTGCTGCGCGTCGGCGGCGCAATTTTTGCCGACATCGGTCGAGTCTGGGGTACGAATCCGGCCGGCGAAGTCAACCAGGGGTGGTTGCGCGACGTCGGCTTCGGGCTGCGCTTTGCGCCCACACGTTCCGGCTTCTCCAAGGTTGTGCATGTCGATATTGCTTTTCCGCTTGACGGCGACGCATCAATTGACGATGTCCAGTTCCTGGTTGAATCCAAACGCAGTTTCTAGGCGCTGTCCGGGCACTTTTCGATGGCAGCCGGTCTATAGCCGTAGTAATCCGCAGTCGAATTTTGGCAGAATGCGCCGTATGCAAAATCAATACATCACTGGCCTGGCTGCGTTCGTGGCGCTGGTGCTGGTGTCGCTCGAGGCCTGCGTGACGACGCCGCGCACCGCATTTGCGGAAGCGCCGGGGGCATCGGATTGCGTGGTGCTGATTCACGGCTTGAACCGCAGCTGGCGCGCCATGCAACCGATGGCCGAGGCATTGCACGAGGCTGGGTTTTCGACCGTCAATGTCGATTATCCGTCGCAAGCGGGCTCAGTCGAAGTACTTGCACCACTGGCGGTTAACACCGGTCTGAACGGCTGTCGTGACGCCGGTGCGAAGCGTATCCATTTCGTAACTCACTCCATCGGTGGAATATTGCTGCGCTACGCGCACCAGGTGGCCCCTATTCCCGACCTGGGCAGGGTCGTCATGCTGGCGCCACCAAATCAGGGCAGCGAGGTCATCGATATCACACGTAACTGGCCGACAACCGAGATTTTCGCTGGCGAAGCCGGCCTGCAACTGGGTACCGACGCCAACAGCATTCCACGCCAGCTTGGGCCAGTCGATTTTGAGCTCGGCGTCATTGCGGGCACTGGTTCCATAAACTTTTTCATGTCCGCCATGCTGCCGGCGCCTAATGACGGCAAGGTATCTGTAGCCAGCACGCGCATCGATGGTATGGACGACTTCCTGGTGGTCGACAACTCGCATCACTACATCACCGAAAGTGAAGCGGTGATTCGCAACACCAGTTATTTCCTGAAACACGGCATGTTTGCTGACTCAATCTTGCGCGCCAGCAATTAGACGGCACCTTGTGCTACTCGCAAAGTTCGTCTTTCTTGGCGCGCGTTTCAGCGATTGTTCTCGCTGCTTCTTCTTTACTCAGGTATTCACGCTCACCATTCTCGTTCGTCTTGTACAGCTGCGGCGCATTCACGTAGGAATTGTAGATTTCCGTAGCACGATTGCAGTAATAGGCCTCGGCACGCTCCCGTTCCGCGCGCTGCTCCGCAGTCTCCCCCGGATACGCATAGCCATCGGAGGCCGATTTCGATTCGGCACTTGCAACCTTCTCAAGGTCGCCCTTGGCATGCCAGACCAGTTGTACCGATACCGCATCTTCATGCCCGGGCTGGTCGGCATAATGAACCTTGCCCTCGTCGTCGACCCAGGTATAGATCGGCTTCATGGTGTCAACAAAGTGAGTGTTACCGAGCGCGTCGACCCATTTCCATACGTCCGCATCTGCCAGCGAACCCAGGCCAAGCAGGAAAACTGCAGCAGTCAGTCGTTTTTTCATAGTCACCCCAATGCCAGCCAATTGTGGGCACAAATGCCCACAATTCCCTTGATTGGCGTCACAGATCTTCTACTCAGTCAGTCTCGTCCATGCGCTTCTGCAAGCGCTGGATCTGCTCCTGTTGCGACTGGATAACACGCGTCAGCACCGCCACTATGTCCATCGGACTAAGTCCTTGCCGATCACTGCTCGCCACCAGGTCCGGTACATCTTCGGCGACGAATCCAAGGTGCCTCTCGGCCTGGTCCGAGCGATAGTTGAATTGCACAGGCTCAAGCCCAGCCAGCGTGGCGAGTGCTTCCTCGAGCGTCAGCTCACTAATGTTTTCCTTCATCGCCCGGGAAGAGCTGTTGGTCCATACGCCCCCGGCGGTTACGTGCGCGCCGCTGGCCAGCTGCAGCGGATGTGACGGTCGGGACACGCCAATTCCGACGCTGCCGTCGCCGGTAATGGTGATGCGATCCACCGAACCCGCACCAATGGTCAGAGTGCTTGCCCGGTTGTGCATGATATAACCGGTATCGCCGGACGACTGGGTAATCATCAGACCTGCCACGCCGCTGTTGCGATCATGGATTTGAATGCTGCCATTCACCTCCAGTCGCTGTTTGGGCTCCAGCGTGCCAATACCGACCTGGTTGCCATTGTCGTACAGCTGTGACGACGAACCCGTGGTCTCGTCCCTGAATTTGACGAGGTAGCCGGGATCCCCCTTGATCGAACCCGTGCCACCGCCTGCCGGCCCTTCGGGCCCCGGTGGCCCCGGTGGCCCCGGTGGCCCTTGCGGCCCCGGAGGCCCGGCGAGACCCTGGCTGCCCGACAAGCCGGTCATTACGGCGCCGGACACAGGCTCGTCACGGCCACTCTCGAGAACCGGCTCGGGCTCAGGCTCTGGCTCGGGCTCGGGCTCAGGCTCTGGCTCTGGCTCGGTCGCATCGGCGACCTGGACCGGGTCTGTGGCAACAATCCCGGGGTCCACCACGGCAGCTGCCGGCTCCGCGGCGACCTCAGCAACGACCATGGTCCAGTCGGCACTGATAAAACCGGACTTGCCATCGCCAAGCCGCACTTCGTTCCAGCCATCGGTACTGGCAACAAATGGCAGGGCCTTACCCTGCTCCAGTCGGCCGACGATCTCGGCCGTGGAGTCTGGCAAGCGTCGAATATTGACATGCGTTTCCACGCTGTCGACGGGCACAACAGTGTCCGCAAGACACAGGATTGGCATGACCAGCATAACAAGGACAAAAATCCGCTTCATGAGCTGCTCCTGGTATCGGGCAAGAACTCGCCTGTGCCATATCCAATAACACAAAAAGACCTGCTGGACTGGTACTTTGTTGTCGCCGATCGGCGACTCAGGTGACTGCGGACTGCACCCTGCCCATAAGGCGATATGCGTGCCAGAGCACGATCCAGATGCCGAGCATCAGGATGACGCCTGAGAGCGTGAACACCACCAGGAACGGACGGATCGAAGCCATCATTTCCTGGAAGGATGCGGCCGTCGATAATCCCTTACCGAGGCCTGCCAGAATCAGGGCGGTAAAAAATACCGCCAGCGAAACATTTGCAATCCAGAACCCGGTCTTGACCGGCGCTGCATACGTCGACTGCACCTCGGCCGGCAACTCCTCGCGAATCACAAAAAATATCGAGGCCAGCAGAATCATGGTGTTGATGCCGATAGTACTGCCCATCGCGTGCGCAACCGTGATATGCGTACCATGTGTAATCAGGTTCAGGGCTGGCACCGAAATGATCAACGCCAGGCCAAGGTTTATGAACACCCAGATGTCCGCAGCGAACAGGAAGCGATATGCGTTGCAATAACGATTCTTTTGCCAGTCCTCTAGCGAGACACGCCAGTCCCAGATGATTTTTCCGAATATGAACAACTCGGTCATGCTGACAAAGTAAGCGAAAGTGCGCAGCCAGGTCGCCGACGGTACCGGGTAGGCGTGGTGCGCCCAGCCGAACATCAGGTTAAAGAGTCCGAGGAAATACAGCCCGAACGCCATTTTTGAACGCGCGTACTCGCCGTTGCCACCGATACGGGTTGCGAGATACAGCGCCGTACCATAGACCAGCATGTTCCACGATCCAGTCAGCGCACCGTACGATTTCCACTGCACCATGATTTCACGGACCATGGATTCACGAAAATATGGAATCAGCCACAAATGCGCTTCGGTGTAGGTAATGAAAAAAAACAGGATTCCAGTGCCCCACATCCAGTAGTAAACCGGCCACGGTTCCTTTTCCTGGCGCAGCGTCATGAAATAATTGATGCCAAACAGGATCCAGCTGAGAAAGATCGGAATGCTTAAAATCGGCGGGAACTCAAAATATTCGCGACCACCAAATTTACCGGACAGGTAACAGGCGAGAATCGCGGCGCCGGTGACCACGAATATCCAGAAATGCGCGTTCGCCGATCGCGGCGACCACAGTTTGTAGTGGTTCTGGCGCGGCAGATAGAAATAGATACCGCCGATCGCCACCAGGAAGATCCACGACACCACCAGTGACACGTGCAAGGGACGCGTCTTGGTAAATAATAGTTCGCGCAGGAAATCAGGAAACAGGAACTGGAAGCCGCCGATCACACCGAATAGCAGACCGACTGCCAACGAGAGCATTCCAAGGCGCATGAAGCGCAAACCAGTTACGGAACTACCGCTTTCCGTCAATGCGGATCATCCTGGTACGCAACCGTGCCATTCCAATGCACAGCGACGTCCTCGGCCGGGTAAGTGCCGGTCCTGTCGACGAACGCCAGGTAGGCAAGTACCGCATCGATCTCGTTGTCGGCCAGGCCGAGATTTGGCATGGCAGCGGTGCCGGCGCTGATAAACGCGCGCGCGTAGCCCGCGCCGCGATTGGAAATAACGTTGGTCAGGTCGGGGCCGCGGTAACCACCCAAACCATAGAACTGGTGGCAGGCAACGCAATTGTATTGCTGGTAGACCTTTGCGCCGAAACGCTCGGCATCATTCATCGGCGGCACATGGTCGGCCGCGGTGCCCGCCGTATATACGTAACTGGAATAAACGGCAAAAGCCGCACACAGGCAGCCGAAAATCGCGCGATTACGCATGCCAAAAATCTCCTGCGGCAGCCGAATAAACGGTCTCCAGTGTACGGCATGGCACGCGAGACAGGGTTGCGTTTCTCCCATTTTTTAAGAAAATACTGGTTTTTTTTGCTGCTTTTTAATATTATTTTCGAATATTATTCTATTTTTCTGCGTTTCTACCGATCAAAGGATTCTCGATGGATCGTATCGACAAAGCCATTCTGGAGGTACTCCAGGACGACGCCACGCTAACCGTCGCAGAATTGTCAGAACGTGTCGGCCTGTCGAAATCCGCTTGCTGGCGGCGTATCCAGTTGCTCGAAGAACAGGGCGTCATCGGCGCGCGCGTCACTTTGCTGAACCAGGAAAAACTCGGCCTGAACCTGACTGTTTTTTCTGCCATTCGCACGCACGAACATACCGCTCAATGGTTTCAGAAATTTCACAAAATGGTTTCGGCCATGGAAAACGTCATGGAAGTACATCGACTCAGTGGTGACGTCGATTACCTGATTCGCGCCGTCGTCCCGGATATGAAAAGTTACGACCGCATGTACAAGGAGATGATCGAGAAAGTAGACCTCTATGATGTGTCGTCAAGTTTCAGCATGGAGCGCATCAAGTACACTACAGCACTGCCATTGCATCATCTCAGAGCGGAGAACATCACTTGAGTCACGAGAACGAATACCCCGAGAGCCTCGTAAGTGCGCTGGAGCTGATCTGGGGTGATGGCTACATGGCACCCGGCGGGCCCGGCAACGTCGCAAAACTGCTTGATGGCATTGATCCAAAGGGCAAGCGAATCCTCGACATTGGCTGTGGCATTGGCGGACCCGCTTTTGAAATGGTCCGCACGCACGGCGCAACAGTCGTGGGCATCGATCTCGAGGCACCGTTAATTGCGCGTGCGCAGCGCGCAGCAAAGGCGCATGGCCTCGAAAACCGGTGCACGTTTCAAACCGTCGAGGTTGGCCCTCTGCCGTTCGACGACGGCTCGTTCGACGTGGTCGTCAGTTCCGGGGCCTTTACACAAATCGCCGACAAGCGCGGCATTCTTGGCGAAAGCCTGCGCGTGCTGCGGCCCGGCGGTCAGCTGCGCTGCTATGACTGGTTGAAGTCTGACGGCGAATATTCCGACGACATGCACTACTGGTTCGAACTGGAAGGCATCACCTACGGACTCGAAACGCTGCAGGAATACGCACAACATATTCGCGAGGCAGGTTTCAAGCAGGTCAGCGCAAAGGACGCAACCGACTGGTATCGCCGCGAAGCGCGCCGCGAATACGCATTGATGCAAGGCGAACTCTACCCGCGCATGGTCGAACTGCTCGGTAAGGCCGAGGCCGACTATCGCATCGAAAACTGGCGCATGCTGGTAGCCGTGATCGACAAGGGCGAAATGCGCCAGGGTTACTTCCGCGGTACGCGCCCCGCCCTTACCTGACTAGATCGAACGCGTCGCGATCGCTGGCGAGATCGCACTTGCCCGCCTGGCCGGACCGGCAACTGCGACCTGTCCGACCAGCCACAGAATGATCATCGCGATCGGCACGACATACCAGGCCAGTGGCGTCAATGAAAACGCCTGCACCATGAAGATATTCAGCGCCACGGCGAAAATGCCACCGGCCAGGATGCCGACGCTGCTGACAATAAAGTTCTCGATCATGAAGTAACGCAGGATAGCCGGGCGCGTTGCACCCAGTGCGCGACGAACCCCGATCTGGCGCGTGCGCCGACTGACACTGAAGCTTGCGAGGCCGACAATGCCGAGACCCGTAATTGCGGTCAGCAAGATGACGATAAAGCTAAGCATCTTGATCATTGCGGCATCGCCAGTGTAGCTGCGTTCGCGCACTTCGTTCATGGTCCTTACATCTTCTATGATTCGGTCCTTGTTTTTTGCCAGCGCTTCCTCAATCAACGGAATCAACGCGTCCCGCGCACCGGGCTCAGTTCGAATCAGGTAACGCATATACTCATTGTCGAGACGCTGTGGAACCAGCATGGCGTTCTCTATATGGTCCCAGCCGTCCCAGGGCGCCTGCAGGCGATCCAGGATACCAACAATTTTTACCGGATCGTTTTCATTGATGAACACCGTCTTGCCAACGACCGTGCCCTGCTCGTCTGGAAACAGTTCGCGCGCCAGTGCGCTGGTAATGATTCCGGTTGCCGGCCACTTGTTGACGGCTTCGTCATTCCAGCTGATTTCATCGTGCGCGAAGTTCCGGCCATCGATCAGCGACGTGCCAAAAGTTTCGATCGCGTGCTCATCGGAAAAGTAGATCGCCGTACCGATGCCGTCATGCCCTGCCCCCGGTTCGGTTGCCAGGCCCATGCTCCAGCCACCACCACGAAGCGGAAACGAGTTGCTCGCAAACGCATCGCGTACGCCGGCCATGCTGCGCAACATGGCCAGATCCTCGTCGATCATTGATCGTACATCGACATCCGGCGCGAAAGGGATACTCGACAGCGTAATGATATTGTCTTCATCCGTGCCGCTCGGTCGCGCCATCTTCGTGGTGCGTTCCTGCATGATCGCTATCGCATTTACCATGATCGCCATAGTGACCGCGATTTGCAGCGCGATCAGCAAATAGCTTCCCTTGTTTCTGAGAATGGCGCGCCAGATTGGTCCGAGTTCCATAGTAATCTCCGCTTACTGAATTCTGAGTTGCGTAGCCGGCGTGACGTTGCTCGCGCGCCAGGTCGGATACAATGCGGCCGCGAGCGCCGACAGAATCGCAAGCAGCACCGCCGTCAGAACCATGACCCAGTCCATGCGTACCAGTTTGGCGACGAAATCATAGGCCGAGAACAGGTTTTCAATGCCGCGTAATCCCAACCAGGTCATCAGGATGCCGAGCAAACCGCCCGCGAGACCGATCATGCCGGCTTCAACAATGTATTGGCCGAACAAGGTCGCCTTGCTGGCCCCCAGCGCGCGTCGCAAGCTGATGTCTTTCGCCCGGCGCATCACCTTCGCCAGCAGCAGGCCGATCGTATTCAAGAGGCAAACAACCAGGAACAGCAGCGCCAGTCCCAGCAGCACGCCAACATCGTCATCAACGACTTCGTTGTAAGTCAGCCACGCTTGTACATCGTCGAGCCGGTTATTCATCGCGCGTGGAAAGCGGCCCAGAGTCTTTTGCTCGCTGACATAGGCATCGAGAAACTGAAGATAGCTCTGCCGTTCAGCATCACTGTGCAACTCGGCCCACATCTGTATCCAGACGCACTCGGACGCGAGGAACGCCGGCATGCCGCCGTCGCCGATCGGCTTCCAGCAGTTGGTGTTGCCCCAGCGGCCGTGCTCACCCGCGACGGCAACCGAAAACGGCAGGAAAACCGGGGCCGGATCACCGTACTCGCCATTATTCAGGTCATAGAACAGCGGCACAGGCGACCATTCGTCTAGCACGCCAACAATTCTGTAGGGCTCGCCGGTAAGCATCAGCATTCGGCCCGACGAATCTGCACCGCCAAACAAAGTCTGGTTCAGCTTGTCGTTGATGACCACGACACGTTCCAATGTTTCGTCCGCGGTTCGGTCCCAGGGTGCACCGTACTTGAATGGCACGTTAAACATGGTGAAAAACTCGTGCGTCGTCGCCCGTGTCTCGCGCTGGAACGGCTTCGCGCCCTCGTCTTCCGGCTCAATCACCCTGGATGAGAGGAAACTGATGACCTGGCGAGCAGCGCGGCCCGCCGCATAGAGTGCAGTTGCGTCCAGGTAGGTCAGCTGCTCCGGCGGTTCGTTCGGCTCGTCGTAGGCCTCGTTTGGATCCCAGCTGTCGACTCGCACGTGAAACAACTGGTCCGATTTTTCCGGAATCGGGTTGCCACTCATGATGTAGTGAATGGTGACTATGGTCATGCACGCGCCGATGCCGATTGCAATCGCAGCAACCATCAGTGCACTCAGCGCAGGATTCGCACGGATACTTAACAGACCGAGGCGCAGGTAGTAGCGAAACATACAGGTCTCCCTTGGCCGCCTAGCTGGCCGCCGCAAGCTGCAGATTGCCCGCACTATCGCTGACCCGGCCATCGCGAACGAAGATGTTGCGCCGCGCACGATCCGCAAGCGTCAGTTCATGCGTCACCATGATGATCGTAGTGCCGGTCGAATTAATGTCCGCCAGCAATTGCATGACGCTGTCGGCCATATTCGAGTCAAGGTTGCCAGTCGGCTCATCCGCCAGCAGGAAGCGGGGCTCCCCGGCCAAGGCACGCGCAATGGCAACTCGTTGCTGTTGCCCTCCCGACAGTTGCGCCGGCATGTGTTGCAGGCGCGACGCCAGCCCGACCATTTCGAGACTGTCGACGATTCGTTTCTTGCGTTCTGCCGCGTCAAACCTACGGTAGCGCAGTGGCACATCGACATTGTCGAAGATATTCAGTTCCGGAATCAGGTTGAAACTCTGGAAAATAAAACCGATCTTTTCGTTTCGCACCCTGGAACGCTCTTTGTCATTCAATTTCGAGATATCACGACCATCAAGTTCGTATGAACCTCCGGTCAACTCCTCCAGCAATCCCGCAATGTTGAGGAATGTGGTCTTGCCGGAGCCGGACGGACCGGTGACGGAAACGAATTCGCCCTCCTCGACGGTCAGTGAGAATTCGCGCAGTGCGTGCGTTTCGACCGTGTCCGTTCGATAGACCTTGGAAACGTTTTTCATCTGTAACATCGTCCTGGCTCCTGGTTTTTTTGCTATTGGGTAAGAAGAACCGTTTCCGCGCTGCGAAACGGGTCGAGGCTGGAGATGACAATCGTGTCGCCCTGGTCGAGGCCGGCGACGATTTCGACCGCGCCAAGGCTCCGGGCTCCCACCTCGATCGCACGGCGGACCGCGAGCCCGTCGCTGTTCAGCACATAGGTCACACGCCCGGCGCCGCTGTCGAGAAACTGGCCGCGCTGCACGATCAGTACATCTTTGTGTTCCGCCAGCAGAATGCGCGTCGTCAGGCGCTGGTTCTGGCGCAGATTGGTGGGGCCCGCCTGGCTGAATCGCACACGCCCGTTGACCTGGTTATTCAGAATTTCCGGTGAAACCGCTACCAGCTCGCCGGCATACTTGTCACCGCCGACCTGGATCTCGGCCTGCATGCCAACCAGAAGATCATCGGCAAAGCTCTCGGGAATCTGTGCGTCAATCTCGAATCGCGTCAGGTCAACCACAGCCATGACTGGCGTATCGGTGCTGACAGCCGCTTTTTGTGCAACCAGCAGGTCACCAACGACGCCATCGACGGGCGACTTGATCGCCAGGTCATCCACCTGGCGCTGCAGGTTGCTGACCAGCAGGCCTTGCCGCACGTGCTCCAGTTCGCTGGCGCGAAGTTCGAACGCAAGTCGCTCATCGAACAGGTCGGCATCCGCGACCGCGTGCCGGTGTGCGACCTCGGCGTTCTCGCGATCGTCCTTGGCCTTCTCGTAGTCAATCACCGAGATCACGCCAAGTTGATAAGCCTCGTCGGCGCGCCGTTTTTCCCGATCCGCGGCGGTAAGCGCTACTTTGGCGAGATCCACCGCTTTACGCTTGTCGAGCGCGAGCTGGCGTGACTCGATGCGCTGTCGGCCAAGCTCGACCTCGCGCTGCTCGAGTGAGGATTCCGCCTGTTGCAGCCGGCTGGCCAGGTCCGGACTGTCGACTGTCGCCACAACCTGGCCTTGCACCACGCGCTCGCCCGACTCGACCTGCAGTGTTATCGAACCCGGCGCCGTGGCGTACAAGGTCGGGCTGACCGCAGCAACCACGCGTCCCTGCACGGAAACATCGCGCACCAGGTCACCGCGTGTCACCGTTGCGACGCGCACCCGATCCATGGGCACGCTGATGGTGGCGTTTGCCCAGCGCTGGAAAAAAGGCGCCGCAATCCACGCCAGCACAATGATGGCGAGCGTCGCCAACGCCGCGAAGATATACAGCTTGCGCTTGCCTGGCGCCTCAAGGCGAATATCCTGCGCCGATGTGTCTGCGATTTTCAGTTTTGGCCCCCGGCTGCTTCCCTAAAACTCGCGCACCTTGTCGCGGTTTCGGATTAGATGCAGCAGCCAGGGTGTTGGTTTATTGCGTCAGTTCGGCGGTCAATGCGGCGAAGAATGCTGCCTGTAGCGCCCAGTCAGCGGGTGCGTTCGCGGCTTCGCGCGCACTATGCTGCGCGATCACCAGCTTGTGCTCCGGGTCGATGTGTATTGCCTGACCGAAGATTCCCGAGGCGGCGAACACGCCGCCGCCGCGTAGCCACCACAGGTAACCATAGGCGGCGAGTCCTGTTGAGGCGGTGGTCGATTCCGCGATCCAGCCCTCAGCTAGCACCGCAGTACCGTCACGCAGTTCGCCGTTTCGCAGCACGAACAGGCCGATGCGGCCGTAATCCCTGAGTGTGGCGTTGAGGCTGCTGCCGCCGAACTCGCCGCCACCGACCTCAGTGAGATTCCAGCTCGCCGAAAATTCCATGCCGAACGGTTGCCAGATTTTCTCTTCCAGGTAAGCCGACAAGTTGTTGCCGATCGCCGCACGCAACAAGGTACCGACCAGGTTCGTTTCGGCAGTGTTGTAGCTGAATACAGCGCCAGGCGGGGCGACCCTGGGTTTGTGGCGCAGCGCTTCATAGACGCTCAGGGTATCCCAATTGATCGTATTGATATCCGATTCCGGGTCAGCATAATCCTCGTTCCACGCTACACCTGACGACATTTGCAGCAGTGCCCGAATTGTCACCTCGTCGTACGAGGAGTCCTTCAGGCGCGGCAGGTAGTCGCTGACCTTCTCGCCGACACTCTTTATGTAACCGTCCCGGATCGCCGCACCGAGCAGCAAGGAGGTTACTGACTTGGCGACCGACCACGACATCCAGCGGCTTTCCGCGGTATTGCCAAGTTCGTAGCGCTCATAAACAACGAATCCGTCCTTGATCACCAGCAAGCCGGCGACATTGTGCCGCCGCATATAGTCGTCGAGCGTCAACTCCCGGTCTTTGAAACCAAATGCGAGTCCCGACAGATCCGCCAATTTGTAGGGCAAGGGATACGGGTCCTGACTCGCAGCAATCGAGCGGGTTGGCGTCAACTGCGGCATGTTGCGGAATCCGGCAATTTTCTGCGGCACGGTCCAGAACAGGATGTTGTCAATCGCGCCAAAGTTGGCCGCATCGTCGGCCGGATCAATGAACGGCGCGTCCGCCCGGACCGGCGTCAGCAGCAGGTTCAGTATCAGCAGCGTCAGCGGGATGCGCGGATGGCGCCGTTGCGGCATACAGGAATCTCGCGAAGTGGCAGCAGTGACTCATGGTACCAAGCGATGCCTGAGTTCCGATACTGTGTACATTTCGGCCATGCGCCAATTGACGCCCGCGTCCCGTGGGCGTTTAATGACCGGCGTGTGTATTTGCTCAGGGGGAGCAAAATGAACATGACAAAAATGCGAATTCCAGCGCTGCTTGTCGCGGCGCAGGGTCTGACCCTGCTGACCTCCGGCAGTGCTTTCGGGCAAAGCGGCGTCACCCTGGAAGAAATCATCGTTACGGCAGCCTATCGCGAACAGGGACTGCAGGATGTGCCGGTCTCGATCTCGGCGGTAAGCGGCGAAATGCTGACCGAAGCCGCCTTGCAGAAGGCCGAAGACATACAATTCCTGGTGCCGAACTTCACACTGACGGAAACCGGCATTGGCACTAACGCGTTCATTCGCGGCATCGGCTCCGGCATCAACCAGGCGTTCGAGCAATCCGTCGGCACCTATATCGACGGTGTCCACTACGGCCGCGCACAGCAGTGGCGCTCGCCGTTCCTGGACATCGAGCGGGTCGAAGTTTTGCGCGGCCCGCAATCCATTTTGTTCGGCAAGAACTCGGTCGCAGGTGCGGTCAATATTACGACCGCGAGACCCACCGAGGAGTTCGAGGGCCGTTTCATGTTGTCGAACGAATTCGAGCATGAAGAAATGATTGCCGAAGGCATGATCTCGGGCTCGCTCTCCGACAGCGTTCGCGGCCGGCTTGCGGTGCGCTCACGCAACGGCGATGGCCATATGACCAACGCCACACTCAGCGAGACCGAACCGAGTCGCGAGGACTGGTCGGTGCGCGGTACGCTGGAGTTCGATGTCACTGACGACCTGCTGGCAACGGTGCGCGTGGAAAGCGGCGAGTTCGATGTCGAAGGACGTCACATTGAAATCATCAACGAGCAACCTGCCGTGGCAGGACCGTTCACCGGTCTGCGCTACAACCAGATCCTGCAGGCTTTCGGCGGAGACCCAAGTACAGGCAATGTCGTACAGGACGAAGTTCGCTCGTCGAATGGCGACTTCAGTAACAACGAGCTGAGCAACTACTCGCTGACCCTGGACTGGTCGATGGGTGACTACGAGCTAAAATCGATAACGGCATTTTCCAATTTCGAATACGACGAATTCTGCGATTGTGATTTCACCGGCACTGTCGTGTTTGGCGCGGCCCTGCAGGAGTCCTATGACCAGTTCAGCCAGGAGTTTAGGTTGTCGTCGCCGCTCGGCGGGTCTTTCGACTACATCGCCGGCCTTTACTACCAGACCAGTGATCATGAGTTCGCAGACCAGATCATTTTCGCCTCCGACTCGGTGCTGGTGCCAATCGCCAATCTGTTGAGCCCGGGTGCTGGCAACCTGATTTCCAATACGCAGGCGACTCGCTTCGCGAACGTGGATGCAGACGTGCTGTCCGCATTCGCGCAGTTCAATTTCAACGTCAGCGACGATTTCACCATCCAGGCCGGCGGCCGCATCACCAAGGATGAACGCAGCGGCGATCGCACCCTGACCATCACCAGCGTAGGCGGCGACCCGTTGCCCGCTGCGCAGTTTCTCGCTCCGGTGGTCTGGGCAAACCTGCTGGACATTACCTCGACCAACCTGAGCGACCCGCTGTACGGTCCGACCGGCGCGTTTTTTGTTGCCACCCTGGGTGCATTGCCGGTTTCAGGCGAACGGGATGAGACCAAGTTTTCGCCCGAGGTCAAGCTGGTCTGGGATGCGAACGATGACACGATGCTCTATCTAAGCTGGTCGGAGGGCTTCAAGTCCGGCAGTTTCGACTTCCGTGCCAACAACAAGGGTCTTGCTGTTGACATGCCGGCATCGTTCGAGTTCGACGACGAGGAAGCCAGCAACGTCGAGCTCGGCGGCAAGTTTGTGTTTGCCGGTGGCACTTTTGAGTTGAACGCCGCCGCGTTTTTCACCGAGTTCGACAATTTGCAGATTTCCATATTTGATGGCGGCCTCGGCTTCAACGTTGGCAACGCTGCCGCGGCGGAGGTTGACGGCCTGGAATTCGATGTGCGCTGGGCCGTAAGCCAGTACACCACAATCACCGGTGGTATCGCTTTTACTGATTTTGAGTTCACCGACTTCACGAATGGCCAGTGCTACTTTGGCAGGCCGCCCGACAGCGTGCAAAACGGTATCCCGCGTTGCGATTACACGGGCGAGTCCAACCAGATGGTGTCTGACGTACAAGGCAACGTGTCGGTCAACTACCAACGACCGTTCGGCAATGGCCTGGTATTCAGCAGCATGTTCGACCTGTTCATGACGGACGACTACGATGCCTCCGCGACATATGATCCGGCGCTGGTACAGAACAAGTACTCGACGCTGAGCGTGCGTGCCGCCATCGGTTCGGAGTCCGGCAGCTGGCAGGTCGCATTGCTCGCCAAGAACCTGACCGATGAAAAAATCCTGAGTTTTGGCGGTGATACGCCACTCGCGGGCAGTACCTTTGGTGCCAAATCGAACTACGCGTTCTATGGTCCCGGCCGGACGCTCAGCGCGCAGCTCGTCTTGCGCTTTTAAGCGGTCGCGTCTGGACAATCATGTAGAGCCATCCGCCGTTAGCCCGGCGGGTGGCTTTTTTGTTGACGGAGAACGTAACGCATGCAGCGCCTGATGCTCGTCCTCATCCATGTCATTGCGAATACATTCTTCCGGCGCATTGATGTCGTTGGCGCAGAACACATACCAGCTGACGGACCGGTCATATTTGCCGGCAATCACCCGAATGCGCTCATGGATGGATGGCTGCTGACCGCGAAGTGCGGCCGGCAACCATTGCATTTTCTTGCGAACGCAAAGCTCTGGAAGTATCGCCTGCTGGGCTTGTTACTCGATACGTCCGGCGCGATTCCGGTCTATCGGCGCGAAGAACAAGATGATTCTGTGGATAACCAGCCGGCATTCGAGCGCCTCTACGAGGTCATTGAATCAGGCGGCTGTGTTGGCATTTTTCCGGAAGGCATCAGCCATGCCGAGTCACAACTGGTCAGGCTGAAGACTGGCACGGCGCGTATCGCCCTGTCGGTGGCAGCCCGCGGCATTGCCTCTGTGTGCATCCTTCCCTGCGGACTGAATTATATTCACCGCCACCGCTTCCGCAGCCAGGTGCTGATTGAATTCGGCGAGCCGATACTGATCGATGAATATTGGCTCGAACGCTATCGCGATGACGCACAAGAGGCTGTCCGAAGCCTGACCGAATTGCTCACACAGGCCTTGCAGGCTGTCACACTGAACGCACCGGACTGGACCACGATGCGATTCATTCAGACTGCACGCCGTCTTTACAAGCCGGACTCGGTGAAACTGACGCCAGGCCAGTATATCGAGCTGAGCCGGCGCTTTGTGGAGCGCTATACCTTCGCGAGCAATGACCCGGAAATGCAGCAATGCCGACAGGACGTCGAAAATTACCAGGCACGGCTCGATATGCTCGGCATCAAGGACCACCAGCTGCGCAGTCCGATGACCCTGGGCCAGGCGTTCCGCAAACTATTGCTGCGGCTGGTCACCTTACTGATATTCTTGCCGCTGGCCGTCCCCGGCGCCCTGCTGCACCTGCCGGTCGGTTGGGTCGCGGCCCTGGTCGGCGAACGATTCAGCTATGAGACGGATGACGTCGCCACCCTGAAAGTCATTTCGACCACGCTGCTGTTGCCGCTGTTCTATATTGTCATCGCAATTGTCATCGGCATTAACTTCGGCTGGCAGTTGTCGCTGCTCGCGATCGCCGCCCTGACCCTGAGTTTTTTCATTTCGGTACGACTCATTGAAACCGAGGTCGGGCTGGTCAACTCAATGGTCGCGATTGTCAGGTTGTTACGCCTTGGCACCGAGATAGAATCGTTACGCGAGACGCGCGCTGAGCTTTCGGGCCGGATTCGACGACTTGCGGAGCGGCTGGCGGACCCGGCAACAAAACGAATGTTTACGCCAGCGGACTTCTGACAGCAAGTGAGTCAGTTGAATCGCAGCAGTCGGCCCGGCCGGGCCTCAGTTACTGCGTCGTTGTTGATGACTCGCTGACCGGCGACCAGCGTTGCCCGGAACCCGGTTGCCGCCTGCAGCAGACGCTGCCCGCCGGCTGGCAAATCGCGCACTATACGCGGTCGTTGCAGCGACAAGGCTGCATAGTTGATGACATTGAGGTCGGCTCGCTGGCCGATGGCTATCCTGCCGCGATCGCTCAAGCCTAGATAATCTGCCGCATCGGCGCTCAACATTTGTACCGCGCGCGCGAGTTCAATGCGGCCCGTGTCCCGATCACGGGTCCAGTGCGACAAGAAATAGGCGGGAAAACTCGCATCACAAATGGTGCCCACATGCGCTCCGCCATCCGAAAGGCCGAGCAGTGCGTTTGGGTGTGTGAGCATGCAATGCACATTGTTGTAGTTAAATTCCGTGTAGTTGTAGATCGGGAAATAGATCAGTTCACGGCCATCATCTTCGAGGCACACGTCATAGAGCTTTTCCATGACCGATACGCCATCACGGCGCGCCTCGGCCGCCAGCGATTGCTCAGCAGTTTGTTCGTAATCCGGATTCTCACCAAGCCGAAACAGCTTGAACGCGATAGTTTCGATGTCGCCGATGATGCGATCGACAATCGGCGGTACTGATGAACCAGCGCCGGCAAGCGTAACAGGCCGATCCGCGAGGCAGCGTCGGCGGAAATCGGGGTCTCGCATGATGGCGATACGCTCCGCCAAAGGTCGCCCCGCTATTGCCTGGTATGCTGGCTGCGCGAGCAGCGGATGAAACGTGCATTGCAGGCCATTGATGACGCCGATCGCGCGCGGTGCCACCTGCACACGAAAGTCGACGCCGTCACGATTCAGACGCTCGGTCTCGGCCAGTATTTTCCGCCATTGATCCGGCGCAAAGTCACGCTGCATCAGCGACATGGAACACGGCCGGCCTGCCGCCCGCGCAAAACTTTCGATCAGTGCAAATTCCTCGGCAAACTGGTCACCCGGCCGTTCCAGGTTGAAATCGTTGACCAGTTGCAGCACTCCGGACCGGCGCCCGCAGAGGACCTTTGCCAGGCCGACCAGTTCGTCACGGCTGGCTTCCGACGAAGGTGTCCACTCGCCGTCCGCGGTTCGATGCACGTCGGTACGCCCGGTCGAAAACCCGGCAGCGCCGGCATCCATTGCTTCCGCCAGCAGCCGCTGCATCGCGGCGATGTCATCGGCGGTCGCTTTGTGATCGTGTCCGGCACGATCGCCCATCACATATACACGAATGGGGTCGTGCACTGCCATGACACCAAAGTCGATCGTATGCGGTATGCGGTCGATGGCATCCAGGTACTGTGGAAAAGATTCCCACTGCCAGCGGATGCCCTCGTGCAGCGCGGTCCCGGGGATATCCTCGACACCTTCCATGAGGCGAATGAGCCGGTCTCGATCTCCGGCGCGGACCGGCGCGAAACCAACGCCGCAGTTGCCGAGAATTGCGGTGGTCACACCAAAGTTGACCGACGGCCGCAGCTCCTCATCCCAGCTGACCTGGCCGTCGTAATGGGTATGCAAGTCAATGAACCCCGGAGTAACAATCGCACCGTCGGCATCGATGCGCTCTTTGGCCATGTCGCCGCAATCACCGAGGGCCACGATCAGACCGTCCTTGATGGCCACATCGGCGCGTATCCCAGCACCGCCGTTGCCGTCGTAGACCAGGCCACCGGTAATTTTCAGGTCATAAGCCACATTTCACCCGCCTTTGGTCCAGGTAGCAGAACAACATAACCAGGAATCCACCAGCAACCAGGTGCCAGATTCCCCAAAGCACCGCTATTGCCGCGGCGCCGCCGAGTCCGTCGAACTGTGCCAGCAAGATGACGATGGCCAAACCCGAATTCTGGATACCAATTTCGAACGTCAAAGCGCGGCGCGTGGCCCGATTCGCACGCAATGCCAACCCTGCGACGGCACCCGTGGTGAAGGCGACGGCATTGTGTGCGATCGTCAGCATACCGATCAAAGGCAACGCCGGCGCCAACAGGGCAAAGAATTTTATACTGCCGTAAACAATCGCCCCAGCCAAAACCAGTGATCCTGCCAATGTGATGGAGCGGCGCACCCGCATCGCCACGTCGGGCGCCCTTGCACCCAGGATCATGCCGAGAACCAGCGGCAGTGCCAGCAGCATCGTCGTCTGAGCCAGGAATGCCACGGCATTGAAGTCTATGGTTTGCAGCAGCGTTGACGTCGGTCTATAGATCCCGGACCAGAACAGGATCGAGGCCGGCGTCAGAAACGCCGCAAGCGCGCTGGAAACTGCAGTCAGGGACACCGAGTACGCAGTATCGCCGCGCGCAAGATAGGTAAAGAGATTGGACACGGCACCGCCCGGACAGCAGGCAACCACGAACATGCCCAGTGCCAGCGCGGGCGGTGGCGCAATCAGTTTAACGAGTGCCAGGGTAATCAGCGGCAAGCCGACCAGCTGTGTGAGGACGCCGGCAATGAACTGCACGCGACGTTGCAACAGGCATGTGAAGTCGGCGACGCGCAGCCCAAGGGCGATGCCGAACATGATCAGCATCAGGGCAATTGCGATCGCAATCTGCCCGGCCGTATCGAGAACGATTCGTAGCTCATTGAGCGAAGTGATGTCCATGCAGCGCGCATCGTAGCAGGAGGAGGCCCTGAGCGGTCTCCTCCTGTCGATGCCTGCCGCATAGATCAGGCGCCATCGTTCGTTGCGATGATCGCAAACTGCATCGGAGCGTGATTTCCATTGACGATGCAGGACGTAGCATACTCACGGCTCGGCACATCGCCATTGTCAGTATAAATCGCTGTTTCAATCGTCAACTTGTATCCGACCGTACGCTCTTTGACGCCAACGACAGCATGTCGCACACGCGTTGCATCACTGTAGTTGGCGTGTTGGCCGACGGCCTCCACGCAGGCATTGATTTCCGGTTGAATTGCCGTCCAGTTGTCCTGCCGGGCGGACGCCACACCGGCCAGCGCCAGCGTCGTTACCACGGCCAGCATGTTGCTCGTATATCTGCTTTTGTGCTTCATTTCAGCTACTCCTCAGGTTGGTATTTATCAGAACATTCGTTCTGTTTACGATAAAAAAAATGACCTAGTTGCCAGGCGCTGCGCTAAGCGAAAGAAGCGTGTTTTCCACGATGCGGCTCAGCGAGGCATGCTGAAACCCGGTTCGTCCCAGCACAGCCAGGCCGAACATGGTGCTGGTCAACAGTTCGCCGGCTGCCGCAACGTCGACATCCTGCCGGATCTCGCCTCTCGCCCTGGCGGACTCAAGGCCGATGGCAAATGCCTTCGACATGCGCTTCATAAACTTGCGTAACACCTCGCGCAGTTCTTCGTCCTGCGGTGCCAGTTCCATGGCCGTGTGAATAAACAGGCAGCCCTTGTTTTCTTCGACACAGCACATGTCCTTGACGCGCTCGGCGAAAATGTTGCGGATGTGCTGCAGCGAAGCGTCGGGCTCGAGCAAACGCAGGAACGACTGCTTGCCCATACTGTCCGCGTAGCGCTCCAGCGCCTGCTCGAACAATTCGCGCTTGTTGCCGAAGGTCCCGTACAGGCCGTATCGACTTACGCCAGTGGCCTTGACGATGTCTTCCATCGACGTCTCGGAATAGCCCTTGGACGAGAACAGCTCGACCGCCTGGGTCAGGGCGGTTGCCGGATCAAATGTGCGGGTTCTAACCATGCGAAGCAGAATATACATTCTGTTTAGAGCCGTCAAGCGGAAATATCGACAAAAGTCGCTTGGACATCACTATCGGCTATGCACTAAGCTCCGCGGCTGGCTTTCACTCGCAGCGCAGGCGCCGCAATGTCCCCAGGTGGAAAACTCAAAGCAGCGATCGCGGCTGGCAAGTTCTTTGTCACGGCCGAAATTACGCCAAGACTGACAACCAATGCGGACGAGTTGCTGCACCAGGCCGAGCCCCTGCGAGACCGTGTCGTTGCCGTTAACGTAACAGACGGTGCCGGCGCGCGCGTTACCATGTCGAGCCTGGCTGCCTCTGCGCTGCTGCAGCAAAACGGTATCGAACCAATTCTGCAGATGACCTGTCGTGACCGAAACCGGATTGCAATCTCGGCCGACCTGATTGGTGCGGCAGCATTCGGCATCGAGAATGTATTGGTGCTGACAGGTGACAACCCCGGTGCCGGTGACGAGCCTGAGGCGAAAGGTGTGTTTGATTTCCAGGCGAGTGACATCATGGCGCTGGCCAGGCGGATGAGTGAGCAAGGCGAGATTGGCTCTGGCCGAAAGTTATCGTATCGCCCCAGCTTCATTGTTGGTGGCGTCGACGCACCGTTCGACCCCCCGGCCGACTGGCGACCGGACAAGCTGACTGCCAGAGCGGACCTTGGCATGCAGTTTATCCAGACACAGTTTTGTTACGACCCCGCCGTCACGGCGCGCTACGTCGCACGTCTCGAGCAGTATGGCCTGCTCGAACGCGTTGCGCTGATCATCGGAGTCGGCCCGATTGCGTCACTGCGTTCTGCGCAATGGATGCATGAAAACCTGTTCGGCGTATCGATTCCCGACGCCGTCATGCAGCGATTGCAGGCTGCGGACGACGAGGCCGCCGAAGGTCACCGTATCTGCGTCGAGCTCATCAATACCTATCGAAACATGTCCGGGGTTGCCGGCGTGCATATCATGGCACCGGCACAAAGCTCTGAGCGCATTGCAGACGTCATCGATGCCGCATTCGCGGCCTAATTGGCCGACACCAGTTCCGCAAGCAGGCGATGGTCGGCGTCCAGCAATTGCAGCCGCTGCTCGCCGAGCGCAAATTGGCGTGTTGACTGCAGAGCCTGCATGAATGCGTCTTCCCGGTTCATGATTACTTCCGGGCAGGCCATGCGCGTTGCGCCAAGCGGCCCGACGGTGACGCCATCAGCAGTTTTTTCCAGGGTACCGAAAAAGCCGTTACAGCCACCGTGGCCCTTGATGCTGCCATCCACGGCAAAAAGCACCTGCATACCGCTGTCCGCCGGCACCGGATTCACGCCCAGCATCGCGGGTCGCCATTCTTTCCCGGTGATGCCTGATGCTGCGCCCGGCAAATTCTGTCGCGCCATTTCCCGACCCTGCAGCAAGACCAGCGCAATGCCTGCCAGAAACAGCAGGAAGAAACTGAATCCCATGATTGCTTTCATCTTTTGGCCTTTGTTTATTCGACGATGTCGATTTTGCTCCAGTCGCCGCCGACAGAGTCGAGCAAGCGACTGAGAGCTTTGCTTTTTTTGCGATAGTTGTGCGCGTCCAGATCCCAGCGCAGTTTGACGCTGCGATGAATCGGACCGCGCACGTTACGCACCAGTTCCTCGCGTGCAAGGTAAATGCCCTTGCGTGAATTGTGCAGCTTGCCCGCCGGATCCGGCGTCACCGCTTGCAGGAAGTGCGCTTCGAATTGCAGTCCGAATTTATTCGCCTCGGTAAGCATCCATTGGCTGGCGCAGTTGCTGAGGCCGGTTTCGCGATAGCCGCCGCCAATATCACTGTGCACACCGGCAAACCAGACCTGCAGAATATCGACGCTGGGTTTTTCACTCCAGAGCACCGGCGCAAAGTCCTGCCGATTCTCGTCTATGGCCAGCGCGTGTCGCGCATGCTGCACGATCTTGCTTGGCTCGGTATCGTGAAAAAGAAATTCCCGTTCATTCAGGGTGCCCCAAAACGGTACCGGAATGCCGAGCGCACCGACCGTGTCCCAGACACCGACAAACTCGATGGGCGTGATGTCGGCGACCGCAAAATCGCGTCGAAACTTTGTCGGTAGCGGCTCGTTCGGGCCGCTGGCGCGGGTTCGCTGGCGATACAAGCGGAACGCCTCGGGGATTCTGCGTGCGTGCTCGCGTCGCAACAGGCCACAATTCCTGATCAATCCTGCCAGCGACCGCACCGTGTAGGCACCGCGACTGAAACCGAAAAAGAACAGCTGGTCGCCCACAGCGTAGTTATGCACCAGGAAGCGATAGCAATCCATGATGTTCTTGTCGATGCCGGCGCCGGTCAGGCCGCCGGAGAGTTTCCTGCGATCCGTACCAACGCCCCAGTCATAGAACGCGACTTGCTTAACGCCGGACACGTCCGGCATCACGGCACGCGCCATGTGCAGGACGTTCGTGGATTCACCGTCCTGTGGTGAATTCCAGGTGCCATCGGCAAAAATCGCGATTCGTTTCATCTGAAGCCTCGCGCCAAACGTACTAGACTTCTATGCCTGCGTCGACGAGCAACAGTATATGACCGAACTGGAATTGCACACACTCCTTGTCGTTACAGTGCTGGTCGCAGCCGGCCTGACATGCATCGCGCTGTTTTTTGTCACCGCTCCCTATGGCCGGCACGTTCGTAGCGGCTGGGGGCCTACGATCCCTGCGAAGTTCGGCTGGATCGTCATGGAAAGTCCTGCGGTCCTGCTTTTCCTCAAGGTGTACCTCGCAGGTGACAATGCCGTGCAGATTGTACCGTTGTGCTTTTTGTGCTTGTGGCAGTTTCATTATGTGTACCGAACGTTTATCTACCCGTTCCGGCTCAGGCACACCACCAACCGCATGCCCTGGGCAATCGTTTGCATGGCGCTCGGTTTCAACAGCATCAATGCCTATATCAATGCACGCTGGATCTCGCATTTCGGCAACTATGCGGAATCCTGGCTGGCGAGCCCGGCGTTTCTGTTCGGTCTGGCGTTGTTCCTTGCGGGCTGGATGATCAACCGGCACGCCGATCGAATGCTGTTACAGCTGCGCGGCGACGGCGAATCCGGTTACCGGATTCCGCAAGGGGGCCTGTACCGGCTGGTTTCGTGTCCGAACTACCTCGGCGAAATGCTTGAGTGGATCGGCTGGGCCGTACTCACCTGGTCCACCGCCGGGCTCGCCTTCGCCGTGTTTTCGATCGCCAACCTGCTGCCACGGGCAATCGCGAATCACCGCTGGTATCAAACTGAATTTGCCGGCTACCCAAGCGAGCGCAAAGCCGTCATACCTTTCGTTCTCTAGTTGCTGCCAGGCCTGCTTAGTTACTTCGGCGCCAGACTTCCACCTGTTTGCCGCTGCTCGCTGCCTCGACGATGATGTCGCCGAGCTTGCAGGGAGCAATTCCCAGAGACTCCTCGCAGGTGCTCAGGTTTGCGAGTCGTTCTGCGTGCGGCAACACTGGTGCAGTGTCTGCGGTTGTCGTATTTGGCTCATGCCAGCGCGCGGCATCGCTCGCCGCCTTCACCGCGTCGGCACTCGGAAACCCGTCCGCCTGGCGCGCCGACGGCGTGCAGCCCGACTTGTCACGATTCACTATGGTGCTGGCCGACTGGTCCTTGAGTTCGAGCAACTGCTGCAGTGCCGCCTCACATTCCGCCTGTGCGAGAAATTGCATTTCGAGTTGCTGCTCCTGGCAAACGGTTTTCCCGGCGGGAGCGACGCATTCGCTCAAGGTCAGAACGAACACCTTTATCCATACTGCGTCCATCATTTACTCCTGCGTGTGTGCTTAAAGACTAGCAGAAAATGGCTGCAGGGCTGCGCTTGTACCAGCGCCTGGGGCACAATCAGATTATGTTCACCGACCTGAAAATTCCCGCTGGACGGCGCCCACTCACGATTTCGGAGTCTCGCATTGCCGCGATCGCTGGCACCCTGTTTGCGCTGATGATTCTCATCGCGGTGTTCGAGGAGTTCTCCGCACCACGCCTCAGCCTGGCGTTCATCATCCTGTTCTGGGCTCCACTGCTGGTGCTGCACGAACTGGGCCACGCGCTGGCGGCGCGACTGCTCGGCTGGCAAGTCCGCGAGATTGTCATCGGTTTCGGCCAGGAATTGTGGCGCTGGCAAAGCGGCGCGACGCAATTGCGCATCAAGCTGTTGCCACTCGAGGGTTACGTTGTGCCGGCGCCGCCCGACGCAAGCCGGCTGCGACTAAAAAGTGCGCTGATTTATGCGGCCGGACCAGGCGCTGAATTACTGCTGCTGGCCTTTTTGCTTGCGACATTCGGCCCGGACACTGTTTTCGGCGACGCCCTTGGCGCGCGTCAGGTCGCCGTGCAGAGCCTGGCGATCGCTATTTTGCTCGGCGCCGGATTTAACTTGCTGCCGTTCCGGACCGATGGTGGGGTCAGCGATGGCCTTGGCATTCTTTCAAGTCCGTTCATGTCGGAGCAATCCATTCAGTTGCGCCTGCTAAGTTTCGAGCTGCGACAAATGCAGGAGCTGCGGAACTCGGGCGACACATTGCGTGCGCTTGAACTCAGCACGCAGTGCCTGCAACGCTTCCCTGGCAACCTCGCCTTGCAGCTGGCGCATGCTGCGGCGCTCGCGGCGCATCGCCAGACCGACGCGGCGCGCGCGTATGTGCGCGAGCACCTGAATGATGGGAATCTGCAGGCCGCGCCTCGCCGCGCATGGCTGCAAACGCAGGCACAGATCGAGCTCGATGCCGATGAACCGTCCTGGCTGGTGCTGGACCTCGCGCTGCAGAAAGCGCTCGCCGATGCGCCACAAGCAGCCGGCCTGCGCGCCCTGAAAGGCGCCGCACTGGTAATGCGCGGGCGCCACGATGAGGGCGGCGCGCTGCTGGCGGATGCATGGCGTAGCAATGACGGCAGCGCCAGCGATGCCGAAATGCTGGCCTACCTGACAATTGCTGCGCAGCGGCGCGGCGATCGGGCCGCGGCCGAACACTTCCGCAGCAGTTTCATCGCCATCAATCGCTGCCGCTGGCTGGCAGAGCGGCTCGCCACACTGGCACCGAACTAGATACCGAAGCCGGTAAGCGCCTGCTTTAGCTCATCAAATCCACGCACCTGCCTGGCGCGCAGGCCATTGGCCATAGCCGCCGCAACATTGTTCGAGTTGTCGTCCAGAAACACGATGTCCTGTGGCGCGCAGTCGAAATGCTGCACAACATCGAGAAACGCTGCTTGCTCAGGCTTGGCGTTACCCGTCTCGTACGACAGGAATAAATGCGCAAAGCTCGAAAATATGTCGGTTTGCGACAGCACATGCCGCCAGTGGATCTCATTGGTGTTCGACAACAGGGCAATATCATGCCGCGACACCAGTGAGCGCAGGTACGGCTCCACGCCGGCAAACATCGGCAGGCGCCAGCGCCGCAGCCGCCGCCCGAAGTCTGCTGCATCGGCGACCCCGACGCCTGGGCCGAAACGGGCAATGAAATCCTCGGCACCCAGTTTCCCGGTCTCGAACTCGTGCACCAGGGGCGACGACAGCCATTGTTTCCAGAACTGATCGGGGCTCAGTGGCAGATCCATTTCGCCCACCGGATCGCCGAGATCCACCAATACACCGCCGAGATCGAAAAGCAGAATCGTTGCGGCCATTGATCAGTCCGGCGACTTTGCGTTCCACACCAGGGTGGCAAGGATCAGCGACACAATCGTAGCCCCGATCCACATCATGCCGGCGGCATCGAAGTTATAGACCGTCTTGCCATCGACAATAATCGCGGCGTCATTGATGAATTGGCCACTAATGATGTCCTGCACGCCTGCGCCGATGTAGCTCAATACACCGATGGCACCGAGTGCTGTACCGGAGGCGTCCTTCGAGCAAATGTCGACCGCCATGAGGCCACCGAGATATACCATCAGCGCACCGACACCAAGGCCGAACATGATCATCGCCGTGAAATCGGCGTACAGGTTGGCTGGTCCAAGCACAAACCATGCCGTGCCGATCGCAAAGACAATGCCGAAGATCAAAGCGGGCCAGTTGCGCCGGCCGCCGAAAAACCGGTCCGACAGCAGACCCGAAAAAAACGTTGCGAAAATTCCCGCGACTGCATTGGCAGCAACGATCTGCCCCGCGGTGATCGTGCTGTAGCCTTTTTCAGCCTCGAGGAAAAATACGCCCCAACTGTTTATGGCGTAGCGTGTCACGTAAAAACTCGCGCTGGCGAGGCCGAGTATCCATACGGCAGGGTTTTTGAAAACCGCCCACTGCTTCTCGCCGACGCTGTGGTGGCTGGTCGCATCCGGCTCACGAATTGCGCTGGGCAGGCCATACGCTTCCGGCCGCTCGTAGAGGAATCGCCATATGAAAAGACTTGCGACGACACACAGTGCACCGGCGACCCGAAATCCCCACATCCAGCCAAACATGCTCACGATCACTGCGGTACCTACGAATGTGATCGCTTCGCCGATATTGTGACTGCTTGCCCAGATGCCATAAAACGTGCCACGTTGCCTGCCGTCGTACCAATGCGTAATGGTGACCACACTGCATGGAGCACCGAAGGACTGAAACCAGCCATTGGCTGCCCACAACACGAGGAAAACGTAGAATGCAGTTGAAAACCCGAGAACCAGGTTAATGATGGCGGAGACAAAAAGGCCGGTAGCCATGAACTTGCGCGTGTTGACCCGATCGGCGAGGACGCCGTTGGCAAGTTTGCCGAACGCATAGGCAAAAAATACCGCCGAACCGATCATTCCCAGCTCGGCGGCATCGAACACGCCCGCATCCGCCATGGATTTCTTGGCGACGCTGAAGCTGAGGCGGCAAACATAGTAAAAACCATAGCCGCAAGTAATGGCCAAAAATGCCGACCATCGCCGCCGCCGAAATTCCTGTTGCACGGCCGGGTCGGACGGGTCACGCGGGTCGACCGATGCGCTCTTGGCGTAAAAACCCGCGAGAAACTCGAACATTTAAGCTTATCGATCGCGAACCAGCGGCCACAGCAGCTGGTGCTGTGCGCTGACCGGCGGAAGATTCTCGACGCCTATCCGCTCCGGATAGCGACGCGTGATTTTCGCAGTACCGAACAATACGTCCCAGAAAAACATCAGGTTGCCGAAATTGCCCTTGTAGTTGGTCACACCATCGTCCTTGTGCTTGCCATGATGTGCCCAGTGCGTCGACGGTGTGGATATGGTCCGCTCAATCAGCCACATTACCGGCGCCAGCCATTTGATTTCGTACAGGGGCTTATCCCAGCGTACGTCAGAGTGCGCGCCACAGATCACCAGCAGCTTGACCACGATGTACACGGCATACACCTGCCCGAGACCAAGATAAATCAGCACACCGGAGAACCAGATTGCGGGCATCAACAGGTAATAAAAAATGTTGTTGCGGTACACGATACGGATGCTCATGTACTCCGCATCATGATGCGGCCGATGCAGTTCATACAGCCACTTCACCATATGTGTCATGCGGTGCCACCAGTACTGCATCATGTCATCAAAAACGAGAAACAGAGTAACCTGGGCGAGTAGCGGAATTCCGCTGAGGCTGTCGCGTGCACCCGGCGCGATGAAGCTGGCCAGCAATCCGGCAGCGAGCAACACCAATGGCTGCGTTAACAGAACCAGTGTCGCCGTGCTGACGAGTTCAACGACACCATCTTTGCGTCGCTGCCGCGCTTTATGAAAGAGATTGGTGCGCAAGAATTCCGCCAGCGCGAACGCAATGAAAATTGCGGCAATTGCGATGGTTTCCGGTCTCACGGGGTCCTCGGTTGTTATGTATTGGACTGATTCTCTGCGGCCAGCGCAGTATACCTTTAGTAAACAGTATCGCCATTCTTGCGCCAGGCCCTTTCATTTCCCGTGCGAGCTGTTATAGTCCGCCGCGTCTTGGTGCACTTCGGTCTGCGCCAACCACTCCGAGCCGCGCTATTGCGGACCGCGGAGCCACCTGAAACACCAGCCTGGACCGAATCCTGCGTGGTTTACAACCGCTCTCGAGTCAGGCGCCTGGAGCAAAAAATACAATGTTATTCAATCAACTCGGCCTTACGGCCGAATTGCTGCGTGCGGTCGACGAAAAGGGTTACCAGACGGCAACCCCGATCCAGCAGCAAGCCATACCTCTTATTCTCAAAGGCTGCGACGTGCTGGCCGGCGCCCAGACTGGTACCGGCAAAACGGCCGGCTTTACCCTGCCCATGCTGCAGCGACTGCAGCAATCATCCGAAAATCGGCGCAGCATCCGTGCCCTGGTGCTGACGCCGACCCGCGAGCTGGCGGCGCAGGTTGCCGAAAGCGTGCGTGACTACGGCGCTTATCTGCCATTCCGGACTGCCGTGGTCTTTGGCGGTGTCAGCATCAATACGCAGATAGACAAGCTGCGCAAGGGTGTCGACATCGTCGTTGCTACGCCGGGCCGACTGCTGGATCACATGCAACAGAAGACCATTGATCTCTCCAAAGTAGAGTTCCTGGTTCTTGACGAAGCCGATCGCATGCTTGACATGGGCTTTATTCGCGATATCCGCAAGGTCCTCAAGGCGCTGCCGGACAAGCGCCAGAACCTGTTGTTTTCTGCGACTTTTTCGGACGACATCCGGCGGCTGGCCAATGATCTTCTGCATGCGCCGATCGAAATCGAGGCCGCACAGCGCAACAAACCCGCCGACCTGATCAAACAGGTCGTGCATCCGGTCGACAAGCGTCGCAAGCGGCAACTGCTTGCGGAGCGCATCGGCAGGGAAAACTGGCGCCAGGTACTGGTGTTTACACGCACCAAGCACGGTGCCAACCGGCTCGCAGAGCAATTGAACGGCGACGGCATTGAATCGGCGGCCATACACGGCAACAAGTCGCAGGGTGCGCGCACTCGTGCCCTGGCCGACTTCAAGTCAAACAAGGTACGTGTCCTGGTGGCAACCGATATTGCCGCACGCGGGCTCGACATCGACAAGCTGCCACACGTCGTAAACTATGAGCTACCGTTCGTACCGGAAGACTACGTACATCGCATTGGCCGCACTGCGCGCGCCGGCCAGGCCGGGCACGCGGTGTCACTGGTATGCGTCGACGAGAAACACCTGCTCGCCGACATCGAGAAGCTGCTGGGCGGCACAATCGAGAAAAAAATAATTCCGGGCTACGAACCCGATCATCGTATTCCAGCCGAGCCGCTTTCCCAGGGCCGCGGTAATCGTTCTGCCGGGAATCAAAACAAGAAGCCGCGCAGTCGTCGGGCCGGACCGCAGCAGAAACCGCGCCGGCAGAGGCGCGCCGGATAGCACGGATCGGTTGCTTGCATACCGGACAGCGGCGCACAACAGACGCGCCCGCTTCCCGATTGAAATGCATATTTGGCGTTTTTCTCGTAGCATGAGCGAGTCATGCGCATGCCGATCTCCGCAACAAGAACGATTGCCGCCGCGAGCCTGATATGGCTGATGTATTGCGGGCAGGTCTTCGCCCAGGAGATCGAATTGCCGCCGCCGCCCGAGGTACCAAACCTGGAGGCGTTGCAAACAAACTGGTGGTCGTTTTTTGAAGGCAGCCGCGTTGAAGTCGAACCACGCGTTACCGGATTTCTGACCGAACTCGACGCCGGAATTGCGAATCTCGCGCCGCAGAATGAAGTGGTCGCGCAGAACCTGGTCGTCGCCATTCGCGACAATATCGCTGCGTACCTGCTGCTGCTGGACGACCCGGCGCTCGAACCGCTGACACTGGACCCGGCACCCTTCGAGTACTCGATCGACGAGCTGCTGCGGCTTGCAGCGATCGCCCGCGCGGCAGCGGAAAATACCGCGGAGGAACGTCTCGAGGTCGAGCGAGAATCCCGGATTTTCGCGGGTGCCAGCAGGCGCAGGGACACCCTGTTTGACGACTATGTCGGCGCGGCAGCCGGCGATGAACGAGTACTGGCCGCGTTACGCCTGATGCAGGCCCGATCAGCTCAAGCCATCTCGGCACGCCGGGTGCAACTGCTGCAACAGCGCCTGGATCGAGCTGATGCCTACGCTCGCGCGACCGCCGAACAGCTTGAACTGGCAAAGACGCGGCTTGACGCGACAATCGATGAGGCCGAGCTGGACGCACTCGCGAAGCGCGTCGAGATGGCCACCGAGAATGCTGCCGCTGCCGCTGAAGAACTTCGTGCGGCACAACTCGCTGCGAGCGGCCTTGAACAGGAAACTCCTGATGGACGATCGCAGCAGCGTTTGTTGCAACTGCGGCTGCTTGATGCGGAAGTGGAAGCGGCCATTGCCGATACCGTGCTGCTGCAGTCGGAGGCGCATTTGCGCTGGGCCCAGCTGCTGTTGGGCGACGCGCCGGGCACCAGCGTGCTCACCAATCAGATGCTCGCCTGGTCCGAATTTCTGCGCGACATCGACAGGCGCACCGCTGCCTGGCGGCGGGAAACCGAAGAGGAATTGCTCGCGGTGCAGCGCGCCAGCCGGGACGACATCAGCAGGGCCTCCCGCCGTCTGCTGGACCAGCGCCTCGGCACGGCCCAGGAAACGCTCACGCACACTGCGGAACTGCGCACAGCCGTTGCCGACCTTGGATTGCTGACGTCCGTAGTTGAGCTCGCGGCAAGAAAGCAAACCGGCATTCTCGGCTCTGCACTCGCCAGCGCGCAGCGCAGCCTGAAGACGGCCTATCTGCGTATCACCAGCCTCGCCGACGTTACCTTGTTTTCCATTGGCGAAGCGCCGGTTACCGGCGGCGATATATTGCGTGTCATGCTGATCCTGGTGGCCGCAATGTTGCTGTCGCGCGGCATTCGCAACATTATTCGCCGTTTCGGCGAAGGCGAGTCGAGCGGCACGCAGGCATCGCTCTACACCGTCGGTCGGTTGTCGCATTACGTGATCGTCATTCTGGCGGTATTTATTGCCTTATCGTCTATCGGTATCGACTTTGGCAATCTCGCACTCGTTGCTGGCGCGCTCAGCGTCGGCATTGGTTTCGGCCTGCAATCCATCGTGAACAATTTCGTGTCCGGGCTGATCATCCTGTTCGAACACTCGTTGCGCGTCGGCGATTACATCGAGCTCGACACCGGCCTGACTGGCACGGTCAAATCAATCAACGTGCGCAGTACACTGATCAATACCAACGACAACATTGATATCGTAGTGCCGAACTCGGAGTTCGTTTCGGCGCGACTTACCAACTGGACCTTGGCCGAACGCGTGCTGCGCGTGCGAGTGCCGTTCGGGGTCGCTTACGGCAGTGACAAGGAACTGGTCAAGAAAGCCGCCCTTGAGGCTGCAGCCGAGGTTTCCTATACGTTGACCAATATGAAGGGGCGGGAACCTGATGTCTGGCTGGTTGAGTTTGGTGACAGCAGCCTTAATTTTTTGCTGCTGGTCTGGGTTAATCGCCAGGGGGCAAGGCGGCCGACCCGGACCAAGTCGGCATACCTCTGGGCACTGGAGACGAAACTGCGTAAATACGGAATCGAAATTCCTTTTCCGCAGCGGGATTTGCATCTGCGTAGCGGCTGGACGCCGGCCCAGGCTGCCGGCCAGCAGGTCGTCGACACGGCGTGATCAGGCAAATTGCAATAGTTGCGGTGGTGCTTTGCCTGCTGTTTGGCGGTTGCTCGAGCCAGCAAACTGTCGACAGCAGCGGGCGTAATTTCTCCGGCGCCATGCCGGTCAATCTGAGTGGTTCCTGGGAGCGCGATTATTCACGCGGCGACGATGCCCAGGCAACTCTCAACAACGTCCTGCGCCGTGTCAGCCGGCCGGCACCAGACACCGGATTTCCGTCCAATTCACCCGCGCCGACGCCGGATCTTTCCAAGATCGTCGCACTCGCCCAACTTGCTGAACTGATAACGCGCACCGACGTCCTGACCATCGAACAATCCGATTACGAGATCAGCATTGCGCGCAAGGATGACTTCACATTGCTGTGCGAATTTCACGATGGATTTGCCAAACGTACGCAGAGCGACTATGGCACCGAGGTCTGCAGCTGGAATGGCGCACGCCTTGAATCACACCTGATCTTGCCGGACGGGCTGTTAATCAGCCACCGCTTCACGATCTCCCCGGACAGCCAGAACCTGCATGTCGCGACAACGGTTTCTTCCGGCTCCAGCAGCACACCCTTCACGCTTAATCGCTACTACGTGAAGTTTGACCGCCCGGAATCAGAGTTCAACTGCATCGAAACCCTGAGCATGAAACGGGTGTGCAGCACTGGCGAAATACGGCCTTGAGAGCAGCACTGCTTTGTATGGCTGCGTTATCGCTCGGCTGGCAATCCGTGTCAGCCGCTATGGAGCGCGATCCGCAACATTTGAATGTCTCGATCGCACTTTTTGACCCTGGTATCCCTGAAGACCGGTCTCTGCACCGCGACCTGCAGGTGTTCCCGCGCGTACGCAGGATAGAGGCCCTGTATTTGCCTTTCGTATTGCGGGACTTGCTGGTCAGTGCACCGGCATGGGGCGCGGTGCGGGTGATTCCGCAAGTCGATGCAGCCGCGGAATTACTGGTCTCCGGCACGATCCTCGCTTCGGACGGTGAAACCCTGCAGTTGCGGCTGCGCGCAGTCGATGCCAGTGGCGAGGTCTGGGTCGATGATACCTTTCGCGGTCCGCAGCAAAGCCTGTTTGCCGATTTCGCTGCCAGCTTGCTCACGGCTCGCGCCAATCGCGACGCAAAGGCACTCAACAATATTATTGAGATTTCCTCGTTACGCTACGCGCTGCAACTGGTGCCCGCCGCATTTGACGAATATCTCGAAGACAGCGGCGATGGCAGGTATCGCATTCGCCGTTTGCCCGCCAGAAGTGACCCGATGCTGGAACGCATCGAACGTATTCGCGGCGTCGAATATGTGTTTACCGATGCCATTGATGCGAAATTTCGTGAACTAAGCACAGACATAGATGAAGTCTACAAGGTGTGGCGCGAATATCGGCAGAAGTATGCCTACTACCAGGCGCAGGAGGCCGAGCGCATCAGGAATGCAAAGAACAGCGCTCCGCGCGGCAGTTTCGAGGCCATTTCCGGCCACTACGAAACCTACAAGTGGGATCGGCAAGCTGCCCAGGAACAGGAGAAGTGGGCCATCGGATTCGAAAATGAAATGGCGCCAACAATCAGCGCAATCGAGGCTCGCGTCGCCGAACTCGAAGGCTGGGTTGCCGATCGTTATGATGAGTGGCGCCGGATCCTTGGCGAAATGTTCACGCTCGAGACCGAGGTGCCAATCTAGGTCAATTTTGATCGGTCGTCGACGCGGCGCTTGCCGGTATCAGGAAACCGGCGGCCAATGCAACCAGCGCCATGCTCCACACGATTATCGCGCCAGTCGGGAAATCGAGTACCGCCGACAGGGTGATGCCAATAAGATAGGAAACCGCGCCGATCGCATAGCCGATGGTCAGGCGACGTCCACGCTGCAGATGCTCTGTCGCCAGCGCCGGAATGATCAGGCTCGCAAAAACCAGGTAGATACCGACAATCTGCACTGACGCCGTTACCGCAATGGCAAAAATGACGTAGAAAGCCAGCGGGCCGAATCGGTCCCGGGTCGTAAACCAGAGTATCAACAGCCCAACGTATAAGGCTGCGATCGGCAACAGCGACGACCAGGTTGACCAGAGGATCTGTCCGACCAGTAATTCCTTCAGATGCTCGCTGCCATGCGGATTGCCGGCAAGCAACAGGATGCCACCCGTCGCTGCAAGAATGAAAAGTATGCCAATCAACGCTTCCTGTTTGCTACCCCAGCGTTTTTCGGTCCAGTGCAGGCCGATCGCCGCAAGCAGAGCCGCACTCACGGCCGCAATCTGCACCTCAATGCCATCCTGCTCCCAGTTCAGGCCGTGCGCCGCGATGACGCCAAGCCCGGCGATCTGTGCGATCGCCAGGTCGATAAAAATGATGCCACGCTTCAATACTTCATGGCCCAACGGCACGTGTGTGCTGAGTACAATAAGCCCGGCGGCAAACGCAGGGCCAATGATGGTCCAGTCCAGCAGTTCCGAAGTCACGATGTTGCTCCAAGTAATCGTGCAATGATGTCATCGAACAGGCGGAACAGATCAGTTGCCTCGTCTGTCCCGCCCACAGTCAGCGGCAATACCACCGCAGGAATTCCGGTGCGGTCCGACAACCACTCTGAGGCGCGATTATCCTGGTACGGTGCGCGAACGATTACATCCGCCCCGCCATTCTCGAATTGCGCCACCAGCCTGCCCAGGTGGCCCGCGGTGGGTGGCAAGCCGGGTACTTCCTCAAGATTGGCGACTTCGACCAGGCCCAGCCAACGCTCCAGGTAGACCCAGGACTTGTGGTGCGTAACGACTCGCTTGCCGCTGAGACCGGTTGCTGCCGCCTCCCATCGCTCGATCGCCGCACGCCAGCGCAATTGAAAATCGGCAAGACCGGCTGCGTAAGTCGCCGCGTTTTCGACATCAAGCTGTTGCATGCGCTCGGCAAGTACGCTGGCAATTGCCGCAATGTTGTGCGGATTGGTCTGCACATGCGGATTGCCCAGCGGATGAATGTCGCCGCTCGCCCGGTCGACATTCGCGCTGACGTCGAAGCGCTCGACCACACCACTGGCCTCAAGATAACCGGCGGAACCCGGCATTACTGCTGGATTGTTTGCCTTCTGCAGCAACACCGGCAGCCAGCCAATCTCGAGATCTGCGCCGCTGCAAACAACCAGGTCCGCCTGGCGCAACCTCGCGATCAGGCTGGGGCGCGCCTGGATGTAGTGCGGATCCTGCAACGCTGTGGTCGCGCTGTAGGTCGTAACCTGCTGTCCGCCAATTTCGCTCGCCAGGGCCGCCCACTCCGGTTCGCAGGCGAAGATGCTGATATTTGCCTGTGCCGCGGCCGGCAACAACACACTGAGCAGCGCAATTGTTTTTATGTTCATCATCGCTTACCTGTGCCTAGAAGCTGTGACCGCCATGGGCGCCGATGCTGAGTATGTATTGCAGCCCCCACTGGCTGTCGTCGCCCGGTCCGGCCTCGTCGCGCGTGTATTGCAGGCGCAGCCGGCTGAACTCGCTGTTCGACCAGTCGGTCATCAGGCTGTAGCGTCGCGGGTCATCGCTCGGCGCGGCAAGCGAACTGTCGTCAAAATCGGCCGCGACCGGATCCATTGCGAGTCCGTCCAGCCGCGCACCGAAACGCCAGCGCGGAAAAGGTTGATAGACCGCCTGCAGATACCAGCCTTGTTGCTCGGCGTCGTAGGCCAGCGGCCCGTCCCCGGGAACCGTGTAGTCACCGCTTTCGTCGCGCCAGACAGCTTCGCCCTGGATAACGAGGTTACGCTGTTTCCAGTTGCCGTTCGGCGCCCACTTCCAGACGAAATGCGCGATAGTCGTATCCGTATCGCCGTTGAATATCAGCGGTTCATCCTCATCGCCGGATTCGCGGTCAATGCTCGTGGAACGAAGCTGGGATACTCCGGCAAGCCAGCTTGAGTTGCTGCCAACATCACCACCAACATTGACGAACAGGCTGTGCGCACCGAAGCCCGAATTGTCAGCTCCGGCCGCCGGGTAACGGCTGCCGCGAAGCAACTCGGCACCGACATCGACGTAAAGGCTGGTAGGCGCAACCCAGCGCAGTTGCACACCGTCATCCAGCAACTGATCGCCAAGAAATGCCTGATACGGCAATGGCTGATCCGCAAAATCCCAGCTGTGCGCATGCTTGCTGTTCAGGTAGCCTATTCCGGAGAAAAAACGGCCGAAGCGTGCCGACAAACCGGCCGGCAAGGCCAGCGTCTCGATCCACGCCTCTTCTATTTCTATGCCGGATTCACCATCCTCAATGACCAGCGGAGCGGTCAGCCACGCGGTGAACTTGTCATCGACGTTCGCGCTGACGTTGATCTCGGCCTCACCAATTGCCAGTCCTTCCTCGAACGGTCCGGCTTCGCCGCCAAAAGGAAAACCCTGTACTGCGTAATTCGCCGGGTCATTTGCGTAGTTCCACGCCTGGCCCTGGAAGATCACGCCGATTGCAGGGTTGAACGCCGCCGACGATTCGCTGCGGGCGGCAGTTGGCGCCGCGTTGGCACTCTCCTGCTCCGCGGCGACCAGTCGTCGCTCGAGTTCGGCGATGCGCGTCTCGTAGTCGGCGCGAAGTTCATCCAGGGCTGCGCGCAGCGCCTCGATCTCGCCGTCTGCGGCGAACGTAATTGAACTTGCCAGTAGAGCGGCTGCGCAGAGAAGCTGGCCGCTTGTCTTGATGCTCATGGCACCATCTCCTGTCCTGTCTGAGAAAACTCACCGCGCAGCACACCGGCGCGCGGCATACAGATGAATTTCAGACAAGTACAGGCGGTGCACGTTCCTGATAAGAAACTAGCCGGACGCTGGTCGGCGGCGGATTCTCCGGATCGCTTGCAATCGCCATCGCTGCCGGCCGCGGCAACTCCACCATCGGCACTGAAACCGAATGCGACGGATTTACATTGCCCGCGCAGTACTCGCACTTGGCTTGATCAACCGGAATATGCGTGCTGACATGCAAGGTTAATGCTGCATGGCTGAGCAGCAAGAGCGCCAGCAGGATCAGGCAATTTTGGCGGCTGAATAAACTCATGGCTACGCTAGTCTAGCACTACTGCGGTGTCCGGCTGTTTACCAGGTAAGTCTCGTCGTCGAAGCAGGCCTCGTACTGGGCGAGAATCTCCATGCCGCGCTTTGGCCGCAGCGCCCCCGCGTCGATCTTTTCCTTAACCTGGATTTGCATACGGCGTAGCAGATCGCTCGGCGAGTATTGCACCTGCGCGAGCATATCCTTGACCTTGGCCCCGGGGATGACCTTTTCGATCCAGAAATTACTCTCCTCCTCAGCGTCGCCATAGATGTGCGCCTCGCTGACCCGCCCGAACAGGTTGTGCGCATCACCCATGATGTCCTGGTAAGCACCCATGAGAAAAAAGCCGAGGTAATACGGTTTGCCGGGCTGCAGCGGATGCAGTTCAAGGAAACTCTTGTCCTCGTTGGCGGAGACGTACTGCGTTATTTTTCCATCCGAATCGCAGGTCAGGTCGACCAGCAGTGCGCGTCGGGTCGGTCGCTCATGCAGCCGTTCCAGTGGCACGATCGGAAAAGGCTGGTCAATCGCCCAATGGTCGAGCGCTGACTGAAACACCGAAAAATCAATCAGGTACTGATCGACAAGCAGCGACTGCAGGACATAGAACTGCGGTGGCATCGGGTCCGGCTGCAAGGCGCGCAGATGCCGCATAATTGCAGAACAGCTGCTCCAGTACAGGCGCTCGATCAGCGCGTTTTGCGTTAGCGGGAAATAGCCCATCGAAAACAACGTCGACGCTTCCTGGTGAATATCGACGACATCGTGATATGCCTCGATAAGCGTATCGACATCAATCGCGCCATGCGCGGCTTCTCGCAGGCGCTGCAGAATGTCACCCAGGTTCTTTGCCAGGCGATGCTGTTCGGACGGTGGCGCGTAATCGCTATCCACATTGTCCTTTCGGAACGCGCCGAGCGTCTCGACAACCAGCACCGAGTGATGCGCGGTCATCGCGCGCCCGCTTTCCGAGAGCAGAATCGGATGCGGCACGCCGCGCGCGTCACATACATCCATGATTGCGTAGACTACGGCATTGGCATACTCCTGCTGGCTGTATTGAATACTGCCCTCCTCAAACGCGCCGGTATAATTCACGCCGAGACCACCACCGATATCGATATAACGTATGGGCAGGCCGAGACTGATCAGCTCCGCATAGATTTGCGTCAATTCCCTGGCAGCCTGTTTCAACTGGTTAATATGCGAAATCTGGCTGCCAAGATGAAAATGCAGTAGCGCGAGCTTGTGACCGGCCTCACTGGTTTGCAGTGCCGCCACGACCTGCATCAGTTCCGGCAGGGAGATGCCGAACTTTGAGTGGTAGCCGCCCGAATCGGCCCATTTGCCGGCGCCTGCAGTTCGCAGGCGGATGCGCACACCAAATTGTGTGGTTGCGCCGGCTGCATCGGCCAGCGCTATCAGATCCTCAAATTCCGCGAATTTTTCCATCACCGGAATGACGTTCTTGCCGAGACGCTGACTCGACAGGATTAGCGACAGCATCGACTGGTCCTTCACGCCATTACAGATCAAAAGCGTATCGTCGGATTCAAGTTGCGCGACGGTAGCAACCAGCTCGGCCTTGGACCCGCACTCGAGGCCCAGGCCGTACGGTTTGCCAGCATCGAATACTTCCTCGACCACCTCGTGCAGCTGATTGACCTTGATCGGATAAATGGACTGGTAAACGTTCTTGTAACCCGCATCGCGAATGGCGTCGGAGAACGCACTATTCAGCCGCCGCACGCGCGCGCGCAGCACGTCCTGGAAACGCAGTAATACGGGAAAACGAACCCCACGGCCGCGCAGCTCTGCAACCACATCCATGATGTCGATGCTCAGGGAATTGTCGTCCAGCGGTTGCACCGCCATGTTGCCGGCGGCATTGACGGCAAAAAAATCATCGCTCCACGCGGCGATCCGGTAGTGATCGGCCGCGTCTTCGACACTCCAGGTGTTGTCGCTGGGACTGCTCATGCTATTTCGTTCCTGAATTGGAACGCGCATTAAACCACGGGATGCCGCGCTATCAACATTAGAAATTCAGGCTTCGCAGTCGCAAGGCATTCGCGATCACGGAAACTGAACTGAGACTCATCGCCGCAGCAGCAATCATCGGGCTCAACAACACGCCGAAAACCGGGTACAGGACACCGGCAGCGATCGGTACGCCTGCCAGGTTATAGGCAAACGCGAAAAACAGGTTCTGGCGAATAT
>Ga0224510_10000004_pt1 | contig 246265 bp, 208 predicted proteins | sample SF_May12_sed_USG_FD_170161 | JGI IMG/M metagenome (GOLD analysis project Ga0224510, IMG submission 170161) | Sediment microbial communities from San Francisco Bay, California, United States - SF_May12_sed_USGS_4_1 | ecosystem: Environmental > Aquatic > Marine > Sediment | place: USA... | reverse complement strand
GAGGGAGCTTTTGTTTTTTGTCGTCCTTGTCCGGTGGCTTGAGAAGTTCCGGCCACCTGTGTCTTGGCATACCGACAACAGTATCCTGCCGGTCAGGGGCTAAAAACGGCTTTTTCAAGGCCGACTAGCTAACATCGACAAGGCCATTGTAACCACGCCAGCCGTCAGAATAGATGATGCTTTCTGGCCAGGCAGCTGGCCCCCCGTGCTCGCTCAAGCCCTAATCTCAATCAGGTAGACACACAACCCCTTCCTGTCATGGGCAGAGAACGTGCATCTCATCGATTATCTCCGCAGCGCCCCAATGGCCTCAGCCGCCGAACGCGCAGAACCACTATTACGCTTTCAGGCAAACAGCTCCCCTGCCAATTGTGTCACGCCCGTGAGGGTTATATCATCGAGGATGGTCCGCTGGGCAGTCAGCTCAATCTGACCTGCTGGAAACACCGCCCCATGAGGATTGGTGAGCACCAAGGAAAAGGTTTCATTCCCCTCTATCAGATTATCTGCCAGAGTCTGAACCCACACCTTGGCCCACCATTCGCCCAAGTCTAGGGTAAGTGTTCCGTGGGTGGGAATGTAGTCCTGTCCTGCGACGGCACTCCCATCGCGGGTAAAAAAATCCGCTGTGGCAATCTGTGTGGCCGGACCTGGGAGCTGGACTAAAAACCACACCCCCTGCCCTTCCTGGACCTGACGGGGGACATCTGCGCTGGCTGGGGGGGAGGTGGTATTGCCGCCGGGCGCCTGGGACTGACCGGTGCGGCTCTCAACCCAGTCCGTATAGCTGCTCACCCGTGTAGCCGCTCCGATGTCGCCCAACGATCCTTCTGCCGCCGTAGTGATATCAGTCGTCGTCCATCGGGTGACAAAACTGTTGATCCCGGCCAGTAGCCAATCGCCCCCCTGTTCAACAAATAGTCCGCCGCCGGAATCTCCTGGTGTAATCATGGCTTCGCTGCCACCCAGCCCACGATTCGCAACCCCAAGCAGATCGCCGAGAGCATCTCGGGAGATAGTGCCATCGTCGTAATCATAGAGCAATTGGTCTGCAAGGCTTCCCTGCCACCCATACTGGGATAGCGAGGTTGCGATTGCGTCAATGGTATTCTCTCCGTACCGGCGGGTTGTTGCGGCCTCGGGAATGACAACTCCCAAAGGGCTCTGCGCCTGTCCATACCCCACCAAGGTCGCGGTCTGCCCCAGCTCGGCGATTCCCGTATACAGGCCATAGCGGTCAATGATCGGAGGAGCCGCCTGCTCCAAGGTTACCAGGGCCAGATCATGCCAAACCCCCAGGCTGTTAATCACTACATCCGGATAGTTTTCCACGGCCTGAATCCTACGCGATACAGTACCGCTTGCCGTGACGAAAACCACCGAACTATCCGTCAGCACCAGATCATCCAGAAGATGAGCCACGGTGAGGAGATGCAGGCCTGATGCAAGCAGCACCCCTGAACCGGAGATCAAACCGTCATGGATACGGGCCACCCCTGACCAATCGGCATCATTGCTTACTCCGGTACTGTCATATCGGCTGACACAAGGGGTATAAATCATTGCTTAAACCTTGTTAAGAAAGGAAAGATGAACGTGTTTCGAATCAAGCAGAGGCTGAGCCATTTTACCGTATATTTGACTCGCAGTTCATCTATCATGGCGCATCTCACATCTAATCACGCGCGAAGTTCGACGCCGTTTTTTTAAAGATACCTCGTCCATCTTAACTTTGACCTGATTTCCCCCTTGCCGGGAGAGTAAAGGACTTCCACCTCCAAGTGAGTGCGCCATGCCGGGCGCACCAAAAAAAAGCCCTACCGGAAATTCCGGCAGGGCTTGATGTGAACAGCAACCAACTAAGGTGTTATGCAAAAAGCATAAGCAAAATTAGAAGGTCATGGTCAGCGAGTGTGTCATGAGGTAGATATTGTTGGTGGTGTCGACGGTGGTGTTGCCATTGAAGTAATCGCCGGTATCCAAGTAACCGAAGTGTGCCTCATAGGTGAGGTTGTCAAGCAACTTGTAAGCTGCACCAACATTGTACTCCCAACCGTACTCGTCGTCCTGAAGGGTATTGGCAACAGAAACTTCGTCCGCCTTGGCCCAACCGATTGCACCGTGCAGGGTCAACTCCTTGGAAACTGCATAGTCGGCTGCAGCAACAACTGCATGTACGCCGGAATTGCCCAAGGTAGCGGTGTGGCCGCTGAACAGATCGTTGTTCAGCATGCCGGTGTGACGACCGGTCAGGATGTAGAGGGGTTCGAAGAGGTCACCGGTGCCGGAGGAGCTGGCAGCATTGAGCTCATCATCCGCACTGTTGTCATCGCCCTGAGAATAGAAGTACATGAGGCTCGGGGTCAGGGCGTCAAACTTCGCACCAACCTGAATCATACCTGCCCAAGAATCATAATCGGGATCAAGGGTGGCTGCCGCATCATAGTCAACTTCGCCAAAGAAATGGGTCAGCTCGGCGTTAACAAAAACGTTGTCCATTTTGTACTTGCCGTAGGCAGTCAACTCATTCTTCGAATCGGCGCGAGTGAGGTTGGTCATGTTGTTGGTGTAGCCGTAATGGATACCGGAATCCAAGTTGTCGGTCTTGTAGTACAGACGAGCAACATAGGTGTCGGAATCGGTATCGGATTCACCGGTTGCAACCTGGAAATTATCAGTGTTCTTCTGGATGTAAAACAAGGTTGACCAAGGTCCATCTGCGAGGAAGGAGGGCCACAACATGACCCGGTCACCGCGGCCATCGGCATCACGGAAAGCGGTGCCATAAGCACCACCCGGTACGCGACCGAAGCGCATCTTACCGATGGGTGAGGAATAATCCATGTAAAGGTGCCATACTGAAACATCGCCGCCCATATTGCTGGCGTTCTGCTGCAGATCGCCATTGGCCTGGTTGCCCCAGAAGGTATCGTCAGCCAAACGAATGTTGGCCATCATGGAGATCTTATCGTTGACCTTCATGGTGGGCTTGATCTCGAAAGTGTGCAGCCAGTAAGCATCAGACGCGTTGTCTGCGCCGGCAGGCTCAGTAAGGTCAAGACCCGTGCCAGCGGCGTCGGATACGTATGCGCCTTCAACCATGTAATGGCCGCTCATCTTGAATTCAACGGCACCGGCAGTGGAGGCCAGTCCCGCGACCAGGCCCAACGCTGCGACTGTGGATAATACTTTTTTCATCTCTTATCTCCTTTGATAAGTATTAATAAAAAAAAGAACTTAAGTGTTTAAACCAAAATTACAGAACAAAAGTCAAGTTTTTTTTACCGGGGGTGTAATTTTTTTAACTAGTGTAGTTATCACCCAACGGACTTAAGCTGTCAACAATATTTCCTGTTCGAATGCTTCACATTAAACGGCATCCGTCATTCAGCCTTCTTTCTTTTGTTGACGATTAAGATGCCGTTAATAATTTTTCCTGCCGCTTTATTGCTCCTGCTTTTTGGTAAAATCCAGCTGATAGATGAGCATGGTGGAGGTCTGCTCGGTAAACATGTCTAACGCCCCGGTGTTCAAGATGATGCCCACCAGCAGTTCAGCCCCCTTCTTGTCGGCATTGGGCCGCAACAGGTAATCCACGATATAACCGTCTATCTTTCGGGTCCGCCACAGCTCGGTCAGGGCGAGGCCGTTCCAGGTCAAGGCGTGGATTTCGCCGGAGGGGTAGTTTTTCATGTTTTCAAAAAGACGCGACGAGGTGGAAAGATTCTTGTTGATGATAATGTCCAGCTGACCATCGCCATTCACGTCATAAGCGATGATCCGCGAGGGAATATAGAAGCGAGCCGAGCCTTCCTGACCGCTGGTTTTGCTTGCGCCAAGGGCCTCGATCCCACCGATGAAGCGGGTGGTGCCGCCGTAAAAATCGTCGCTCTTCCAGAGGACGGTGCCGCTGGGGCGCATTACCTTGAGTCGGTCATACTGGTCGATGGCAATGATCTCGCGGGTGCCGTCGTTGTCGAGGTCGGCAATGGTGAACTCAAAGAGATTGACACTGTCCGGGACCTCCATGGCGCTGCCAGCTTTCAATGCACCATTGCTCAGCTCAAGCCGAAAGATTCCTGGGGCCACGGCCTTGTCTGAATCGGACCGTTGACCGGCTAATACTATGCCCTCACCAGGGACGGGCATGGCCCGGACATACCACCTGACATCCTGAAAAAGATAGTTAGCCTTGTCCGTGCCGAGCCACTCAAAGGCGAATGAATGCGGTTCCTTGCTATCCGCCGCACTTACGTAGATTTCCGGTTTGCCGTTTTTGTTCAGATCCGCCACGGTGATGGCGTGGATGCGATACCCGACCTTGCCGGGAATCTGGCCGACCTTGCTCAACCGGTTGTTGTCTCGTTTATAGATCTGTACTGAGTCGTAATCGGCGTAGATGACTTCTTCCTGACCGTCACCGTCAAGATCGGCCATTTCCATAAATTGAAGGGTCATCTTCATGTTTTGGGTCTTCTGGAACTCGCCGGTCATGCCCTTGGGGTAGATAAAGGGCGAACCGCCTCCCATGCCGGTGCGGCCGGCAAAGGCTCGGTCAGGATGGGCGGTGGCATACTGCGGCTGTGCTTGGGCACCTTGCGGTCCGATGGCCTGGGGCTGAAGTATTGCCGAGGCCGGACGTTTGTGGTCGAAAATTTTTTCGCCGATGTCCCAGGCCATGGTGTCGATGCTTTGGATAATCTCACTTTCGTTCTTGGCCGTGGCATAAAAACTTTGGGGTGCGCCCTTGGCCACATCAATAACCTTGGCATCAAGAGAGAGGCTGCTTCCCAGAGCGGTGAGGCTGCCCGCCACCAGATAATCGGCCTGCAGGCTCTTGCCCAGCTTTAGAAACGCCTCTGTCTGGGTTGGAGTCCCGGCAGTGGCCAGGGCCTTGTCCACCACGCCCTTGTCGATGACGGTGAGGCCGATTTCCGAGGCAAGGCGACTGGCAAGCATATCACGGATTCCGCTGGTCAGGTAGCTCATGTCCTGCTGGGCGTTGGCCTTGAAAGGCAGAAAGGCGATGCGCCCGGTTTTGGCAGCTGCCCCGATGGTCGGCAGCGCAATATGCATGGCGAATATCAGTGCGGTGAGCAAGGCCGGTAAAAGGACTGTGCGCTTGGTTTGTTTGGACATGACCGGTTTCCTTATTGAAAAGAAGAATGATTTTCCGTAGAATTCAAAACTTAAAGCTTACCCCGAAAAAACGCGGAAGGGCAAGAGTTTTTTGTGTACCGGTGGGCTATGTGATGTTGTGCGCAACGGCTTTGCGATAATCGCGGCTGAAGCTTTTTTTCTGACAGTGTTAAAGGACAAGCATGAAAACCACCATCTATCTCATCCGACATGGCCTGACTGCAGCAAATAATGACGATGTTTTTGCCGGACGTACCCAGGAACCCTTGCATCCCGAGGGTGTAGCCCAGATTGTTGCGGTTGGTAAACAGCTTGCCGGTTGCGGCATCTGCAAGATATTCTGCGGCCCGCTGGCGCGCACTCGCCAGTCTGCCGGGATCGTGGCAGATCAGCTTAATGTAACGGTGGAAGCGAATGAGGCCTTGACCGAGATCAACATTCCTCACTGGGACGGGCTGAAAAAGGAGATGATTCGGGCAAGATTCGGCTCTGAATATCCAACCTGGCACGACGATCCGGCAGGATTTTATGTGGCGGGTTGTGAGACCATTGGTGAGGTGCAGAACCGAGCCGTTGCCTGCATGGAAAGAATCTTTCAAGGGTATCCCGGCCAGAATCTGCTGGTTGTCAGCCATTTGATCGTGGTCCGGAGCTTGCTTCTGCATTATCAGGCGCGGCCAATTGAGGATTTCCGGGCGATCAAGGTTGGTAATGCCCAGGTGTCGCAGATTGTTAGGAATGGGTTGGGTGGAACGACGGTGGCGTTGTAATTAGGTTTGTTGCGCTTATCCTTCGGCCTTGTTGACTTCTCTCATATCTTCTGATGCCCCGAGATGAATTAACGCAGCCATTCGGCATTCTCAGGATGAGCGGATTATGTCAAAAAGGACAGCGTTTTTCCGTTCACCCTGATCTTTTTACCCGACCCAACAATAATCAAGGGACAACGAGACCGCCAATCACCTCGCTGATCCCGGAAAGTTTATTATCCGTCAGATAACGGGCAAGCCCTTCTACTATATCCTGGCTGGCGCGGGGATTGACAAAATTCGCGGTGCCGACCTCGATGGCGGTTGCACCTGCCAGAAGAAATTCCAGGGCATCCTCCGTGGTGGTGATCCCACCGATGCCGATCACAGGAATCTTGACGGCCTGGGCTACCTGCCAGACCATGCGCAGGGCGATGGGCTTGATTGCCGGGCCGGATAGCCCCCCCACGACATTGGCCAGTCTCGGCCTTCTGGTTTTGACATCAATGGCCATACCCAGCAGGGTGTTGATCAGGGAGACCGCCTGTGCTCCTCCCGCCTCCACGGCCCTGGCAATTTGACTGATATCGGTGACATTGGGTGAGAGCTTGACGATTACCGGCAGCGTGCTATGCGTACATACTGCACGGGTAACGGCTTCGGCCATTGCGGGATCGGTGCCGAAGGCAACCCCACCCTTTTTCACATTGGGGCAGGAGATATTGACTTCCAGCCCGCTGATCCCTTCAACCTCGCTCAGTCGTTGGGCCAGGGTTTGATATTCTTCCAGGCTGTCCCCCAGGATATTCACGATAACCCTGGTGCCTATCTCCTTTAAATATGGAATTTTTTCGGAGATAAAGCGATCCAGCCCCACGTTTTCTAGACCAATGGCGTTGAGCATGCCTCCGGCCGTTTCCACGATTCGGGGCGGAGGGTTTCCCCGGCGCGGAGCCAGCGAGATCCCCTTGACCACCACTCCACCAAGATGGTGGAGATTGACATAGGGCTCGAATTCCTTGCCATAACCGAAGGTACCGGAAGCGGTGAGCACGGGATTCTTGAAAACGACACCGCCGACGGTGATGTGCATATCCGGTTGGTTCATAGCCAGGCCACCTCCTCTGCCTTGAAAACAGGACCGTCCTTGCAGACATGGAGATACGGGCCGGACAGATCACCCCGAGGTACCGCACACCCAAGGCAGGCGGAGATCCCGCAGGCCATCATGGTTTCCAGGGAAACCTGACACTGCCAGCCGTGGCCGCGACATTCCTTAACCACCGCCTTCATCATCGGGTGGGGGCCACAGGTGCATACCGTCCAATTGTTGGCAGGATCAAGGTGGTGCTTCAAAAGTTCGGCTACAAAACCATGATGACCAAGACTCCCGTCATCGGTGGCGAAATGGGTTTCCTTCACACCGATATCCATAAAATCCCGAGGCAAAGGGCCAAATTCGGCAGCTGTTCGTGCGCCAAGCAAAACGACACATTTCGGCGGTTTGCTTGTGCGCAGGATTTCCTTGGCTAGAAAATAAAGGGGGGCAATGCCCATGCCACCGCCGACCAGACAGATCGCTTGCTTGCCTGCGAGATCAAAGCCATGGCCCAGCGGTCCGTTCAGGTTCAGCCTTTGACCGGGGCTCATGGCCGCGAGCATCCGCGTACCCTTGCCGACAACCTTGAACATAAGCTGCAACTGCTCGTTGCCTATGGTCTGGTGAATGGAGAGAGGCCGCCTAAGGAGAGGATCGTAGCCCGGATTGGTTCGGACCATAACAAATTGACCGGGCCTGGCATTGCTTGCAATATCCGGGGCGGTCAGGGTCAAACGAAATATTTCCGGGGCGAGTTGTTCTTGCCGGACAATCTCACCCTGTTCTTCAAATTGATTCATGCGTATTCCAAATGATTTTCAGATGGGGGCACGCTTCAGTTCGTCTCGGGATATACCCTTCGACAGGCGCTGGGTCGTGCATGTTCATGGCCGGATAACCACTCGAAAATATTGATTATCTTGAGTTTTGCCCAGGGAGGATAAGCGACAGTACCCGCTCGAGATCATCGTGGGAATAGTACTCGATTTCCACTTTCCCCCGGGTCCCGCTTTGAACGATCCGCGCCTTTGTATCCAGGTAATTGACCAAGCCGTTGGCCAAGGACTTGCAGTAGGATTCAGGCAATTCATTTGCCGACTTTCTCGGCTGACGTTTTGCGGTGCTGCCTGCTGCGGACATTTTTTTCTTTTGTCTCTGAGCCAGTGCTTCTGCCTGTCGGACAGTAAGCCCCTGCTCGACAATCTCGTTTCTGACCTCGCGCATGGTCTCTTCATCGCCAACGCTGAGCAGTACTCTCGCGTGCCCCATGCTCAAAACGCCGCGCACCAGATCTTCCTTGGCAAAATCGGGGAGCTGGTTGATCCGCAGGGCATTGGCCACGGTTGATCGCTCCTTGCCAACCCGCCTTGCCACCTCTTCCTGGGTCAGATTGAATTCCTTTACCAAGCGTAGGTAAGCCTCCGCCTCCTCCAAAGGATTCAGATCCTGACGCTGGATGTTTTCGATGAGCGCCAGTTCAAGCCGGTCAAGGGGGGTGACGTCTTTTACCAGAACAGGGACCTCATCAAGGCCCGCCATCTTTGCGGCCCGCCAGCGTCGTTCTCCGGCGATGATCTGATAGCGGCCCTCAGCCCCATGCTCACACACGACCAGGGGCAGCAAAACGCCCTTTTCAAGGATAGAAGCGGAAAGTTGGGCCAGCGCCGTATCATTAATATCCTTCCTGGGCTGATTCGGGTTGGCCTCGATAAAGTCGATGGGACACAAAAAGTATTCCCGGCCACCTGAACCGCCGGATGGCAACAGGGCGTCAAGGCCCTTACCGAGGGCCGAGGCTGTTTTTTTAATCATGATTTCACTCCCTCTTGCGCCGCAACCTTTGGTTGCTTGCGGAGAAACTCTTTTCCAAGCTGCAGGTAGCTGGCCGCCCCGGTTGACCGCTTATCATAAACAATCGCCGCCTGGCCGTGGCTCGGGGCCTCACTGAGGCGGACATTGCGCGGAATAACCGTGTCATACACCCGGCCCTGGAAATGGTTTTTCACTTCGGTGACGACCTGATGCGTCAGCTTATTTCGGCCATCATACATGGTCAGAAGCAGACCCTCTATGGCAAGAGCCCGATTATACGAATTTTTCACCAGGCGGATGGTACGAACCAATTGACTCAATCCCTCAAGGGCGAAATATTCGCACTGCAAGGGGATAAGCACGGTGTCGGCCGCAGTGAGGGCGTTAATGGTCAGCAGGCCCAGAGAGGGGGGGCAATCGATAAAAATGTAATCATAATCCCCACGGACAGAGGAGAGGAGATTCGCAAGATATCGCTCTCGCTTTACAGCGGTCATCAGTTCGACCTCTACCCCGATCAGATCGATATGGGTGGGGAGAACAGAAAGCTTTTTCAGGCCGACTACCGGCTGTATAACCTCAGGAGCTTCCGCTTCCCCCATGTAACAATGATAGAGGTGGGTCCCTCCATTGGCTCGACTGACACCCAACCCGCTGGAGGTGTTCCCCTGCGGGTCGGAATCCACCACAAGGACCTTCTTGCCGAGCAACGAAACCGAGGCTGCCAGATTTATCGCGGTGGTTGTTTTCCCAACGCCGCCTTTCTGGTTCGCCAAGGCCACTATTTTTGCGTCCTTTCCCATACTGAAAAACCTCAACCGCGTGATGATTCCCGGCTAAAACTCGCCTGTTTTTCAGGCGCAAGCCACTGCCGGGGAGCAAGCAATGGTCAGGCTCCCCCACCTGTGGTCTATACTAACACACTCCGCACGGCGAGTCCCTTGATTTTTGCGATGCATTTTTCTTTTTTACAGGTCGGGCAAAAGGAAAAATATACACATGTTCCACGTGGAACATGTGTATATTTTTCCTTTAATTCTATGCTGTTAGGATGGAAACAATGAGCTCGGTGGTACGTGTCATGTCTCGCAGGTCGATGGATTCTTCGGTGCTGTGCACATGGTCCATGCCGATTCCGATGATGGCGGTTTGCAAGCCTTTTCCGTTGAAAATGTTGGCGTCGCTGCCGCCACCCGCCCGCTCGTAACGGATTTCACGCTGAAGACGGGCGGCGGCTTTGTCAACCCGTTGCAACACCGGGGCGTTGCGGGCAAGATGCATGGCCGGGTATTCCTGGGAGATATGAAAGTCGAGACGAGGTCGAACCCCTGATGCAAGCTGCGCGCCAAGCTCCGGTTGCCAGTTGTCGATGACAGCTTGAACGGTATCTTTGATCTGTTGGGAATAGGCCGCGAGTTTTTCCGAGGAGTGGCTCCGCACTTCTCCCTCCACCACGGCGCTTTCGGGAATGATGTTTGTCGCCTTGCCACCAGTGATACGCCCTATATTGGCAGTGCTTTCTTCATCAAGGCGGCCCAGGCGCAGATCGGCAAGACAACGGGCAGCAAGCTGAATGGCGTTGATTCCCCTTTCAGGGTGCAGGCCTGCATGGGCTGCCGCGCCGGTGACGGTAAAGTGGAAATGGTTGGCGGCAGGAGCGCCGATAATGAGGAGATCCACCCCGGTGCTGTCGAGGGCATAGCCCTCCTTGGCCCGGAGCAGGGAGATATCCAAGGCCTTGGCGCCCCGCAGGCCAATCTCTTCGCAGGTGGTGAAAACAAGATCGAAAGACAGATGCGGAAGGCGGGCCTCTTTAATGGCGCGAACCGCCTCAAGAAGGATTGCAATGCCGGCCTTGTCGTCACCGCCAAGGATGGTATCACCTGCGCTGGTAAAACGAGTGTCATTTCTGAGAACCTGTATCCCTCTCCCAGGTTCCACAGTATCCAAGTGGCAATTAAAAAAGATCGGTTCTCCAGGGAGATCCCCGGGGAAGTGGATAACCAGATTGTTTGAGTTGGAACCGGTGGCGGTGCGGGAGTCATCCTCGGCGATGATGGCTTCGGGAAATTCCTGCATCACGAGGTTTTTGAGAAAACGGGCAAACCGCTCTTCTTCGCCGGAGGGGCTGTCAATGGTACACATTTCGGTAAAAATCCGAGCAAGACGTTCGCTGTTTATATTCATGCAACTCCCTCTGTTTCCTTGTTGCGGTTAAAGACAAAATACTCTATGATAATCATTATCATCTTCCGGGTGATAATTGGTCGAATGAGTCACTTGGCATTTGAGTACGCCTCGTGTATCGGGGTAACAGGGAAAGAATAATGCACCTGTCCTTGCGGGGCGAGAAAATAATCACGGAAAAACAACGGCCGGCGAGTCGTCTCCGTGCTCAAGGCTAAAAGTATCTAACTCAAGGCATCTGGCAAGAGGAATCTATTTTTTTGCCGAACAATTACTTTCAATACAGTACGGGAGGTCGCAGCATGGCAATATTCAAATGTGAAAAATGTGGAGCAACCAAAGAGGGCAGGTGCAAACCAAAAAAATGCGGCGATTGCGGCGGCAGCGACTGCATGATCAAAAAAGAAGAAAAATCTTCGGGATGCGGCTGCACTTGCAAGGCGAAAAAATAATCAACCCATAAAGACAGTTCCTTGAAAGGCCTCCGCTGGTAAAGCTGAGGCCTTTTTTTTGCCATGGAATGCAGGAATTCGTGGTTGTAAACGATCATTGCGGGAAGGAGCGCCCCCGGATAGGATAGAGCAAGGATCAGACCAACAGAGAAGTATGTTTTAAGGCAGGACAAATGAGGGGGCAGGGAGATGAACGAGGCAGCAACTCAGGCGACCCATACCATAGTTTTTGAGCCCAGCGGGCGAAAAGTTCAGGTCGGAGCAGGAGTATCGATTATAAAGGCGGCCAGAGAGGCAGGCATTCACATCAATGCTTCCTGCGGCGGCAGCGGGGTGTGCGGCAAATGCAAGATTATCATAGAAAAAGGCGAGGTTGACGGGGGAGGCAGTGAAAAATTCAGCCCCCAGGAGAAAGAAAACGGCTATCGTCAGGCATGCACCGCAACAGTTGTCGGGGATGCCTCAATCCGGGTGCCGGAATCCTCGGGCCTGAAAAGCGGCGGGCTGGGAACTGCCGTGCCGCTCAGGCATCGAGCCAGAATGCATGTTTACGACATTGAAGAGCTTCGAGAACAAGGTATCTTTGTCCCCCCGGTTGTCAAACTCTGCCTGCAGATTCCTCCACCTTCGGCCGAGGATAACATGGCGGATGCCGGCAGGCTTATTCATCAGCTCAGCAGCCGCTACGATGAACGCAAGGTGGTTGTAAATCTGGCGATTTTGCGGCAGCTGCGCAAGACTCTGCGGGAAGATAATTTCCGAATAACCGTTACCTGCGCCCGGCCGGTGAATGTCTCGGGTAAATCCTATCTCACCAACATCCAGGGAGGCGACTGGACCCACCGCAGCTTTGGCCTTGCCTTCGATATCGGCACAACCTCGGTCTACGGGGTGTTGGTGGATCTCAATTCCGGCAAGGTACTGGCCAGGGGCGGGGAATACAACGGCCAGTTGGGCTATGGCGAGGACGTGATCTCGAGGATCATCTTCGCGGAAAAAAAAGAGGGGTTGGCCAAAATGCAGGAGTTGGTGGCAACCACCATCAACAGTATCATCAACACCCTGCTGAAGATGGCCAGCCCAGGCGACACCGAGGAAAAAGGCGGTATCACCCGCGAGGAGATAACCTCCATTACACTGGCGGGCAACACCACCATGACCCATCTCCTCCTAGGACTAGAGCCGGACAACATCCGCCGCGCTCCCTATGTGCCGGTCACCACCTTCCTGCCGCCCATCAGGGCAACCGATCTGGGCATCAATCTGCCGCACACCGCCGTGGCACTGGTCTATCCATCTATCTCCAGCTATGTGGGAGGCGATATTGTCGCCGGGGTCATGGGCTCGGGCATGTACCGCACCGAATTGATCACCCTGTATATCGACATCGGCACCAATGCGGAGATTGTCGTCGGCAACCGGGAATGGCTGGTGTGTGCTGCCTGCTCCGCCGGGCCGGCCTTTGAGGGCGGCGGCATTACCCACGGAATGCGGGCGGCCATCGGCGCCATCGAGGATTTCAGCATCAATCCCCAGACCCTTGAGCCGATGAATATCACCCTGGGCAACAAACCGCCGGTGGGCATCTGCGGTTCTGGATTACTGGCCATCATCGCCACCCTGTTCGAGCAGGGGGTAGTCGGCAGAAGCGGAAAATTCCGCCGGGATTTGGATACGGACCGAATCCGGGAAGGGCGCAGCGGACATGAGTATGTGCTGGTGTGGAAGGAAGAGGCGGGAGTGGAACACGATATCGTCATCAATGAGGTGGATATCGAGAATTTCATCCGGGCAAAGGCGGCGATCTATGCCGGGATCACAACCCTGGTGGAACAGGTGGGCCTGGCAATCACCGACATCGAACAGGTTATCCTGGCAGGTGCCTTTGGCAGCTATATCGATCTGGATTCAGCCATGACCGTCGGCCTGCTGCCGCAGGTGGATGCTGATCGGGTGCTCTATGTGGGGAACGGTTCACTCATGGGTGCGTGGATGAGCGAGATGAGCAACCATATCAGACGGGATGTGGTGGAGGTGGTTCGGAAAATGACGAGCTTCGAACTTTCGGAGATGCAGTCCTTCCAGGAACAGTATATTGCCTCACATTTCCTGCCGCATACGGATATCAGTCTCTTTCCTCGCGTGGCGGAAAGGATAGCGGAGATCCGCAGAGGCGATTAAATCGATCTTCCGGCTGGTTTTGCGTGTCCAAGGCCTGTGTGGGACGGCTTGAAGGTAGGGTAGAAAGAGGCTAGGCTGCAAGCTCCTCGTTACCATTGAGGGAAACCTCCATGGCCCGTGCCGGGCAGACGGAAACACACAGACCGCAGGCCGTGCATTTTTCCTCGTCGAACAGCACTGCCATATCGGGTCGGTGGAGAGCGAGCGCGCCGGTTGGGCAGATGCCGGTGCAGGCGCCGCACTGGTAACATTTGTCATCATCGCGGCGAATATTGCCGGCCATGCTTTTCACTGTAACCCCCATTTCGTTCAGGTAGGCGATCCCCTTCTTGACATTGGCCTTGTGGCCGATGATTTCGAGAACCATGACCCCTTCCTGCTGGAGGAGGATGGTGGCCTTGAGGATATTGAACTCCAGGTCGTACTTCCGAACCAGATTGCTGATGATCGGCTGGTCAATGACTTCCTTGGGGAACTTCAGGACATAAATTCTAGTATTCATGACTGTGTCTCCAGCAGGGCGGACAGCTGCGCTAAAACAGCTTCCACCGGCAAATCGGTTGACAGGGTTATGAGCTGAGCCGGAGTAAGTTCAGCCGGGGGTTCAAATCTCTCTTTTTGTTTCAGGTAGATTTCCCAGCGCCCATCCGAAACCGCCTCTGGGTCAAGAGCTCTCTTGGCCATGCGGCGTTTCATTTCCTCTTCCGGACAGATACAGAGAATACAATATAGCCGAACACCCAGACGCTGCGCAAGCATCCGCACTTGGTCGCGGTCGCTTTTCCGCTGATACGAGGCATCGAGCACCACTCCCCGGCCACGGGTAATATCCTGTTCCGCGCGGGCGAGCAGAGCCGCATAGGTTCTGGCTGTGAACTCGCTGGTATAGATTCCCTGATCGGCAGTTTCACGCTGGTGGGTTTGGGGAGAGAGTCCGGCCAACTCCTTGCGCACCACATCGGAGTTGTAATAGGCAAGGGTGTGACGTTCGGCCCAGGCCTGGGCCACAGTGCTCTTGCCCGTGGCGATCAGGCCGAAAAAAATAAACAGGTCAGGCTGCGGCATAGCGTTCAGCCAGGGCGAAGTATTTTTTTGCCAAGGCAAGACAGTTGTCGGCGGTTGCGGGATCAACCTCAGGGGCATGGGCGGTGAAAAGGCCGATCTTGCCCCGGACATAGGCCCGATAACATTTATAGAAGTTGAGCATGGGCAGCAGGGTGGTATCGTTCGCAGCCCGGCAAAAGTGCTCGATAAAATAGCGGGAAAGCTCGGGTAAGCCATGGAAATCAAGGTCCATGGCCAGGAATGCCACGTCGCTTGCCACATCGCAATAACGGAACCGCTCGTTAAACTCGATACAATCGTAGATGAAAATCTGGTCGGCAAGGCAAATATTGGCGGAATACAGATCGCCATGGCAATCCCGAACCCGGCCCTCGGCGATGCGGGCGGCAAAGAGCTGCTCGTTGCCGAGAAAAGCGCGCGCGTAGCTGCCGATAGACTCGAACTGCTCCCGGCTCAAGGCGGCACAGCCGATGAAGCCTTGGGTTTGGTCAAAATTTTCCAGCACATTGACGCTCACGGCCTGGGCGGTTCCGAATTTTTCAATGGCAGGCCCACTCTCGGCCCTGGCATAAAAAGGAACCAGTATGGCGATAATCCGGTCCAAGATCTCCCTGGTGAGTCCGCCTTGAGCGATGACCTTGGCCATCATCCGCTCTTCCGGCATTCGTGCCATTTTTACGGCGTACTCAACGGGAATCCCTGGGCCGTCCAGGGCAAAGGTCGAATCTTCCTGCTGAGTGATCGTAGTCAGGCCAAGGTACAGAGAAGGGCACAACCGCCGGTTTAAAACCAGCTCCTGCTCGCAGAAATGCCTACGCTTTTCCAGGGTGGTAAAGTTGAGAAAACCGAAGTCCACGGGTTTCTTGATCTTGTAAACAAAGTCGCCAGCCAGCAGCACATAGGAAATATGGGTTTGCACCAGGGATATTTCCGGCGCGGAATGCGGGTATGCCTCCGGCCTGAGCAGCGCCTGGATATATGGCGGCAAGGTTGAATCAGCCATGAAAGCCTCCGGGGGATAGAACTCAATGCCGAGAATCGACAGGAATATCGAACAGACAACACTATAAAAGAGGTGATCATAACAGAAACATTTATTTCCGTAAACCGTGGAACAAGGCGTGGGCATAGAGAAACCGCGACCTTTTGAAAATACGCCTCATATTTTCTCCGGACAATGCCGAGAAGTACAGTGAAAGCATCTTGAAATCATACGACAGAGGCAGAGGAAAATGATACAGGCGAACAGAGAGATCCTCATCGTGGACGATACGGCGGTACTCCGCAATATCATGAAAGTGCAGTTACAGCGGATGGGTTTTTCCAGGATTTATGAAGCCTCGGATGGCAGCGAGGCCATGAAAATCCTGCACGCCCGGAGGATTGATCTTGTCATCTCCGATTGGAATATGCCGGTGATGAGCGGGTTTGAACTGTTGCGGGAAATACGCGCCAGTGAGATTTTCAAGGATATCCCCTTCATCATGGTTACGGCGGAAGCCACCGAATCCCGGATCAGCATGGCCTTGCAGCTGAAGGTGGATGAGTTGATTTTAAAACCCTTCACCCTGGAGATTCTCGAACGAAAAATCCTCCGGGTCATTCAATAACCGCAATAGCTTTGTAACTCTTTGCCTTGGTGTTACGGGGCAGAGGCCTTTTTCCCTTTTTGTGAGTCCATCAATTTGGGCGGAACTGGATCCAGGTTTCTTAAGCTCTCCAACAGCGTATCCAAAGCAAAACCGGCACATGCCAGCCGATTTTTTTCCAGGGCCGTCACTGCCCGACCGGCCATTTTGGCCCCTGCCTGGTAATACCCATACTCTCCCTTAATATAAAAACCCGCCGCCCGGATCATGGCCTGGAGAATCTCTTTTTCCGCGCCACATGCCCCATGCCATGCCTGCTCCAGAATTTCGTGGACCTCGAAAAAAAGCCCCAGATCCCAAAGCACCAACGCCCTGGACAGGGCATCGCCGGCACCTGTCCGCGCGATCATTTCAAGAGCCTTGGCATAGCCGGTCAAGCGCGCCTCAATATAGGCGACATAGGGAGCTGCCAACCCTTTTTGCAGATAAGATTCAGCAACGGCACGGACCGGAGCAAGATCATTTTCAGCCAGCGCCGAAGAGAGCGCCGCGGAAAGTTCATTTCTGATATCTCGGCTCAAGCGATCCTGAAACGGTTCAAAACCAGGGGGATTCATGGAGGCGATTATTGGTAGAGGTCGGGGTAGAGCTTTTTAAGGCAATCCGGGCAGATACTGTGGGTAAAATCGGCCGAGGTTTTAGCGGAGATGAACTTCTCAACGGTACTCCACGAGTCCGGGTCACGGGGGTCGCCATCACCGTTGCGGATTTTTTTACAGGAAGAGCAGATGGGCAACAGGCCGTGCAGGGTATTTTTTATCTCAAGGAGCATTCTGGTCTGAATGTGAAGACCAAGGAGCACGAAGATGGCGCCAAAGAGAAAGACAAGGCCGACAAGAAGCTCACCGACAAAAGGAAGGTCAAAGAAAAAAAGCCCTGCCACCACGCAGTAACCCAGGAGAAAAAAGAACATCAGCCTCCGATGCAGACGCAGGGAACGGATGATCTCCGTTCTGCAACGCGCGGGGATGAAAGGAGTCAGGATGTTGAGTTCCCGGGCCTTGACAAGATTGAAGAGCATGACAACTGCTCCGATCAGGATCATGGCAAAGCTCAGGTTGTGCTGCATGGGAGGTGCTCCTCATAGGTCAGTTAATGATTTTCTTAAATATATCAATTTTTCATTCAAGAAGCCATTTTTTTTCTGAAAAGGCCGTTGTTTTCACAGGCTGCGGGAGCAGGATCAAGGGTCAGGGTTATGAGACTGTTCGGATTCGCCCGGGTGAGCAGGGCGCCGTTTCGGTCGGTGAGGCAGAGTACGGTGTGGGCGGTATTGTTAAGGCCGCGACCCAGATATTCGAGACGGTCGCCCACTTCGATGGGGTTGCGCGTTTCAATAATCGGCTGAAGGCCCGTCTGCCGGACGATACCCACCGGGGCATAATCGTAACTGATCAACGGGCCGTTGTAGAGCATATCAACGGTGGTTGGTTGCTGGTCGAAGAAGTTTTCCGTGTAGCCCCGCGAACCGATTTTCAGCAGCTCTTCTCGGAAAGAGGCGGGCAAGGTGGCGTCGGAAGGAGGCTGGGCAAGGCCATGCGAGGCCCAATAATCAAGGGCTGCCCGGTAGAGACGGGTTATGGCCCCCACATAGTACACGCTTTTCATCCTTCCTTCGATCTTGAGGCTGTCCGCCCCGGCCCGGATCAGTTCGGGCAGCCGGTTAAGCAGACAGAGATCCTTGGCGTTGAAGATATAGGTGCCGCGGTTGTCTTCTTCCACCGGGAAGAACTGGCCGGGACGTTTTTCCTCTTCCAGCCGGTAGTGGTAGCGGCAGGGATGGGCGCAGTTGCCCTGATTGGCATCGCGGCCCGTAAGATAGAGGCTGAGCAGGCAGCGACCCGAGTAAGAGATACACAACGCCCCGTGCACGAAGATCTCCAACTCCGTTTCGGTGGCCTGCCGAATGGCGGAAATCTCGGCCAGGGAAAGCTCCCGGGCAAGATTGAGACGTTTTACCCCCTGGCCGGCCCAGAAACGCACGGACTCCAGGTTGGTGACATTGGCCTGGGTACTGAGATGGATCGGTAGTTCCGGTACCACCCGGCGGGCAACGGCGAGGATGCCCGGGTCGGAGATGATGAGGCCGTCCACTTTCGCATCGCGCAGGTCGGTCAGATATTTTGGCAGTTCGGCAAGGTCGTCATTGTGGGCAAAGATGTTGATGGTGGTGTATACTTTAACCCCGTGTCCGTGGGCATAGGCCACGGCCTGGGCGATTTCCTCTTCGCCGAAATTGGTGGCATGGGCCCGGAGGCTGAATTTTTTTCCGCCAAGATAGACACCATCCGCGCCGTAGTGGATAGCGGTCTGCATTTTTTCAAAATTGCCTGCTGGGGCAAGAAGTTCCGGAAGTTTCATCGACAAGCCTTTTCGTGCGGGGGATCGGATGGCAGAAAATCATTACACTATACACCAAAAAAAGATTGTTGTCGCCATGAGCGGCGGGGTGGATTCCTCGGTGTCCGCGGCCCTGTTGCAAAGGCAGGGTGCGCAGGTGCAGGGCGTTTTCATGGCCCTGGCCCAGCCCGATCTGACGGAGCAGGTGCAACGGGTTCGGGCGGTTGCCGATTTTTTAAAGATTCCCCTGACCGTGGTGGATCTCGCCGATGCATTCCAAAAGGAGGTGGTGGACTATTTCTGCGCCAGCTATTTTGCCGGAAAAACCCCCAATCCGTGCATGGTTTGTAACCGAACCATCAAAAGCGGTCAGCTGCTGGACCGGGTCCGGGATACCCTTGGAGCGGACCTGCTCGCCACAGGCCATTATGCCAGGATCAGCGGGGATGGGATAAGCGGTTACCGGTTGCTCAAAGGCCTTGATCCCAAAAAGGACCAGTCCTATTTTCTCGGCCTGCTTTCCCAGAAGCAACTGGCGCACCTCTGCTTTCCCTTGGGCGGCTTTCGGAAAAAGGAGGTCTACGGCCTTGCGGCAGAGCTTGGCCTGGCTTCCCGGCATTCGGCGGAGAGCCAGGATATCTGTTTTCTTAAACACCAATCGGTGGGGGAGTTTCTCGCCTCCCATTCGCCGGGACAAGAGCGGCCTGGGCCAATGCTGAGCTTGCAGGGCAAGGAACTTGGGCGCCATTCGGGGATCCATCAGTATACCATCGGCCAACGCCGGGGCTTGGGCATATCGGACGCGACCCCCTGGTATGTGGCGGGGATTGCGCTGGAGGAAAATGCCGTGCTGCTCGGCAAGGACGAGGACCTCTGGCGGAAGGAGGTGTTGCTGCCGGGCGTGCATTGGCTAAGCGGCCAGGCCCCGAGCTTGCCCCGTGTTTGCATGGTGAAGATCCGCTCCCGGCATCCAGCCTGCGAGGCAGAGATTATCCGACAGGAAAATGGCGGGATACTGGTGAGCTTTGCCGAACCGCAACGCGCCGTAACCCCCGGCCAGTTTGCGGTTTTTTATGAAGGAGAGGCGGTTCTCGGCTGCGGAGAGATTGGCAAAGAATGATGGACTCGAAAAAAAGGAAGAACCCACCGGTCCGCGACACGAAATCAAGAGCTCCCAAGCAATAACTGTTGAAATCGCGGCATGTTGCGATTTCAACAAATGACGCTCAATTTGTGTTTGGCGGATGCGGCGGAAAAACGATACACTGATCGAGATTCCTATTTTGCTCAGCCCCTGTCGCGCGGTGGCACAAAGAATCTCTGATTGCCTGAAAAACCAAGGAGCATCATGAACCCCTTCATCTCCAAAACCAAGATCGTGGCCACCCTGGGGCCGACCTCCTTTTCGCCTTCCGTGCAACGTCGCCTGATGGCGGCCGGGGTTGATGGCTTTCGCCTGAATCTCTCCCATGGAGAGCTTGAGCAACACGCCGGGGTGATCGCCGGTCTGCGGAAAATCAGTGCGGAGATGGGCCGACCGGTGGCCATCATCGTGGATCTGCCCGGGCCGAAAATGCGGCTGGGCATTGTGCCCAAACCGATTACCGTGCGCCGGGGCGCCAAGGTCCGTTTTTTACCGGAAGGGGTTTCCCGTCCCGGACCGGGCATCTTTCTGCCCCATGAGATTTCCGGGCTGGCCCAAGGGCTGCGCCCGGGCTCCATCATCTTTGTCGGCGACGGCATGATGCAGTTCAAGGTCAAGGGCATAGAGGGGGAGATCGTCGAAACCGAAGCCCTGGTGGCCGGGGTGGTTCGTTCCAACAAGGGGGTCAATATCCCCGGCTATGATGTACCTGCCGGGGCGCTCACCGAGGAAGACAAGCGAGGCATCGCTTTTGCCGTCAAGCACAAGGCCGATGTTATCTGCATCTCCTTTGTCGGCGGCGCGGAGGATATGCTGGCCGCCCGCGCTCTCCTGCCGAAAACCGGAAAGTACCACCCCTGCCTGTTGGCCAAGATCGAACGGCGGCAGGCGGTGGCCCATCTTGACTCCATTCTGGCGGTGGCCGATGCGGTGATGGTGGCCCGGGGCGATCTCGGCATCGAGCTGCCCATTGAAGAAATTCCCGGCTTGCAGAAGGATATCATCCATCGGGCCAATCTGGCGGCAAAGCCGGTGATCGTTGCCACCCAGATGCTGCTGTCCATGGTTGACAACGCCCGACCAACCCGAGCCGAAGTCACCGATGTGGCCAACGCCATCCTTGATGGCGCAGACGCGATCATGTTTTCCGAGGAGACCGCCATTGGCCATGATCCGGTGGCGGTGGTCCGGATTGCCAAAAAAATTGCCCGTCAGACCGAGCGCGGCCTGGTCAAGAGCGGCGGCGTCGCGCTGGAGGTTAGGGCGGCGATCCGTTCCGAATACACTATTGATGATCTGATCAGCAGCGCCACCTGCGATGTCTTGGAGAACCGCACGGTGGACCTTGCCGTAACCCCCACCGCCACCGGGGCCACGGCAAGGCGCATCGCCCGGTTACGGCCCCGGCCCTGGATTGTGGCGATCACCGATAATGCAACGGTCCGCAATATCCTCGCCCTTTCCTCCGGGGTCTTTCCTCTGGGGGTGCCCTCCGTCGCCCTGTCTGATCTCGAGTTGGCAGAGTTATTGAAAGGCGCCGGTTTGATCCGGCCAGGGCTGCGGCGGTTGGTGATCACCGCCGGCAGCCTGTTCGGGGTTGCGGGAACCACCAACAGCCTGAAGATTATCGATGTTTCGTAACCGTTGCAGCACCGCATCTGCTTCGCAGTCTCATCAGGCTTGCTGCGCGCTCACTGCTCCTGCTGCGAAACAGTGGCAGAATCAGCCTTGTCTTCAATCGCAACTCCACGGCCGGACAACTTGTCGGTGCCGCCAATGCACGACATCCTGATGATGAGGCATGAGCACAATGAAGCAAATCCCCCTTGTTATTGATGAATCCATAAAGCTCGAATTAAACGTAAGTGAACTCTATTCGCTTTTTCAGAGGTCATTCCCGGAAGATGCGGATTTCTGGTGGGAGTTGGTCTTGGAGGAAAAAAACCATGCCGCACTTATTCAAAGCGGGAAAGAGCACTTCGAGCCGATCACCGAATTTCCGCCCTATCTCCTGCACCATAATTTGCAGGAGCTCGAAGATATAAACAGTGACCTTCTTGCCCTGATCAAACAATTTGAAAATACACCCCCATTGAGGGCAGAGGCGTTTAACCTGGCGCTCAAGATTGAAAACTCGGCAGGAGAACTGCATTTCCAGGAATTCATGAATAAAGAAGAAGACTTAATAATCGGTAACATTTTCAGGAAGTTGAACAAAGACGACAAAGAACATGCCATGCGAATCCGTACCTACATGCAAGAACATGGCATTTCCGTACAGGAGTGAAGCCCATGACAATACACAGCCCCGTCCCGGAATACACCCTCCGGTTGATCCGGGGACGATGCGCAAAGAGGCACAGAGGAAACCTCAAAAGAAAAAGGAACAGCTTCGCGAATCTTTGCTAAAATAATTTGTCACGCAGGTTTTCTTGATTTTGCTTGAAAATCACGTAACGCTAAAAAATCAGCTGCTTCGTTCGCGGCGCACTCTGCGCCAGTGCCGCAAACAGTCGCATTCGGCAATCAGTGCACAAAATGGAGAAAATGATGACACAGTTCTGTCGAGCCGCGCTCCTGATCTTTCTTGCACTCCTGCTGACAGCCTCAATCACCGTGCCGGGAAAAGCTCAGATGGGCGGTTTGGGCCGCAAAGGCAAGGGGGTTGAGCGATCCCAAGCCGAGACCTCATCGGACGACACGACGCTGTCATCCGACGGCATTGAACAACGGGATCACGAAATTACGGCAACAGGCCTGACAGGAGCATTCCCGAAGGGATTCAACTGCCAAGCTGTTGCCTCCCCCTTTGCCTCTCCCTACCGTTATGATGGCAGCAAACGCCGCAGTGACCGCAATAGCGGATTGCACGGCGGTATCGATCTGAGCTTGAAGGAAGGTACACCGCTCCTTGCTGTTGCCTCCGGCGAGGTGATTGCCCGCGGTGAAGGCGGTCAACTGGAAGGCATTTTCCTTTGGCTGCGACACGCACCCGCGGATACCGGCCTGCCGTACTGGGTTTTCACCAAATATCAGCATCTTGCAACCCTGCCGGACCTCACCGAGGGCGATCGTGTGCAGCTTGGCCAGGTCATCGCCCTAGCGGGCAAAACGGGCACGACGGGCGGACACTACGGGGCAACTGGGTATCCACACCTGCATCTTTCCACCTTCTACGGACCGAGCAAGGAATACACGGTAAAAGGGATGTATAGCTCCATGGTGCATGGGCAAGGAGCGATTCCCGACGATCCATTGATTCTCTACCTCCGAGGGGTCAATGGGCCGGCCCAGGTCCGCGGTTTGTCGGAGGATCGCAGAAAGGTCGACATTGCTGTCGTCGGCGAGGATGGCGCCGTGTATCCCGCAGGCAGTACCCTGGTCTGGCCGGTTCGCTGCGAAAGGAAATAACAAATGACCAAACCAACTCAATTTCGCTTTGGAACACGGACGTTTCGCACTCTGAGCATAGAGCTTGTCACGATATTTGTCCTTCTGACCATGGCTCTTGCCGTGTTTGTCCTGGAATACAATAAACGCGAACTCTTGAATGGGCTGCGAAGCTCCTTGGATACTGTTTTAAAGACCACCACCGAGGGCCTTAAAATATGGCTGGTGGAAAAAAAGGAGTACATGGATCATTTGGGCACGGATCAATACTTGGTCGCAGGTGTCCAGCAATTATTAAATGTCCCGCCCGAGCCGGAAACCCTGGCCTCCTCTGACGGGTTGGCTCTGATCAGGCATTTTTTTGAAAACCATCAGGACCGTTTCGGAAAAGCCGGTTTTTTTATCATCAACGCTGATTTCATTACCATTGGTTCAGAAAAAAATGAAAAACTCGGCGCCCTTAACCTCATAGCCAAGGAACGTCCCGATTTGCTCAAACGCGTTTTTCTGGGGGAAACCGTCTTTGTTCCTCCCATCCGCTCGGATGAATTGCTGGACAATCAGCCGGAAAGCTCCCTGCTCCCGCCCACCATGTTTTTTATTGCCCCTGTAATTGATAGCACGCAGAAGATCATTGCCGCCGTGGCCAGACGGGTTGATCCCGCGCAAAATTTTTCCCGGGTTATTCAGCTTGGACGCATAGGTGGCAGTGGCGAAACCTATGCCTTTGACAAGCAAGGCAAACTCCTGTCGGAAAGCCGATTCGATATTCAATTGCGGCAGGCTGGGATGATCACCGCGAATGAACATGGCATCCTGTCCATCAAAATCAAGGACCCCGGCGGGGATTTGCTGAAGGGTTACAAGCCGGTTCTCCCTGCCGAGCGCCAACCATTCACGGTTATGGCTGAAAGCGCCATCCGTGGTGAGTCGGGGGCGAACATGCAAGGGTATCGGGATTATCGCGGCGTCACTGTCTTTGGCGTCTGGCTTTGGGACGATGCGCTTGGTTTCGGTTTGGCCTCGGAGATTGATGCCAATGAGGCCCTTCGGGCCTACTATTTGCTGCGCTGGACCGTGCTTGGAGTTCTGGGGGTGGTCGTATTACTCGCGGCCGGCGGTCTGATTTTTACGGTTATTTTCGGGGAAAGGGCCTATCTGGTCCTCGAAAGTGCCCAATTTGACCTGGAAGAACAAGTTAAGCAAAGAACCCATGAACTCACGGAGAGTGAAAAAAAATTGAGCTCGGCCCTGACGGTTGCCGAGGCCGCGACAAAGGCAAAATCATCCTTCCTGGCCAACATGAGCCATGAAATAAGAACCCCGATGAACGCGATCATCGGTTTTACCGAGGTCTTACTGCAAACCAACCTGGATGCGGCACAGCGCAAGCATCTTAATACGGTTAATCGATCGGCGAAATCCCTGCTTTCCTTGTTAAACGACATCCTCGACCTTGCCAAACTGGAAGAAGGCAAGGTCGAGCTTGAACAAATAGTCTTCATGCTGCCGCGGGTCGTGGAAGATGTGTTCGCCATCCTCGGCATTAAGGCCAAAGAGAAAAATTTAACCCTCCATCTCCATTATGACAAGGAGTTGCCCAACTGTTATATCGGCGACCCCACCAGACTCAGGCAGGTGCTTATAAATCTCATCGGCAATGGCATCAAATTCACCGATGCCGGGGGCATAACCCTCCATATTCAGCCTGACGCCCAAGAAAATTATCTGCACTTCATGATTAAAGATACCGGAATCGGCATACCGATCGATCGTCTCGAGGCTATTTTTTCCCCCTTTTCCCAGGCGGATGCCTCAACCACCCGAAAACATGGCGGCACCGGCCTTGGCATCACGATCAGCAGGCAAATCGTGGAGCATATGGCGGGCCGAATCTGGGTGGAAAGTGAGGAAGGTAATGGCTCTACCTTTCATTTCACCGTCCGCATTCCCCGCGCGGAATGTGCCGAGATGTGTGATGAGGGTACGGGCACGGCAGAGGTAGAGTTCCGGGCCACGCGCAGCCTGAATATTCTCCTGGCCGAAGACATCCCGGAAAATGCCGAGTTGGCCGGCATCCGTCTCACCGGAGTCGGCCACCGTCTTACCGTTGCCGCCAATGGCTTGGAAGCAGTACGCATGTTTAGCGGCGGACAACGATATGATCTTATTTTGATGGACATCCAAATGCCGGAAATGGATGGCATGGAGGCAACCAGGCAAATCAGAACCGTGGAGGCAGAGCGTGGCGGTCATATTCCGATCATTGGCTTAAGCGCCAGCGTCATGGCTGAAGATCGACTCAACTGTACCGAGGCGGGCATGGACGGGTTCGTGGCCAAACCGGTTGATTTTACCGAACTTTACGCGGTGATATCCTCTGTTGTGCCAAAGGAAAGCGGCCAGCCCATTGACGACCTGGAGGTAGATTTGCACCAAATGGCGGATGATTTTCCGCTGCTGAACGGGATTGACACTCCCCTCGGCCTGAAAACATGGCGTGATTCGGAACGCTACAGCCGAAGCCTGCTGAGCTTTGCCGAAAACCATCGCACGGATGCAGAGTTGATTACAAAAGCCATTGCCCAAAATGACGTGCAAACGGCCATGGCGCTTACCCATTCCCTGAAGGGATTGGCCGGGAATCTGGCCGTGGTTGATGTTGCGAAAATCGCCACGCAGCTTGACGCCGAGCTGAAAAACCATAGGGCCGATCACGAAAACCTGCGCGCTGCTCTCGGCAAAGCCCTTGAGGTTGCCTGCGTTTCCATTGAAAGTTTACACAAACAGACGACAGAGGCGAAAAAAGGTACGCTTACAGATTACAACCCGGAAGAGGTACGGGAGATATTTGTCGCCTTGTTGGCCGCTCTTGACAGTGATGACCCTGATCGTATTGAGCCGTTGCTTGAGCAACTGAAAGGCTATCTTGCGGAAGAACTTCTGGCCACGATCATCGCCCAGGTTGAAGCTTTCGACTTCCGACACGCCGAGGGAACAATAAAAAAACTTTCCGAGGAATTACATCTGCATCTGGAGAAGGCAAATGCTTAAGAAAAAAATCCTCATCGTTGATGACGAACCCAACAATTTACAGCTTCTACGGCAGACCTTGAAGGATGACTACGCATTGGCCTTTGCCAAGAACGGCAAGGAGGCCTTGGCCGCAGTGGATAAACATCAACCGGATCTGGTGTTGCTTGATATCATGATGCCGGAGATGGATGGCTATGAAACCTGTCAACGGTTGAAAAACGATCCCGCTACGGCGAAAATCCCCGTTATTTTCGTTACCGCCATGAATGAATTGAAAGATGAATCCCGAGGCTTTGACGTCGGGGCAGTCGACTATATTACCAAACCGATCTCCCCGCCCATCGTTCAGGCGCGCGTTAGAATCCACTTATCCCTGGTGCGGGTGGATGAGTTGGAGAAAACGCAGCGGGCCGCTGTGTACATGCTCGGCGATGCCGGCCATTATAACGATGATAACACCGGAGTGCATATCTGGCGCATGGCGGCATATAGCCTTGCCCTGGCACGGGGCGCAGGCTGGTCGGAAGAACGATGCAACCTCATTGAACTTGCGTCGCCCATGCACGACACCGGCAAAATCGGTATTCCGGATGCAATATTAAAAAAACCGGCCAAACTCGATGCTGATGAGTGGAAGATAATGATGACTCATACAACTATTGGCCATGGCATCCTCTCAAACGGTGACACCCCACTTTTTAAACTTGCGGGGGAGATAGCCCTGTATCACCATGAAAAATGGGACGGCAACGGCTACCCAAAGGGCTTGGCGGCGGAGGCCATCCCGGAATCGGCCAGAATTGTGGCCATTGCCGATGTCTTCGATGCCCTGACCATGAAACGGCCATATAAGGAGGCCTGGCCGTTGGAAGATGCAATCAGCGAAATTCAAAGGGGTTCCGGTTCGCATTTTGATCCCTTGCTGGTGCAAACCTTCCAGAGCATCTTACCGGAATTGATTACGATTAAAGAGAATTGGGATGCCAAGGAATGAGCGGCTCACAAATAGTTTCGGCAATACCGCATGATAAGGCATAATACGTTACTTGTCACCGAAGCAACAGGGGAGCGGCCGGGCTAAAATTGCCTGCCTGAGCGCAGTACGAGACCAATATCTTACTTTTGGAATTTTCCATGAATCTTTCTGTTGAACCTGTTGCGAAAAACCCAGAAAGATGGCTCCTGTGGCGCTTTCTTGGCGCCACTTTGGTGCCGACGATCCTTCTTTGCCTTTCCATCTCTTTCGGCATGCTGAGTATCCACAAACAGTATCTCTTTACCCAAAAAGAGATTGTCGGGACGCATGCGGTTCATCACCTCTTTATGGCTCTGACTAATCTTCAAAAGATCAGAGGGCTTTCCCGCATGCTCTACTGGTCTGACACCCCGGATCTTGCTGTCCGGCGACAAGAAAGCATGGTGGAATTCAAAAATCAGTTCATCACGCCTCAATGGGAAAAATTAAGCGCTCAACTGGGTGTCGAAAAAGAAGGAGCAACGATTCTTCTTGAGGTGCACGATCTTTATAATGCGAAAAACAGCACCTTGAGTGAGGAGGAACTATATGCGAGATACACGGTTATTATTGAAAAAATCCACACTCTTATCCTCATAGTGGCCGATCGTTCCAATCTGGTTCTTGACCCGGACTTTGAAACCTATTCCCTGATGGAACTCTCGGTCAAGCAAATCCCGGACTTGTGTGAAGCCTTTGCCACAATACGTGGTCTCGGGAGTAGCATGCTCGCTAAGGGATACAGCACGGAAGAGGAGGGGATGCTCTTTCAGAAAAAATTAGCCATCAGCCAAGATCAAATAAGGAAATTTGAGCGAACCAAATCAACTCTTAATACAACAAACCCTGAAACAAAATTCTCTCTTACCGACAAACACCGTAATCTGGATCACATTGCCGCCTCATTTTTACAGGCATCCAGCTCGCTCAGGAAAGAGCAGTCCAGCCTGTCTGCCGAGGGATTCTTTCGGCAGGGCACAGCAGTAATCAATACGTTCGCGGAAATTTTTCACTCCACCGTCGATAGAATGGGAATCCTCCTGAGGCAAAGACTCAGCGATCTGCGGCGGCTGTTACTCTTGACCGTCATCATCTCAGCGCTCACCATTGCAGCCATCTTTTATTTCGCCCTGTCTTTTTATCGACTCCAACAGAACGCCTCGCGCGAGCTTGCGCGAATTTCAATTACCGATCCCCTAACTTCCCTCCCCAACAGACGCTATTTAACTATGATTTTCGACCGGGAAATTCACCGGGCTCGGCGTGACGGCAAAGGCCTTGCCTTCGGCATTCTGGATATTGATTTTTTCAAACGCTTCAACGATACCTATGGGCACCATGAAGGGGACCTGGCTTTGCAGAAGGTGGCGGGGGCCTTGAAAACGGCCCTGCAACGAGCAGGGGATTTTTATTTCAGGTTCGGGGGAGAGGAATTTTGTTTCATGTGTAACGCAACAACCCTGACAGAAGCAGAAGAAACCGGCGAACGTATCCGTGCGGCGGTAGAGCAGCTTGCAATCGAACATCGCGAAAATTCCGCAAGCCCTGTCGTCACCATTTCCCTGGGCGTTGCCTTCTTGCCTGAGGCAACCACCGAAAATCTTGATTACATGATCAAACACGCGGATAATCTCCTGTATGAAGCCAAGGACAATGGACGTAATCAGTGCATTGCCGTGGCGTTAACCCCAAGGATTCCCCATGACCACTGACCACACCCCGCCGGAACTGGAATCGGACGCGCTCAAGGCCAATCTCCTTGAAACCGCGGTCGATTCGGTGACCATCGATGATTCGCTGCTCCCGCTCCTTGAGATCGTCAACAACTACAAGGGGATAAGCAAGAACATCGAGGCCTTGTTGTATGAGATCAGCCACCCCTTCCGCAACTGGAAGATGATCCTGCCCAAGCTCCGCTCCTTTGTCCTCAAGAATATCGACCATTATTTCCGCGACGAGCAGGGGCCGAAGGCATTCAGCCTCTTCTGCGATATCTTTCTGCAGGCGGTGGAGGATTCGCGCAAGAACGAGACCCTGCTGGCCACGGCCATGGAAGGGTTGTTGGCCTATCTCGACAAGCAGACCTCCCTGCTCACCACCGACAATCTGGTGCGTTACGAGACCGCCCTGGCCGAGTGTTTCGACCGGCTCCACAAGCTGGATGACGATATTCTGCTCTTTCTGGTCCAGGGCCACCATCCCCTGGGCAAGATCCTGACCCGGCTGCACGAGCTCTGTCTTGCCGCGCCTGGCTGCACCGGGGAGTCCCACGCCGCCCGGCTCCTGCAACGGGCTCTGGCCCTCAATTACCGTTATTGGCTAAGCGAGGACGATCCGCTCTTCTGGTTTACAGAACAATGCGGAGATCTTTGCAAGGGCTGGCGTTCCGGCTCCCTGTTCAACGCCATTTCCCACCAGAGACTGAACGAACATCTGACCTTGGTGGGGGGCCTTGATCCGGCCGCCCCCGGCGCTTTGGGAGCGATGCTTGCCCTGCCCAACCACATGGATATCGTCCGGCTTTACAAGCAGGCGCCGGACCATCTCGGGGAAGAGATCGCCACCGAGAGTCTGGCCGTGGACCGCTTTGCCGAAAACCGCAAACTGCTCTTCCTTTTCCGGATCATGGATACGGCGGGGTTGGGACTGATCCACGAAGAAACCCTGCGGGAGATCAACCGGAGCCTGGTCCATCTCATCCGCCAACAGACCTTTGAGGAAATCGAGCGCTTCCTGCTCACCACCCTCCAGCTCCTGAAGACCAATGTCAAAAAATATCCGCACACCTCGCTGCAATGCATTCAGGTTCTGGGAAGCGAGGTTTTCCAGCGCGGCAACAGCCGGCTGGTGGAAACCTTCCTCTTTGAAACAGTGCGTTTCGGTTTTCAGTACGCCAATTTTCAAGGCTTAAACGATGACTGGCAGCCCATTACCAATCCGGCCCATCTGGACAACATCCGGGTCTGGCTCAGCCTGATCATGCAGGAGCCCAAATGGTGCTCCACCCTGTTTTCCGCCCTGATCATCAATCTCAAGCTTTCGGGCACCTGCGTCAAGGACACCGATCTCTTTCAGCGCGACATCACCCAGCTCTTGAACCACCCCATCGAGCCCATCTACAACCTGGCCAAGCAGTTCGCCAAGTTGATGCCGGTTTTCTTCAATGAAATCGGGGCGGAAGGACAACTCCGTGATGTCTCCACCGAACTGGACGAGATGCACAAGCGCAAGGACCGGCTCATCCATTTTCTGCGCAAGCAGAGCCATGTGGAATCGAGCAACCTGATCGTCGATTTCATCGAGGCAATCTTCCTTTTCTGGCAGACCCTGGACAAATCCACCCTGGAAGGGTATCTCCCCGAGGAGGTGCTCCAGGAGGTAACGACCCAGGGGCCATTTGTCGACGACCTCCACACCCTGATGCTCCGCGTGCTGAGCCTCAGCCCCATCAAGGATATCCAAGGGTTGCTGACCTGGGACGACCGCCGCCGCGACACCTGGCTGGCCACCCAGCAAGGACTGAATCCCGACGAGATCAGGCGCTTCACCCTGCTCATCGAGATGTACCGTCTCTGCCACCAGAAGTACAACCTGGGAGTGGAGGAAATCCGACACCAGCTGCATCTTGCCGCCAATTCCGGCTTTCCGGAAATGGAGCAGCTGCTGGGGGATCTGGAGATCTGCGACACCTTTCAGGGCCTGGAGGCCCTGCTCAACACCCTGGAGAGACTGAAGGAGACCATCCAAAGCCCGAATACCTTCGAGGCCAAGGAGGATATCTACTACAAACGCCATATCGCCGTGGATATTCCCTCGGTCTATGGCCGTTACCGGGAGAAAAAATTCGACGCCTTAGGCCTCACCTTCCGCTTGGAAAACCTGGCCAACGTCTATCTGGAAAAGCTGCCCGAGACCGTCAACCTCTCCTTCATCACCAGGGCCACCTTTATTCACATCATGAAATGCCTGCGCCTCTATCTGCAGGCATTGAAAATCGACGGCATCACCAGTCGGCGGCTGGAAACCTACATGTCGCTCTTGATCAGCTCCTTCAACATCAAACGCTTCTCCTACACCCAGTATCTCGACATCTTCCGGGGCTTCACCGAGGGGGTGAAGGACATCATCTACACCTATTACACCAACATCCACGAAAACAACCTCTCCATCATCATCCCCAAGATCGGCGAGAGCAATCTGCTGCCCAAATACCGCTCGCTCTGGGAAGCGGACGATCTGCCCCGCAACATCCTCAGGCTTTCGGAAACCTTCATGCGGGATCTTATCGCCGGCACCTTCGGCCTCCAGCATCTGGACAACTTCATCACCCGCATCTACCAGACCCTTGAGCACCAGAAGGAGATCCTGAGCGAGGAACATCTCGACCTGTTGATGACCTATAATCCGGATCGGGCCGTGAGCAGCCTGCACTTAAAAAATATCCACACCAACAACCTCATTCTCCTCGGCAACAAAGGCTTCAACCTGACGGTGCTGGCCACGGACAACAAACCCGTGCCGCCCGGCTTTATCATCACCACGGAGATCTTCCGCTGCTGGCGGGTGATCAAGGATTTTTACAAGGCCCGCGACGAGTTCATGCGCCAGATCCGAAACTCCCTGGACGATCTGGAACAAAAAACCGGACGACGCTTCGGCGATCCGAACAACCCGCTGCTCCTTTCCGTGCGCAGCGGCGCCGCCATCTCCATGCCGGGCATGATGGCCACCATCCACAACGTGGGGCTCAACGAGGAGATCAGCGAAGGTTTTGCCACCTCTTCGGGCGAGGGCTATCCGCCATCCTGCCAGATCGACTATCTGGCCTGGGACAACTACCGGCGCTTTCTCCAGTCCTGGGCCATGGCCGAGGGCATGGAACGCGAAATATTCCAGACCCTGATGAACGAGGCCAAGACCCGTTACGGCATCACGGTGAAAAAGGATTTTACCGCGGTCCAGATGCAGGAGCTGGCCCTCGAATACCAAAAAAAGATTCGCCAGGTGGGTATCGGCATCCCCGCCGACCCGTGGCTGCAACTCACCGGGGCGGTGGAGTTGGTACTCAATTCCTGGTATACGCAGAAAACCCAGGAATACCGCAGCCTGATGGATGTCTCCGAGGCATGGGGCACGGCGGTGATCATCCAGGCCATGGTCTACGGCAATCTGGGGCCGGAATCGGGCAGCGGCGTACTCTTCACCGCCCACCCCTACCGCAAGGTGAGCCGGGTGGCCCTGTGGGGAGATTATGCCCCCGGCGATCAAGGCGAGGATATAGTGAGCGGCCTGGTCAAGACCCAGCCCATCTCAGTGGAACAGGCGGAACTGGACGGCCGCCCCCAGGAAAACAGCCTGGAGATGAGGTTCCCCAAGGTGTACAACCGGCTTCTCGCCATTTCCCGGGAGCTGGTCTATGAAAAACGCTGGAATCCCCAGGAAATCGAGTTCACCTTCGAAGGTCCGGAAGAAGAGGATCTGTTTCTCCTCCAGACCCGGGACATGATCACCATCAAGAAGCGGGAAAAATTCTCGGTATTCGCGGAGAGCAAATCCCTGGAGAAAGCCTTTCTCGGCTTCGGCATCGGAGTTTCCGGCAGCGCCCTTTCCGGCCGCGCCGTGTTCACCGCGGCCAATATCCGGCAGCTCAAGGCCGAAGACCCAACCACCCCGCTCATCCTCATCCGGCAGGACACCGTGCCGGAGGATATCAAGGAAATCTCCATGGCCGATGGGCTGCTCACCGCGCGCGGCGGTCAGACCTCCCATGCGGCTGTGGTCACCATCCGTCTGGAAAAAACCTGTGTGGTGGGCTGTAACGCCATGAAGGTGTACGAGGCGGAAGAACGCTGCGAGATCAATGATCGGGAAATCCGTTTCGGCGACCCCATCAGCATTGACGGGCGCAAAGGCTTGTTTTTACAGGGTGCCCACCCGATCAGGGAGGAAGTGCAGATTCTGCCGCTCTAGGAAACCGATTTGACTTTTTTGTGCTGGAGGTGATACCCGACCACGATCTCGGCCAGGGTTTTTACCTGAAAGGGCTTGAGGACATAGCCCTGAATGCCGAGCTTGGCGCAGGCCACGATGTCCTGCTTGTCGGTGACGGAACTGACCATGATCACGGTGGTGGCCGTATCTTTCAGCGTCTTCCGGATGGCGTGCAGGGTGGCAAATCCATTCATGTGGGGCATCATGATATCCATTAACAGGATATCGGGCTGCCAGCTCTTGAAAGCCACCAGGGCCTGCTCTCCATCATGCACCAGCCGGGTATCAAACTGTTCCCCATCCCGGAAGGCTATCTGGAAAAGCTGACGAGTTACCTCTTCGTCTTCGGCAATCAGAATTTTTAATATTTTAGCCATGTTCCTGCAACTCCAGTACCCACATCAGTTGTAAGCCGTTGCTCAAAAAAAATAACGATAACATTGTAACGTCGTGACCAGCATAAAGGGGCCTGGACGAAAAATGGTTATTTCCTGACGGCCCCTAAAAAGAGCTGGTGGGTTACCCGCTTTTGGGGAAAAAATTATTACAGCTTATGCCATATTTTTTCGCAAAGGCAAGCACTATTCTCTGGCTCACGCCCCGAACCAGCCACCGTTTTAGGCAAACAGCTCCTCTGGCCTTAATCTTCTTCAGAGTAAAAGGCTTGCCGCACCGCGCCATCCCCGCCGAGCTTGCAGGCCAGGATTTCCAGGTCATGATAGAAGAGAAACCAGACATCCTCCCTGATCGCCTGGCCCAAAAACCGTTCCTTGGCGGCAACGGAATCGAGAGGAAAATTATCATAGGCCGTGATCCAGAGCGGATTGCTGTAGGCCGGCATGGGCAGGAGATCACCCAAATGCAGGGCCGCCTCTCCCCCTGACTGGAGCCAGACCGCCTGATGCCCCCTGGTGTGGCCGCCGGTACGGGCCAACCGCACCCCCGGCACCACCTCGCCCTCGCCATCGATCAGACGCAGATTTTCTCCCACTGCCAACCCCGAGAAATTCTCCGGCCAATAGGCGCTGGCCGAGCGTTTATTAGGCGCCAGCACGTCTTCCCACTCCTGGCGCTGGATATAGTGCATGGCCGCCGGAAAGGTAAGCTCCACTCCACCCGTGTCGTTTCGCATGGTAACCCCTCCGGCATGGTCAAAATCGCCATGGGTGAGGATGACATGGCTGATTGCCTCGCGGGAAAGCCCAAGCCGGGCCAGATCACCAAGGAGATCCCATTCCCGCCGCACCCGGAAAATACCCTTTTGTTTTTCCGTCAGCTTGTTGCCGAACCCCGTCTCGATGAGCACGTTACCGTGAGGTGTTTGCACCAGCATGGGGGAATCCGCCAGCCGCACGTAATTGTCCGGGGTAGAGGGGCATTTCTTCTCCCAGAGCACCCGGGGCACCACCCCGAACATGGAGCCGCCGTCGATCTCGAAAACCCCGCCTTGCAGCCAGCTGATTACAAATTCACCAAGCCTGAATGCGTGAGACATCTTTTATCCTCCTCTATTTTTTTCATGCTACAATATCTCTATGAACACCCCAATCACAATCGGCATCAGCGCCTGCCTCTTCGGCAAAAATACCCGCTACGACGGCGGCCACCGCCTCGAGCCCTTGCTCATCAAGAGGCTGGTCCCGCTCGTCACCCTGGCGCCGCTCTGCCCGGAGGCGGAATCCGGCCTGGGCATCCCCCGCGAGCCCATGCGCCTTGAAGGAGATCCGAAAAACCCGCGACTGATGACCATCACCAGCCGCTGCGACCTGAGTGACCGGATGCGGAGCTGGTCCGCCCGGCGGCTGGACGCCTTCGCGAGCGAAGGTATCGTCGGCCTGATCCTCAAGGCCCGATCCCCATCCTGCGGCAAGCGGGTGGCGGTACATGGGGAAGGGGAGGGAGCCCCCCCCTGCACTCCAGGACTCTTTGCCGGTATGGTCATGGAACGCTTTCCCGATCTGCCGATTGCCGATGAAGAGGAACTGCGCGACCCGGCCCGGCTTGCGGATTTTCTCAGACACATCGCGATCCATAGTCGGAACAAACAGGAGGATCTGAAATGATCATCGGCGTACCGAAAGAAATCAAGGAAAAGGAGTTTCGGGTGGGGATCGTACCGTCCGGGGTCAAGGCCCTGGTGCATGCCGGGCATACGGTGCTGATCGAAAATGGCGCCGGATCAGGCAGCGGCATTACGGACGAGCAGTACAGCGCCGCCGGTGCCGGACTGGCGGCCTCGGCGCCGGAGGTCTGGGCAAAGGCCGATCTGGTCATGAAGGTCAAGGAACCGCTCCCGCCGGAATATCCGCTGCTGCGCCCAAACCTGATCCTCTACACCTACCTCCATCTCGCCCCGCTCCCGGAGCTGACCCAGGTGCTGCTCGATAGCCGGGTGATCGGGGTGGCCTACGAGACGGTGCGGCTCGACAACGGTTTCTTGCCGCTCCTTACCCCCATGAGCCAGGTGGCGGGCCGCATGGCCATCCAGGTGGGAGCCCATTTTCTGGAAAAGGAGGCAGGCGGGCGAGGGGTGCTGCTGGCCGGGGTGCCGGGGGTGGCGCCCGGGCATGTGACCATCCTGGGGAGCGGCACCGTGGGGACCAATGCAGCCCAGATGGCAATGGGGCTCGGCGCGGAGGTCACCGTGCTGGGCCGCAACCTCCGCCGTCTTGCCGAACTGGACGACCTGTTCCGGGGCCGACTCGTTACCCTGGCCAGCAGCCGACACATCATCAAAGAAGAACTTGCAAAGGCCGACCTGGTGGTGGGGGCGGTGCTGGCGCCGGGGGCGCGGGCGCCAAAGCTGATCAGCAGGGCAATGCTGGGCCTGATGCGACCCGGAGCGGTTATTGTCGATGTGGCCATCGACCAAGGCGGCTGCACGGAAACCTCCCGCCCCACCTATCATTCCGATCCGGTCTATACGGTGGACAACATCATCCATTACTGCGTGGCCAACATGCCGGGCGCGGTGCCGCGCACCTCCACCTTCGCCCTGACCAACGCCACCCTGCCCTATGCCTTGGCCATGGCCGACAAGGGCATCGACGGGGCCATGCGGGACGACCGGGCTTTATGGCGGGGAGTGAATGTGTACAAGGGGAAACTCGCCAGTCGGGAGGTGGCTCAATCGCAGGACAGGGAATGGAGCGAGATTTCTTTGTAAAAACGATCACCCTTCATTTCTTGCCGGTCGCTGCAGCTCGGCAAGCTGATGATCATGGATTTTTGCAAACATGAGCAGGGCAAGGATAGCACCAAGCAGGGCCCAAGCCATGTCCGACTGGGTATCCCAGACATAACCCTGGGTGGCGAGAAAGGCGTCGGCCGCCGTGCCGGAAAGGGCGGCTACCCACCACTCCAGCAACTCATAGAAGGCGCTGATGGCCAGACAGACACAGACCACGAGAAAGTTGAGCCAGCCGCGCCCGCTGACCACCGCCTTGCGGAGCAGGATCTCCCTGGCCACCATGGCCGGAATAAAGCCTTGGGCGAAATGGCCCAGCTTATCGTAGTTATTGCGCGACCAGCCGAACATCTCCTTGAGCCAGTTGAAAAATGGTTCCTCGGCATAGGTGTAATGGCCGCCCCGCATCAGAATCAAACAATGGACCAGGATAAGGCCATAAAGCAGAGGGGTCAACGGAAAACGGCGGCGGGTGGCAAGGAGCATCCCGGCACCGATCAGGGCAGGAAGCACCTCCAGAAACCAGGTGAAGGAATCACTGGGCGCAATGGCCGACCAGACCAAGGTAGCCAGAAAGATGGTTGCCCAGGCAATGGTTCTCATACCGCCTCTTCTTTTTCAAGATCGGTAAAAGCCTGCCGCACCTCGGCCAGATGCTTGCGGTAACCCTCGGCATCGCCGTACTCCAAAAATTTCCCATAACGGCTGTGCATGGCCGCGAGCCGCCGGGCATGCTTGATCGGACACCAGTACTGTTCGGTGCGGGCCGCCACTTCCTGGACATAGGCAATCAGGCCGTTGAAGTAGCCGCAGTATACGCAGTTGAGTTTCTCAATACCGTTCAGATATGCCAAGGCCTGACGATCGATAACGATATAGCGTTGCCTCTTTACCCTGGGTATGTTGTAGACTCGGAAGCAGACGGCCTGAAAAGAGGTAACGGACAGATCCAGAAACAGGGCGGGAATCAGCATGAACCAGATGAGCGGCGCGGTGAGGAGATTGAACAGGGAGGCCTCGGACAGGTAACGGAAAACCGTCTGAACCAACCGCCGATGCTGCTTGCGGATCTCCCTTTCAAAGCGGACCTTCTTGCCGATGACCGTATAGTAGAATTCCGCTTCTTTTTTCTCGATCTCCTGAAGCAGCTCTTTTTCAAGCTTCTTCATCGCTTCAAGCAGGGCCGCTATTCTGGTGTCCATAATTCTCCCGTACGCTTTGCCTGCACCGCGCTGTTGACGAACTGGGTTGCGGCCAATATCCCGAACAACCCCCTCTCCGGCGTATCATAAAAAAAAGCAGGTAGTCCACATTGGGCCAACCTGCTTTCGTGACAACACATCTTGCCGCGCTTCCATTTTCCCCTCAATAGCTGGGACGGCGACGCTTCTTGTCTTTCTTTTTCACCTCGGCCTGATTTACTTTCAGTTCGCGGTTTTTGAGCATGGTCTTGTTCAGGGCCTTAATCGCCTTGTCAGCCTCGGAATTGCTGGGCATCTCGATAAAGCCGAAGCCCTTGGACTGCCCGGAAAACCGATCCTTGACCAGACTGATGCTGGCGACCTCGCCGTATTGGGAAAAAAGTTCTTTCAGCTCTTCTTCGGTGACCCCAAAAGCAAGATTGCCGATATACATATTCATTGATCCATTCTCCCTCATGTGCATGCATAACAACCGCTATCAAAAAACCCAACGCACAGAATTGGCGGATAGCGCAACGGCCAACAATTGGCCCATCCGAAGAAGTGTAAAAAAAATTAAGGGACCGGTCCGCGGTCCCTCGTTACACATCTTCAGGTAATGTCAAACGGTTCCGGCGCCTCGCAAAACGAGAAAAAAAACGGTTCCGTATCCTTTCTATAGCATGGATTGGGGTAAACACTCAAGCTTTTTCACGATTTTGCACATAATGACAAGCAGTTACGCAGAAGAGACTGGAAGCCATTGCCCCAACAGCTTGCGCAACAGCTCTTTTTTCACCGGCTTGGCGAGATAATCATCCATCCCCGCCTCCAGACATTTCTGCCGATCTCCCTCCATGGCATTGGCGGTCATGGCGATAATCGGCAACCGCTTTGCGCCCTGCTGTTCACGGCTCCGGAAGGATCTCGTTGCCTGGTAGCCGTCCAGCACCGGCATCTGGCAATCCATGAGCACCAGATCGTAGCGCTTCTCCGCCAGCGCGGTCAGCGCCTTTTCTCCGTTCTCGGCAAGATCGACGGTCAGACCCATGGCAGCAAGCATCTTTCCGGCCACCATCTGATTGACCTTGTTATCCTCCACCAGCAAGATATGGCCCTGCAAAGCGCCCTCGGATTGGGGTGCGTTCTTTTTCTGATCCTCGGCCTGCTCACACAGATCCGCCACGGGAAAATCCAGCTCGCACCAAAAGACGGAGCCTTGGCCCGGCTCGCTCTCCACCCCGATCTGCCCGCCCATCATCAGAACAAGCTGACGGACAATGGCCAGACCCAGACCGGTACCGCCATACTTTCTGGTGGTGGAGCCGTCGGCCTGGGTAAAGCTCAGGAAAAGATCCTTCTGTTTTTCCGGAGAGATCCCGATACCGGTATCACATACTTCAAGCCGCAGGATCACACGGGAAGCAAAGGCGGACAAGCACTGCACCCTAACCCGCACCTCGCCCTTCTCGGTAAACTTGATGGCATTGGTAATGAAATTAATCAGCACCTGCCGCATCCGGGTAGGGTCGCCGATAAGCAGCGCCGGCAACTGCGGATCGATCTCCGCGCTCAGGGCGACATTCTTGGCCTGGGCCTGGCAGGTGAGCAAGGTCAGCAGTTCTTCCACCACTGTCCGCAGACTGAAAGGAATAGCCTCAAGCAGCAGCTTGTGGGCGGTGATCTTGGAAAAATCGAGAATATCGTTCAGGATGGACAGCAACCCCTCCGCGGAGGAATGGGCAATCTTCACATAATCGCTTTGGACCGCATCCATTTTCGTGTCCTGCAAAAGCTGCAAGGTACCCAGGATGCCGTTCATGGGGGTCCTGATTTCATGGCTCATGTTGGCGAGAAACTCATCCTTCGCCCGGCTGGCAGCCTCGGCAACATCACGGGCTTGAACCAGCTCACCTTCCGTGGACTTGCGCCGTTCATTCTCGGTGAACAGCTCAAGATTGAGGGCTTCGCTTTCCTCGCTGGCCTGCCTGAGGTTCGCCACCAGGGTCTCATTGGCAAACCGCATCTCCAGAGCGGTGACCAAGGCTTCCTGCATCCGGCTGGCCGACTTGATGAGCATCAGGGTATACAAAACGATAATGCTGGCCATAATCTCATAATACTGGCCGCCATGTTGCAGGAGCACATAAGCCAAGGGCAACAATGGGGCAAGAACATAAGCATGGTAGAGCTTGCGCAATGGCGAAAGGACGGGGATGGCACCGGCGGTCAGCCCGGCAATAATAAAGATTACCGCCATCTGTTCCATGATGGCATTGGGTTTGAAAAATAAAATAACCCCCAGCCCCCACATGACGCCGGTGAGGAAGAGCATATAGATATAGACGTGCACGCAGGACAGGGTTATGGGCGCGCTGTTTTTATCCTTTTTCTTGCGGTAAGAAAAGACAGCGGCAATCTTGATGAAAAAAATCACGATCATGCCGGCCAGCCAGCCGTGCAAGACATAAGGCGCAACCACCGGACGCACCATGACGATCAGGGCAACACTCAGGATCAAAGCCGTAATACTGCCGAAATATCCGGAGGCGAGAATCAGGCGGACCAGTTCGTTTTTAACCCGGTTGCTGTTCTCATTATCCTGGCCGCGATGATCAAAAAAAAGTCTAAGCATGCCGGAATCCGCAATTATGAGACGATTTCAATGGTACCAGCTTTACCCGCCACCACCTCGCCGATGATCCCGAAATCCAGAGGGTAATCCCGTTTTCCCAGCCGTTCGGCAATGGAGTTGATCCCCTCGGCCGAGGCGGCAATAAGCAGACCGCCCGAGGTTTGCGGATCAAAGAGGACCATCTCCATAGGGTCCAGCTCCTCCAAAGAACTTTTCAGATGAGGCGCGTAGAAGGTCTTGTTTTTATAGGCTCCTTCCGGGATGATGCCCATCCCCGCATGGTGCAGAGTCTCGGGCAGCACCGGCACCTCGCGGGCGTTGATGCGGATGGCCACATCCGAGGCCAGGGCCATTTCATAGAGATGCCCAATCAGGCCGAAACCTGTAATATCGGTACAGGCATGAGCCCCCACGGTCTGCATGAGCTGGGCAGCCTCCCGGTTCAGGGTAGCCATGACCTGGGTGATCATGGCCTCGGTGCCTTTTGCGGCCACGCCGCCTTTGAGGGCGGTGGAGAGGATCCCCGTACCCAGCGGCTTGGTGAGGAGCAGCAGATCGCCCACCCGGGCTCCGGCATTGAGAATCACCCGATTGGGATGGACCACCCCGGTAACGGAAAGGCCGTATTTCAATTCGGCGTCTTCGATGGAGTGCCCACCCACCAGCAAGGCCCCGGCCTCCTTGATCTTATCGAGGCCACCGCGCAAAATCTCCTGCAGGACGGACCTCCCCAACTCCTTGATGGGGAAGGCCACCAGGTTCATGGCCAGGAGCGGTTTGCCGCCCATGGCGTAGACGTCGGAAAGCGCATTGGCCGCGGCCACCTGGCCGAACTGGTAGGGATCGTCGACAATGGGGGTGAAAAAATCCACCGTCTGGATGAGGGCGGTGTCATCGTTGAGACGATACACCCCGGCATCCTCGCCCGTTGCCGCGCCCGCGATCAGGTTCGCATCGGTGGGCAGGTCAAGGCCGCATAATAATTGGTCCAGGTCCCCCGGACTCAATTTGGCAGCTCAACCTGCGGCTTTAACGGTGCTGGTCAGTTTCGGTTTGGTCATTGTTCCTTCCATAAATTGGAACGGCGTAAGCCGCTCCTGGTTTTCCCCATTGTCACGCCGCCGAGCACCGGAGAGGCTGCCGAAAAAGGGCTTTGCACTGTTTGAGGCGCAGCCGAGTTTGCAAAGCCCAGGCAGCATCGAAGAGCACAGGGCATCCCGCCTTAGGCGGGACAAGTGGCGGGGTGCCCTTTCTTTGGTTCGTTTCTTTGGGCAAGCAAAGAAATGAACAGAAACAGCGTTACCACAATATACGCCCCGAGTTGTTACGAATCCGTCTTCCAGGGTATCTCGCTAAAAACCCCTTCCGCATTCTTACAAAAAATCCGGGCAATGGCTATATCGGCTGCCGCCAGAATACCCTGCACCTCAGCCAATTGTTCCGGGGAAAAGGTGATGGCCATGCCGCAATCCCCGCTGATTTCGCGGGGCACCGGCACCACATCCAAGGGAATGTTGCCGGCTTTCAACAACTGTTCCGCCTTGAGCACATAGTGGATGGAAAAAAAAATGGCCACATACGATCCGCTCGGGTGGCATTCCTGGGTTGGTGTTTTCATGGGTAAACATCCAGACGTGGATACGTCATACCTCTTCCATTTCTTCTTTCGAATCACGGCCCAACAGGGCCTGAACCGCCTCGGCGCAGGGCTTATCCTCGTAGATCATGGCATACACCTGCTCCAGGATGGGCATCTCCACCCCGATCTTTTTCGCCAGGGCCATGGCGGAGCGGGTGGTTTTCACCCCCTCGGCCACCATCTCCATCTCGGCGAGGATCTGGGCCAAGGTCTTGCCCTGACCGAGCTTGAGACCAACCTGCCGATTCCGGCTCAGATCCCCGGTGCAGGTCAGGACCAAGTCTCCCATGCCGGCCAACCCGGAAAAGGTGAGGGGGTTGGCGCCCATGGCCACCCCAAGGCGGGTGATCTCGGCAAGCCCCCGAGTGATGAGGGCGGCACGGGTATTGGTGCCGTAGCCCAACCCGTCGCAGATGCCTGCGGCGATGGCGACGATGTTCTTGAGCGCCCCGCCCAACTCCATGCCGATCACATCAGTGCCCGCATAGACCCGGAAGCGTTCGGTATGAAAAACATCCTGAAAAAATCTGGCCCCTTCAATGGTGGGAGCGGCGACCGTCACGGCGGTGGGGATGCCTGCAGCCACCTCCTTGGCAAAGCTCGGCCCGGCCAACACCCCAAGCTGTCCGCTGAATCCGGGGTTTTCCTTGGCCAAGACCTCGGCCATCACCTGATTCATGGTGAGCAGGGTCTCATTTTCAACGCCCTTGGTGGCGGAGATGATCGCGGCGTTGGGAGCCAGATGGGGAGCAAGAAGGGTGAACACCTCGCGGTAGACATGGGAGGGAACCACCATGACCACCACCGATTTTCCGGAAACCGCCTGAGCGAGATCAGCGGTGGGATGTACCATATCCGGCAAGGGAAAGCCGGGGAGGTAGGTACTATTCTCCCGATCCCGCAGGAGCCCGGCCACATGGTCCTGCCGATGCGCCCAGAGCTCCACGTGGAACCCCTTGTCGCCAAGAAGCTTGGCCAGAGCGGTTCCCCAACTGCCGGCGCCTATAACTGCTATCTCCTTGAGATGGCTCATCGATATCCTGTAATTCGTTGCCCGGCGTCGCCCAACCGCCTGGATCGCCCTGGGTCATCCGCAGGACTGGCAACATATTTTTATGTAATTTCCAAACGATACGTACATGACGCAGCTCCCTTGTCCCTGCACGGAGCTGAATTATCATGCTTGCACGTCAAATGGCTTCCTTCCGGGATGAATCTTCTGCCTATGCCTTCGATGATTCCTCTGTCAAACTCACAGGGATATGGGTTATCACAGGTAAAACTAAAAGAACCATCCAGGGATTTCTGAAACGTATAATTGCCGATTTTGCCGCCTCGGTGATTCATGTAATACGCCGTGTTGATTGAGGCAAGCGCTGCTTCAAGCGAGTCAATGCCCGACGGAAATTGGGCATCTTCGGGAATCCTTGCCCCGATGCAATACAAGGTGTACGGACCGACATCTTCAGCAATTTTTTTAAAAGCATTCAGCCACGCTTGCTGAGAATACCAATTTCCATTTTCCGGGTTTGCGATTCCGTTTTCCTGCAAGATATCCAAGGCCTTTTTTTTAAACCCTCTCATCCCGTTCACAAATGCAAGAACGGCTTCTCCGCGCACCTCAACACCATCTTCAAGTGATTGAAATTGTGTCATTTATTTTCCATAAATATCGCTGTCCGATTATTCTTCGGAAGTAGTTTCCTCGTCCTCGCCTTCCTCATCCTCGGAAATAATCTCGGCCATGCGATCAACCGCCATGACCTTTTCACCCTCGTCCAGCTTGAAGAGGCGCACGCCCTGGGTGTTGCGGCCTATAACCCGCAGATCGCGCATGGAGATGCGGATGATCTTGCCGCCGTTGGTGATCATCATCAGCTCGTCTTCATCGGTGACCTGCAGGGCCCCGACCACCTGGCCGTTGCGCTCGCTGGCCTTGATGGCGAAAACGCCCTTGCCACCGCGCTTGATCAGCCGGTACTCATCGACCTCGCTGCGCTTGCCGTAGCCGTTTTCCGTGACCACGACCACCGAGGAGCCCTCGTGTACCACATCCACGGAGACCACCTCGTCGCCCTCGGCCAGGTTGATGCCCTTGACCCCGGTTGCGGTGCGGCCCATGCTGCGGACGTTCTGCTCGTTGAAGCGGACTGACATGCCGCCTCGGGTGACGACCAGGATATCGTTGCTGCCGTTGGTGAGCACCGCGCCCAAGATCTCGTCATCCTCGCGGATGGTGAGGGCGATCTTGCCGCGCCGGATGGGGCGGCGGAACTCGGAGAGCACCGTTTTCTTGACGATACCCTTCTTGGTGATCATCATGACGTGGCATTCCTGACCCTCGGGCACATCAAAGGTCGATACCGGCAGGATGGCGGCAACCTTCTCGCCCTCGGTGAGCTCAAGGAGATTGACCACTGCCTTGCCCCGGGCGATGCGGCCTGCCTGCGGGATCTCGTAGACCTTGCGCCAGAAGACCTTGCCGTGGTTGGTGAAGAAGAGGAAGGTGGCGTGGGTGGAGGCCGTGTACATATTGCAGACGAAATCATCCTCGATGGTGTTGGCGCCCTTGACCCCCTTGCCGCCGCGCCGCTGGGAGCGGTAGAGATCCACCGGGTTGCGCTTGATGTAGCCCTCGTGGGTGACCGTGACCACCATCTCTTCCTGCATGATCATGTCTTCCGGCAGAATCTCGTCCGGGGCCTCGATGATCTCGGTGCGCCGCTCGTCGCCGTACTGCTCGATGATCTCGCTGAACTCGTCGCGGATGATCTTCATGACCAGATGCTGATCGGCCAGTACCTGTTTAAACCAGGTGATCTGCCGCATCAACTCTTCGTATTCGTTGACGATCTTTTCCCGCTCCAAGCCGGTGAGCCGGTGCAAGCGCATCTCAAGGATGGACTGAGCCTGGATCTCGGAAAGGGCAAAACGGGCGATCAAGCCGGTCTTGGCTTCCGCCGGGTTGGCGGATTTCTTGATCAGCTCCACCACCTCGTCGAGGTTGGTGATGGCGATCTTGAGCCCTTCCAGGATATGGGCCTTTTCCTCGGCCTTTTTCAGATCGTAGGCGGTGCGGCGGTAGACGATGGTCTTGCGGTGCAGAAGGAAGTATTCCAGGATCTGCCGCAGATTCAAAATCTCTGGCCGGTTGTTGACGATGGAGAGCAGGATGATGCCCATGCTCCGCTGGAGCGGGGTCAACTTGTACAACTGGTTGATCACCACCTCGGCGATGGCGTCTTTTTTCAGATCGAGAACGATGCGCATGCCATGGCGGTCGGACTCGTCGCGGACCTCGGCGATGGTCTCTATCCGCTTCTCCTTGATCAGCAGGGCGATCTTCTCGATGAGGAAGGCCTTGTTCTGCTGATAAGGAATCTCGGTGATGATGATGGATTCCCGGCCGTTCTTGTTTTTCTCCACATCGGTCTTCGAGCGCATGAGGATGGAGCCGCGCCCGGTTTCGTAAGCCTCGCGGATGCCGGCCCGGCCGCAGATATAGGCGCCGGTGGGGAGATCCGGCCCGGTGATATGGTCCATGAGCTGGTTGACCGTGATATTCGGGTCGTCGATCATGGCGATCAGGCCGTTCATAACCTCCACCAGGTTATGGGGCGGGATATTGGTGGCCATGCCCACGGCGATGCCGGATGAGCCGTTGATCAGCAGATTGGGAATCCTGGAGGGGAAAACCACCGGCTCCATGTGGGAGTTGTCGTAGGTGGGTACAAAATCAACGGTTTCCTTTTCAAGGTCCGCGATGATCTCCTGGTCGATCTTGGTCATCCGCGCTTCGGTATACCGCATGGCCGCAGGGGAGTCGCCGTCCACCGAGCCAAAGTTACCCTGGCCGTCGACCAGCGGATAGCGCATGGAAAAATCCTGGGCCATCCGGACGATGGTGTCATACGCCGCGGTATCGCCGTGGGGATGATACTTACCGATAACATCACCGACGATACGGGCCGACTTGAGATGGGGCCGGTTGTGGAAATTGCTCAGTTCCCGCATTGCGAAGAGGGCGCGGCGATGCACGGGTTTAAGACCGTCCCGCACATCCGGCAAGGCCCGACCAATGATGACGCTCATGGCGTAATCAAGGTAGGATTTCTTTAATTCCTTTTCGATGGAGATCGAGGAGATCGGCAATTCGTGGGTCGTTTCTTCCGCCATATCAAAAATCCTTGTTCAGTGGATGGGTAGAACACCATCCTGAATTTGTTTCAGCTGAGTCTCTTGGGCAAAAGCCTCAAAAGTTCCCTCCCTTGACGAGAGGGAGATACTGCTAGATATCGAGGTCCGCCACCTCAAGGGCATGGTTCTGAATGAACTCGCGCCTCGGCTCCACCTTGTCGCCCATCAGGCAGGTGAACATATCGTCGGCCAGGGCCGCATCGTCGATGGATACCCGTAACAGTGTCCGTTTTTCCGGATTCATCGTGGTGTCCCAGAGCTGCTCGGGGTTCATTTCACCAAGACCCTTGTAGCGCTGGAGGTTGCTGCCCCGGAAGGATTCCTGCCGGACAACGGTGAGCAGCTCCTGCCAATTGGGCACTGCAATCTCCTTGTTAGCGGTCTCCACGGTAAAATCGGTGGTGAGATACTGCTTGATCTGGCCGTACTGCCGCATGGCCGAACGGTATTCACTGATCAGCGGGATCTGCGGGCCGACGGTGATCATCATGTGGGCTTTGTCCTTGATGGCCGCGTCGAACTCCCAGCAGCTCGGACGCCAACGGCAGGCGCGGATATTGCCGAGGATCAGATCATTGCTGTGCAGCTGTTCCTTGAGGTGCTCCACCAGGTTCTGGTCTTCGAACTGATCCGCCGAGCTGATGTCGTGGTCCAGGAGAAAATGGACCATATCTTCCCAGAGGTTGATCCGGGTCAGGTACTCCATGATCTTCTGATAGCCGGAAAGGTTCTTCAGCAGGTTGATGAGATCCTCGCCCGCCATCTTCTCCTTGCTCGCTCCCACCGTCACCTGAACGCTGGTGCTGGCCTGGGCGAAGAGATACTGGTTGAGTTCTTCCTCATCGGAGAAATATTGCTCCTTTTTGCCGCGGCCCAAACGAAACAGGGGCGGCTGGCCGATGTAGATATTGCCGTTTTCCACCAGGGGCAGCATCTGCCGGTAGAAAAAGGTGAGGAGCAGGGTGCGGATATGCGCCCCGTCGACGTCCGCATCGGTCATGATGATGATCTTATGGTAGCGAAGTTTTTCCAGGTCGAACTCATCCCGGCCGATGCCGGTGCCCAGGGCGGAGATTATCTGCTTTATTTCCTCGCTGGAGAGAATCTTGTCGAAGCGAGCCTTTTCCACGTTCATTATCTTGCCGCGCAGGGGCAGGATGGCCTGTACGGAGCGGTCCCGTCCCTGTTTGGCCGAGCCGCCGGCGGAATCACCCTCGACCAGGAATATTTCCCTATCCTTGGGATCCTTGGACTGGCATTCGGCCAGCTTGCCCGCCATGAGCAGATCAAGACCGGAACCCTTCTTGCGGGAAAGTTCCTTGGCGCGCCGAGCGGCCTCGCGGGCTCGGGCCGCATCCACCACCTTGGTGAGAATCTTTCTGGCCACCTGGGGGTTCTGCTCCAGATAGATGGAAAGCTTTTCATGGCACACCGCTTCCACTATGGATTTGACCTCGCTGTTGCCCAGCTTGGTCTTGGTCTGGCCCTCAAACTGCGGATCGGGGACGCGGACAGAAACCACGCAAGTGAGCCCCTCGCGCACATCGTCGCCGCCCATCTTCTCCTTCATGTTCTTGGGCACCACGTCGTCGCTGGCATACTTGTTGATGCAGCGGGTCAAGGCCCCACGGAAACCGGCGACATGGGTGCCGCCTTCCTTGGTGTTGATGTTGTTTACAAAGGAAAACAAGCGCTCGGAGTAGCCGTCGAAATACTGAAAAGCCACCTCCACCTGGACATTGTCCCTTTCTCCGTAAATAAAAACCGGATCGGGATGGATATGGGTCCGGTTACGGTTGAGATATTCGATATAAGAAATAATACCGCCTTCGAAATGAAAGATATCCTCAGCCCCGGTGCGCTCGTCATGGAGGAGGATCTTGACCTCCTTGTTCAAAAAGGCCACTTCCCGCATGCGGGCCTGGATGATGTCGTATTTAAATTCCGTGGTTTCCTTGAATATCTCAGGGTCCGGCATGAAGGTGATCTTGGTGCCGGTCTTGTCCGACTGGCCGAAGGTTTCCATGTCTCCCTGGCGAATTCCAAGGTGGTACGTCTGGCGATGGATCTTGCCGTTCCTTTTCACCTCGGCCGTGGCCCATTTGGAAAGGGCGTTGACCACCGAAACCCCCACCCCGTGCAAGCCGCCGGAAACCTTATAGGTGTCATGGTCGAACTTGCCGCCGGCATGCAGGGTGCACATGACCAATTCCAGGGCGGAAACCCCTTCTTCGTGCATTTCCACCGGTATACCGCGTCCGTTATCCTCGACGCTGCAGCTGCCGTCGCGATGGAAAATAACTTTGATGTCCGTGCAATGGCCGGCCAAGGCCTCGTCGATACTGTTGTCCACCACCTCGTAAATGAGGTGGTGCAGCCCCTCTTCCGCCGTGTTGCCAATGTACATGGCCGGCCGCATCCGGACGCCTTCAAGGCCGGAAAGAACCTTGATCTGATCCGCTCCGTAATTTTTTTGTCCTTCAGTCAAAGTATGAGCCCTCTTCTTTTATTTTCTAAAAATTGTCTGTGTTGGAATCACAAAAAACAAACTTGCAACCTTTTCCTCTTTGTAACCCTTTGATTTGTTCTCGGATATGTGAGGTAGCTACTTTTTATATTCGTTTATATTTTCATGGGCATGATGATACTGACAAAACCTGGGTCATCATCGCCTTGAATCATACATGGGCTTTCTTCCGAATTGATATAAGCCTTGATGGTATCACTGGACATGACCTGCATGGTTTCTATAAAATATTTACCATTGAATCCGAGCTTTAAAGGAGAATCATCGTAATTGATGGCAATTTCATCCTTGGCGCTGCCTATATCCATGCTCTGCGAGGAAAGAACAAGTTTGTTATGCGTTACCTGAAATTTTACGGCGTTATAACGGTCTTCCGTGAAGAGATTCATCTTCTTCATTGAATTCATGAATTGAACTCTATTCAATTCAATATGTTTTTCTTTTTTAATAATACTTATGATATTTTTATAATCAGGAAAATCTCCATTCATCAAACGAACAACGACGATAGAATGGTCAGTTTTTATAACAGCCTGTTTTTCTTCAAATGAAATTTTTATTTCTGCCGATCCTTCAGTAAATTTTCTAATTTCCTGCATGCCCTTGCGCGGGATAAGGATGATTTTTTCCATCTTCAATCCGCTTAGATCGCTTTCCACCGTTGTTTCACACAGGGAAAGCCTGTGTCCGTCCGAGGAAACCATGCGAAGCATATTTTTTCCTTCAGAGATATCCTTTTCCACCAGGATACCGGTGAGATTGAATTGGGATTCTCCTTCCTGGGCCACGGAAAAAATCGTTTTATCTATGATTTCCTTAATCTTCTCGCTGGCCACGGCGGTCATATTGTTTTCATCGTACTCAGGAAAAGCCGGATACTCCTCACTGGGCATACCAGCCAGTTTGTAATCCGCTGAATCGGCGCTTATTTTCGCCCAGTTGTTTTCCATAATCTCGACATGGATTTGATCCGCACTGGACTCTCGTACTATTTCAAAAAGCTTCTTGGCAGGAAGGGTTATGGATCCTGGGGAGAGTATCTCCGCCGGCAGACTGTTTCGGATGCCTATTTCCAGATCCGTGGCAGTCAAAAGAAGCGAGTCCGTTTTGGACTCAATGAGGATGTTGGAGAGAATAGCGATATTCCCCTTTTTCCCCGTTACATTTTGCAGGGAAGCAAGGCCGGCTAAAAAATCATCGCGGGAGATATTGAAAATAAGGGACATAATGGGCACCCCACAGTGTAATAGTTGTTTTTTAAGTTTTTAAAAGATTATGGTTATTAGGGTTGTTAATATGTTTGTAACCTATTTAACTATCGAAAAATATTATATTATTTTTAATAATCAGGCGGTTTACAAAATAAGGAAAAAACAAAAAAACAAGTTATCAACAGATTTTAAAAACAGAGTAAACAGCGGCGTGTGTAAAAGGGTTGAAAAGGTGTTGATAAAAATATACGAAGCATATTGAGTGAATTAAGATATTAAAAAGAAATTAATATATTGATATTATTATATATATTTAAAATCTAGCGAGTTGTTTGAAATATAGGAAAACAACTACAAAAAGATAGTGTAAAATCAAAAAAAATTCAATGATAATAAATAAAAAGATACTGTATTATGGGAATTTTCGAGCCGCGGTTACGGCTCTGATGGCAACGTTGATGAGCCGCGAGAGGGATATTTTTACGTTACATGGAAAATAATAAAAAAAACGACATAATATCAAGTTGTTATAAAATATTTTCAGAGGCGGTCAGCCAAGGTGTTTTTCCCGGGGCAACCATGGCTGTTGCCTGGGGAATTCCGGCGCAGAGAAGGCGGATAATTCAGACATACGGGTACACCGATTATAGCGAAGAAAAGAAGGTTGATGAAAAAACGGTGTACGATCTGGCCTCTTTAACCAAACCGTTGGCAACAACCCTGTCTATTCTTGTCTTGTTGAAAGAGGGGCGAATACAAATATCCGATCTGGTCTCTGATATTTTATCCCTGACTGAAAAATCCTTCCTGTTCGGGATCTCTGTTAAAGATATTCTATGTCATTCCAGCGGGTTACATGCTCATAAGCCGTATTATCTCGAACTTGTTAAGCTGCCGGAGGAAAAAAGAAAGGAAGTGCTTCTCGGTTTGCTGGCCGATGAGCCGCAGGCGTATCAACCGGGCAGCACCTCCGTTTACAGCGACCTGGGTTTCATGTTACTCGGCCTGATGGTGGAAAAGATAAGCGGCCAGGAACTTCCCCTTTTTTTTAGAGAAAAGATAGCGGAGCCCATGGGGATTGCGGAAAAAATATTTTATTGCAAGGCAGGGCCGGAGGAAAATGAAGCCAAAGAAGAAAAGAGAAAAAGAGACCATGCGCCCACGGAACATTGCCATTTTCGCAAGAGAAATCTCTGTGGTGAGGTGAGCGATGAAAACGCCCATGCCCTGGGCGGGGTGGCCGGGCATGCAGGATTGTTCGGCACCATAGATGCGGTGTTGGAGATGGGGGTGCATCTGCTTGATCAATGGCAGGGAAGGGAGGAACCCCCCAACTACCTGGCAAGTGATCTGCGGCGATTTTTAATACGCCAGGAGATCCCGGGCTCCACCTGGGCTCTTGGCTTTGATACGCCATCAAGCACTGGTTCAAGCGGGGGGAAATATCTGGCGCCCACCAGCGTGGGCCATCTCGGCTTTACCGGAACCTCCCTGTGGATAGATCCGACCCGTGAGTTGGTGATGGTTCTGCTCAGCAACCGGGTCCATCCCAGCCGGGATAATAACCGGATCAAACAGTTCAGGCCCCTTTTTCATGATACGGTGATAGAGAGCCTGGGCCTGGTCTGAGGTAAAGGGCCACAGGCAGGGCATCTGCTTCGCAGACGCGCTTAGCTCTCTTCGGCATGTTCTATGCCCCTACTCCTTTCCGCCTTCTGTTCATCCTAAAGAAAGGAACCTCAAAAATGGCGCCCTGTGCTCCTCGATGTTGGGCTGCTCTGAAAGCAAAAGGGGTTGGCTGATATTGCTTGGTGATCAGGCCGGTTTTTGCCTGTGCTCGGGATACAGACGCAGGATATCCTCTTCGTCGGCGGCCATGACTCCGCGTTCGCTGATCAGCCCTGTGATCAAGCGGGCCGGTGTGACATCAAAGCCATAGTTCAGCGTGGGTGTATCCGGCGGTGCGATGGCGATGGTGGTCAATGCATCCGTCTCGCTCAAACCTTCGATATGGGTAATTTCCCGACCGCTCCGCTGTTCAATGGGTATTTCAGAAAGACCGTCTCGAACCGTCCAATCAAAGGTGGAAGAGGGCAGGGCCACATAAAAGGGCACTCCGTTGTCGAGCGCCGCCAGGGCTTTGAGATAGGTGCCGATCTTGTTGGCCACGTCGCCGCATCTGGTGGTGCGGTCCGTGCCGACGATGACCATATCCACCATACCGTGCTGCATGAGATGGCCGCCGGTGTTATCGGCGATCAGGGTATGGGGTACCCCTTCCCCTTTCAGTTCCCAGGCAGTGAGCTTGGCCCCTTGCAGCCAGGGTCTGGTCTCATCCACCCAGACATGCACCCTGATACCCTCGGCATGGGCGGCGTAGATGGGAGCGGTGGCGGAACCGTAATCCACAAAGGCCAACCAGCCGGCATTGCAATGGGTAAGGATATTAACCGGTGCGCCGTTTTTTTTCCGGCTGAGTCGGGCAATGATCTCCTTGCCGTGCTCCCCGATCCGGCGGCAGAATTCAGCGTCTTCATCGGCTATTTCGCAAGCAAGAGCAAAGGCCTTGGCCCGTTTTGCCGCCAGGGTATTTTCCCGTTCAATGGCTGCAAGCTGCCGGTTCACGGCCCAGGCAAGGTTGCCGGCCGTGGGTCGGGTTTGCACCAGATCCTTTGCCGCCTCTTGGATAAAGGGGGTAAAGTCATGCTCCGGCGCGGTCAGGGCGGCAAGGTGCATGCCAAAAGCGGCGGTGGCGCCAATGAGTCCGGCGCCGCGCACATGCATCTCCCGGATGGCTGTGCAGACCTCGGCCACGGTGCGCAGCTCCTCGATCACAAAGCGGTGAGGCAAAAACCGCTGGTCGATAATTTTGACGATGGCGCTGTCTGTATCAGAGGGCCAGATGGTACGGTAAGGAGTTCCGGCAACGTGCATGTCTGCTCCGGGCAATCAGAGGAAAAAAGTGAAAAAATAATATGATATGAGACCCATACCAATGGAAGCGTAGATCAGCAGTCAGGCCGGGCAGTCGCTACCCCGCTGTTTTTTTAACAATACGGCAAAGGTTAAGGAGCCGACAGCAAGAGCGGCAAATCCGGCAATGCTATGTAAGTTCATGGGCATATTTCCTGAGGGTTAAAGGTTACACGGTAATCCGGAATTTTTCCGCTGCCAAGAATTTAATAGTCGCAAGATGAAAGCCTCTGGACAGTTACTAATAATCCTCTTTGACCCTGGCCAGGGTCAGTACCATTACCTCGGTCGCTCCACATTTTTTCAACACTCTGGCGCACTCGTTTACCGTGGTGCCGGTGGTGAATACATCATCGATGAGGAGAATTTTTTTACCGGCAACCTTTTGCGGTTTCACAACAGCAAAAACGTTTTTTAGATTGGTGCGTCGGGCCTTGCCATTGAAACTGGTCTGCGGCTCGGTGGGGTGCGATCGGACGAGGAGGCTGCTGCTGATCCGCCGGTCTTTGGGGAAGAGGGCACGGGCCAGGAGCAAGGCCTGGTTGAAGCCGCGCTCCTGCAGGCGGCTTGGGTGCAACGGCACGGGCACGATCCAATCCGCCCCGGCCATTTCGGCAAGTTGGGGCAGATTGTGGGCAACCCTGGCGAAGGACGGAAGACAGGTGGTCATTCCCCGGTATTTGAAGCGGTGGATCACCTTTTTAATCGGTTCTTCGTAGAGAAAGAGAGCCCTGGCCCGATTGAAATGGCGGGGGGTGGCGAGGCAGATCCCGCAGTGATGGTCGCCGCCGGCGGCGACGAGATAGGTCCTGCCGCAACAGGGACAGAGCGGGCTTTGGATATGATGGAGCCTCTCCAGGCAGTCCGGGCAGAACAGCAGCTCTGGTGATGGGCCCAGCGGCTTTTCGCAGGAAAGACAGAACGAGGGCAGCAGAAGGTCGAGGAGGGCTTTAAAGAACAGCTTCACGGTCAATCACTTTTTTCAGCACCTTAAGGCCATCCGGGGTAAATCGTTCAACGGCGGCAAGGGATTTCACCGCCTCCAGCCCGAGAAAAAACCCATCCTCCACCTCTTCCGGTTGAAGGATGAACGGACCTTCCGCCGTGCAGGAAAAGACCCGGCCCCAGACCCGGTTGTTGTCTGCTTCATGATAAAAATCAAAATGAGGGGTGAGGGCAACCTTATGCACGCCCAGCTCCTCGGCCAGTTCGCGTTTTGCCGAAAGCTCGTAGGATTCCCCGGCCAGGACCACGCCGCCGGTGGCGACATCAAGGTAACCGGGATAAATATCCTTGCTCATGGTCCGTTTCTGAACAAAGATCTCCCGCTTGCGGTTAAAGACCAGGATGTAGCAGGCCCGGTGGATGAGGCCGCCTTCCCGCATCACCCGTCTGGGAACATGGGCCACCTCCTGGTTTTGCTCATCAACGATCAGGACTATTTCATCGGCGGGATTCATTTTCATGGACTCCAGTCTGCTTCTTTGCAAAAAAAGTAAGCCGTTGTTGAAAAATAACTGTAATATTGAGGTATTGACGGCATAAGGAGCCGTGTTGAGGCAGCGCCGCTTCCCCTGCGATATTTGTAACGGCTCCTAACTCGCTATATACCATGAAAAGCAAGTCTGGGCAGGGGAGATAATTCATGCCGCTGCCGGATCAGGCATCAACACAAAGGACGGGTTGGTCATGGAAAAAAAATTCCAATTTTCTCTCAGCTATCTTTTCATCGCCCTGGCCATCTTCATCCTTCTCCAGAATTGGCTGTCACCGCAGATCAACAATGTTTCCTACAGTCAGTTCAAGAGTTACGTGGTGGACAAAAAGATCAATTCCGTGGTGATATCCTCGACCCTGCTCAAAGGGTATGAAAAGGTCGAAAGCAGCAAGAAAGAGCCCATGTTTCCCGATGTTCTTTATATAACCCCCCGGATTGATGACCGCAATCTTGTGGAGTTTCTGGAAAAATACGGCATCGATATCATCGCGGCCAATGAAAACACCTTTTTGCGCACCTTGCTCTCCTGGATTTTGCCCACCCTCTTTTTCGTCGGGATCTGGATGTTCATGATGAAGCGCATGGGCCAGGCCGGGGGGGGCATGATGACCCTGGGCAAGTCCAAGGCCAAGATCATCGCCCAGACCGATCTCGGGGTCGATTTCGCTTCGGTGGCGGGTCATGAGGAGGCCAAGGTGGAGCTGGCCGAAGTGATCGAGTTCCTGAAAACCCCGGAAAAATTCACCCGGTTGGGCGCCAAGATTCCCAAGGGCATCCTTCTGGTCGGCCCTCCTGGCACGGGCAAGACCCTGTTGGCCAAGGCGGTGGCCGGGGAATCCGGGGTGCCGTTTTTTTCCATCAGCGGTTCGGATTTTATCGAGATGTTCGTGGGGTTGGGTGCGGCCAGGGTGCGCGATCTCTTTGAACAGGCCAATGCCAAGGCGCCCTGCATCGTGTTCATCGACGAGCTGGACTCGCTGGGTAAGGCGCGGGGCACCGGCATGATGGGTGGCCACGACGAGCGGGAGCAGACCCTGAATCAGCTGCTGGCAGAGATGGACGGTTTTGAGGTGAACAAGGGGGTGGTGATCCTCGCCGCCACCAACCGGCCCGAGATTTTGGATCCGGCCCTGCTCAGGCCGGGCCGCTTCGACCGGCATATCCTGGTGGACCGGCCCGACCTCAAGGAGCGGGTGGCGATTCTGGCTGTGCATGCCAAGGGGATCAAGCTTGCCGTGGAGGTTGATCTTGGGATCATCGCCCGCCGCACCCCGGGTTTTACCGGGGCGGATCTGGCCAATCTGGTCAACGAGGCGACCCTGTTGGCGGTGCGCAAGGGCAAGGAGCAGGTGGAGGCCACGGAATTTGAAGAGGCGATCGACCGGATCGTTGCCGGGCTGGAGAAGAAAAACCGGGTGCTCAACGAGACGGAGAAGAAGACCGTTGCCTATCACGAAACCGGGCACGCCCTGGTGGCCACCTTCCGCAAGACCGCGGAAAAGGTGCACAAGATCAGCATCGTTCCCAGGGGGATCGGCGCCCTGGGCTACACCATGCAGTTGCCCACCGAGGACCGTTTTCTGATGTCCAAGACCGAGCTGTTGGAGAAGATCGACGTGCTGCTGGGGGGCAGGGGTGCGGAAAAGATCATCTTCGACGAGATCACCACCGGTGCCCAGAACGATCTGCAGCGGGCCACGGATATCGCCCGCAGCATGGTGGCCATGTACGGGATGAACGAAAAGCTGGGGCAGGTCACCTATCTGCAACAGGCAAACCAGTTCTTGCAGCAGGGATTGTTCCAGCAGAAGGAGTTCAGCGACCAGACCGCGCTGCTCATTGACGAGGAGGTGCGCAAGATCATTGACGAGCGCATGGTGCTGGTGGAAAAGACCCTGGTCGAACAGCGGCCTCTTTTGGAAAAGATCGCGAAAACCCTGCTTGAGAAAGAAGCCTTGGATGATGAGGAGTTCAAGGCGTTGCTGGCGGAAGGTGCCTGACCCCCCGTTCTTATCCAGCCATATTCGCCAGCACCTTTTTCACCACATTGCCGTCCGCGCTCTTGCCGAAATGCTTCATGATCGGGCCCATGGCCTGCATGGCGCTCTTGAACTGGGTGAGGTCGATGTTTTCCTTGGCCCAGGCGGCGATCTCCTCTTCCGTGGCCATCTTCGGCAAATACCGCTCCAGGATTTCAAGATACTCGGAACTGGTCTCTTTTTTGTACTCCAGGGTTTGCTTTTCCGATTTGCACAACCCCATGATCAGACTGATGATGTCGTCGTCGGTGATTTCATCGTCGCGTTTGGCCCGGGTGCTCTTTTTACCGCTTTCCAGGGTGATGGGGGTGGTGATCTTGGTGGGGAATTCGCTGATGATGATACGGAGTGCACCCTTGACCGTCTCGTCTTTGCTCAGCATGGCGGTTTTCAGGTCGCTTTTCAGTTTGACCAACAGGGTCATGCCCGAGGCTGCGTTCCAGCCGTATGGTGTTTCAGTGCTCATTATTTTTTCCTTATTGGGTTGGTTGTCTTCAACGGAAGGTGATCAGCAAGATGGTGCCGAGAACGAGGAGCATGGGGCCGTTGGCGATATAGACCACATAGACGAGGGGGTATCTGGATCCGAGCATCTCCCTGAGTCTGGCCCGGTTGCAGAGTCTGGGTATCCAGAAGGCCACGGAGATGGCAAGCCCGACAATGGCGAGGACCAGACCAATGGTGGAGAAAATGGTGTGCATGGCGCGCTCCCGGGCCTATTCGGCTTCAATTTCCGCGATGCGGTTACCGATGATGGTCTGGCAGGCAGCAGCCCTGGCCATGCCTGGCTCGTTGCCCTTCTGCTCATAATACATCTGGCTGAGCTCCAGGGATTCCAGGGCCAGCCGTAGATTTTTGAGTTGGACTCGGGCCGGGTCTTGCCGCCAGAGGGCAATGGCTTCTCTCGCTTGGTCTTCGTTGTTGATGTTCATGGGCTGATTATACGATCGCTTTTTGGGGCTGAAATTTTAAAAAAGGGTTGTACGGGGTTACCGCACATCGCCGGCCACGAGATTGTACCTTTTTTTTAAAGAATGAAAAGCAAAAGGATAGGCGAGATGGTGCAGGAGGTTCAGGTTGTAGAAATCATGAAAGAATTTGCCATGGTCGCCGCAACGGTCGATGCGGTCCATGATGTGGCTGTAGTTGTTGCGGCCAAAGGTTTCCCAAAGATATCGGTTGACGAAGCCGGCTTTCTGTTTGCCGAGAAATAGGCGCCGGGCGGATAGCGGATAGCTTTTCCCGGTTATGATGCTTTGTGCGGCCAGCGCACCTGAAGTCACGGCGGAGCGTATGCCGAAGCCCCAGAGCATATCCTGCAACCCCGCGGCCTCGCCCACCAGAAGTTGCTTTTCTTTTTCAAAAACAGGGTCGAGCAGAAAACCGCCCAAGCCCCCCACCGTTTTCGGCTCCTCCATGTCGAAGTCGACAAATTTCCTGAAGATCCTCTCCGTTTCGGCAAGGGAGCGGTTCACCTCGGAAAAATTGTCAAAGAGCACAGTGCAGAGGCAGCCATACCCCTTGGCGAAAAGAAGATATGCATATCCCTTGCAAGCGGCTCGGTCGTTGACCAAGCCGTATGCCGCATCGGGCAGGCTTGTCTTGAAGACGAGGCCCTTGTCGATGGCAAAGCGGTGGCGGACAAGGGGGCCGGTGGCAATAATATCCGCCTCCGGGGGGGAAAGAGGCTGGTTAAACAATATGTCGGCCCCCGCAGCCAGGGCCTGTTCCTTGAGGCCTTGGTCAAGGCTTCCCGGCATTGCTCCGCGCCGGATCAGATAAAATCCGGGCCGGACGGAGGTGAATGCCCATTCTCTTTCGCCGTTTAACACGGTAAGCGCGGAAAAGGGCGTGCAATCGAAGTTGATGGCAAGGCCAAGCGCTTGGAATTCATCAAGCACATCGCGCTCCTCCGACCAGTTTTCCAGCCCCTGCAGGTCGCCATAGAAAACGCGGCCAACTTCCCCGTTTTTTTCATGTACCTGTGACTGATAGCCCGCTTTTTGCAGGACAATGGCCGCAGTGAGGCCCGCCGGTCCGGCGCCGAGTATCTTAATGGTTTTTTTGGCCATGGGGCAATACCTCGCTCTACCTCGGTACGCTGGGTCAGTTTCGGGCGGTTTGCGTTTTTTCAGTGTTCGATGAAAGGTGGTGCTGAGAAGATTATGAAAACAAATGACGGTATTAGCAAGGGGCGAGAAAAAAATACCCCCTGGAAACGCGGGAAGAGGGAGGAGGTTTCCAGGGGGGGTGGGATGGGACTGTGTCACGCCTCGGGGCGTTTAGGCTTTATAAAAATTTTCTTTTTCCGCCCCGCACTTGGGGCAGACCCAATCATCGGGAAGATCGGCAAATGCGGTACCCGCTTCGATGCCGTGTTCGTAATCGCCTTCCGCCGGGTCGTAGACATATCCGCAAGGGCATTCATATTTATCCATGATGGCTCTCCTTTATTTTTGGCTCTCAGATAGATAAGGGGCGGATCAGTCCATGGTTTCCATGTCCCTGCCGCAGCATTTCGGGATATCGCTGCCCTGTTTCACATTCATGTACTTGTTGCAGACGGAACAGTAATAGGTGTTGTCCGCCGCGGCTTTTTGGTCCGACCACATGGTTTTGCCGCCGGGTATTCCCTCGATGACAAAACGGGCCAGATTCTCCTTGCCGGGTATGTACTCGCCGATGGGGACCAGTTTCTTGTTCTCCCGCAGACAATCCACAATGACCCGCCAGAGTAGCTCCATGGCCGCGGTTTCCTGGGTGTTTCCCGGCTTGAATTCCACGACATTTCTATCAACAGTGATATCCATGATTAACCTCATTAAAATTAGTAATAATTATTATTATAATATGTTTTGTATAAAAAGCACCGAAAAAAGTGGGTTGGGATTTTTATGGCCAGAGATGAAGGGGAGCTGAGAAAATCCACCTCGGGGGGAGAGAGCTAGTGGTTATAACCGTCCTGGTGCCGGGTTTTCTTCTCTTGCTTGTTCGCATACATGGCCCGGTCTGCCCTGCGAAGTAATTCGTCGATGGAGCAGGGGGCGGTATGTTCGTAGCGGCCCACTCCGACGCTGAGAGACATCAGGTATTGCCGGGATGTCATCCTGTTGGTTTTTTCGATGTTGTCGTTCAGCCGCTGGAGAATGGTTGTCTCGTTGCCCAGCGCTGAGTTGTCCGTGCAGAGAATGACAAATTCGTCGCCACCAAGCCTTCCGACGATATCGGCCAGTCGGAAGGTATCCTGGAGCAGGGTAGCTGCTTCAATGAGGGCCTGGTCGCCGACGGAGTGCCCGAGGGTGTCGTTGATCCATTTCAGATTGTCAAAATCGACATAGACGAGCAGAAGGTCAGTTTGGTCGCGCACACTGATTTTGACCAGCTTGTCTGCCAGGGTCATGAAGCCCCGACGGTTGAAGAGGCCGGTGAGATCATCGGTCAGGGCGGATTCCCGCAGTTTTTCCTCCCATTTTTTACGTTCGGTGATATCGGCAAAAGTGACCACCGCGCCCAAAATTTCATAGTCCTCCGTAATGGGGGTGGAGGTGTACTGGATCGGCAAAGCGGTGCCGTTTTTCCGCCAGAAGGTTTCCGTACCCTTGCGAATGATGCCATCGCTGCAAGTCGAGCTGATCGGGCAGTCATGCCTGGGATACGGCTCTCCTTCCGGCCTGTGGGAATGGACGAGTTCATGCAGGGTGTTGCCCGTCAGTTCGTGCGCCTCATAGCCGAGCATGGAACAGGCGGCCGGGTTGGCAAAGGTGACGCGGTTGTGTTTATCAAGGCCGAAGATGCCTTCGCCGACGGTATTGAGGATGCGCTCCTGCTGGCGGCGGAGCTGTTCGAGCTCCTGCGCCGTGGTGATCTTGTCGGTGAGATCCCGCATGATGGCGACGATAAAGGCGTGCGCCTCACCCGTGCTGGGAAGAAAATGGATGGTGATCATTTTGTCGTTGAGCAGGATGGGCGCGGTTTCGTCGATAATCACCGGGGCTTGGCCTGTGCTCTGCAATAGGGCGCGTAACCGTTCCCGGCGTTCCCCGCTGAAAAGATCGAAAAAGCTGGAGGCCAGCAGGTTTTCTTCCCGCAGGCCGCACAACTCCATGGCGGCGGCGTTGGCACGGATGATCTTGCCGTCCAAGGTGAATTCCATCACCCCTTCGGGCATGCTGTTGAAAATAATCTCATAATGGCGCTTGGAAAAGAGCAGCTCCGAGGTGATATACCGCTTGCACAGGTTTTCTCCGCCGAGGATCTTGCCGGTTAACTCATGAAGGGTGCCGTTGTCGATATGTTCGATTACCTGGGTAATATATGCTTCGGTATTCTTAAACGGACCCTTGGCGATGCAGACATCGGCCCCGAGGCTGAGGATATTGGTTTCATCCTCGAGCACCGTGGCAGAATAGATGATGATATGAAGGTGCTTCAGTTCCGGCCGGCTGCGGATAACCTGACAAAGTTTTTCCCCGTTGATATTGGGCATGATCAGGTCGGTGAAAACGATATCCGGTTTTACCGTTTTAAGAATCGCCAGGGCCGCAAGCCCGTCTTCCGCCGTGATCACCTCGTGACCCTGCTTTTTCAGGAATTCCTCCAGCAGTTTCAAGCCAACAGGGTGGTTATCCACCACCAGAATTTTTTTCATGGGACTACCTGCTTCCTTATAAAAATTTCCGGAAAAATACGTGACAATTTGTCAAGTTTTACCGGAAAAGCTGGAAAAGACAAGTTTTTTAGCGTGTTATGGCTGGATCGGTTGACCCCGGCTCAGTGTCCGTTCAAGGCCAGCAGGATATCAACTCCAACCGCGGCTATGGACAGGACAAAGATAAACAGGTAGTTGAGGTTTTCCTTGGACTTGATGATGGAGGAGAGGACATAGGCGATGAGCGCCCGGTCGTCCTCGGTGATCTCGTCGCGGCCCTGGATTTTTTCCAGCAGCCGGTTGGCGCGGATGGCGGTTTTTCGTTTTTCGGAGATATGGTAGCGGTAGGCGAAAAAGAAGATGTAGCCGATGACTCCGAAATACCAGACCGGGCGCATGAGGGCGGGACTGAAGCTGTTGATGATGGTCAGCAGCCGGAAAGCCACGGCGGACAACAGGCCGATCACCAGAAACAGGTAAATGACAAAAGACGGCACGGTTTTTGGGATGTTGGTCATGGAAGGATGTTCCGGATCTGTGTTGGTGGGAGGTGGAGAGTCTATTCCGTTCTCACGGCGGTGCCGCTGACGCTGATCATGAGCACATGGCGTTCTCCGATATTTGCAAAGCAGCTGGGCACGGCCCTGTGCTTCTCACCTCTTCCCGAAAGGGCTCAAAATAGCCCGGGCGGGTGATCCCGGCAAGGCTATTTTGAGAGCGCGCCAGTCCCAGAGGGGAGAATTATTGTACGACCGGGCCAGGCAGCGCTTTACGGGTGGGGGCTGGAGTTGCCGAAGTATTAGCCGCATGGAAGTCGTTGACCACCTGCAGCAATGACTGGGCGCTGTCCACGCTCTGCTGGGTGACGTCGTTGATGTTGCCGATGGCCCCGTGGATCTGGTCGATGCCGTGGGCCTGGTCTCGGGAGGCCTGGGTGATTTCGTTCATGATCGTGCTGACTTTTTCGATGTCGTCGGTCACCTTGCTGAAGGCGGCGCCGGTTTTGACCGCCAGGGCATCGCCGGCCTCGATTTTGAGCACCGTGTTTTCGATCATGGCGGCGGTTTCTTGCGCCGCCACGGCGGCGCGTTGGGCCAGGTTGCGGACCTCCTCGGCGACCACGGCAAAGCCGGCGCCTGCCTCACCGGCTCGAGCAGCCTCAACTGCGGCATTCAGGGCCAGCAGATTGGTTTGAAAGGCGATCTCGTCGATGGTGCGGATGATCTTCTGGGTATCGCGGCTGGCCGCGGAAATCTCCTGCATGGATGCGGTAAGCTCTTGCATATCGGTATCCGCCGTGGCCACCGTCTCCTTGGTCTGGAGGATGAGCTGGTTGCCGGACTCGGCGTTGGCGGCATTCTGTTTGGTCATCGCCGTCATCTCTTCCAGGGAGGCGGCGGTTTCTTCCAGGGCGGATGCCTGCTCGGAGGCGCCCTCGGAGAGGTGGGTGGCGGTGTCCGAGATGGCCTGCATGGTGCTGACGATGCGTGAGCCCATGCCTTGCAGGGAGGAGGCCAGCAGCCCGACCTCGTCGTTGCTGGTGACCGACAGCTGGGCATCGAAATTGCCGCCTCCCAGCTCATCGGCAAACACGGCGCACTGTTCGATGGGGGCACAGAACTTCTTGGCCATCAGGTAGAGGCCGAACATGGCCATGGCGAGGATTGCCACGGTGGTGAGGATGATTCTGGTCAGCAGCGATTTGATTTGCGCGTTCACCGCTTCGGTTTTGCGGGCCACCGTTTCGTCGATGTTGTCAACATAGGCACCGGTGCCTATGATCCAATCCAAGGGTTTGTAAGCTCGCACATAGGAAAGCTTTGGCTGCTCCTTGGTGAGCCCGTCCTTGGTGGGCTTGGGCCAGAGGTAGTCGACAAAGCCGTCGCCGCCGTTGGTCTCGCACACCTGGACAAAGGCCCCGAAAAGGTTTTCCTTTTTCCCCAGGGCGCAGTTGAATTTGGCATCGTCGAGCACCTTGCCGTCAAGGGCCGGGACGGTGGGGTGCATGACCATCTTCGGAAAGGGCTTTCCGGTATCATTGATCCAGAAATAACCCGTGCCGCCGGCATAGCGCATCTTGGCAAGATCCTGTTTGGTCTTTTCAATGGCGTCCGGGATGGCGTCGTCCACATAGATGCCGGTGCCGATGATCCAGTTCCATTCGGGAATCAGCCGCACGTAAGAGAGCTTGGGTTGCTCCTTGGTGAGCCCGTCCTTGGTGGGCTTGGGCCAGAGATAATCGACAAAGCCGTCGCCGCCGTTGGTCTCGCATACCTGGACAAAGGCCCCGAAGAGGTTTTCCTTTTTCCCCAGGGCGCAGTTGAACTTGGCATCGTCGAGCACCTTGCCGTCAAGGGCCGGGACGGTGGGGTGCATGATCATCTTCGGGAAGGGCTTTCCGGTGTCGTTGATCCACAGATATCCCTTGCCTTGGTCATAGCGGAGTTTTTTGATGCTCTCCGCAGCCAGGGCCTTGGCCCGCTCGGTGGTCATCCCGCCGTGTCCCACCGAGGCGTTGGCATCCTCCACGATCTTCACCGCCATGTCGACGATGTTTTTCAGCTGCTGACCGTAGCGTTTTTCAAGATAGGTCTTGTCCAGGGCGTTTTTGTAGTTGGAATCCACGGTGGCATAGGCCACGTCCACATAATCCTTCAGCACCGCCTTGGTCTGCTCCAGTTCCGCCTGACGGAAGGATTCGATCTCCTGGGCGGCGTTGTAGCGGATGGTGGCGACGGTGCCGATGGTGATGAGCGCGGTCACCGCGAGGATGGCGGTAAAGGTGCAGGTGAGGATTTTCCAACGAATCTTGACGTTCCGTGCCATCTCATTGTCCTCCGGGACTAAATTTTTCTAGCGTTTAGCGAGGAGTTCTCGGGGAAGTACGATGCAAAGTTCGTTCACCGGGACACATCTTCCTGTAAGGCATTGTATGAAAAAACGAAAAGAGATGTACAGTAATTTTTAGACAGGCTCGGCGGAAAAGAAAGGACGGGTGCGGCCCAAAAGGGTGGCGACGCCGATGGCATACCCATCCCCAAGGCGCTCGGCGGTCTTCTGTTTGCAATCCCCAACCGGATGTGCTAATTTTTCAAGCTTTCGCGGGTAATGTTCCTGATACAAAATGAGCATCCTGAAAAGCACACTGTGCCGGGGGAGCTTTGTGATGAATCTCTCCAGAAAGCCGTTGCGCAAAAACAGCTTGAAGATCGAGTCCTGCCAAGACGGCATATGAGCTGTAAAGGCGAGGCAGAACAGAACAAGTTATTTTCGTACGCCTCCTAAAAATACCAAGGATAAATTATGACCAGCCAAAAGATTATCTACACAGAAGTCGATGAAGCACCCGCCCTGGCAACCTATTCCCTGCTTCCGATCCTCCAGGCCTATACAAAGGGATCGGGCATTTCCGTTGAACCAAAGGATATCTCCCTTTCCGGGAGAATCATCGCCAACTTCCCGGAAAACCTGACGGAGAGCCAGAGAATCCCGGATTATCTGGGGGAATTGGGCAAGCTCGTCAAGCTGCCGGCGACCAATATCATCAAACAGCCGAATATCAGCGCTTCAATTCCACAATTACAAGGCGCAATCAAGGAACTGCAGGAGAGAGGATACGCTATGCCGGATTATCCCGAGACGGCGAAAACCGAGGCGGAGAAAGAACTGCAGGCACGATTTGCCAAGGTCTTGGGGAGTGCTGTAAACCCGGTCCTGCGGGAAGGAAATTCCGACCGACGGGCGGCGGCTTCCGTGAAACGGTTCGGACAAAAAAATCCGCACAGAATGATGAAACCGTGGCCCGCCGATTCCAAATCCCGGGTCGCGCATATGACCGCCGGGGATTTTTACGGCAGCGAGAAGTCGGTAACGGTGGACAAGGCATGCGAGGTGCGGATCGAGTTTGTCGGAGACGATGGCGGCACCAAGGAGCTCAAGCCGAAGATCGCCTTGCTCCCCGGGGAGATTCTTGACACCTCGGTCATGAATGTGGCGAGTCTGCGGAAATTCTATGGGGAGCAGATCGAGGCGGCAAAAAGGGATGGGGTCTTGCTGTCGCTGCACCTCAAGGCGACCATGATGAAGGTCTCCGACCCGGTCATGTTCGGGCATTGTGTTTCCGTTTTTTATAAGGATGTTTTTACCAAACTCGCCGGAGTCATCAAGGAGCTGGGCGTCAATGTCAATAACGGGTTGGGGGATCTGTACGCCAAGATTCAGGGCTTGGAGGCAGGGCAACGGCAAGAGATCGAGGCGGACATTCAGGCGGTCTATACGACCCAATGTGAACTCGCCATGGTGGACTCAAGCAAGGGCATCACCAACCTGCATGTCCCCAATAACGTGATTATCGATGCTTCCATGCCCGTGGTTATCCGGGACGGGGGCAGGATGTGGGGTGCTGACGACCAGTTGCACGATACCATCGCCATGGTGCCGGACCGCTGCTATGCCACCATCTACCAGGAGGTTGTCAGCGATTGCAAAAGGCACGGGGCCTTTGACCCCGCCACCATGGGCACGGTCTCCAACGTCGGTCTGATGGCGCAAAAGGCGGAGGAGTACGGCTCCCACGACAAGACCTTTCTGGCGCCGGGCAAAGGCACGATCCGCGTGGTTGACGTCTCTTCCGGCGAGACCCTGCTTGCGCAGCAGGTGGAAGAGGGCGACATCTTCCGCGGCTGCCAGACCAAGGATGCACCGATTCAGGATTGGGTCAAGCTTGCGGTCAACCGCGCCAAGGCCACCGGCACGCCGGCGATTTTCTGGCTGGATGCGAATCGGGCCCACGACGCCGAGCTTATTGCCAAGGTGAAACAATATCTGCCGAACCATGATACCAGCGGCCTGGATATCCGGATCAGGCAGCCGGTGGAGGCGATGCGCTTCACCCTGGAGCGAGTGAGAAAGGGTGAGGATACTATTTCCGTTACCGGCAACGTGTTGCGTGATTATCTCACCGACCTGTTTCCCATTCTGGAATTGGGCACGAGCGCCAAGATGCTTTCCATCGTGCCCCTGATGAACGGCGGCGGGATGTTTGAGACAGGGGCCGGCGGTTCAGCCCCCAAGCATGTGGAGCAGTTTCTTCGGGAAGGGCATCTGCGTTGGGATTCCTTGGGGGAATTCTGTGCGTTGGTGCCCTCCTTCGAGCATATTTATGCCACCTTTCACAACGAAAAGGCGCAGCTTTTCGCGGAGACGCTGGATGAGGCCATAGGGAAGTTTTTGGAAAACGAGAAGTCTCCGTCCCGCAAGGTGGGGGAGCGGGATACCAGGGGAAGCCATTTTTATCTGGCGCTCTACTGGGCGCAAAGCCTGGCGGCCCAGGGCAAGGATAGAGAGCTGCAGGCACGGTTTGTCAAGGTGGTGCAGGGGCTTGCCGACAACGAGGCAAAGATTGTGGCCGAGCTGAACAGCGCCCAGGGTCATCCCGTGGATATCGGCGGGTATTACCGTCCGGATCGGAAAAAAACCGAACAGGCCATGCGTCCCAGCCCAACCTTCAATGCCATTGTGGACGGCATCTGATTCGCCTCGGCAGACCGCATGTAACGCCATGGAAAAAGCCCTCCGTTTGGAGGGCTTTTTTGTGTTGGGCGATCAAGAGAGATGTAACCGGGCTTTCTTCGAAAACGGTTCTTTTTCTCACTCCCGAATCAATGTGAGAAGCTCCGCTGTTTTTGCCGTCAGGAGCGCGGCATCGCCCCGGGTTTCCACATTAAGGCGGAGAACCGGTTCGGTATTGGAGCTGCGGATGTTGAAGCGGAAGTTTTCCGCAGTAAAGCTCAAGCCGTCGGTGTAATCTTTTTCGCCCTGCATTTCGGCATAAAAGGCCTCCACCCGGGCAATTACCGCCTTGGGGTCGTTGACCCTGTTGTTGATCTCGCCGCTCACCGGAAAAGCAGCCTGGCGGGCGCGGACCAGATGGGACAGCGGCAGGCTTGAGCTGCCGAGGAGTGTTGCCACCAGCAGCCAGGGGATCATCCCGGAGTCGCAGTAGGCAAAATCGCGGAAATAATGGTGGGCGCTCATCTCGCCGCCATAGACGGCGTCTTCGGTCCGCATGCGCTCCTTGATAAAGGCGTGGCCGGTCTTGCTCAACACCGGGATGCCGCCGGACTTTTCGACAATTTCCCGGGTGTTCCAGACCAGACGCGGATCGTGGATGATCTTCGCCCCGGGATGTTTGGCCAGCATGGCCTGGGCCAGCAGGCCGACCAAGTAGTAGCCCTCGATAAAGCCGCCCTGTTCGTCAAAGAAAAAACAGCGGTCAAAATCGCCATCCCAGGCAAGGCCGAAATCAGCTTTATGCTCCCGAACCGCGTTGGCGGTGATCTCCCGGTTTTCCGGAAGCAGCGGGTTGGGCACCCCGTTGGGGAAAGCGCCGTCCGGTTCCCACTGAAGTTTGATGAAGTCAAAGGGAAGACGTTCGGCCAGCCGGTCGATCACCGGTCCGGCGCAACCGTTGCCTGCATTGGCCACGATTTTGAGAGGCTTCAACGCTTTTTTGTCAACATAGCCCATCAGGTGGTCGATATAGGCGGGCTTGTTGTTCAGATGGGTCAGGACGCCGGGCGTGTTTGCCGTAATCCGATGTTTTTTTGACGCTAGCCGCTCGATCTCCCGCAGGCCGGTGTCCCCGGAGATGGGCCTGGCCCCATGGCGGACCAGCTTCATGCCGTTGTAATCCGCCGGGTTGTGGCTGGCGGTGACAATGACCCCGCCGTCTACTTCAAGATGGAAGGCGGCAAAGTAGATTTCTTCGGTGCCGGCCAGGCCGAGATCCACCACATCGACCCCGGCTTGCAGAAAGCCCTCGGTCAGGGCCTTGGCCAGGCCGGGGCTGGACAGGCGGATATCGTGGCCGATGGCCACTTTTTTTGGGGCGAATTGGGCGCTGTACGCCTGGCCGATGTTAAAGGCCAGGGCTTCGTTCAGCTCGTCTGGTACCCGGCCGCGGATGTCGTAGGCTTTAAAACAGGGGAGAGAGGAGTTCATGGCGTATGTCTTTGAAGGATTACTTATTTTCGAGTAGATTGATTTTTTTCCAACAAAACAAGGACAGCTAAGCATGGAAGCATCTATTCTGCAACCGCAATTCGCGGCGAAAATCGCCGATCTATACAACCGCATGGAAAAGGCCTACGATATTGTTGCCCGCCAGCTGGATTTTACCTGCCAGGGCTGCCCGGACAACTGCTGCGACTCCTATTTTCTCCACCATACCTATGTGGAGTGGGCCTATCTCTGGGTGGGGATCGGGGCCTTATCGGCGGAACGGAGGAAGGCCTTGGAAAACCGGGCGGCCGACTATGCCGCAGCCTGCGAGGCGGCGCTGGCCAGGGACGAACGGCCCCAGGTCATGTGCCCGCTCAACGAAGAGGGGCGCTGTTGTCTCTACGAACACCGTCTCATGATTTGCCGGATGCACGGAGTACCGTCCAGCCTTACCTTCCCCAACGGCCAAGCCAAAAAATTTCCCGGCTGTTTCCGCTGTCAGGAAATCGTCGGCAGCCGTCAGGCCACACCCGCGGTGGAGCGCGCCCCGCTTTTTCGGGAGCTGGTGGCGCTTGAGCAAGAGCTGCTCGGCGAGCAACAGGGCCACATGCCCAAGGTCAAAAAGACCATCGCCGATATGATCCTGATGGGGGCGCCGAGGCTGTAAGTTTTTCAGGAAAAAGCATAAAAAAAGGCCGGTGCATGGATTATGCGACGGCCTTTTTTGTCATTGTGGCGAAGGAGTCATTTTTCCCGCATCAGTTCGGCAATCTGGAAGGCGAGTTCCAGGCTCTGCTCTGCATTGAGGCGCGGGTCGCACTGGGTCTGGTAGTTCTCGGCCAGATGGTGGTCGAGGATTTGTCTGCCGCCGCCGGTGCATTCGGTGACGTTGTCCCCGGTCATTTCAAAATGGATGCCGCCGGGCACCGTGCCCTCGCTCCAGTGGATCTCGAAGAACGAGCGGATCTCGCTCATGATCTCGTCGAAATTTCTGGTCTTGTGGCCGCTTTCCGCAGTGTAGGTGTTGCCGTGCATGGGGTCGCAGCTCCAGACCAGCTTGAACCCCTCTTTTTTCATCTCCCTGGCCAGACTCGGCAGACCGTCGTCGATCTTTTTCGCGCCGAAGCGGGTGATCAGGGTCAAGCGGCCCGGCTCGTTGTCCGGGTTCAGGGCGCGGACCAGCTGTTTGACGTTGTCGATGTCATGGTTGGGCCCGATCTTGACCCCGATGGGGTTATGCACCCCCCGGAAGAACTCCACATGCGCCCCGTCGAGCTGGCGGGTGCGCTCGCCGATCCAGAGCATGTGGGCCGAGCAGTCATACCAGTCGCCGGTCGTTGAGTCCTGGCGGGTCAGGGCCTGCTCGTAGCCTAAAAGCAGCGCCTCGTGCGAGGTGTAGAAGCCGGCTTGCTTGAGCTGGGGGATATCGGTGTCGATGCCCACGATGCGCATGAAGTTGATGGCCTGGTCGATCTGACGGGCGAGTTTTTCATACTGCTGGCCCTGGGGCGATTTCTTGACAAAGGCGTTGTTCCAGGAATGGACCCGCTCCAGGGCCGCATAGCCGCCTCGGGTAAAAGCGCGCAGGATGTTCATGGTTGAGCAGGAGAGGTAATACCCTTTCAGCATCCGCTCCGGGTCCGGCAGCCGGGCCTCGATGGTCGGCTCGATCGCGTTGACCATGTCGCCCCGGTAGCTGGGAAGCTCGAGGCCCCCCACCATTTCGGTGTCGGCGGAGCGCGGCTTGGCGTACTGGCCGGCCATGCGGCCCACCTTGATCACCGGCTTGCCGCCGGCGTAGCTCATGACCACCGCCATCTGGAGGATGACCTTCAAGAGTTCGCGGATGGCCGGGGCGGTGCACATGGAAAAGGCCTCGGCGCAGTCGCCGCCCTGAAGGAGAAATGCTTCGCCCTCGGCGGCCATGGCCAGTTCTTTTTTCAACTCCCGGATCTCTCCGGCAAAAACCAGGGGCGGCAGTTGGGAGATGGTCCGCACCGTCTCATCGAAGGCGGATTTATCCGGCCAGTTGGGTTGTTGCAGGGCCTTGAACTGCTGCCAGCTTGTCTTGCTCCAGGAATGGTGAGTCATACCTTTTCTCCGTTTCAGCGGCTGAGCCGCGAAACCTGTGGGAATGGGGTCGCGGAAGATTATAACAACTTGAATTTATTAGATTTTGTACGGTTTGGCCCGTTCCGGCGGGCAGTTTTCAGCCTTCTTTCGCCCCAGGCAAGGCGCAGGGGCTGCCGGCGCAGCAGACCTCCACGTCAAAGGCGTTGAGGATGCGCAGCTCCGGTTCCCGGCGTTTTGCGACAACCGCAGTGAAGTCCAGACCAGGCATCATCCCCAGAAGCTGTTCCCGGGTGGGGATTGCCGCCAGCCCGGTGCCAAGGACTTTGCCGCTGCGTACATCCAGCAGCTCGGCGTCCTCGCCGTTGGTCACCACCGCCAGGGGGATCAGCTGATTCTCTTCCAGCACCCTGGCCGCGGCGATGGCCGGTCGTTCCCTGGTGACCAGAGAGCCGGGGCCGTAGCGTAGCACCAAAACCCGTTGCGCGCCGATGTTCACCACAATATCAATCTTGGACGTCACGAACTGGTGGTTGAACAGGGTTTCGATCCTGCGCCGCATTTCCAGCTCGCCCTTGGCAAAACCCCGTTCTTCCACGAGCAGCCGGGCCATTTTCTGGCGGTAGCGCTCGTCGTCTGTGTCCACCAGGGGTTCGCCGGTGACATAATCGGCGAGGCTGCCGTAGATCATGTGGTGCGTGGGAATGTCCGGCATAGCTTCAGACCCCGAAATAAAAAAAGAGGAGGCCGCAGCCCCCTCTTTTAGAAAGGCCGTCCCGGATTCGAGAAAGCGGCCTTTATATACTACCGCTTTTTTACAGAGTCAGCCAGGACTCGCTGAATACGTTTTGGCCGCTCAGTACTTTATAGGTTTTATAGTGCTCCAGCGCGGTACCGGCCAAGCCTGCGGGATCGGGATCGTTGCCGTCCATCATGTTGTGGACCATGTCCACCAGATCCTGGCGCTCGCCCTTGCAGATCGCCATCAGCTCAGAGTCGTAGGAGTTGACGATGGCGGTGGTGATCCCGTATTTCATCAGCATGATGAGGTAGGTGCGGTCGAGATACTTGCGCAGATGCTCGGCCACGCCGTTTGATACGTTGGAGAGACCCACGGTGGAGCCTGCGCCCGGAGCGATCTCCTGCAGCATGGACATGAACTCCAGGCCGGAGGCGATCTGGTCGGCGCCCAGGGTGATGGGGGTGCCGATCGGGTCGAAGAGCATTTTTTCGTTGGGGATGCCTGCCTCGGCCAGGGCCATCATCAGGTCAACGGCCATGGCGGCGCGCTCGTTGGAGTCCCGGGGCATGCCGTCCGGTCCCCAGAGCAGGGCGATAACATTGCAGCCTGCCTCGGCGGCAACGGGGATGAGCTTTTCCATCCGCTCGGGCTGGGCGGAGATGGAGTTCATGATCGCGGCTTCACGGTTTTTCACCACCTTGAAGCCGGCAGCCATGGCGTCGGTGTTGGTGGTGTCCAGGCAGAGGGGCACATCGCTGGCCGCTTCCACGGTCTGCACAACCCAAGGCATCAGCTCGATCCCGTCCTTACGGGCCGGTCCGATGTTGAGATCCAGGTAGGAGGCGCCGGCGGCGGACTCTTCCTTGGCCATCTCCTGAACAGGGGCCGGATTCCGTTCCTTCATGGCGGTGCCGCTTCTCTTGCCCATGATGTTGATGCTTTCCGCGATGGCTGCTACCTTGATCATAGTGTTCTCCCGTGCTGTGTGTTGATTCAAAATATATATTTTACCGCTCCGGATGGCCGCGGCGGTTTTCCTGCGTGTTAAGAGTGCATGGTAACGTGGGAAAATAGCGTTTTACAAAAAGGATGTCAACAGACAACAGGGTGAGGCGGTGTAAAAAAATATAGAATTGGCACGGAAATCGGTGGTTTTACCTAGGCGTTCGGGGTGTCAGCCCTGATTTTTGTCGTTATTCGTTGCTCGGAGACGATCTGGAGCGTGCGCAGTCCCATTGCAAGGGAAAAAGCGATCGGCCAATGCGGTCTGAGCAGCTTTTCAGAGCGGTTTGCAGTGTGATTGCAGACCATGAAACATGGCCGGACGCCGGATGTCCGGCCATGTTGTGCAGAAAAGGATTGTGGAAAACGGATTAATGCCGTCCGCCGCCGCCCATGCCACCCCGCCCCATGCCTCCGCCCATTCCGGAGCCGGAGCCCATACCCCCATCCATTCCGCTTCCTGGACCGGAGCCATTGCCTTGTCTCTGGCCATTTTTTCGGCCGGATCCGTCACGCGGTGCATTTTCCGGCTGCCGCATGGCTTGCTGTTTTTCTTCCGAACTCATCTTTTGCACCCGATTCTGCCATTCGTTCTGGAAGGCGCTTCGCTCTTCAATCGTGGCTTGTTTCATGCTGCCGCGTTGTGCCGCCAGCTCCTCGTTGGTCATGGCGCTGTAGTCGGTGGCGGCCCAGGCCAGGGTGGCGGTGAGCAGGGAGACTGCCAGGATGGTGCTGAACCGAAACATGGTGGTTTTTTTCATGTGGGTAATTCTCCTTTGATACATATCGTAAGATGAAAAAGGGGCAGTAACTCTCTGTGTTGCCGGCTATATCATGAATCATGCCATTGCCCGTGGCCAGGGAGGGATTTCCTTGAATTGGCGAGGATAATTTCAGGCCGAGCCGCCGGGGAGCGGTTCAGGCCATGGGAAATCCTGGGTAATTTGTATCCAGGTGAACAGTAGCATACGGGTATTTTTTGCGCAGCGTGGCATTGTGCCGCAGAGTCGGCAGGATAGTTTCACGTGAAACGCAGAAGAAATCAACAGAGCGCAGGCTGGTTGGCGCCAGGGTGCAATCAGGCGGAAGTAATGTCCGGCAAGGGATTGTGGGGAGGGGGATGGAAAATCAACAGGTTTTCAACAGGGAATCAACAGAAAACGAACAGTTTGTAAACAAGATTTCCGGAGCGAATCACCCAGGCAAGTGAGCGGGGCGCAGCCATTTTTTTAAGAGCAGTCGGGTGCAGTCGCCCATCAGGCGCGGGGTGGAGAGGGGAGTTGGAGCAAGGGGGGATTCCGCTCTGGTCTGGAGCATTACGGCCTCGGCCAGATAATGGAGATGCCAGCCGGCTCGCCGCGCCCGCAGGCAATAATCGGCATCGGCGTAGTGCGCGGTAAACCCCTCGTCCAGCAGACCGATGTCTTCCAACACCTCTCTCCGGATCACCAGACAGGTGTCAAGGAGCCATTCCGGTTCGAAGGAGCGCAGGTGGTCGTGTTCCAGGAGCAGATGTTGTCGGAGGATGCGGGGCGCGGATGGGAGCAGATGTCCCAGCGGGGTGTGCAGGCAGAGGATTGCGGCCAGCGAAGGGGTGGAGCGCACCGAAGGCTGTACCATGCCGTGGGCGTCAACGATCCGGGGCGCGATCAGACCTGCTTCCGGGTTTTCATCGAGAAAGCGGATCAGAGCGCCGAGGCTGCCGGGGCGCGGAAGCAGGGTTTCATCCCAAAAGGAGAGGTAGCGGGCCTTGGCCAATCGGCAGGCATGGTTGCGGGCCTTGGCCGGATGGTCGGCCGCGCTGTTTTCCAGAATGATGACCTCCGGGAAATTGCGTTCCAGTCGGGCAAGAGCGGGGTGGTCCGGGTGGCCGGCAACCACGATGATCTCCAGGGCCACTGGGTCGGCATGGAGCAGCAGCGCATCCAGAAAGGGGAAAAGTCCTTCGGGATGGGCCGGGTTATGGATCAGGCAGATCGCCAGGTCGGGTTCTATGTCTTCCATAATTGGTGGACTCGCAGAAAAGTCTCGGGCACTATCCATCACCACAGCAGGTAACTGTCAGCAGTGTCGCAGATGCCGGGAAGAGGTGCCGATGACAACGCCGGAGGTGGTGCTGCTGACAGTTATCGCGGCAGCTTGTCGCGCACCGTGGGAAAGAGGGCCATGTCGGTGTGGGGCAAAAAGAGCGAGGCCATGTAGTGGTTCATGAACTGGGCGCTCTCCGAAAGCTCCAGGTTGGTAATGAGTGAGCTGACCATCATCCGTTCCCGAAAGCGGACATGGTCGGTAAGGCTGATCTGGCAGCCGAGCATGGAGGCGTTGCCCAGATAGTAGAACTTGTCGCGGTCGATGTCCGGCAAAAGCCCGATGCAGATCGCCTGCTCCAGGTCGATGTAAGCCCCGAAGTTGCCCGCCATGATCACCCGGTCGAGATCGGCAAAGGTCATGCCCACTGATTCCAGCAGGGTGACGTAGCCTGCGTACATGGCGCCTTTGGCCCGGGTCAGGTTGTCGAAATCCACCTCGGTGATGGCGATGTCCTCGCCCATGAGGGTGTCCTTGGCCCAGGCCAGCACGTATTCGTAGCCGTCGATCCCTTCCCGGATCCGGGGATGATCCAGACTGCGGTTGAACTTGCCCTGCTGGTCGATGACTCCGGCCTCCAGCAACTCGGCCACGATGGCGATGAGCCCGGAGCCGCAGATGCCGCAGGGCTTGATGCGGTCGATGGTGATGATCATCGGCTCCAGGGTCTCGGGGTGGATGTGGAAGTTCTCGATGGCCCCGGCATTGGCCCGCATTCCGTGGCGGATGCCGCCGCCCTCAAAGGCCGGACCCGCGGAGCAGGCGGCACAGACCATCCACTCCTCATTGCCTACCACTATTTCGCCGTTGGTGCCGATGTCGATGAACAGGGTGAGCTCCGGGCTCTTGTACATCTGGCAGGCATGCACCCCGGAGATGATATCGCCGCCGACGTAGCTCGCCACCGCAGGGTAGAGAAAGAGGCGCACCGAGGGGTGGGCATGGATGCCCAAGGCGGCGGCCCTGGTCAGGGGGAAATGGCTGCAGGTCGGGACATAGGGGGATTCGCGCAGGAATTTCGGGTTCAGGCCCAGGAGCAGATGGCTCATGATGGTGTTGCCCGCGGCCATGATATAGCTGATATTGCTGGGGCTGATGATCACCTTTTTGCAGACCGTTTCGATCACCGTGTTGATGGTGCGGACCACCTTTTCCTGCAAGGCTTTCAGGCCGCCGGGGCGCTGGGAGTAGATGATCCGGGAGATGACGTCCTCGCCGCAGCCGATCTGGTCGTTGTAGGCCGAGGCCTCGGCGATCACCTCGCCGGAATTGAGGTCGATCAAGACCCCGCATACCGTGGTGGTGCCGATATCCACCGCCAAGCCGTAAAGGTTGCCCGTGGTATCGCCGGGTTCAATGGCGATGATCCGGTCCGGTTCTTCGGCCCGCTTGCCGCGGAGCATGATCGCCGTTACCTGCCAGTCTGCCTCCCGCAGGGTGAAGGGCAGCTCCATCAGGAGCTCCGGGTGATCGTAGGTGGGCTCGGAGCAATCGTGGCATTTTTTCTTGATCGCTCGCATCAAGCGTTGCAGATCGGGAACGTTGTCTTCCAGGGTCGGCGGGTCCAGGGTGAGGAAACGCTTCTCCACCGGCGGCGCAACCTGCCAGGTGCCGATGAGGTGGTCCAGGGAGCGGGCGGAGATGGCCCGGGTGGTTTTGGGCTTGGCCTTGAGGGCCTTGCCGTCCTTGCTGGTGGCAACGGGAATGGAGACCACCAAATCCTCAATAATCGAAGATTGGCAGGCCAGGCGGAAGCCGGCCGCATGCTCATCAGCTTTGAGTTGCATGGCCTTGTTGGCGGCAACCTCGCCCTGTTCGATCTTGACCTTGCATTTGCCGCAGACCCCGTCGCCGCCGCAGGAGGCTTGGATATAGATGCCGGCCTTGGCCGCGGCGCTCAGCAGGTTTTCGCCGTTATCCACCTCGATGGTAACGTTGTCGGGCAGGAAGGTTACACTCTTTTTCATAAATCTCCGGTCTCCGGGGAAGTGTTGGCAATGGGATGAATTATAGGCACAAAGATAGCAGGAAGGCGGGGCTTGTCAAGCATCCTTTCCGGGAAGGGACGCCAGGGTGGGGGTGCGGTTCACCCGGCCTGAAAGGATAATTTCTCGGGTGTGTCGGAGCAGAGTCGGATTAATGCGACGGTTTGCCATCTTTTTTCAGGCCGGGGATTGCCGCCTGCAACACGTCCTCGATCCGTTCGCAGAAAATGAATTCCATTTCCGTCCGGACATGTTTCGGCAGATCAACAAGATCCTTTCTGTTTTTCGTGGGCAGAATCACCCGCGTTATTCCGGCCCGTCGGGCGGCGAGAATTTTTTCCTTGATGCCGCCCACCGGCAGTACCAAGCCGCTCAGGGTGATTTCCCCGGTCATGGCCGTATCCTTGCGTGCAGGGTGCCCGGTATGGAGGGAAGCAAGGGCGCAGGCCATGGTTACCCCGGCGGAGGGGCCATCCTTGGGGATGGCGCCCGCCGGCACATGGATATGCACCGACTCCTTTGGGTGCTTGATCCCGAGAGGGACGCCGTGGGAAATAATGTAGCTGTTGGCAGCCATGGCGGACTCCTTCATCACCTCGCCAAGATGGCCGGTAATGAGGAATTTTTTCCCCTTGGGCAGCTCGATGGCCTCGACGTACAAGACATCGCCGCCCGATTCCGTCCAGGCCAATCCCGTCGCTACCCCGCAAGGGAGTTCCCGGCGCAGCTGCTCGACAAAGAATCGTTCCGGGCCAAGCATCTCGGCAAGATCGTCGCGGCCAACGGCAACCGGCTCGGTCAAGCCCTCGGCGCATCGCACCGCAACCTTGCGGGCCAGGCGGCCCAGCATTCTTTCGAGTTCCCGCACCCCCGCTTCCCGGGTGTAGCGGCCGATAATGGCGATCAGGGTTTCATCCGATACCAGAAAGCGTTCTTCACTCAGGCCCGCCTCCTTGCGTTGCCGGGGAAAGAGATAGCGGTGGGCAATCTCTATCTTTTCTTCATCGCTGTAGCCGCTCAAGCGCAAAAGTTCCATCCGGTCGAGCAACGGCTTGGGAATCGAATCGGTGGTATTGGCCGTGGTGATAAAAAAGACCTTGGAAAGATCAAAGGGCAGATCGAGATAGTTGTCGCGGAAGGTGTTGTTTTGGGCAGGATCAAGGATTTCCATGAGGGCTGCCGCCGGGTCGCCCCTGAAATCGCGGCCCAGCTTATCGATTTCATCGAGCATCAATAAGGGGTTTCTCGTTCCGGCCCGCCGGAGCGCCTGGATAATCCGGCCCGGCATGGCCCCGATATAAGTTCTCCGATGGCCGCGCAGCTCGGCTTCGTCGTGCATGCCGCCGAGGCTGAAATGCTCGAACTTCCTTCCCAGCGCCCTGGCGATGGACTGGCCCAGAGACGTTTTCCCTACGCCCGGCGGCCCCACAAAGCAGAGAATCGGGGCCTTGGCCTCGGGGTTCAGCAGCATTACCGCCAGCTGCTCAATGATCCGTTCCTTGATCTCCTTGAGGTCGTAATGGTCCTCGTCAAGCACCTGCCTGGCGTTATGGAGATCGAGATTATCGGTTGTCGTTGTATCCCAAGGCAGTTCCAGCACCAGATCCAGATGAGACCGGGAGACCTGGTATTCGGGTGAAATATGGGGAATCTGTTCCAGGCGGGTTAGTTCCTTTTTCACTTCGCTGCTCACCCCTTCGGGCAAGGAGAGCAGCTCCAAACGCTTGCGCACCTCCGCCAATTCCGTCTCCGGCGTATTCCCTTCGCCCAATTCATTCTGGATGGCTTGGAGCTGCTGGCGCAGAATATATTCGCGTTGCTCCCGGCTCATTTTTTCTTGGGTCTGATCGGCTATTTTTTTACGGACTTCCAGAACCTGCACCTCGTGGTTGAGGTATTCACGGAGCAGGGTCATTACCGCGATGTTGCCGGGCGCTTCCAGCAGGGCTTGTTCCTGGTCGAGGTTAAGCCTGAGCAGTTTGGCCAGGGGATACACCAGCTTCATGAAATCCTCGCCTGGAGGAACAAAAGAAGAGAAATCCAATTGTACCTCGGGATGGCCAAGGGCAAAATATGATCCGGCCAGGTCCATCACTTCCCGCTGCAATGCTTCGGCTTCAATCCCTTGTGTCACGGAGAGTTGCAGGGGTTTCAGGCGCGCTTTCAGGAATGGGGTGACCTGCTCGAACCCTGCAATTTCAACCCGTTCCATGCCGTTGATGATGATCTGCATTTTCTGGCCGAACCGGGCAATAAGCTGAATGACCGCTGAGGTCCCGATGGTGAAAAGATCTTCGGCTCGGGGGGCATCGATTTCTGAATCTCGCTGGGCAAACACGCCCACCATTTTATGCTCGCTGGCAAGCGCTTCCTCAACCGCCGCGACGATAAGCGGCCTTTCAACGGAAATAGGGATCGTGACGTTGGGGAAGGCGACCGTATTTTTCAGCGGTAAAATCGGCAAAAGGTACGAACGGCTTGCGTCACTCATGCTTTGGCCTTCCTTCTTGAAGTTCAATGTGGTGTGCGGGGGAATTGGCGCCACCGTCCCACGGCTCCCCTCTATTTTTTTGTATCATTTTCATTGAGGGCAAATCAAATTTTTCATGGAAATAAGGCTGGCGGAATCGGGCGAAGGACTCGGGGGCACGGATCGGTTTTGCGCGGGAGGGGAGGGCCGCAGTCCAGTGGTGGAAGCGGCGGGGGTGGGGATAAGGCCTTTTGGAGGGGGGAAGTTTTCCGATCTGCCGGAGGAGGTTGCGGGGAACCGGCTTTTGGCTCGTTGTTCCCACCAGCGGATTATCGGCCAGGGATGCTTCCGCTCGATCTACAGAGCGTTCTGCACTGGGCCCGGCCAGCCGATACCGATCAAGACCGGCCGGGCCATCTTCGTCGCGCCTTGCCCGATTAGACGGACTCTTCCCCGAAACAGACCACCCGGTTCCGGCCCCGTGCCTTCGCCACGTAAAGGGCTTGATCCGCAGCCCCGATAACCTCATCTCCGGTTCCGCCGTGGAGGGGGAAATTTGCCACCCCGATACTGATCGTATTGCGTATGTCCAGCGGCGGCGCGGTGCTGCTGTTGAAGACATGGTTTTCAATGATCTGGCGCAGGCGCTGGGCGCTTTCCTTGCCTTTATCCAGTCCATCGGCGACCAGAACGAGAAACTCTTCTCCGCCGTACCGGCAGGCCACATCGTCGTGGCGGATGCTGGTACGAATGAGGCCGGCAAGCTGGGAGAGAACCTCATCTCCGATCTGGTGGCCATGGGTGTCGTTCACCCGCTTGAAGTGGTCGATATCCAGCATCAGAATACAGAAGCCTTTCTCCGGAGCGGATTCATGGGTTTCAATGAATTTGCGTATCGCGGTTTCGCAATACCGCCTGGTGTACAGTTCGGTCAGGGCATCGGTGATGGCCATGCGGTACAGTCGGGCATTGGCCAGGGCAATCCCGAGCTGCTCACCCACCGCGATAATCAGCTTCTTTTCCGCCCCGCTGAAACGTTGGCCTGCTTCCCGCTGCAGACACACCAGACCCAGGGAGATATTTTTCGAATCGAGGGGAAGAAAGACCCTGGTGTCATTTTCGTTGAAGCAGGGAGAGAGCAGCTCCCCAGTCCGCCAGCGTTCCCACTCGGAGATAACGCAGAAGGGAAGATCCTTGAAATCCATCCGCAGGGCACACTCCCGATGGTGGTAACGCTGGTCGTCGGCTTGCCGCCAGGAGACCTCGTAAACAGTTTGGTCATGTTTTTCCCGGGCAAGGCATACCACCACATGGCGGGCATTGAAGGTTTCGTAGAGGAGCTCGGTGATCAGCCGCCGCAACCGATCCCACTCGATGGCCCGGCTCAGTTGCTGGACAAAGGTGTACAGGCTGGTGGTTTCCCAGCTTTTTCCCTTGATCTCCACAAAGGAGCGCTGGATAGCACGGCTCATCACATTGAACTGGTCCGCCATCTCCTGGAATTCCCCCTTGGTATTCACCTCCACCCAGTGGTTGAAATTTCCGCTTCCCACATGGATGAATCCTTCCATGAGCTGGTGCAGCGGGCGGTGTACGTAGCGCTGGATAATGAACGACAGGACAAGGATCAGGAAAATGAAGGAGATCAGACCGGTGAAGGCCATCCGGATCAGGACGGTGCGGAGCATCGTGATGGTGTCGCTGAACGGGACATCATACATCAAAATCCCGCAATTTTTTTGGGAAGGCGGGTGGCAGCCGTGACATTCCGGACCGTTGGGAACCTTGATGATATTGCGCAGCACGGGTCCTGTCGCGGTTTCAAGAAAAACCGCGGTGCGCAGGGGGAGCATCCCTTTGGTGGTGTGGCAGGCCACGCAGCTTGGATCGATATCCCGGTTGAAACGGCTGCCCACCATGGATCGGTCACTGGAAACCGCGACGGTGCCGTCGAAGGAGAGGATGCTGAGCACCGCAGGCTTGGCGATGGCGTGGATGTCATCAACCGATTGATGGATCGCCTTCCGGTTGTTCTGGAGCATGGCGGTGCGCAGTGCTTTTTCGATGATCTGTCCGGCCTGCATCGCCTCCTTCCGGGCGATGTCCATCTGTCGGTCCCGTTCGCCGGTCCAGATCCCGTACATGGAAACGGAGATGGACAGCCCGAGGAGGACGAAAAGACTGGCCAGCAGGCGGAAACGGATGGAATACAGAAAATCCTGTAAGAACATGGGCAGGCCCTTTATTGTCGTGATACAGCTCAAGCCTGCACGTGGTCACCCCTGGGCCAGAAAAACAGACTCGAACATATATCCCGCTGACTTTACAATATACGGTATTTTAAGGCCATAGGAAAAGATCGGCGGAAACCTGCTGCGGGTTTCTCTCTCTTGTCGGCGGCAATCGTGCCCTGTTGGATCGAGGCCGGGGCGGTTGGGGGGAATTTTTCGTCAGCCATTTCGATGATGATGTGATCGGGCAGGAGGGTGGGGCTTGTTAAGTCCCCTTATTTGGAAAAATAGGGGCTTGGATGAAGGTCAGGCCGAGGGGCGGGGGAAAAATTCCTCGATCTGCTGGAGGAGGTTGCGGGTAACCGGTTTTTTCACCACCGTCGCTACCAGCGCACTGTCGGCCAGGCTATGCATCTGGTCAATCTGCATGGTGTCGAGCATGGAGACCAGCACGACCTTTGGTTTTTTGACGATCTGGCCGCAGCGGTAGCATTCGTAAAGGGCGTCCAGCACGGCCCGGCCATCCATGATCGGCATCAGCATGTCCAGAAAGACGAGGTCAGGCTTTTTCTTGAAGAACTGAAATAGCCCCTGCGCCCCGTTAGGGGCCTCGCTGATCTTGCAGTCCGTGAACATGGCGGAAAGGTGGTTTTTCAGGGTGGTGCGGGCAACAACGTCGTGGTCAATGAGCAGAAAATGCATGGTGAAAACCTGATGGTGATTACACAAGGGAAGATCGTTTAATCCGTAAATATGGCAGATTGCCTGTCAGGATGCAATGCGGGAAAAATACGGGAAGATCGAGCGTGGTCGTCCCCTTGCAGTCGAGAAAAAATGGGGTTCCGACCAGAACGTGTGCGGGGCAAGGGCGTTCCGCCAAGCCATGAGCCCTTGTTTCTCCGGCAAATCGAAGAGGCGCGACATCCGGCCTTGGGCGAGCGGTGATATCAGCTCGTTGTTTGGGGAGTCTGGCCCAGAGCTCCTTTTTCGAGCCGGTCGTCCAGTTCGCCGATGTAGGCGCTGAGCGTGTTTTCCGACTGTTCTACCACGGCGCGGAGATCACGCTCGAGTTGATCCAGTCTTGCCAGCACGGCCCCGCTCGCTTCAGCCCCCCGGTCGGCCTGTTTTTTCAGCTCCACCTCCAGAAATCCGCGCAGTTCGGTGAAACGCGAAGCCTCGGCCTGGTCGGCAAGCTCTCGACTGGCTTGCAACTCCCGGGCGTTACGGCGAGCGTCGAAGAGTACCGAGGTCTGGAGGTAGACCACAAAGACAAGGAACAGGGCCACGAGAAAAGCCAACATCCCGAGCATGACCAGGCCGAGAGGCGCCTGCACGTTTGCAACCCCCAAAGAAAGAGTGGTCTGGGTCATGAATGCGCTCCAGTTGAGCGCGGCAAAAGCCGTAATTGCAATCAGGACAATCAGCAAAAACAGGGTGCGAACCTTCATCGTAATCACTCTCCTTTTCTAGGTTGTAGTTCCGTTTCCTTACTCTCTGGGCCGATCCAGGTTCAGGTCATGATATTTTTTTCGTATTTTCTTGCCGTTGCCTCCGCTCAAGCAATTGTACCGCCATCGGTTTGCTCGCCTCACCGAAGTAGAGGGTTTGATGCGGAAAGGGAATCTCGATGCCCCGGGCATCGAAAGCCAGCTTGACCCGGCGGAGAAACTCACGCCCCACCGCCCATTGCTGGATGGGCACGGTTTTGATCCTGCCCTTGATAATCACGGCCGAATTATCCAGCTTATCAACCCCGAAAATCTCGGGTTCCTCAAGGATCATCGGGCCGAGGAGCGCATCTCCTTTCAGTTCCCTGCCGACCTCTTGCAGGATCGTGACCACCTCATCGGTATTTTCCTTGTAGGCCACCCCGATATCGAAGACATAGGCCGACCATTCCTTGGTGAGATTGCTGAGGGTATTGACCGCGCCGTTTGGAAAGATGTGGACCACGCCGCCGACATCCCGCAGGATGATGGTGCGAAAATTGATCTCTTCCACCAACCCGCCGGTGCCGTTGATGATCGCCACGTCCCCGACCCGGATCTGGTTTTCCAGGATGATGAAAAAACCAGAAATAACATCACGGACCAGGTTTTGGCCGCCAAAGCCCACAGCCAGGCCGACGATTCCGGCGCTGGCCAGAAAGGGGCCGATTTCAACCCCGATTTCCTTGAGGAGCACCAGGCCGACGATCAGCCAGAGGACGAACATCGCCCCCTGCCGGACCAGCATGATCAGGGTTTCAACCCGCTTGGACGATTCGAGCCGCGGTTCATTGGCCGCCGACCCTCGCTCGTAGAGGCGACTCTTCAGGCTGCTCAGCAACTTATCGAGAATGGATCGGGAAAACCAGGCAATAACGAGAATGAAGACAATCCGGAAACAGGTTTTTGCGATCAATTGCCATTCAATGAATCCCAGGTATTCGTTCAGTAAATCCATATTGTCTTGTCCGTCGGTGTTGTGGCCCGAATTCGTAACATATTCGAGGCCATTGATATTAAGCGCTTTCTCAGGTCCGTTATCACTGTCGGGCGATAGCGGCTGACCGAGCCTTGATGTAAAGCTGGTAGAGCATATTCCAGTACTGGGCCATTCGCGTCTTTGCCTGTGCCGACTGAGAATAGCGCCAAAAGCCGTGCACCTTGGCGAGTCTGGTCAATTGTCGGCAATACAGTTCCCAGGTGAAATTGCTTTGGGCTCTTTTCATCCCGGCCTTGGCGATTGTTTGCCAGTATTTTTGGTTTTCCGCACAGCTTGCAAAAAAATCAGCCATATTGGCGGTCATTGCCTCGGGGTTGGTAGGGTTGATGAGAAAGCCGGACTTGCCGTGTTCGACGATTTCCACCGGACCGCCGAACATGGTGACGAACACCGGCAGCCCCGAGTGCATGGCCTCCAGAATGGTGAGGCCGAAGGCCTCGAACAGGGCGGGTTGGACAAAAATGCCCTGGCGATCGGCCATGAGTCTGTATACTTCGCCGGTGGCCTCCTTGCCGAGCAGCGTGCCGATCCAGCGGACGCTGGAGTGGAGGTCGTACTGTTCGAGAAGCCCGTGCATCTTTCGGATCTCGGCCGCTTCTTCTCCATCACGGGAGCGGGCCGGATCCAGGACGCTGGCGATGACAATCAGGTTGGCCCGGCCCCGCAATTCCCGGTCCTTGCCGTAGGCCTCGACCAGGCCGGTCAGGTTTTTGATCCGGTCCAGTCGGGCAATGGAGAAGATGGGCGGCAGATCCGGTCGGGCCAGACACCCCAGGCAGTCCTGATCCTCCCGGCTGAAAAGGAGGTCTTCCAGTTCCCGGCTCAACTTCTTGTCCCGTCTTTTGTGTTGGGTATAGGGGAAGAAGGTGGTCGGATCAACGCCGGGGGGGATGACGTTGAAGCGGGGATGGAAAAGGTTGATGCCGCTTGTCACATTCATCAGGCCGGGCATGGTGAAAAACTGGTACGACTCATACTGGCCGATGACCTGATCCGTGCCGATGATCTCCTGGCTGGTGCTGGAAATAATAAAATCCGCCAGGTTCATGGCCATGAGGTCCGCCATGAATTGAACGGAAAAATGATATTCGCCCTCGAAATTTTCCCAATGGAGGTCACTGAAGAGATACTTGGATTTTTCCAGCGCATGGGCAATGTTGCTTTGGGTCACCCCCATGTTTTGCGAAAGCAGGGTGGCCACCAGGTTGCCGTCCGAATAATTGCCCACGATGAGATCGGGTCTGCCGCCAAATTCTTTCCGAAGCTCCTGTTCGACATCAATGGCGAATTGATCCAGATACGGCCATACCCTGAAACGGGAAAGCCAATGATTCACCACCTTGTTGTCTTCGCCCCGGAAAGGTACCCGCAGGATCCAGACGTTTTTGCTCTGCCAAACCTTTTCCAGCCTCTGGTTCGAAGTGGTGCCGTCATTATCGGGGATGAGTCTGGTAACAATGAGAATCATCGGCTCGATATTCAGGCCGGAATTCCTCAGATCCTCGGCAAGAAACCGCTCCAGGGCCTTTGCCTGATCGAGCACGTAGACTACCTGTCCGCCGGTGTCCGGACGGCCAAGGACGTTTTCCTGGGCAAACCAGCCATGCGGAGAAATCAGGGCAACCTTGGAGACCATGGGGATCCTGGCCAAAAATTCCTCCAGGGTTTCTTCATTGGGTTGTTCAAGAATGTCCCGCAACAGATTCATGGTCTCAAGAATCCGGGCCGGGCTGCTGCCCCACCCATCCAGAAAACCGAGGGTTTGCAGCTTTTTTTTCAAGCGGGTCATATCTTCGCGTCCGGTGGCACGCTCCACCGTATCCAGCGCGTATTCCAGGGCGGTTTCCAGGTCCCCGACGTTCCGGATTTTGCCGCCGTCCAGGAGGAGTTGCACCCCATGTAACTGGTGGAGCTTCAGGAATTCATACAGGGCTTTTTGCCATTTGTCCGGCTGATTGGCCAGGTTGGCGGAAAGATAGCGGTTGAGGTGCTTGATGCCGTGCCCGATGGTATTGGGGTCCTTCAGGCTCGGCCCATAATCGTAAAATGGCGCGAGATTCAACTCCATGGTCCTTTGCTGTGCGGGCAGATCGGGCCTGATCAGTCGTTCCTTGAGGGCGAGAAAGGCCCGGGCGTTCAGGCGCAACAATTCTTCCTTGTCCTTTCGTATCGCAAAAAGCCGGCAGCTGGCTTTGCGGTGCCGATAGACCATGATCCGTTCTTCCTCCAGACAGAGAATCTCCTGGACCTTGCGCAAAAAGCGCCAGGAACCGGGGAGCAATTCTGTCCGGCCCCGGTCTTCGGCCCAGGTCTCAAAGGCGAGGAGGATATCGTTGCGCAGCAGAATCGAACTTTCCGGCGCCGGGATGGAAAAAATGAATTCGAGGAGGAAGGGTGTTTCCTGTTCATCAATGAAATTGCTCAGGGTATCAGTCATGCTCTTCTCCTCCGATAAAATCGTAATGGCGCATGCCGTCGATGATTCCGGCGGCATACTTGTGTTTGCTGAAAAAGATCCGCCGCAGTCCCCGGAGCGGCTCAAGCTCCTTGCTGTAATTCGCCACAACCAGGCCATTGGTGTCTCCTCGGAGCATGGAGGCGTCGTTGCCGGAATCTCCGCAGACCATGATGTCGGAGAGGGGAATGTTCCATTTGTAGCTGAGATAGCGGATCGCCTTGCCCTTGGAAGCCCGGTAGGGAAGGATGTCGAGAAACTCGCCGTGGGAATAGACCAGGTGGTAGCGGATTTTTTTGATCTGGAGAAGCTCGTGCACCCTGGCCAGCAATTCCGGATCATCTTCCATGTAGTAGCTGACCTTGAAGGGTTTCTGCTTTTCCGGTTCCTGCAGTTCAAGGAAGTCCAGCGCCTCCAGTTGCCCCCTGATCTCCTCCGGCCGCCAGCGGTAGCCGATATGGCGGAGCCAGCCCTTGTCCGGGGAAAGGGTTGCGCCGTAGTAAATCTCTGTGCCCACCGAACAGATGAGGATATCCGGCCGCTCCACTCCCTGTTCCTCAAGAATATGCAGGGTTTTTGCCAGGCAGCGGCCGGAGGAGACGCCCCAGCAGATATTTTCGGCATTGGAGTTGAGCAGGGAAAGCAGTTCCGCCAAGGCATCGCTGTCGCCGACCAGGGTGTTGTCGATGTCGCTGATGAGCATGCGTTTTACCGAAGTGAGCCGTTTGCCGATCGTGGTTTTTTTAGCGCTTGCCGCAGATTGCAGGACGACCGGCATCTCGGCCCGCACTTTCGTAATGGCCTCAAGGGCGCGCTCGCAATGCGAGGTCCAGGAGTAATGGCGCTGTACCCGGTTGATGCCGTTTTGCGAAAATTTTTGCCACAGATCCTTATCCACCAGAATGCTTTTACAGGCGGTGGCAATTTCCCGGCTGTCAATGGGGTCGATGAGGATGCCGTTGTCGCAATTGGCGATGATGTCGGTGGGCCCGCCATCCCGGGTGGCGACAATGGGCAGGCCGCAGGAGGCGGCCTCGATCAGGGTCAGGCCGAAGGGCTCCACCAGGGCGCAATTGACAAAAACCCCATAGCTGTCCGCGCACATCCGGTACAGCTCGGGAACCTCGATGGAAAAATCGTGTTTTTTGGGAATGGCCAGCTTGCCGTAAAGATCGTATCGGTCCATGAGGAGCAGCATCTCGGTAAGGACATTGCGCTCATTCTCCTCCATCTCGACGATGTTTTTGCGGATTCCGGCAAAGATGGCCAGGTTGGCAATGGCCCGCAATTCCTTATCCTCGCCGTAGGCCTTGATCAGGCCGGCAATGTTTTTGCGGTGGTCCGGGCGGCAGAGAGCCAGAATGAAAGGCTTCTCCGGGGAAACCCAGAAGCGGTGGAGTTCCCGGAGCAGCACCACCCTGGCCTGCCTGGTGGATTCGTCGCCAGCATCCGCGTCAAGCTGGGTGGCATAGTGGGGGTAAAAGGTTTCCACGTCAATGCCCGGCGGATTCACCTGATAACGGCCTGCCTTGAAATTGGCGTACAGGGCATACTGTTTGTCGATTTCGTGGTTGGTGCTGACGAAAATCTGCTCGGCATCCTTGATGATCCGATCTTCCACGAGAATACGGTGGTCGATATGGTAACGGCGGTTGATGTCCTCGTTGCTCAGCCCTTCTTCCCGCAGCTTCTTTTTTTTGTGGGCCCCCATGGAGTGGCCGGTGAAGATGAAGGGGGAGCCGAAGATCCTGGCGAGTTCGCCGGCGACATAGCCGCCATCGGCGTAATGCCCGTGGAAGACATCGGGCACCCGGCCGTAGGCTTTGATGAACTTGAGGGTTTTGTCCACCATCTCGTCGAGATGGGGCCAGAGCAGCTCCTTGCGAATGTATTTGCGCCCCCCGCACTGGACCCGAACAATCCTTGCCTTATCGGAGAGTGGTTCGATGACGCGGGAATAATCTGGAGAAACGGCCTTGTCGACAATCAGGCGGGTAATGAGATCAACCTGGGCAACCTCCGGGTTGGCCGCCAGGGAACGGGCCAATTCCAGCACATATTTCACCTGGCCGCCGGTATCGGCATCGCGGCCAAGCTCCGGCGATGTTCCTCGGATCAAGCCATGGATACTGAAAAGCTGGATATACAATCCTGAAGTTTTCACGTGTTACCTCCCGGTTATAGTTTCTTGCGAAAAGGGCTATTCCCGTTACGGATCTTAACAGGGTAACAGAAAAGGACTTTTTTTCACGCGGGGGAGAGCGCCTGCCGGTAAGCATGGTCGGCAGGGCAAGGCATGGGGCATGGTGGGAATGTTCGGCTGATATTACCAAGCAGGGCCTTGCCCTGAACTGACTCCGGGCCTGAGTGCTGCGCACAGAGAGAATGCCGGACTATTTGGAAAAACCGGGACTTCGGCGGGAAGCCCCGGTGGCAGGCGGGGATGGTTTATTGCTCCAGTTGCCCGCTGTTGACGATCATCACTTTTGCTTTGGGCCGGCCGCTTTGCGAACCCTTTTCTTCAATTTTCCGTACCACCTCAAGGCCTTCAATCACCTTGCCGAACACCACATGTTTGCCGTCGAGCCAGGGCGTTTTGACGGTGGTTATAAAAAATTGCGAACCGTTGGTGTTCGGTCCGGCATTGGCCATGGACAACATCCCCGGCTCCACGTGCCTGCGGATAAAATTTTCATCGGCAAAGGTGCGGCCATAGATAGATTTGCCGCCAGTGCCGTCAGCGTTGGTTATATCGCCGCCTTGGAGCATAAACTGGGGAATGATCCGGTGAAAGATGCTGTTCTTGTAGCCGAAGCCTTTTTCGTGGGTAGCCAGCTGCCGGAAATTTTCCGCTGTTTTCGGCACAACATCGGCAAACAGCTCCATCACGATCCGACCGGCTTTTTCATCGCCGATAACGATATCAAAAAATACTTTGGGATTGGCTGCATTCCCCTGTTTTTCTTGCGCCCACAGGCTGCCGGAGACAAACAGACAAGCCAATACCACCCCGCCGATGAACAGTTTTTTCCCAGACCCTTTCACTGCATCCTCCTTTTATGACGAATTGAGATAAGACGAACCACGTAAAAAAGCTTGCGAGTATCCGCCGGTGTACTGATTTTTGTGAAAATGACAGCACCACGGGGAGATACGTAGCTTAAGATACCATACCACAATTTTCAGGCAACTTGTTGCATTTCTTTAGAAAAGGGGTTTCCGCGGAAGCGGGGCGGAATTTTTTGTCTATGGATAGTTCTCGGCTTGCATGGGATTTTGGTATTCACAAACCCGGTTGCGCCCTTCCTTTTTGGCCGTGTACAAAGCGGTGTCGGCGGCGGACACCAACTGTTGGCCGGTCTCGGCGTTACGGGGAAAGCAGGCAATCCCAATACTCACGGTGATGCCAACGGCCTTGCCCGTGTCCAGCTCAAACCGCGTGGCCGCAACCGCTGCACGTATGCGTTCGGCCAGGATGAAAGGGGTGTCCGTATCCGGAAGGATTACCGCGATTTCCTCGCCGCCGTAACGGTATACTTGATCGACAACCCGTACCTGGTCGGCGAGACACTTGCTCAAGGACTGCAGGATAGCATCACCCGCCTGGTGCCCATGGATATCGTTGACCTGCTTGAAATGGTCGATGTCGATCATCAGCAGGGAGAGGGGATGCTTGTAGCGCTGGGTCCGGGCGATCTCTGCTTCAAGGTGGGTATAAAAGGCGCGGTGGTTGTACAACCCGGTCAGGCCATCATGGGTGGCGAGTTCTTCAAGCGTCTGCGCGTCGCTCTCAATGCGCCGCCCGATACGGCCCACGTGCCAGTTGAAAAATCCGAGCAGCAGGATGCCTGCCGCCAGCGCGGTCAGGCTGCCGGCATACACCGTTTTGAGCGCAGCATCCGTTTGCTGCGAGACATCCGCGATCAGCGCCATGTGGGCTACGCTGTTGCCGCCTGCATCCTGTAAGGGCAGAAAGGCAATCCGATAAGAAGCTCCTCCATGGGCCGCCTCGACAATGGTATTCGGATCTCCCAACTCCCCGCGGGCAAGGCGCTCGGCGAGCAGGGTGGGCACGGATTGGGGGGTCTGACTACTCAGGACCACCGTGGGGAAGCGCTCCCAATCGCATGGGTGGCCGAGGGTGCGCATGCCGTCCTCCCATTTGTTGCGATCGAGCCGGTCCTTGTGGACCAGCACAAACACCTCGACCCCAAAGAAATCGCGCAGCTTCTGCAAGACACGGTCGATCTCCATGCCGAGTTCCACATAACCGATCAACTCATGCGTCTCCGTGTCGTACCATGGGGTCACCAGGCGCAGTGTGAAGGTGCCCAAGGGGCCGAGCTCAACGCCGAATGAGGTGGTTCGGTTCTCTTCGGCGGAGAGGGTGGTGATCCGGTCGATCCGGTCGCCGAAGCGAGTGGGGGTATGGACGCGCAGCAGGTTCACCCGGTCTGTGCCGGTGAAGTAGAAATGGGTGATGGCGTAGTCTTGCTTGAGCTCTTGGAACAGGGGGGCGGCCTGCCGCAGCAGCCTCTGCCGGTCGCGGCCGGCCAGGGCGGCTCTGAGAAGGGGGTCGCGCTGGAGTGTATCCATAACCGCCTTGAGGGCACGGGCATCGTAGCGGATGCTGTCCTCGTAAAAATCCTGAGCCGAGGCGCGGATACGCATCACCCCTTTTTGAACGGATTGGTGTTCGTGCCAGTAAAGCGCAAGCATCAGTGCCGTGACGATGGCAAGAATCGCGATGGTAAGCGGGGCAAGGAACAACAGGCGTAACCGCACAACTTCGCGGCCATTCCAGGATTTTTTCCGGTCATTGCGCACGGTTATGTTTCCCGTAGCCTGGTCTTTTTCTGTCTGCATTACCAACTCTCCTTGAGAGAGCTCTGCCCGTGTACGGATATCATCACGAGGGCAGTGCCCTTTTTCCTGAACGGCATGGACGCCGGCAGCGCCTTGATTTCATTCTATGTCGAAAAAAAACGGCAATCAATTTTTTAATTTTAAATTATGATCATGGAAAACAGGCGGGTAAAAAAATCAGAGCAAAATTTTGGCAGCAGATACGGCTTGTCGCGCTTCATCCGGACGTCGATAACATGGTGCAATGGTTTTGGCAACTTGAAGGAATAAGCGCTAATAACCTGTTATGTCCCGGGGAGTATTTAAAACCGGAACATAAGCATCCAGAATAGGAGGGGAGGTCCCATGCTTCAGTTTCGCATCGATGAGGAGCGCTGCATCCAGTGCGGTGAATGTGTGCTTGAGTGCCCGGCGGGCGTCATCGCCATGGATGCTCATCCGAAAATGACCAATGAAGCGCAGTGCTTTCAGTGTCAGCATTGCTTGGCTGTCTGTCCCACTGCGGCGCTTTCGATTCTCGGCAAGAATCCGGACGAAAGTACCCCGCTGAAGGGAAACATGTCGGACCCGGCATCCCTTGCGACTCTGATCAAGGGAAGAAGAGCGGTGCGCCGCTACCATGACAAGGATCTGGCCCCGGAGCTGATCGACGAGTTGTTGGAAACATCCTGTCATGCGCCCACGGGGGTCAACGCCCGCTCGGTGCTCTTCAGTGTGGTCCGGGAGCAGGTGGTGATGCAGCGGCTGCGGGAGCATCTGATGGCTCGCCTCGTGGAACTGAAGGATGCCGGCGCGCTGCCGGGTGGCCTGGCCGGACAGTATCTCGGCTGGACCGCCAAGGCCTGGGAGAAGGAGGGGACGGATATCCTTTTCAGGGGAGCCCCGCATCTGCTTATCACCAGCGCCCCGGCAGACGCCCCCTGTGCGGCCCAGGATACCCTCATCGCCTTGACCACCTTCCAGCTGATCGCCCATGTCCATGGGGTCGGTACGGTTTGGGACGGCATCTGCATGATGGCCCTCGCCGCCTGCCCCGATGTGGTGGCCAGGCTCGGCATTCCCGAAAATCATACCCTGGGGTATGCCATGGCCTTTGGCGAACCGGCGGTGGAATACCAGCGAACCGTGCAACGGGGCCCGGCCCAGGTGAATGTGGTTAGATGGTGAACAGCGGTCGGTTTGCCTGAAAGACCCGGGACATGCGGGATGGGGGCATAACCCTCCGGAGAGCGGAAAGGCGACCGCTGCAAGGGGGCTTGCCCGGAGGCGGGGTCAAAAAGAAAAGGGCTACGCCGTGGTGAGCGGTTCGGTGCCTGTCGGCATCTGAGGCGGCAGAAACCACTGGTACAGCTGGTTGCGGAAGGCGTCCCGCAGTGCGCCGAAAGCCCTGGCGGTCTCCGGCCGGTCCTGTTCGCTCCTGCTTGCCGCTTTTTCCATGGCTCTGGAGGCCAGGGGGCCGGCAAAGGGGGAGAGTTTCGGGTGGTTGCTCAGGAGCTGTTCCATGTGGGCCAGCATCTGCCGGGCGGCACGCTCTTCCGCCGGCACGGTCGGATCCGTGGTTTTGGCTTCCCGGATAGCAGGGGCCGGGTCGCTTGCCGGTGCCTGTAGTTCTCCAACAACCTCGGCAGGCAACTCTTGGCTCGGCATCGGCTGGGGCTCCATCCGCCGGGCGAATAATCCATCCAGATCTTTATCCTTCATCTCATCCAGGCTCTTGAGAATCTGCTGCCAACGCGTCTTAAGCAGTTCTGCGTAATCCAGCTGTTCGCTCGAGTCCCTTCCCAGTTTTTCATAGAGATCCTGAAGGTTCAGGTCATTGCGGTCTGTCATGGCCGGCAGGGGGGGGTGGCTGGTGATCCGGGTCTGGGTAACGGTTTGTCTGCTGAAGGAGGCGGAAAGAGAGGAGACCGAGCCAAGGCTGAGGTTGCCGAAATCCATTGCCTTGGTCATGGCGCTTTCGTGGTCGCCGGAAAAAAAGGCGGAGGCAATGGAGGTCAGCTCGCCCACCAACTTGTTGATGTCTGCAAGCTCCTGCTCGTTGAGGTCGCCCTGCACCGAGAGCCCCATGGCTTCGGCGGTGGTGGAGCTGCCGGCGAGATTCACTTCGGAGGATGTGGGAGAAAACCAGCCGACCCCTTGGGTGTACTGGTAACTTTGGCTCAGGTTCGAGAGGGTGACCTGATCGCCTTCCGCCGTGGTCAGGGAGAGGCAGGACGACTGCGTCTGGGCAATGGTCTGGGCGAAGCTGCTCTTGCCGGTGCGGGCCCCATGCAGGGACTGGTAGTCGGTGCAGGGGGCCGGCCCTTGGCCGAACTGGGTAGGGATGTTCATCGGCAAATCTCCCGGTGCTGGTTTGCGGTGTGGCACAATAGCGGAAGGCGCGGCCTTACCAATGGAGACAGGGACGCATCCGTGCTACGGTCCTTTTCGGGAGGTCGGTGGGAAAACTTGAGAGGAAAATGGGACGGATATCTCCGAAAAAGCGGAGGGATTGCGCTGGTCAAGGCGCGGCTTTGCAAGTGTGATAGTCTGAATATTCAGCGCACCAAGAGTCGATTTCGGTAAATTCGATGCAGTATGATCAAAATGCTTGATAGGGATTGTGTTCTCGGTAATAATCCTGCGTGCTAACGTTTTGATTGAGCCTTGCATACTCGGAAAATGTCTATGGGAGGAAGTTGTTGATGATGAAAAAAATTGTTTTCATCTGTGTGGGAGGAGTATTTGCCGGGTTGATTTCCTCTCCTTATGTAAGTGCCTCGGAAATCGCATCCGCCGCAATCAATGGAAAAGACATAGCAGCTTTTTCGCAGGGGACGAAAGTCAATCTTGGAGCACCTGAATATGACTGGTGGTATGGGTGCTCACCAACCGCAGCCGGCATGATGATGGGCTATTATGATCGTAATGGTTACAAGGGACTTTCTTATCAAAAACTTGTCCCGGGTGCACAGGCGGAAATGAGCACTTTTAACAGCACTCCCGGTGTATGGCAGTATAATGTGCAGAGTATAATGGCCAGCAAAGGGCATGTCGCCGATTTTTACAATAACGGCTATCTTGCGTCGAATGATGATAAATATACAGGCCGGGCATTTGACAGCCTCGCGGATTTCATGGGCACCAGCCAAGATGCAACCCAAAATGTCAATGCTTCCACCACCTTCTGGAACTATACGGACGGCTCCAAATTAGCTCTTTCGGATATGTATTTATTAGGGTCTTCGTATTATAACCGGTCGGGCATGTACGGCATGTGGGAATATTTTCAATATGCCGGTTACGGATCGGGATCGCTCAGCCAGCAAAATATCTATAACCAGCTGATTTATGGATACAACAATAACAAGTTAGGTTTTACCTTCGACGATTACAGGGCGGAAATTGATGCCGGTCGCGTGGTGATGATTCATGTTGAGGGCCACAGCATGCTCGGTTTTGGCTATGATGACGCCGGCAAACAAATTCTCTTAAACGATACCTGGTCCCCTGGGACTCATTCAATGACTTGGGGTGGAACATATAGCGGTCTGAAACAATTTGGAGTCACCGTTTTTGAACCCACCGGCGGCAGCCCTGTCCCTCTGCCCGGAACAAGTCTTCTCCTCGTTTCAGGAGTCGTCGGGCTGCTGGGGGTGCGAGGAAGAAAAGCAGCATAAAGTAAAAGTATTATAAAATATTTACTGACGATAAAAGAGGGAAATGCGTTGCCGTGTTTCCGTCTTTTATCTGGGATACGAAATATGGAGCTAAAACATCTCGGCCTGCTTACGACGATTGTAATTTATCTGGCGTTGATTCCGGCTATTGTTTTTGCACTTCCTCCACCTCGGATAATTGCCGAAAGAAACCTGGAGGCGGAAATAATCGTCATTGGTGAGATCGTCGAAATCAAGACAGCCGGCTTGCCAACGCCCCATTTCATTCTCAAAACGATGCACGTCATAAAAGGGTATGGAAAGGTCGCGGTTAACGATATCGTCAAGGTTGTTTGTGACGGACAGGCACCGCAACTCGATGGAATCAAAGCCCATACCCAGGGAAGTCTTGAGATCAATGCCTCTGCCGGGTCCCTGGTCCTGGCATACCTCCATCCGTCATCGGAACATGCGGGATTTTTGACCCCTCTCCTCCGCGGCTTGTCTGTCGTGACCATCGGTCGACCATTGCAAGATACATCGAGTGAACCAAAATGATCCGGGAAGGGCCTTGCGGGTTTGAGCTCTGTCCATTTCCTCTCTATATCTTGGCTGAAACAAACGAACCTTTTGCTTGGGGAAAAGGCAAAGGCTTATTTTCTCCTTTTGATGTTCAACTCCTGAAAAACTCATCTCTTTTTGCCTGAGGATATCCTGCCTGCCCCCCGGACCCCTGGTTGAAGGGACTGACCGGCGGTGATGATTTCCACTGCTTGCGGCATACCAAGTATGCCGTCCCTGGAAAAAATCCCATGATTAAACTGCCCGAATCCCGGGGATGGAATCAAGCAGCACACCTGTTCGGGTTCCCCCGATATTTCAAGCGCAAGCCCGTGCGCCTGGCAGAGTCGTTGCCATGATACTGCATAAGCAAGGGGGTAAATTCAACCATCGTGAGCGCGGTGTTTAAGGCTCATCCCTTTCAAAAAAGCGCGCAAGATCTGATCCTTGCACTCGCGGTAGTGTTGATGGTCCGGCCTGCGGAAAAACGCGCTTAATTCGTGCTTGCTCAGGCGCGCATTCGCCAGGGCCAGAATCGCCAGCATATCGTCGTCCTTCAGGTTCAGGGCGATTTTTAGTTTCCGCAGGATGATATTGTTGGTTAAACGCTGCTCCGGTACGGCTTGTGCTCCTTCTTTCTTTCCCCGCTTCTCGGTGATCAAGCCGTTGAGGAAAATCGCCAACTGGGTGTCGCTGCATGGCTGATACCCCGGTTCCTCCTCTTTTTTCAGCCAACCGCTGAGCTGCCCTGCGGTGATCCGCTGCTCGGCCTCACCGAAGATCGTGATCATTTTCGCCTCGTTCCAGGCGAAGGCGTAGCGGAGAGTGCGGAGGATATCGTTATTGTTCACGGGGATGTCCTTGTTTCAATGGTCAACACGGGTGTTTTTCATTATTTTGTATCCGGCCGTACGGCTTGGTTGCGGCGGGATATTGCGCGCTTCGAGTTGTTTGACGACAAAGTCAAAGGCAATGTCTTTTTCGGCGGCACTCCACCAGCCGGGGGACGAGAGGATAAAGCGTTTATTGCTGCCGTGGAGCACCAGCGTGCCTTCCACTTCTCCAATCTCAACCCTGGATATTTCGTCCCAGCGAATGTGCCAGGCGCCAAACGATGATGTGCGGGTGAGGCCATGCATGTCGATGTCGAAGCTGCCTGCATTCAGCACTGCATGCATCCCAAAGAGCGAAGCAAGCGCAAACCCCGCGGCCGGCAAAAAGAGCTGATCCAGGAAAGAGGCAATCATGCCGAGAGCGCAGAGCACCAGCCAGGCCCAGCCGAGGAGCCGGTATGAGCGCATTTCGATGTGATACGTGTTCATCCGGCACCTGAAATGTATTATGAGGAGGGGGCAGGCAAAGGGTCAGAGGCTGTGGTTGGAAGGAGTTTCCGCCCGAGCAACAATCCCACGGGTTGGAGCGGCTGTCAACATGCAAAAAGGATTATTCCCCGCTGCCGGGCTGCGGCACAATCGCGGCCCAAACCCGGAACCGCTCCTCTATCCGCGCTGGAGATTGGGGGAGTAAACAATGAGCATGGGCTTTCCGCAGCTTTGCGCAACATTTTCCGCCAGCGAGCCGAAGACAATCCGCTCCAGACCTTGAGTGAAGGTGCTGGACATCACGACCAGATCATGGTCAGCCGCAGCTGTTACGATGGTTTCCAGCCGTGCTTCCGTGGCAAAAACTTCGGAACGCACACAACAGCCCAGGCCGACGGCCTGGTTCCAGCTTTCCATTTTTTGCCGGGCTGCAACACACTCCGCTTCATTCTCATCCGGGGGCAGCAGCCATAATATGGTAATGCGGTGTTCTCCTACCTTGGCCAGGGCGCAGATAATATTCTTGAGGGCGATGAGATCCTCGCTGCCCGTTACCGGGACAAGTATCTGCTCGGTGTGGAGGACGCCGCTGAAGCGGACGATGATCACCGGGCAGGTGGCGCGGCTCACCACCTGTTCTACCACCCGCTCAAATTCCTTGTGGGTTCCCTGCAGCGGATGGCCGATGACGATGGCAAAGGTTTTTGCGCTTTCCGCCTGGGCGAGGATGCCGTTTGCCACATTGGCATTCCGGACGATCGCCGTATTCAGTTCGTAGCCGATATTTTTCACCTCAGCCGCCTCAACGGCAAAGAGAAATTCTGTTTCTGCCTGCAGCGTTGCATAATAGCGGCCTGTTTGGGGGGGAATAACCCGAACCGCACAGGGATGGGCACCATGATAATGGGCAATGATCGTGGACATCCTGGCCAGTCCGGCAACCGTGGCCATGTGTGAGGCGCCGAAAAGAACCTGGCCCTCCTGATGGGGAGGAGGAATAAGTTTTTCCCAGGTCCAGGGAATCAACTGCACTGCTTCAGGGATAAGCCCGTCCGTCATTGGTTGCCTCGCTTCATCGAGGGGGAGAGCGGCGGCTGGTTCATCACTGTTTGCTTCTCCAGCCCTGATAACGGCATGCCGGGCCAGGATCGGGCCGGAAAGTTCGGCAAAAAAGACCCCGGCCAGCAGAACCGGAGTGAGGTATGGGGTATACATCTTCAGTTCCGGAATGCCCTGGGTGAGAAAGATGAGGGCAATGGCGACATCCGCCTGCGGTATCAGCGCTTGGCCCAGGTAAAGCCGGACGGAAGGCAGGGCGCGGGAAAGCTGTGCCCCCAGTCGGGCGCCAAAATTCTTGCCGCTTGCCCGGCACAGGAAGTAGATAAGCCCCAGGCCCCCGGCAAGGGCAAACTCTTTGAGATTAAAATGCACCCCGGCCAGGGTAAAAAAGAGGACATAGATCGGTGCTTCAAAGCCGTTTAAGGCCCGGAAAAAACGAACATCCCGGTGGTGTCGATTGACGATGGTAAATCCAGCGGCCATCCCGGCCAAGAGAGGAGAAAAATCGAGGAGACTGGAGGTTTCTCCGCAGAGGAGTAACAGGGCGAGGCCGGCGGTAAGCATCTCGCTGCGCCTCGTTATTTTTGAACCGAGGTAATCGATGGCCAGACCGGTCACCACCCCGAGCAACAGGGAGCCGGCGATCTCCAAAACACTTATCAGGCAGCCGCCCAGTATAGCGCCGGCACCGGCCTCGCCGAAATGCCGAACCACGGAGGCGGTGATGCCGAAGGACATGATGGCCAGACCGTTGTCAACGGCAATCACCTGCATGAGGGTGGTGGTCCAGGGTCCCTTGGCCCGCATTTCCCGCATCACCGAGAGGGTGGAGGCCGGTGCCGTAGCAATGGCCACGGCACCGAGAAGCATGGCCAGAGAAAGATAGTGGTGCAGCAGCCAATTCTCCGGGCCTAAACGCAAAAAGAAAGAGACCAGGAAAATGGTCCCCGAAACAAAGACAAAGGCAAAGAACGCTTCAGCGAAACCGATGAAAAATAAGGTGCGAGCTGTTTTTTTCAGCCGTTTCAGCTCAAGGTGTTCGCCGATGCCGAAGGCGATCAGCATCAAGGCGATCTGACTGAAGTGGGAGAGCTTGTCCCCGGTGAGTTCCGGGGTGATGAGTCCAAGGCCCGAGGGGCCGAGGATGAGACCGGCGCAGACATACCCGGTGACCGAGGGCAGACGGATCAGCTGGCCGATTTTTGCCGCGGCAAAACCGACCCCGAGGAGTATGGCAAGTGCCAGGGTTACTTCCATGGGTTTTGTTGGAGGCCTGTTGTTGGTTGCTGGATGAAGGAGTTCCAGATCGCTGTGACAGGTCTGAAAATTTCAGAGTTTATCCGGGGCGGCAGACCTGTTTCTCTTCAACCCGGAAAAACACCTTTATCTCCAGGCACATTAAAATGTCCCATACGCCTGAGCCGCTGTCAATGCGGAAATATGGCTTCCCGCTGCCTGAGCGGGCACATGCAGAACCCGAGTCAACCTCATATTGACAAAAACAGCAGACCGGGTCATTCTAATTAAATGAAAAACATCACTGACACCACCCCCCCACAATATCATGCCGGTTTTTTGCAGTTTGACGTGAAGCTGGGCCAACCGGAGGCGAATCTGGCCGCACTGTCCGCGGGCCTGGCCCGTCTGGCTCCCAGCGGCCCCGGCATAATCGTGCTGCCCGAGCTGTGGAGCTGCGGCTTCGCCTACGAGCGGCTCCCGCATTTTGCCCTGCAGACCGTCGATTTGCTGGATGAGATGCAGCGACTGGCTCGGCGGTACTCCATCCATCTGGCCGGTTCCCTGCCCGAGGAGGTGCTCACCGAGGTCGATAGCGCCATCTATAATACCCTGTATATCGTAGGTCCCGACGGGGTTGCCGGTTCGATCCGCAAGCAGCAGCTGTTTGCTCCCATGGCAGAGGACCACCATTTCACCCCCGGTGACAATCCCCAGCCGGTGGAGACCGGGCTTGGCCTGGTGGCCGGCCTGGTTTGCTACGACCTTCGTTTCCCCGAGCTGGCCAAGACCCAGGCCGGTCAGGGGGCGGGACTTCTGGTGGTCAGCGCCCAGTGGCCTACAGCCCGGCGGGAGCACTGGCGGACCCTGGCCACGGCGCGGGCCATTGAAAATCAGATATTCGTGGTGGCTTGCAACCGGTGCGGGGTTACCGGAAAAACCGAGTTTGGCGGCCATTCCCTGGTCATCGCGCCGGATGGCACGATCATCGCCGAGGGGGGCGCGGAACCGGACGAAGTCTGGGTCGGGATCGAACCGGCCACCATGCGGGAGCTTCGCCACCGTTTCAACACGGTGGGACCGACTCCGTACCGCTTTCATGATCAGGGCAAGATCATGGAGCTTGAGGAGCTGGCCGCACTGACTGCCCGGTACCGGGCGGTGGGCCGCAAGGTGGTGTTCACCAACGGCTGTTTCGACATCCTGCATCAGGGGCATGTCACCTATCTGGAGCAGGCCCGTGGGGAAGGCGATTGTCTGATCGTCGGGGTCAACAGCGATGCTTCGGTGCGGGCGTTGGGCAAGGGCGACGATCGGCCGGTGAACCACGAGCAGAGCCGGGCCAGAATTCTGGCGGCTCTGGGCTGCGTGGACCATGTGGTAATCTTTGGCGAGGAAACGCCGCTGAATCTCATCACCACCCTGATGCCCGAGGTGTTGGTCAAGGGCGGCGATTGGCCGGTGGAAAAGATTGTCGGCGCACCGGAGGTTCTGGCCGCGGGCGGCCGGGTGCTCTCCATTCCCCTGGTGGAAAATTATTCCACCACCTCATTGCTTAAAAAAATCCGTACAAGCTAAACACTTCCCCCTCCCGTGAGGGGAGGGGAGATTTTGTACACCCCTTTAACCCTGGGGGCAGAACAGCCTCTCAAGATCTTCCGGCAGCTCTTCCGGGTGGACCCCTAGTTCCCCGGCAAAGGCGTCCAGCTCCTCCTTGGTGCAGTTGAGGCAGCTCTGCCGCAGTCCTGCCCGGACCTCTGCCGCCTCCTGGTACAGGAAGCAGCGCAAGGCCTCGGCAATCTCCCGGCGGACATTCTCAATGGGCATGGCCTGCCGGACGCAGAATTTACCGAGCCGTTCCCAGTTGAAGATGCAGCGTTTCAGGCCCCGGTAGATGCGGGCGTCCCGATTTTCCGGGTTGAGATCCCTCAGCAGGATCTCTCGATATCGGGCCACCACCTGTTGGCGCAGGATGTCCAGCTCCTTTTTCGTCAAGGAGAGTTGCGGCCCTGCCGGGTCTTCGCATAAATAATACAGGGTGCCGTGGAAGGCGATTTCCGGAATCTCCCCGGAATGGCGGACAATGAGAATCTCCTCCGCCAGTAAACTCTCTCTATCGGTCATGACCCCACCCTTTGGCGAATAACAGAAAAAAAATCCATGCCCTGGGGCGGTGAGATTTTTCGCAAGATGTAGCTGTCTGTGCCAACCGTTATACCACATGTTGTTGCCAAAGACCGACACGGACTTCGGCGGACACGATCCGGCCTGCGTTAAGGATCCTATCTTCTCAATTTGAAAAGCATTTTTTGTTAAAGACAACGGGGCGGCCAACCGATGATTAATGACAAACCGGGAACTCTTTTCCGTTCAGGGCCTTTGACTGCGCGGAGGCGGTCATCCGGTGTGACATAATAAAGGAGAACGTCGACAGATGCAATTATCAAGGAAACGATGCCCCGGCAAGCCGCTCCCTTCTTTCCTTACGAAACTGGTGGTGTTGGCTGTTCTTTTTTTTCCGGTCCAGGCCGTGGCCTTCTGGCCATTCAGTCAGGATAAGCCCAAGCCTCCGTCCCAGGCGGTCGTTACTCCGGTGGTCACGGTGAATGAAGCCGCTGTTTTGCGTACCGAGATACAGGGTTTGGCCAACGAACTGTTCCGCAATCTGGCGGATGCGGACCCGGAAAGCGGTGATCTGGGTAAAGGCGTCCTGGTCTGTACCTTTGTTGAGCTGAAAAAACTGTCCCGCACCTCGTCGCTTGGGCGGTATGTGGCGGAGCAGTTGATGAATGAGATGCAGCAGCACCATTACGATGTGCTGGAGATTCGGAAAAGTCAGGCGATTCTGCTTCAGGAAAAGCGCGGTGAGTTCGGCCTTTCCAGAAAACCCACCGAGATCAACCAGACCGTGGCCGCCGGGGCCATGCTAACCGGCACTTACACCCCCAGCAAAGACAGTATTGTCATCAACGCCAGGATCATCGACAACAGGAGCGCCAAGCTCCTTTCCTCGGCCACGGCCATTATCCCGAGAAATCAACTGGCAGAGCAGCTGCTGGCGGACAGCGCCTCCGTCCGGGAAGAAAAACCGGAGCCGCTTTATCTTAAAAAACTGGAATTGTGATGGGCTCGCAAAGAGAGGAAAAAGTTATCGGATGAGCCATCTGCGTAGGTCCGGAGACAGGTAGGCGGGTCTGCAAGACTTTCAAATAAAGAGGGGAAAAATAATTGTTGAAATCGCTCCGTTCCGCGATTTCAACAAATGTGATACGATCTCCTTAGAAATGCGGAAAAAATTGGGCTTTTCATGGAAAGAAAGCATAACGGTTCAGGGAGGACAGGATGAAAAAGGGAAGAAGAGACGCTATACTCTGTTGCCTGGGGCTGGTTCTGTTTGCCGGCACGGGGTGTGTAACGGTCAAGCAGGAGGCCAAGCCTGCAGGCAATCCGGACGTGAAGATTGCTGATGCCGCCCTGTCGCCTGCACCTGCGAGATCGATCGCGACGGCGACTGTGGTGCCTGGCAAGGCTGTAGCCGGGCCGTCCGCCAATGGGCAAAAAGAGCAGGGCGATGTCCCGCTTTCGACGGAAGTGCGCAGGGTGCCGACCAAATACAACGTCTATCAGTACATGCCGGACACCTCGAAAACCCTGGGCACGGAAATTCTCCTCTCGGAAATATCCAAGGAGGTTGCCGGCAAGGTGTTCTATGAGATGCAGGAGGAGGGCGAAAAGAATTTTACCTCCAAGATCGCGGTGGTCAATGCCGTGCCCCTTTCCGACCTCAAGCGGGAGACCGAGTTCGGCCGGGTCATCGGCGAATATCTGCTTACCGATCTGGCGGACCGCGGCCTTAAGGTAACAGAGCTTCGCATGGGCAAGGATATCACAATCCTGCCCCAGACCGGAGAATTCATTCTCTCCCGGAACATCGGCGAACTGGCGAATAAAATGCCCGAACTTGAGTATGTGGTGGTGACCACCTTTGCCAATACCCGCAAGACCCTGGTTGTCCAAGGCCGCTTGGTGCGTCTTGCCGATGGGGCGGTCAAGACCTCCTGGCGTTATTCGATGCCGCTTAACCGGGAGCTGCTCGGCCTGTTTCAGCCGGCGGAAACGCCTTATAAAATTGCCGTAAAGGGCATTGGCCGGTAAGAGGAGCCCGCGCATGAAGATATCCGGAGTTGTAAAAAGCTTTGTTTTTCCGACGCAGGCCGTGCTGCTTGTTCTGTTCTGCGTCTTTTGGGCAACCGGGGCCTGGGCCACGGAAAAAGAGGAAATTGCCAGGGGATCCGGCACCGAGGGGTTGGTCAGTCAGAGAAATTACTCATCGCTGCCTGGTCTGGTGGCCATGGTCGGCAGTGACGCCATGGAGCACCTGAACGGTTTTTTCGCGGCCGAGCCGGTGACCATCGAGACCTTTATCGTACTCAGTGAATTTTCCACCCGGCAGCGGGTTTCCCTGCTTGGCGCGACCCTGGCCGAGCAAATGGCCGCGGTGATCGGCAATGAGTCCCTGGCTGTGTGGCGGCCCGCCGCACCAGGCGAGCATGAGCAGAGGGTTTCCGGAATTCTTCAGGAAGTGGACGGGCACCTGCGGATTCACATTACCGCGGCCAATACCCGGGGCGAGCGCCGCTCCTATGTAGTGAATGTCGAGATGTCGGAACCCATTTATCGGGCGCTCCATAGCTATGTGTATATGCAGTAAGCGATTGTGTGTGGCGTGGAGTATCGGGAGACCTTATGACGGAAGAAAAATCAGGCCTTGAAATAGACGACTGGCTGGACGATCTGGCGGAAGACAAGTCCGGCGCCCCGGCGGAAGAGGCCTTGGGAGAGCTGGATCAGTCCGACATCGACGCTCTGCTGGGCGGAGGCCCGGCAAGCAGTGGACCGTCTCCTGAAAATGATACGGGCGGAGAACTGGATCAGTCCGATATCGACGCCCTTCTTGGAGGCGGAAGCAGTGCCATGCCGAGTCCCGCCTCCGGCGGAGGTGACGAAGGCTTTGCCGAGCTGGACCAGTCCGATATCGATTCCCTGCTCGGTGGTGGGGAAGGGCCTGGCATTACGGCTGCGGCCGATGCTGATTTTGATCTGGACCAGTCAGACATTGATGATCTGTTTGCCACGGCTGGAAAGGAAAAGGGGGCAGACGAACCAGCCATGGCAGAGGGATTGGGCGCTCCCAGCAAGGATGATCTCGATAATCTTTTTTCCGATATCGGCGCCGAGGACTCAGCTCGTTTGGAAACCGTGGGGTTTGCCGAGGTGGCTCAGGGCGGGAGCGGCAAAGCAGAGGCGACCGCCTTGGGAGAAGAGAGTTTCGGGTTGCCGGATGATGGCGGGTTTGATGACGATGAGTTTGATTTTGGCGAACTTCCCGATATCCCGGATGAAACAAATACCATCGGCACAACGCCGGAGGGAGGGATGGGCGAAGAAGATATTTTTGCCACGGCCTCTCCTGCCGCCGTGCCTGATTTTCTTGCGGAGGCCACTATGGAGACCAGCCGGGAAAAGCCCTCTGCTTCGGGCACAGATCATCCCTTTACCCCGCCGCTCAAAGCAGGGAAGAATAAAAACATGGCTATCGCGGTGTTTTGCCTTGTGTTGTTGATGGGAGGAGGTGGGTACTGGTACATGACGAAAAACAAGAAAGGCGAAATGCCGGTTCCCGTGCCGCCGCCTGCCCAGGAGAAGCCGGTTGCGCCGGCTGTCGTCGCGCCGGTTGCTCCCGCCAATGCACCGCCGGTGGCCAGCGAATCCCGCTGGCGCATGATTAAACCCAACGAGAATCTCGCCATCGAGCTTACCGGAACGGATGAAAATAATGATCCCCTGAAATTTGAAATTGTAACCCCTCCCAAGTTCGGCAGGATCTCCGGCGATCTTCCCAAGATTACCTATCTGCCCAACAAGGATTTTCCCGGGGAAGACAGCTTTGAATTCCGCGTTTCCGACGGGCAGCTGACCAGCGCTCCTGCCAAGGTCGGAGTCATGGGCCCGGAGATAGTCAAGCCGGTGGTGGCGGAAGCAGCCCCGCCGGAAGAGCGGCCGGAGGTGGGTGCGAAGAATATGCGCCTCAAGACCCTGAGCACCGCTCCGCTCACCATTAATTGGAAAAAGATCTGGGCTGCGGCCAATCCGGAAGAACCTTTTGACGCCAAGGTGTCCGTGGAGATTCTAGGAGGTGCACCCCTGCGCGGCGCCTTGCACCGTCTTGATCGCAGTCGGCATCGCTATGAGCCGGACAGGTATTTTGGCGGCAAGGAGGAGGTGCGCTACCGCTTCAAGGCTGCCGGGGTTTTCTCCAAGGCCGCGAAGCTGATCATCACGGTCAAGGCCAACGACAAACCGCCCGTCCTGGTTCTGAGGCCGGTGGCCGATTCGTACAAGGTGGGGGAAAGCGTGGTGCTTGACGCAGGGCCGACCAAGGATGATTCTCCCGGCGGAGTGCGATATAGCTGGGAGCAGCTGGCAGGCACGCCGGTGTACATGGAAAAACAGCACGGGGAAGAGTCGGCGGTGTCCTTTGTGGTGCCCTCTTCCTTTCGAGGGGATCGTAACACGAGGATTGTCATCCGGGTAACCGCCACGGATTCTGGTGGTCAGCAGGCGAGTAAAGAGATCGCCATAACCCCCGTTTCCAAGCGGCAAACAGCCCTGTGGGGGATTTCCGAATAGTTTTTTCCCGATCCAGGTTATAAAAAAGCCCGCTTGTATAAAGCGGGCTTTTTTTGTGGCAAGCATTTGTCGCGACCATCGCCGATGGTGTATAAATTCTCAGCGGGGTATATTGTGCAAACTGGCGATCAGGAAAGCAAACGATGCGGGGTAATGTATGCCCGGCTTCAGAAAAGGGGGAAGATCAAGGTGGAATTTCGGCAGTATTTGGGGGCTCTATGAAACAGTCGGCTGACGGGCGCACTCGCTTTCTCTTGGCAGATAAAGCCGTGCGCGGGGTGCTGGTGGCGGGGACCGCTTTGGTCAAGGAGATGCGGATCAGGCATGGGCTGGGGGTGCTGGAAACCCTGGTCTTGGGGCATGCCTGCCTGGCCGCGACCCTGCTGGCCACGAGCCTGAAAGGGGAGAAGGACCGACTTGCCTTGCGGATTGAGTGTTCCGGCCCGATCAAGGGGCTGGTGGCGGAGGCCAACACCGCGGGCGAGGTGCGCGGCTATCTGCGGCAGACGCCGATCCCCCTGGAAAGGCCTTTGGATTCCTTCGATCTTGCCCCATTTTTCGGGGCGGGATTTCTCTCGGTGAGTACTCAGCTTGAAGGCGCCGGCCAGCCGTTCACCGGCACTATCATGCTGGAGTACGGGAATTTGGCCCTGGATCTCAGTCATTATTTCCTGACCTCGGAGCAGACTCCCACCGCCATTGCGCTGAGCATTCAGTTTGACGGCGCCGGTCTGCCGGTGGGGGCCGGAGGTCTGTTGCTGCAAGCCATGCCCGGAGCCGAACCTGAGCTTATGGCGGAGCTGGAAAAACGCCTTGCCGAGTTACCGTCCCTGGGCCGTTATTTTGCCGAAGGTGGCGGGCCGGAGGGTTTGCTTGCGAAAGAGTTCGGTGCCTTTCAGCCGGAACTGCTCACCACCAGGCCGGTTCTTTTTGCCTGTCCCTGCTCTCGGGAAGAGATCACCGCCCGCCTCCTCACCCTTCCGGAAAAGGATCTGGACGAGCTGCGAACAGGGCCGTTTCCCGTGGAGACCTGCTGTCATTATTGCAATACCACCTACCTCTTTGACCGGCAGGACATGGAGAAACTCTGGCAGGAAAGGACAGGGGGGCGATGAAGAACACTTCACTTAACGCCGAAAATTCTCAACGGTAATAACTGTTCGGCAGTGCCGCAGAAGTACGAAAGAGGTCTGCGAAGTGTGCTATTGCACATGAGCAGGCCGATGACAAAGCAGATGTGGTGGTGGCGAGTTACCTGCAACCACCCTTGAGCTCGGCAATGACCTTGGCATAATCATCCTGGCCGAACACGGCGGAACCTGCCACGAAGATGTTGGCTCCGGCGGCGGCAATGGGGGTGATGGTTTTCGGGCTTACCCCGCCGTCCACCTCGATACCCACGGTAAGATTGCGGTCGTCGATCATCTTTTTAAGCTGCCTGATCTTGGCCAGGGAGCTTTCGATGAACGACTGCCCGCCGAAGCCGGGGTTGACGGTCATCAGCATTACCAAGTCCAGGTCGGGCAGAATCTCCTCCAGAGTGGTAAGTGGGGTGGCCGGGTTGAGCACCGCCCCCGCCTTCTTGCCCAGTTCCTTGATGCGGTGGATGGTCCGGTGCAGGTGATAGCCGGTTTCCACATGTACCGTGATCCAGTCCGCCCCGGCATTGGCAAAATCTTCCAGATAGGCATCGGCGTTTTCGATCATCAGGTGGACATCCAGGGGCAGATCGGTGATCTTGCGCACCGCCTTCACAACCAGCGGACCGATGGTGATGTTGGGCACGAAATGGCCGTCCATCACGTCGATGTGGATCACATCCGCGCCAGCCTTGGCCACGTCGGTTATTTCTTCTCCCAGCCGGGAGAAATCCGCGGAGAGGATGGAGGGGGCAATCATGGGATGAAGCATCTTATTCACCGATATTTTCTGAAGGAATGGGGGCGGCGGGCTCGGCCTCGGGCTCGGCTTCGGATTGAGGCGTCTTCTCGGGCGCCTGTTCCGGAAGGAGAGGGGCGGCGCTCGCCCCCACCGTGACCTGCACATAGTTGCCGGGACGGATGTATTTGCGGGCCATGGCCTGCACCGTAAGGGCATCGACCTGTTCAAGGGCGTGCACATAACGGTTGCCGAAATCCTGCCCCAGGCCGTAGGTCTCGTTGAGGGCCATTTCCATGGCCTGATTGCCACGGGTCTGCAACCCCAGTTCGTAATTGCTGATCAAAACGTTCTTGGCCTTGGTCAGTTCTTCCTCGCTGAGCGGCTCTTCCATCACCCGATAAAGCTGTTGCCAGACAGCCTTGATGGCCTGGTCCTTCTTGTCCGGGCTGGTGCCGATATAGATGCCGAAGGAGCCGGTATCCAGCCCCAGAAGGGAGAAGGAGGAGAGACTGTAGGCCAGGCTCTCCTTGTCGCGCAACTCAGTGAACAATCGGCCGCTCTGGCCGGAAAGGGCGGTGTCCAGTACCTCGAGGCCGTAGCGGTCTTCACTGTTCAGGGTGGTGCCGACAAAGCCGATGATGATATGCACCTGCTGCTTGTCGCGGGGGATGCTGATAATCTCCGGGCCGACCGGCACATCGGGGGGCAGGGCGCTTTCTTCCACCTGGGATTTTTTTACCGGGGCCGTGCGCCAGGCGCCGAACAGTTTCTCCACTGTCGCCCTGACCGTTTCGGCGTCAACGTCGCCTGCCACGGCCAGGACCAGGGCCTCGGGTCTGGCGTGCTCTTCGTACAACCGTTTGAGATCGGCCACGCTGACGTTGTTGATCACGGTCTCGTTGCCCAGTGTGTTGAGGCCGTAGGGATGGCCCATGAACAACCGTTTGTTGAATTCCTTGAAGCCCAGGCTGGGCAGGGAGTCTTCTTGATTCTTGAGCTGGGAAAGCAGTTCCGGTCGGATTTTTTCGGCCTCTGTCGGGGCGAAGGCCGGGGTGATGATCACATCCCGGACCAGGGCCAACCCCTCATTGGTGAAACGGGATAAAAAGTCGCCCTTGACCCCGAAGGTGTTCTTGCCGTTGAAGCCGCCGAGAGACCCGGCCATGTTGGCCACTTTCTTGGCCAGCTTCTCCGCGCTCAGCTTTTCCGTGCCCTTGGGCAGAAGCTCGCTGATAAAGGCAAAGGCTCCGTTGGTGATCTGGGTTTCGCTGCGGAGCCCGCCGGGCAGCACGGCCCGGATGGAAACGGTGGGCACGTCATGATTTTCCCGGACCAGAAGCCGAATGCCGTTTTTCAGCTGAAAACGGTGGACCCCGGTCAGATAGGCGTCGTCCACTTGTGAGGCGGGTTGGCCCAGCTTGGCTGTTGCCTCGGCCTTGGCGATGATCTGCGCCAGTTGTTGCGCTTGATTCAAGGTCAGGGTGGTGCCGAGCGGGGCAATGCTGCCCACGGTGAGATGCTCGCCCTTGAGATAGAAGGCGGCCACCCGCTGGATGTCCTCCTTGCTCACCGCCCGGACCCGGGCAAGATATTTGTCCTCGCGCGGATCTCCGGTCAGGAACTCGAAGGAGCCCAATACTCGGGCCTGTCCTTCGGCCCGCTCCAGGTTAAAGATGAAATCACTTTCCAGGTTACGTTTGGCCCGGTCAAGCTCCTCATCGCTTACCTTGCTGTGTTTCATCCGGAAGATCTCGGTGAGCATTTCTTCAAGGACGGTTGAGGCCTTTTCCGCGTCCAGGGTGGCGGTGAATTCCAGCAAGCCCGGGTCACGGGGGGTAAAGGCCGAGCCGTCGATGCGGTAGACCAGCCCTTTTTCGTTACGCAGCCGGGTGTAAAGGCGGGAGGTTTCGCCGCTGGCGAGAATGGTGGTCATGACATCAACAATGGCCGCATCCTGACCCTTGAAGGACGGGCCGGGAAAGGCCAGGGCCAGCTGGGTCTGGTTGACGTCCTCGGTCAGGGCGAACAGGCGGGTTGCCGCCTGTGCCGGTTCCTTGGGGATGGTGGGCGGCTTGTTCTCGCTTTTGGGCAATCCCCCCATCAGGTCGTTCACCGTATCCACCACCTGCTGTACCCGGACATCACCCACCACCACGACGGTAAAATTGTTGGGGTGATAATGTTTTTTCATGTAGCGGAGGATGTCCTCGCGGCTGATAGCGCTGACACTCTCCGCCGTGCCGCTGATGGGCAGCCGATAGGGATGCACCGTGTAGGCCTGGGCCATGAGCTCCTGAAACAGGGCGATATTCGCCCGGTCCTTGCGCATGCTGATTTCTTCCAGCACCACCTTTTTTTCCCTTTCCAGTTCTCCGGCATCGAAATTCGAGTGCAGCACCGCGTCGGTGAGCACCTCCAGGGCATCCCCCCAGTTCCGGGAAGAGAGGGTGGCGTGGTAGACCGTGTATTCGTAGGAGGTGTAAGCGTTGATCTGGCCGCCCATGGCCTCGATCCCCCCCGCAACCTCGCCGGGGGCGCGGGTGGGTGTGCCCTTGAAGATCATGTGCTCGATGAGATGTGTGATCCCCGCCTCATTTTTTGCTTCGTAAATGCTCCCGGCCTTGACCCAGATCTGGACCGTGGCCACCTTGGTGCCGGGGGTCTCCTTGACCAGAACGGTCAGGCCGTTGTCCAGGGTGTTTTTGTGCAGGTGTGGGGCGATTTCAATGGCTTCGACAGGGGTATGGGTCATAATTATACACAGGAGAAAAAGGAAGAAAAAGAGTCGGTGAACCCGATGGGGGCAACCGGGTTCAGGCCTCGAGTTTGGCGTGCCGCATGGTTCTAAGGTGTGGGTCATTATTTTTGGCCGGGGGCTGTAACAACCGTTAAAAGCGTATTTTTACGTGGGACGCTTCGGAGATTGTTTTATTGTTTCTTGAGCACTGTAAGCCGAAGCAATAAAATTTTCATCTAATTTTAAACAGGGCCGTAACGGCACGCGTGACAATAGCGATGGTTATTGCCTGACGGTTCCTGAACATCCGAGGATTGTGCCGCAAGAGATCAGGCAGGTCCGGCGCTTTTCCGTCTGAAGAAGAGAATGAGAAGTCCGGTCCCTATCATCAGGCTGCTCAACAGCTGGCCCATGGTAACGACATTAAAAAGAAAGCCGAGCTGGGCATCGGGCTGGCGGAAGAGCTCGACGATGGTGCGAAAAATGCCGTACAGCAGGAGAAACAGGGCCAGGAGCGAACCGGTGGGCCAGCGTCGCTGCCAGTATTGGTTTTTCAAGAGCCAGAGCAGGGAAAAGAGTACTATCCCTTCAAGGAACGCTTCGTAGAGTTGGGAGGGATGGCGCGGGAACGGCCCGCCCGTCGGAAAAACCATGGCCCAGGGAACATCGCTCGTCCGGCCGTAGAGTTCGCCGTTGATGAAGTTGCCGATTCGTCCCAATCCAAGGCCGATGGGGGTGGTGATGATGTAGATATCCGCGTTTTGCCAGAAAGGAAGACCTGTGACCCGGCAGAAGAGCAGGCCGCCGAGAAGCATGCCGACCAGGGCCCCATGGAAGGACATGCCGCCCTGCCAGGTGGCCAGGATGTCCTGGGGGTTTTCCAGATAGTAGCCGGGATTGTAGAACAGAACATAGCCCAAGCGGGCGCCCAGCACCAGACTGATGATCAGCACCAGGTTAAGGTTTTCAAAATGTCGGGCCAGCACGGTGAGGTTGTATCGTTTGATCTGGTGGCGGACTAGCTGATAGGAGGCGATAAAGCCCAGAACATACATAAGGCCGTACCAGCGGACCTGGAGGGGGCCGAGGTGGAGGAGAACAGGGTCGATCTCAGGGTAGGGGAGCATGGCGGTCGATCAAAAGGTGAAAGTTAAAAATGAAAAGGTGTCGCAACGGGGGCCGGGATGCGAATAGAATTGTTTTAAAAATCAAATAGTGTACCTTGCCGAGGCGACGCTTGTCTGCATCGTTAAAAACAAATATGTACCCGTTTCCCGCAGGTTAAACAATGCAAATCAGCCTGATCACCCTCAATGCCCGCTACTCCCATTCCTGCCCGGCGCTGTTCCATGTGCGCAACGCCCTGGCGCGGGAACTGCCGGAAAGCCGCCTTGTCCTGCGCCAGTTCACCATCAACGACCCCTATTACGAGACCCTGGTCCGGATAACCGGCGACCAACCGGAGGTTCTCTGTTTTTCCGTCTACATCTGGAATGCAGAGTATACCATGCGGCTTGTTGGTGACCTGCGGCGGATTTTGCCCAGGGTTCCGATCATCCTCGGCGGGCCCGAGGCAACCTTCATGGCAACGAAACATCTGCCTGCGGGCTGTACCGTTGTCCGAGGCGAGGTGGAGGGGTTGGGGAATGATTTTTTCCGCGATCTGGCGGCGGGCGCCTTGCGGGGCGAGTACCGGGGGGAAGGTTCCCCGCCGTTTGCTATGCCGTACCAGGAAGCCGATTTTGCCGCGCATCTGGAAAACCGCAATATCTACTATGAGTCATCCCGTGGCTGCCCGTTTTCGTGCAGTTATTGTCTCTCTTCGGTGGGGCAGGGGGTGCGCTATCGGGAGCTTGGTGAGGTAGAGCGTGAGCTGGCCGTGATTCTTGCTCATGCTCCGAAGATCATTCGCTTCGTGGACCGGACCTTCAACGCCTTGCCCGAGCGCGCCTTGGCTATCTGGCGCTATCTCCTCGCCCAGCCGGGGGAGACTCTTTTTCATTTCGAGATCGCCCCGGATCTGTTTAGCGAAGAGATGTTTGTCTTTCTGGCCCAGGTTCCCCATGGCCGGTTTCAGTTTGAAATCGGCTTGCAGTCCACTCATCCGGCCACTCTGGTCGCGGTAAACCGGAGGATGGATCTGATCAGGGCCGGGGAAAATATCCGCCGTCTGGTGGCGTTGGGTAACATCCACCTGCATCTTGATCTGATTCTCGGGCTTCCCTGTGAAACCGAGGCAACCTTCCGGAACTCTTTGAACGAGGCCTTCGCCATGGCGCCCCACCATCTCCAGATGGGGTTGCTCAAGGTTCTCCCCGGCACGGCGATCAGTCGGGATGCGGATTTCGGCCTTGTCAGTTCGGCCACGCCGCCCTATTCGGTGTTGGCCACCCGCTGGCTTGAGCATGCCGATCTGCGCCGGTTGTACTGGCTGGGAGAATGCCTGGAGGCGTTTTACAACAATCGGTTTTTCAGGAACACCTTGGATTATATCAGGAAAAGAGGCGAAGAACCTTTTGGCTTTTTTGCACAATTGCTCGCAGTCTGCCAGGCAGCGGATTTTTTCTCTCTGGCGAAAACCCAGGAACTCATGACCAGAATGCTGGTCGAGCTGGCCCAGCCCCGGTCTGACCGGGAGCTTTTTTGTGAGCTGCTCCGGTTTGACTGGCTGGTGAGCGGACAGAGGATCCTGCCGCCGTGCCTTGCCGCGGAATCATCCAAGGAGATCAGGGATTATCTCTGGCGGAATTTGGCGGAATCCCAGCCGCCCTATTATACCCGGCTGACCAGGAACGAATTTTTCAAGCGGGGGATCTTTGCCCGGTTTTCCGGTCCGTTGCTGAAGGTGGTGGGGCTGGCGGAGGGCGATGCCTCCCCGGCGGGTTATGTCTGTTTTCTTCCGGAACAGGAGAGCGTTGCCGGGCATCAGCGCCAGCAGCATGTGGTGCTGTAGGGCAATGCAAAGTTGAAAATGGAGAGTGAAAAGTTAAGGGAAAAAGCAGCAGCCCTTCGACTCATTTTTCATTCTTAACTTTTCATTTTTAACTCCCGCCTACACCGCCAACCTCAGAATCTCGGCAATGGTTTCCTTGGGGTAGAGCCCATCAATCCCCCATTGCCTGGCAAGGCCTTCGGCATTCTCCGCAATTGCCTCGATGTCCGTGGCCGGGATGTCCACCTCAGCCAAACGCACCGGCGATTTGATCGTTACAAACCACTTTTCCAGTGCATCAATCCCTGCCTCGCCGGAGGCCAGCCCGAAAATCTCCTTGGCGAAGCGCGCAAACTGGCTGGGGTTTTTGGCCAGATACCACTTCATCCAGGCGGGCATCACGATGGACAGCCCGGCCCCGTGCGGGATATTATAGATGGCGCTTAGGGCATGCTCGATCATGTGGTTGGGAAAGCTGTATGCGCCGATCCCGGCCGGGGTCAGGCCGTTTAAAGCCAGGGTGGCGGTCCACATGAAGGAGGCGCGGGCCTTGGCGTGGCCGGGATCGGCCATGATCAGATCCGTGGTTTCGATCACCGTTTTGATGATCCCTTCCACCAGTCGGTCCTGAAGATGGGTCCCGGGCTGCTTGGTGAAATAGCCTTCAATGACATGGGCGATGGCGTCCACCGCGCTGTAGGCCGTGTAGTCTGGGGGCACGGAATGGGTCAATTCCGGGTTGAGGATGGAGACTTTCGGGTAAACGTGGGGCGAGGAGATATTATATTTCTGACGGGTCTCCGCATTGGTGATCACCGAGTTGCCGTTCATCTCGCTGCCGGTGGCGGCCAGGGTCAGGACGGTGAAGAGCGGCAGGGCTCGCTCCACTTCCTTGGCGACAAAGAACTGCCAGACATCCTCGTCGCTCAAGGCGCCCACCGCGATGGCCTTGGCCTCGTCCAGCACCGAGCCGCCGCCCACCGCCAGGATCGCCTCCACCTTTTCTCGCTTGGCCAGGGCCACGCCTTCCCTGGTATGGGAAAGGAGCGGATTGGAAACCACTCCGCCGAAGGGGGTACACTCGATATTGCCGGCCTTGAGGCTGGCCATGACCCGGTCGAGCAACCCGCTTTTGACCACCGAGTTCCGGCCATGGACCAAGAGCACCCTGTTGATTCCGGCAGTGTGCAGTTCCGAACCGATCAAGGTTTCCTTGCCTGCGCCGAAGATGATTTTGGTCGGGTTGTGAAAGGTGAAATCAAACATAAGGTCTCCCTAACTTGTAAGTAACCATAAAGAGTTATGTGAAAAAAAGAATTTTTTGTGGCGAAGAAAAAGAATGTGATTATTGTATGCCCGCAAGAGGATAAAACAAAGATAAATTTTTCGCCCTTCTTCAGCTCCGCAGCCATGTCACCTTGCGTGGGGGCATTCAGGCTGTGGCGCGAGGGTGAACAGCGGTGAAGCCGATCTTAAGCAAACGGCAGCTGTTCAGGGTTTTTTCAAGAGATTGGGTAGATATGGGTGTGAGGGATAAATGGATTTAGGATTACTGTCTTTATTGATGATTGCCAGGCACCATGGAATTGCCGCGGATGAAGCGCAATTGCGGCATGAGTTCGGGCTGAAGCCTTTCACGACGGAAACCATTCTCTTGGCTGCCAAGCGCCTGGGCATCACGGCCAAGGTCGTTGAGCAGGAGGAAGATCGTCTGGATCGAGCGCCTCTGCCGGCCATTGCCATCGACAAACAAGGAAATTATTTTATCGCCGTAAAATTCGGCTATGAGGGCGGAGATAAATCTCGCCCCAAGATGATAACCCAGCAGCCGGGCAACCCCACCCCCAAGGTCATGGATCTGCCGGAATTCATGGAGGTGTGGTCCGGGAAATTTATTTTTTGTACCTCCAAAGCGACATATCTCAAGGATCTCGCCCAATTTGACTTCAGCTGGTTTATTCCGGCCATTGTCAAGTACCGGAAACTCTTCGGCGAAATCATGGTGATCTCCTTTGTCCTGCAGCTCATCGGCCTGGCGACTCCCTTGGCTTTTCAGGTGGTGATGGATAAGGTTCTGGTCAATCACGCGATGAAAACCCTCAATGTCATTGCCATTGGGCTGTTGGCCGCAACCCTCTTTGAAGTCCTTCTCACCGGAATCCGCACCTGGGTTTTTGCCCGGACCAGCAGCAAGATCGATGTCGAACTCGGGGCAAGACTCTTTCGCCACCTGTTTGCCTTGCCGATTGCCTATTTCCAGGCCCGGCGGGTTGGTGACTCCGTGGCGCGCATCCGGGAGCTGGAAAATATCCGTTCCTTTCTCACCGGCAATGCCCTCACCCTGGTGCTGGACCTGTTCTTTTCGTTTGTCTTTATCTTCGTCATGCTCTGGTACAGCAAGCTGCTTACCCTCATCGTGGTGTTATCCATCCCCCTCTATGTCCTTTTGGCCGTGGGGATTACCCCGATCCTGCGCGCCCGCTTGAAGGATAAATTCGACACCGGCGCGAAAAATCAGGCCTTTCTGGTGGAGTCGATCAGTGGGATCGACACGGTCAAGTCCATGGCCGTGGAGCCGCGCTGGATCGAGAATTGGGAAAAACAGCTCTCCACTTATGTCTCTGCGGGCTTGGACGCCACCAACGTCGGCACCATCGCCAATGGCGGGGTAACCCTGGTGAGCAAGCTTGTGACCGTGGCCCTGCTCTGGGTCGGCGCTGGTCTCGTTGTGGAGGGGAACCTGACGGTGGGGCAGCTGATCGCCTTTAACATGCTTTCGGGCCGGTTGACCGAGCCGATTCTGCGCATTGCCCAATTGTGGAATAGTTTTCAGCAGGTAGGGGTTTCCATGGATCGGTTGGGAGATATTCTCAACGCGCCCATGGAAGTGGTGGGGCAAAAAACCAGGATTCCCCGCTTGGAAGGAGCCATCGAGTTTGACCAGGTATCATTCCGTTACCGCCCTGATAATCCGGACGTCATCCGCGAGGTCAACCTCAAGATCGCCCCCGGCGAAGTGATCGGCATTGTCGGTCGTTCCGGCTCCGGCAAAAGCACACTGACCCGACTCATGCAACGGTTGTATGTTCCGGATAGGGGGCGGGTGCTTATCGACGGTCAGGATATCTCCATTATCGATACCACCTCGCTGCGCCACCAGTTGGGTATAGTCTTGCAGGAAAACGTCCTCTTCACCGGCACCATTCGCGATAACATCGCCCTGGCAAATCCCGCCTTGCCCATCGAGGTTGTTATCGAAGCGGCCAAACTGGCCGGGGCGCATGATTTTATCTGCGAGCTGCCGGAAGGGTATGATTCCAAGGTGGGCGAGCATGGCACCGGGCTTTCCGGCGGGCAACGGCAAAGAATCGCCATTGCCCGGGCCCTCATCTCCAACCCGCGCATCCTGATTTTTGACGAGGCCACCAGCGCCCTGGACTATGAATCGGAAAGGATTATCCAGGAGAACATGCGCAAGATCTGCTCGGGCCGGACGGTGTTGATCATTGCCCATCGTCTTTCCGCCGTACGGGATGCCAACCGCATCTTTGTCATGGATCGGGGCCAGATAGTCGAGGAAGGGTCGCATGACGAATTGCTTGCGATACCGAACGGAATTTATGCACACTTGAACCAATTGCAACTTGGCCCAGGTACAGCACAGGTGGTGGAAGGATGAGTATCAAACACAGGCTGGAAGCCTATGCGTTCTTGCTTCGTCATTATCGGCAAGTTTTCGGCCGTTTCTGGAAAGAGCGTGATCAACTGGGGGGGAATCTTTTCAAGGAGGACGAGGCGGAGTTTTTGCCCGCCGCCCTCTCCCTGCAGGAAAGACCGGTTTCGCCAACCCTGCGGATAACCGCCAAGATCCTGATGTCGCTGGTCGTTTTTCTGCTTCTCTGGGCGATTTTCGGCCGGATGGATATCGTGGTGAATGCCACCGGGGAAATCATCCCCAGTGAGCGGACCAAAACCATTGCTTCGGTTGAAGTGGCCAGCGTCAAGGCGCTGTATGTCGAGGAAGGACAGGCGGTCAAGGCGGGAGATGTGTTGATCGAGCTGGATGCCAGCGCAGCCGATGCGGAGTATGGCAAAGCGATGAGCAATGTCACCGAGGCGACTCTCCAGATCGCAAGATCGCAGGCGATGATTGAGGCGGTTGACAAACGCAGGCCGCCGAGGATCGCACCCATTGAGGGTATTCCGGTTGAAAAGCTTCAGGAGGCCCAAGGGCATCTGGATGGTCAATACCAGGATTTCATGGCCAAGCTCCAACGCCTCGAAGGGTCGATAATCAGGTACTCCACGGCCTTGCCGCTGGCGAGCCGGCGGGCGGCCGATTACAAGGAGCTGGCAGCAAACCATGACGTGCCCATGCATGCGTATCTTGAGAAAGAGCAGGCGCGGGTTGATCTTGAAGGGCAATTGACCGAGGCGAAAAATATGCGGGCTGCCTTGATTGCCGAAACCCGGCGAGCTGCCTATGACGTCCGGGCAGAAGGCGAAAGGATCGTCGGGGCTGCCCGGCAGGATGCCATGCGGACCGAGGCGCACAGCGAGCTGCTCAAGCTTACCTCGCCGGTGGACGGCACGGTGCAACAGCTGACGGTCTTTACTGTCGGCGGGGTGGTGCCGGCGGCGCAACCGTTGATGAAGATTGTCCCCAAGGAGGACCAGCTTGTCGTGGAAGCCATGCTGGAAAACAAGGATATCGGCTTTGTGGAAGAAGGTCAGATCGCGGCCGTCAAGATCGCTGCTTTCGAGTACACCAAGTACGGCACCATTCCGGCCCGGGTTGTGCATGTGTCTCGCGATGCCATCAAGGATGAAAAAAGAGGGTTGATCTATTCGGTCATCATTTCCCTGGATAAATCCTCCATTTCTATTAAGGGGCAAGACATGCCTTTGAGTGCGGGCATGGCCGTTAATGTGGAAATCAAAACGGGTACGCGTCGGGTCATTGAATACGTTTTGAGTCCGCTCCTCCAGCATGCAAAAGAGAGTCTCAATGAGCGCTAAACTTCTCCGAACAGGGGCGGCAATCCTTGTCGCGGGCTTGAGCTGGCCGACGGTTACCCTGGCTTTCGACCCCATCTATCCCTTTACCGATCCCTTGCGCACCATGCCCGAGGTGATTGAACAGGGGGTGGTCCTGCCCGGGGATTCAGCCCCGATTCCCTGCTCGGTGCAAAAAGATTTCTCCCGCCCCCTCGCCCTGGGCGAGGCGGTGGATCTGGCCCTGTGCAACAATCCGCAAATCAGATCCGCCTGGGCGGATATCAAAATTCAGGCCGGTGCGCTGGGGGAAGCACGCGCCGCATATCTGCCTGCTTTGACCGGATCGTTGAATCGGACCAATGACCGGATCCGATATTCGGATTCCCGGTATCCATCCAGTAATATCACCCGGAATACCGCCCAAGGAACCTTGAACTGGCGTCTCTTCGATTTTGGCGGGAGAGCGGCCAACCATCAGGCGGCCGAAAATTTGTTGGCTGCTGCGCTTGCCAACCATAACGCCACCTTGCAAAAGGCCTTGTCTTCCGTGGTCCAGGCCTATTTCGAGGCAGTGACCGCCAAGGCCGCGCTTGTGGCCAAGACGGCAGGCGAGGAAATCGCCCAAAAAACCCTGCATTCCGCAAGGCAACGGGAAGAAAAAGGAGCGAGCAGCCAATCCGACACGCTGCAGGCGACAACCGCCCTGGCCAAATCTTCGCTGGAAAAGAATCGTGCCCAAGGAGAGTACGGAAAATCGCTGTCTGTGCTGGGATATATCCTGGGAATCCCGGCCAACACCGCACTGTCACTGCCGGAAGATCTGGGCGAGAGCCGCGACGAGCACGGTAAGGCCTTGAGCGAATGGCTGGAAGAGACCCAGAAAAATCATCCCGCCATTCTTGCCGCCAGAAACCAACTTGAGGCCGCGCAACAACGGGTAACCGTCGCCCGTTCCGCCGGGATGCCCACGGTGGCTCTTACCAGCAGTTACTATCAAAATACCCGCCCGGGGGAAGCGGTAACCTCGACCGATGCCAAGGAAACCACTGTAGGGGTGACGCTGTCGATTCCTATCTTTGACGGATTTTCAAGCACCCATAAGGTGCGCGGCGCCCAGGCGCAGGTCGAGCAAAAAGAAGCGGCACTTGCCGACACCGAACACCAGATTGCCATGGAACTCATCAAGGCGCATGCCGATGCCGCCTCCGCTCTGAATAATCTGGAGGCTTCCGCGCATCTGCTTGATGCCGCCCGGAGTGCGTTGAATGTCTCCCAGCGCAAGTACGACAAGGGCGCCGCGGATATCATTGAAATACTGAATACGCAAGGAGCCTTGGCCGATGCGGAAAAAGAACGCATTCGCTGTTTGGCCGAATGGCGTTCCGCTCGCTTGCGGCTTCTGGCAAGCGCAGGCCGGATTGGGAGATCGGCTGTCGCCGCAAAATGAGAGGATTCGCCCGGTTCAGGCAAAATCCAAGCTGAGAATGCAATAGGGTCGCTCTTGGTTGCCGTCCTGGCTGTTTCCGACAGGGAAGCGGGCTATTCTCTCCTCATCCCTTGTGTTCCCCCTTTCTTGTTGAATTTCCCAGGTTGATACGCTAACGTACTTGCCGGTTGAGGGATCATTGTACGAATTGGCCAGGCTTATCCTCACCCATAAATAGCCTCGGGCCGACCTGAGGCGTAAGGCAACTATCAGCGCGTGCGCCCCTATTGAATTCAGTTGAAATGACGACACAGGAAACAGCCGAACCCCAGGTGGCGGTGTTGCTTTGCACCAAAGACGGAGAGAGATTTCTGGCGGAGCAACTCGACTCCATCAATTGCCAGACTTTTTCTTCTTGGAAGGTCTGGGCCTCCGACGATGGCTCGTGCGATGGTACCCGCGCCATTTTGGACCATTACCGTGCTATGTCGGGAGGCAGGTTTTCCGTGCAGCCCGGGCCGCAACGGGGGTATGCGGCAAACTTTCTTTCCCTGGTCTGCAATGAAAAGATCACGGCGGAATATTACGCTTTTTCCGATCAGGATGACATCTGGGAGGTGGATAAACTCGCCCGGGCGGTTGCTTGGCTTAAAGCCGTGCCCGCCACGGAGCCTGCGCTCTATTGTTCCCGGACTCGGCTTATCGATGAAACCGGTCGGGAGATAGGCCTGTCGCCGCTTTTTTCCCGTCCGCCCGGCTTTGCCAACGCCTTGGTGCAGAATATCGGCGGAGGAAACACCATGGTCTTCAACCATGCCGCCCGGCTTCTGCTCCAGGAGGCAGGGTGCGAACTCGATGTCTTTGCCCACGATTGGTGGCTTTACCTGCTTGTTTCCGGCTGTGGCGGTACTGTGTTCTATGATCCCCGCCCGATGGTCCGTTACCGGCAGCAAGGTATGAATCTGATGGGAGCTAATATCGGTTGGCTGCCCAAGCTGGTGCGGATTCGCCTTCTTCTCCAAGGGCGGTTCAGGGAGTGGAATGCCGGAAATCTTAAAGCACTCCAGGGGGTGAGCCGGATGCTTACCAGCGAAAATCGGCAAATTCTCAAGGGCTGGGCGGAGTTCCGGCAACAGCCGCTGCTGCCTCGCCTTCTCGGCTTCAAGCGGATCGGGGTCTACCGCCAGACCCCGGCGGGCAATCTTGGCCTGCTGGTCGCGGCACTTTTTCGGCGGATGTGAGCATGGCCCCCGATTTGGTTTTTATTATCGCCAGGATTAAGGTTTTTTGCTGATGCAAAATTTTCCCATATCACCCCGGGCCATGGCCCGGAGCCTCTGGCATAACCGCGCCCTGATCAAGGTGCTGGTTGTCCGGGAGGTGGCAGGCCGTTACCGGGGTTCGGTCCTGGGCATCCTCTGGTCGTTCTTCAATCCCGTCTTCATGCTCGCCGTGTACACCTTTGTTTTCAGCGTGGTTTTCAAAGCCCGCTGGGGAACCGCCGGCGAAACCAGGGCGGAATTCGCCTTGATTCTCTTTGCCGGCCTTTTGATTTTCAATCTCTTCGCCGAATGCGTCAACCGCGCTCCTTCGCTGATCATCGGCAACACCAATTATGTCAAGAAGGTGGTGTTCCCGCTGGAGATTTTTCCTTGGGTTGCCTTTGGCGCAGCGTTGTTTCATGCCTTGGTCAGTCTTACGGTCTGGCTGCTCTTTTCTTTTTGGGTTCTCGGCGTGCCCCATGCCACCGTGTTGTTGTTTCCCCTGGTCTTGGTACCCCTTGCTTTGTTGGTTATGGGGCTTTCCTGGTTTCTCGCCGCTCTGGGGGTGTTTCTCCGGGATGTGGCCCAGTTGGTCGGGGTCATGACCACGGTTCTGATGTTTCTCACCCCCATCTTTTTTCCTGTTTCCGCCATTCCCGAGCGGTACCGTTTTTTCCTTTATCTCAACCCCCTGACCTTCATTGTCGAGCAGACCCGGGGCCTGCTCATTTTCGGAGTCGGGCTTGCATGGGGAACTATGGCCTTGATGTCGGTTTTTTCTTTTTTTGTGGCGTGGCTCGGTTTCGTCTGGTTTCAGAAAACAAGGAAAGGGTTTGCCGATGTCCTCTGAGTTTGCGATCAGTCTGGACAATCTGGGGAAGTGTTATCACCTCTATGACAAGCCCCGGGATCGACTGCTTCAGATGTTGTCACGGGGGAGGCATCGGTACTACCGAGAATTTTGGGCGCTGAAGGATGTTTCTTTTACGGTCGGACAAGGCGAATGTCTCGGAATTATCGGGCGAAACGGTTCGGGGAAGTCGACCTTGCTTCAGCTGGTGTGCGGAACCCTGAACCCCACCGGGGGTGAGGTTTCGGTGCAGGGGCGGGTGGCGGCGCTCCTGGAGTTGGGCGCGGGATTTAATCCGGAGTTCAGCGGCCGCGAGAACGTGTTTCTGAATGCCGCGGTGATGGGGCTGACTCCGGAGGAAGCCAAGGCGCGTTTTGAAGATATTGTCGAGTTCTCCGGGATTCGCGACTTCATCGACCAGCCGGTCAAAACTTACTCCAGCGGCATGTATGTGCGGTTGGCGTTTTCCATCGCCACCAGCGTTGCTCCGGATATCCTGGTGGTGGATGAGGCTCTGTCGGTGGGAGACGGTGAATTCGCCAGGAGATCCTTCGACCGGATCATGGCGCTTAAGGAGCAGGGAAAGACCATACTTTTCTGCTCCCATTCGCTGTATCAGGTTGAAGCGTTTTGCGACCGCGCCGTATGGCTTGAAGGAGGAAAAGCCATGATGATCGGGCAGGCGAGGGAGGTGGTTTCGGCGTATAACGATTTTCTTGATCGCAAAAATATTGCTCCCCCTTCCGAACATGCCGAGGTCTCGCCTTCCTTGGCACGGCCGCAAGGCGGGAGTGTTCGCTTGGACTCCGTGCAGGTGTGGGCGGAGGGGACGCAACCTTCCCGTGAGATCACCGTGGATAGTCGAAAAGACAATCTGTGCGTCAGGGCAGGATTTGTGGTGAGTCCTGAATTTCCGGTGCCCGCGGTCGGTGTCACGGTGACCGATGTTGCCTTGCAGACGATTACCAGTGCCGGAACCCACATAGATGGTTTTGAGTTGCGCCGGGACGAAGGCGGTTATGGTGAGGTCGTATTGAGATTTCCCCTGTTGCCGCTGCTCAAGGGAGATTTTTTGGTCCATGTTTACCTGCTCTGTGAGCGCGGGATCCATATCTATGATCAGGCCATTGCCGTCGCCAGATTACATGTCAGGCAAAATGATTTGGAGCAGGGGGTCGTGTCTGTTCCCCATGAGTGGCGTCATGACGTTTAATGGTCAATTGAGAAATGATTTTTGTGGAAAGGGCAGGCTCCGGATGAGAAGAGATATCCGTCCTTTTCCTGTTTTTGGGGAAAGACAAGAGATTGTCATAGGATGAGGGAACGCATGCTCAACATAACCGCGGCATGGCAAGCCAGTCATGCGCATTTGCAACCGTACCGGAATCATCTGGCGCTGCCCCAGAATCAACTCCATCTCTGTCCTGAATGCGGAGGGACAGGGGCCTGCCACGTTGTTGCCAACTTGTTGCCGGACAAGGGGGAGTGGATTAACAGTGTACCGGTACTCTATTGTCCGGACTGTGGCAATTTTCTGGTGGAGCCTGCCGTCCTGTTTGGAGCGCATCTTGGCGTGTCATCGGCAAAAATTCCAGTTGTGAGTGAGGTTGATGCCCGATGTTGGTCTCCTTTGCCGACTTTTCTCAATATCGAGCCTACCACCCGTTGCAATTTCCGATGCTGGTACTGCATAGGCCGACATATGGAGCAACGGGATATTCGCAAGGAGGATTTCGCGGCCGTGTTGGCGAATGCCCCCACCATCCGGACCATTGCCCTGGTCGGAGAGGGTGAGCCACTGGTGCATCCTGATTTCTTTGAAATGGCCGACATGGCCATTGCGCAGGGGAAAAAAGTTGTCATAATCTCCAACGGATCGCTGCTCAACGATGCGAATGTTAAGAAGCTCTGCGAAAGCGGGGTGTCATACGTTTCAATTTCCATCGATTCGACGGACCCGGCCCGTTTTGCCCGTTCACGGATCAATGGCAACCTTGACGATGTGCTCCGCAATATCAAGCGTCTGCGAGCATTTCGGGATGCCAATGGGTACCGGTATCCCAAGATTGCCATTAAGGGAACCCTGTTTGATTACAGCGAGGGAGAGCTGCTTGACATCGTCAAGCTTGCCCGGGAGCACGGAGCTGAATTTTTCGAGAGTTTCCAGCCGCTCAACGCAAAGCAGTCTTATGTTGATATCTATCCGGAGGAGAATCGTGGGCAGCTTGCCTGTCTGGACCGTGTTACTCGGGCAATAAGCAGGGATAGCGCCTTGGCTTGGCAACTGTTACGGCCGGCGTCGGAGTTTTTGGCGGAGGAAGGGATTGAATTCGGTGGGCCGGGAAGGGCAAACGGTCTGCGTCCGAATTGTGACGAACAGTATGTGTATGCCCTGCTGACGGGAGATATCACCCCGTGTTGTCAGGTCAAACAACCCATTGATTCTGAATGGAATCTTTTTCGTCATCCGCTCGATGCAATATTCCAAAATCCGCAATACGAAAACATGCGGTTTAATCTATGGAATGGGATCTTTCCGGAATACTGCAGGGGCTGCGGGAAAACACCACCCGCTCCTCTCGAGACTCCCGTGTTGGAAGCGACGAGGATTTCTGCCTCGTGGAAGGTCGATTGGGCGACCAGGGAAGACGAGGCCGACTTGCTCGCTTTGTTTGCCCGTGCCTTTGGTCATGCCATGCCGCTGGAGCAATGGCGCTGGAAGTATGCCGCCACGGAAATATATGGGGCGCAGGTTCGCAATAGTACTGGCCAGATGGTCTCCTTTTTTGGGGGGATGCCACGCCCCATCCTGTTTTTCGGTAAGTCGGACATCGCAGTGCAGATTGGTGATGTCATGACCGATTCGGTCTTGGGTCGTTCCCTTAACCGGCAAGGGCCTTTTTTTCTTGCAGCGTCCTTTTATCTTGAACGTTTTATCGGTCCGGACAAGGCATATCGTCTTGGTTTTGGTTTTCCGTCAAAAAGACACAACCGCCTGGCTGAACATCTTGGTTTGTACGCCAGCGTTGGTGATGTGTTGGAGGCCGGCTGGAGTCCGCTCCGCCCGCGCCCACATCTGAGCGTGAGCGTCCGGCCATTGGCTGCCACGCAAACAGATTTGCTTGAGCCTCTCTGGCAAAAAATGGCTGCGGATTGCAAGGATTCCATCCTGGGGGTACGGGATGGCGCCTACATCCGGCACCGTTTTTTGGAACATCCCACTACTGCCTACCTCGTTTTTTTGATCAGAAGGCGTTTTTCCGGTCGGCCGTTCGGCCTGTTGGTTCTGCGCGACCATGGTGAGACCGGGGTTGAACTGCTTGATATGGTTGGGCCGCGAAACAGGCTGCCTGATCTTGTGCATATTGCCCGGCGTATAACGGGAAGCCTAGGTCGTCAGAGGTTGTTCGCATGGCTCACCAAGCCGGTTGCCGATAATTTAGCCGCCACCCATCCGCGGCTTGTTCCCACCGATGTCTCTATCCCCACGAGTATCTGGGGTATCCCTTCCGAAGTCCATCGTATTCAGGATCGCTGGTGGCTGATGGGGGGGGATGCGGATTTTAGATAGGTGCGTATGAAGATCGCGGAGGAGCAAGAATTGTTATCCCTGGTGACCCATGCCCTGCCTTCGGCGCGGCGGGTTTTGGTTCTGGCGCCGCACCCCGACGACGAGGTGTTCGGCTGTGGGGGGGCGCTTTGTCTGCTGCGGGAGGCTGGGGTGGAGGTCTCGCAACTGGTGCTCACCGATGGGGCTTTGGGCGCTGACAATACCGGTGGGGGGTTAGCTGTAATCCGCGAGCAGGAATCCTTGGCCGCGGCTCAAGTTCTCGGGCTTCCCGGTCCGATGTTTTGGCGGGAGCCGGACCGTGGGCTCAATTACGGAGAGCCCCTGATCGAGCGTATTTCGAATGCGATAGAGGCCGCCGAGGCAGACCTGATTTTTCTGCCTGCTCCGACCGAGTTGCATCCCGACCACCAAGCCTTGGCCTTTGCCGGGAGCGAGGCCCTGCGCCGGCTGGGCGGGAAGCGGCAGGCCGTCTTCTATGAGCTGAATGCCCCCCTGGCCAACCCCAACCTCATCCTCGATATAAGCCGTGTGGCTGGGAAAAAACAACAGGCCATGCGGTGCTTCCGCAGCCAACTGGCGGAGCAGCCCTATGATGTGCGGATTGCCGGACTGAACAGCTATCGGGCATTTTTTCTCGGTCAGCAGGCGGTGAGCGCCGAGGCCTTTCTTCTCGCCCCGGCGGCCGAGTTGGGTGAAGCACTGCCCATGCTGTTTGCGGGTGTGCCTTTTCATCGGCGTCAACAGGGTTTTGCCGTCTGTGGCGCCGACATCCCTCTGGTGAGCATCGTCGTGCGCAGCATGGATCGCCAGACCCTGACCGAGGCCCTTGATTCCCTCGCCTTGCAAACCTGGCCCAATATCGAGGTGGTGGTGGTCAACGCCAAGGGGGGCGAGCATAGTGATCTTGGCGACCGTTGCGGACGTTTCCCTCTGCGTATAGTCAACCAGGGAGGGGAGGGGCTTTCCCGGGGTCGGGCTGCGAATATCGGGCTGTCGGCTTGCCAGGGCGAGTTTCTTGGGTTTCTCGATGATGATGACACCATTGACCCTGAGCATATTCACTATCTGGCGGTTGCACTCCAGAAAGCGCCCGGTGAAACGGCGGCCTATGCCGGCGTCCGCGGCCTGCGGCGGGAAGATTCGCAACGCAAGGAAGTTGCCCGTTTCGCCGAGACCGAAGTCGAATTTGCCAAACTCCTGCTCGGCAATTGTATCCCCATCCACGCCGTACTGTTCCCCTCCCGCCTCCTGCAGCGAGGGAGTCGTTTCGATGAAACACTCGATCTTTATGAAGATTGGGACTTCTGGCTGCAAATCGCCCGAGAGATTCCCTTCAATTATGTCGAACGGGTCAGCGCCACATACTATACAGGGGGAGATTCCGCAGTCGGGCTTGGAGAAACCGCCAATCCTGAAATTATGCGGCAGGCAGGTTCCGCCCTGATTGACAAATGGCTCGCTCAGATACGCCCGGAAGAGTTTAAGGCCATTGGTGATCTCTACCACCAAATCCGCGGCGAGCTGCACGGTGTCCATCTGCGCTTGGGGGAACTCCAGCACGAGATATCCGAAAAAAACGAACAGATCGTCGAACGGGACGTACAGATCGCCATGCTCAATCAGGCTATTGCCGAACGGGATGCGTATATCAACGATCTGCTCGCCTCGACCAGCTGGCGCGTCACGCAACCTTTGCGCTGGTTCGGGCGTCGGATGGCACGGACCAGGCATTTCAGTAAAATTTTGTCGGTGTTGCTCAAGCGCGAGGGGCTCGCTGTTTTCCTGGCCAAGGGGATTACCATATTCCGGCGGGAGGGATTTTACGGAATTAAGCGGAGAATAGGATCTCTCCTGTCTGAAGCCGCTGCCCCATCTGGAGCGAACGGTGTTTTTGATAGAAATGACTACGGTGAATGGATCCGCCGTTATGATACGATCACTGATGAGGATCGCATTAAGCTGCGGGCAAGAATGGAACATTTCGTAACCCGTCCTTTGATTTCAGTGATCATGCCGACCTATAACCCCAACGTGGAATGGCTGACCGAAGCGATTGAATCGGTTCTGAAGCAGATATACCCATACTGGGAGTTGTGTATTGCCGATGATGCCTCCACCGATCCTGCCATCCGATCTCTTCTTGAGCGATACGCGGAAAAGGATCCGCGGATCAAGGTCGTATTCCGTCCGGTAAACGGCCACATTTCGCTTGCCTCCAACAGTGCCTTGGAACTGGCAACAGGCGAATGGATAGCGTTGGTGGATCATGATGATGTGCTTTGCGAACACGCCCTGTTTTATGTGGCTGAAGCCATCAATAATCATTCTGATGCACGCCTCATATATTCGGACGAAGATAAGCTTGACGACAAGGGGAATAGGTTCGCCCCCTATTTCAAGTGCGACTGGAATAGGGATCTGTTCTACTCGCATAACATGATCACGCATCTCGGGGTGTACCGGGCGGATTTGGTGCGTGAGCTTGGTGGTTTCCGGCTGGGAGCTGAAGGCGCCCAGGATTATGACTTGGCGTTGCGATGTATTGAGCAGATCACGGACACGCAGATCCTTCATATTCCCAAAGTACTCTACCATTGGCGGATGCATCAGGATAGTACGGCGCTATCGGCGGAAGCCAAGCCGTATGCCATGTTGGCTGGTGAGCGGGTGCTGAATGAGCATCTGGTCCGGCAGGGTATCGCGGCCCGGGCGGAACTCATCGGGCACGGTTTTCGCGTTCGCTATGCCCTGCCGGAAAAGTTGCCGTTGGTTAGCCTGATCATACCAACGCGCAACGGGTTGAAGTTTATCCGGCAATGTGTCGAAAGTATTCTCGCGAAAACCACCTATCCTCATTATGAAATCATCATCTTGGACAATGCATCGAATGATCCTGAGACCCTTGCGTATTTCCGGCAAATCGAACAAGAGGACCGGGTCAAGGTAGTACGGGATGAGAGGCCATTTAACTATTCCGCATTGAACAATGCCGGCGTACGCTTAGCCTCGGGCGAGGTGGTGGGATTGCTCAATAACGATCTTGAAGTCATCTCCCCCGATTGGCTGAGCGAAATGGTCAGCCTTGCCATGCAACCCGGTGTTGGGGCGGTTGGGGCACGGCTCCTTTACCCCGACAACACCGTTCAGCATGGCGGGATTATTTTGGGAATCGGCGGATGGGCCGGGCATGCGCATAAGGGCTTTCCGCGCGGCGCGCTCGGTTATTCCGCCCGGGCCAGCCTTATCCAGGGATTTTCAGCCATTACCGGGGCCTGCTTGCTCATCCGCAAGGATACCTACGAGAAGTTCGGCGGTCTCAACGAGGCGGAGCTGCAAATCGCCTGCAATGATGTGGACTTGTGTCTCCGACTCTGCGAGGCCGGCTTGCGCAATGTCTGGACGCCGTATGCCGAGCTGTACCATCATGAGTCCGCGACCCGCGGCTATGAAGATACTCCGGAGAAGAAGGCCAGGTTCATGCGTGAGCTGGCCTTTGTCAAAAAACATTGGCCCGAGTTGTTCCGGTCCGATCCGGCCTACAACCCGAACCTGACCCTCGATCATGAGGACTTCAGTCTGGCCTGGCCGCCGCGCCTTGATTGCTGAAAGATCTCGCCCAATTCGCCGGATTGTGCCGGGTGCGGGAGAATATTGTGAAGATGACATAAACTGAAAGGGAGGGCCTGCCTCAATGAAGATGAAGCGTGGATTGATGTTGGTCGCGTCATGCTTGGCTTGGTGTTCGGCGTTTCCTGTCTGGGCCGCAACCCATGTGGTCAGTCCGGGAATGAATTTGGCCCAGGTCATCTGGGACGCTCAAGATGGTGATACCATCCTGGTCAATGAAGGGACCTACCTGGCCCAGGCCACGATCTATACCCCTTCGGACCCGGTATTTCATGTCATCCGTAATGTGACGGTCAAGGCCCAGGGCCAGCGGGAGAATACGTTCCTGCAGGTTGGCGCGGGCCTGGATCAGGTGATCAAAGTCCACCCGGCCTCCTATACCTCTACCAGCGGTGTCAGTTATCTCACTAACCCGGATGGCGCCCGGATCGAGGGTTTTACCCTCATCGGCGACCAAGGGGGTGTGCTGATCAGGGATTACCAGAGCCTGAACGGGGGGACTGTGCAGGATGTCGTGCTGCGCGACCTGGACATCACCGTCAGTACCAGCTCCGGCACCCATGGCATCGAGCTCAACAATGCCAAAAACTGCGTTGTTGCCGAGAATGTGATCCGCAGTGCCTATGCCAACGGTATCTATGTCTATGCAGGCCAGGATAACATAATCATGGACAATGCCGTTCTTTACACAGCCACGCAGCACGGAATCGCGGTCCAGAACAGTCTCGGCAATCAAGTGGTCGGCAATACGGTGTCCGGCGCGCACCATGCCGGAGTCATCATGCTGAATACCACCAACACCAGGGTGGCCGACAATACCCTCAGCGGGTTCGGGGTCGATGGCATCACCCTGACCGACGGGTGCAAATACAACCAGGTCGTCAATAATTCGGTTGCTTCGGATGGTTGGGCGGCAGGACGCGCGGATGGCACGGGCATCTGGTTGAACTGCAACTCCAATTTCAATCTGGTGGCCGGAAATTTAATCACCGGCTCGCCGGAGAACGGCTTGACTATTTTCAGTTCCAGCAACAATCAGTTGCTCGGCAATCATGTCTGGGGCAATTACCACGGCGGCGCATTCATTTGGGATAATTCCGAATTCTGCACCAATGGGAGCTTTCCCGGTGAGACTCCCGCCTATAACTACCTTCTCGGCAACTACCTGAACTACAACCCCAGCAACGCACAGATCAATATTCGCGGCGGCATCAACAATCAGGTTGCATTTAATCACCTCGATGGCCGCGATGGGTTTGGCGGCACGATGGCCGGCACAAACACCGGTGGGGTGATACTGCAGACGAGCAGCGGCAACACCCTCTTCGGCAATACCATCAGCCATGTCAACAACGGAGAGTATGTTTACAGTGATGTCAGCGGAACCACCTTTTTTCTGAACCGGCACTTGAACACCAATCTCCGTTATGCCACGAGCCCCGCCCAGATAACATGGGACGGCGGTGCTGTCCTGGGCGGCAATTTCTGGAGCAATTTTTCCGTAAGCGGTAATCCAAGCAGCGGCATTCCCTACACCGATTTTGTCATTGATGTCATCGGCACTCGAGGCGGCACCAATCGCGATAACTATCCCTACCAGTCCGAGTCCTTCGGCAAGCCGGCGTCCGTTACCGTCTTGCAGCCTCACGCTGGGCAGATGCTTGCCCGAGGCAGCCGTAAGACCCTGCGCTGGCAGTCTTCCGCCTGTGTCTATGTCGACCTTTTCTATGTCGCCGAAAGTGGCGCCGTCTCCGCCATTGCCGCCAATTATCCGGATGTCGGTCATTATGCCTGGGAATTGCCCGGTTCGCTGGCAGTCGGCCGCGGCCATCTCCAGATCGATTGCAAGGATTCCGCAGGGAACTCACTCGGCGCCGGCGGCGTAAGCGGGGATTTTACGGTTTCTTCCGGTGGCCTGATTCTGCGCACCCCGGGCGACGGGGCCGTGACCGAAACCGACGCCACCATGCGTATTGCTTGGCGGCAGGAGTCAGATTCCGCAGTCAATGTCACTTTGCGTTATGGTGACGGAATCGAGACTCAGGTGGCAAGCAATGTGACTGCGGGATTTACCGATATTACGCTGCCGGCCGCGAAATCAGGCCGGGCCGAGGTGCGGATTGCCACAACCGATGGTTCGGTTGCCGATGACAGCGACGGACCGGTGCTGATCCGGCAGACGGGCGCGGCTCGGATACTCTCTCCGGTCGGCGGCTCACGATTGGCGGCGGGACAGAAAGTGGATATCGAATGGTTGCCGGCGCCGGATTCGGTGAGTGTCGATATTGATGTCTGGAACGGCACGGCCTGGCAGGCGGTTGCCAACTCCTTCCCCGACAGGGGCCGCTATCCCTGGCTGCTCCCGTCCTTGTCGACGGAAGCGGCCAGAGTGCGGGTCTCGTTCAGAAATCTTGCCGGGGTTACCGTGGGCAACCCGGTGGAGTCAGGGAGCTTTGCCGTGACCGGTGGCGGGCTGACTACCGGCGGGGCCTGCGCCGCCTCTCTGGATAGCGATCTCAACTTGTCCCTCCCCATCATTCAGTACGGCGGTCTGCCCCTGTCGGCCGAACTCGCTTTTCGCGGCATCCAGGAGGGAGTGTTGATTTATGATATAACAAGTTATCAGGCACTCGTCGGAGTGTCCGCATTTTCCGGATGCCGACCGGCCATGCTTTCCGAAGAGTTGAATCTGGCGATTCCCGGCTTGACCTTGAATGGCGGCAGCTTCCACGCCATTTTGCGTGCGCGGCAGGAGAATAACACCCTGTATTTTTTTGTCTCTGAGTATGGCGCCATCCATTAAGTCGGCCCCTGACAAAGAGGCGAACAGCAGCAGCGAGGTTAGCCCTTGCTCGCGCTGAAGGAGAGAGACGGATCCATGGTGACCGCCATCGTGGTCAGCTACCAGCCGGAGTTTGCGACTCTGACGCGATTGCTGGCCGCGGTCATCCCGCAGGTCGGCAGGGTTGTCGTGGTCGACAACGGCTCAAGCGTCGAGATCGATTCGTGGTTGCAGGCGCATTTCCCGGGGGTTGATTGTCTCGAACTCGGACGGAATTACGGCATCGCCCATGCTCAGAATCGGGGCATCGCCTGGGCAGCGCGGCAAGGCGCCGTTAACAGCGTTTTGCTTCTGGATCAGGACAGCGAGCCCGAGGAGGGCATGGTTGCCGCCCTGCTTTTTGCCAAGCAACGTCTTCTGGACAAAGGGGTGCCGGTTGCCTGCGTGGGGCCTCGGTACACCGATGAGCGCCAGCAAAACCCGCCTCCTTTTCTTCGCCTCCGTGGTCTGCGAATGGAACGTTGCCCGTGTGTCACCTCTGACTCGGTGCCGGAGGTGGAGTATCTGATTGCCTCCGGGTGCCTGATCCCTCTCCAGGTTCTGGAGTTGGTCGATGGCATGCGTGAAGACCTGTTTATCGATTATGTGGATATCGAGTGGGGGCTGCGGGCCAAGAGCTTCGGCTATCGGAGTTTCGGAGTGTGCAGTGCGCGGATGAAGCACAGTTTGGGTAGTGATCCCATCAGGTTTTTTGGCCGGTATATCCCCATGCACAGCCCGTTGCGGCATTACTACCATTTTCGCAATGCAGTGCTCCTTTATCGTGAGGCTTGGGTTCCGTTCAACTGGAAATTGGTGGACGGTTGGCGTCTGCTGCTGAAGTATGGATTCTACACTATCTTCGGTAAGCCACGCCTTGAGCATTGGCGGATGATGACGCTTGGCCTCCGGCATGGCCTGCAAGGCAAGACCGGAAAATTTGAAAAAGGGTAGCATGTTGTCCCGGCACTCATCGCGGCGGCGGTATGCAGGGAAGATTCCACCCGTCCCGTTTTTGCGCATTATTTTTCTCGATCTGTTTTTTTTGTTTGATTCCCGGCCCGAAATGTCGAAACGATGAAATGACGACAGAATTTTCTTGCAGTGAATCAAGGGGTGGTCAATGAAGAAAACATGGTACGCGGGCATTCTGGCCCTGGTGTTGCTTGTCTCCGGAACCATGGCCTCGGCGGCGACCATTCGGGTGCCGCTCACCCAGCCCACTATTCAGGCGGCTATTACCGCAGCTGTTGACAATGACGTGATCCTGATCGCCGATGGAACATACACCGGCGTCGGCAACACCAATCTTGACTTCTCAGGGAAAAAGATCATCGTCAGGTCGGAAAATGGGCCGCGCAACTGCATCATCGACTGCACCGGGGCTGATTGGGGCTTCTATTTTCATACCGGCGAGACCGCCTCCTCGGAGCTCAGGGGGGTGACGATCCAGAACGCTTCCCTGGCCGGGATTTATCTCGATGCGGACGCCTCGCCCAAAATCAGCACCTGTGTTCTCCAGGCCAACGTCGGTAACGGGATCCACGCCTATGCCTCTTCGGCCGTGATCGACAATTGCCTGATCACGGAAAACAGCGGCAACGGCTTGTATGCGCTTTCCGCCTCGCTTACCGTCTCCAACAGCGAAATCAGCGGCAACAGCCTGACCGGGGTTGTTTGTGACTCCGCCTCTCCGGTCATCTCCGCAACGATCATTTCCGGAAACACCCTTGGCGGCCTGATTTCCGATGCGGCCTCGCCCACGGTAAGCGACAGCCTTATCTCCGGCAACACCGGCAGCGGCCTTGTCTTCCTCAATGACGGCGCCCCCGTTTTCTCGCGCTGCGTGATCGAGGCCAACACCGCCTCCAGCACCTATCCCGGTGGCGGCATCACCTGCATCCTCTCTTCTCCCAGCTTCAGCCAGTGCGTGATCTCCGGCAATACCGGCGGCAACGGCGGCGGGGTCTACATGCGGTATGCCGCTCCGCAATTCGCCAACTGTGCCATCACCGCCAATACCTCCACCCTGGGGGGCGGGGTTTTCTGCGATTACGCCACCCCGCTGTTCACCGCCACCCGCATCGACACCAACAGCGGCAGCGGCATTTACAGCCGGAACTTTTCGACTCCTACGCTGCATAACTGCATCCTCGCCAATAACACCCCGGCCACCGGCGTCAATGGCGGGGGAATCCATGCCCTGTCTTCCTCCGTCGTAACCGTTTTCAATTGCACCATTGTCGATAATAATGGCTATGGCGTGTATGGCAGTTATGCCGATCTGACCGTGACCAACTCGATTCTCTGGGGCAACACCGCGTCCCTGCTGGCGGCCAACGGCACCGGCAAGGTCAATTATTCCCTGGTTCAGGGCGGCTATCAGGGCAGTGGCAATCTTAGCCTCGACCCTCTGTTTCTCGATCCGGACAACGGCGATTACCGGCTGGGGACCGCGTCCCCCTGTCTGAATGCAGGGCAAACCCTGGCCTGGGCCGGGGTAGTCACTGATATCACCGGCGTGGCCAGACCCCAGGCCGGGGTATACGATATCGGCGCCTACGAAGGCGGGATCACTCCCATCACTTCCCAGATTCCTGTCCCGCCGGTCTTGACCGTGACCGCCAGCGGTCAGGCGGTCACGGTTTCCTGGACATCGGCGGCCCATGCGGACGGGTACGTGCTTTTCTATGCCCCATATCCGGCGGCCACCCCCATCGACGAAATCGAGATGGGGGCATTGAGAGAGCTTACCGCCACCCTGGCGGCCAACCAGACTTATTATGTCGCGGTTTGCGCTTACAACAGCGCGGGACAGAGCGAATTTTCCAATATCGACATCGCCGGAGCCCAGTAAGCGGCGCACCGCCGGAGATTCCTCCGGCGTTCTTTTTTCCCGGCTTGACGGGGAAGCACAATCTGATTATTGATAACAATCGAGCCTCTTGCGAAAGTGACAAGGGGGATGATTCCCAGAAGGTAAACCCCCGGCTGCGCCGGGGGAGCCACAAAGTTTGACATTTCCGGGAATGGTTTTTGTAAAACATCTCATTCCGGCTTTCGCCGGAATGATTGCGGAAAGCACAAGAGAGTGTCTGTAACCGGTTGCGATCAGGCCCCTGCGATGGGCCGGCAACTGTCAAGCCAACGGCTTTGCCGGTGGTAGCTGACTTATTTTTGTAAGCCCGACCGGGAACGAACAGGTGGTATTCATAATAAAAAATAAATCCGCCTCCTTATTCCTGCTTTTGCTTATCCTGGCATCCCCAAGCCTTTGCCTGGCGCGGGAAAAAGTCGTCGGTGTCCTGCTCTCCCGGGAAATCGCTCCGTATGTCTCCATGGTGGAAGGCCTGGAGTCCCGTCTTAACGCGTCGTCCCAGCGTTTTTTCCTTGATGAGTCCGGCAGGCCATACAGCCTGGGCGGTCGCAACGCCACCCTGAATCCGCGGCTCTATGACGCCCTGGTGGCGGTGGGTCCCGAAGCCCTGCAATATCTTCAGCCCCGGGCCGGGGGAATCCCCTTGCTCCACGGCATGGTCCTCAACCCCCGTAATGTGATCAGCGATCCGCAATGGCAGCCGTGCGGGGTGGGCCTCAACATCCCGGCCGAGGCGCAGCTTGCCTCCATCCTCCGATATCTCCCAGCCATAAAGCGACTTGGTGTTCTTTTTGACCCCGGCAACAACCAGGCCTGGTTCAAGGGGGCCGCCGCCGCGGCTCTGGCCAAGGGTTTTGAACTGGTGCCCCTGCAGGTGAGCCGGCAGGGCGGCAAGCTGGAGATGGTCGGCGATTTTGCCCGGTTGGACGCGATTCTTTTCATCCCTGACAAGTCGATTATTTCCAAGGCCGTTATCCAGTATGTCATCAAACAGGGGGTTCTCGGAAATACGCCGGTGATCGGCTACAATCGGTTTTTTCAGGACTCCGGGGCCGCGCTCAATTTTCTCATCGATTACCACAAGGTCGGCCAGCAGGTTGCCCGCCAGGTCGAACAGCTTCTGAGCGGGGAGAAATGCGAAGGGGAGGTTCCGCCCCTGTATGAGGTCGTGGTGAACGACGAGGTTTGGCGGGCGTTGAGGAAGGGGCAGTAAGCAGTATTCAGAATTCAGAAGTCGGGATTCAGAATGAATAAAGGGACGGAAGTCAGGATTCAGGAGTCAGGAGTTTCAAAATGAATAAGAAAAAGTACCACTATTCTGAATTCTGTCTTCAGACTCCTGAATCCCCTAAGGTTGCCCCATGCGTTTGAACTCCATCCAGAGCAGGCTCACAGCCATCGCCTTCTTTTTCATCATCGCAACCGCGGTGACCATGGGGGTGGCCGGGTTCAGGCTGACGGTGAATTTTGAAAACGAGAGGTTCCGTGATCATTTCAGCCTGCTTGCTTCCTACCTGGCCAGCAACGCCGAGCTTGGGGTTTTGCTGGAAAACAAGAAGATCCTGGAGGGACTGACGGAAAACATGCTGGCGGTCACCGATGTACAGGCGGTCAAGATCCTCGGCAAGAACGGGGAGGTTATCCTGCAGCGGGCGCATGCCGATCTCCCGCCGGATTTGGATTCGGTTTCCGCGCCGGTGGTCACCCAGGCCATGGAGATGAAGGATTCACCTTTTTTCGCTCAAGGAGAGGCGGAGGAGGTGGTGGGTCAGGTGGTCATCTCCTATTCGCACGCCGGGCTTGCCCAGCTCAAAAGGTTGTTGGCGTTCCGGTTCGTGGTTGTCTCCCTGCTCTTGGCGCTGGTGCCGGTTGTTTTATACTGGATGCTGTCCCGGGCGATCAGCGCTCCGCTCCTCGGCTTGCTGGCCGTTGCCTCGCAGGTCTCCCGCGGGCGGATGGATGTGCGGGCCCGTCCCGGTTCGCTCCACGAAACCAACACCCTGGCCGGGGCCATCAACGAGATGCTCGACGCCCTGGAGGTGCAGCGGCACAAGCTCGACGAGGCCCATGCTGCCATGGCCAGGCAGCAGGTGCTGGCCGAGGTCGGCAAGTTTTCCATGATCGTCGCCCATGAAATCAAGAACCCCCTGGCGATCATCAAGGGCAGCCTTGAGGTCTTGAAAAAGGAAGGCCCGCTGCAACCGGAAATGAAGGAACGGATGATGGGTTTTCTCGATGGCGAAATAGAGCGGATCAACAAGCTCATTGAGGATTTTCTGCTCTTTGCCCGCCCGCAGACCCCGGCCCTGCGTCCGGTTGTCATTGACGACCTGATCGGTGAATTGGAGCAGCGTCTGCATTTCATGCCGGGGAATATCCAGGTGAAGCGCGATGTCCCGGCCGGGGAGGGCGGCAGGGAGCTGCGCTGCGACTCCGGGCTGCTGGAAAGGGCGCTGTTGAACATCGTCCGCAACGGGCTGGAGGTGTCGAAGGATGAAGACGTGCTCCAGGTCAGGGTTGCCTGTACGGACCGGCGTCTGGTCTTTACCGTGGAGGACAACGGCCCCGGCGTGCCGGCGGAGGATCTGCCCCGAATTTTTGAGCCGTTTTACAGCACCAAGGCAAAGGGCACCGGCCTGGGGCTTGCTATCGCCAAGGATGTGGTCAGGGCACACGGCGGCACGATCGCGGTGGTCAACCGCAAGGACGGCGGGGCCTGTTTTACGGTGTCGCTGCCGGTGGGGGAAGGGAGAAGCTAGAAGTCAGGATTCAGGAGACAGAAGCCGGGAGTTAGAATTCAGAATTCAGGAGACAGGAGATAGAATCCTGAAGCCAGGAGGCAAAATGAATAAAGAAGAGTACCGCTCATTCAGGATTCTGGTTTCTGAATTCTCCAAAATGAGTACCTCTCATTCTGGATTCAGGATTCTGTCTTCTGAATTCTCCAAAATGAGTACCGCTCATTCTGAATTCAGAATTCTGTCTTCTGACTCCTGAATTCTCCAAAAAGGAGCCAGAATTGAGAAAAAATGAGGCCGAAGGGAGGCGGAAGTCGGCGACTACATTTGAAGATTTGGTGGTGTGGCAAAAGGCGCACCAGTTTGTGCTTGCGGTTTACCGGTTGTCCCGGATATTTCCCGTATCGGAACGCTATGGGCTGTCGTCTCAATTTTGTCGCGCCGCCGTTTCTATTGCTGCAAACATTGCGGAAGGTTTCCGCAAGCGCGGCAAGGCGGACAAGCTTCGCTTTTATAACATTGCACAAGGGTCACTGGAGGAATGTCGGTATTATCTGATCCTTGCCAACGATCTTGGATATGCAGATGTTTCCCAGCCGCGTCAGTTGCTGGAAGAGGTGAGTAAGCTGTTGGAAGGGTATTGTCGGAGTATACAGAATACAGAAGCCGGGAGTTAGAATTCAGAATTCAGAATTCAGGAGTCAGAATTCAGGAGACAGGAGACAAAATGAATAAAGAAGAGTACCGCTCATTCTGGATTCAGGATTCTGTCTTCTGAATTCTCCAAAATGAGTACCGCTCATTCTGGATTCAGGATTCTGTCTTCTGAATTCTCCAAAATGAGTACCGCTCATTCTGAATTCAGAATTCTGTCTTCTGACTCCTGAATTCTTCTTAATTCACCCTTCTGTCTCCTAAAACAAGTTACGGAGTAAATTGAATTGGCCCGCATACTGATTGTTGACGACGAAGATAAAATCAGAGTGATCCTCGGGATCATGCTTGCCGCCGCAGGCCATCAGGTAAGCGAGGCGTCAAGCGGCGAAGCCGCGGTTGCCGCCTTGGATCGCGAACCGGTGGATCTGGTTATCTCGGACATCCGTATGGATGGGATGAGCGGCCTGGATTTGCTGGCGGTTATCCGGGAACGGGATCTCGGTTGTCCGGTGGTCTTCATCACCGCTTTTGCCACCCTGGATTCCGCCGTGGAGGCCTTGCGCCTTGGGGCGGCGGATTATCTGCCCAAGCCTTTTGCCGAAAAGGATGTGCTCCTCGCGGTGGAGCGTGCCCTCGGCGTCCAGCGCATTCTTGCGGAAAACATCCGCTTGAAAAAAGAGAGCGCCGCCGGCGGCCAGGCAGGTCCGGGGATTTTTGTCTCCCCCGCCATGGAAAAGGTGCATGGTCTGGCGCTCAAAGTGGCGGCAAGCGAGGCCACCGTCCTGCTTACCGGCGAATCCGGCACCGGCAAGGAGGTGGTGGCTCGGCTGATCCACCAGGCAGGGCCCCGGTCCCATGAGCGTTTTGTCGCGGTGAACTGCGCGGCCATCACCCCCTCCCTGCTTGAGGCCGAGCTGTTCGGCCACGAAAAGGGCGCCTTTACCGGGGCGGACAAAGCCAGGCCCGGTAAGTTCGAGTTTGCCGCAGCCGGCACCCTGTTTCTCGATGAGATCGGGGAGCTGCCCCTGGAGGCCCAGGCCAAACTCTTGCGGGCCATCCAGGAGAAAAGCGTGCAGCGGGTGGGGGGCAATCAGGAGATCGAGGTTCGCTGCCGGCTGATCTGCGCCACCAACCGGGATCTTACCCGGCTTGTGAGCCAGGGCGGCTTTCGGGAGGATCTCTTCTACCGATTGGCCGTTTTCCCCATCCACCTGCCTCCCTTGCGGGAGCGCAGGCAGGACATCGCGCCCCTGGTTCGGCACTGCCTGGAGACGCTCGGGAACCGGCGGGTGGAGGGAGAGATCCTCACCCCGGCGGCGCTGCGGCTTCTCCAGGAATACGCCTGGCCCGGTAATGTTCGCGAATTGTTCAACGTGGTGGAACGGGCCATGATCATGAAGAATGGGGCAACCCCCTTTTCCTCCGATGATTTCCCTTATCTGGGGGGCGGGGCGGGAGTGCCCGCGCTGGGGGAGGAGATCTTCCGGTTGCCGGCCGTCGGCCTCGATTATGAAGAGCTGCAGCGCAGCATCGTGCGTCAGGCCTTGGAGCTGACCGCAGGTAACCAGAGTTCCGCAGCCCGGCTGCTGCGGGTCAGCAGGCAGCGTTTCCGGACCCTGCTCGGTCTTTTGGAGCCGCAGGCGGTCCAGCAGGCAGGAACATTCGTGCGCATCCAGATCACGCGCGGGAAGGGGAAGGAGGAGGCATGAAGGAACGGGGGGCAGGAGTCGGAATTCAGAAGCCGGAATTCAGAAGAAAGGGATCGGAAGACAAAATGCAGAATTCGGGAGGCAGAATACAGAATTCAGGAGTTAGAATCCAGAATTCAGAGGCATGTGCTGCGTTGTCTTTGTCGTTTATTGGATTCCGGCTTCTGAATTCTGTATTCTCAAAAAAACAGTCTTTGCCATTTTCTGACTTCCTACTTCTGAATTCAGTCTTCTCAAAAAAACAGTCTTTGCCGTTTTCTGACTTCCGACTTCTGAATTCTGTATTCTCAAAAAAACAGTCTTTGTCGTTTTCTGACTTCCGGCTTCTGAATTCAGTCTTCTCAAAAAAACAGTCTTTGCCGTTTTCTGACTTCCGATTTCTGAATTCTGTATTCTCAAAAAAACAGTCTTTGCCATTTTCTGACCTCCGGCTTCTGAATTCTGTATTCTCAAAAAAACAGTCTTTGTCGTTTTCTGACTTCCGGCTTCTGAATTCAGTCTTCTCAAAAAAACAGTCTTTGCCGTTTTCTGACTTCCGACTTCTGAATTCTGTCTTCTCTTTCCTCCTGTTTACCCTTCTCCTCCTTCCCCTCCCGTCCGCCTTTGCCGACGAGCCGGAACCCGCCGACGAGACCATGCTCATGTTCGTGGGCGAGACCCAGCCCGTGGTGACGGTTGCCTCCCGGCAACCGGAATCCCCGGCCGCCGCCCCGGCCATGGTCACGGTCATCGGCCGTGAGGAGATCGAGGCCCACGGCTACCAAACCCTGGCCGAGCTGCTGGCCATGCAGCCCGGCTTCTTCGTCGCCGCCCGGGGACGCGGTTCAGCCCCATATCTGCGCGGCCTGCCGGATGCGGTGCTCTTTCTCTACGACGGGGTGCCGATCACCACCGATGTCACCAAGAGCCTGGCCCCATTGGACCGGGAGATTTCCCTGGTCGGCGTGGACCGGGTCGAGATCGTCCGCGGTTCGGGTTCGGTGCTGTGGGGGCCGGATGCCTTTGCCGGGGTGGTCAATATCGTGCCCCTGCGCGGTCGGCAGCGGCCTGGAGTTGAAGCCGGGGTGGGGGCCGGCTCCGATCGGTACCGCGCCGCCACGGTCACCTGGGGCGCCACCCAGCAGCAATGGGACACCTTTCTGGCCATGGCCGGGGACCGGGTCCGGTTTCACACCCCTGGCTATCTCGCCCTCCAGGAAACAGGCAGTCTCGCCGACGAGACGGTTGCTTCCTCCACCCACGCCGAAGTGGTCGGCACCGCCAACTACGGCGATTGGCTGCACTTCACCGGACGCTGGTCGGATTTCACCCATCGTTACACCATGCGCAACAGCGACGGCAGCCTCGTGTGGCCGGGGGAAAAGGAGGCGCCGGTCAACCTGCTCAAGGCCACGCTCAGCAAAATTTCCGGGCCATCCCATTACAGTCTCACCGGATTTATTCAGGAGATCAATTACCGGATCATCGATGCCGACATCGAGCGGGGCCAGCGCAATCTGGTCAGCCACCTGGAGCTGCTCTGGGATCACCGCCTGCTCTCCCGCGGCCTGCTCACGGCCGGGGCTTCCCTGCGTCGGAACGCGGTGGACGGCGCCGTGGTCCGGGACGGTTTTCTTCCCGATTTTCTCGCCCCTTCGGCGGCCTTTTTCGTCCCCCGGGTGGAGCAGGAGGATTTCACCAACGAACTCGGTTCCCTTTTTGCTCAGTTCCGCTACCAGTGGGGAGATACCGAATGGTGGGTGGGCAGCCGCTTGGACGATCACAGCCAGTACCGGGCCACCCACAGCTACAGCCTGGGCTTCAATCGGCCCCTCGGCGACAGCCTCCGGCTCAAGGGCAGCTACGGCACGGCATTCCGCAGCCCCTATTCCAGTCAGCTCTTCGACAACCTGCAGTTCGAGCCGGAGTCCATCCGCACCGCAAGCGCTCAGCTGGCCTGGACCCCGGCCACCGGCCGCGAGCTAGGGCTGACCCTGTTTGAGAGCCGTCTTGCCAACCATCGCACCGAGGATCCCTACGGCGGCCTTTCCCTGCCCTCTGAGCGTCGGGTGCAAGGGGCGGAACTGGCCGGGCGGTTCTCCTTGAGCCGGGCCCTGGAGTTCTCCGCCGGTCTCACCGGTCTGGCGGCGGCGGACGGCGATGAGCATTTCCGGGTCCTGCGTTATTCCATTATCCGGCCGGACGGCAGCCAGGTTTCGGTGTTCGACCAATGGGACGAACCCTTTGACCAGGGGCCGCGCTGGCTGATGAACTGCGCCCTCAACTGGCGGATCGAGCCGGGGCACACCCTGCTGCTTGGCGCCCGCACCGGCGGCAGGGTCGAGTACAGCTACGAAAAAGGCACGGTGGAAGGCAGCTATAGCCAGCCGCTGTTCCTGGACCTCAGCTATAAAAGACCCGGCTTTATCCCCGGCCACGACACCCTGTTCCTGAGCCTTGCCAACCTCCTCAACCAGGACTCAACCCTGCCGGACATCTTCGGCCCCACCTCTGGCCCGCCCCTGCGGGCGACCGTGGTCTGGCAGTATCGGTTTTAAATGAGAGAAGACAGAATCCAGAAGTCAGGAGGCAGAATAAATGAAGAAAAGTACCACCATGCTGGGTTCTGAATTCTGACTTCTGACTCTTCCTTATCCCCGCATTATCGTTTTCGGTCACGGTAGAAGTTCTCATGTGGCCCGACGGCTTCCAGATAAATCAGTCGGTTTTAAATGAGAGAAGACAAAATCCAGAAGTCAGGAGGCAGAATAAATGAAGAAAAGTACCAGCATGCTGGGTTCTGAATTCTGACTTCTGACTCTTCCTTATCCCCGCTTTATCGTTTTCGGTCACGGTTGAAGTTCTCATGTGGCCCGACGGCTTCCAGATAAATCAGTCGGTTTTAAATGAGAGAAGACAGAATCCAGAAGTCAGGAGGCTGAATAAATGAAGAAAAGTACCAGCATGCTGGGTTCTGAATTCTGACTTCTGACTCTTCCTTATCCCCGCATTATCGTTTTCGGTCACGGTAGAAGTTCTCATGCGGCCCGACGGCTTCCAGATAAATCAGTCGGTTTTAAATGAGAGAAGACAGAATCCAGAAGTCAGGAGGCAGAATAAATGAAGAAAAGTACCAGCATGCTGGGTTCTGAATTCTGACTTCTGACTCTTCCTTATCCCCGCTTTATCGTTTTCGGTCACGGTAGAAGTTCTCATGTGGCACGACGGCTTCCAGATAAATCAGTCGGACACTTTCTTCCAGGGTGTAGCCAAGCAGGTAGAGTTGCCCACCGCTGTGAAACTTGAAGACATACAGCTCCGCCAAATCGCCCTTCTTCCGTTCCCCGATTTCCGGGTTCTCCCGCACTTTTTCCGCTGCGGCATCCACGTCCGCCGCAGTGTTGTCGTGCAGCTTTTTATACTGGCGGGCGAATCGGCGGGTTTGCTTGAGCTCCCACTTCATGAGCGCCGTCTTCTCGGCACAAACGGTTGCGCTTGCTCACGGGGTTCTGCCAACGAGGCCAAGGATTCCGCCACGAAGCTGACCGGCAAGTCCGGGTTGTCAAGCGCGGCACGACCCACCCGTGCCCAAAATTCGATTTGTCCCGCAATGGAACGATGCTCGACGGCAGCATCCTGCTTTGCTTGCTCGTAGAGCTCCTGGTTGATGCGTATAGACGTGCTGGTTGCCATTGTGACACCTCATGATTTACCACATTTGTGGTTAGAGTATAACCAATCGGTTTTCAATCTAGCAAGCGCAAATGCGGAGGGAGAAAAAATTTAAAAAGGGCCCAGACTTTTTTGTGACCAATCAAAATCGGCGGCACGCGTAAAGGCCCAAAAGCAGGTAGCCGGGTAGATAGACGCTTAAAGAAGAGGCTATGGTTCCCCTTTGGCAATTAGCCCCCTCGGGGCTTGATCTTTCGCGGAGGGTAACCCGGTAAAGCAAGGAACTTTCCTCTCTTTACTTCCGTAACCAGAGAGGTTACATTAAAACATGGTTAAGAGTTTTATTCACAAGGGGCTTGAGAAGTTCTACCGGACTGGAAGCAAGGCAGGTATCCAGGCCAAGCATTCAGACAAGTTGCGCAGAATCCTCATCCACTCAAAGGTGAAAAGCTAGGACTATGGGCAGTAACCGTGCAGGCAAATTGGAGAGTAACATTTCGGTTTACAGGGCAAGATGTAGAGATAGTAAATTACGAGGACTACCATTAAGGAGAAGAGAAATGGCCATGTTTAATCCGCCACACCCAGGCGAGGTCTTGCGGGAAGATATATTGAAACCTCTGGGCCTTTCCATAGCAGACACAGCCGAACAACTTGGAGTCAGCAGGAAAACACTTTCCAAAGTATTGAATTGCCGAGGTGCGATTACCCCTGAAATGGCGGTGCGTCTTGAAAAGGCATTCAAGCCTTGTGCTGAATCATGGTTAAGCCATCAAGCGGCTTACGATCTGTGGCAAGCAAGGAAAAAGGCTGAGAGCTTCTGTGTAAAACCCATCATTGCCCCTGCGCATTGAGGGGATCGTACTTGTCTACCCTCCCACCGCGACCAGAGGTATATCGATCAACGCAGCGGGCATGTCCTTGTGCCAGGGGGATTGCCCTGGAAACGATATCCACTGCCTCAAGCAGCGGCTCTGCCTGTAGGTGGGCCTGGGTTGGAAAGCGCGCTATGTCGATTGACAAGTATAGCAAATATGGTATAAATAATTATGGCGTGGACGATAAGTTATTACGATGATTGTGTGCAAGAAGAGATTCTTGCGTTGCCGGCAGGGTTTCTTGCCAGGTACCTACGATATGCGGACCGCATGGAAGAGCACGGTCCAGACTTAGGAATGCCTCACTCCAGAGCAATGGGTGATGGCTTGCTTGAACTGCGATTGAAAGCCGTAGAGGGGATTGCGCGGGTATTTTTCTGTACCATTGCTTCTCGGTGGTTAACTATCTAAACCGTCATTCCCGCGAAGAGCCTGCCCTCGACCTGATCGGGGGCGGGAATCCAGAGGGATGGATGCCCGACGAAAGCATTCGGGCATGACGTATTTAATCGCCGGGTCAATATCGTCGGGAAGAAGATCGTAATCCTGCACCAATTCGTCAAGAAAACCGACAAGACTCCTGTCAGGGAACTTGGCGTTGCCCGACGGAGAATGAAGGAGGTCAAAAATGATAACCCATAAAGAGCTGAAAGCGCGTGCCCTTGAACGTCCGGAGGTAAAAGCGGAATATGATAAGCTCGAAGAAGAGTTTTCTTTCTTGGGGGAATTCTTAAAGGCAAGGGCCACAGCCGGCGTTACGCAGGCTGAAGTTGCCGAGCGAATAGGCACAACACAATCCGCAATTGCTCGCCTGGAATCCGGCAGCGGAAAGCATTCCCCTTCTCTCGCTACATTGCAAAAGTATGCACATGCTCTCGGGTGTCGCCTTGAATTGCGGCTGGTCAGTGAAGTGAAAACTCGCAAAGCAGCATGCAAACCCCGCCGTTCGACAGGGGGTGTCAAAAAGCAGGTAGCCGGGTAGATAAACGTGATGAGCCCCCCCATTTATCGCGGCCTTGGTCATCAAGCTTATCGGATGACCTAAAGCGTTGCGTGACAGCCGCGCGTCCTCTCTCAGCTGCCCCCTTCACCCCGTAAAATCCGGAAACGATCAACGTAACTCTCGGAATCTGTTCCCGTTTATCGGGTTTGGAATCGTCTGCCGGGAAATGCTCAGTCGCACCACGAAGGCCACGAAAGGGGAACGGCGGGGTAGGAGCGGCTTAAGCCGCGAAACTTCTGAATTCTGTTTGCCTCCCCCCAGCGGATTTTTTCTTAACCAAAAACCCTTCGCGCTCTTCGTGGCCTTCGTGGTGCAATTTCTCGCCATTGGTTGATTCCCACCCTCAGTGGTTGATTTCAACCAACCATGGTCGTGCCAGGACCCAACCTGAAATCATCCGATGCGGCATATCTTTTTTTTTGAGAATACAGAATTCAGAAAACAGAATTCAGAAAAGGGCCAAAAACCCGCGCAACACAAGCTTCTGACTCCTGACTCCTGACTCCTGACTCCTAATTTCTTCCCTTCATGGCACGCTTATTGCTTTAGTTCGCCAACAATGAACACATCCATCCGTACCAATATATTATTTATCCTCCTGCTCGCAGCCATCACGGCCCTGTTGCCCGCCCGAGTAATGGCGGCCACGACGCTTTCCGCGCCCCAGGCCATTACCGCTCCCCGCGCCGATCTCTCCGAGCAGGGCTATCTCCTTTGGCAGCGGTTCAATGAGGCTCGGGCCAACCCCCGTGCCGTCATGGCCCGGTTGGGTATCCCCGAAGCAACGGTTCGGGGTGTTCTTGGTCAGGATGGTTGGCTTCTCGACCAGGGGTTGCCACCCCTGGCCTGGAACGAGCAGATCCGGAGCGCGGCCAATGGCCATGGCCGTGACATGCTGGATAACCTTTTTTACAGCCATCTCTCCCCGGACGGTCGCACCCTGGCGGCGCGGCTCAACGCCGCAGGTTACGATTCGCTTCTGGAAGCGGAAACCCTCTCCGCCTTGGTCTTCAACAATCCCGTGGCCATGACTGCGGCGGTGGAAGCCATCTGCGACAACATGCTTCGCGATGAATTGAGCGGCACCCCCGGCGTGGCCCGCAACATCTTCTCGCCCAACTTCAGCGAGGTCGGCCTTGCCCTGTTGGCGGAAAACGTCCCTCTGCTGGCCGGTCAGCCCTATGTCTATTTAATGGTGGCTGATTTCAGCCAGCCCATGGAGGCGCGGAACTTTGTCGTGGGGCAAATTGCCACCGGAACCAAACTGGTACTGCGCAGTCGCGCCACCGGCTTGTGGGATGATGTTCCGGTTCTGCCCGGCAATTGTTTTCAGTTCAGGCTTTCCGGCTTGGGCGAGGAGCTCTTTTATTGGGTCGGCTCCACGCCGGATTATGTGAAAACCGCCTCGACCGTGGGGATTGCCCTTGGTCGTAATCAGATACTCAATCTGCGGTAGCGAGCGTTCTCCCATGACCGGTGCAAAAAAAACCTTGCATTTTGTTCACTGAGTTTGATATTTATATAAAAATTAGTATGAATAAGTACGTAGTGCGGGAGGGGGCGCCGGTTTTGGCAGCCTTCTTAAAATAAAAAAGTAGATTAAGGAGAAAGACACATGGCTCTTCCATTACCAAACACCACAGCTGTTCAGATCACTCGTCTGACCAAAGCGCTTTATGACGCCGCGCCGGGCTACACCTACATGACCGCCTTCACGGCGTCTGCGGGTACCACCACTGCCGAAATGAGCACTTTTGCAAACTGGTTAGCCGGTACGGTCTCCAGCGACGCAGCCACCTTGGCCAGCACCGTGGTAACTAATCTCGGTCTCACCGGGGATGCAGCCACCGCTGGTACCGCTTACTTGACAGCCCAGTTCGAATCCAATGCAGGGAATTATGGTCGGGTGATCTTGGACGCCATGAATGCTCTGTCCACCATGGAATCTGATGCAACCTACGGCGCTGCCGCCAGTGACTTTAACAATAGTGTTGCTACCGCATACTCCTATTCCATTGATGCCGACAACACCTCCACCAACCTGTCTACCCTGCAGTCTGCGGATGAGCCGGTTGCTACCGGAGTTGGTACGACTTACACCTTGACTACTGCTACGGATAACATAGCTGGTACTACCGGCGATGATACCATTATCGGCGATTGGGGTACGACCACGGTTAACTCTTCAGACCAAATCAATGCCAGCACCGGCACCGACACCCTGAAGCTCTATGGAACTCTGGGCTCTTTGCCGGCCACGGTAACAGGCGTTGAGGTTCTGAATCTCGTCAACCCTGGCACCGCTGCAATCAACCTGACCACCTTGGGCGCGCCCACCAGCCTGACCAAGCTGATGATTGACCAGATGACCGCAACCACGGTTACTACCACCGGCCACAGCGGCCTTACCCTTGACTTGGCGACCGCTGGCGGCGCTGGTACGGGCACCGCTGTCACTTGGGCAGCCAATGCCACCGATACCACCGCTACCCTGGAACTTTCCGGTTACAGTGGTGCAACGGGTGCAACGGCAACTGCGTTCGACATCACCGGTGCAGCAACCACTACCTTGAACATCAACACAGATACGGCAGCAAGCGCCATCACCACGCTGACCGGCCCGGCTACCGCTACAACTGTGAACATCGCTGCAGCCACTAACCTGACTCTTAGCACCTCCCTGGTTGCTGCCGCAGCCAAGACGGTGAATGTTTCCGGCGCCGGCAAGGTGACGATCGCAGGTTCTGACTTGGCTGCCACCGTGACGGTTGATGGTTCCACCAACACCGGCGGCGTACTTTACACTGCTGAAGCAGGTGGCTCCACCCTTACCTTTAAGGGTGGTTCCGGTGACGATAAGGCTACTTTCGCAGCTGGAACGTTGACCACCGCTGATGTGTTGACCGGTGGTACCGGTACTGACACCATCGCGATCAACGACACCGCGCTGACAACCGCCGGTGGCTTGGCTCACGTAAATGCGCAGACAGGCTTTGAAACTCTTGGTCTGAACACCACAGGTGCTTCACTGGACATGAGCCTGCTGACCAACGGTATCACCAATGTCGCCATCGGCGCCGGCAACATCAGTGCTACGACGAGCAACTCCTTGGCCACCTCTTCATACACCATCGACAACAGCGCCAGCAACACCGGCACCGTGTCTATTGGTAACAAGGTGGGCGAGCTGGCAACCGCCGTTACTCTCGATTATGGCACTGCCACTGCCGCTAAAACCTTGGCTGCCCTTACTTTGAATGGTGCTACTACCGTATCTTTGGTTTCTACAGGTACGGGTTCTGGCGGTTCCAATATCATCACCACTTTGACCAACATGGACAACTCGGTGATCAACGTGACCGGTGCTAAGAATTTGACCATTACCAATGCGTTGGCTGGCACGGGTACTGGTTCCAAGGTTGATGCAACCAACTTCACCGGCATTCTGACCGTTACTGGTTCCGGCCAGGCCGACATCCTTATCGGCGGTAGCAAGGCCGACGTCATTGACGGTGGCGCAGGTAAGGATACCATTACCGGCGGCGCTGGTGCCGACGTTATTACTGTGAGCACGGCGACGTCCAACGATGTACTCACCGGCGGTGCCGATGGAGACAGCTTTAAGTTCAGCGGTACCGCAACCACGATGTTCGCCACCTCCAACGGCACCAGTGACATCGTTCGTATCACTGATTTTGTTGCCGGAACTGACAAGATCGGTCTGGTTGACACTGCTGGCGCGTTTACTTCGGTCACTCTGGCTACCCAGACCCTCGCAACGGCTGCTGATTTGACTGCCGTATGGGCTGGTATTACGGCGATTGCCGCATCTACCGATAACGGTGCGGCTGCAGCGACGTTGCTTACGGTTTCCGCTGGTGCAGCTGCCGGTACGTACCTGTATGTCAACGATACGAATGCTGCCGTCAGCAACGCCCTTGACTTGCTGGTGAATGTCACCGGGATTTCCGGTACCCTTGCCACCACCGACTTCGTCTTCGCATAAGCGAGGTTGGGCAGACAGTCCTTGGATTGTTTGTTGCAGTTGTAAGACATTACCCCGCCCCCTTAAATGGGGGTGGGGTTTTTCTATTTTGGAGGCTGCATGGATGATGCATGGAATGAAGGATATGTAACCGAGATTGGTTACACGCACGGCTACTATCGGGAACTGTCGCCGAGCTTGCAGCGCTTTGCCCTGCTGGCGGCCGGGTATGCGCCCCCCGACGAAGGCGCCTACCTGGAACTTGGTTCCGGACAGGGGCTTTCCGCCTGCATTCATGCAGCAGCTACCCCTTGCGATATCTGGGCTACTGATTTCAACCCGGGGCAAGCCCTCAATGCAAGACAATTATTGAAGTCAGCTGATATTGAGGCCCAGGTGTTCGACCAAAGTTTTGCCGAGCTGGCCCAGCGGGACGATTTGCCCAAATTCACCCACATTGCCGGACACGGCATCTGGACCTGGATCTCCGACACCAACCGTACCCAGATCGTCGATGTTCTGCAGCGCCATTTGACGGTGGGCGGCGCTGCGTACTTGAGCTACAACACCCTGCCGGGCTGGGGTTCGGCATTATCGCTGCGACATATGATGTGTCTGCATGCAGAAGTGGCTGGCACCCAAGCTGATGGTGTCAGCGGTCAAATTGATAACGCTATCGCTTATGTGCAAAAACTGGTTCAGACCGATGCTCTCTATTTCAGAACGCATCCCGAAGTGGTCGAGCGCCTTAAGCAAATTCAAGGAGCAGACCGTTATTACATTGCCCACGAATATTTTAACCGTAACTGGCAGCCCATGCATTTTGCCGATTTTGCCAAATGGCTGGCACCGGCCAAGCTGGAGTTCGCTGCTTCGGCACACTTGCTTGATCAGGTGGACGAACTTAACCTGTCGAACGAAGCCCAGGCTCTCCTAAAGGAGACAGGGCATGTGGTGTTGCGCGAGAACTTGCGCGATTTCTATGTTAATCAGTTTTTTCGACGTGATATTTTTCTGCGTGGCTGCCGTAAACTCTCGGCGTTGGAGCAATACGAATTGCTGGATCAGACCCGTTTCGCCTTGCAGACCCCGTGGGCTTCCATTCCGTTGAAGATGGAGTGCCCCGTGGGTGAAGTGGGCTTACAAGAGGCTGTCTATATACCTTTGCTCGAACTGATGGCCCATGATGCATACCGCCCTATTCGTTTGTCTGAATTGCGGGCCAAGTTGCCAAAAATCAGTATGCCGCAGATCCTACAGTCAATCAAGATTCTGATCGGCTTGGGGCATGTGCACCCCGCGCAGGACGAAAAGGTGGTGGAGGCCGTCCGTTCTCGCACCGTCCGACTTAACCGAGAAATTTGTCGCCGGGCACGTTTCAACGGTGAGACAATGTTTCTTGCTTCTCCGGTAATTGGCGCCGGCGTTATGGTTCAACGCATCGAGCAACTTTTTTTGCTGGCACGGTCCGAGCATGAGGGTAAACCTGAAAATTGGGCTCGGACGGCTTGGGGTATTCTCGAACAACAAGCATACCGGCTGAAAAAAGAGGGACGCCGTCTGGAATCGCCCGAAGAAAATATTGCCGAGTTGAACTTGTTGGCGACAGCCTTCGCCGCAGAGCGCTTGGCGATTTTACAGACCCTCGGGGTGGCTTGATTGACCACAACGAAGAAAAGAAAAAAAAAAGTTGTGTATGGAAGTGCAGGCCAGACCGACGATCTGCTTGCTCAGGCTATTGCCCTTCATCAGGAGGGTAAGCTTGAACTGGCGGAACGACTGTATCGTCGAATTTTGGCGCATGATTCGCGCCAGGCTGATGCCTGGCACCTGCTCGGACAAATTGCCCGCAGTCAGGGAGACCCGCAGCGTGCCGTCGAATCAATCGGCGAAGCAATTCGCTTGCGTGGGGAGGTTTCAGTATTTCATTACTCACTGGCTAATGCCCTGCGTGATTTGGCTCGGCCTGAGGAGGCAATCACCGCCTATCGACAGGCCTTGGTGCTTAAGCCTGATCTGGCAGGTGCGCACAATGGCCTGGGATGCGTTTTGCTCAACGAGGGCAAGATTGCGGAGGCCAAGGATTGTTTTCAGCAGGCGCTGATGATTGATCCGGCCCTTGTCGACGCTTGGAGCAATATTGGGATCGCGTTGAAGGGCCTTGGCCAAGTGGATGAGGCATTCGAGGCGTATCGCCGGGCGCTGAGCCTTGCACCCGATTCGGTGGCAGTGCTGAGCAATCTCGGCACGGCCTTGCAGGACCGGCAACAATGGGGTGAGGCGCGCCGCTGCTATGAACGTGCGCTGGCGATCGATGGCAGGATTGCCGAGGTACATTGCAATCTTGGGGCTGTACTGAGTGAATTGGGTGAATATGCAGCCGCCGAAAGGCATTTGCGGAGCGCCCTGTTGTTGCGGCCTGACTACCCGGTGGCCCTGGTAAACCTGAGTCATGCATTATTTGCCGTCGGCAAGTCCCAGGAGGGCGAGCAGGCAGCTTCCAGTGCGCTGGCGCTGGCACCGGATTCGGCTGTCGTGAATCGTTTGCTGTCGGTGAGCCTGTTCAAGCAACAACGTTTGGCCGAGGCGCGCGATCTCGCGGAACGAGCGGTAGCTTGTGCGAATTATCGCGATCTTGGTCTGGCGATGGCGAATCTCGCACCTATTTACTGTTATATGTCGGATTTTAGCCGTGCTGTCGAGCTCAGCGACGAGGCGCTGTCTGTGTGCCCTCGCGACCCAGTAATCTGGGCGCAGCGGCTGTATAGCTTCAGCTATCATCCTGATTTGAGTGCGGAAGAGATCTTTGGTGAATTCGTACGCTGGGGAGAGGGGCAGAAGTGCGTCGTGCCTGCAGCGTATGGCAACAGCCGGGAACTTGGGCGACGTTTGCGGGTGGGCTTCGTTTCGCCTGATTTTCGCCGCCACACCTCGCGTTTTTATTTTTCCCCGCTATTCGAGTATTACGACCGAGAGCAGATCGAATTCATTGCCTATTCAAATGTACTCAAGGCCGACGACTGGACGGAAAAGTTTCGAGGCTGGGTGGATGGGTGGCGGGATATCCGTGGTCTGTCGGATGAAGCCGTTGCCGCACAGGTCAAGGCGGACGGTATCGATATCCTGATCGATGGGTGTAATCATATGCAAGACCACCGGCTGGGGGTGTTTACCCTGAAACCCGCGCCGATCCAGGTAACATGGCTTGGAGCGGCATGGACTACGGGGCTGCCGACGGTGGACTACGTGCTGTTTGATCCCTACATGGCGCCCGAAGGCACTCTGGCGCGGGAGAAAATCGTTTGGTTGCCGGGCTGCTTCATCGCCTATCGGCCACCGGAGGAAGTAGGTGACGTCGCTCCGCTCCCGGCGCTGAAGAATGGGTACATCACCTTCGGCTACTCGGGTCGTACCGAACGGCTGAACCACAAAACCTTCCGGGCCTGGGGCGAGATTCTAAAACGGCTTCCCGATGCCCGGTTGATTCTGGATTACGGCCCGTTCGCCGACCCGCCGACCCAGGACTACTACCGGGAATTTCTTGGGGCACACGGAGTCGATGTCTCGCGGGTGGAGATGCGCAACAGCAGCAACATATTCGCGGGCTTGGCCGACATCGATATCCTGCTGGACTGTTTCCCGCACAGCGGTGGAACGATGTTGTTTGATGCCTTGTGGATGGGCGTACCGGCTGTGACGTTGTCCAGCCGCCCGCCTGTGGGGCGGATCGGCACCAGCTTGATGATGAACCTGGGGCTGAGTGAGTGGGTGACGCACGGCGAAGAGGAATATATAGCCAGGGCGGTGGAATTCGCTAAGGATATAGGGAAGCTTGGGGAAATCCGGGCAGGGATGCGCGAACGGATGCGCCACTCGCCGCTGATGGACGAAAAAGGATTCGCGCGCGATTACGGCAAAGCTCTGAGGCTGATGTGGCACCGCTGGTGCGACGGCTTGCCAACCGCACCTTTCGATGTGGAGATGCGGGAAAGCGAGCGGCAACAGGATGGCGGCAGCCGGACGGAGCAGCAGCTTGATGAGCTGCTGGCCGCTGCCGTGGGTCATCACTGCGCCGGCCATTTGGATCAAGCCGAGCAACTTTACCGGCAGGTGGTGACGGAGCACCCTCGTCATGCGAGTGCCTTGCACCTCTTAGGGGTAATCGCGCACCAGCGTGGACAGCAGAAAGATGCTTTTGATATGATTTCTCAAGCGATTGCACTTAATCCTGAGGTGCCTGATTACCACAGTAATTTGGGTAACGTGTTGAAGGCGCAAGGTAAGCAGGATGAAGCTGTGGCCAGTTACGAACGGGCTATTGCTCTCAAGCCGGATTTTGCAATGGCGCTGTCGAATCTGGGTAATAGCTACGCGGAAATGGGGCGGCTGGAGCAGGCTGTCGAAATGTGCGAAAAGGCCTTGGCAAGTGACCCGACTTTTGTGGCGGCGTATCTAAACTGCGGCAATGCACTTGCCGGCCAGCATCGCGTGGAAGCGTGTCTGGCAAAGTATCGGAAAGGACTTGAGTTTGCGCCGAATGATGTCCGTCTGTTGATTCATAAAGGAATTGTTCATGTCAATATGGGACAGCTTGCACAGGCGCGTCTGTGCTTAGAGCGGGCGCTACAAATCGAGCCCAAAAACGTCGATGCGCTTAACAACCTTGGGGTGGTGTTCAAGGATCAGTGTCGTTTCGATGAGGCGCTCAAGCTTTATGCACAAGTACAGGCGGTCGAACCGAACAATCCTGATTTTGGGGGGAACCGCCTGTTCTGCCTGAATTACCATCCGGACGTGTCGGCCGAGGCGGTGTTCGAAGAATACCGACAATGGAATCTTCGCTACGCGCAGCCATTATTGCAGGTGGTTGCATACGACAACAGCCGGGATATGAATCGCCGTTTACGCATCGGCTACGTTTCGCCCGATTTTCGGCGGCATGCCGCCCGACATTTCATCGAACCCTTATTGGCCGGGCACGATAAGGCAGCGGTAGAGGTGTTTGCCTATGCCGAAGTGGCGCAAGCGGATGACGTCAGCGAACAGTTGCGCGTTTACGTGGATTGTTGGCGCGGGACGGCCGGGCTGAGCGATGAGGAACTGGCCCGGCAGATTCGCGCCGACGGCATCGATATTCTCGTAGATCTGGCCGGGCACACGCGAGGGAACCGGTTGTTGGTTTTTGCCCGCAAGCCCGCGCCAATCCAAGTGTCGTGGCTGGGTTACGCCTATACGACTGGGCTCAAAGCCATCGATTATTTTCTCGGGGATTCGACGCTGCTGCCAGCAGGTTGCGAACATCTGTTTTCTGAAACACTGGTGAGGTTGCCGGTATGTTTGACCTACCGCCCCCCGGTGGGGGTGGAGCTTTCTGGTGGATTGCCGGCGCTAAGTAAAGGGTATGTCACGTTTGGATCTCTGTCGCGTTCGGTTCGGATCAATCATCGAGTTGTCAAGGTGTGGGCTGAACTGCTGAGGCGAGTGCCGAATTCCCGACTGGTCATCAATAGCGGCACTTTTACCTGCCCTGAGCAGCGTCAGCAATACATCGAGCAGTTCGCGGTACATGGTATCGCTGCCGAGCGACTGGAACTGGGCTACGATAGTCCGCCGTGGGGCGTGCTACAGCGCATCGACATCGCGCTGGATTGCTTTCCGCACAACTCGGGGACGACGCTGTTTGAGAGCCTACACATGGGCATTCCTTTCGTAACTCTGAAGGATCGCCCCTCGGTGGGGCGCATGGGGGCGGCGATTCTGTCGGGGTTGGGACGCACAGAGTGGGTTGCTGAGACGGAGGAGGAGTACATCTGCAAAGCAGAGGCGCTGGCGGCAGATCTGAATGCGCTAGCGGTGCTACGCGCCGGCTTGCGCGAGGAGATGCAAGCCAGCCGCCTGATGGATGAAGCCGGGTTTGCGTGGTCCGTTGAGACGGCCTACCGGACAATGTGGCGGCGTTGGTGCGAGGGGAAGGCGGCAGAACCATTTGAGGTTCGGACTGAGGCGGCAGAAACAGTTCAGCCATCGTTGGCCGGCGACATCAAACATCTGTATGAGGCAGCGGTGACGCATCACCGTGCCGGGCGCCTGGCTGAAGCCGAGGAAAGCTATCGGCGGGTACTTGTCGCAAACCCGGATCATGCTGACAGTTATCATTTGTTGGCTGTCATTGCTTACCAGAGGGGGAGCTTTGATGTGGCGGCGGCATTCTTCGGGCAGGCGCTGTCTAGAAGGGACGATATTGCCGAGTATCACAGCAATTTCAGTGAGACCTTGCGTAGGCTGGGGCGTGTTGATGAAGCGTTGGTGCATGCGCAGCAGGCCCTTGCCATCGAACCTGAGCACATAAACGCCACGATCAATCTTGGCGCCGTGCTGGCCGATATGGGGCAGTTTGCTGAGGCCGAAACCTGGATGAAAAAAGCTGTCGTGCTATCGCCATGCAACCCTGGAACGCATTACAACTACGGGATTACACTTAAAAAACTGAACCGTCTGGAAGAGGCGCGGCAGTGTTTTGAAAGAGCGTTGGCACTCCATCCGAATTATGTCGATGCCTTGTTTCAGATGGGGTCCGTCTTTGAACTTGACGGGGCACTCGAAACGGCGGCAACATGGTATGACAGCGTACTTGTATGTCAACCGAATCATGCCGAAGCCCTCAATAATCTGGGTGTGGCGCTTCAGGCACAGGGGCGAGCCCAGGAAGCCGAATCCTTGCTCCGCCGGGCGGTGGTTATAAAGCCTGGGACCGCCGAAATTCACTGCAATTTGGGCATCGCACTTAACCGGAACGGCAAATCGTTGGAAGCCCTTCAACACATGCAAAAAGCCATTGCGCTCAACCCCAACTCGGGTGGTTTGCACAGCAATATGGCAAGTGTGCTCAACGACTTGGGGCGAGGCGAGGAGGCGGAACGCCTCCACCGGAAAGCACTGGAGCTTGATCCGGGGCGTTCGGCCTCGAATAGAGCTTATAGTGTTTTCCTGTGGAAGCAAAGGCGCTTTGTCGAGGCGCGTCGATATGCGTTGCGTGCTGCGGAATACGGTGACAAGCTGAACAAGGCTTTGGGCCAATCACAATTGGCTATCACTGACGCCTATCTATCAAACTACCCGGTTGTTAAGTCGCTCAGCGACGAGGCGCTGTCTGTGTGCCCGCGCGATCCGGTGATTTGGTCGCAGCGGCTTTACACCTTCAGCTATCACCCAGATTTGACAGCGGAGGAGATATTCGGTGAATTCGTACGCTGGGGAGAGGGGCAGAAGTGCGTCGTGCCTGCAGCGTATGGCAACAGCCGGGAACTTGGGCGACGTTTGCGGGTGGGCTTCGTTTCGCCTGATTTTCGCCGCCACACCTCGCGTTTTTATTTTTCCCCGCTATTCGAGTATTACGACCGAGAGCAGATCGAATTCATTGCCTATTCAAATGTACTCAAGGCCGACGACTGGACGGAAAAGTTTCGAGGCTGGGTGGATGGGTGGCGGGATATCCGTGGTCTGTCGGATGAAGCCGTTGCCGCACAGGTCAAGGCGGACGGTATCGATATCCTGATCGATGGGTGTAATCATATGCAAGACCACCGGCTGGGGGTGTTTACCCTGAAACCCGCGCCGATCCAGGTAACATGGCTTGGAGCGGCATGGACTACGGGGCTGCCGACGGTGGACTACGTGCTGTTTGATCCCTACATGGCGCCCGAAGGCACTCTGGCGCGGGAGAAAATCGTTTGGTTGCCGGGCTGCTTCATCGCCTATCGGCCACCGGAGGAAGTAGGTGACGTCGCTCCGCTCCCGGCGCTGAAGAATGGGTACATCACCTTCGGCTACTCGGGTCGTACCGAACGGCTGAACCACAAAACCTTCCGGGCCTGGGGCGAGATTCTAAAACGGCTTCCCGATGCCCGGTTGATTCTGGATTACGGCCCGTTCGCCGACCCGCCGACCCAGGACTACTACCGGGAATTTCTTGGGGCACACGGAGTCGATGTCTCGCGGGTGGAGATGCGCAACAGCAGCAACATATTCGCGGGCTTGGCCGACATCGATATCCTGCTGGACTGTTTCCCGCACAGCGGTGGAACGATGTTGTTTGATGCCTTGTGGATGGGCGTACCGGCTGTGACGTTGTCCAGCCGCCCGCCTGTGGGGCGGATCGGCACCAGCTTGATGATGAACCTGGGGCTGAGTGAGTGGGTGACGCACGGCGAAGAGGAATATATAGCCAGGGCGGTGGAATTCGCTAAGGATATAGGGAAGCTTGGGGAAATCCGGGCAGGGATGCGCGAACGGATGCGCCACTCGCCGCTGATGGACGAAAAAGGATTCGCGCGCGATTACGGCAAAGCTCTGAGGCTGATGTGGGAAAAGCATGTTGCGACAGAATCTCCAATAGGTTAGGTGGTTGATTTTGTGCATGCAGGATAAGGTGAGCGGAGCGGAAACCAGGTGCTAATCAAATTGGGGGGAAATACAGATGCCAAATTTCGAACACATTCACGCCTCGGACAATTTGATTACCTGGGAAAAGCAGTTGTCATTTTCTGAGTGACAACACGTTTGTCGAGGCATTTGCTAGGCACAGTAATGCAAAAATCGAAAAGGCATTATCTGGCGCAGGGCTGTTCTCTACTGGGCAGCAAGGCATTGCTCGCACTTGGAGGGGGATTTTGTTGAATGCGGCGTGTTGCATGGCACCGGCGCCCACATTGTCATCGACGCATTGAACTTTACGAAACTGGATAAGCAATAGATCCGTTCGACTTCAAGGATGGTGATGCCCATGAACCGATTGAAGGTCTGGACGAGTCGCTATATGACAAGGTCAAGAAAAGGTTCGCGTTTGCCAAGAACGTTAGGCTGGTAAAAGGGTACATCCCCGACAGCTTTGCTTTGGGCTGCCCCGAGAAAATTGCGTTCATGCACATCGACATGAACAATGCCGAGGCCGAGAAAGCCGCATTGGAGCATCGTTGGAGCCGGGTTATGCCTGGCGGCATGGTGATCTTGGACGACTACGGCTGGGTATTTTACGGCAAGCAGAAAGAGGCGGAGGACATTTTGTTTAGCAACAACCATAACCACCTGGTTCTCGAGCTTCCCACGGGGCAGGGAATGGTGATCAAACATGGCTAAGGAAAAAAGAGGGGCTATGGTTCGGCGGGTTGCCGGGGTAGCGGCAGGCCCGGCATTTCTTCGCTGCCGATAAAGGAGCAGGCGCATGACTGACAATAACGAACCAGCCCTTGCCAAGGCGGAAGCGTTACGAGAGGCAGGGCAGTGGCACCAAGCTGTTGATATTGGATATTCCGTGGTGGCGGCGGAACCTGATAGAGCGGATGCTTGGGCGCTGCTGGCGCTGATTTTGCCGCAGTTGAGAATGCTGGACGATGCTGAAAAGGCGGCGCTCAGAGCGCTAGCCATAGAGCCGCAGAATCCGGTTGCGCAACGAGCCTTGGCCGTTATTCGAATAAGGCAGCAGAGGTTGGGGGAGGCAATTCCGCTGGCGGAGGGGGCTATGGCGCTAGCCCCCGGCTGCCCGCAGGCCATGGTTGTTTTGGGTATCGTCCGGATGGCGGAACAGCGTCTGGATGAGGCCGATGCCCTATTTTGCCAAGCCATCAAATTGGCGCAGTCTGCCGAGGCCCACGCGAACCGCGCCCAGCTCCAGATGCGAAGAAATGATTTTGGCGCTGCCATAGTGCACGGCGAGGCTGCAGTCGCCAAGAAGCCGTTTCTTGTTGGTATCTGGCAGATGTTGGCACGCCTTTATTTACGGGTAGGGCGCGGGGATGATGCGATCGCCGCTCTTGAACGGGCAGCCCGATTGGAACCCGATAATGCAATGATATTGGTCGAGTTGGGGGAATGCTATCATTTAGCCGGCAGGCAAATAGAAGCTTTGGATATTCTTGAACATGCTACGGCGAAATTTCCAGGCCATGCGAATGCTTGGGCCACTCTGGGTATCGCGCAGCAGCAAGTTGCTCGTATTTCCGATGCACGAACATCTTATGAAAGAGCTTTGGCTATCGACCCAAACCAGGGAGAGGTTTACAACAACTTGGGCGCTATTTATTTGCAAACAGGGGATCTAGCGCATGCTCAGATCGCTTTTGAATCGGCTTGTCGGCAGTTACCCGGCAGGGCAGATTTTTATGCCAATTGGGGCATTGCGTTGGTTCGGGAGGGGAAATGGGAGCTGGCGCTTGATGCGATCAAGGGTTCACTGCGTATCAAGGAATTACCTGCGGCAAAAAGTGCTTTTGTTCAGTGTGCAAAGAACCTTGGGAATATTCAAGACGATGATGAAAATCGCTCTTTGATAGTTCGTGCCATGTCCGAGCCTTGGGGAAGGCCCGGAGATCTGGCTGCGGTGAGTATCAATCTATTGAAGCCGGATCGCGTCATCCGGGAGGCCATAGGGCGCGCCATGCTTGCTTGGCCGAGGCGATTGGAGAAGCGTGAGCTGTTTGAAAAAGATGGGCTGCGGGCGTTTTTCGAAAATCCCGTGCTTCGTTGCTTGATGGAAACAATCCCTGTATGCGATATCGGACTGGAGCAATTTCTGACAATGGTTCGGAAGAATTTGCTTCGGGATGCCTTTAATGCTGCAGGTTCGTGTGTGCCGGACGATGCGGAGTTGCGTTTTTATTGTTCTCTCGCACGTCAATGTTTTATCAATGAATATGTGTTTTCGTATGAGGCAGGAGAAATCGAGATTGCTGATTTGTTGCGAGTTGAGATCGAGCGTATGCTTGAATCATCCGGGGATATTCCGGTGCTTAAACTTGTGGCTTTGGCATCTTATTTCCCGTTGTGCTCTCTGCCTGATGCCGCATTGCTTTTGGGACGGGCCTGGCCTGATGTTGTAAGCGAGTTGTTGGTGGTGCAGGTCGCGGAGCCCTTGACGGAACAGCGCTATCGTGCCGATATCAAACGGCTGACCGCGATCGAGGATGAGGTCTCCATTTTGGTCCAACGGCAGTATGAGGAGAATCCCTATCCAAAATGGACTAGTTTACCTGCCACCGTTGGTGATATGGCGGTCGAGGACTATTTGCGGCTGCTATTCCCGCTGGTGCTGTTTCCTTCCGCAGGGATCGACGATCGGGCGAATATTCTCGTCGCTGGGTGCGGTACCGGACAACACCCCATTGAGACGGCGCAGCGATTCCGAAAATCCAAGGTGCTTGCCGTCGATTTGAGTTTGACGAGCCTTGGATATGCCGTACGCAAGACGCGCGAGCTCGGCTTGGATAACATAGAATATATGCAGGCCGACATAATGAAATTGAGTTCGAGTGATCTTCAATTTGATGTTATAGAGTCGGTGGGGGTCTTGCATCACCTGAGGGATCCATTGGCGGGCTGGAAGATACTATGTTCCATGCTCAGGCCGGGCGGATTCATGCGTCTGGGGTTTTATAGCGACTTGGCGCGCAAGGATATCGACTCAGCCAAGCGTTATATCGAACAATGCGGCTACACCTCTAATGCAAGTGATATTCGCCGGTGTCGGCAGGATATTGTTGCCATGGCTGACTCCGAGATGGCTAAGCAAGTTACTCGTCGCAGGGACTTTTTCGAGACAAGCTCATGCCGGGATCTTTTGTTTCATTGCCAGGAACACCTTTTTACGCTTCCGCAAATTAAGCATGCATTGGAATTGCTCGATTTGATCTTTATCGGTTTTGTTCTGGAGACACCAGCCATCGGTTCTTCATACCGTTCTAGGTTCCCGGGTGATAGTCAGATGACCAATCTGGATTTTTGGGATATGTTTGAAGCTGATAACCCGGACACATTTAAGGGAATGTATCAGTTCTGGGTACAGAAGCCGACTCATTAGTTCGTATAGCGTTATTCTTTCAACAACGGAAGGGCTGAGGGATCTCTTGGTTTCCGAAGGTTGAGGGAATAAATTGGAGTAGTTATGAAGGCCGTAATTCTTGCTGGTGGCCTTGGGACGCGGATTTCAGAAGAATCTCAATTGCGTCCCAAGCCGATGATCGAAATTGGTGCCAGGCCGATACTCTGGCACATCATGAAGAGCTATTCCGCGCACGGCGTGAATGAATTTGTGATCTGTTGCGGTTACAAGGGTTATCTGATAAAGGAATATTTCGCCAATTACTTCCTGCACATGTCGGACGTGACTTTTGATATGGCGCATAACCGCATGGAAGTGCATGAGCGGAAAGCAGAGCCTTGGCGTGTGACGCTGGTGGATACCGGAGAAGAGACTATGACCGGCGGCCGTCTGAAGCGAGTTTCCGAGTATCTTAAGGACGAAGACGCCTTTTGTTTCACTTATGGCGATGGTGTGGCGGATGTGGATATTACCGCATCCATTTCTTTCCATAAGGCGCATGGCAAGTTGGCGACGGTAACGGCGGTATTGCCCCCGGGTCGCTTTGGCTCCTTGGTACGCGAGGGGGATGCCGTGCGGGGTTTCATTGAGAAGCCTCGTGGTGATGGTGGCTGGATCAATGGTGGCTTTTTCGTGCTTTCTCCCAAGGTGATCGATACCATCGCCGGTGATGGTACCAGCTGGGAGTTGGAGCCAATGGCGGAGCTGGCGGCCAACGACCAGTTGCGTGCCTTCGAGCATACTGGTTTCTGGAAACCAATGGATACGTTGCGTGAGAAAAATTTATTGGAAGATCTGTGGGCTTCCGGTAAGGCACCTTGGAAGGTGTGGTGATGCAACCGAGTGCGGATTTCTGGCACGGTAAACGCGTCCTTCTCACTGGTCATACCGGCTTCAAGGGTGGTTGGTTGGCACTGTGGCTGCGACGGCTGGGTGCGCAAGTTATCGGTATCTCTCTGCCCCCGAACACCATGCCCAATTTGTTCGAGCGGGCCAGTGTCGCAACCGGTATGGACAGTCATTTCTGCGATATTCGCGATGCGGCAGCGCTGGCAGCTATTGTGCGCCTGGTGCAGCCGGAGATTGTGCTGCATCTTGCTGCACAACCGCTTGTTCGGGTCAGTTACCGCGAACCGTTGGCGACCTTTGCCAGCAATGTTATGGGCACAGCACACCTGCTTGATGCCCTGCGAGGGCTGGATAGTGTACGTGTGGCGGTGATGGTAACTACCGACAAGGTATATCGCAATAAAGAGTGGCCCTACCCTTACCGTGAGGTTGACGTCTTGGGCGGCCACGATCCCTACAGCGCCAGCAAGGCAGCGAGCGAAATCGTTATCGCCAGCTATCGCGATGCCTTTCTTCTCGAACAGGGGGTTGCAGTAGCGAGTGTCCGAGCCGGCAATGTGATTGGCGGTGGTGATTGGTCGGTAGACCGGCTGATTCCGGACGCTGTACGTGCCTGGCAGTCTGCTCAGACCTTGGAGATTCGGCGACCGCAGGCCATTCGTCCTTGGCAGCATGTGCTGGAACCTCTGGGGGGGTATTTGACTCTAGCGCAGAAGCTGTGGGGGCAACCTGAATTGGCCGATGCTTATAACTTTGGCCCGCCTACCCATGAGGCGGCTACGGTCCGTGAGGTGGTGGAACTGGCTCATGTTGCCTATGGGAGCGGCGAGGTGCGCTATGGTGATGGCATGGAAGGACCGCATGAAGCAGGGTGGCTGGCACTGGAGACGGCCAAGGTGCGGATGACGCTGGGCGTTAGCTCGAAATGGGCCTTGGTCGATGCGGTGAGACGCACGATGGCTTGGTATCGGGCGCACCATGAGGGGGTCGATGCGCGGACTTTGTGTGAGGCAGAAATTGCCGCTTATGTGGCCTTGGCATGAGCAGGTTCACGGTGCTGGATTCTCCCCTGAGCGGTTTGAAGCTCGTCAAACGCCAGCGCCAGGGTGACATTCGCGGCTTTTTGTCTCGCGTGTTTTGTGTCGAGGAGTTGGCGGATGTTGGTTGGATTAAACCCATTGCCCAAATCAACCATACCTACACGGTCAGGCAGGGAACCGTGCGTGGGATGCATTTTCAGCGCCCGCCTCATTCTGAGATGAAACTGGTGTCCTGCATTCGCGGCGAAGTCTGGGATGTGGCGATTGATCTGCGGGTTGGCTCGCCGACTTTTCTGCACTGGCACGCCGAGCGGCTCTCTGCAGAGAACGGCTGCGCCTTGCTGATCCCGGAGGGCTTTGCCCATGGCTTTCAGGCGCTGACGGATGATGTGGAACTGCTCTACTGCCATTCCGAAGCCTATGCCGCCGAGGCCGAAGGTGGTCTGAATCCAGCCGATCCACGCCTGGGAATTGCCTGGCCACTTGCCATCACCGAACTGTCCGCCCGCGATGCCGGACATCCGCTGATCACATCTGATTTCGAAGGAGTACGCGTTTGAACTGCCGTCACTGTGGCAGCGAATTGCACTTGCCGTTCCTCGATTTGGGCAATGCTCCGCCCTCGAATGCTTACCTGACCGAAGAGGCAGTTCGTGCCCCCGAAATCTGGTTCCCATTACGTATCCTGGTTTGCGAAAGCTGCTGGCTGGTGCAGACCGAAGACCACGCGGGACGGGAAGCGCTATTCACCCAGGACTATGCCTACTTCAGTTCGTTTTCCACGACTTGGCTGGCGCATGCGAAGCGTTATGTTGGCCAGATGATCGAGCGTTTCGGCCTGAACGCCAGCAGCTGCGTGGTCGAGGTGGCCGCCAACGATGGCTACCTGTTGCAGTATGTGAAGCAGGCAGGTCTTTCCTGCTACGGTATTGAACCCACGACCAGTACAGCCAGCGCCGCGCGCAGCAAAGGCATCGACATCGTCGAGCGCTTCTTCGGGGTGGAATTGGCAGAGGAATTGGTGCAGGCGGGTAGACAGGCCGACTTGATGGTTGCCAACAACGTGCTGGCTCATGTGCCTGACATCAACGATTTTGTTTTAGGCTTCACGCGGTTGCTCAAGCCTCAGGGTGTGGTCACCTTTGAGTTTCCCCACCTGTTGCGCATGGTGCAGGAAAACCAGTTCGACACGGCCTATCACGAACACTACTCCTATTTGTCGCTGACCGCCGTGCAGCGCATTTTTTCCGCCAACGGGCTGACAGTGTTTGACGTCGAAGAATTGCCGACCCATGGCGGTAGTCTGCGCGTGTTTGCGCAGCGCAGTGAGTCGGGTGCCCATGAGCACAGCCTCGCTGTGGCTTCTCAGCTGGAGATGGAGGCTAAGGCGGGCATGACCACCCCAGCATTTTACCAGGCATTCCAGCACAGGGCCGAAAAGCTCAAGGATGATTTGGTGCTGTTCCTGATCGACGCCAAGCGGCGTGGGTTAAAAGTTGGCGCCTACGGCGCGGCGGCTAAGGGCAATACCCTGTTGAACTTCGCGGGCACTCGGCCCGATCTGCTGCCCTATGTGGTCGATAAAAACCCGTCCAAGCAGGGAAAATGCATGCCGGGCAGCCGGATTCCCATCGTGGATGAAGCCTATCTCAAGGCCGATCGGCCGGACCTCATCTTGATCCTGCCCTGGAATTTGCGCGAAGAAGTGATGGCGCAATTGGCCTATGTACAGGAATGGGGCGGCAAATTTGTGACGGCAGTACCTGAGCTTAACGTCTCGAAGGCTAAGACCGCATGAGAGTGTTGCTGACAGGCGCTAGTGGGTTCGTTGGCCGTTATGTTCTCAGGGCCTTGCAACATCGTGGGATCGAAGTGGTTGTTGTCGGCCGTGCCCGGATGCAGGCTTCGGTCACGTTTGTCGAAGCGGACCTATTGAGCATTACCGACTTCGCTCCGTTGCAGGAAAAAACTCAGGCGACCCACCTGCTGCACTTGGCTTGGTACGCAGAGCACGGAAAATACTGGACTTCGCCTTTGAATCTTCGCTGGGCCGAAGCGACAACCCGGCTGGTTGAGGCCTTTTGCGCTGCCGGCGGCCAACAGGTGGTGCTAGCCGGTACATGTGCTGAATATGACTGGACGCATGGTTATTGCCGGGAAGACAGCACCCCGCTGAATCCAGCCACTTTTTACGGTTCCGCCAAGGATGCGACGCGGCGACTGGTGAGGGTAGTCTGCGATCAGCACCAAGTGCCTTGCGCTTGGGGACGTATTTTTCTGCCATTCGGCCTCGGTGAATCTGCAAGCCGTCTGATTCCTTCGCTGATCGAAGTCTTCCGGGGCGTGCGTGCGCCTTTTGGTGTGAACTTGATGGCGTACCGTGATTTCCTGTATGCATCCGATGTGGCCGAGGGTTTTGTCAGGTTACTGACCCAGGGAGCCTGCGGCGCGTACAACGTTTGCTCGGGAGAGCCTACGCGTCTGGTCGAGGTTGTGACAACCGTGGCATCCTTGCTGGGCGCTGATCCAGAACCCGTATTGGCCTTGGCCACGGAGCGGCCTGGTGAGCCACCTTTGCTAGTCGGCGAAAACCTGAAGCTCAAGATGCTTGGGTGGCGCCCCGCACTCACTTTGACGCAAGGCCTTGAGCACATGCTCTATGGGGAGAAGCCATGAATCAACACCACTGCCCGGTGTGCGAGAACGCGCAACTCAGACCTTTTCTGCGGCGTTTCCAAGTTCCCGTGCATCAGAACTTGGTGGTGAATAGCCAGGAAGCAGCCCGCACGGTGACGCGCGGAGAGCTCGACTTGGTGATTTGCGACGCCTGTGGATTTGTCTTCAACCAGGCGTTCGATTTGTCGCGCCTGAGTTACGGCGAAGACTATGACAATACGCAGTCGTGCTCGGCCTACTTCGATGCGTATCTGGATGGTCTGGTACGGGACATGGTGGAGTGCCAAGGCGTGCGCAATTGTACAATTGTGGAGATAGGCTGTGGCAAGGGGCACTTCCTCAAGAAGCTGGTCAACTACCCAGGAGCCAACAACACGGGCTTTGGATTTGACCCCAGCTATGTGGGGCCGCTGACTGACTTGGGCGGCCAGCTGCAATTTCGTCCCTGCTACTACGACCAAAGCTGTACCGATATTGCCGCTGACGTGGTGGTGTGCCGCCATGTGATCGAGCACGTCCCTGAGCCATTGGAAATTCTACACTCGGTGCGTACAGCCCTCGAGTCGTCGCTGAAGGCCAGGGTATTTTTCGAGACACCTTGTGTCGAGTGGATTTTGCGTCACCGGGTGATCTGGGATTTCTTTTACGAGCATTGCTCCCTCTTTACTGCGGAGTCTCTGGGGCTTGCCTTCCGGCGCGCGGGGTTTGCCGTGAAGCAAGTTGAGCATATCTTCGGTGGGCAGTATCTCTGGCTGGAAGCCTGTGTGGCGGACGTTGACGAAGCCTCCTTGCCGATGGCTGGTGAGACGGTGCGGCTGGTGACGGCGTATGCGACAGATGAACAAAAGCTTCGAGATGACTGGTTAGCGCGCTTGCGTGATCTGGGTAAGAACGGAAAAGTGGCTTTGTGGGGTGCTGGCGCAAAAGGCGCGACATTTGCAAATCTGGTCGATCCGCAATGCGCCTTGATCGATTGCGTTGTGGATCTGAATCCGAACAAACAGGGCCGCTTTATTCCGGGTACAGGCCATCCCATCGTATCGCCAGCCGATCTGCCCGGACGCGGTGTATGCACCGCCATCCTGATGAACCCGAACTACCGACAAGAAAACCTGCAACTGCTGGCCGAGGCTGGCATTGAACTGAATTTGATTGACTGGAGCGAATGATGAGACTGATTATGGACACAGAAGCCAAGACCTTGACGATGGATGACGCAGGCCAAACCAAGGTACTAGACCTCTATTCGAAAGTCGCCTTCGAGGCGATTTCCCGCGAATGGGTGCGCGTGGGCTGGAACCAGAAATATCAGTACACCTTCAGCTGGATGGGGCGACCGGTCATCCAGCTACCCGAAGACATGATCCGCATGCAGGAAGCGATCTTCCAGATCAAGCCCGATGTGATCATCGAAACCGGCGTGGCCCACGGTGGCTCGTTGATCTTCTACTCCAGCCTGTGCAAGGCGATGGAGAAAGGCCGTGTGATCGGCATCGATATCGAGATTCGGCTGCACAACCGTGCAGCCATTGAAGCGCACACGTTGAGTGATCGCATCACGCTGATAGAGGGCAGCTCCACTGCGCCGGAAATCGTCGCGCAGGTGAAGTCCTTGGTGAAGCCAGGTGAGATCGTGCTGGTGATCCTTGACTCGAACCACACCTATGCTCACGTCGTCGACGAGTTGGAAGCCTATGCCGATTTGGTGACCCCTGGCTCGTATATCGTAGCTACCGATGGGATTATGTACGACCTGGCTGACGTGCCGCGCGGGAACCAGGAGTGGGCAACCGACAACCCGACTTGGGCGGCGCGCGATTTTGCTGCCAGGCATCCTGAGTTTGTGATCGAGCAGCCAGCCTGGCCGTTCAATGAGAGTGAGCTGAACCAGAATATTACTCACTGGCCAGAGGCATGGTTGAAGCGACGTTGATGATCGACCTTGAGGTCGAGTTGTAGGAGAGCTCAAGGTCGTCGAAGTCAAATCCATCGCTGGCTGCCCTTGGGGGATGGGGCCTACCAGCATCTCGGAAAGCCCGACGAGGAAGAATTCGTCATCCAGAGGGGAAAAAATGATCAATAAAAGGCAATAAAACAATAAAAACAATAAAAACAATAAAAGGGGTCAAGTCTGCCTTTGGCTTTTGCTTGTTGGTATGGGAGAAAAAAGAAAAGGAGGTGTAAACCCTTTACTCTTCTTCTTTTGTTTTTTCTTGCCTACCCCTGCTTGTCAATGTACAACTATAAGTACTTATTTGCAGGAGGGAAGTAATGGAGACAATAAGCTATTCGGCATTTCGTAGCCACCTTGCCAGTATTTTGGACAAGGTGAACGAAGATCATCGGCCTGTTTTGGTCACCAGGCAAAACGGTAAGCCTGCCGTGGTCATCAGTTTGGAGGATTACCATGCGTATGAAGAAACTGCCTATTTGATGGCTAGTCCCAAAAATGCTGACCGTCTGAATCAGGCAATTGCTGAAGTTGAGTCCGGTAAAACTTTCCAGCGTGAGTTGATTGACGAATGATCATCTCGTGGGCGGAAAAAGCCTGGGAAGATTACCTGTATTGGCAGAGCATCGACAGAAAAAGACTTAAACGGATCAACACGCTGTTGAAGGAGATTTCCCGCCTGTCATTCGAGGGTATCGGAGACCCGGAGCCCCTGAAACATCAGTGGACCGGCTACTGGTCACGTCGGATCGATCGCGAGCATCGCTTGGTTTATAAGGTAGTGGATGATAATATTATCGTTGTGCAGTGTCGATATCATTACTGACTGATCCAGCAAATAAAACAGAAAAAGTAGATAAAAGGGGTCAAGTCTGCCTTTGGCTATAGTGGCTTATAATTTCCAATACGATACAGAAATGGAAAATTTTGTCCCTTGACGAAGAGAGGTATCAGTTGTACGTTTTGTACGTAATGTACAAAAAAGGAGCCATTGCATGACAATCACAATTTCTGCAGCAGAAGCCAGGAAGAATTTCTCCGATATTATCAACAAAGTCATCTATGGCAAAGAACCGGTTATCTTGACTCGCAGGGGGCAAGGAGTCGCCGCCCTGGTTTCTATGGAGGAGCTCAAGTTGCTTCAGCAAATTGAAGACTATATCGATATCGAAGATGCATATAAGGCCCTTGCAGAGCCAGAATGCAACATTCCTGCTCAGGAATTCTGGAAGCAGCTTGGGCTGTAATTCATGATATGCGTTATTGAATTTAGGCCTTCTGTCCTGAAGGGCTTGAAGAACTTCCGCAAGAGGGATCTGATACGGATTAAGAAGAAAATTGAAGAGTTGGGGGACAATTTACCGGAACCCAACACGACCAAGATGAAAGGGGATAATGATTTCCACAAAATACGGTCTGGCGATTATCGTATTATTTTCGAAATTCATGACGATAGAGTGGTCATTTTGATTGTTAAAGTTGGTCACCGGAAAGACGTTTATGCCAATCTTCTCTAGCCGCCGAGTCGTCTGCTAACTTACCTAAGAAAGGGGTCAAGTTTGTCTTTGGCAAACGTGTCACGTCAAAATCTCATATTCAGTATAATCCGTCGCCTATCTTGACTATTTTAGCCAAATTGGCTATTTTGGTTATACTGGAGGTAGTATTATGGAAATTACAGCTACAGAATTAAAAAGCAGGTTCGGGAAATACCTTGATATCTCAAGGGTGGAACCGGTGATTGTTGACAAAACAGGCAGAAAGACAGCGGTGTTAATCTCTTATGAGGAATACAAGCGACTTACTGAGCTGGAAGATGCATATTGGGCACAGAAAGCTATTGGGGCAGAACAGGAAGGTTATATTGGTACCGATAAGAGTCTGGCCTTTCTGAAAGAGAATAATGCTTAAGCTGGATTTGACCAAAAAAGCTTTGGGTTTTTTTGAGCAGTTACCACCGAAGCAGTTCAGGCAGGTGGCGAATAAGGTGTTCAGCTTGATGGAAAACCCGCTACCTTACGATTTAAAGGAGCTGGTTGGTTATCCATTTCGTCGTGCTGATATTGGGGAATATCGGATCGTATACCGAGTGGAAGGCGATATCTTGAAAGTCGCACTCATCGGCAAGCGCAATGATGATGACGTTTATAGGCAGCTTAAGCGGTAAACCTCTGATTACGTCTCCTCGCAGAGGGTGCACCCCGCAAGAAATAAAGTCAAAGAATAAAGAAATAAAGGGGTCAAGTCTGCCTTTGGCTTTTATTGTATTGCCATGTCAGGAATATCATCATGAGCAGACCATTACGCATTGAATATCCCGGCGCCTGGTATCATGTGATGAATCGGGGCCGAAGAAAGGAAAAGATATTTACGAACCAGGAGGACTACGAATCCTTTGGTCAAGTGTTGATGGAGACGGCGGAAGCCTGGAATCTCAAAGTGTCGGCGTACTGTCTGATGTCGAACCATTATCACCTCTTGCTCCAGACACCGGACGGCAATATCTCGCGGTGCATGCGCCATATCAACGGGGTGTATACCCAGCGATTCAATCGGGCTCATAAAAAAGATGGTCAGCTGTTTCGGGGCAGATACAAGTCGGTTCTGGTTGAGGAAGACAGTCACCTGCTGGAGGTGATGCGTTATATTCACCGCAATCCTCTTTCTGCTGGTATTGCCAAGCGGTTGGATGATTATCCTTTCAGCAGCCACCACGGCTATCTCTCCTCTGCCAAGGAATGGGATTGGCTGTGCAAGGATTTTTTGTTCGAGATGCTTTCCACCGTAAAAGAACAGGGACGAGCCGCATATCTCGATTTTGTTTCACAAGCTGAACCGGAGGCTATTTCGCGCTTCTACTCCATGAAAAAGCTGCCCTCGCTGCTTGGTGGAGATGCCTTTAAGGCCTGGATTAAAGAGCAATTCCATCATCTGGCTTTTCAGGCGGAGATTCCGGAATCGCGGGCAGTTGCTCCGGAACCGGAGGAAATTATCTCCCGAGTTTGTTCTTATTTCAAGATCGACAAGCAGACGTTGCAGGCATCACGACGCGGTTCTGAAAACCTCCCTCGCGATATTGCCATCTATCTGGTTCGTCGTTACAGTAGGAAAACCTTGGTGGAGACAGGGATCTATTTTCGAATAGGCAATTACAGCACCGTCAGCAGTGTTGTGGGGCGAATTCAATCGCATAAAGGCAACAACCGCATTTTGCAGGACCACCTTGCGAGCATTACGGCCGGATGGCTTCCTGTTGGCGACCTGCCCTGACCTCCAGAGAGAGTGTGCCTTGCTTGCCGAAGACAAGCTGAGTGGTTTTTCCTGCCACTCCCCAGCCGGGGCGATTACTCTGTTGGATATACTCGATGGTCATGGCCCATCCCTGGCTGCCGGGAATAATAAGTGCGGTTTTACCTCAATACATTGACTGCGGCGTTGAGGGCGTCCGGATTCCTGACCATTGCGGGCAAGGAACGGATTCAAGGGTTTGCTTTGTGGGTGGCGGCCAGTAAGAGGGTAATGTCGGAAGAAGCAAGAAATGACCTGGCTGGACAGGTCTTGCCGGAGTAATCGCATGACTCAAGTCCTTGAACGCATCACCACGGAATATATCGACAGCGAAGATCGTCTCCGGCTCTCCGGCGAGATGGGGAACGATGTGCCGGTTGTGATCTGGTTGACCCAACGGTTGCTCCAGCGGTTGGTGCCGATGCTGCTCCGCTGGCTGGAGAATCAGAACGCTGATCTGCCACACGCTGAGATTTTGCAAGGCTTTGCCCAGCAAGCCGCCAAGGCCGAGTTAGCGCCACTGGCGCCAGTGCTGGCCTGTCCCGATAGTGCGGCATGGTTGGTATTGTCTGTGGATATTGTTCAGTCGGAGCAGGCGGTCAGCCTGACGTTTTACGGGGCTGATGGTCAAGACGCGGTCTCGCTAATGCTGGCAGCCACACCACTACGCCAGTGGTTGAGTATCGTATATGAGTTATACCTTAAAGCCGAATGGCCAATCGAGATTTGGCCGGGCTGGTTGCGGGAAAGTACCTCGCCGGTTGAGTCTGGCCAGGCAAAGCTGCAATGAGTCGGCGTGGAAGGTCTGTCGGGTGTGAAGTCCGTGACGTTTTGCCACAGCAGGCCGGCAACCTGTCTGCAAACATGATGCTGCACTGAGCCAACGCTGAGTTTCAGTTTTTGTGTTTGACAAATTTCTCGGCTCTCATATATCAATAAGTTGTGAGGATGATATGGCGTTTTTCTGCGAAATCTTGCATGCCCACCACAGACATTCACAGGAGGTATACAATGAAACATCGAATCTTGTTCCTGACGGGAAGCGTTGTTCTGACCTGGTATGCCAGTGCGCTAGCGGTGACGACCAATCTCCTTGATTTGACTCAGTGGCAGACTTACGGAACCGTTGGTTTGCAGAGTGGGACGCTCACCGTCGGTGATGCTGTGGGTTATGATGAAAATGACAGCGATCAGGACGGCAATCCTTACTATGTATGGTTCGAAGGAGGTGCTAACCTTGGGGTGACCGGCGATTACGACGAGGCTGTGACCGTAAACGAATTTACCGCTCCCCTGACTCTTACCTGGACCGGTTGTCTGCCGGTGACCGAGTACGGTTACAACAATATCGTGCTCGGCAAGGCGAACCCTGCCTTCACCGGCATCCGTGGTTCGCAACAGTACCTTATCCAGCAAGAACTCGGCTTCACCTCCCGGTGGGATTATGGCAGTACCTTGAACACTTTTGTCAATAACAGTGGGAACTATGCCATTTGCCCGGTGAGCGGCGCATCAGCCGCCGGCAGCACTTTCTGCGGAGAGTATAAAATAGTCTGGGAGAATGATGTGGCGAAGTTCTACTATAACGGGGCCAAGGTCAACGAACAGCACTACCCCTATACCGGGCCGGTCAAATTGGTTATCCGCTCTTTCGAACGGGCCCACACCCTGACCTCCCTTACCATTGAGACAGGATCGGCCCAGACTACGCCGACTCTTGACCAGCAGTGGATGGGTGCCATGGTGGGCAATTTTCAGGGGACGGCAACCGATGCTAACGGCAACAGCATCCAGATTGATCCCAACGACGCCTCTGTGGCCGTGGATGTCCGAGTCATCACCAACGCTGCCGGCAACATTGCCGCCCACGTTTCCGGGGCTGGCGCCACCAGAGATGGCTCCGGTATCTCCTTCCGCTTTGAGGCTGATTACGATACAGTCACCCAGGACCTGAGCGGCACTTATACCGACAACATAAACACCACTCCGCGCCCTATCCACTTAACCATGCTGAGCCCACTTAATTGGCAGGCGCAGGTCACCGGCAACGCTATCTCCAGCAATGGCACCAGTTATGATTTTAATGTCACGCTGGATATCATTTTGCCGGATCAGGCGCTTTTTCCAGGGGGTACATTCCCGGCCGATCGTCGTTTCACCGGCTCACTCAACCGAACGCAAGCCATCACGGTGCCGGTGAGCGTGCTCGGCATTACTCAAAACTTTTCGACCAATATTGTAGTCGAAGGCTCCTGGCAAGCGACCGCCGTGCCGGTAGGGCCAGGCGTGATTATCACCGGTACCTACAGCGGCGCGTTCAGGATGGACCCGGTCATCAATTTCACGACCAGCGTGACCATCCCTTCGCCTTATCCGGGCATAACCCTGGATCCTGTTCCGGTGTCGATCACCATTGATCCGGTCGGCCGATTCGACGGCACGCTTTCCGGCGATCTCGCCAGCAACACCCTCCGTTTTTCCGGAGGGTGGAGTACGGTAAGCAGCGATGGGATGCAGGCCGGTGGCACCATGGATATGACAATTCCTCTGGATCAGCAAGGTGGGCTTCCTGACATGACGACCACGAGTTTTAGCGGCTCAATTACCAGGCCGGTGACTGTATCGAGCACTCCTCAGGGAACCACCGGTATCCCGACCACTGTCAGCATGCCGCTGACGGTGGATGCCAGTGTCCCGTTCATCATCCAGTGATACATGTATCGAAGACAGGTGATTGGGGAAATTTGCAATAAGGCAAGGGAGTAAAAAAGGTCTGTTTCTGTTTTGTTAAGTCAAACCATGGCGTGGCGAGCTCTGCATCAACGGATCGTTTCGAGATCGTCATGCCATAGATGATCTGCGTCAGTCTGCGCTGGTTGGGTGGGGCTGGCCCGCTTATCCCTTGAGCTTTTTGAACATCTTCGGCACAGGTTTGTGTTCCTTCCAGTCTCGGCATAGAGCGCAACCCGGTGCAAAGCGGTATATCCGTGCGTCCCTCGACAGAACTGCCAGCGAGATGCTGAGGTGCCACAATCCCGATGAAAGGGGGTGTGATTGTTGAAAAATTATCACACCCCCCGCAGGGCAACACCTTCCTGTGTCAGAAAATTCGGGAAATATTTACCGTTGCTCCTGCCGGCAGATCGCAATTATACGAGGGGTTGCAGTAGTTAACCACTGCGGTGGCCGAGGTGGTTGATAAAAATTGCACGGTAACACCAGCGGATACAGTGCTTATCACGGTGGTGATAGTGGCCGAGTTTCCGGACATATCCCCGTAAAACGCCTCCCACCAACTGCCATTGTCGGCCAGCCTGGTCAGGATCAGCTTGTTGTCGTCGGTTTGGCGAACCATAAAGTAGCTTCCGGGTATCGCCGCTGTATACCAGACGCCATCGAATTGCCCTGCCTCGGCTTCTGTTGTCGGATGTGCCGCGAAAATAAAGAGGGACAGAGAAAAAATGATCAAGAATTTAGACATGTGGCCTCCTTTGAGTTTGGGTTGGCTTGCCTGCGGGTGTCTGAGTTATTGATGCTCTCTGTATGCTAACCTAGCGTAATTTCGTGCGTCATGTCAAGATTAACTGCAGGTGCTGTTAGGCAATAGTGCAGGATGCCGTGCGTGGGCAACGCGGATATCCGAGAAGGTTCCGGCGCATGTGGAATAATAGATGGCTTAGCTCCTACGCCACAAAATTGTAACTGGATCAGATTATCATGATTTTTTTTTCACATCTGCAGTCAGTCGCCAGCGCAAGTTTCTCGCGGCATGGCGGCGCAAGCGAGGCCCCGTATCATTCGCGCAATGTCGGCCTGCATGTCGGCGATGATGTGGCGCGGGTTATACAAAACAGGGCGTTGATCAAGGACCACCTTGGCTTGCCGCGTCTGGTATCGGCAAAGCAGGTCCATGGCGACAGCGTTCTGAAGGTGGATTGGTTGCCGGATGCGGATGAGGAGCATCCGGAGTATGATGCCCTGATGACAAACATCCCCGAGGTCGGTCTGATGATCCAGCAGGCCGACTGTCAGGCGATTATGCTCTACGACCCGGAACATGGGGCCGTGGCGAATATCCATTCCGGCTGGCGGGGCAGCGTGGCCAACATCATCGCCAAAACCGTGGCCGCTATGCGGGCAGCCTACGGGACAAGGCCCACGGTGCTTCATGCCGCGATCAGTCCGTCTCTTGGCCCGTGCTGCGGGGAATTCATTCAGTATCGCACCGAGCTTCCTCTTGCTTTCCATGCCTACCAGACCCGGGCTAATCATTTTGATTTCTGGGCCATCAGTCGGGATCAACTCCGCGACTGCGGGGTGCGGATTGAACAGATCGAGGTTGCCGGGAAATGTACGGTTTGCGACGGGAATTATTTTTCCTATCGCCGTGACAAGGTTACCGGCCGTTTTGCTTCGGTGATAGGGTTGGTGTCAGCAGAGAGCATTCAGGCCTCGGCTGTCTCTCAAAAGGAGAAGAACAGATAATATGAAAAAGCTGAAAACCATCAAATCCAAGGCAGCGGCTGACTGCTTATGATAAATTCCCGCGGCATAGCCATGGATACCCTTCTCGCCTGGGAGAAATCGCAGGATCCGTTGGACCAGGTGCTGGAAAAAATTGTCTCCGGGGTTGCCCTGGACGATCAGCGCGATAAGCAACTTGTCATGGCCCTGGTCTATGGCGTGGTCCGATGGCAAGGGTATCTGGACGCAATTATTCAAAAGTTCGCCAGCCATCCCTTGCGAAAAATGAAGCCCCTTACCCTCGTGGCATTGCGGGTTGGCCTGTATCAGCTTGTTTTTCTTGATCGGGTGCCGGAGTCGGCCGCCATTAATGAAACGGTCCAGGCCTTGAAATTGGCCCGGCAGCCGAAATGGCTCACCGGTTTTGTAAACGGGGTCCTTCGTGCCATGGTTCGGCAGAGAGCTGTTTTGCCTGTGCCCGACGAGTCGGCGGCGGTGTTGAGCCATCCGGCCTGGCTGGTGGCGCGTTGGGAAGCGCTCTTCGGTAGGGAACGGGCCAGGCGGATCTGCTGGATAAATAATGTCGTGCCGCCGCTGGTGGTGAGGGTGAACTGCAGCAAGCTCACCGTGGATGACGGTCTGGCCCTTCTTCGGGAAAAGGGGTTTGACTGCGAACGCACTCTTTTTGCCCAAGAGGCGGTGCGGATCAATAATTTCCAAGGCCCTTTCACCGGTCTGCCCGGGTACGGACAAGGCTTTTTTGTGGTGCAGGATGAGGCGGCCCAGCTTGTCACCCAATTGCTGGGGCCGTTTGTCGGCGCCGGATACCTTGACGGTTGCGCCGGACTCGGCGGCAAGACCTTGCATTTGGCCCAGCTGTTGCCGGAAGGCGGAAAGGTGGTGGCGGTGGAGCCCAGCCAGAAACGTCAAGCCCTGCTGAAAGAGAACCTGCAGCGCCTTGGCGGGGTGGAGATAGAAATCCACGGGGAAACACTCCAGGAGTTTGCCGGACAGCGCCAAGGCGGCTTTGCGGGCGTTCTCGTCGATGCTCCCTGTTCCGGTCTGGGGGTTATCCGGCGTCAGCCGGATATTCGTTGGAAGCGATCGCCGGAGGCCTTGCAAGGCTATCAAGTCAAGCAACGGGAGTTGTTGGGAGCAGCCGCCGGGCTTGTCGCTCAAGGAGGGGTGATCGTCTATGCCACCTGCAGCATTGAGCCAAGGGAAAATGACGAGGTCATTGGTGCGTTTCTAAGCGAACATTCCGAGTTTTCAATCACTCCGGCCCAGGAGTATCTTCCCGAAGCGGCCAGGGGATTCTGCGATGAGCAGGGGTTTTTCAAAACCACGCCCGAGCAGGGGCTGGATGGGTTTTTCGCGGCCAGGCTGCAAAAAACAATGAAGAGTGCAGAGTGAAAAATGAAAAATTGGAAATAAAGAATGACATTGCCGCGCGGAGCATACAATATGCCCTGCAGGTGATCCGCCTCTACCGTGATCTGCAACAGGATGAGGTGGGAAGAGCCATTGGAAAGCAGTTTTTACGATCAGGAACTTCCATTGGGGCAAATGTGCAAGAAGCACAAGGCGCCCAGAGCAAGGCTGATTTTATCGCAAAAATGTCCATAGCCCATAAAGAGGCGCTTGAATCTGCCTATTGGCTGAGGCTTTTTGAAAAAGCTGAAATTATTCCAGAGGTGCAGCTGGTCGGTTTGGTTGATGAAACCGACCAGTTGATCAAGATTTTATCGGCAATTCTGATTACGGCAAAACGGGGTAAGAAAACAATTTGATTTTGCATTTTTCACTTTTCATTCTTCACTGAATTTATGGAACCAAAATACATCAGCATCCGTGGTGCGCGGATGCACAATCTGAAAAATATCAGCGTGGATCTGCCCCGCAACCGGTTGGTGGTTTTTACCGGCTTGAGTGGTTCGGGCAAATCCTCGCTTGCCTTTGACACCCTTTATGCCGAGGGGCAGCGGCGTTATGTGGAGTCGCTGTCCACCTATGCCCGGCAGTTTTTGGGGCAGATGGAAAAGCCCGAGGTGGATTCGTTGGAGGGGTTGAGTCCGGCGGTTTCCATCGAGCAACGGACCACCAGCCGGAACCCCCGTTCCACGGTGGGGACCATCACCGAAATTTACGATCATCTGCGGTTGCTCTTTGCCCGAGTGGGCAGACCGCATTGCCCTGAGTGCGGCGAGGAGATTCGGCCCCAGTCCGTGCAGGACATGGTGGCAAGCCTGCTCGCCCTTGCGGAGGGGACCAAGATTGTCCTGCTGGCTCCGCTGTTGGACGGCAAAAAGGGCGAGCATCAGGCGGTGCTGCAGAAACTCCGGAGGGAGGGGTATGTCCGGGCGCGGATCGATGGAGAGATCCGCGATCTGGCCGAGGAGATAGTTCTGGAAAAAAACAAGCGCCACACCATCCAGGCGGTGGTGGACCGGTTGGTGATCAAGCCCTCGGTGGCCAGACGGTTGTCCGACTCCGTGGCCACCACCGTGCAGCTGGGCCAAGGGTTTTTGCTGGTTCAGCTGCCGGAAGGTGGAAAGGAGATTCTGTACAGCGAGCATGCGGCCTGTGTCCGTTGCGGTAAGAGTCTGCCGGAATTGTCCACCCAGCTTTTTTCCTTCAACAACCCCAAGGGCGCCTGCCCGGAATGCGGCGGTCTGGGGGTGAAACAGTTTTTCGATCCGGAGCTGGTGGTGCCTGACCCGCACTTAAGTCTCAACCAGGGGGCTATTCGCCCCTGGCAGTCCAATTCGCCATCCACCTACACGCAGGAACTCATGGCAGGGCTTGCCAGGCAATATGGCTTTTCCCTGGATACCCCGTTTGCCGAGCTGCCCGAGCGGGCCAGGGAGGTAATTCTGCATGGGAGCGGTTTCGAGGATGTTGTCTTCGACTATGTGCGCTTTCGCAGGATGCATATCCACCGCAAGCCCTTTGCCGGAATTCTCCCGCAGCTGGGCCGGCGCTATCTGGAGACCGATTCCGGCTCGGTACGGGAAGATCTGGAGCAGTATATGAATGAGCAGGATTGTCCCGCGTGTCATGGGGCAAGGCTGAGGCCCGAAGCCCTGGCCGTCCGGATCGGGGAGTTGAATATCCATGATTTGACCAGCCGGAGCATCGGTAGGCTCATGGAAATCCTGCCGGCTCTTAGCTGGACACCCCAGGAGATGTTCATTGCCGAGAGGATCCTGAAAGAGATTATCGATCGGCTCTCTTTTTTGAACGATGTGGGTTTGGGTTACATCTCGCTGGCCCGCAAGGCGGGAACCCTTTCCGGCGGCGAGGCCCAGCGGATTCGACTCGCCTCCCAGATCGGCTCGCGGCTGGCCGGGGTATTGTATATTTTGGATGAGCCCAGCATCGGCCTGCATCAGCGGGATAACCAGCGGCTGATCAACACCCTGGTCAGGCTGCGGGATATGGGTAATACCGTGCTGGTGGTGGAGCATGACGAAGACACCATCCGGGCGGCGGATCATGTGCTGGACATGGGGCCGGGCGCCGGGGTGCATGGCGGAGAGGTGGTCTATAATGGCGAGGTGGCGGGTCTGCTGCGCCATAAGGCATCCATTACCGGTGGTTATCTCTCCGGGCGGTTGTCCATCCCGATTCCTGAAAAACGGCGGCGCCCAGCCTCGAAAAAAACCTGGATTACCATCAGGCAGGCTTCGGCCAACAACCTGCAAAAGATCGATGTTCGTATCCCTCTCGGGTTGATGACTTGTGTCACCGGGGTTTCCGGCTCTGGGAAAAGTTCACTGGTGATCGAGACCCTGTTCAAGGGTGCGGTCCATTTTTTGGCGCACGGGCAGGGGAGATCCGGCAGGGGCAGTGAATTCGAAGGATTGGAGCAGATCGACAAGGTGATCGATATCGATCAGAGTCCCATCGGTCGGACGCCCCGCTCCAATCCCGCCACCTATACCGGCTTGCTCACTCCGGTGCGTGAACTTCTGGCTCGGTTGCCCGAGGCGCGGGCCAGGGGCTATCAGCCGGGCCGCTTCAGTTTTAATCTGAAGGGAGGGCGATGCGAGGCCTGTGAAGGCGAGGGGGTCATTAAGATCGCCATGCATTTTCTCCCGGATATCTATGTGACCTGCGAAGCCTGCGGCGGCAAACGCTATAATCAGGACACCCTGGATATTGCCTATCGGGGCAAGAATATCGCCGAGATTCTTGCCATGAACGTGGAGGAGGCCCTGACCTTTTTCGACAAGGTTCCGCAGATCAAGGGTAAGCTGCAAACCTTGCTGGAGGTGGGTTTGTCGTATCTTGCCCTGGGCCAGTCTTCCGTGACCCTGTCCGGCGGCGAGGCGCAGCGGATAAAGCTGGCTAAGGAGTTGAGCAAAAGAAGCACCGGCAAGACTTTGTATATCATGGATGAACCGACCACCGGTTTGCATCCCGCCGATATCCAGCATCTTCTCCATGTGTTGAACCGGTTGGTGGAGAGCGGCAATACCGTGGTTATCATCGAACACAATCTCGATGTGATCAAAACAGCCGATCATCTCATCGACCTCGGCCCGGAGGGCGGGGATCACGGTGGGGCCATTGTCGCCCAAGGCACACCCGAAGAGGTAGCCGATGTGGAGGAATCGTACACCGGACAATTTCTCAAGAAAATTCTGGAAGGCCGGGTTTAGGCACGGAGCGAAAGACCATCAGCGTTGGGCCTGGATGGAAAACCCGGTCAAGAGGGTGAAAAAGTTAAAAGAGCCGTTGAAGTTTCGGCATATTTCATTATAAAGAATGGAGTGTTCGTAAAAAGAGCCCTTCGACAGGCTATGGGCGAACGGAGAGTGCCTTACTCAATTGCTCTTCCGTTCTTGCCGGGCCTGGCGAAGTATTTGTGAGGGGCAGCGAACACATCAAGCATGGAGTGCGGTAATTAAAGCAGGCAGGAATGTGGCGTTTGCCATACAGAAACTCAGACTCAGATAAGGAATTGCGAATCATGGCGGAACAGAATAACGACGACGCTCAGGCACCGCAGCCACCTGTTTTTCGGTTGCAGAAGATGTACATCAAGGATTTATCGTTTGAAAATCCCGAGGCTCCGGATGTTTTTCTCGCCAAGGGCGAGCCCAAGGTTGATGTGAACCTGGCTTTGAAGCATCGGAAGATGGAGACGGAAGATCATTATGAGGTTACCCTGGCCATTACCGCCAAGGTGACCAACAGTCAGACCGAAAAAACCCTTTTTATCATCGAGATCGAGCATGCAGGGGTGTTTTTGTTGAAAAATATCCCTGAGGAGCATTTGCCGCCGGTATTGTCCGTGGAATGCGCGGCCTTGCTTTTCCCATTTACTCGGCAGATAATCAGTCAAGTAACGGTGGATGGCGGCTTTATCCCCTTCCTCATGGAGCCGATCAATTTCCACGCCCTGTATGAGAATTCAAAAAGGCAGAAGGCGGGGGAGCAGCAAGCGCAGTAATTCCATTTCTAAATCAATTGTTACATGATGTTGTTCGTTTGGCTAAGGAAACGCCCCTCACGTTAACTGAGGGGCGTTTCGAAAAAGGTTACACATCAAAAAAAAATCCCGGCAATCAGCCGGGATTTTTTTTGCGTTGAATGAAAGCCTAGGCTCACAGCAGTTTGGGTTGCAGAAGTATGACCAGCTCTTTTTTTTGTTTTAATTTTGTCGAATGAGAAAAAAGTCGGCTGATTCCAGGAATGTCCCCCAGCAACGGAACCTTGTTGACAACATCAGTTTCGACATCGTCTATCAGGCCTCCGATCATCAAGATTTCGCCACTCTTGACACGGACAACGGTGTTCATTTCCCTGAGTTGAATTTTTGGCACACCCACTTTACCAAGACCGACAATCTCATAAGGGATTGTGTCCCCATCAAGCTTCGAGGTAACCGGGGTTAAGGAAAGAACGATTTCATCGTTTTCCATGATGCTTGCGACCACCGACATGCCCAGGCCGGACATCAGGGTCGCCGTCTTAACCGTGTAGGTAACGGCACCGGTCTGAGCGTCAACTCTCGATTCAATGGTATCAATATATTTTTGCGTGTCGCCCACGGAGATAAGCGCTGGCTGACCATTGAGTACACTGATTTTCGGGTTGGAGAGGATGTTGGTTTTCCCTTGTGTTTCAAGAGCGCTGATAAGGACGGCAAAAGGACTGCCCGCTAAGCCGATGTTGCTGATAACCCGTCTGCCCGGGGCATTGGCCGTGCTGCTCGTCGTTGTGTCGGTTGTACTTGTTGACGCGTTGGTGAGGGTTGAGGCCAAGACACCATTGGTTACTTCATTTATTAAGCCGGAGGTAGTGGAGCCTGTCGTGGTGGACAGAATCTGCGGGAGTGCTTTCTGCTGGTAAATTATCCCGTTTGGACCGAACATTTCCAGGTTGACTGAAGTATTAAGGAGCGCGGACCAGTCAATACCTTTTTTTTCGGAATCATTGATAACGACCTCGACGATCTTGGCCTCAATGGCGACCTGGCGGTAGACTTCTTTCTTTAAAATCTCAAGATAACGGCCGATCTTGTCCAGCATGGGTCGTGAAGCAGAGACCGAAATCAGGCCAAGGTGTTGATCGATGGTGTAGTATCCAAGTCCGGTCTTGAAATCTCGAATGCTGGAGGTTGATGTCTGTACATCAAATTCCGTGCTTGTCCCGTCAGCCTCATTTTTTTGTTTTGATGCCCCCCCAACTTGTTTTTGCAGTTCGCTTACTTCTTCCTTCTTTTGAGTCTTTTGTTCTTTGCTGATTTCAAGAATCCGGTCGAGATTTTCTTCGATGTTCTTCCAGAAGTTGAACTCATTTTTATCACTGGTCAGCTGTATTTTCCCTGTCATGCCACTGCTGCTTCCGCCGATGGAAGAGGAGCCCAACACATCGCCGCCGACGCTGGTGGCATAATTGGAGCTTACATTCGGCAGAGGCAGGTGGAAGGTTCTGGTTTCTCTGTTCTTGATGGCAATGGTATTTCCCTGGGTCTCATAAAAATAGCTTGCTTGTAGAAGAATATTGTCAAGGGATTTGAAAAAATCGTCTCCTGCACGGATATCAACATCCACGGAAGTATACTGATTGACGTCATTTGCCCAACTGACGTTCATTCCTTTCAATGCGACAAGTGTTTTGATGATATCCCGCAAAAGCACGGGACCGGAGGCAGTAGAAAAATCTCTGCCTACCGGGACGGAAGGCATCGCACCTGCATCGGCGAGTTTATGCTTGCCGTCATCGGTATCCTTGAGCATGTAGGTCGGCTTCTGAAAGCGGACCGGTAGCTGACTGGGTTCAGAAAGGGCGGTTTGCTGCGGTGAAGCGGCAGGAGCTGCAGCATTGGGTTTTGTTTGAGTATCCTGCTGTGGAGCCGTTACAGGCGCGCATCCCAAGGCAAGGAGGCAGATTGCGGAAAGTGCAAGCACATGCAGGATGCTTTTTCTTTTTGTTTTCATGGCTACTGTTGTGTCCTTAATCTGAGAGTGTTAAGTGAGCACCGGAGCAAGCCCGGTAATCGCCTAATTGGCCGCTGTAAGCCGTCCCCGTATAAAGCGCTGTAGTTCTTCCGGGACTGTGTATCCGGAAAGTAGCACAGCGTTGTATGTTGCAAGAGCTTGTGTTGTTTCCCCAAGGGCATCGAGGATACGCGCTCTTGATACCAGCGTGTCCAGGGTATCCCCGTACAGTACGTTATGCTTATCAAGAAGTGTCAAGGCACCTCTGTAACTTTGTTGTTCTTCGGCAAAAGCCGCATAGCTGGTCAGCGCTTCGCTGGACGGTCGTGGAGCGCGGATGGCCAGATCAAAGTATGCTTTGGCGGCTTCAATTTTTTTCATGTTGGCGGAACCGATGGCAGCCTGTAGTGCCGCTTCCGTATTGGCAGGCTCGAGGGTCAACGCTGCCTTGGCATAGTGCACGGCCTTGGCATTCATGCCAAGCTGGACAAGACACAGGGCGGAGATGCGGTTAGCTAACTGAGCATTGTCCGGCCAAGAGTTGAAAGCGGCTTCATATAAGGAGAGTGCCTGGGGGTAGCGTCCTGATTTTTCAGCAAGTTCTCCTTGTTGAATGAGCTTTTTTGCCTCAAGAATTTCTTTATGTTCTTTCAACTGTTGGGTTGCCGTAACAAGGTCCGGTTTGTCTTGATGCTCCTTGGTATCGGTACGGTCCAGCGCTACCTTGGGAAATTGAAAATTCTTGTCTTTGGGGAAAATTACAATGGTGTTAAAACGCTCTTCTTTTTGCAGACCTTTGAGGTTGAGCACGATATCCAGAGCAAAATCCCAAGGGATATCATTGAGGGCCAAGGTCAGGGTGCCGCTGACTCCTTCGTCCACAACAATATTCTGACCGCTTATTTCACCGAACAGTCTGAACACGTTGTGAAGATCAATTTTGAAAAAATCCACGGTGATTTTTTGTTTTTCATATCCGGAGACATTGAAGGATTCTGCTTTTGCCGTGGTAGCTCCTGAATTTTTCTTGGCGGCTGTTTTGGTCGCGCCGTGAAGCGGTTGTGTGGGCACGGTTTTAACTTCGTCTTTTGTTGTCGAAAAAATGGGCACGATTGATTCGGAAGTCGTTACCGCCGGCATGGACACAGCCGGAGCGACGGATACCGGTGCGGTTGCCGCGACAGCAAAAGAGTCAGCTGGAGTAACCGGGGCAGCAGGAGTTTTCGTTTTATTTTGTCGTGGGTCTATTTTTTGCGCAGGATTCTGCTTGAGACGATCCGCCATGAGGGGCGGGGAAAGAGATGCCGCAGGCTCGGTAATTTTTACCAGTAAGCCATCGGGAAGGTTTTCGACCTCATAGGGGAATAATTCGTTAAGTCCGGAATCAAAAACGATGCGCACCGCAGATTTGCGTTGAGCTGCGCGAATTTTTGCCAAGGCTGTCCCGACCGTATGTTGCAGCATCTTTCCTGGAAGCGCGACGTTTGCAATGTCAATATACATTCTTGCCGGACGACCCTCGCTTTTAGCGAGATGGGCTTTTTGGAAATCCGTGATTGGGCCGTCCGTTTTGATAATGACACGGGTTTCGGCCGGATTGGTGGTGTCAATCTCAATGTCCTGGAGCAGTGAAGCCGGACGAGACGCCGAGACGGCAACGGTTGCAGGTGGTTGTTCCGTTTCGGCAATCGTCTGCGCGAGGTGGGGGGGCAGGGGCATTGTCTTTGCAAAACTGACGACGATATTGTTTCCTTTTCTTTCGATGGTATAGGCTGGATCGTCGGAAAGGTAGATCTCAAGCCGGGCAATGGTCGGTTCCTGATCCGTCAGGGAGATATTTTTAATTTGCTGGACCGGACCCTGCGGCAGATTTGTCGGAATCGCCGCAGAGTCAAGGAATCTGGCATCGGCAATATCCAGCACGATCCGCAGCGGCTCGAAAAGTTCGTACATTGTGTATGTAGGTGTTGTGCGTCCTTGAACAACCAGTTGCAAGCCATCGGCAGCCTGGTTAAGGGAAATGCCTGATATTGTGTAGGCTGCTTTTGCCTGGGGGGCTGCTTTTTGGGCAAAAACCGTCCCGGCCAAAAGAAAACAGAATATCATCATCCCGGCGGAGATACATTTCAGGCGGGTAAGGGGTGTCATTATTTTTCTCCCTCTTTGTTTAAGATCATCTCAACTTTGCGGGATGTGCGTCCACCGGTCACATTTTTTTGTGATTGCTCGATGACCACCTTGTCTGGCGTTATTTGTGTAACTTCTCCCATTTCACCAATTTTTGTGCCCTTGCGCAGGACATAACCAACGCCGGAGGAATCCTGCACCATGGCCACGAACCCGCGCTTGCCTGAGACGATGGCGACCAAGGTCAACTGGGACGGTTCATATTTCTGTGTTCCCGTAAGTTCTGCCTTGGCCTTCATGATTTCCTGGGTAAGAAACGGGAAAAATGGATCCGGTCTTTCGCGGTTATATACAAAAGGCGGGGGCTGTCCGCTTGTAAGGAGTGTTTCCAGCGTCTGGGCCGGATTGTCTGCGGTGGCACCGGGTGTGACTGGCTCTGTTTGGGCAGCGGCGGAATTCCATGCACCCTCGCAGCACAATATCGCAATAAGGGCAACCGCAAGGAAAATATTTTTTGAGTACTCGCTGTTCATCATGATGAGTGGTTCTCGCCGAATGTAGCGGTTATCGTTCTGTAACCCTTTAATTGCGTGTTGCGAACCTGTTACTTCTTACCCTGTACATTTTTCTGCGCGTTGGCGGCAACTTCCGCAGGATCGAGAAAGCGGTAGGTGACGAGCTGAAATGTTGAATTCAGGATCATTTCTCCGCCCATCTGCTTGGGGGTATCCATCTTGATGTTGTTCACGGCGACAATACGGGGGAGTTTGCTGATCTTGTCAAGAAAAACGCCCACATCATGATAGGAACCCTGTACTCCGATATCCACTGGAATTTCCGCGTAAAATTCTTGGGGTTTTTCCGCAAGCGGCTTAAAGGAAAGAACATCCAGGCCCGAAGAAGTTGCCTGTCCGGAAATGGTTGTCAGAAGCGAAGGGATTTCCTTTTGATCGGGAAGCAACAGGGATGCCTCGGTAAACTGTCGTTGAACTTCCGCCATTTCCGCTTTGTGCTTCGAAAGCTCGCGGGCGATTTTTTCTACGTTCCGTATTTCTTCTTCGATCCCGGCCTTTTTTGTTTCAAGAGTTTCTATTTCTTTGGTTTTCGGGGCATAAGCAAGAAGAAAGAAAGCGACGCACGGCAGGACACAGGCTCCGGCGGCGATCATCATTTTTTGCTTTATATCAAGTCGGCTCACCTTGCTGTCGAGAAAATTCTCAAGGCCCGCCTGGAGTTGTTTTATGTCAAGCGCCATGGCTTCTCCTGCCCAAGGTTTTAACTGCTCGGTGTGACGACATTTATTGTGAGAGAAAAAGATTTCAGCTTCTGCTTGGCAACATCCGTCTGCGCGGAACTGGTCAATTCCGTTTTTTCGAAATACTCGGAGGCTTCCAGTTGCTGCATGTATTGGGCAATGGTTTCGTTGTCCAGGGCAATGCCTTCCAGTTGCAGGCGGCCGGCGGATTGTTGCAGGGAGGTGAGCCACATGCGGCTTGTGGGGGTGCGTGATGCAACCTCATCAAGAACGCGTACCGTAACCTTGGTGCCGGCCTGCAGTTTTTTTATGGAGTCCAGCTTCTGCTCCACCATCTGCTTCTCTTTTTTCAGCGTGTCTATCTCTTTCAGGATGGGTTGGTAGGAGAGTTTCTTTTGTTCAAGGGCAACCAGTTCATCCTGCAGGGTGGAAATTTTTCCGGCTAAAGCAAACCAGCCGACCGCCAGTATCAACAACACCAGAACAAGGCTGGCTGAAAACCCCAGCAGCTCGGTCTTCAAGCGTTGCCTTTTTTTCATCTGCCTGATCGGCAGGAGGTTGATGCGGATCATGCGGCTATACCTCCACCGGCCTTGTCGCCAGACCGGCGGCAAGCGTCATTTCAGAAGCAATTCTTTTCAGATAGGATGGATCAATGGCCCTGCTATCCACCTCAGCCTGCGTGAAAGGATTGAACATTTCGACAGGGATATCAGTCTCTTTTTCAAAGAATTCGGTAAGGCCCTGTATATTTGCGCCGCCCCCGCTGAGGACAATTTTTGTAATAGTTTCGTCCGGATGATTGGAATAATAAAAATCAATAGCCCGTTTCACCTCTGTTACCCATTGATTACAGGTGTTCGCAAAAAGGGTTTCAAGCTCCTTCTGCTTTTCCTTGGAAGCAATTTCACCCGTTTTCAAGGCTTCGGCTTCTTCAAAGCTGACCCCAAAAAGATTTTCTATCTGTTCGGTCAACTGGCGGCTGCCGAGAACAACGTCTCGGGCCAAGATTGAAGCACCGTGTGAGATGATATTGATGTTCATTTTGGAGGCGCCGATATCAACCAGGGCGACATTGTCTTCCATGCCGAAATTTGCTTCAAAGGCATTTTCCAAGGCAAAGGCATCCACGTCGACGACTACCGGCTGGAGACCGACCCCCCGCAACATGTTGAGATATCCATCCACAACATCGCGCTTGGCCGCTACCAGCATGACATCCGTGCGGTCTTCGGCGGTGGTGTTCGTTTTTAGATCCTGAAAATCCAGGTACACGTCTTCAATGTCGAACGGAATATATTGCTCCGCCTCTGACTCGATGTGTTTCTCCAGCGCTTCTTCGCTCATTACGGCCAGATTTATTTTTTTAACGATGACCGAGTATCCTGAAATGGAGATGGCCACCTTTTTATTCTTGATTTTCAGGTTGCTGATGAGAGAGGTGATGACCCTGGCCACGGCCTCCGGGTTTTGCAAGGCGCCATCTTCAAGGGAATCGGGCGGGAGGAGGGCGCTTCCCAAGGCTACGAGCTGATAGCCTTGGCCGGATTCCGCCAGTTCACAAATCTTTACGGCATGGGAGCCGATATCAAGGCCGATGGAGAGTGTTTGCCTTTTGAGAAAAGGAAGATGCAGGGATGGCAATTGTAATTTTTTAAAACCGGTCTTGCCCATGAGCACCCCGTGACCAAAATTTTCTGGCTGTTTACATCCGCAGGCCGAGATCGGTTGCCTTGAGGAATACTTTCTAACTGCGCTTGCTGATTATGATTTCATCTATTTTATTGCATTAGAGACACAAAAAAAACATGGTGTCAAGAATAAAGTAAGTGATAGGGCCTGGATTTTTCTCATAAAAATCGAATAATTGAAGGTAAGGGTTGGAATGGGTCCGGGTAAAAAAACTTAAAAATCCCGCCATCTTGTGTTATTTGTAAATGCCTACCACTACATGTGGTTCGTACTTCTGGAAATGATTCATGATTATCAACTCATGGGATTAAGAGAGTTTTTTGGCTCGGACCCATTCCAACCCTTGTATTTATTTCGGTCTTCGCTTATTTTGTGGCCACCTTTTCGGGGATTGACTTGTCGCAGGGCGGCATCTCGATTCATCCGGATGAATAGTTTGTGAAACGAGGATCAAGCGTGTTGAAGAAAAATCCCGGCAAGGCCATTGGCAAATCTCTGGTGCGTGAATACACCGAGGCAATCATTATTGCCTTGCTGCTCGCTTTTTTCATCAGAACTTTTGTGGTGCAGGCTTTCAAGATTCCTTCCGGATCCATGATTCCCACCTTGTTGATCGGTGATCACATTCTGGTCAATAAATTCGGCTACGGCGTGAAAAATCCCTTGAACGGTGATACTTGGATCACGGTGGGAGATCCCCACCGGCATGATGTCATTGTCTTCAAGTATCCGCAAAATCCTTCCCAGGATTTCATTAAGCGGGTTGTAGGGGTGGCCGGAGATCGGGTTGAAATTGTGCACAAAAAGGTGTTTGTTAATGGAGAGCCTTTTGTTGAGCCCAACGCCGTGAATCTGGATGCGGAAATCTTTCCTTCTCCCAGGGATAATATGGGAGCGGTGACCGTGCCGCCCAATTCCGTCTTTGTCATGGGGGATAACCGTGACAACAGTCATGACAGTCGATTCTGGGGATTTGTCGATCTCAAGGCCATCAGGGGCAAGGCTTTTATGTTGTACTGGTCATGGGACAGTGATAATTTCACGGTGCGCTGGAAGCGGCTTTTCCATATGATTCCTTAAAAAGTTCTGGACCATTGGCGCCTGTTTTTTTTATTGTTGGTTGATGCGGTGTTGCTCATCATGTTTTGCGCGACATGGTTGCATCGTTCGCGCTGAAATTTTCACGGAAAGAATCGTATGGATCCCGAGTACAGATTCAGCCACAAACATGTCCTTGGACTTGCCGATCTTTCAGCGGAAGATATTCGTACCGTTTTGCAGACAGCGGAATCGTTCAAGGAAATATCTTCCCGCTCCATAAAAAAAGTTCCGACCCTTCGCGGTAAAACCATCATCAATTTTTTCTTTGAGCCAAGCACCCGGACCCGTCTCTCTTTTGAGGTTGCCGCAAAGCGCATGAGCGCGGATACCTTTAATATCTCCAGCTCGGGCAGCAGTACGGTGAAAGGGGAAACGCTCATTGATACCGCGCGGAATCTCGCTGCCATGAATCCGGATTGCATCATCCTCCGGCATCCCAGGTCGGGCTCGGCCCGCCTCCTGGCCGACCATATCAACGCCTCCGTGATCAATGCCGGGGACGGAACCCACGAGCATCCAAGTCAAGGTCTCCTCGACCTGATGACGGTAAGGGAAGCCAAGGGCCGGATCGCCGGGTTGAAAATCGCCATTATCGGAGACATAGCCCACAGCCGGGTGGCGCATTCAAATATCATCGGTTTTTCCAAGATGGGGGCCACCGTCACGGTGTGCGGCCCGGCGACTCTGATCCCGCCCGGCATTGAGGAGCTGGGTGCTCAGGTCAGCCGGACCGTGATCGAAGCAGTTGAGGGGGCTGATGTGATCATGGCCCTGCGGATCCAGAAAGAGCGGCAGCAGGATCCTCTGTTCCCGTCTCTGCGGGAATATGCGAAATTTTTTGGAGTTTCCCAAAAGGTGGTGGATGCAGCCTCGCCCGATGCGATCATCATGCACCCCGGCCCGATAAACCGAGGGGTTGAGCTCGATCCGCAGCTTGCCGATGGCAGTCGTTCCGTGATTCTGGAGCAGGTTACCAACGGAGTGGCTGTGCGGATGGCTTTGATTTATCTGATAATGGGAGGCGATTAGCATGCCCGGAGTTATTCTTTTAAAAAATGGGCGCGTGATTGATCCGGCGAACGGAATTGATCAGATCCTTGATGTGTTGATCGCGGATGGCAGGATAAGCGCGGTGGCCCAACCGGGCTCTCTTCCCGAGCAGATGGAGGGCATCGTTTATGACGTGCAGGGTAAGTGGGTGGTCCCCGGGTTGATCGACATGCATGTCCATTTGCGTGAGCCTGGCCAGGAATACAAGGAAACCATCGCAACGGGAACCCGTGCCGCCGCAGCCGGCGGCTTTACCGCCGTTGCAGCCATGCCGAACACCAGGCCCGTCAACGACAATCAGACCGTGACCTTGTTCATTTTGGCAAAGGCGGCGGAGGCAGGTTTTGCCCGGGTCTATCCGGTGGGCGCGATCAGCAGCGGAAGCAACGGAGAACATCTTGCGGAGTTTGGCGAATTACGTCAGGCCGGAGCGGTTGCCGTAACCGATGATGGTTTGCCGGTGGGCAACAGTCAGCTCATGCGCCGTGCTCTCGAGTATGCGGGCGACCATGATTTGCTGGTTATTTCCCATGCCGAGGAGATGACCCTCAGCCACGGTGGAGCGATGAACGATGGCCCGCTGGCTACCAGGCTCGGCCTGCGGGGCATCCCGCACGTCGCCGAAGAAATCATGGTGTATCGCGATCTGGCCTTGGCTGAATTTACCCGGCGCCCCATCCATATCGCCCATGTCAGCACGCGGGAGTCGCTTGCCCTGATCAGAAGGGCCAAGGAAAAAGGGGTGACTGTTACCGCGGAAACAGCGCCGCATTATTTTACCCTTACCGAGACGGCGGTGGATGGCTATAACACCCTGGCGAAGATGAATCCTCCCCTGCGCACCGAGGCGGATGTTGCCGCGGTCCGGGAGGCTTTGCGGGACGGGACTCTTGACGCAATCGCCACTGATCATGCGCCGCATGCGGAGCTTGACAAGGATATTGAGTTTGATTTGGCGGCCAACGGCATAATCGGTCTGGAAACCGCGGTGCCGTTAACTTTGCAACTTGTTCGGGAAAATCAGCTTGATGCCCGGCGGATGGTGGAATTGCTTTCGGTGAATCCGGCAAGGATTCTCGGGGTGCCCGGCGGAACCCTTTCCGTGGGGGCAGCGGCGGATATAACGGTGATTGATCCGGAGATGAAGTTTGTTTTTTCCAGGGAGAGCATTCTCTCCAAGAGCAGGAATTCTCCATTTCTGGGCTGGGAACTGCAGGGGAAAGCCGTGTTGACCCTCCTGGACGGCAGGATAACCTGGCGGCAGGACGGCGATTTCAGCTCTTGATGTCCAGCAGACTTCCAAGCATTTCATCTTGTATCTGTACGGTTTTCAGGTTGGCCTGAAAAAAGCGGCGGCTTAACATCATGTTGGGCAACTCTTCGCTCAATTCCACGTTTGATTGTTCAACCAGGGTTTCTCCCTCGGATGTTTGTTCGTACACTATAGGTCCAGGCGTCTGGATCTGTTGCACCACGGCCTGTATGCCTTGTGGTTCCTGTTCGTGCAGGGTGACCCGTGTTTTTTTGTAGCCATCCGTATTGACGTTCGCCACATTATTGGCGTTTGATTCAATCTTTTTCTGGATGGCGGTCAAGCCCGAAAGTGCCGAATGGATGCCGGAAATCATGGGGTTGCCTCCTGGTATTTTGCGCAAGCTATACCGTATCATATTTCCTTATCGGCCTTTTTGGCAAGCAGCTTTATTTTTCTGGGTGGTAATGGGGCTGTTTTGCAAGTATACCTGATGGGAATACGGCTGTTGGCGCCGCTTGTTTTCACTGATAATGTACCTTGAGGGTTGCTATGCCTTTTTATACTGTTCAGGATGTGGGCCGGTTTTTTCTCAATCCGCTCTTCCCTGTCTTTTTTATCGGCCTGATCCTGCTGTTCAAGAAAGAGCGGACACGCTTTGGCTTGTTGCTGCTTCTGGTCTACCTCTATGGCGTCAGTATCCCCTATACTTCACAGATTGTCATGGCCAGATGGTACATGAAGGACACGGTGGACCGGCAGAGCAGGTATGATGCCGCCGTGGTGCCTGGGGGGATGGTTGATTATAAATGGTATGTGAAACATGCGGCGGAAAATAAAGAAGAGATATTCAAATATGTTTTTGACTATCAGCAGTTGGGGCAGAGTTCGGCGCGGATCCTCATGGGGGCTGCGGCGATAAAAAGCGGTCTGGCCGACACCTTGCTGCTGAGCGATGTGAGTATCAAGGGCGTGCACGAGACCAAAATTCTTCTTGATCTTCTCGAAAGGCAGGGAATTGATGCCGGAAAGATTGCGGTCCACGGCAAGGTCTACAATACCCTGGCCGAGGCTAAAAGCGTCAAGGCATACTGCGAGAGCAAGGGGATCAAGCGGCTCCTGCTCATTACCTCGGCCAACCATATGCGAAGGGCGGCAGCGCTCTTCCGTAAGCAGGGGTTGAATCTGGACCTGCTCTCAGTTTCCAGGGACAACAGGCCCATAACCCGGGAGAGTTTTGTCCCGTCCGGTGATGGCTTGGAGGATACGTATTGGATGCTCTATGAGATTGTCGGTTACACCGCCTATTTGATTCAGGGTAAGCTCTAGTTTCCCGACTATTCTTCCTCGCCGAGCTTTTTAGCATACCCGCATTCCTTGTTCGGGCAATGCAGCTGCAGCCCGCTTTTTTTCGTTTCCCGCTCAAGCAGATAGACAGACCCGCATTGCGGACACATTTCGTTGACCGGCTTGTCCCACAGGGCGAAGCTGCACCCCGGATATCGGTTGCAGCTGTAGAATACCTTGCCCCGTTTGGATATCTTCTGGATGAGTTCTCCTGTGCACCCTTCTTCCGGACAGGGTACCCCGGTTCCGGTGGCGCGGATGTTTTTACAGGCCGGATAACCGGAACAAGCCAGAAACTTCCCATAACGCCCAATTTTAAAGACCATGGGCTTGCCGCATTTTTCACAGAGCTCGCCTGATTCGGCCGGCTGCTCCCTCTCGACGGGTACGATCTTACCTTCGTCATTTCTGGTGAAATCCTGGGTGTGTTTGCACTCAGGATATTTCTCGCAGGCAAGAAATTCGCCGTTTTTCCCCCACTTGATCACCATTTTTCCGTCACAGAGCGGACAGGGAAGTTCGGTGGGGATGGCCGTTTTCTTGATCGACTTCATCTCCTCCTTGGCCGTGTCCAGAGTCTTGCTGAACGGCCCGTAAAAATCCTGGAGAACCTTCAGCCACTGACTGTTGCCTGCCTCGACCTCATCAAGCTTTTCTTCCATGGAGGCGGTGAATTCTATATCCAGAATATCCGGGAAATGGGCGACAAGAAGTTCGTTGACCAGCTTGCCGAGATCGGTGGGCATGAATTTGCGCTGGGCCAGGAGGGCGTATTCCTTGTCCTGGATGGTGGAAAGAATGGAAGCATAGGTACTGGGTCGGCCCACGCCGTTTTCTTCCAGGGCCTTGACCAGGGTCGCCTCGGTATATCGGGGAGGGGGCTGGGTGAAGTGCTGTTTCGGTTCAATGGCCAGGAGGGAGACGGAATCGCCTTTTTGCAGATCCGGCAGGGTGGCATTGTTGCCGTCCGCACCTTCCGGAGAGGCGCTTTCGTCCACCGCTTCCTCATACAAGGCCATAAAGCCCTGGAAGCGCATGATGGAGCCCACGGTCTTGAAAATAAAATCGTTGGCCGCCACCAGGGTGATGGTGGTCTGATCATATTCCGCCGGGGCCATCTGGCAGGCGAGAAAGCGTTTCCAGATCAGAGTGTAGAGGGAGAGCATGTCTTTTTCCAGAAAAGGTGCGAGTTTTTCCGGGGTATTGCGAACATCCGTGGGGCGGACGGCTTCGTGGGCGTCCTGGGCGGATTTGCTGGTTTTGAAGATATTCGGCTTGGCAGGGAGAAATTGGTCTCCGAAGGCCTCGGTGATATACGAGCGGGCTTCATCCAGGGCCTCGTTGCTGATCCGGGTGGAGTCGGTCCGCATGTAGGTGATCAGGCCGGTGGGGCCATCGGCTCCCAATTCGATACCTTCGTAGAGCCGCTGGGCCAGGGTCATGGTTTTTTTCGCGGAAAAGCGAAGCTTGCGGTTGGCGTCCATCTGCATGGTGCTGGTGATGAAGGGTGGACTCGGGTTGCGTTTTTTCTTTTTCTTTTCCAGGCTCTCCACCAGAAAAGAGGCGTTCTTCACCGCAGTGACAATGGCCTGCGCCTCGGCATCGGTGCCGATCTTGTTTTTCTTGAGATCAATCTTTTTGCCGTATGCCTGGTCGAGTTGGGCGATGAAGGGAGGGGGCGTTTTTCCCTCCAGGGTGGTGTGGATGGACCAGTACTCTTCCGAAACAAAGGCATCGATGGCCTGTTCACGTTCACAGACCATGCGGACCGCGACGGACTGGACCCTCCCTGCGCTCAAGCCGCGGCGGACCTTGTCCCAGAGGAGCGGTGAGATCTGGTAGCCCACCAGACGGTCCAGGATGCGGCGGGTTTGTTGGGCCTCGAAACGTTGCTGGTTGACCTCGCTGGCCTGGTCGATGGCGGCGAGGATTGCTTTCTTGGTGAGCTCATGGAAGAGAACCCGCCGGATGGGCTTGTGGGCGGATTTTAATATTTCGGCGATATGGTGGGCGATGGCCTCACCCTCGCGGTCCGGGTCAGGGGCCAGGTATATCGTGTCTGCCTTTTCCGCCGCGTTTTTAAGGTCGGTGATGATTTTCCCCTTGCCCCGGATCGTGACGTATTGCGGGGCAAAATCATTGGCAACATCTACCCCCAGGGTTTTAACCGGCAGATCGATGATATGGCCGACCGATGCCTTGACCGTAAAGTTTTTACCGAGATATTTCTGCAAGGTCCGGGCTTTGGCCGGAGATTCAACAATAATGAGCGATTGTGACATAGTGTCCTGGTGATCTGTGCGTTTTGGGTAACTATTCTGCGGCACCCGCTTTGCTGTGGAGTCGTCTCGCGGTATTCGCTGAGCTGTCATAGGCTTGTCCGCATAGGCGGACTATCGCCGTTTCACTGCTGCTCGCAGGCTCTTGCGTGCAGCAGCGGCCCTGCTGAATAGTTACAACTTTTGGGGTTTGCCTGGTTGCCGTTTTTGTTAAGCTGGCGCAGCTGCGACTATTTCTCTAGGGGCCTTATACACTGGACGAATGTGGTTCTGCAAGCCTTTGGTATTGATTGCCCGGTAAAGATGCCACCAGGCCCTGGAGTTCGAGGTGAAGCAGTATCTCGCTGATCCTGTGAGCCGGCAGTCGAGCCGCCTGGATAATCTCTTCGATGTTTTTTGGGTAGACCTCAAGAAGAGAGAAAATCTTCCCCTCTTCCGGCGGCAGCGGAGGCGCTGGTGGGTGTATTGCCGGCGCTGATGCCGGGGCGCTCAGGGCCAGTTCTTCCAGAATATCGGCTCCGTTGTGCACGAGCTTTGCTCCTTCCTGAATCAGGCGGTGGCAGCCCTCGCTTTTCGGGGAATCGATCCTGCCTGGGATGGCAAAAACATCTCTGCCCTGTTCCAGCGCTTGGTGCGCGGTGATCAGGGTGCCTGAACGGATGGCGGCTTCCACGACCACCACTCCCAAGGACAAGCCGCTTATAATCCGGTTTCTGGCGGGAAAGCGAAAACCTTCAGGCATCGTTCCCAAAGGGCTTTCGCTGATTATCGCGCCGTGGTCGGCTATTTGTTCGTGGAGTTTTTTATTCTGGCCGGGATAAACAATATCCAGGCCGCAGCCCATAACCGCGATGGTATTGCCTCCGGCCGCCAGCGCCCCTTTGTGGGCGGCAGTGTCTATTCCCAGGGCAAAGCCGCTGGTGATGACAAGATCGTGGCCGGCCAGTTCCTTGGCCAGCCGTTCCGCGACCTGCAACCCGTACGAGGACGCCGCCCGCGCCCCGACCATGGCGATTCCCGGGGCGCGAAGGAGTTGCGGCGCCCCCTTAACATAGAGAATGGGCGGCGGATCGTTTATTTCCTTGAGCAGGGGAGGAAAAAGCGGATCGTCCCAGCAGAGGATGATTATTCCGGATTTTTCCGCCAGCTGAAGCTCCCGGTCCGCCGCTGCGGCGGCAATCAGTTTCTGGTCGCACAGGCCGGCAAGGCTGTCTTTGCGTAAAAAAGAGCATTCCGCCAGCTCCTGGCGGCTCGCTGCGAGAATATGTCGGGCAGAGCCGAAGCGTTCGACAAGTTTTCGGAGGGTGGCTGGGCCGAGCCCAGGGGTAAGGGCAAGGGAAAGCCACTGGTGTTTGGTGTCCATATCAGCAAGACCGCAAGGAACGAAAGGGTGAAGTGTCTGCAGCACTGGCGAGCTTCCTGCTGAGGCTGGAGGTTCCGGCCGGCACAAGCATGAAGAAGCGTGGTGCGAAGGTAACTCTGTTTTCCCGGGGTAAAGGCCTTGTCAGGCGCGGGCGGCAGAAGAACAGGATTCCCTGAAGAGGGAACCCTATTCTTCACTATAACAGTCGACTAATCGTTGTAAAAGGCAAAAAGAAGATTGCGGCGGGTGGGGTGCTTGAGTTTTTTCAGCGCCTTGGCTTCGATCTGGCGGATTCGCTCCCTGGTTACGGCGAAGTTATCGCCAACCTCCTCCAGGGTCAGGTCAACCGAAGTGTCGATTCCGAAGCGCATGCGCAGGACCAGCTCCTCTCGCGGGGAGAGGGTCCGCAAGACGCTGCGGAGATTTTCCCGCAGACTTTCCATGGCGGTTGCCTCATCCGGCGACAGGGAGTTCACGTCTTCTATGAAATCGGAAAGATAGCTGTCTTCGCTGCTGCCGATGGGGGTGTCCAGGGAGAGGGGCTCCTTGGCGATCTTCAGGATGTTCTTGACCTTGCTCAAATCGATATCGAGCCGTTCGGCCATTTCCTCGGGGGTGGGTTCGCGGCCTGTTTCCCGCAGAAAATCCTTGGCGCCCTTGAGGAGACGATTGATAGTGTCGATCATATGCACGGGGATGCGGATGGTGCGGCCCTGATCGGCAATGGCCCGGGTGATGGCCTGTCTGATCCACCAAGTGGCATAGGTGCTGAATTTATAGCCTCTCCGGTATTCAAATTTTTCCACGGCCTTCATCAGGCCGATGTTGCCTTCCTGAATGAGATCGAGAAGCTGCAGCCCACGATTGGCGTACTTTTTCGCCACGCTGACCACAAGACGCAGATTGGCCTGCACCAGGGTGTTTTTTGATTCACGGGTGATTTTTTCCCCGGCGGTGATTTCGTTAAGCAACGTGGTCAGTGATTCATAATCAATGCCATGTGTTTTAACGCAGCCTTGCAGAAAGAGGGAATATTTGGCTTTGTCATTCTTGATCTGGGGTGGAGGAGTAAGTTTGGCCCCTTGTTTGCGCAGTCGGGTGATGATGGTGGAGAGATGCTTGGCGCTGAAGCGATCGTGCTCAAAAAGGTCGGCGATCGCCTTGCCGTTGCGTTTGATGCGGATTCTGATTTTCTGGGCTTCGGCTTTGGTTAATGCGGGATCAAGCAGGTCGAGACGGAAGGCCGAAAGCTCTTCGTTGAGACGGTGTGCCTCGCTGATCTGCCCGAGAAACTGTTCTTTCTTTTCTTCATTGATCGAAGTATTTATTTCATCCTGGCCGCGGAGAATATCGGCGATGGTCCGTTTTCCGGCGAGCATCTTGTCTGCTATTTCACGCAGGTAGTCAATGGCCAGCGGCGTGGTCAGGAGGGTGTCCTGGAGCAGTTTTTCCCCGTCTTCGATCTTCTTGGCTATTTCGGTTTCCGCTTCCGAGGAAAGCAGGCCCACGGAACCCATTTCCTGGAGATACGCCTTGACCGGATCAAGCTGGTTTCCGGAAAGATCGCGAGTCTTTGCGATCAACCCTCCGGTCGAATCGTCATCCTCCAAGTCCACCGGATGCAAGCTTTCCTCCAGGTCGATCTCGTTGTCCAGATCCAGATCAAAAATGGCGGTAAGATTGCTCGGGCGTTCTAGCGACCAGCTGCTTTCCTCTTCCTCTCCACTTTCAAGCAAAGCATCCTCGGCCAGCAGGACGCTGGTCATTTCCTTGGCGGCGGTTATACTCGATGGTTTTGATCCTTTTTCGTGCCTCGGCATAGCCTTTTCGTCCTCCTAAGTTAATTCGCCCCACCTCTTTAACTTAACAAAAGCTGTCGAAAAAGAGTACAGGCCCTATGAATGCAGGGCCTTATTCATCTGTATTTTTTGTATCGCCAGCTCCATCTCGAGCTGTGGATTCCTGGTCTGTCGGGCCTCGCTGCTTTGTTGCGTGAGCCGTTCTTGTTTCGCCTTCATGCTGGTTGCTGTAAGCCAGCGCAGCATTTCCCGGGCCATCTGTTCCCGCATCTCTTCGGAATGCGAGGGCGTGGAGATAAGCAGTTTGGAAATAAAAGATCGTTCCGGACCGGTGGCTAGCTCAAGGAGCTGTTCCGACCCGCCGGCGAGGTCCGGTTGCCTTTTGAGCAGATGCAGAATGGCAAGGCCGAACGGGTTTATGATGATTTCTTCCAGGCCCGCCTCCAGAAAGGCGGGCAGATATTCGGGGTAGGCCAAGAGAAATTCAAGCAGCTGCCGCTGTTTCATGGGGAGCTGGGCCTCGCCTTTTCCCGGTGCGGCAGCAGGTCTCGGGGCTTGGATGTTTGTCGGCTTGGCGGGGATGACCCCATCCAGGAGCTGCTGGGGTTCGAGGCCAAGTTTTTTGGCGAAATGCGAAACAAAGAGGGTGCGCTGGAGATGTTGATCGCCAATGGCCTTGATCAGTTCCTGCAGCTCTGCAACGATCTTGGCCTTGCCGGCCACGCTTAAGCCATATTGGGCAACGAGCTTGTCAAAAACAAACTCCGGCAACGGCATGGCGGTTTTAAGGTGTTTGTTCAGACCATCCCGGCCGAACTCCCGGACAAAGGTATCCGGGTCATGGGCCTCGGGCAGCACGGCGATGCGAGCCGTCACCTGTTCGCTCAAAAAAAGCGGAACCGAGCGCATGGCCGCCTTGAGTCCTGCCTGATCGCCGTCAAAAAGAAGGATCACCTCATCGGTGTAGCCCTTGAGAGAGCGGATATGGGCCTGGGTCAAGGCGGTGCCGAGGGGGGCGACCACATTGCGCACCCCATGCACGGCCAGGGAGAGCAGGTCGAAGTTGCCTTCAACCACCAGGCAGTTTTTGGCTTGGCGGATGTGCTCCCGATTATGATAGAGGCCGAACAGGGTACGGCTTTTGTCAAAGACCGGAGATTCCGGCGAGTTCATGTACTTGGGTTGGCCGTCGTCCAGAATGCGGCCGCCAAAGGCGACGACCCTGCCGGTCAGGCCGATGATGGGAAACATGACCCGGTTGCGGAAACGGTCATAAAAGCCGCCGTTCTCCCTGGGCACGATCAGGCCGGCCTCCTTGATTGCTTCGGCGCCGATGTTCTGCTTGGGCAGTGCGTTGACGAGAAAACTCCAGCTGTCCGGGGCAAATCCCAGGCGAAATTCCCGGGTGATTTCCTCCGGGATGCCACGTTTGGCAAGATATTCGCGGGCTTTTTGCGCGCCCGGATCGGAAAGCAGGAGGTGATGAAAGAGCTCGGCCGCTTTTTCGTTGGCGACATGCAATGCCTCGCGCTTTTGGGCTTTTTCAAGCTCCTGGGGATTCAGCGGCTTTTCCGGCAGGGCAATCTGGTATTTTCGGGCCAGTTCTTTCAACGCTTCAGCAAAGCTCAAGCGGTGGAAGTTCATCATGAAGCTGAGAACATCCCCCCCCTCGCCGCAACCAAAACAGTGGTATGTTTTGCGATCGGGATTTACGGTGAAGGAAGGCGTTTTTTCGGAATGAAAAGGGCAGAGCCCCTTGAGATTGGTGCCTGCGCGCTTGAGAGAGACATGTTCGCCGATGATCTCGGCGATGTCCGCAGCGTCCTTGATGAGTTGGACTGTATCTTCACCTTGATTTACAGTCATACCGTCAAAAAGACTCCTTGGGCAAAAGGAAAGGTGCAGGATCCACAACAACTGTATATATTATGGCCACAATCTTTCTGTGTAATCCATCTGTGTGTGGTGTCAAGGAAAAAACGTTGATAAGTCACCTTTATAGGCTGTTTTGGGTGTAAGATTTTATTAATTTCGTCACGGTCTGTTTTCTTTTCCGGGCCGGCAGCCGCATTTTTCAGGAGAAGCCGTTTCATGAAGAACCGTTATGATGAAAAAGAAGCCCAGGCCTTTGTCGGGGCCTATCCCAACTGCCTGCCGGAACTCGCCCTCCGGGTTTATACCTCGCGGTTGCTGGGCGCGGAAGAAGATCTTGTTTTGCACGGAGGCGGCAACACCTCGGTTAAGGGCAGAATAACCAATCTGGTCGGGGAAGAACAAGATATTCTCTATATCAAGGGCAGCGGCTGGGATCTTGGGATCATCGCGCCCCAGGGATTTCCCGGCCTTGATCTGGCCTATCTCCGCAAGCTTCGCTTGGTTCAGGACTTAAGCGATGCGGAGATGGTCAACCAGTTCCGCACCCATCTCCTTGACGCCGCCTCGCCCAATCCCTCCATCGAAACCCTGGTGCATGCCTTTCTGCCCCACCGGTTCATTGATCATACCCATGCCGATGCCATTGTTTCCCTGACCAACCGGGAAGATGCAAAAACCCATCTGCACGAGGCGCTGGGGGAAAATATCGGGATACTGCCCTTTATCATGCCGGGTCTGCCCCTGGCCAGGGCCATGGCGGAACTTTATGAGAGCAGGCCGGAAGTCGACTGCATCGTTCTCAAAAATCATGGCATTTTCACCTTTGGCGATGATGCAAAAACCGCCTACGACAGGATGATCGATTATGTGAGCCGGGCCGAGGCGTATCTTGCCGGGCGCAGCGCGGGTTCAACCCCAAGCCTCGCCGTTGCTCCGGGATCGGTGCAACCGTCGGTGGTCTTGCCCATCCTGCGGGGGGGATTGAGTTTTGTGGAGGAATCGGGCCGTCGCCGTACCCTGCAGCTGACCGTGCGCCGGAACGGGGAAATCCTTGCCGCTCTCGCCCGGGAGGACGCCAGAGAGCTCTTTGTCAACGGGGTGCTCACCCCGGACCATGTGATCCGCACCAAGAATTACCCGCTCTGGCTTGAGGTGGCGGGGCTGGACGAGGGCGAGACCATGGCGGCGGTGCAGAGCGGACTTGCCCGATACCAGGAGGAGTATGACCAGTACTTCGTCGCCCAGGTGGCGGCGAAAAAGGTCAGCCGCACCAAGCTTGATTCCATGCCGCGGGTTGTTCTGGTGCCGGGTCTGGGCCTGGTCGCCGCCGGGTTCAGTGAGAAGGAGGCAGGAATTGCCGCGGATATCGCCGAGCATACCATTGCGGCAAAGTTGCGGGGCGCACCCCTCGGCCCTTACCGTGAGCTTGCACAGGACGCTATTTTCGATATGGAATACTGGGCTCTTGAGCAAGTCAAGCTGGGGAAGGCAAAGCCGAAGCCCCTCGAGGGGCGAACCGCCTTGGTGACCGGGGGGGGCGGGGCCATTGCCATGGGAATCGGCCGCAAGCTCCTGGAGGCCGGAGCCAGGGTTTTCATGACCGACATCAATCAGGAACGGTTGGAAACGGTCTGCCACAATCTGGCTGATACTTTTGGCAGTCGCCTGGTTTCTTCGTTGCTCATGGATGTGACCAGCGAGGAGTCGGTACGGATCGGCATGGAGCAACTGGTCGTGGAATGCGGCGGCCTTGATATTCTGGTCCCCAATGCCGGCATCGCCCATGTGGCGAAACTTGCCGACCTCAGCGAGGCTGCTTTCAGGCAGGTCATGGAAGTCAACTGTCTGGGGGTGTTTCAGGTGATCAAGGGGGCGATCCCGATTCTAAAGCGTCAGGGCACCGGCGGCAGCATCGTGATCAACAGTTCGAAAAATGTTTTTGCTCCCGGCGCCTCTTTCGGCGCGTACAGCGCTTCCAAAGCCGGGGCACATCAGTTGGGCAAGATTGCCGCTCTGGAGCTGGCCGAGTTCGGCGTGCGGGTGAACATGATCAATGCGGATGCGATTTTCGATGACGCAGGTGTTTCCTCCGGCCTCTGGGATGTGGTGGGGCCTGAGCGGATGCGCTCCCGCAACCTTGACCCGGAAGGGCTCAAGGATTATTATCGCCAGCGGAATCTTCTGAAAACTACGGTGCATGCCGACCATGTAGGCAATGCGGTGGTTTTTTTCGCCAGCGAACAGACCCCGACCACCGGCGCAACCCTGCCGGTGGATGGCGGGATCATGGCCGCCTTTCCCCGGTAAGCCGTTGAGCAAAAAATAACGTGAATACCGCATCCTGCCGAGACGGCATAAGGAGCCGTAACGTCGAGGCGGATGAGTACAAGTTATTTTCGCACGGCTACTAAAAAAACACAGGGCTGGAAATGGTGGAACCCTTGGTGTATGTTTGCCCGAGGCACACTTAAAAACGAAGAATCAAGGAGGCTGTTTCCCATGGCGGAAATAAAGAGCACCATGGATATGGTGTTGGAGCGGGCGGCAAGAATGGCTGCCGGGGCAGGGGAAGGGAATTACCTCGCAGAAGAGCAGCTCAAGGAGGGGATGCGTCTCGGCGCCGCCTATATGCGCGGCGAAGGGCCTGGCCTGGGAGAAAGGCTTGGAGCGCTATCGCCTGACGAGAAAGGGCCTGTGCTGAAAGGGGCGGTGCAGGCCATGCTGCGCAATATTTTCCTGGCCCGTGAAGCGGAAAAGCAGGAGCTCGCCGATAAGGCCATGCACGGGCTGGTTGAGATCGGGCAGGGGGATGGAGAGCTGCTTCAGATTTTGGCTGAAATGAAAAAGATTCTCGATGGGTACCGGCAGCATGGCGAGCAGCTGAAAGAGCAGCTTGAGGCCCAGTTCAGCCAGCAGATGGCGATGATGGAGCAGAATCTGGCCAAGCAGACCGGCAGGGCCATGAAGCTGCAGCCCGCCCAGCACCCGAAATTTCAAGAGGAATGGGCCAGGATTCAAGGCCAGCTTAACGAACAGTACGGCCAGGCCCTGAAACAGCTGAAAGATTTGGTCGAACAGCATTTGATCCCGTAAACAAGGGCGATAGTTTCAGGAAAGGAGAGGGGGCATGGAAGCAGAAATCTGGCTCGATGTGGAAGAGGCCGATCCCAAGGATCTGCCCGAGGTTGAAAAAAGGTTCAAGGATTGGTACGCAGCCGGGGCGGAGGCGCGCTATAACAAGCCGTGTTTCGGTTTCCTCACGGTACTGGACAAGCCGTATCGCTACCAGGTGGATTTCGGGCAGGCGGATCTGCCCCAATCCATTCAGGGGTTGCACGGCAAGCTCTACCGGTACGGGGTTAAGGTTTTTGTCCATTTCATGCATTGACGGTCATGCGGATGCAAGGAGTTCTTGACCGAATCAGACGCAGCCTCAAGCGGCGCCAGCTTGACGCCATCCTGGTGACCCAGCCGGAAAACCGGAGGTATCTGAGCGGCTATACGGCCAGGGATCATGCGATCAACGAAAGCGCGGGCGTCCTGCTCATCCCCTCCGAGGGTGAGCCCTATCTTCTCACCGATTCCCGGTTTCATTTGCAGGCGGAACAGGAGTCCACTGATTTTCGGGTCAAGCTCTATCCCCGTGGGTTGTTTCCCTTGCTGCGCATCCTGCTTAAGAAGCACCGCTTCAAGCGGCTGGCCTTTGAGAGTCATTATTTCCTGCATTCCACCTCCCTGACCCTGACCAAGCTGGCTGCCGCCCTCAAGGTGGAACTGGTGCCGCTCACCGGGTTTGTCGAGGAGCTTCGGCTGGGAAAGGATGTGGAGGAGCTGGCCAGGATAGAACGTGCGGTTCTCCTCAACGAAGCGGTGTTTCTGGAGATTTATCGTACCCTGCGCCCGGGCCAGACCGAAAAAGAGGTGGCCCTGGCCATTGAAAACGGTATGCGGCTCAAGGGCGCGGAGCGGCCGAGTTTCGAGACCATCGTCGCAGGTGGTCCCAACGCGGCTTTGCCCCATGCGGTTCCCTCCGACAGACCGCTGGCGGCTGGAGAAACCATTGTCATCGACATGGGCCTCGTGTTGGACGGCTACTGTTCGGACATGACCCGGACCGTGGTGCTTGGAACTCCGGATGCCAAAACGGTTTCGTTGTTCCGTTTAGTGCGCAAGGCGCAACTGGCCGGGCTGAATTGCCTTCGGGCCGGGATAAGCGGAATGGCGGTGGACAAGATCGCCCGCGGCGTGATAGAGCGGGCGGGCTTAGGTGAGCGGTTCGGCCATGGCCTTGGCCACGGGGTGGGCTTGAACGTTCACGAAGGTCCGTCGCTCAACTACCGGAACCGTAAACCCCTTGCCGCCGGGATGGTGGTCACGGTGGAGCCGGGGGTCTATATCCCGGGTTGGGGCGGGATCCGCTTGGAAAACATGGCGGTGGTAGAAAAAGAGGGGTGCAGGGTGTTGAATCGGGACACCACCTTTTTGGATCTGTAACGGTTCAACAGCACCACATCTGCATCGTCATCGGCCTGCTCATGTGCACTAGCACACTTCGCAAGCCTCTTCCTCGCATCTGCGGCACTGCTGAACCGTTACATTTAGCCGGTCGGATTTTTAAGTTGTATTCAATCTTTTCAGGAAATTAATCATGCGAAACGATCAACGGGCAGCGGATGCGCTGCGGCCGATTAGTATTGAAAAGGGCTATCAGCCTCAAGCCTATGCCTCGCTGCTGATCACCATGGGCGGCACCCAGGTTTGTTGCGCCGTCACCCTGGAAACCACTGTTCCGCCGTTTTTGCGGGGAACCGGCCAGGGCTGGATCACGGCGGAGTACGGCATGCTGCCCTGTTCGACCAGCAGCCGGATGCAACGGGAGGCGGCCAAGGGCAGGTCCGGCCGCACCTATGAGATACAGCGGTTATTGGGCCGCTCGCTACGGACCATGGTTGATCTTTCCCGTTTGGGCGAGGTGACCCTCCGGGTTGACTGCGACGTACTCAAGGCCGACGGCGGCACCCGCACCGCTTCGATCACCGGGGCGGCCATTGCCATGCGGGATGCGCTTGAGCGGATGCATCGGGAGGGCGTTCTGGTCACGCCGGTGGAGATCCTCCCGGTGGCGGCCATCAGCGCGGGCATAGTCGACGGCGAACCCTTGCTCGATCTTAATTATCTGGAAGATTCCAATGCGGAGGTGGATGCCAACTTTGTCATGACCGGGGATGGTCGCTGGGTGGAAACCCAGTGCACCGCCGAAGGCAAGCCCTTCAGCCCCGAAGATTTTAACCGGATGGCCGTCCTGGCCCGCAAGGGCATCGATGAGCTCTTGGCCTTATGGGCTCCAGCATGACATCCCCTTATACCCTGCACAGTAACTCCAGCGATTGCGCGGCCCGGCGGGGCGAGGTGCGTACCCTGCACGGCACGGTGCAGACCCCGGTCTTCATGCCGGTGGGCACCCAGGCCACGGTCAAGGGTGTGCTCCCGGAAAATCTCAAAGAGCTGGGCGCCCAGATCATCCTCGGCAATACCTACCATCTCTACATCCGGCCCGGCCATGAGTTGATCCGCTCTTTCGGCGGCTTGCACCGCTTCATGAATTGGGATCGGCCCATTCTCACCGACAGCGGCGGCTTTCAGATCTTCAGCCTCAAGGATCTTACCAAGATCACCGAGGAAGGTGCCGCATTCAAGTCGCATCTCGACGGCAGCAAGCTTTTTTTGAGTCCGGAGGATGCCGTGGGTGTGCAGGAGGCCCTGGGTTCGGACATCATGATGTGCCTGGATACCTGCATTCCCTACCCGGCCACCCGAGAGGAGGCCATTGCCTCCACGGATCTCACCGGTCGTTGGGCCAGACGTTCCCGCGCCGCCCACAAAGAAAGGGGCCAGCTGCTCTTCGGCATCATCCAGGGCGGCATGTATCCCGATTTGAGGGCCCGTGCGGTGGAAGAGCTGGTGGAGATCGGCTTTGACGGCTATGCCCTTGGGGGGCTCAGTGTGGGCGAACCTGCCGAGCTGATGATGGAGATCACTGAAGAGATCGCTGCCCTCATGCCCGCCGATTACCCCCGTTACCTCATGGGGGTGGGAACCCCGGAAAATCTGGTGGAGGCGGTCTATCGCGGCATCGACATGTTCGATTGTGTAATGCCCACGAGAAACGCGCGCAACGGAATGCTCTTTACTTCAAGCGGCAGGCTTGTTATAAAAAATGCGCGCTATCAGGATGACCAGCGGCCCGTGGATGAGGAGTGCGACTGCTACACCTGTCGCAATTATTCCCGGGCCTATCTGCGGCATCTTTTCATGGCCAGAGAGATACTTTCCTCGCAGTTGAACACTATTCATAACCTGCATTATTATGTGGGGCTCATGGCCCGGATCCGCAAGGCCATTGAGGAAGATCGTTTCAGTCAGTTTCGCCGGGATTTTTATGCCAAGCGGACGGTAGAGTAAAAGGTCGCAGGCGGATATTTGCCTGCCTGAAAAAGTTAAACAGAATCGGAGGGGTTTATGGTTGATGTAGCTTTTGCCGCAGATGCTGCGGCTGGTGGAGCAGCTGGGCCGCAAGGCCTGATGAGTTTTTTGCCGCTTATTTTGATCTTTGTGGTGTTCTATTTCCTCCTGATCCGTACTCAGCAGAAAAAAGCCAAGGAGCATCAGGAATTTGTCGCCAATCTCAAGAAGGGTGACGAGGTTCTGACCAGCGGTGGCCTTCAGGGCAAGATCACCGGTCTGACAGACCGGGTGGCGACCATTGAGATTGCCGAGAATGTGCGGGTGAAAATTGCCCGGTCCTATATCCTGGGATCGCTGGCGAGCATGGAGGGTGGCGAGAAAAAAGAAGGTGCGGCCTGCGCCATCGGTAGCAAGGGGGGTTGAGGCTGAACTAGCCCTTCACCGGGAGTGAAGCGAAGAAAAGATTTAAGGCCAGCCTGGGTTTTCCCGGGCTGGCCTTTTTTTGGTGCGGTTGGCATGGGCTTCTGCTATCAGAGGATAAATTCGTGACAGTCGATATATTAAATCGACCGATATCTTCTGGCAACATTGGTGATCATGGCTGTACGGCTACCATTTTTTCCTGCTGATCACGCAAATTGCGACTCGTACGTTGTCACTTTTTTTCAGGCAGACCTTTTGAAGGCCATTTTCGGAATTCAGGGTAGGTCCCATTTCGTTGCTTGCCTAAAGATACGAAGCAAAGAAAGGGTATCCCGGGTCATTTGTCCCGCCACGGCGGGAGGCCCTGCGCTTCTCAAAGCTGCTCGGCTGTGGGCCAACGGCAAATCTCTCCTGGTTACCCTTGTTCGTGCCCTATATCATGATGCATGGTCTTGAGGCAACGGTCCATCACCACCATCAACCCCGCCGCCTTCGCGCTCCGGGCCGCCTCGGCGTGGCTCACCCCTTCCTGCATCCAGACCGCCCTGGCGCCGACGGCAATGGCTTCGGCCACGATGGCGGGGACATCCTCGGAGCGGCGGAAGATATCGACAATATCCACCTGGGCGGGGATTGCGGCAAGGTTGGGGTAGCAGTCCAGGCCGAGGATTTTCTCTTGTCCGGGATTGACCGGGATAATCGTATAGCCCGCTTCGATCAGGTAACGGGCCACCATGTTGCTGGGCCGGGATTCCTTGGGGGAGAGGCCGACCACCGCGATGGTTTTGCTTGTGGTCAGCAATGTTTTTATGGCAGGGAGATCATTAAGGAGCATGCGGGTATCTCGTGCTGTAGGTGTATGGCCCTGCAAATCTGCATGATAAAGCCGGGAAAAGGTATTATATTGTTTTTTCTTAGTCGGCACAGTTAAAAAATGAGAAGAAAGAGGTAGGCTATGTGTCAGATGCGCGTCGTTCTGGAGCAGGATGGCAACGAGGCGGTGGTGGCGGAAAGCGCCTCGCAGCTTGAGGTCTGTGAGGATGGCATCCGAATCAGCACCTTGTTTGAAGAGCCACAATTCATCCGGGGTGCGGCGGTTCGGGCCATTGATTTTTTAAATGGCAGGGTAACCGTGATCCGGAAAGGAGAAAAGGCCTGAGATGGACGAGAAAACCACGATGGAAAAGTTGCAGATTCTTCTGCCCCACTGGATTGAGCATAATCAGAACCATGAGGCTGAGTTCAAAAAATGGTTGGATTTGGTGCGGAGTGAGGGGCAGGGGGGGCTGGCGGATCTTTTGGCTAAGGCCGTGGCCAGCATGGCCGAGACCGACGGCATCTTGAAAAAGGTCCTGGCGGAGATCGGCGGTCCAGGCGAGGGTCATCATCACCACCACCATCATCACCATCATTACGACTGAAGGGGCTATTTCGTAAAGGAGCGCAGGCCCGCAATGGCATGGTGCTCCAGCGACCCCAGAGTGGCCACCACCGTGACCAGCCAGAAGTCTTCCGGGTCTGCCTCAATCTGTCTGCGCAGGCTTGCCCCCAGCCAGTGTGAATCCTCCGGCAGGCTGTAAAACTGGCTGTCGATGCTGAAAAAACCGTCGAGGAGATGGGCCATGGTGTGGAAGATCTTGCTTTGAAAGCCCTGCGGCATGGCCGGGAGATCGCTGAACCCCTTGGTGCCTGCCGCCCGTAACTCTCCGGTGAGATTTGTCAGAATCTGCCGGTTGTCGGCCACTCCCTGCTCAAGCCAGGGCCAGAAGCGCGGGTCCGCGCCGGAGCAGGATTGGTCCGCCACAACCCGTACCGCCTCGTAGTGCACCAGGGAAGTACGGTCGAGAAAGCGCAGGACATGGGCGGAACTTTTTTCAAAGTCCGGCTCCATGGTCAGGATCTTGTGGGTTATTTCAAGTTTCATCTTCTTCCTTTTACAATCTCGGCAAGTATCGGCAACCGGGTTATTTCCATGAAGCTCCGTACATGGTATTCCGCCGGCAGGGCCGGATTTTTGAAGGCGATGAGCCGCATGCCCAAGGCTTCGGTGTGTTCCCGGTCAACCATGGAGTCGCCGATGTACACCGCTTCGTCCACCCGACAGGCGAAATGGGCGAGGATTTGCTCCAGTGCTTCCGGGTCGGGTTTGGGCCGGGCCACATCAATGGCGGTGACCACCTTGTCGAACCGGTCCGCCAGGGCAAACATCCGCAGCACCGGGCCCATGGTGGAGGTCCGGTTGGTGCTGATCGCGGTTTTGCATGCAGGGCGGAGAAAATCCAGAAATTCGGGAAGATCCGGCTCCATGTTCATGTGCTGCAGGTAGGGGGTGTAATCCAGGGACTGCCGGTAGGCCTCGGCCCGTTCCAGGTCCGCCGGGTAAGCGCGAAAGATGTGCCGGATGGAATCCATGACATGGTGCATGTGCACGTATTCCAGCTCATCCTCGTCCATGGGCGGGCGGTCGAAGGCGGCGCGGATATGGTTGTAGTAGACCCGGTTGGCGTTTTTGGAGTCAAACATTACGCCATCGCAGTCAAACACGACGAGTTTTAAAGAAGCCATTGTGAAGAATCCTTGCCATCCTCCCAGGTCCGCGCTATGTAAAATCCTTTACCAGGGCGGATGAATCAGGGCGTGGGGCTGAAAAGTATTACATCGGATGCCGTGCTTAGGATAATGATCCTCATTTTTACAATAATCATTCATCCGCAATGGGAAAACACGGCGTAAGCTTAGAAACGTAAACGGTTGAGCAGTGTCTCAAGAGGCATGAAAGAGGCCTGTGAGTTCTTAGCCTGCCTATCAAGCAGGTCGATGACAAAGCAGATGCCGCGCGGCTGAACGTTTACTCTTTACAGAATATCGTCCGAAGATGTCAAGCTGTTAACCGTAAGGGGTAGTCATGAAACAGAGCACGGATTTTCTCGTCATCGGCAGCGGTATTTCCGGGCTCTCCTTCGCCATCAAGGCCGCGCGTTTAGGATCGGTGACCATCATCACCAAGAAGGCCAGGGTGGACACCGCCACCAACCTGGCTCAGGGCGGGATCGCCGCAGTGTTGTCGCCGGAGGATTCCTTTGCCTTGCACATTGAGGACACTCTGCGCTCCGGGGCCGGGCTCTGCCATGAGGACATCGTCCGGTTGGTGGTGGAGACCGGTCCGGCCCGGATCGAGGAGTTGATCCGCCTCGGCGTGCAATTCCAGAGCGAGGCCAACGATCCCAATCATCTTGATCTGGGTAAGGAGGGGGGGCATTCGGCCCGCCGCATTGCCCATGCCATGGATCTCACCGGCCGCAAGATCGAAGAGGGCCTCCTGGCCCAGGTGGCGGCGAATCCAAAGATCACGGTGCTGGAAAATCATCTGGCCGTCGATCTCCTGGTCAGCTCCAAGACCGGCACCCCTTACCAGCCCCACGACAGCTTCAGCGACCAGTGTCTGGGCGCCTATGTCTTTGATCGGGAAACCGGGCGGATCGACACCTACCAGGCCAAGGTGACGGTACTCTGCACCGGCGGCACCGGTAAGGTCTATCTCTATACCACCAATCCCGATATCGCCACCGGCGACGGCATTGCCATGGCTTACCGGGCCGGGGCCAGGGTCGGGAATCTGGAGTTTGTCCAGTTTCATCCCACCTGTCTCTATCACCCGCAGGTGAAGAACTTTCTGATCTCCGAGGCGGTGCGCGGGGAAGGGGGGCGGCTCATCGACCAGCGGGGCCAGGCCTTCATGCACAAGTATGATTCTCGAGGGGATCTCGCCACCCGCGACACGGTGGCCAGGGCCATTGACAGTGAGATGAAGAGCAGCGGCGATGATTGCGTCTATCTGGACATTACCCACCAGCCGGCGGAATTTCTCAAGAAAAGGTTTCCGACCATTTACAATAAATGCCTTTCCCTGGGGATCGACATGACCAAGGTGCCCATTCCGGTGGTGCCTGCGGCCCATTATATGTGCGGCGGGGTGGTTACGGACCAGTGGGGAAGGAGCAACATCGAAAATCTTTTTGCCTTTGGAGAGGTCGCCTGCACCGGGCTGCACGGCGGCAACCGTCTGGCCAGCAATTCTCTGCTCGAGGCCGTGGTCTTTGCCCATCAGGCCTTTCTTGAGTGCGAACGGGAATGGCCCAGTCTGCGCAAGGCCACGCTGCCCGAGGTGGCGGAATGGTCCGCCGGCGAGGCTCAGCGCATCGAGGAGAATGTTCTGGTCAGCCATAATTGGGACCAGATCCGTCGCCTGATGTGGAACTATGTCGGTATCGTCCGCACCGAGAAGCGCCTTGCCTTGGTGCAGGAACGGCTCCGGGTTATCGTCCGCGAGGTGGATCAGCATTATCACGACTACATCCTGACCCCGGACCTCATCGAACTGCGCAACATCGCCCAGGTCGCCGAGCTCATCGTTCGTTGTGCCTGCATCCGCAAGGAATCCCGCGGGCTTCATTATCTGGTTGATTTTCCCGAACCAGACGATGCCCATTGGAAAAAGGATACCATCATCGGGCGTCGGGCCGGCGAACCGTGCCAGGCTGCCTCTTCCAGCTAGCCGGATAGACCTCCTGATTTCTCTCTCCCCCCTCTGTGTGGCTCAGCCCATTTCGGAAGCGTAAGCTTTTTCTTGAATGCTATTGCTCTGCAATTAATTGATTTTCCGTGCAAAAAAACGAAAATCAGCCATTTCTTTTTTTCCTGTCCTTTTTTTCTTGACTCGCACACTACCTGTAGTGCAATAATATTTAGCGAAACACTACAGGTCGTGTTTCGTGCGTGAAATAGAGGGGAAGATTTTAACTAATTTCTTAATCATTGAATAGGAGCAAGGGAATGGGAGTTGTGATGCCACTTAAAGCTGAGACCGCCCAGGCCAGAACGCACCAGGTAGTGAACGAAGACAGCACCGATATTGCCCTTTTTGTCCGTTCCTCCCAGGATGACATGATCGGCTGGAACCGGCAGCGCATCGTCGATGCCCTGTTGCGCGAGACCTTTATCGACCGTGACACCGCCGAGAAGATCAGCCGGGATATCGAGGTGACCATCCAGGCCGGCAAGGTGAAAACCATCACCGGTCCCTTGATCCGTGAAATGGTCAACGCCAAGCTCCTGGAGATGGGGCTTGAGGAGGCCCGGCGCATGCACACCCGTCTCGGGGTGCCGCTCTATGACGTCGATCAGTTGCTGGTCCAGCATAACAAGGAAAATGCCAATGTGCCCCATGGCCCGGAAGCGACCAACCTCACCCTGGCCGAAGGGATCAAGAAGGAGTACGCCCTGCTCCATGTTTTTACCCCGGATGTGGCGGACGCCCATTTGAGCGGCGATCTGCATCTGCATGACCTGGGTTTTATCGATCGGCCATATTGTTCCGGGCAGTCCTTGGAGTACATCAAGAAATTCGGTCTCAATCTGCCCCACGCCTTGTCCATGGCCAAACCGGCCAAGCATGCCGAGGTGCTCCTTGCCCATATGGTTAAATTCGCTGCTTCCCTGCAAAGCCATTTTGCCGGGGCCATCGGTTGGGACGCAATCAACCTTTTTTATGCCCCCTACCTGGAAGAACTTTCCGATGACGGGGTCAAGCAGTTGGCCCAGATGATGATCTACGAATTCTCCCAGCAGGCCGTGGCCAGGGGGGGGCAGGCGATCTTTTCCGACGTCAACATCTACTGGGAGGTGCCCAAGCATTTCGTGGACGTGCCCGCCATCGGTCCGGGAGGGGTCTACACCGGCAAGACCTATGGCGAATACGAAAAACAGGCGCAGCGTTTTGCCTGGGCCTTGTTCGAGGTCTATAAAGAGGGGGATGCCGCCGGCCGTCCCTTCTTCTTCCCCAAGCCGTTGGTGCATATCACTGAAAAGTTCTTCAAAACCGACGGCCACATGGATTTCTTGCACCATATCTGCGAGGTGGCCTCGGTGAAGGGCAATACCTATTTTGTTTTTGACCGCGGCGATACCGCCAAGATCTCCGAATGTTGCCGTCTGAGCTTCAAACTGGAGGCCTCGGATCTGGAAGACGCCAAACAGCCCTGGAAGATGCGTTACTCGGCCTTGCAGAACATCACCATCAATCTGCCGCGCCTTGCCTTCCAGGCCCAGGGGGATGACACCAAGCTGTTTCTCTTGCTCACCGAAAAGCTCCAGCTTGCGGCCAAGGCCCACGGCCAGAAGAAGAAGTTCATCGAGCGGTTGATGAGCCTGGGCAAGGGCGGCCCACTTTCCCTGCTGGCCATGGATCTTGACGGCGAGCCCTATCTCAAGCTGCACCGCTGCTCCTATCTGATCGGCATGGTGGGCCTCAACGAGCTGATCCGGGTACATCTGGGCCAGGAGCTGCACGAGTCGGATGAATCCATCAAGTTCGGTCTCAAGGTCATTGCCCACATGAACATCGTTTGCAGCAAGCTGGCCGAGGCCATGGACATGAAGTTCGTCCTGGAGCAGACCCCGGCCGAGAGCACCGCCTTCCGTTTTGCCAAGTTGGATCTTGCCCATTTCAACACGGAGGCGGAAAAAGTCGTTCAGGGCAACAGGGGAAAGGGGGAGGTCTATTACAGCAACTCCACCTTATTTAACGTGGGCGCCAACATGAGCCCCATCTCCAGGGTGGAAAAGGAAGGGTTATTCCATCCCCTCATCGAGGCGGGTTCCATCACCCATATCTGGTTGGGCGAGGCCCAACCGGACAAGGAAGCTCTGGCCGGTTTTGTGATCAATGTCTTCAAGCATACCCAGAACGACCAGATCGCTTTTTCCCCGGAGTTCACGGCCTGCATTGCCTGCGGGAAGACGAGCCGGGGGTTGAGCGAGTCCTGCCCCTACTGCCAGTCGAAAGACGTGGACGGGATCACCCGGATTACCGGGTATTTCACCAAGATCTCGAGCTGGAACAAGGGGAAGCTCGGCGAGTTGCACGACCGTTATCGGAACATCGACCGGTTTAATAATTAAAGGGGGGAGTCTGTATGACACTGTTTACCAAGGATGACTGCGTGCTGTGCGCCCAGTTGAAAAAACAATTTGATCTTTCCGCCATGGATGTTCAGGTGGAAGTGCTTGACAATAACGACGCCGGAGCCTTGGCCCACCTTGCCTGGCACGGCCTGGTGGAGCGGGCGAGAAAGACGTTGCCTATCCTGGTGCTTGACGATTCGTCGGCCCTGCATGAGTTTCCCCACATCGAAAGCCGGCTGTTGGAGCGCGCCGCCCGGTGCGGCGTCGCGGCAAGACGTCCTGGCAAACAGGCAGGCTGCGAGTCCGGCAGCTGCGCCCTGCGATAGCCTTGGAGTGCGTGGCTTGTCGCACTTTCAAGCAGCATCCGGCTCTTGTGTTTGCCTGCCGCCGATAAAGGGGTTTCTGGAGACCTCCTTTATCGACTGGCCCGGCAAGCTGTGTGCAATCCTCTTTGTGGGCGGCTGCAACTTCCGTTGCCCATTCTGCCACAATCACCCGCTGGTCCTCGCCCCGGAAGGCATGGAGACCATCGATTTCGAGGAGATCGTCAGCCGTCTGGCCGCTCGGAAAAAGTGGCTGGCAGGGGTTTGCATCTCCGGCGGCGAACCGACCCTGTCCCCTGGTCTTCCCACGATGATCGCCCGGCTCAAGGCAGAGGGCTGGGCGATCAAGCTCGACACCAACGGCAGCCGGCCGGAGGTGTTGGCGCAACTGCTGGCCGACAATCTTCTGGACATGGTGGCCATGGATGTCAAGGCGGTGCTGATCCAGGATAAATACGAGCGCTGTACCGGTTGTCCCGTGGATCTGGGGGCGATTCAAAAAAGTATCGATCTGTTGACTCACAGCGGTATCGCCCATGAGTTCCGCATGACCGTTGCCCCCGGTCTGCATACGGAAGAAGAAATCGCTGCCTGGGTACGGCAGTTTGACCGTTCACGGTCCCGTCTTGCCTTGCAAAATTTTAATCCCAGGACCACCCTGGATGCCCTGTTTGAAAAAGAACAGGGTTTTTCTCCTGAAATATTTTCCCGTATCTCTGCCATGGTTGCCTGAGAATACTGGCGTTTTATTGAAAAAATAATGTTAAATCAGAGGGTTTTCCCGGTGCTTGTATCGGAGAAAAAAATAACCCCCTCTGCTTGACAAAGGTTAAAGCATATAGTAATAGTGGCATCCTGAGTGCGCGAATACGTTACATTTCACAATAATTTTTTTTGTTAAAATTTTACTGAAGGAGAATAAATATGCCTACGATCGAGCATAATGGTTCAAGCTTCACCGTTGACGAAGACGGCTTCCTCACCAAAGGTATGGAAGAGTGGAACGAGCACTGGATTGAATACGTAAAAGGTGTTGAGGGCATCAGCGAGCTGAGCGACGAGCATCGCAAGGTTATCGATACCCTTCAGGACTACTACAAGAAGAACGGTATCGCTCCCATGGTCCGGATCCTTTCCAAGACCACCGGCTTCCCGTTGAAGCGGATCTACGAGCTGTTCCCCTCCGGTCCCGGCAAGGGCGCCTGTAAGATGGCCGGCCTGCCGAAACCGACAGGTTGTGTGTAATTTCCACGCCAGTCGATTCGTTCAGAATTGAATGAAAAAAGGAGAAGGCATCTGCCTTCTCCTTTTTTTTCGTCCAAAATTCCTTAACCCTCCGGCCCTGCCAAGCGGACAGCCGCGTAGCCTCCCTTCAGAAAAGCATTTCCAGGAAGTGGTTGTGATACTCGGAAAGGTCCTGGTTGCACTCGCCACAAAAAAACTTGATCTCTCCCAGCACCTGTGACTCATCGCCTTCCTGGGTAAAGCTTCCATCGCTATTTTGTAAGTAACGGGTAGTCAGGACAACCCCATCGGCGATCTCAAAGAAATCGGTATCGTTGCCGCAGTGCGGACAGCGGATGTGCGCCCGGCTTTTTTGTGGAACCCTGCGGGGAGTTGCGGTTTCGGTATCCATGCTGCTCCTCACCAGAATAAAGAGGGTAATACCCTTATGATAAAAGGGTGGATTCTACGGCAGATACCGAAAAATGTCAATTTAGAGCTGACGCCGTAACTAAAACTTTTAACGATGAGTGTTGGGGGGGCGGCGCCCCTGTCGTGCTCTGGATCAGTTGTACCGGATGGCAAAGGCGGTCTTGTCGCCCAGGGGCTGTTCTTCGGTCACCTGCACCTCCTTGACCTCGGCTTGGGGGGAGCCGGTGTGCAGCCAGGCAAGCATTTGCTCGACCTTTTCCGCTTCGCCTTCAAGCACTGCTTCCACCGAGCCATCCAGCCGGTTCCGGACCCAACCGCTCAATTCAAGGCTCCGGGCTTCCTTTTGGGCATAATCGCGAAAATAGACGCCCTGGACCAAACCTTCAACCCTTGCCACCACCCGTTTTCTTGCCATCTCCTGCTCCTTTCTCGCTTTGTTCAACAATCAGATCATACTCAGCGGCCAATAAGCCGCAGAAATTCGTCTTCCGTGATCACGGTCAAACCCAATTCCCGGGCTTTTGTCAACTTGCTTCCGGGGTTATCCCCGAGGACAACATGGGTTACTTTGCGGTTTATGCCGGAGGCCACTTGGCCGCCCAGCTCCTTGATTCTGGACTTGGCCTCATGCCGGGAAAGGCGGGAAAGCCCCCCGGTGAAAAGAAAGACGCTGTCTGCCAGGGCGCCGCCAGCCCCAGTATCCGGTTTTTCCTCCTGAACGCGGACCCCCAAGGCCTGCAAACGGCCCAGCATCTCTTGAACTGTCGGGTCCTGAAAGTAATCCACCAGACTGGTGGCCATCTGTTCGCCGATACCCTCGATGTGTAAAAAATCAGTTTCTCCGGCCAGGGAAAGGCGGGCCAGAGAGCCAAAATGATGGGCAAGGAGCTGGGCGGTTACTTCGCCCACATGCCGGATGCCGAGAGCGGCAAGAAAGCGGGCCAGGGGAGGGGTCCGACTTGCCTGAATGGCGCGGACCACATTCTCGGCCGATTTGTCTCCCCAGCCGCCGAGGGCGGCCAGGGTCTCGAGCTCAAGCTGATAGATGTCAGGGATATCCTGGATGAGTCCCTGGCTGACAAGCTGCTCCACGGCCTTTTTCCCCAGACCCTCGATATCCATGCCGCTCTTGCCGGTAAAGTGGATCAGCCCCCGCACCCGCTGGGCGGGACAGTTGGGATTGGGGCAGCGGGTTATCGCTTCCTGTCCGGCTCGAATCAGCGGCTCGCCGCATTCGGGGCAGATCGTGGGCATGGTGATGGGGAGTTCCCGGCCGGTTCTGGTTTCCACCACCGGTTTGACCACCTCGGGGATAACATCACCTGCCCGTTGGACCAGGACGGTGTCGCCGAGCATCAGTCCTTTCCGGCGGAGCTCGTCTTCGTTGTGCAGGGTGGCTCGACTTACCGTGACCCCGCCGATCCGCACCGGCTCAAGAATGGCCACCGGCGTGATCGCCCCGGTCCGCCCCACCCCGAACTCGACGGCCATCAGGCGAGTGGTGGCCTGGGAGGCGGGAAACTTGGCGGCGATGGCCCAGCGCGGACTGCGGGCCTTGGCGCCCAAGCGCTCTTGCAGGGCAAAATCGTTGACCTTCACCACCATGCCGTCAATATCGTAGGCCAGAGCCGAACGTTGATCCTGGAGCCGGGTGAACCGGCTGATCACCTCCGAGATGTCCCGGCAGAGATGGACAAGGGGGTTGACCTTGAAGCCGAGGCTGCCGAGATAGTTAAGCAGTTCATGCTGATTCCGGCATGGCAGGGAGGTCGGATCGCTTACCCCGTAAACGTAAAAATCAAGGGGTCGGGTCGCGGTTATTTTTGGATCAAGCTGACGCAGGGAACCGGCCGCACCGTTTCGGGGGTTGGCAAAAAGAGGCTCCCCGGCCTTGCCGCGTTCTTCATTGAGTTTTTTGAAATCCGCCAAGCCGATAAAAACCTCGCCCCGCACCTCAAGCCGCCCGGGAGCAGCTTCCCCATCCCGAGTCCGCAGTCGCAGGGGGATGGTCGGGATGGTTTTCAGGTTGAGAGTGATATTCTCACCGACCAAGCCATCCCCACGGGTGGAGCCAAGGGCAAACAATCCGTCTTCGTAGACGAGTTCAACGGCCAGCCCGTCGAGCTTCGGTTCGGTCATGTAGGAGATCTGGGTCCGGCTTTGCAAAAAGCGAAAGAGACGTTCTTCAAAATCCACGAGGTCGTCACCGCCAAAGGCATTTTCCAGACTCAGCATGGGCACGGTGTGCGCCACCGTCTCAAACTGGGCCAGCGGTGACCCGCCCACCCGCTGGCTGGGCGAATCGGGGGAGATCAACTCGGGATGCTGCTGCTCCAGCGCCACCAGCTCCTGGAACATCCGGTCGTACTCCGCGTCGGCAAGGATGGGGGCATCCAGCACGTAATAGCGGTGGGCATGAAGATTCAGGTCCCGACGCAGGGCCTGCAGCCGTTGCCGGACGGCTTCCTTGCCGGAGATGTTCAGCAGGGAGAGCTGGGTCATCAGGCGGGTTTTTTGAGGAGCTTGCCGCCCTTGGCGATATTGTCGTGCTGCTCCTCGTCTATGAAAATCAGGATGGAATCCTCCGGTTTGTTGGTTACTTCGGCGATTACCTTGGTTACCCCGGCGCACATCTCTTCTTTTTGTTCCCTGCTCAACGTGCCCGCGAGGCGGATGCTTACATACGGCATGGCGGTCCCTCTCTTTTAGGTTGTGAATGTTCCCTGACCAGGGAAAGTTTTTGGCAATATACCGTACAAGTGATAAAAAATGAAGATAGAGAGTGGCAGGATGCGTGGGTTCCGCACTTTTTAGGCTCCGTTACGGTTCCTTATGCGGGGCATCCCATTTCAATCGGCTGATTATTTTGGTATAACGGCGGAACATGCAGCCCCACAAGGAATCCCGCTTGTATGAAAAGACGACTGGATTGGGGGCGGAGGCAACGAGGAAAAAAATGACGCCACTGATACTTGTGACTAACGATGACGGGGTACGTGCTCCGGGACTTGCCGTTCTCGCCAAGGCCTTAGAGGCCGTCGGCCAGATAGTGATTGTCGCCCCGGATCAGGACAACAGCGCGGCCAGCCACTCGCTCACCATGAAGCGGCCCCTCAGGGTGAAAGAGCTTGGCCCGAATCGTTATTCCGTTGACGGGACCCCCACCGATTGCGTAACCCTTGCCGTGGGCAAGATTCTGCTGCACAAGCCCCATCTGGTTGTTTCCGGCATCAATCCCGGGCCGAATCTGGGAGACGATGTCAGTTACTCCGGCACGGTCTCCGCCGCAGTGGAAGGCACCATGCTCGGCGCGCCCTCCCTGGCGGTTTCCCTGGTCGGAGAAGAGCCCTTTTGTTTTGAAACCGCCGCCGCCTTTGCCGTCAAGCTGGCGCGGATCATCCTCGATAAGGGATTGCCCAAGGATACCCTTCTCAATGTCAATGTCCCCAACCGTCCGTCGGAGGGAATACATGGTGTCCGCTTTACCCGGCAGGGACGGCGGGTCTATGATGGGGCCATCAAGGAAACCTTTGACCCGTGGGGCCGGCAGCATTACTGGATCGGCGGCGGGACGCCCTTCTGGGACGAAGGCGAAGATACCGATGCCCAGGCCATTGTTGCCGGCTATGTCTCCGTTACCCCCCTGCATCTGGATCTCACCAATCACGCGGCTCTTCGGAAACTTGGCGCGGAATGGACCCTTACCCTCTGAGGAGGTATGTCGGATACGGAATCTTTTCTTAGAACGTATCGCTCCCCCCGCATTCCGGTGAGATCGAATCCTGTAATTTACGGTTGTTTCCTCTCCGGTGCCTGGTCAACCAAGGCGCATTGCTTGAGAAAAGGAAGATCGCTTTCCTGGTGGATTTCCTGCAGGAGCAGGTCCGGGAGGCGAAGAAATTCCTCGGCCCGCTTGCGGGGGTCGAAAAAGTCCTTGTTGAACGGTTCGATGAGGTTCAGGTGCTCCCATCTGGTTACATAATATTCAATAAGAGCAGGGAGTTCGCTGAAGATTGTCGCCCCCGGATCGGGATCGCTGAAGCTTGAATTTCGCAGTTTGGCGGCGGACAAGGTCTGGGTTTCATAGAAATTTTTTAAAAACATCAGCTCGGCAGGCATGCGCGCATCGATGCCGAGCCGGGTTATCATCCGTACCAGCCGGGCCATGATCCCCATGCCGAATTTTGCCACGGGGTAAGGCAGATAGATTTCCCGTGGGGTTTTCAGCTCAAGGTAGGACTTGATGGTGAGGATGAGCTGGCTCAGGAGTACGGGGTTCGGATCGACAAAGTTGTAAATCTGGCCGGAAAACTCGGCCCGGTTTTCCAGAAGGTGCGCGATGAAATAGGGCAGTTTTTTTGCGTTTGAATAGGAGTGCAGGGCATCGCGCCTGGTGAACAGCATCGGCATGGAGCGGTCGATAATGGCGAAAAACAAACGCTGAAAGCCTTGGATTTTATGGTCGTGGGCACCATAGACAATGCCCAGCCGGATCGCGGTGTAATCAAGGCCCTTGACCCTGCGCAGATGTTCGAGGGTCAGCTCGGCCATGAGCTTGGCCTTGGTGTAGTTGGGCAGATCCGGGCGCAGCGGCAGGCGCTTTTCTTCGTCCAGATTCCGGCCGATCGGCATGACGGCGGCTGAACTCAGGTGGATGTACGGAATGCCGAGCTCCTGGGCGGCCTTGGCCAGATAGACCGTGCCCAGGTAGTTGATTTCGTAAGCAAGATGCGGGTCGCTGTCGATGGCGGCAATGGCGCAATTGATGATAAAGGCGGGTTTTGCCTTTTCAAAATAGCGGCGGATGTCGTCCGGGTCCCGGAGGCTGAGTTTTTTGCTGTTGGGGGCGAGGACGCTGATCCTCCCCTCGGTCTGGGTTTTGAAATAATACAGCAGGGTGCCGCCGAGCAGGCCTGAACCGCCGACGAGTACACCTGTTTTTTCAGCTGCGACTGGCGTCATGTTTGTTTTTCCGGGGTTATTCATTGTTGAAGGCTGCCGGCCATGTCAGGGTTTTTTTTCAGTGACAAGGGCAACGAGACACAGTACTTAAGCCATTATACATAAATCGTGCTATTCGCATGATACGAATGGCATAAGGACCGTAACGGAGCCATGTTAACGCAATAGCTTTTTGAGAGTATCAACAAGGGCCGGCTCAGTCAACAGGAAGCATGTCCTCCGTCCTTGCGGCTGCTGAGGACGATTAAGGAAAATGGATGGCGGTTTATAAACGACAGGAAGTAACTCCGCTGTTGAAGGGGGTGGAGCGCGGGGAAACAGCCCCGGTCTATCTTCTGTTCGGCGAGCGGTATCTGTGTCAGGAGATCGCCAATGAGCTGATCTGCCGCCTGCTGCCCGATGAGAGCCAACGCGCCAATAACTTGAAGACCATCGATGGCGACCAGGAAGAGATGGGCGCCACGGTTAATATGCTCAAGACCTACAGCCTGTTCGGTGCCAGACAGGTTATCCGGGTGATGGACTCCCAGATTCTCTACTCCAAGGTTGTGGCCGGCACCCTCTGGGACAAGGCGTGCAAGGCGTGGGGCGGGAAGGAACCGAAAAAGGCGCTGCGGTATCTGACGCAGATGTTGGCGCTGGCCGATCTTTCCCCGGCTGATTGGGAGAAAGAGGAGATGGGCGCCTGCCCCCCCGGACGCTGGCAGGAGCTTTTCGGTTTCGCCAAGCCGGAGGATTTGGACTGGGTGGGGGAGGCCTGTGTCGCGAGCGAAGGGAGCGGCTCGCTGTCCGCGCCCAAGAGTGACGGGGCGGAGTTGTTGACGGCGGCCTTGGAGGCGGGGATTCCGGCGGGCAATACTTTGATTCTGCTGGCCGAGGCGGCGGATAAGCGCAAGAAGCTCTTCAAGTATCTTGAAAAAAATTGTGTGGTTGTGGATCTGTCCGTGGATGCCGGGTCCAGCTCCACGGCGCGCAAGGATCAGGACGCCCTGCTCAAGGAGATTGTCCAGCAGAATCTGGCCAGGTTCGGGAAAAAGTTGGAAGCGAGGGCCTTGCCGGTCCTGCTTGAACGGGTTGGCTTTCATCCGGTGGCTTTGGCCATGGAGACGGAAAAACTGGCCTTGTCCGTGGGCGAGGCGGCGACCGTCACCATGGACGATCTCAATGCCATGGTCGGTCGGACCCGGGAAGAGGCCTTGTACGAGCTGAACGAGGCCTTTGGCAATCATGATTTGGCCGCTTCGCTGACGATTTCCCACCGCCTCAAGGAAAATGGGGTGCATCCGCTCATCGTGGTGGCGGGGTTGCGTAATTTTCTCCGTAAGCTGCTGCTGGTGCGCGCCATTATCGAACAGCCCGCCCCCGCATATCCCGAGGGTATCTCCTATGCCGCCTTTCAAAAAGGTCTTCTTCCGCAGTTGCAAGAGAGTCTTGGCCCACAGCAGAAGGTGCTGGGCGGGCACCCTTTTGCCGTATACAAGAGTTTTCAGCAGGCGGAGCGGTTTACCCTGGCGGCCTTGAAACAGGCCCGTGCCGCTCTGCTGGAGGCGGAATATCGGCTGAAAGGCTCCGGTCTGCCGGAATATTTGATCCTGGAGGATTTTCTTTTTTCGGTTTTGCAGGCTCCTGAGTGGTCTCGCAAAAAAACCGTGGCCGGATAAGGGGTGTTTAGGTAAAAAGATGCACGACAGGCGTGCGGATCGAAAAAAAATGATTATTGTTGTCAGCCAGGAGTGGCGGAGTTTGAGTGTAAGGGAGCAGGATAAGCATGGGCGGGACGGGCAGGGAGAGCGAGGGTTCGGTCATAACCGAAAAAAAGCAGCAGACCAGGCGTCCTTCCATGTACAAGGTGCTGTTGCACAATGACGATTATACCACCATGGATTTCGTGGTGATGGTGCTGGAAACAATATTTCATAAAGGCGTGGAAGAGGCCAACCGGATTATGCTCAACGTCCATGAACATGGCGTGGGGGTGGCCGGAGTGTACCCGCGCGATGTGGCGGAAACCAAGGTGATTCTGGTGCATGACTTGGCCCGCAAGCATGAATACCCCTTGAAATGTTCCCTTGAAAAGGCGTGACGGGTTTCCCGTGAGGAGCGCGAGATGATAAATGCGAAGCTGGAAATAGCCCTGGTGCGAGCCATCCGGGAGGCAAAGATCCGCAGGCACGAACATGTCACGGTCGAGCATATCCTGTACGGTCTGCTGGATGACGAACTGGCCACCCGGGTTATCTCGGTTTGCGGCGGCGATCCCGAGGGGATGAAGAAACGGCTGGAGGATTTTTTCGCCTCCAACCTGCCCATGGTTAAGGAAGGGCTTCCCCACGACCCCATCCAGACCCTCGGCTTCAACCGGGTCTTGCAGCGGGCCATTGCCCATGTGCAGAGCTGCGGGAAAAAAGAGGTGGATGCCGGGGATGTGCTGGCCGCCATCTTTGCCGAGGCCGAATCGTTTGCCGTTTATTTTCTCCATTCCGAAGGGATCAGCAAGCTTGACGTGACGGAATATCTCTCCCATGGCATGGAAAAGGAAGAAGCGCCCCAGGAGGAAAAGAAGCCTGAGGAGAAGAGTGCTGAAAAAAGCAAGGAAAACGAGGCACTGGAAAAATATACCATCAACTTCAGCGAGCGGGCCGCCCAAGGATTGATCGATCCCCTGATCGGTCGGACCACTGAATTGAAACGGGTGATGCAGACCCTCTGCCGCAGGCGCAAGAATAATCCGTTGCTGGTGGGCGAGCCGGGCGTCGGCAAAACCGCCATTGCCGAAGGATTGGCCTTGCAGGTGCACGAAGGCCGGGTGCCGGAGCTGTTGCAGGGGGTGGAGATTCGTCTTCTGGACATGGGTGGGCTGCTTTCCGGTACCAAGTACCGGGGCGACTTTGAGCAGCGTCTCAAGGCCGTCATTTCCGCTGTGGAAAAAGAGCCGCACATCATTCTCTTCATCGACGAGATCCATACCATTGTCGGGGCCGGGGCGACCAGCGGCGGCAGCATGGATGCTTCCAATCTGCTCAAGCCCGCCCTCCAGGCCGGTTCGCTCCGCTGCATCGGCTCGACAACCTATGAGGAATACAAGAATCATATTGAAAAGGATCGAGCCCTGGCCCGGCGTTTTCAGAAGATCGACATCGATGAGCCCAGCGTGGCCGAGACCTGTGCCATTTTGCAAGGGTTGCTGCCCCGCTACGAGGAGCATCACGGGATCACTTACTCGGCTGCGGCGGTAAAGGCCACGGCGGAACTGGCCAGCCGTTACATCACCGATCGTTTTCTGCCGGATAAGGCCATTGACGTGTTGGACGAGATCGGCGCCTCCTTCCGCTTGGCCGCCGGCCCCGCCGACAAGCGGCGGACGGTGACCGTGCGCGACGTGGAAAAGGTGGTCTCCCGGATGGCCCGAGTGCCGGCAAGAAGCGTCAGCGGCTCCGATTTGAGCCATCTTCGGGAGCTGGACACAGTCCTGAAAAAATCCATCTTCGGCCAGGACCACGCGATCAGCGCCCTGGTCACGGCGGTGAAGCGTTCCCGGGCCGGGTTGAAGCAGAACGAGGGACCCACCGGTTCCTTTCTCTTTGCCGGACCAACCGGAGTCGGGAAAACCGAGGTCGCCAAACAGCTGGCCGCGGCCCTGTCCGTGCATTTTGAGCGTTTTGACATGAGCGAGTACATGGAAAAACATGCGGTGTCCCGGCTCATCGGCGCGCCTCCCGGCTATGTCGGTTTCGACCAGGGCGGGCTTTTGACCGATGCCATCCGCAGACATCCTTACTGCGTGCTGCTGCTCGACGAGATTGAAAAGGCCCATCCGGACCTGTTCAGCATCCTGCTGCAGGTCATGGATCATTCGACCCTTACGGATAATGCCGGCCGCAAGGCGGATTTCCGCAACGTGATTCTGATCATGACCACCAATGCCGGCGCCCGCGAACTGAGCGAGCACCCCATCGGATTTACCGGGGACAGCAAGGGGAGAAACGACCGCGCCTTGAAAAATCTCTTTTCGCCGGAATTCCGCAACAGGTTGGACGCGATCATTACCTTCAATTCCCTGGATGGTCCGCTCATGGAGCGGATCGTGGACAAGATGATCGTGGAGTTGCAAACCCAGCTGGCGGAACGTAAGGTGACGATCAGTCTCAGCAGCACCGCCCGGAGCTGGCTGGCAGCCAAGGGTTACGAGCCGGAATTCGGGGCGCGGCCGCTGAGAAGGCTTATCCTGCAAGAGGTGGGGGATGCGTTGACCGAAGAGTTGCTCTTTGGCCGCTTGGTCAAGGGGGGCAGTGTGCTGATCGGGCTCAAGGGAGGCAGGCTGACCTATCAGTACAAGAGTAAAGGCGGGGAAGTGAAGGAAAGTAAACCGCGAAAGACTGAAAGAAGTAAATAATGCGAACTTTTTTGCCAAGGAAGCTGTCTTGTTGAGGAAGAACGTTGGCGCACGGCAGAAAGGCTGCGGTGCGCTGTTTTCATATCCAGAAAGAACGAGCAGAGGAAGGAGTGTCGAGCGTATGGGCTATGCAATGAAGTGGCGGAATTTTTTCGTGAGCGGTTTGTGTCTGGTGACGCTGGTTGCCTGTAATAGTGAAAAGCCCGAAACCAAGGCGCCTGAGCAGGCTGCGGTTGGAGCGGACGCCGGGACCAAGCAGGCTGGCGAGCCGGCTTTCCCTATCCAGGGGAAGGCCAAGGAGGTGCTCCATGGCGGCGGTTTTACCTATGTTCTTATTGCTGCAGAGAAGGGAGAAACGTGGGTGGCGGTGCCGGAGACCACGGTTGCGGTGGGCGAGGCATGCACCGTTGCCGAAGGCCAGGTCATGCAGAATTTCCCCAGCAAGACTCTGAATCGCACCTTTGCCGAGATTCTTTTTTCTCCTGGTCTTGAAGGTAAAAAAGCGGAGATGGGCAATGGTTCCCATGGCGGAGGAGCGCCTGCCGCCCCAGCGGCGGGTGGTGGTTTCGGCGCAGCCATGCAGCAGGAAGGCGGAGCCGTGGGTGCGGGCGAAACGACTCCGGGCAGCGGCAAGGCCGTGGTACCTTTTGTGGAATTGAAGATTGCCAAGGCCACTGGCGAGAACGCTTACACTGTTGCCGATATTTTTGCCAAAGCCGCAAGCCTGAATGGTAAAAAGGTGAAAATCAAGGCGCAGGTGCTCAAATTTTCCCCTCAGATCATGAAGAAAAACTGGCTGCATCTGCAGGATGGCACCGGCGATCCTTTGAAGAATACCCATGACCTGGTGGTGACCACGTTGGATAAGGCGGAAAAGGGCGATATCGTCACGGTGGAAGGCGTGCTTGCCGCGAACAAGGATTTTGGTTCCGGGTACCAGTATGATGTCATTGTCGAAAACGTGACCATTACCCGTTAACCGCGAACCATGCGGGATACCCCCCCGAAGAGGGTCGCCATCGTCGGTCCGGGTGCCTTGGGCTGTCTGTTGGCGACAGCCCTCTGTCGGATAGGCGGTGAAGAAATCTGGGTGCTGGATCATGACAGCCGGCGGGCTGCTCTGCTCCAGCACTCGGGTCTTACCCTTGAGTATGCCGATCGCTGCGAACATTTTCCAATTCAGGCCACTGCCGATGCCCGGCTGATCGGGCCGGTGGACCTGGTGCTGCTCTGCGTGAAATCTCCGGCTCTTCGCCGGACGCTTCCTTCCCTTCTTCCCCTGCTCACGGAAAAGACCCTGTTGCTTGCCTGGCAAAACGGCATTGGTCATCTGCCGTTCTTGCTCGGGGCGCAGCTTCCTTGCGCCCTGGCCTTGGCGGTTACTTCCCTGGGCGCGCATCTGCTTGGGCCGGGGCGGGTGCGATTCGGGGGGGCCGGGGCAACCACCCTCGGATTTCTTGGCGAAGCTCCCCGGGAGGCGAGGCAGGCCCTGGATGGGGCAGCGGAACTGTTGCGGCTGGCGGGCCTGGAGGCGCGGGTTGACAAAGATATCCTGGCTCAGATTTGGAACAAGCTGCTGGTCAATGTGGGGATCAATGCTCTCACCGCTATTTATCATTGTGAGAACGGCGAGCTGCTGCGCAAGCCGGAGGCCCTTGGGTTGATGAGGGCTGCCGTGCAGGAAGCGGCCGGTGTTGCCCAAGCCAAGGGGATTGCCATTGCCCCTGATCCGGTGGCCCGGACCATCGCGGTCTGCCGGGCAACGGCGTCCAATATTTCCTCCATGCTTCAGGATGTGAGGCAAAAAAGGCAAACCGAAATCGAGGCCATCAACGGTGCGGTGCTGGAAGAGGCTGGGCGATTGGGTATTCCGGCGCCGGTCAATGCGGAACTTGTTGACGCGGTAAAGAGTCTGGAAAAAACGTATTTTCCGGGATAAAGGACGTCTGTTACGCTGCTTTTGTCGTGATTTCCTTGACAACTTCCTTTATTCTATTAAAAGTAATAGGTTTCGTGGTTGCGGCGCGGACAGTTTTTTTATCGAAAATCATGAGGAGTTGAAATGCCAAATTATCTTTTTACCTCGGAATCTGTTTCGGAAGGCCATCCGGACAAGGTTGCCGATCAGATCTCGGATGCGGTCCTCGACGCCATTCTTGCTCAGGACAAGTACGCCAGGGTGGCTTGCGAAACTCTGGTAACCACCGGCCTGGCTCTTATTGCCGGCGAGATCACCACCACCGCCTGGGTGGATATGCCCGCCGTGGTGCGGGAGACGGTGCGGGAGATCGGTTACAATTCTTCCGAGATGGGCTTTGACTGGCAGTCCTGCGCGGTGCTCACCAGCATCGGCAAGCAGTCCCCTGATATTGCCCAGGGCGTGAACGAAGGTTCCGGTCTGGACCTGGATCAGGGCGCCGGCGACCAGGGGCTGATGTTCGGATATGCTTGCACGGAAACCAAAGTTTTGATGCCCATGCCCATCACCTATGCCCACAGGCTCACCAAGCGGCAGGCCGAGGTGCGCAAGGCCGGGCTTCTGCCTTGGCTGCGTCCCGATGCGAAAAGCCAGGTCACCATCGAATATGAAAACAAGAAGCCCAAGCGGGTTGAGGCCATTGTCCTTTCCACCCAGCATTCTCCGGACGTGAATTATGAGGATCTCAAGGCCGGCGTGATGGAGGAGATCATCAAGCCCATCATTCCGGCGCATATGGTGGACAGCAATACCAAGTATTTCATCAACCCCACAGGGCGTTTTGTCATCGGCGGGCCGGTGGGCGATTGCGGGGTTACCGGCCGTAAGATCATCGTTGATACCTATGGCGGCATGGGCTCCCATGGGGGCGGCGCTTTTTCCGGCAAGGACCCCTCCAAGGTCGACCGTTCTTCCTCCTATATGGGACGCTATGTTGCCAAGAATCTGGTGGCCGCCGGGATCGCCACGGAGCTTGAGGTGCAAATTGCCTATGCCATCGGCATCTCCAAGCCGGTCTCCATCAATGTCAACTCCTTCGGCACCGGCAAGATCAGCGATGAGCGGATCAAGGCGATCATTGACGCGCATTTTGACCTGCGGCCCAAGGCGATCATCCAGCACCTGGATCTTCTGCGGCCGATTTATAAGAAAACCGCAGCCTATGGCCACTTTGGCCGGGAAGAGGAAGAGTTCACCTGGGAGCGCACCGACAAGGCCGAGGCCTTGCGGGATGACGCCGGAATAAAATCGTAAATGGTCAGCAGCACCGCATCTGCTTTGTCATCGGCCTGTTCATGTGCAATAGCAGACTTCGCAGACCTCTTTCGTGCATCTACGGCACTGCTGAACATTTACGGTCAAGGAGATTGGTTTTTCCCCACCCGTTTGTAAAAGGATTACAATAAAGAACAACGACCCACTCCGCGCCAAGGCGCAGTCAGGAGGATACACCGATGAAGGCACCTGCAAAAAAAGCATCAGCCAAAAAAGCCCCGGCCAAAAAACAGGCCGATTTCAAGGTTGCGGATCTGAGTCTGGCCGATTGGGGTCGTAAGGAGATCAGGATCGCGGAAACCGAGATGCCCGGACTCATGGCCCTGCGCGAGGAGTTCGGCACAAAGAAGCCCCTCAAGGGGGCGCGGATCTCCGGCAGTCTGCATATGACCATCCAGACCGCGGTCTTGATCGAGACTCTGGTTGCGCTGGGTGCCCAGGTGCGCTGGGCCTCCTGCAATATCTTTTCCACCCAGGATCACGCCGCCGCCGCCATTGCCGCAGCGGGCATCCCGGTCTATGCCTGGAAAGGGGAAACCATCGAGGAATACTGGTGGTGTACGGAAAAGGCCCTGACCTGGCCGGACGGCAACCCGCCCAACATGATCCTGGACGACGGCGGTGATGCCACCTTGCTGGTGCATAAGGGCGTCGAGTTCGAAAAGGCCGGTAAGGTTCCCGCAGTCAAGAAGAGCGATAATGAGGAATATCAAGCAGTGCTGGGTGTGCTCAAGCAGGACCTTGCCGCGGATAAAAATAAATGGACCGCCGCCGCCAAGGCCATCCGCGGCGTGACCGAAGAGACCACCACCGGGGTGCATCGTCTTTACCAGATGGAGAAGGGGGGCAGCCTGCTCTTCCCGGCCATGAATGTTAACGATTCCGTGACCAAGTCCAAGTTCGACAATCTCTACGGTTGCCGTGAATCCTTGATGGACGGCATCAAGCGGGCCACAGATGTGATGGTGGCCGGCAAGCTCGCCGTGATTCTCGGTTACGGTGACGTGGGTAAAGGCTGTGCCCAGGCCTTCCGTGGTTTGGGTGCCCAGGTGTGGGTCACCGAGATCGACCCGATCTGCGCGCTCCAGGCGGCCATGGAAGGCTACCGGGTGGTGACCATGGAAGAGGCCGCCTCCCAAGGCGATATTTTTGTCACCTGCACCGGCAACGAGAAGGTCATCAACCACGCCCACATGAAGGCGATGAAGGATGAGGCCATTGTCTGCAATATCGGCCATTTTGATTCGGAGATCGACGTGGCCTCGCTGCGCAAATACACTTGGGAGAATATCAAACCCCAGGTGGACCACATCATTTTCCCGGACGGCAAGAAAATTACCCTGCTGGCCGAAGGCAGGTTGGTGAATCTGGGCTGCGCCACCGGCCATCCGAGCTTCGTGATGTCCGCCTCTTTTACCAATCAGGTCCTGGCCCAGATTGAGCTTTTCGCCAATGCCAAGAAGTACCAGAAGAAGGTGTATGTGTTGCCAAAGGTGCTGGACGAGAAGGTGGCGCGCCTCCATCTCAAGAAGCTCGGCGTGCATCTCTCCGAGCTTTCCAAGGCGCAGGCCGCCTATATCGATGTGCCGGTGGGTGGCCCCTACAAGGCGGACCATTACCGCTACTAATTAACTCTCTGTTTTTGCTTGAATAAAAATGGCGCTTTCCCAATCGGGAGGCGCCATTTTTCGTGGGTTAGTCGGTTGCGGATCGGTGTGCAATCATGGTCGCGATTCATTGAGCCACTGTTCAAAGGTCCGGCCTTTGATTTCCCGGGAGAACACCCCATGGAGGAGCGGTTCGACAAGGGCACCTTCGTCCGGGGCGATGAGGAAGCCGGGAATGGCTAATGTGGGTTTCCCGTAGTCCTTTCCCTGCTCGTTGTTCAGGTCTGCCAGCATTTCCACCATGGTGCCCCAGCGGCCGCCGCTATCCAGATGCTCGATGCATTGCAGCAGGACGGTCGCGCCGGCGAGATACCCCGGCGGCATCTCTGCCACGCCGCTTACGGCGCAAGGGTCCGAGGAGCCAAAGAGTCGGCAGCCAAAGGGGCGGACCGGATAGATGGTACAGCTTTCGTTCTTGAGAAACGGGCAGGGGCGCAGGTCCCAACTTTGTGCTTCTTCCACGGACTCGCCCCTGAGGTGTGCGGCAACGAACCCGTTGGTGGTGCATGGCACTATCCGATCCGGTGTCGGCTGAAATGCCGGGGCAGCCAGCTCAAAGAGACGATCTCCCTCGGCCAGAAAGGCCAGGATCGAATCCCCTTCCAGAGTGGTCATGGTGACGCTTCGGGTGCAGCAGGTCGCACATCCCTTGCGACAGACAAAGGTGAATCTTTCAGCCCATTGGGCAAAGGCGTCATAGAGTGTGGTCAGCAGCAATTGCTGGATCGGGCGAGGAATCATGGCGGAAAGGGCTCCCTTTGGCGAATCTTTGCGTTCCGGTAAGATAAAGGCCGATGGGTCATTTTAGACCTGTGCAGGGGAGATATCCCCGGAGATGACAGAGTGGACGTGCCCTTGGGCATCCCGGACACGGAGCAGCCCCTCTTCGTCCGGGCCAAGGGAGAGGCCGGTGATGATCATCCCTTGATTGTTCACCCAGGAAACTTGCCGGTCGGCGTGGATATCCCGTTGCCGCCACTCGGTCAGGATGGAGGGGAAATCATTTTGTTCCAGCCGGGCCACCATGAGGTCCAGTTCGGCAAGAATGGCTGAGAGCAGCGCGCCGCGGTCATAGGAGGCGCCGGTTTCAGCGAGCAGCGAGGTGGCCTTGATCTGCAGCTCGTCTGTAAAGTCGTGCGCCGGGGTGTTCACATTCAGGCCGATGCCGATTACCACGGCGGTCTGCCCGGCTCCCGACAGAGCCTGTGTTTCGCTCAGGATGCCGCCGCATTTTTTGCCGCACAGGAAAAGATCGTTCGGCCATTTCAGGCCGGGGTGGCACTCGGTGCGGTTTTCCAGGCCCTTGCACAGGGCAAGGCCAGCGGCCAGGGTGAGCTTGGGGAAATCCGCCGGGGCAAGATGCGGGTGAAGAATCAGCGAAAAATAGAGCCCGGATTCAGGGGGCGAGGCCCAGGTCCTGCCGGGGAGACGTCCCCGGCCCGCGCTCTGGCTCTCGGCCACGACCAGGGTGCCGGAGGCGGCTCCTGAGGCGGCAAGCTCAAGTGCCACATCGTTGGTCGAGCCAGTGCTGGCGAGAAAGCGCACCGGATGCCCGCCTATGGCGCTGTCTCGGATCATCCCGTTCCAGAGCGGCTCTGGGATGGCCGGGGGGTGTGCGGTCAGGGGTGGGTTGCAATTATTCATGGAAATGCACACGGAGATAGATTATGGTCGACGCGTTGAATGTGAGATACGGGAAAAATGATGCACATGATATAATTATTATGATAACATATTTTTTCGGCAGAAGGGATGCCGTAAATCAAGGACGACTCAGCTGCGGTTATCCGGCAATCAGCTTCTGATGCGCCTTCGGTCAACTTCTGGTCATCTATCTCCTCGTGAGGTAGGGCGCTTTGGTGCCAGGAAAAATTTATTTGCAGGTTTTTTCGTCTGTCGCGCCCGACGCGTTATTTTTTAGCAATCATGGCACAAGACTTGCTCTTCTGTCTCGAAGACATAAGGGCGGCAGCCATTACTTTATTAATATCCAATATTTTGAGGGTAGGAACAATGAACAGTAGAAAAAAACATTCCCGACTCGCAGGCCTGCTCGGGGGAACCCTATTTGTCGCCGCATCGTTTTTGGCCACCGGCGCCATGGCTGCGGGGCTCAGCCCGGATGATTGTATTAAATGCCATGAAAAGCCCCCCCAGGACATCAACAGCAACGGTGGAGCCCACAAGAGCAAGGTAAGTTGTATTGATTGTCATGCCGGTCATGCTCCGAAGAAAATCGGCAACATCCCCCAGTGTAGCCAGTGTCATGAGGGTAAGGCCCATTTCAAACTGCAGGGTTGTCTCAATTGCCACACCAACCCCCATACTCCGAAGGTCATTACCATCGGCAGCAATCTCACCGAGCCGTGTCTTACCTGTCATACCGAGCAGATGGCGCAGCTTCAGCAGAACAAAAGCAAGCATACCGCCGTGGCCTGCAGTACCTGTCATCGTGAACGGCACGGCCTTATTCCGGATTGCAGCCACTGCCATTCGCCGCATGTGGAAGGCCAGACCACAAAGGATTGTCTGACCTGTCACAAGGCCCACATGCCGCTGCAGGTTACCTATCCGGATACCACGTCTTCCAAGCTCTGTGCAGCCTGCCATGACGATGTCTACAAGATGATTACCGCTAATCCGGCCAAGCATTCGAAGATTGCTTGTGCAGCCTGCCACCAGGCAAAGCATAAGATGATTCCCAAGTGTCAGGGCTGTCATGGCGAGCATCCGCATCCGGCGCAGATGCATGCCAAGTTCCCGCAATGCGGTCAGTGTCATGGTATTGCCCACAACCTGAATAAGTAGTAGGCAAGCTGTGCATATGTAAAAAAGAGGGGGCTTTGCCCCCTCTTTTTTTTGTGAAAAGGAGCCCGTCTTTAGCGATAAGCCAATACCACCGGGCAATGATCCGACCCCATGATTTCGGCTAAAATTTCAGCCCCTGTCACCCGTGCCTCGCTTTTTTTGTCCACGCAGAAATAATCAATACGCCAGCCGATGTTTCTTGATCGCGCGTTGAAGCGGTAACTCCACCAAGTGTACTGGCCCGGTTCCTGATTGAACATCCGGAAGGTGTCCACGAATCCTGCCCCAAGAAAATTGTCCATCCAGGCCCGTTCCTCCGGGGCATAGCCAGGGTTTTTTTCGTTCTGCTTGGGGTTGGTCAGGTCGATCTCCTTGTGCGCCACGTTGAAATCCCCACAGATCACCACCGATTTTTGCTCAGCCAGTGTTTTGACAAAAGCCTGGAGGTCGTTGTTGAACCGGAGCTTGTAGTCCATGCGCACCAACCCGTGCTGGGCATTGGGGAAATAGGCGTTCACGAAGAAGAAGTCTCCAAACTCCAGGGTCAGAACCCGCCCCTCGTAATCGTGGTCCGTGTGGTCGATGCCGTAGAGCACCGAGAGGGGTTCTTCCCTGGTGTAGGTCGCCACCCCGGCATAGCCTTTTTTCTGGGCGGAAAACAAGTAGGCGGTGTAGCCGGGGATAGTTCGAACCGTTTCCGGCAGCTGTTCCGGCAGGGCCTTGATCTCCTGGAGTGCGACCAGATCGGCGTCCAGTCCGGCGATGATCTCGACAAAGCCTTTTTTTTCCACGGCCCGCAGGCCGTTTACATTCCACGACACAAATCTTCGCATACTATCCTCGTTTGTTTTGTAACTGTCCAGCAGCACCATATCTGCTGTGTCGGCATTATGTTTATGGGCAATTGCACACGTTGCAGGTTTTTTTCGCGCATCTGCGGCACTGCGGAGCCGCAATATCCCGTGGGTTTCCTTCAGTTCAGCATCGCGTGGAACAGTTAATTTGTTTTTTTGCCCTGCCTCGGCTCCTTTCTGGGTCTTACTCCGAGCCGCGGGCAATACATGGCGATGACGCAACGATCGCAGTGGGGTCCTACCGGCCTGCAGGTTCCTTGGCCAAAAGCCACCAGGGTGGAATTGATGGTCAGCCAGTATTTCGACGGCAGCATTTCCCTGAGCGCCATCTCGGTTTCGAGAGGGGTTTTGGTGGACACATAGCCCCAGATGTTCATGATCCGGTGGACATGGGTGTCCACGCAGATCGCCGGTTTCCGGAAGGCCACCGCCACTACGAGGTTGGCGGTTTTTCGGCCTACACCGGGCAAACGGGTGAGGGGTTCGACCTCGTCTGGGATCCGGTTGTTAAACTCCTCGGCCAGTACCCGGGGGAGTCGGGCGAGAAACCCGGCCTTGTTTTTGTAAAAGCCCACCGGAAAGATCAACGTGGCAAGTTGCTCTTCGCTGAGTCCGGCCAGGGAGGCCAGGTCGGGCGCTTCCTTGAACAGTCTGGCCGCGGCTGTGGCCGTGGTTTCATCCTTGGTTCGGGCGGAGAGGATGGTCGCCACCAGAACCTTGTACGGGTCGTTGGTCTGCACACCAATGAGATCGACAATGGGCACGGCGTACCCGGCCACCTCTGTGCTGAGTATTTGCAAAACCTCGGGCAGGGAAAATTTCATTGATTATTCCAGGGAAAATGTTGCACAATGCAGCGTATAGGTATGATTACGCAGCATTTTTTAAAGATGATGCATAATGCAACGACCATGTTTCAGGGATGAACAGTTTTTACTTGACAGCCCTTTTTGAGAGCAGTAAGCATACCGAAAATTTTAAGAAATAGCCACGGTCACGGAGCAAGGCAAGACGTCTGCTTGCCCATCCAGCAAAGGTTGTCCCTCGGTTGCATGCACGTATTCACAGTGCTGGTTCATTTTTTGGGAGCCGTTAAGAAATAACCCTTACATTTTACCCGATTTCGTTACGGCCCCTTATGCCGGACACGGAAGGCAAATGTTTCAGTTATTTTTGAATAGCGGCACATATATTTCTTTACTTTTGTGTTAGGATAAATAGGGAGGAAACTAAGGATGCTAAGAAACATCAAGGAAAAGGCGGGGATGCTGTTTGTCTCCCTCATGTGCGCCATCATGTTGAGCCCGGCCTGGGCCCTGGCAAGCGAAGTGGCAGAGGTCGCCCAGATTCCGGCTGCCGGTGATCCGGGCTGGTGGAAATGGCCGTTGATTCTGCTGGTTGTCACCTTTGTTATGGGTATTATCGCGGTGCTTGGCGGCGTTGGCGGCGGGGTGCTCTTCGTGCCCATCATCGGCGGTTTTTTCCCGTTCCACCTTGATTTTGTCCGCGGTGCCGGTCTGCTTGTTGCTCTGTGCGGTTCCCTGGCTGCAGGACCCGGGCTGTTGAAGGCCAACCTCGCCAGCCTGCGTTTGGCTCTGCCGGTGGCACTCATCGCCTCCACCATGGCCATTGTCGGCGCCATGGTCGGTCTGGCCCTGCCCACCCATATCGTTCAGCTTGCCTTGGGCGGCACCATCCTCGGCATCGTGGCCATCATGCTCACCGCCAAGAAATCAACGGTTCCCGATGTTCCCAAGGCGGATGCGCTTTCTTCCGCCCTGCGCATCACCGGTGTTTTTTATGAGCCGACCACCAAGGAAGAGATCAACTGGAAGATCCATCGCACCATCCCCGGCCTGCTGACCTTCATCATCATCGGTTTCATGGCCGGTATGTTCGGGCTTGGCGCCGGTTGGGCCAACGTGCCGGTGTTGAACCTGATGATGGGCGCACCGCTCAAGATCAGCGTGGCCACCTCCAAGTTCCTGCTCTCCATCACCGACACCTCCGCCGCCTGGATTTATCTGAACAAGGGCTGCTTGATCCCCATGATCGTTGTGCCTTCGCTCATCGGCATCATGCTGGGTTCGTTCGTCGGGGTTCGTTTGCTCAAGGTTGCCAAGCCGACCTTTATCCGCTGGATGGTTATCGGCATTCTCCTCTTCGCCGGCCTGAAGGCTGTGCAAAAGGGCTTGAGCACCATGGGTGTCAGCCTGTTTTAACGCAACGATCTGCACCCAGAGGGCATAAGTTTCGTTTGAGCAGGCAAGCTGCTCAACTCAGCTTTAATAGTCTACTTTACGGAGGATTGTATCATGTCACATCATAATACCCAAGCAACCGAAGAACAGGTTCTGTACGCCGATATTCTTGAAAAAGGCATGTATGCAGGCCTAGCTATCATGATCGTCGCTTTTGCTCTGTATGTACTGGGCGTCTTGCCGCCGGTCATCCCACTGGATGAGATTTCTTTATACTGGAGCACTCCGGTGCATGACTATCTGGTGGCCATTAACACCAACTTTCTCCATTGGGAAACCCTGCCCATCGGCTGGTCCTGGATGAAGCTCCTCGGTTATGGCGATTTTCTGAACTTCCTGCCGGTGGCCATTCTGTCCGGGGTCACCATTCTCTGCTACATCGTCATCACCCCGGGGCTGTTCGCCAGGAAAGACAAAGCCATGGCGTTTATGGCGATGGCCGAGGCGATTATTCTGACCCTGGCGGCCAGCGGTATTCTTTCCGGCGGCGGGCATTGATCTAGAAAGCAATTGGGTAAAACGCAAAAAGCCATCCTGCCATGCGGCGGGGTGGCTTTTTGCGTTTTATATTCCCGGCTTCGTCTTTCGCGAGAAGTGCTGCCGGATTTTCTCGGCATGGTTTTCAGATAAAAGGCTTGCGGCAGTAGCCACTTATTTCGTGTTTCAGGCTGTATGGCCGTCTGGATTCCGGCCTGCTTGGCGCCAGGGGAAGGTCGATTACCCTTGACCGGAGATGGTTTTCCGGTATGATTGTATCTGGGTTTTAGGTCGCGGCTCAATGCAGAGCGCGGTTTCCCGGTGAGTCAGCAAAGGAAGATCCATTCAGAAAACAGTCACCCCGGAGAAACCCGGCTCTCAAGCTTTCCGCAATTATTCGACACCAACTGCTTTGAGTCTCGTTTCACCTTCTTTATTCCGGCTTTTGCCGGAATGACGGGAGAACACTCTTGTGACTTTTTGCCAGCCCAACAAAGGATGAATCGTGAAAAAACATTTTAACCTGCTCCGGGAATTTTCTGTCCCGCTTCTGTTGGGGGTTGTCGTCGCCCTGATCTGGGTGAACCTGGACCCGGAAGGCTACCACCGTTTCAATCATGCACCCATGTTCGGGTCGCTCAATTTCCATTTTCTCGCCAATGAACTATTCATGGTGCTTTTTTTCGGCATGGCCGCCGCGGAGATCACCATGAGCTGCCTTCCCGGCGGAGATCTCCATCCCCTGCGCAAGGCGGTGAACCCTTTGCTGGCCACCCTCGGCGGGGTAATCGGGCCGGTGAGCGTCTATCTGGGGCTCAACGCCTTGATCGGTTCCCCGGCGTTGCGAGGCGGCTGGGGCATCCCCACCGCCACCGATATCGCCCTGGCGTGGCTGATCGCCAGTATGGTTTTCGGCAAGCGCCATCCCGCCATCTTTTTCCTTCTGCTGCTGGCCATAGCCGACGATGCCATCGGCCTTGCCATCATCGCGATCTTTTACCCGGACCCGATGCATCCCGCAGCTCCGCAATGGCTGGCCCTGACCCTGGCCGGGATGGGCATCGCCTTTCTGCTGCGGCAACGCAAGGCCGCTACCTATTGGCCCTACCTTCTCATCGGAGGCGTGCTCAGCTGGGTAGGGTTGTTCAAGGCCCATATCCATCCGGCCCTGGCCCTGGTCTTCATTGTTCCTTTTCTGCCCCATCCCCCACGGGAACACAAGCACCTCTTTGAGGAAGACCCCAGGGATTTGACCCCCCTTGCCAACTTTGAGCATGAGTGGAAGGTGGTGGTGGATTTCGGCCTCTTCATGTTCGGCCTGGCCAATGCCGGGGTGGAGTTCGCCGCCATCGGTGTTGCAACCTGGTTGGTCTTGGCCTCGCTCGTGATCGGCAAGACCGGAGGCATCTACAGTATGGGATTGCTGGGCAAAAAACTGGGCTATCCGCTTCCTTCGCATGTAGGTAAAAAGGAGTTGTTGCTGGTCGGCTTGATCGGGGGGCTTGGTCTGACTGTGGCCCTGTTCGTGGCTGGCGAGGCTTTCACTGATCCGCTCGTCCAGGGCGCGGCCAAGATGGGCGCCTTGTTCAGTGCTGGGTGCGGTATCCTGGCCATCATCGCCGGGCGGCTGCTGAAGGTGCGGCGCAGACCATGATGCGCGCCTCAGCCGGCAGAGCCCCATTTTTGCTTGACATGTTTGCTGGCGTCATTGTAAGCACAATGGGGGTTATGAGAGGTTTTTCTTCATGTTCAGGCAGGATGTTGTGGTGGCCCTGATGTTAAGGCGCTGATCGATAGCAAATTTCAAGAAGTCGCGTAAGAGGCATTATGATGAAGAAGCGAATTGTGTTGGCACTGGCTTTGGTTTTGTCTTGTTGTGGTGTTGCGCAGTCCACGCTTGCCAGCGACTGGAACGGAGCATGGAGCGATGGCGAAACATATTTCGCCACAGTTGAGCGCAACGGGGTGCTGTTATTCCTTGAACTGGATAACTTTGGTACGGTTATTCCTCCTGGTGCAATTGAGGGGAATTCTTGGATAGCTGGGGTTGGTGACATTGATGGCAACACAGCAACTATAACGCAACATGCCTCGGATTGCCAATATGTCTTGCAGCTCAATCTGCAAAGTGATTCCACGCTTTCAGGTACCGTTGGTTCAGCCACCCCGGTGGGCGGTCATACCTGCGACATGGCTCCAGGTGCACCGTTTAGCTTCAGTCGGATATTCTAACCATCTTCTGCGCTGGTCTCAAGGACAGCGCCCGAGAGAAATTAAGCCCATGAAACACCGAACTCTTAAAAACCAGCGCGGCTTTTCCCTGATGGAGCTGTTGATCGTCATGGTTATTCTCGGGCTGATCGCCTCTCTGGTCGGGCCCAAGCTCTTCGGTAAATTGGGCAAGGCCCAGCAGAAGACGGCCAAGACCCAGATCGAGATGCTTATGGCGGCCATGGAAGCCTTCCGTCTTGATGTGGGCCGCTATCCGACCCAGCAGGAAGGATTGACCGCCCTGGTAACCGATCCGGGAGTGGAGAAATGGGACGGCGCCTATCTGAAAAAGGCCGTGCCCAACGATCCTTGGGGAAATTCCTATCAGTACCGCAATCCCGGAGCGCATGGCGAGGTGGACATTTATTCCTACGGGCAGGACAAACAGCCCGGCGGGGAAAAAGAAAACGCCGATATTGGCAGCTGGGAATAGCCTTTCCCGGCAGAGGCCGCAGCTTCCCTTATGCAATCCGCCTTCTTTCGTAAAAAAGAAAAGATCGGTTCGCTGCTGGTCAATAACGGCAGGCTGCAATCCGCTCAGCTGGACAGGGCCCTGGCCCATCAGGAAACCGTTTCCCGCCGGCTTGGGGAAATCCTGCTCTCCCTCGGATATATCAGCGAGGAAGACCTTGCTGCGGCCCTGGCCCAGCAGCTCGGTCTGAGCGTCTATGCTCCGCAGGACGAGGACGAGTTTCTCACTCCGCCCATCTCCCAGTTTTTTCTTAAAGATCATCCTTTTCTCCTTTTCCGCCGGGGAGACTCCGACTCCTTCCTTCTGACCAGCGATCCATTGGACAGCGATATTCTTGCCTCCGCCGGGATTATCCTGGCTTCGTCCTTTGCCATCCAGGTTATCGGCGAGGCTCAGCTCAAGCAGCTGATCCGTGCGCGGTATCAGCTTGGACAGCAGGAGAACGAGGCCGCGGCCATGCTCATTGACGAGGCGGATATCGACAAGCTCAAGGACATGGCCTCGGAGGCGCCGGTCATCAAATATGTCAACAACCTGATCGATACGGCGGTCAGCCGCCGGGCCAGCGATATCCACATGGAGCCATTTGCCGACGGCCTGCGGATTCGGCTGCGCATCGACGGCATCCTCCATGATTACGAAATCCCCCCCCACGCCATGCAGCCTGCGATTATCTCCCGGACCAAGCTCCTGGCCGGGCTCGATATTGCCGAACGGAGGCTGCCCCAAGACGGCAAGATCGCCATGCGGGTCTCGGGTCGGGAGATCGATCTGCGGGTTTCCACCCTGCCTACCATCTTCGGCGAGGGCGTGGTAATCCGTATCCTGGAAAAGGCCTCCATCATCCTGGAGTTGGCCCGGCTGGGGATGGACAGCCGGATCGAGGAGGAGTTTCGCAGGCTCATCGCGATGCCGGACGGCATCATCCTGGTTACCGGCCCCACCGGCAGCGGCAAGACCACGACCCTCTATTGCGCGCTCAACCAGATCAACACCGGCAGCAACAAGATCATCACCGTGGAAGATCCGGTGGAGTACCAGCTGCACGGCATCAACCAGATTCAGGTCCGTTCGGAGATCGGCCTGACCTTTGCCTCCGGTCTTCGCTCCATTGTCCGCCAAGACCCCGATGTAATCATGATCGGCGAAATCCGCGATCTGGAAACGGCGGAAATCGCGGTGCAGTCCTCGCTCACCGGCCATCTGGTTTTTTCCACCCTCCACACCAACGACGCCATCTCCGCAGTGGTACGGATGATCGATCTGGGAGTGGAGCGTTTTCTCATTTCCTCTTCCCTGCGCGGCGTCCTCGCCCAACGGCTGGTGCGCTGCATCTGCCCGCATTGCAAGGTGGAGCAGGGGCTGCTCAGCGAGTTCGGCTACCAGCCGACGGGCGATGATTTCCCCATTTTCGAAGGGAGGGGATGTTCCCATTGTTCCGGCACTGGTTACATCGGTCGAATCGGTCTTTATGAGTTGCTGGTCATCGACGAGGCCATCAACCGAGGGATTTCCAAGGGGTTGGACCTGATGGACCTGAGAACGATTGCCGAGGAACAAGGGTTCCAATCCATGTTCGCCGACGGTTTGATCAAGGTCCGGCAGGGGCTGACCACCTTCAGTGAGGTGGTCAGAGTCTGTAGGGGAACCGAAAATGGGGCAATTTAAATATACGGCACTGGACGCCGACAATCAGGCGCAGGACGGAGTCCTTGAGGCCCTCGATCGGGAAAGCGCGGCTAAGCGCTTGATGCAACAGGGGTTGCGGCCCCTGAACATCCGCCGCCAGGGAGGCCTGGGGCAGGGCTTTGATTTGCGGATCCGCTTCCGGCCGGAAAGGCTGAATCGTGCGGATATCGAGTTTTTCACCAACCAGATCGGCCTGCTGCTCAAAAGCGGGTTGGCCCTGGATCAGGCGCTGCGGGTGATGAAACGGCACAGCCATAAGCCCCTTTTTCGGCGGTTTGTCGGCGATCTGGAACAAAAAATCAAGGAAGGTAAATCCTTTTCCCAGGCCCTGTCCGATTATCCGCATTTTTCACCCATGTACCTCAATATCGTCCGGGCTGGGGAAGAGGGTGGGATCCTGCCCGCCATGCTGATGAAGATTGCCGGGTATCAGGCGGCCTTTCAGGAACTCAAGCAGTACGTGATTTCCGCTTCCATCTATCCGCTTTTTCTTCTGGGTGTGGGTTTTCTCGCGATCATCATCCTGTTGACCACCATCCTGCCGAGGTTTGAGATTCTTTTCGAGGGCATGGGTCAGCAATTGCCTACCCATGTTGTGATGCTCATGGCCACGGCCAAGTGGATCGGCAGACATCCCCTGTTGACTTTGCTGTTGCTGGCGGGGCCGCCGCTTGCGGCATGGCGCTATTTAAAAAGTGCGGACGGTAAAAGGCGGATGGATCGCTGGGTTTTGCGAATTCCAGTGTTGGCCTCTTTTGTCCGGAACCTGGAGACCACCCGGATTTTTCGTACCATCGAGGTGCTGGTCAATAACGGTGTCCATTTGGCTGCGGCCCTCAAGATCGGCAGCGGCGTGGCGGTGAACGCGGAATACCGTCGCCTGCTCAATCAGGCCACCCGTGCTCTCCAGGAAGGCCGCCGTATCGGCGAGCGCTTGAGTGCGGAAAAGCTCTTTCCTGAACTTGCCACCGAACTGCTCTCCATCGGGGAGGAGTCGGGAAGGGTGGGCGAGATGTGCGGCCGGATCGCCGACCATTTTGAAAAGGAGCTCAAGGAGCGGATTAAGCGGCTGACCGCCATGGTGGAGCCGATCTTCATCCTGCTCATCGCCGTGGTTGCAGGCTACGTGGTGATCTCCATGCTTTCGGTTATCCTGAGCATCAACGATATCGTGGGCTGACCCATGCCTAAGCGTCCAGCAGTCTCGCATCTGCTTTGTCATCGGTCTGATATGGCGGGCAGGCCTCTTTGTAGGACACTTCTGTCGACGATTGACACGCGCATCCGGGGGATTGCTGAACGGTTACTCTTCCGAGGGTGCCGACGTGGTTTTTCACTTCTAGAATTGATCATGGTTCTTGCCGTGCTCGGCATCATGGCCGGGATGGTGGCCCCGGCCACCGCTCGGTTTCTCGACAGGTTGAGTTTTCGCAGGCAGACGGCGGCGCTGGTCGCCGGTACCCGTTATGCCCGGCTTATGGCAGTGGGCAAGGGGCGGCCGGTGGAGATGCATTTTGACCGGCAAGCCCAACTTCTCTATTTTAGCGGGGCGGTGGAGGAAAAAAAAGAGATTGATTTGCCGGAGGGTATGTTGTTTGAGCTCAGGCCGGAAACCCTGGTTTTTTATCCGGACGGGCTGGCGACGCCGGGAAGGTTGGTGTCCCGGAGCGGTCACCGCTCCCAGGAGTTCCTGATTGATCCGCTCACCGGCATCCCGGTGCGACAATGAGAGGCGAAATACGGGTTGGGTCGGCGCCACAGGAAAATAGCCGGTTCGGTAGAGCGCATCGCGGTCAGCAGGGGATAACCCTTTTGGAATTGCTCATTGCCGTGGTACTTTTGGGGATGGTCAGCACCATGATCTATTCCGTGCTCAACGTGGGGATCAATTTCAGCGCCAGGGGAGGGAAACACCTGGAAAGGCTGGCCAGGGAAAAAAATTTGTTGAGCCTTTTGCGGCGACAGGTGAACGGGGCGTGGTACGACCTGCGGTTAGGCAGGGTGAAAATATCGGGGGGGGACGGCGTGCTGCGCATCGTTACCCACCAGCCTCTGCTGCACAGGACCGCAGGCACCGTGCTTGCGGTTTACAGGGTCAACGAAGCCGAACAGACCCTTTATTACCTGGAAAAATTAGATTATTTTAATGCGGAGTATGGAGAGAAATATCTGCCGGATTTTAAGGAAATGGAGAAAATGTATGCCGCGGACCGGCCAGTGGCGTTGGCCTACGAGCCGGAAAAAAGCAGGGTGATCATAACCCTGGGCGGGGAAGGGTTTGCTTTTTTTCCCAAAAGTCTGCCGCCTGGCGTGACACCAATTTTATCGGGCACGGCTCAATAGGGGGTGCGGAAGGTGAACCCCGTGATTTGTGATAACTCTTGCCGGCAACAAGGGTTTACCCTGCTGGAAGTACTTGTTGCCGTACTTATTCTCAGTCTGGCCTATGTCGCGGTTTTACAGAATTTTTCCCAGTCCGGCGCCAATATCTTCCGACTGGAAAAGGGCCGGGCCTCGGATCTGCGCGAATCCATGGACTTTGAGCAGCAACTCCGGGGGGGGGATCTTGGAGGTGCGGTGCTGGTCCTGGGGCAGAAATTCGTCTTGAAAAAAATTAGCAGTAAAGACGGTCAGTTGGAAACCGTGAGGCTTGAAAAGCGTTGAAGGCTATGGTATCGATTAGCCAATGTCGCCTGTTGAGCGAGAAGACGGGGAGCCGTTACGAAAAAATCTCTGTCATTCCGGTCGGTTCGTTACGGCGCTTTCTGCCGCTTTTGTCATTCAGGGGACGACATTATTTTGTTGCAACGGCTTGCCGACAATAATAAGGGCTTTGCCCTCCTGGTTGTCATCCTGGTGCTGCTGCTGGCCAGTTTTCTCGCCTCGCAGCTCAGCCTGGATGTCCGCACGGAACAACGGATAGCCGCCAATGCCAAGGATCGCGACCGGGCAGCAATCCTGGCGGAAGCCGGCATCAATCTCGCGCTTTTTCGGATCATGGACAGGCCCGTCGACCTGGAGGCGGAAGACGAATACGGACGACTGGTGGCCGGGCGGGAGTACACGCACTCCCTGAAGGGTGGTCTGGTCCGGTATTATGCGGCCAACGAGTCCGGGAAGATCGACCTCAATGTTGCCGACCCGAGACTGCTTGAACTTTTTCTGCGACACCGGAAATTGACCATGGAGCAGGCAGGTGTTGTCATTGACTCGCTGCTTGACTGGCGCGATCCGGATAATTTGCTGCGCTTCAACGGCGCTGAGCAGGAATACTACATGCATCTGCCCGAACCCTACATCCCCAGAAACGGCAGAATCGAAGATCCGGCCGAGTTTTTTCTCCTCCGGGGCACTGACCTCCTGGCCGGTAACTTTCAGGCGGAGGAGGTCTTTACCGTCCATAACCATGAAAAAGGGATCAATATCAACAGTCTTACCCCGGCCATGCTCGATTTTATCGTGGAAGGCGATGAGGCCCGACGGCAGGCTTACCATGAGGCTCGACAACTTCAGGCAACCCTCAATGCCGCCATGGTCCGGCGGATTCTCGGGGAGGGGCGGTTTGCCGAGCTTGCGCCGTTTCTTCGCTATGAGGAAGGGGCGGCAAGCCTCTTCTACACCATCACCGCCACCGGTCAGGCCGGAGTGCCGGGTGGCGCGGAAAATAAGGTCGGGCCCGGTCTGACCGTCAATGCCTTGGTTCGGATTCTTGCCAACGGGTATCAGATTCTTTCCTGGCAGGAGCGTTACTCATGAGGGGAGCGGAGGTGATCATCACGGACCGTGGCGCCATTCGTCTGGAGGGAGGTCCGGTTGCGAAACCGCATCCGGTCGAGGCCGTGATCGCCCGCATGCTGGCCAGGGTAGGCCTGGTCCCTCACCAGAAAGCTGGTCCAGCTGTAACCGTGTATGTTGCCGAAGAGCTGCTTTTCTGCAAACAGTTCAGCCTGCCGGTCAAGGGTTCCGGCATCAAACAGGCCATCGGTTATCAGCTGGAGATGCTTCTGCCTTTTCCGAACAACGCCTGTTTTTTCAGCTATGTGACGGAGCGGAGGAAGAAGGAAACGGCTGTCACCCTTTACGCCGTGCCGGAAGAGTTCATCACCCCCCATTTGCAGGAGCTGGCGGAAAGCGGCCACAGCCTGGCCGGTCTGTTCCCTTTGAGCCAGCGGTATCTGAACCGTAGGCAGGGCAAGAAAAAATGGGCTCTGCTGCTGCCCGGCAGAATGAACACCCTCCTGACTTTTGTCAATGGTCGGCTGAGCCGGCGTCTGCTCTGTCCGTCCTCACCCACCGTCAAGGAGGCCAGGGAGTTGAGCGGCTGTGATACGGTGTATTGCCCGAAGGCTTTGGAGAGTGACGGTTTTGCGGAGGCTGAGAGCCTGCTGGCCGACGCCCCCCTCGGCAAGGCCTTTAATCTGTTGCCCGCATCCTACCGACGGCCTGATTATTTCAAATTCGTTGTTGCCGGTTTGGCGATACTCAACGTGCTTTCCTTGTTTTTGCTGGTGGGTATAAAGGAATACCGTTTCCAGGCGACCAGCAGCCGGGTTGAGGCGGAGATCGCCCGGCTGCAGCCGGAGATGAAAAAGGTCAACGCCCTGGGCAGCAAGGAGGACCGGATCCGAAAAGAAATTGCCAGGCTGGAGGAGATCGGCAGAAATCCCGACCTTCTTGCCGTCTTGACTGGCTTGACCGACAAACTCCCGCCTTCAGCCTATCTTGATCAGCTTCGGATGGAAAAGAAAGAGGCGGCTATTCTTTATCTCGATGGGTATGCGGACGACATGGGCGAGATGTCCACCAGCCTGCAGGGGCTCGGCGAGGTGAGTCTCAAATCCACCAGCCGCCGCAATAACAAAAATTATTTTCAGATGGAGATCAATCTGCCGTGAACCAGATCATGGAGTTCATCCAGCGATTTGACCGGCGTCATCTCCTGGCAGGGGTGGCCATTGTTCTGCTGATTGCCAATCTTGGCCGCTGGGGTTTGAGTTATCTCGATGCCCGCGAGGCGGAATTAGCGGACCGCATGGCCATGCTGGCGCAATATCGCGAGGCTGTGCAGCGGTTACCGGAAATAAACGATCGGGTGGCCCTCCTGGCCCGCCGGCAGGAACAGCTTGAATCCTTCCTCTTTCAAGGCGAAAATGAAGAAAAGATCGCCTCGGCCATGCAGATCATGCTGCAATCGGAGGTCAGCAACGCCGGGCTTGAGCCGGAATTCATCCAGCCCCAGCGGCGAGGCGAAGGGAGAGACGGCAAGGAGCACGGGGAGATCGCCATCAAGATTCGGATGTCCGGTGCGCTCAATGACCTTGGTAAATTTCTGCACAGCCGCTACGCCAGCAAACAATTTTTTAGGATAGAAGGTCTTACCGTCAGGCCATTCAGGCCCGGAGAGCTGAAGATTTCCCTGGATGTCCGCGGGTATTACAAGATCGGCAAGGAGGGTGACAAGGCGATATGACGACCAGGCTAGTCATGGCGGTTGTGCTCATGCTGATGCTGTTGGCCCAGGCCTGGGGGCTGGTGACGGTCTGGCGGGATGATCCTTTAAGCAGCCTCGCTGTTACAAGGAAAAAAGAGGCCCAGGTTCAGGCCGTGGCGTCGGAGAAAAGAGTGAGCCTGCAACCGGTGTTGCCCGAAGCCCCGCCAGATCTCAATCAGGGCTATATTTTCAATGCCGAGCGGAATCTTGCCGTTGGGGGGGGAAAAGACGGACAATCCCAGAACGCAGGGAATGTAGGGATAGATAAGGTACAGTACAGCGGTTCCATCATCGCCGGGGACAATTTCAAGGCCCTGCTCTGTTATCCTTTGGGGGGGCAACCGGGCGCTCCTCCGAGTGGGGCGAAGCTGGGGTTTCTCCGGGTGGTCGTGGGTGACACGGTGAACGGCTATAAGGTCACGGAGATTCTGCCGAGACAAATAACTTTCAGCCGGGGCGGACAAAAGATAACCAAATTGTTATACGAGAAAACCAAGGAACGGGTACAGGCTCAGACCCCGCAGACTCGGGAGCCCAATGTTATGGCGCCTGCGGCTTCGCCGGCCCCCCCCCCCCCACGGCAGGAGGGACCGCAAATTCTCGTTCCCGGCACA